>Ga0265797_10000019_pt1 | contig 400863 bp, 381 predicted proteins | sample P2T30metagenome_FD_192433 | JGI IMG/M metagenome (GOLD analysis project Ga0265797, IMG submission 192433) | Plant litter microbial communities from East Loma Ridge, Irvine, California - P2 T30 | ecosystem: Environmental > Terrestrial > Plant litter > Unclassified | place: USA: California... | reverse complement strand
ATGAATGCTGAACGGTTTGGATCGTACTCGATAGTTTTAACTACAGCAGGAACACCTACTTTAGTTCTTTTAAAATCGATAATACGATATTTTTGTTTGTGACCACCGCCTGTATAACGCATGGTCATTTTTCCTTGACTATTTCTACCGCCTGAGTTATTTTTCGGTGCGATCAATGAACGCTCCGGCTTATCAGTTGTAATAGTGTCAAAGCTATTAACAACTCTAAAACGCTGACCCGGGGTAATAGGTTTTAATTTTCTAACTGACATGTCTTATTAGATATTGTTGTAAAAATCTATTGTTTCTCCTTCTTTTACCTGAACAATTGCTTTTTTGTAAGCGTTTGTTTTTCCTGAGATTAAACCACTTTTAGTGTATTTAACCGATCTATCAGCCCTGTAATTCATAGTGTTAACTTCAACAATAGATACATTGTAAGCAGCCTCTACAGCTTTCTTAATCTGAATCTTGTTTGCTCTTTTGTCAACAATAAAACCAAAACGGTTAAATACTTCACCGTCTTTAGTTATCTTTTCAGTAATGATAGGTTTAATTATGATACTCATGGCCTATTATTTGCTTAAATTTTCTTCAATTCCTTCTAACGAACCCTCTAAAAGAACTAAACTTTTCGCGTTTAATATCGCGTAAGTATTTAATTCCGAAGTAGTTACCACGTTAGTAGCCTTTAAATTGCGTGAGGACAAATATACATTTTTATTTGCATCGCCCAACACAATAAGAGATTTTTTATTTTCTAACCCTAAAGCATTCAAAAAGTTAATGAAATTTTTAGTACTTGGCGTTTCGAAATCGAAGTTCTCTACTACTATTAAATTTGATTCTTTTGCTTTAAGAGCGAATGCTGATTTTCTAGCCAAACGCTTAACAGTCTTGTTAAGTTTGAAAGAATAGCTTCTTGGCCTTGGGCCGAAGATGGTACCTCCACCTTTAAACAAAGGGTTTTTAATACTACCCGCACGAGCGGTACCTGTACCTTTTTGTTTTTTGATTTTACGTGTACTACCTGTTACTTCAGCTCTTTCTTTAGCTTTGTGGGTACCTTGTCTTTGGTTAGCTAAATATTGCTTAACATCAAGATACACAGCATGCTTATTAGGCTCAATTGCGAATACTGAATCAGAAAGGGTTGCCGTTCTGCCAGTTTCTTTTCCGTTGATATCTAATACTTTTACTTCCATTACTTCTGAATGATTACGTAAGAGTTATTGTGTCCAGGAACTGCTCCTTTAATCACAAGCAGGTTCTTGTCAGCCACTACTTTTAAAACTCTAAGATTTTGTACTGTTACATTGTCTCCTCCTGTTCGTCCTGCCATGCGCATTCCTTTGAATACACGTGAAGGATATGATGATGCTCCAACAGAACCCGGCGCTCTTAAACGGTTGTGCTGTCCGTGTGTAGCTTGTCCAACACCACCAAAACCGTGACGTTTAACTACACCCTGAAAACCTTTACCTTTAGATACACCTTGTACATCTACAAATTCGCCTTCAGCGAAAAGATCTACAGAGATAACATCTCCTAATTTGTGCTCAGTTACAAACTCCTTAAATTCAACGACTTTCTTCTTCGCAACAGTTCCTGCTTTTTTAAAGTGCCCTGCGGCAGCTTTTACTGTGTGCTTTTCTGTTTTGTCATCGAAACCAAGTTGTAACGCTTCGTACCCGTCAACCGCGTTGGTTCTGACTTGGGTAACAACGCATGGTCCAGCTTCGATTACTGTACACGGAATGTTTTTTCCGTTTTCGTCGAAAATACTGGTCATGCCGATTTTTCTTCCAATTAACCCAGACATAAATATTGTTATTAATTATTAATTCCCTTCAATTTGAAATAACAGATTACTCCAAACAGGGGTGCAAAAGTAATTATTATATTTAGATAATCAAACAGTTACATAAAATAAATAGAAATAATACTAAATTTTTAATTCTGAAAGAAAAATCCACCATATTATTTACTATAAAATATAGGCAAAATTAAATCAGCACTGTAATACAGATACTTACTAAAACTCATAGTTAAAACATTGAACCAGCGCATACTTAACCAATAAATCAATAAACTTTTAAAGCTAATAAATGCTGCAATGAGAAAGATACTAATCTCTATTTTCCTTTTTTAACTAAAAAACATAAAAAAAGCCCCGATAGATATCGGGGCTTTACTATATAAGGTGATTTATCACACTTTTATCTCAACTTCTACACCACTAGGAAGCTCTAATTTCATTAGGGCATCAATAGTTTTTGATGAAGAGCTGTAAATATCAAGTAACCTTTTGTAAGAACTAACCTCAAACTGCTCTCTTGATTTTTTGTTTACGTGTGGAGAACGTAACACTGTAAAGATTTTTTTGTGAGTAGGTAACGGAATAGGACCAGTTACCACAGCACCTGTACTTTTTACAGTTTTAACGATCTTCTCAGCAGACTTGTCTACCAAGCTGTGATCGTATGATTTTAATTTTATTCTGATTTTTTGACTCATCTTTTTTAGAATTAAGCGTTTCCTTTTGCTTTTTTGATAACTGCTTCTGAAATATTAGAAGGTGTCTCTGAATAGTGAGAAAATTCCATAGTTGAAGTTGCACGACCGGAAGAAAGAGTTCTTAGGGTTGTTACATAACCAAACATTTCTGATAAAGGAACGAAAGCTTTAATGGTTTTAGCACCTGCTCTGTCGCCCATGTCATTAACCTGGCCTCTTCTACGGTTCAAATCTCCTACAATATCACCCATGTTCTCTTCTGGAGTAATAACTTCCATTTTCATTATCGGCTCAAGGATAACAGCACCGGCAGCGCGGCCAGACTCTTTGTAACCCATTTTAGCAGCTAATTCAAAAGAAAGCGCATCAGAATCCACAGGGTGGAAAGATCCGTCTAACAAAGTTACTTTAAGGCTATCAACTTCATATCCTGCAAGAGGACCTGATTTCATAGCAGATTTAAAGCCTTTTTCAATAGAAGGGATATATTCTTTAGGAACGTTACCACCTTTAACGTTGTTTATAAACTGAAGTCCCACAACACCTTCGTCTGCAGGTTCAATAATAAATACGATATCAGCAAATTTACCACGACCACCCGATTGTTTTTTGTAAACTTCTCTGTGTTGAGCCGATCTTGTAAACGCTTCTTTATATTCAACCTGAGGCTCGCCCTGGTTTACTTCTACTTTAAATTCACGACGCATCCTGTCTACAAGGATATCAAGGTGAAGCTCACCCATACCAGATATGATAGTTTGGCCAGAAGCCTCATCAGTCTTAACCTGGAAGGTTGGATCTTCTTCAGCAAGTTTTGCTAAAGCCATACCCATTTTATCCACGTCAGCTTTTGTTTTAGGCTCAATAGCTATACCAATTACCGGTGCAGGGAAATCCATACTTTCAAGTACTATTGGGTGTTTTTCTTCACACAATGTATCTCCGGTTTTGATATCTTTAAATCCAACTGCTGCTCCAATATCACCTGCCTCAATGTACTCGATTGGGTTTTGCTTGTTAGCGTGCATTTGGTAGATACGAGAAATCCTTTCTTTGTTACCAGAACGTGTGTTTAAAACATACGATCCTGCATCCAGGCGGCCTGAGTAGGCACGGAAGAATGCTAAACGACCTACGTAAGGATCTGTTGCAATTTTAAAAGCTAAAGCTGCAAACGGCTCTTTTACGTCTGGTTTACGTAGTATTTCTTCGTCAGTATCTGGGTTTGTACCGATGATACCTTCTTTATCCATTGGAGATGGAAGATATTTACATACAGCATCAAGCATAAACTGAACACCTTTGTTTTTGAAAGAAGAGCCACATATCATTGGTATGATAGACATATCAATAGTAGCTTTTCTTAACGCATTGTTGATTTCGTCCTCAGTAATTGAGTTTTCATCTTCAAAGAATTTCTCCATTAAAGTTTCATCGTAATCAGCAACTGCCTCAATAAGAGTAGCTCTGTATTCACGAACTTCATCAACCATATCCTCAGGAATAGGCACAATATCAAAAGTAGCTCCTTGAGTAGCATCATGCCAAATAATAGCCTGATTTTTCACTAAGTCAACAACACCTCTAAAATCTTCTTCTTCACCAATTGGTAAAGTAATCGCTACTGCGTTAGATTTTAGCATGTCCCTTACTTGCTGGCAAACAGCAAGAAAGTTAGAACCCTGACGGTCCATTTTGTTAACAAACCCCATACGAGGCACTTTATAGTTATCGGCTAGCCTCCAGTTAGTTTCTGATTGTGGCTCAACACCATCAACAGCACTAAAAAGGAACACTAAACCATCAAGAACCCTAAGCGAACGGTTTACCTCTACAGTAAAGTCAACGTGTCCCGGGGTATCAATAATATTAAAGTGGTAAGGTAAAGTTGTAGCAAGTGGTTTCCCTTGTTCTGTTGGAAAATTCCAAGTACAAGTAGTAGCCGCAGAGGTAATTGTAATACCCCTTTCCTGCTCCTGTGCCATCCAGTCCATAGTTGCAGCACCATCGTGCACCTCACCTATTTTGTGTGATTTACCAGTATAAAAAAGGATACGCTCTGTTGTTGTTGTTTTACCAGCATCAATGTGAGCAGCAATTCCTATATTTCTTGTGTATTTTAAATCTCTAGCCATTTCTAAATGTTTCTTACGAATTAAAATCTAAAGTGAGAGAACGCTTTATTAGCTTCTGCCATTTTATGAGTATCCATTCTCTTTTTAACAGCAGCACCTTCTTCTTTAGCAGCAGCTAAAATTTCAGAAGCCAGTTTTTGAGCCATCGATTTCTCATTTCTTCTCCTTGCATAAAGAATCATCCATTTCATTGCCATAGATATCTTTCTGTCCGGACGAATTTGCATTGGTATCTGGAATGTTGCACCACCTACCCTGCGGCTTCTAACCTCTACGTGTGGCATAACGTTAGTTAATGCGTCTTTCCAGGTTTCTAGAGCAGATTTCTCTGCATCTTGTTTTTTATTTTCAACTATTTCAATGGCATCATAAAATACCTTAAAAGCAGTTGATTTTTTTCCATCCCACATTAGGTTGTTCACAAAACGTGTTACCAATTGATCGTTAAATTGTGGATCTGGCAAAAGAGGTCTTTTCTTGGCCTGTCTTTTTCTCATGTCTTTCTTTTAAAAGTGTTTTTAAATTACCTTTTTTTAGCTGGTGCTGCTGGAGCCTGTCCTGGTTTAGGTCTTTTTGCTCCGTACTTAGATCTGCGTTGTGTTCTACCCGCAACACCTGCGGTGTCTAGCGCTCCACGTACAATGTGGTACCTTACACCCGGTAAATCTTTCACTCTTCCGCCCCTAACTAATACTATCGAGTGCTCTTGTAAATTGTGTCCTTCTCCAGGAATGTAAGCATTCACTTCATTACCATTAGTTAACCTTACCCTTGCAACTTTACGCATTGCTGAGTTTGGTTTTTTTGGCGTTGTAGTGTAAACACGCGTACATACTCCCCTTCTTTGAGGGCAAGAATCTAAAGCAGCCGATTTACTCTTCTTAGTTATCTGGGTTCTCCCTGTTCTTACTAATTGCTGAATTGTTGGCATAATTAATACTAAAAATTTCTTATTTTTAAATAAACCCGCTTTTTACGGGGTTGCAAATGTAGAAATTATATTTCAAAAAACAAATCATAATACATTAATTTTCAATCTACTCATACATGGTTTGTCATCCATATATTTTTAAGCGGTTTTTTGCGTTATTTGTATTGTGATACCTTTTACATTGAAAAGATTTTTTTACCTCCTGTTATTTATCTCACTGCATTTTACATTAAATGCGCAGAGTCTCTACCTAAAAGTGGAAGGTCGCGACGCAGCCGAAACTAAAATAATAGATTCTATTTCTTATAATAAAGTACACACCGATGCAAAATCAATTTTATCGACAACAAAATTATTATCGTCAAACCTTTACAAGGCTGGTTATATAGAAAATATAGAAGCGGGATATTTAAAAACCAACGACTCTACTTATATATACAGTTATTCGCTGGGCCCACAAATAAAAAGAATACACATTAATACGGGTAAACTTTCTGAAAACGAAAAGCTACTCCTTAATATAGCGACCGATACCATTAAACTGAGTTTGCAAGAAGTGGAGAGCTTTATGAACACTAGTATTGCATTGCTCGAAATGAAAGGATATTCTATAAGCACACTTCAACTTACCGGGCATGCTAAAAAGAAACAACACCTTGAAGCAAGCCTTCTAGTTAAAACAGAGAAATTGCGCACACTCGATGATATTGTTTTAGAGGGCTACGCTAAATTTCCTGAAGGTATTCGCCGAAACATTTTACGGCAATATAAAGGCAAAATTTTTAATCGTGAAAATTTGCAACGCGTGTATAATGATTTTAACGCTTTACGATTTGTTACTCAGCCCCGTTACCCGGAAATTTTATTTAAAAAGGACAGCACTAAAGTATATACGTACTTACAAAAAGCAAAGCCAAATACTTTTGACGGATTTGTAGGTTTTGGGAATGACGGCGGCAATAAAATCCAGCTAACGGGCTATCTTGATTTACTCCTTAATAATGTATTAAACACCGGCGAAAAATTTAACCTGTACTGGAAGGGCGATGGTAATAAGCAAACCACCTTTAATACATCATTAGAGTTGCCATACGTTTTTAAAAGTCCTATTGGCTTAAAAGCCAGTTTACGAATTTTTAAGCAGGACAGCATTTATCAAAACACAGTAACCGATGTTAACCTTGGATATTACTTTAACTACAACTCTAAAATTTACTTAGGCAGGCAACAAACGCAATCAGTAGATATACAAAATTTATCAAGCAATACCTTAATAGACTACTCGACCGCCTACTGGACGTCGACCTACGAATTTTCAGATTATTCTGTAGACGACTTTTTGTTCCCGCAACGAACGTCATTATTTTTAAAAGCAGGATTCGGAAACCGAGACAGCAACAGCGGCAGCACAAGTCAGTACTTTGCACAGGCTAATTTTTCCCGCAACATATATCTCAACCGAAAAAACATTATTAATTTAAAAAATCAGACCTATTATCTTAAAAGCGACTCATACATTATTAATGAGTTATATTTATTTGGTGGAATTAATTCTATAAGAGGCTTTAATGAGAACAGCCTGCAGGCAAATTTATACTCGGCCATCATGGCAGAATACCGTTATGTATTGGCCCCAAACATGTATGTATACACCATTACTGATTATGGATATTATCAGGATGAAACATCCGGAAATAAAAACAATTTATTGGGACTGGGACTCGGGTTAGGACTTTTAACAAATAATGGTCTTTTTAACATTATTTATGCGAATGGCACAAACGGAGACCAATCCATTAGGCTTTCGAATTCTTTGATACATTTAAGCTTTAAAGCAACCTTTTAAGATATTCAAAATATAATTGTAACATTGGTGCAAATTTTTTCTAAAATTTATCACAAAATTTTTGGTTTCATTAACTTTAATAAAGATATTTGACCCTGACTAACTAATTTAAATAATCGATGAAAGCAGGGTTACGTTTTGTATTAACACTACTTTTAGTGTTAATTTCGCAAATTTCATTTGCGCAGGAGAGAACGGTTACCGGAACCGTAAAGGATGATACGGGTTTTCCTATTCCGGGGGTTAATGTAACCGTAAAAGGTTCAACCGCAAGTACACAAACTGATATTGATGGAAAGTATTCTATCAATGCTAGTGCGAACCAAACTTTAGTTTTTTCTTACATTAGTATGGGTACTAAAGAGGCACTAGCGTCACAAACTACTACTAACGTAATACTTGCCGCTGAAGCTACCGAGCTTGAAGGTGTGGTAGTTACCGCTGTAGGTATTAGAAGGGAGAAAGCTTCTCTTGGTGCTGCCACAACTACGCTTAAAGCGTCAGACATCGTTCGCGGTGAGCAGGTTAACATTTCAGATGCAATTAAAGGTAAAGTTGCCGGTGTTGTAATTAGCAACAGCTCAACAGATCCCGGGGCATCTTCGAGTGTTTTAATCAGGGGTATTAAATCTCTTTCAGGATCTAACCAACCTCTTTATGTAATTGATGGTGTGCCGGTTGGTAATACAACAAATTCTTCGTCAAGCCTTAGCGGCGGATACGACTTTGGTAACGGTGCTAATGATGTAAACCCTCAGGACATAGAGAGTATGACCATCCTTAAAGGTGCTTCTGCTACTGTATTATACGGTTCAAGAGCTTCAAACGGTGCTATAATCATTACAACTAAAAGAGGCCGCCAAGGTAAACTTTCGGTTGATGTAACATCTACCACTGCATTTTCTCAAATAAACCGTACTCCCAAATACCAAAACAAATTTGGACAAGGATGGGACGGTGTACATTATCTTGGGGAAAATGGCTCATGGGGTCCGCGTTTTGACGGGCAGCCTAGAGTATGGGGTAACGTTGTTAACAATAGCCAACTGTTAAAACCTTACTCTTTCCAGAAAGATCAACTTGAAAATTTCTTTACGACAGGTACGTCTGCAATCAACTCTGTATCCGTATCAGGTGGGCAAGGCGACTCAACGGTTCGTTTATCGTTTTCAAACACCACGCAAGATGGTATTTACCCTACTGATGCTGACTCATTTGAAAGAAATAACCTTTCGCTTTCAGGATCTACTAAATTTAACAAATTTAGCGTTAGTGGAAGTATGAACTATGTTAGCACTAATGGTAAATCGGTTGCAACAGGACAAGGCACAACCGTTTATAACAATTTACTGCAAATACCTACCGATATTCCGATAACAGAATTTAGAGACTATAACAACCCTTTTCATAACGTAAGTAATTACTATACTCCATATGGCGTAACTAATCCTTATTATTCAGTAAATGAAAATGGAAGCAGAAATGAAAAAGAACGTTTCTATGCAAGTACCGAACTATCTTATGAAGCTTCAAAATGGTTATCGTTTACTTACAGATTAGGATTAGACAGCTCTAGTGAAAATACTCGAATCTGGAATTCTAAGGTGGATGCCCTTCCAGGAAGTCCTAACGACGGAACAACGACAGAATCTCCAGGCAGCTATGCTGAATCAACTTATAATTATAAGCAATTGAATCATGATATACTTGCTAACCTTAATTTCGATTTAAGTGAAAAGTTTAACCTTTTATCATCTACAGGTTTTAACGCAAATAACTTAACAACAAACATTTTAAGCGCATCAGTTGCTTCGCAGGATATTTTAGGCTATTACAACCTTTCAAACAGTGCTGAGATACCAGCTGTAAGCACATCAAGGCTTGCTGTAAATTTATATGGTGTATTTAATACAACAACTCTTTCTTACGACGAGCAGTTATATTTAACCGGAAACATTAGAAACGACTGGTATTCCACCCTACCTGCAGATAACAGATCTCAACTTTATGCCGGTGGTAACTTAAGCTGGGTGTTTAGCAGAACATTTCCAGGGATTGAAAAGGTTGTAAATTATGGTAAATTACGTGCCGGCTATGCGAATGCAGGTGCAGGTACATCAGCTTATCGGGTGTTTGCAGATAATATTCCAACTAGTGTAGGTATGGGCTTTGGTAACCTTACCTTCCCTATAAACGGAGTCAGCGCTTATGGTATTGGTAACAGGCTACAAAATCTGGACCTAAAGCCAGAGGTTAAAAAAGAGTTTGAAATTGGTGCAGAAATTGGATTATTCAAAAACTTTGTAACTATCGATGCTACTTATTTTAATGCTAAACTTGATAATCAAATTTTGCCATTACCTCTTGCACCATCTACAGGTTTTACATCTCAAGTGTTAAACGTAGGAACGTTACGTACGAAAGGTTTTGAAGCTTTAGTTACATTTAACTGGCTTAAAAACACTAACAACGACAGATTTGGATGGAGCACCAGCGTAAACTACACCAAAGCAGAAAGTGTATTAGAAGAACTGGATGACAGGATAGAGGAAGTAAATCTTGGAGGGCTTAGCACCTATGGGTACCTTGCAGTTGAAGGGCAGCCGGTAGGTCTGATAAGAGGGTCTGTTCCTTTAAAAGATCCTAATGGCAATACAGTTGTAGATGTAAATGGTATTCCTATTGCATCACCTACTCAAGAAATTTATGGTGATACACAATATGACTATACAATGGGTATTACCAATAATATCAGCTGGAAAAACTTATCGTTAGATTTTACATTTGATATTCGCCAGGGAGGTCTTATGTATTCTCGTACTGCAGATATTACTCGTTTTACAGGTAACTCTGTAACAACCACCATAAACGATCGTCAGCCATTTATCGTGCCAAATTCTGTAACACGTACTGTAGGTGCTGATGGAACTACTACTTATGCTCCTAATACTACACCTGTTAGAGGAGAATATATGGATGATTATTATCGTGCAGATGCAAATGCACGCGCTAATGTAATAGACAAATCATTTGTTAAATTACGTGAGGTTGTTTTAAGCTACCGTATGCCTTCAGAGATGCTTAGCGGTACGTTTATAAACTCATTATCTGTATCTCTAATTGGTCGTAATCTTTTCTTATGGACACCAAGAAGCAATCAGTACATCGACCCTGAAGCATCAACTTTTGGTAATGACCTTGCCGGACAATTTGGTGAATTTAGCGCTAACCCATCTACCCGCAGTGTAGGCTTTAGCCTTAAAGCGAACTTTTAATAAAAAAAACTATGAAAAATATTAATAAATTACTTTTAGTAATTATAATGGGGTTGACGGTATCCTGCCAGGATGAACTGGATATTAACAGGAACCCTGACTTCCCAACAGAAATCAGTGCCGGTCTTGCATTAACATCTGCAGAGGCCAACCTATCAGCAGTTGTAGGTGGAGAATTTATGAATTTGGGCGGGTTCGTTACTCAGTACCACACCCAGGCACCATCTGCAAGCCAGTTTGAAAACATTGATTCAAACAACCTAAATACTAATTATGCTGATACGCCATGGACACAGCTTTACGCAGGTACGTTAACTGACCTAAGGTACGTTTCAGACCAGTCTGCAGCAATTAATGACACAGGTAGTTTATTAATTGCCGAAGCGTTAAGATCATATACATTTCAACTATTAGTAGATTTATTTGGGGATATTCCTTATAAAGATGCGGTACAGGGAGCGGGCGGTTTCTTAACACCTACCCTAACACCTGGAGCTGAAGTTTACGCTGACCTTATCGCTAAACTTGATGCAGCTGTTGCAGCTTATGAAGCAAACCCTACAGAACCTGCAGTTGGTTTTCAGGATGTTATTTATGGATCTGATGTTGACAATTGGATAAAATTTATCAACACACTTAAGCTGAAAATGTACATCCGTATGTCATATACTCCACAGGCGAATCCTGCTGCTGTAAATGCTCTTATTGCAGACAATAATTTTTTAACAGAAGATGCAATGTTTACAACATTTGATGAGTCTGTTAACAAAAGAAATCCGTTTTTTGAAGTATTTCTTTCACAAACCGGGCTTGGAGATGTTAATAACATTGCAAGCAGTACATTGTTCGAGTTCTATAACGAAAACGAAGATCCTCGATTAGATGCAGTATACAGAACTAATGTTGCCGGAAATCATGCATCTATTGAACAGGGAACCGGAAACACATTTAACAATAAAGCTACAGATTATTCAAGGCCGAACGTAGGCCCACAAACACCTGTATTTTTACTTACAGTAATGGAAAGCCACTTTTTGAAGGCAGAAGGTTTAATACGCTATGCTAGTGGTGCCGGTGCCAAAACTGAATATGATGCTGGTGTTGCTGCTTCATTCGAATTATATTCTGAACACTTTGGTTTATCAGGTGGCAATAGCGCTGCCGATTTGACCGGAGCAGGAGGAGCTTACGAATATGTAGAGACTGGTGATGTAGAGGCAGCCGTACGACAGGTAGCTATTCAGAAATGGGCAGCGTTACCGTACGTTAATAATATTGAGTCGTACATTGAAACTACCAGGACAAAATATCCGGAAGTTGTGCCAAACGGAACTGAAGATTATAGTATAGGCAACAGAATACCGTCGGCAATATCTGTACTTGCAGGTACTGACATTATAAGTATACTATTTTACCCTAATAGTGAAGTGACAAGAAATCCAAACGTTACGCAGCGCAACACGCTGACAGAAAATGTATGGTGGGATAAAAAATCTGAATAAAATATAGAATTATGAAAAAGATAGTAAAAACAAGTATAACAGGGTTATTTATAGCTTTATTTACCCTTACGTCATGCAGTGATGAAGATGTAATAGGCTCTAAAGTTACTATATACCCAATTATAACAGTTTCAGGTGAAAGCCTTACAGTATTAACTGAAGGTGATACATATACCGAATTAGGCGCAAAATCTTTAGCAGGTGAACAAGAATTGGAGGTAACAACTACAGGTACGGTTGATACAAATACACCGGGTGTATATAATATATACTATACATCTCTTAATGACGACGGCTTTTCTACAGAGAAACGCAGGACTGTAATTGTGTTAAGTAAAGAACCAAGCGCTATAAATCTAGAAGGTACTTTTTTTAGAAGTGGTAATGCAAATGTTATAACTCGTGTGTCAGACAGGTTATATAGAGCAAGTAATGCCGGCGGACTATTGGTTTCAACTCCAAATGACGCTAAAAATCTTCTTGCAGTTAGATTCTATAATATAGATGATAAGCACCTGTATATCCCTTATCAGGAAAATGCTTCGCAATCTGGTGTTGCGGTGGAAAGTAACATCGGAACGATAGTAAGCGAAAATGAATTTAACTATGTGCTTACTGCATCGGGTGTTTATGGCACGGCTTTAAGGGTGTTTAAAAGATAATTTAAAAAAAATATTGATGAAAAATATAGAGACATATTTAAAAAGCATACTTGCTGGTATTTTTATAATTACAGCGTTATCATCATGCGATGAAGACGGATATGACGATTATGACCCTGGTAATACTCCTGCAGCATCTATGAGTGGCGAGTGGTTTATTAATATAACCGATGAAGCATCCGGCGAAACTATAGCCGCCAACGCACTTCACCGTACTTACGATGATAATAATGGCGGACTATGGGTGAGCGATCGCCTTACTGCTACGACATTCAGCGGATATTATTTAGAGTCGGTAGTAAATTACGACTTAACAAATTTAACCTTTGGAGGAAATAACCTAAATAATTTAGCAGAAGATGATACTTCGGTTACAATTACTGAAGGCAAAATCATTAAAGATGGAGCCAGAAGTGAATCAGGCGCGGTAGTCGACAGCATTTATTTTAAAGCAGTATTTAATTATGCTCCAGAAAAGACTCTTATATACGCTGGACGTGGACGTACAGGCTTTGTAGAAGATGAGCATTAATCGTTTAAAACGATAAACTTACCACCCTTTTATAGGGTGGTTTTTTTTTATACCTTTATACCATGGAAAAAGAACACCAGATTTTTGGGATTAGGGCTATTATAGAAGCCATAAATGCAGGTAAGGAGATTGACAAGGTATTTATACAAAAGGATGCCCAGGGCGATTTAATGAAGGACCTTATGAAGGCCATGAAGCAAAAAAGTGTAAACTTTAGCTACGTGCCTGTAGAAAAACTTAATCGCCTTACACCCAGCAACCACCAGGGTGCGGTTGCGACCATTGCGCCGATAAGCTTCTATAAGCTAGAGGACCTTGTTGAAAAGGTAATGGAAAGCGGCAGGACTCCCCTATTTCTTATACTGGACCAATTATCTGATGCTCGTAATTTCGGGGCGATTATCCGTACTGCTGAATGTACTGGTGTAGATGGAATTATAGTTCAAAAGCAAGGCTCTGCGCCGGTAAATGGTGACACTGTTAAAACATCTGCAGGCGCTGTATTTAATGTGCCTATTTGTAAAGTAGAGCATATTAAAGATGCTATCTTCCACTTGCAGGGATCTGGGATTAAAACTGTGGCCGCTACAGAGAAAACAGATGATACCATTTATGATATATCTTTAAAAGAGCCGTTGGCGATTATTATGGGATCTGAAGACAGAGGCATTAATCCGTCGGTTTTAAAAATAGTTGATGAAAAGGCAAAATTACCAATGTTTGGTTCTATAGGATCTCTTAACGTTTCTGTAGCTTGTGGTGCATTTTTATACGAGGCTGTAAGACAGCGTAGTTAACGAAAAATAGTGAATTTCTATATTGAGAAGCCGCATCTGATAACAGATGGGGCTTTTATTTTTATTCTTTTATTTCTTCTTTATTAGGGTCTCCTTTTAAATTTTCGATAAAGGTATACGCTATTTTATAGCCATCTTGCGTAAGCGATTCCGTATCTGGGCTTCCCCCCTGCTCAAATTCAGGTTCTGGTGGTGGCGGATTTACAAAGTTACCATTCTCATCAAAGCGTTTCATAAAAGGGTCGTGCTGCGGGTCAAAGTCTGGCTCCTGCCATTTGTAAACTATCTGCTTTTTATATTCGGGTGTATCGTATATTTTGCTAAATAAGATTCCGCTTATAAGTCCACCCAAATGTCCTTCCCATGAAATTCCTTTTTCTACATCCGGAAAAACATACCATATCATGCCGCCATACAATACAATAATCGTGAGAGATAAAGCAATCAACCTGTAATAGCCGGTTTGTATTCCTTTAAAAAATATAAATGCAACTAATACATAAATTAAACTACTTGCACCTATATGTATGCTGCCATCCCTGCCAATAAGCCATGTTATAAAGCCTGATAGTAATATTCCATAACCTATAACTTGTAGTGCTTGCTGACGGTAAAAATAAATTATAGCTGCTATTAATAAAAACAGTGGAATGGAGTTATTATACAAATGTTCTAAGCTGCCGTGTAAAAACGGGCTTAATATAATTCCGCGCAGGCCTATTAATGTTCGCGGCTCTATCCCGTAATCGTTAAGGTAGATATTGAATTTAACTTCTATCCAATAAACAATCCAAAGTATAAGTGTGGCAGCCAATGGCCATAACACAACCGAGGGTGAAAACTTAAATTGATCATCATTCATACGAACTGAATGTCAAAAACAAAACCAAAAAGGTTTTCCTGTTAAAATGGCAGTTAGATAATTTGCGCTACAACAGGGATAATCACTTACAGTATTTAGCATTTTCTACATATATGATGTTCAGATAAAATTGTAATTTTACAGTATGGAAGCACCTTTGGCAGAACGCATACGCCCGCAGCATTTATCTGAATATATTAGTCAGCTACACCTGGTGGGGCCTAATGGCTCGCTAACCCATCAAATTGCACGGGGTATTATTCCTTCGCTTATACTATGGGGACCTCCCGGAACGGGCAAAACTACGCTAGCTCAAATTATGGCGCAGGAAAGTAACCGACCGTTTTATGTGCTTAGTGCCATTAATGCCGGCGTTAAAGATGTGCGTGAGGTAATTGAAAAAGCCAAGCAAAGTGGCGGCATGTTTACTACTAAAAACCCAATTTTGTTTATCGACGAGATTCACCGCTTTAGTAAATCGCAACAGGACTCGCTACTTGCTGCTGTAGAAAAAGGTTTGGTGACTCTGATAGGCGCAACTACCGAAAATCCTAGTTTTGAGGTGATACCCGCACTTCTCTCCCGCTGCCAGGTGTATGTACTTAATCCGTTTACCCGAGAAGATCTCGAAGCCTTGCTTAATCGCGCTATCGATGTTGATAAATACCTGAAAACTAAAAATATCGATCTTAGGGAAACTGAAGCCTTATTAAGATTATCTGGCGGTGATGGGCGCAAACTGCTTAATATATTTGAGCTGATTGTAAATGCATCTGAAACAGATGACATTGAAATTACTAACGACCGAGTAATGCAACTAGCGCAAAAAAATACGGTTTTGTATGATAAAACCGGCGAACAGCACTACGATATCATATCGGCATTTATAAAATCGATGCGGGGCAGCGATCCTAATGGTGCAGTATATTGGTTAGCACGCATGATTGAAGGCGGCGAAGACCTAAAATTTATTGCCCGCCGGATGCTTATTCTGGCATCTGAAGATATTGGCAATGCTAACCCTACCGCTCTCATAATGGCTAATAATACGTTTCAGGCAGTTAGTGCTATCGGTTATCCGGAAAGCAGAATATTGCTTAGCCAGTGCGCTATTTACTTAGCCACTTCGCCGAAAAGTAATGCCAGCTATATGGCTATTGGCAAGGCGCAACAAGTTGTTAAGCAAACCGGCGACTTACCCGTACCGCTACACCTGCGTAATGCTCCTACCAAATTAATGAAAGAATTGGGCTATGGCGATGATTATAAGTATGCTCACGATTATACAAACAACTTTGCCGATCAGGAATTTTTACCTGATGCTATTAAAAATACTCCTTTCTACAATCCCGGAGATAACTCAAGAGAAAATAGTACAAGGGAATTTTTAAAGAACAGGTGGAGGAAATATGGGTATTGATAAGCCTATAAAGTCGAAAGTTTTTAAAGTCATAATGTACTGTACTGAATTGCAGATAAACAACAATTTATCTTAAGTGTATAAAAAAGTAAAGAGCTCCAATGGAGCTCTTTTATTAAGAGTGTAATTAACTTTCGATTTTATGACTTTTGACTTTAAGACATTATGGTGTCCGACTTCTTTAAAATTTGATGATAAGTTTTTCGCTTACCAGTTTGTCATTCAGATAATATTCGAAAAACCAATCGTTACCTTTTTTAAATATAACCCCATTTTTACCATCGCCCTGAGCAGTATAGTAATCTGCCTGAGATGTTTTATACATTTTAACTACAACCTTAGGTGTAGTATCTACTAACTGGTAACCGTTTGCTATAGGTTGAGCAAATAGCGAAGCTTGGTTATTTACCGGTATAGCTATAACCTTAGTTGCTGCTTGTGCAGGCTGCGTTTGTGGCTCTTGCATAACTGTGACTTTGGGAACGAATGATCCTTGCCCGGTGACAGATGCAGATTCGTTGTACTTATAATCTAACGATGCAAAAGATGCAGCGGCTTCACGCATTGCCTCATAATATGCTTTCTGGTATTCTTTTATCTTACTTCTTCCTTTTCCAGAAGTGTAAAGCACGGTTCCTGTACAGTCTTTTATTTCAAAGCTAAGTACAGTTGCAAGCATACCAGAGTTGCTTTTAACGTCGCCGTAAAGTGCCTTGCATTTATCTAGCGCAAGTTCGTCCGGCAACTTTTCGTTACTCATAAACACGGTAAAACCTTCCTTTTCAAAAACGCCCTTTGCAAGCGTATTTAGATTATACTTGTTAGCCTGATTTAAAAAGTCGAACTTTTCAGGCAATATAATATACTTATATTTATTAATTATCTCCGTTTGGGCAAAGCAAATCCCAGTGAAAAATATTGCAGCTAGTAAGAGTGTTTTTTTCATAAAATTATAAAAGGTTTTTTAATTCGAGCAGGTGATTTACCTGTTTAATAGATGGATGGGCCTCTAAGCGGTGTTCGTTAAAATAAATAGCATCAAGGCCACAATCTAAAGCGCCTTGTACATCGGCCTCAATACAATCGCCAATCATTATACTATCGCATTTTTGCACATTCGCTGCCGTAAGTGCATATTCGAAAATATCGGGATGGGGCTTTTTACAGCCGGCATTTTCTGAATTGGTGATTGTTTCAAAGTAATGATGAATATTAGAGCTCTTCATTTTGATATCCTGAATGTCCTGAAAACCGTTTGTAATGATATGCAAACTGTATTTTGATTTAAGATAATCTAACACCTCAACAGCACCTTCAAACAAATGATTATTTGTAGGCAGTAAAGCTACATATTCATCCGATATTTCTTGAAGCAGCCCTTCACTAATCTCATAATCTAAAGCTACAAAAACATCTTTGAGCCGACCGTAACGCAATTGCTGCTGGGTAATTTCGCCGTCGCGGTACATCTTCCAGTATTTGACATTGGCAGGCACATAAATTTGAAGAAAATCTTCAAGTTTAATGTCGATATTGTACTTTGGCAATATGACTTCAAATGCCAGTGCTGAGTTTTTTTCAAAATCCCATAGCGTATGGTCAAGGTCAAAAAATATCGCTTTTTTATCAGATACTATCATAATTATTTACTTACCACAACGGCATTTTCAATATGATATATCCAGTCTTCTACATCAGAATCATTATACCTGAAAGTGCCCTGTAGTGTAACGTATTGATCGGTTTTTAATTTGGTACCCGGATTTTTAAACTTAATGCCCATGATGGTTTCAGGCCCGGCCTGTCCGCAAAAAAAACACGATGCAAATACATTTTTACTAAGTGCATAGCTTTTATTATCTATAGGCACAATAAAACCACTCATGTATATAGTTTTTGTCTGTTTAGTTTTAAGGGTAGTATTAATAACCGGGTACATTACCCCTTCCGGGTAATCGCTACTTGACTTTTTTAAGTATTTAATCTGTCCCAGTATCTTCCAGTTAAGGGTATCCCCTGCTACCGATGCAACAGCAGGTTTCGTCGTCGTAACTTTAGTTACAGGCGACGCCATAGATGCAAATAAAAATGATGATAATGCCAGTGCTATTATAAAAAACGTTTTAAGCATTTGCTAATGTTTTTGATATGTTTAAACCGTAAGCCTTAAAGGCGGGAATTACGGATGCTAAAATCCCTACAAATATAGTGAGCCCTAATAAATATCCTTCTTTATCCCACACGAAATCGTAAGGGTTAAACGCCATTTTAAATTCGGATTCAGATGAGCCGGATATAATGCTTAACACTACACGACCAACAATCGTTCCAAATATAAAGCCGGTTACACATAAAAGTAAACTTTCTATAAGCACTAGGGATAATAACTGAAGGCGGCTTGCACCGTTGACGCGTAAAAGGGCAAATTCGTATTTACGTTCTTTTAGTGTGTTATAAAGTGCTATAAAAATGCTAATGCCCGATATAAACATAATACCATACGCCAGATACTGTAATGCCTGCAGCCCTATACCGAAAAGTGAAAACAACCTGTTAACCTCCAGTGCCGGCGATGCCGCCTGCATTTTAGTATTTTGGGCTACCATACGTGGCCAAGTTATAAAACCCATTTTACCCCGAAACTTTATAAGCACGGCAGTAATTTCTTTACCTTCTTCAGATACAGCTTCTTCATGCTCGTGATGATGATCAGATTCAGCATGGGCATCGTGATCATGCGATTCATCAGAATGTGCTTCATGGTCATGATTATGTTCTTTTGTTGTATTGTTTTCTCCCTCACCAACAATTTGGTTATGCTCTTCACTTTCTTCATGATCGTGCATGGCCCAAACGCTGGGGATATTGCACAAAATAAGGTTATCTACTACTTTACCCGTAGCCGATGCTATACCAATTACGTGATACGCATGATCTTCGTGTACTTCGCCCTCGGCGGCATCGCCATGTGAGCCAAAAAATTTATCGCCTATTTTAAGATTCATTTTTTGCGCAACGGCGCTCCCTAAAACTACTTCAAAGTTTTTATTGAATATCTTCCCTCCGGTCGTAATCGTTGCGCCATATTTAGACAGATACTCCGGGGTAGTACCCACAATGCGAAACCCGCGATAATTATCGCCAAAAGCTAACGGAATAGCGCTTTTAACCATATGGTTACTCATCCAGGTTTTAGCCTCGGCATAATTAATATTCCCGGTAGGTGCATCTACCTGGTATACAGCCGATAATATTAGCTGCAAGGGGCTTCCCTGGGCGCCCAATACCATATCGATACCATCTATATTATCGTTAAATTTCTTTTCGAACTGTTCTTCAAGTAAAATCAGCAGGGTAATAATAGCAACACTTGCAGTGAGCAAAATTATGCTAAGAGCTGTATTAAGCGGCTTATACCAAATATTTTTCCAGGCTATCTTGGTTATCATTTACAGGGATATTTGGTTAGGAAAACGGTCTTTTAATCGTTGGTCGTGCGTTACAATAATAAGCGAGGTGCCATATTGTTTAGCAAGCGCACTAAGCATGTCGGCAACTATATACGCGTTGTTATCATCCAGGCTCGATGTAGGTTCATCGGCCAATAACAGCTTTGGCTCGTTAATCAACGCTCGTGCAATACTAACACGCTGCTGCTGCCCTATACTAAGTTGCGATGGTAATTTAAACATCTGCTCTTTTAAATCAAGTTGACCTAAAAGTTGTTTTGCTTTATCAGTAGCCTGTTTACCTGTAGCCAGCCAGGAGGCAAGCACAACATTTTCGAGTACCGTAAGAGATGCCACAAAGTAGGACTGTTGTAATACCAGCCCAATGTTCTTACCACGAAAGTGGTCGAGCTTTTTATCTGATAGTTCAATTAAATTGGTATTCTCAATAGTGATTTCGCCTTGTTGAGGGCGCAGTAAACCTCCTAACAAATGCAATAGTGTAGTTTTACCTTTACCAGACCCGCCGGTTATTAGCAGGCTTTCACCCCGCGAGGCAGCAATATCCGGAAACACGAAATCAGTCACTTTACCATAGGAAAAGCGTATGTTTTTTGTACTTATCATTAAATGGGTAATAGGGTATGCAAGGTAAGAAAAGCGGTGCGATTATAAAACACAAATTAAGTGTTTATGCCGACGCCGATTGCCGATGTTTCATATCAAATACTATAATACTCTGATAAGTTCCTTTTTGCCTGTTTTCGTTTTCATACGCATGATAAAGTGTTACTTTCCCTTTTCGTAATGCTTCTAAACAACAGTTATAAATCGCTTCCCTGCTTTTTAGTGTACGCATACTTAAATCTACCTTAATCTCTAACACAGCGCGGTGAACTTGTTCATCATTAATATAATCTGCAGCATTGCTTCCGTCGTAATTGGCAGTCAGATTAAAATCGACCAATTCAAATTCATTATTTTCCATTTTATCTAACACCATACGGGTAACTTCTAGCGCCCGTGATTCCGGATTGCTCGGCAGGTCAAATAACCCATCGTATTTAAAAGTCATTGTATAAGCGTCCATGATATTTTTTTATTAAAGTTACCTCATCAATTATACTTAAACATTATGATTAACAAAATGATAGCAGTATAATTTGTTAATTATTAAAACATTTAGAGTGATATACTTAAAATCCTAATAATATATTAAAATTATATGATTGCTATACCCTTCATTTTGGATACAACATACTGTGTTTTGGTTATTTTTAAACTAAGCCATTGCCGCACCTTTGTAGTGTTAGTTTAAAACATAAAAAAGCAAATTATGAGCACAAAAAAAATAAACTTAGGAAACCAGGGCTTAGTATTACCGGCAATAGGTTTGGGATGTATGGGCATGAGCCAGATTGCCGGTAATGATATTTATGGCAAGGCCGACGAAGCCGAAGCAATTAAAACAATTCACCGTTCGTTAGAATTAGGCGGAAGCTTTTTAGATACTGCCGATTTATATGGGCCGCTCTACAATGAACAATTAGTTGCCAAGGCCATAAAAGGCAATCGCGACAGTTACCAGATCGCTACCAAATTTGGTTACGAAATAGACGATAACGGGCAACTAACCTGGAATATTAATGGCAGCAAAAATTACGTAAAAAAAGCTGTTGAGCGTTCGCTTAAAAATTTAGGCACTGATTATATCGACTTATATTACCTGCACCGCCTCGACCCTAATACGCCTATTGAAGAGACCGTTGAAGCAATGGCGCAATTGGTTAAAGAAGGTAAGGTTGGCTATATTGGCTTAAGCGAAGTAGGATCTGAAACCATACGTAAAGCAAATGCTGTACACCCGTTAACCGCTGTGCAAACAGAATATTCGTTATTTGAACGCAGTGCTGAAGCGGATGGCATTTTAGACACTATTAAAAAACTGGGTATTGGCTTTGTGCCTTATTCGCCATTAGGCAGGGGCTTTATTTCAGGTGACATTAAAAGCCCGGATGATTTTCCTGAAAATGATTTCCGCAGGAGTATACCGCGTTTTCAGGGCGAACAGTTTTATAAAAACATCGACCTGCTTAACGAGGTAAAGAAATTAGCTGCCGAGAAAAACATTACGCCATCGCAGCTTGCCCTAGCATGGACGATCGAGAAAGGTTTTTTACCAATACCAGGCACCAAACGTGTTAAATATGTTGAAGAAAATATCGCATCGGCTAACGTAACAATATCCCCTGAAGAAATGCAACACTTAGACAGCATCATCCCTGTCGGAACAATTACGGGCGACCGCTATGATGCTCAGGGAATGAGCATGGTAAGCCTGTAACACATCATTATAAAAGCTATCTTTACGGTAGCTTTTATTTTTTAATTGACAACACTATGAAAAAAGCCACTACTACCCCATACAATATTGAATCGATTACCGATTTGCACCGTGTTTTGGGGCTGCCTAAACCATTGCATCCGTTGGTAAGCGTTATCAATTTAACCAATGTTGACTGCCATATAGATGACAGCCTTAAAAGCATGGTGTATAATTTTTATTCGGTTTGTACCAAAAATGATTTTACCGGGCGAATGAAATACGGACAGAATTATTACGATTTTGATAACGGTATTATGACCTTTTTCTCGCCCGGGCAGGTAATTAGTACCGAAGGCAGCGACATTAAAGTTAACGGAATGTGGCTTGTTTTTCACCCTGATTTTGTGCGCTCTTATCCTTTAGGGAAAAGCATAAAAGATATGGGCTTTTTTAGCTACGCGGTAAATGAGGCACTGCACCTGTCTGAATCGGAGGAGAGTATGCTAAACGGCATTATGCAGAATATTGAGCAGGAATATAAACAGCCAATAGATAACTTTAGCCAGGACGTTATTGTGGCACATATCGAGTTATTGCTTAGCTACAGCAACCGCTTTTATAACCGCCAATTTATTACCCGCAAAAGTGTAAATAGCGATTTGTTAGTAAAGCTGGATGAAGTACTCGATGCATATTTTAGCAATACACCATCCGGATTACCTAGCGTAAAATATATAGCCCAAGCATTAAACGTTTCGCCCAGTTATTTAAGCGATATGCTTCGTAGCCTTACGGGTCAGAACGCGCAGCAGCACATACACCATAAATTAATTGAAAGGGCTAAAGATGTTTTGACCACAACGCAACTATCAGTTAGTGAAATTGCCTATCAATTGGGTTTTGAATATCCACAGTCATTCAGCAAATTATTTAAAATCAAAACGGATGTTTCGCCTTTAGAATATCGTAAGCTTTTTAATTAAGATCTATCATCTAAAATCTATCTAAAATGAACATACAAACTATAAAAGCCATTGTTACCGGAGGAACTACAGGTATAGGTTACGAAACTGCTAAACTACTAAAAGCCCAAGGTGCTCAGGTTGTAATATGCGGCAGGAATGAAGACTCTGTAAATAAAGCGGCGTCAGAACTTGGTGTTTTTGGTATTAAGGCTGACGTAAGCAGTAGTAATGATGTAACTGCGCTTTTTGATTTCGCTATAGAAAAGATGAACGGCTTAAACGTACTCATTAATAATGCCGGCTTAGGTCATATAGCTCCGTTAACAGAAACTTCTCTTGAAGACTTTACTAATATCTGGGAAACCAATACCAAAAGCGCTTTTATGTGCGGACAGCTTGCTGCTAAATATTTTATAGAACAGAACACAGGCAATATTATCAACATCTCATCTATGGGTGCGGTACGTGGTTTTGCAGGAGGATCTGCCTATGTGGCGAGTAAAGCAGCAATGACGGGTTTAACGATGTGCTGGCAAGCGGAGTTACGCAAGCACAACATACGTGTAACTCAAGTAAACCCAAGCGAAGTTATTACAGAGTTTGGAAACAAGATAGGTTACGCAGCTACCAATGTAGATAAAAAACTAAAAGGGCTTGAAATTGCTCAAGCTATTGTAAGTGTGCTTGCCATGAACGATGTAGGTTTTATTCCGGAAGTTAACATATGGGCAACAAACCCATTCTAATAATATACTATTTACAGCATACCATCATCAGCAAAACTAAGATAACCATTCTCAGTTACAATTACGTGATCGAGTACGTTAATACTCATGGTTTGTCCGGCTAGTTTTAGTTGTCGGGTAATTTGCTTGTCGGCTTCACTGGCTTGCAAAACACCCGACGGATGGTTATGCACTAAAATCAGTGCTACGGCATTTTGCTCTAATGCTGTTTTAAAAACAATCCGTGTATCTACAACAGTGCCGGTAATTCCCCCTTTACTAATCTGGGATTTATAAATCACTTTATTAGAGTTGTTCAGGAAAATAATCCAGAATTCCTCGTGCGGAAGTTCGCCAACTATAGGCTGCATGATATCAAATACCGATTTGCTACCGGTAACCCTATCGAGTTTTACAATATCTTCTTCACGGCGACGACGGCCTAACTCCATCGCGGCAGCTATAGATATTGCCTTTGCCTCGCCTATACCTTTAAAGCCCATAAGTTGCTGCAGCGATTGTTTACCTAGTGCGTTTAGGTTATTATCTACACTGGCTAAAATACGTTTACTTAGCTCTACAGCACTCTCGCTACGGCTTCCTGAACCTATAAGTATAGCTATAAGCTCGGCATCGCTAAGTGCGGCCTTGCCTTTAAGCATTAGTTTTTCACGGGGCTGGTCGTCCTCCGCCCAGTATTTAATCGAGAAATTGCCTTGGGTATCTTCCATGTTGGTTATTGGTTGGTTAGCACGAAATTAAACAAATTTCGTTATCGCCCGCTATACTACTAAGTAATATTATTGCGTTGTTATAGCAAACCAACCACCATGAAACTATTTCTTTTTCTGCTATTACTAAGCTGCACTAAAAGCCCTGAAGCACAACAATTAAAACCGGTTACTAAAGACTTTTATGAAAAATTATCTGATGCTGCTTTAGCGATTACAAAAGATGATGTAACCTACGACCCAAAATATTACCAAATAAAATATCCTAATGGCGATGTACCTGAAGATCGTGGCGTGTGTACCGATGTAGTTATACGAAGCTATAGGAAATTAGGCATTGACCTGCAGAAGGAAGTGCATGAAGATATGGCTCCCAATTTCAGCAAATATCCAAAAGACTGGGGCTTAAAAAATACCGACACCAATATAGATCATAGGCGAGTACCGAACCTCCAAGTGTTTTTTACCCGAAAAGGCGAAGCAAAGCCTATATCTAAAAACCCTGTTGATTATAAGCCCGGTGATATTGTTACCTGGATGCTTGCTGGTAACCGCCCACATGTGGGTGTAGTTGTAAATAAAAAAAGTGCTGGAGATAATCGCTATTTAATGGTGCATAATATAGGTTACGGACAGGTTGTGGAAGATTGCCTTTTTGATTATAAAATTACAGGGCATTATCGGTATAAAAAGTAATCATACCCCACCACCTAGTTACAATGCAGGGGTAACCTACAACTACAGGTTACAGATAAAGCGAAAAGCGGGACAAGCCTTTACCAATTGGCATTTGCTTATCCCCCTTTTTAAGAGTTTGCAGTTTACAGTCGCAGTTTGCAATGAGTGATTTTTAATATATTGTATTTTAACCACCCCACCCTACGGGCACCCCTCAAGAGGGGAATTGCCATGATTGCTAATTTTATCAAATTCAGCAATTAACTTCTGACCTTATGACTTTATCGACTTTAGACTAAAGAAGTGTTTTTACCTCATCAAAATTGAGTCCGCCATAATTGCCGGAACTCATTAACAGCAATGCAACACCTTTAGTGTCGTATTTTAGGTGATATAAATATTCTTTAAACGCCGCCGGATTGGTGTAAATAATCAGGTCTTTGCGGTTAAAGGCTTTAGCAATTTGTTCGCAAGTCACTTCTTCAAGCTGTTTTATCTTCACAGCATCGGGGCTGTAAAATACCACTGCAACATCTGCAGCATCAAGGGCGCCTTCATATTCCTTTAAAAATTCGGCGTTTAGACTACTGTAGGTGTGTAGCTCCAGGCAGGCAATAAGTGTTTTATCGGGGTATTGTTCTTTCACTGCCTTTGTAGTTGCAGACACTTTACTTGGCGAATGCGCAAAATCTTTGTAGGCTACGTTCACGCCGTTTTCAGCAATTTTTTCAAGGCGCTTGCTTGCCCCTTTAAAGGTGGCAATGGCTTCGTAAAAGTCGGCTTCATCAACGCCCATATTCTGGCAGATCCATTTAGCGCCGGCAAGGTTATTAAGGTTGTGCGCACCAAAAACTTCAATAGGCATAGGGCCTTCGGGAGTATCAAGCAAGGTTATACCATCTTTAACAGTATAACTTGGCGTACTATATGGCAACTTACGAATAGGGTTTGTAGCGGCTTCGGCAACACGTTTTACCTCGGCATCATCTTCGTTATACACTAAAATGCCACCATTGGTGATTTTAGATATAAATATTTCGAATTGCTCAACGTAACTTTCATAAGTTGGGAATACATTTATATGATCCCACGCTATGCCACTTATCAGAGCAATATTTGGCTGGTATAAATGGAATTTAGGTCGTAAATCCATAGGAGATGACAGGTACTCGTCGCCTTCCAGAACAATAAAATCGTTCGCTTCGGTAAGGTGTACCATAGTATCAAAACCTTCCAGCTGTGCGCCTACCATATAATCGACTGCAATGTTATTATAATTCATAACATGCAAAATCATGCTGGTGATGGTTGTTTTACCGTGGCTACCACCAATAACTACACGGGTTTTATTTTTACTTTGCTCGTATAAAAATTCAGGGTAGCTGTAAATTTTAAGCCCAATTTCTTGCGCTTTTAAAAGCTCAGGATTATCAGCCTTAGCATGCATACCTAAAATCACTGCATCAATATTCGCCGTAATCTTCTCTGGGAACCAGCCTAAGGTCTCTGGCAATAAACCACGCTTTTCAAGTCGGGTACGGCTAGGCTCAAAAATAGCATCGTCGCTACCTGTAATAACATAACCTTTTTGGTGTAGGGCAAGTGCCAGATTGTGCATGGCGCTGCCACCTATAGCAATAAAATGTGTACGCATTTTTAGTGTATAAATTATGAAGGGATTATAATTTCCTTCGGCAAATCAAAAGTAATAAAATGATTTCAGGTTTATTCTATAAATAACACTTTCCGATTATTCGAATACAAAAAAACCGCCCCTCATCAGGGCGGTTTGTAATATCTAAAGTCTATTATCTCCTATCTAAAATATAATAGTCTTATTTCACTATTGTCATTTCATCAACAATATGTTTGGCACCGGCATATTTGTCGATTATCCAAAGCACGTAACGAATATCTACACTTATAGTACGTTGAAGGTCTTTATCAAAAATAACATCACCTGCCATAGCCTCAATGTTACCATCAAATGCTAACCCTATAAGTTCTCCTTTACCGTTAAGTACCGGCGACCCGGAGTTACCACCTGTAATATCATTATCGGTCAAAAAGTTTACTGGCATAAATCCTTTTTTATCAGCATACTGACCAAAGTCTTTCTTTTTATTCAGCTCTAACAATTTTTTTGGCAAATCGAATTCAGGGTCATTAGGTTTGTACTTATTAACCTCGCCTTGCAGCGTAGTATAGTAATTCTTTTTAGCATCATTACGCTTGTCTGCCGGCAGCGAACGTACTTTACCATAGGTAAGGCGAAGCGTGCTGTTAGCATCCGGGTAATATTTAACATTAGGATTCGCCTGTCTCATACCTTCAACCAGCAAACGGAATGCTTTAGAAAAATCTGCATCAAGTTTATTTTGTTCGTCTGATTTTGCTCTGTATTGCGTCATCAAATCGGTAGAAAGTAAATATAGTGCATCATTATTAAGCACGGTAAGGTCCGGTTTTTGAATAAAAGCGTTTACCTTTTCTTTCGACCCAAAGATGCTTTTTTCAAATGCATTGTTTACATAAGAAGTATAGTCGTAATTATTTTCTTTACCAACTTTAGCAACAAGCGGAGCAATTGCATATCCGGTAGATTTTGTAGCATACAAGTGCAACTGAGCAGCAAGTACATCCTTTTCTATAGGCAGGTACATTTCGCTGTACGATGCATCAATAGCCTCGGTTAACTGTGGCAACATTGCTTTACGCTGCGATTCGCCTGCTTTAGCATATGCCTCTAAGCCGCGGCCTAAACTAAATGGTAAAACCGCATAGTTTGATGTTCTAACCAGCCCGGTTAAATAGTTATCATGGCGGGCTTTCTCGTTTGTTTTAGCATAATAATTATTAATGGTTGCTATAACAGTACCGTATTTTGCTTTGTTTTCAGGCTTGTTTGCCCATGCATTAAACTCAGCCTCGCTTTTAGCTTTAGCAGCAGCAGTTTTATGTTTTGTGAGTGCATCAATCATACCCTGACGGTTTTTCCAGTAATTGGCAACCTGCGCGTATTTAGCAGCATACTCAAGGCGTACCTTAGCATCCTTATCCATGTGCACTTTCATTTTATCCATCCCAAGTTTAGATGCCTCTACCCAAGCCGGGTATGCATACTTCACGTTTTGGTCGATACCACCACTTGGCATCCACCGGTTGGTGCGGCCAGGATAACCTAATATCATGGCAAAATCATTCTCCTGAACCCCTTTAAGGCTTACAGGTAAATGGTATTTAGGGTGAAGTGGTAAATTTTTTTCGGAATATTCTGCCGGGTTTCCACTTGCATCTGCATAAATACGGAACATAGAGAAATCTCCCGTATGGCGTGGCCACTCCCAGTTATCAGTATCACCGCCAAATTTGCCTATACTCTCTGGTGGATTACCTACCAGGCGTACATCTTTATAATCCTGGTACACGAAATAATAATATTCATTCCCTTGAAAAAACGGACGAACGGATACGGTGTATTTACCACCCTCGCTATTTTCTTTTTCGATAAGCGCCATTTCCTGCTGAATCGCTTTCTCTCTTTCGGCTTCGGTCATATTATCGTTGACCTTACCTAAAATACGTTTAGACACATCATCCATACGTACAAAGAAACGTACATAAAGGCTTTTTGGCTTTAACTCGCCACCGTGATTTTTAGCCCAAAAACCGTCTTTAAGATAATTGGCTTCAGGAGTACTTAATTCGGCAATGGCTTCGTAGCCACAGTGGTGGTTGGTAAGCACAAGTCCGTCTTTAGAAATTACCTCGGCCGTACAGCCGCCATTAAACTGAACGATAGCATCTTTAAGACTGTGGTGGTTTATGCTGTAAATTTCTTCCGCAGTAAGCTGAAGACCCATTTTTTGCATATCCCTGTGGTTAAGGCGCTCAATAAACATTAAAAACCACATACCTTCGTCGGCCCTTACAGGCAGTGTCATGACCAACATGGTAATAAATAAAAATAGTTTTTTCATTAATTCTTTAAATAAAAATTATTAGTAGCGGGGATGTTATTTTCAGAAAAATACCCTGTTTAATAACAACCTCGTGTTTTTTGTACAGCGAAGATACCTTATTTTGATAATTCAATAAAATTTAAGTGGTTTAAAAACAAGCTCCTCACGATTTTTAGGCCCGAGCTTATTTGGTTCAGTTATTTATTTTAAGATAACTTGAGAACAATGCCTTGAAGGATGCAGACAGCCTACCTACAACTATTACCTAAACCTTTCTTAAATGTGAGCCGTAAAATATTTGCCTTATGTTATGTTTGCTAACTTTAATAAACAAAAATAATATAAGGACTTATGAGTACAGTAACATTTAATAAAGATGCGGGTACCGCCCTTTTTGGTGCAATAGCCGCCACAGCGCCCGATAAAGAAAATCTTAAGGCAAGCGAGCTGCTAAACTTTGTAAAAAAGCTGGGGCTTACTTACAAAACTATTAAACTTTCTACAAGCGGTCAAACCGTTACATTAGAAGGAGAGGTCGAAAAACAGGCCGATGCCGAAAAAATCGCTTTGGCGGTAGGAAACGTAGGTGGAGTAGAATCGGTTAATAATAAAATGACCGTAGCATCTCCGGAAGCCGAGTCGCAATACCATACTGTTGTAAGTGGCGATTCGCTTTCTAAAATTGCTGGTAAATACTATGGCGATGTACAGAAATACAACACCATTTTTGAAGCAAACAAACCAATGCTTAGTGACCCTGATAAAATATATCCCGGACAAGTATTGAGGATACCTGCTGTGAAGTAGTTTGAATTTTAGTCAAAGTCTGTTTATTCAGCAACCTTAGATCTAAATATTGCTTCGTGTTTCGCACTGACAGCAACCCATAAAAAAAGCGCCAATGGCGCTTTTTTCTATTCTACTTCTACGTTTAGCATTTGCCAAAGTTTGTCTTTTAATTCTACCAGCCCTTGCTGCGCTACTGATGATATCATCAGGTACGGGATATTTTTAAATGTAACATCAAGGTTTTGTTTCATTTCTACTTTAAGCTCGTCATCAAGCATATCGCATTTAGAGATGACGATTACTCTCTCTTTATCCAAAATTTCCGGATTATAACGGCGTAACTCATCTAATAGTATTTCGTATTCTTTTTCAATATCCGGAGCATCTGCCGGGATAAGGAAAATTAGTACCGAGTTTCTTTCAATGTGCCTTAAAAAGTAATGGCCTAAACCTTTACCCTCTGCAGCACCTTCAATAATTCCCGGAATATCTGCAATTACAAACGATTGGTAATCTCTGTAAGCTACAATGCCTAAATTAGGCTTAAGTGTTGTAAACGGGTAATCGGCAATTTTTGGCTTCGCCGAAGTAAGTACCGAAAGTAATGTTGATTTACCCGCATTTGGGAAACCTACTAAACCAACATCTGCCAGTACTTTAAGTTCTAACAATATATCATGCTCTTCTGCCGGTAAACCAGGTTGCGAGTAGCGTGGTGTTTGATTGGTAGAACTTCTAAAGTGCCAGTTACCCAAACCACCTTTACCGCCTTTGGCTATAATTTGCTTTTCGCCATCTTCGGTTATCTCAAATAAAATTTCGTCAGTCTCTTTATCGCGAACTACAGTCCCTAACGGAACCTCAATGTATTTATCTTCACCATCGGCACCGGTACTACGGGCACTACCACCATCGCCACCGTGGCCTGCTTTAATGTGCCTTGCAAACTTTAGGTGAAACAGCGTCCATAATCCTTTATTCCCAACAAGGTAAACATGGCCACCACGGCCGCCGTCGCCACCATCCGGGCCTCCTTTTTCAATAAATTTTTCTCTGTGCAAGTGTGTAGATCCCTTGCCCCCTTTTCCTGAGGACACATATATTTTTACGTAATCTACAAAATTCCCTTCTGTCATTGTATTTAATTTAAAGTAAAAGGCTGCTGTTTAGGCGCAACATTTCAGTTTGCAAAAGTACATCTTTTTTACGAAACTCCAATTTGTAAACGTGGTACGGATTTAGCCGCCTTTATCGAAATAAAAAAGCTCCTTTAAAATTAATTAAAAGAGCTTTTATTTATATCATTTTTTGGATTATTCTTTAATAGAACGCACTAAAACTTTATCAATCTTTACACCATCCATAACAAGTACTTCAAGTTCAAACAAATGCCATATTAGTTTTTCGCTTTCTTTAGGTATGTAGCTTAGCTCTGTCATTATAAGGCCGCTTACAGTGGTAACTTCATAGTCGGTAGTTAACTCGTCAAGGTCAAAATACGTTAAAAAGTCATGCAGCGGGTAATGACCATCTACCAGCCATGTGCCATCATCGTTCGCTACTAACTGAAATTCGTCTTCATAAAAATCAGAAGCATCACCCACTAGTGCTTCAAGAATATCGTTAAGGGTAATTATCCCCTGAAAAACACCATACTCATCAGTCACTAACGCATAGTGCACTTTCGTTTTTTTAAAAATCTCCAGTGCTTTATAGGCAGAGGTATGCTCAATCAAATAAACTGGCTCTATATTTATTTCTTTAAGACTGAAATGATCTCTTTCGTAGTTGGCAAAAATATCTTTAAGCAACACTACTCCTATAACATCATCTAAACTATTGCCTTCGCAAACCGGGTATACAGAATGCAATTCTTCAAGCATTGTTTTACGAATGCTGTCTTTGTCGTAAGATGTAGAGAGGTAAGTTACCGATTTGCGGTGCGTCATTAGTGAATTTACCTTACGGTCGCCAATATGAAAAACGCGCTCCATAATATCGTGCTCAATTTCCTGAACTTCTCCCCCTTCAGTACCCTCTTTTATAATAGCTTTAATTTCTTCTTCGGTTACTTTGCCATCTGCCGTAGGGCGAATGCGGAAAACCTTCAATAAAAAGTCGGTCGATGAGGTAAGCAACCAGATAAACGGAGCGGTTACAATCGAAATATATTTCATTGGCAGCGCTACCAGTTTCGCAATAGTTTCAGGAAAGTTTAAACCTATCCTTTTAGGCAGTAGTTCGCCTAACACTAACGAGAAAAATGTAAGTATAACTACAACTATACCCACAGATATATTAGCAGAATACGGCTTTAGCGTTTCAAACCCATCTACAAAAATCCTAACATCATCGGTTACTTTATCGCCGGAATAGATACCCGTTAAAATACCAATAAGTGTAATACCTATTTGTACTGTAGACAGAAATTTGTTTGGCGAGTTGGCAAGATCCAGCGCAGCCTGTGCACTTGGGTTGCCTTTTTTTGCTGCCGTTTCGAGGCGGCTTTTACGTGCAGATATTAGTGCTATCTCAGACATTGAGAACACACCGTTTAAAATAATAAGGAAAAATATTATTGCTATTTCCAAAATTGGGGGTTTATGTTAAAGCGTATCGATTACTGAACTTAATCGACCTGTAATTTCGGCTATTTCGCCTATACCATTCACCGGGAAATATTTGCCCTGTTCCTGGTAGTATTCAATCAGCGGAGCTGTTTTTTCGTTATATTCCTGGTAGCGGTTACGTATCAGGTTTTCATCCTGATCGTCTACCCTTCCACTTGTTTTACCTCTTTCTAAAAGACGCTGCACTAAAACTTCATCATCCGCTTCAAGAGCTATAGTTGCAGTTACATCCCAGCCTTTAGACGTTAAAAACGCATCAAGTGCATCGGCCTGTGCCGTAGTACGCGGAAAACCATCAAATAAAAAACCTGCAGTGTAAGGATTTTTTTCTACTTCATCCTGCAGCATTTTTATGGTAACCTCATCCGGAACCAGCTCACCTTTATCAATATAGGTTTTAGCAAGTTTACCAAGGTCGGTATTATTTTTAAGGTTAAACCTGAATATATCTCCGGTAGAAATATGAGTAAGGTTGTATTTAGTTTTTAAAAACTCTGCCTGGGTGCCCTTGCCTGCGCCCGGTTTTCCAAAAAGAACGATGTTAATCATCTTGAATAATTATAATTTGTGTTGTTATTGTAGCTGGTAAATTTCGGGTAAGTTGCGCCCAAGGCCATTATAGTCTAGGCCATAGCCCACAATAAATTTATTTGGGATTTCGAAACCTATATAATCAAGCGGAATGTTTTTAGTATATGCTTCGGGCTTAAAAAACAAAGTAGCAATTTTAAGCTGCTTCACATTTTGCGATTCAAATATTTTCTTAAGCTCTTCAATAGTATTGCCGGTATCAACAATATCTTCAATTATAACCACACTACGGCCTTCAAGGCTTTGGCTAAGGCCAATAAGCTGCTTGATTTCGCCAGTGCTGCTGGTACCTTCGTACGATGCCATTTTTACGAAACTGATTTCACACGGCTGTGTGTAATGTTTCACAAAGTCAGACATTACCATAAATGCACCGTTAAGTACACCTATAAATACAGGCACCTCGCCTTTTAAATCGTCTTCGGCCTGTTTAGCCATACGTGCCAGTACCGCATCTATATCTGCTGCTGGTATAAAAGGCACAAAATGTTTGTCATGAAGCTGTATCACTTATCGCATATATAATTTGCAAATATACTAATTAGCTAACAGCGACTTACACGCTTACGGTTATTTTGTAATAAATTTAATAATGTTAAATTATGTTTAATATTCAACCCTTTAGATGGGTAAACCTTGCCTAAATAAGTAATTTCGGGTAATAATTACATTTTTAGAACTTATGAAAATTAAATCGACTCCGGTTGCCCTGGCATTACTAGGCCTTATATCATTAAATTCCTGCAAGCAGCAAATTACTAAAGAAGAAAAACTTGAAGCCAAGGCAGAAGGCGGTACTACGGTAAAAACAGCCATAGGCGACCTTACCTTACCTGCGCCTTTCGAAACAAAATCGGTATCGAACAGCAACAGCATGAAAGACTGGCCTGCAGGCGCTACACCGAACGCACCCGCAGGATTTACAGTTACTAAATTTGCAGGCGACCTGGAAAATCCGCGTAATACATACATTGCTCCTAATGGTGATATTTTTGTAGCGGAAAGTGGCACCAGAGGTAGCGCCGACAGGATAACTATGTTTAGGGATAAAGATAAAGATGGCACTTTTGAAACCCGTGCTGTTTTTGCCGAAAAACTAAAACAGCCGTATGGTATGTTGGTACTAAACAATAGTTTTTATGTTGCCAACACTGATGGTTTATACATGTACCCTTATAAAGCGGGAGATGTAAAATTAACGGGAGAGGGCAAAAAAATAGTAACCTTACCTGCAGGAGGGTATAACAACCACTGGACCCGTAACCTTATTGCAAGTGCTGACGGATCTAAAATATACATTACCGTAGGGTCTGCAAGTAACGTAGCTGAGCATGGTATTAATGAAGAAAAACGCCGTGCAAACATTTTAGAGGTTAACCCTGATGGCAGTGGCGAGCGTGTATATGCTGCCGGATTACGTAACCCGGTGGGTGTAGACTGGAACCCTATTACTAAAGAGTTATGGACCGCTGTAAACGAGCGTGATGAATTGGGTGATGAGTTGGTGCCCGACTATATTACCAGTGTTAAAGATGGTGGTTTTTATGGTTGGCCTTACTCTTACTTTGGTAAAATTGAAGACCCGCGCATGAAAGGCCAGGGTAAAGATCTTGTAGCTAAAGCCATAGTGCCGGATGTACCTGTTGGGCCACACACAGCATCGCTTGGATTGGCTTTTTACAACAAATCATCATTCCCTAAACAATACCAAAATGGTGCTTTTGTAGGTCAGCACGGGTCATGGAACCGCAGCACGCTTAGCGGTTACAAAGTAGTATTTATTCCGTTCGCAAACGGGAAACCATCGGGCAAACCACAAGACTTTTTAACAGGTTTTATCTCGGATGAAAAGAGCACAGAAGCTTATGGCCGCCCTGTAGATGTTACCGTTATGAACGATGGTTCGCTACTGGTTAATGACGATGCCGGGAACACTTTATGGAAAGTTACTGCAACTAAATAAAATTTTATAACCTATACTTAAAAAATCCTGTAGTAATTTTATTGCAGGATTTTTTAATGAATACAATCATCATCATCTAATGATCTTAAAACTACGCCTGCCAATTTTATTGCTAATCTCAAGTGCCGCTCTCGCTCAACAACCCACTCGTGACAGCATTCAGTCTAAAAATAATTTAAAAGAAGTTATAATTAGCAGCTACCACATTAACGACAGCTTGTTAAACGCTCCGGCATCGGTAAGTGTGTTGTCATCGGCACAAATACAACGCAACAATTTATCTGATATTTCTCCCATACTTAATACGCTCCCGGGAGTATTTATGCAATCGGGCGGTATTAATACTAACCGTATATCTATTCGTGGTATTGGTGCACGCACGCCTTACGGTACTAATAAAATACGTGCGTTTTATGGTAGCATCCCCCTAACATCGGGTGATAGCGAGACCACTATTGAAGACATCGACCTTTCCATAATCGACCAGATCGAGGTGGTAAAAGGGCCTTTATCCAGCCTTTACGGTGCAGGGCTTGGTGGCGCGATACTAATCACGCCGAAATTAGCATCGATAAACGGCAGCCGCGGCACAGTTAGCAGCACTCATGGCTCGTTCGGGTTGGTAAAAAACACCGTAGGCTATGCGTTAAATACGCAATCGGGCAGCCTTAACCTGACCTACCATAAACTTGAAATGGATGGCTACCGCGCTAACAGCCATTACAACCGTGAAGGTGTAACCCTTGCGGGAGAATTGTTCCGTAAGCCAAACAGCAAGCTTACGTACTTTGGTAATTATACTTTTATGAAAGCCTTCATACCAAGCTCTGTAAGCAAAGCAAGCTTTGAAAACAACCCAAGGGCGGCGGCTCCTACCTGGGCAGCCAGTAAGGGGTATGAACAATACGACTCGTATATGGGTGGCCTAGCTTACGACTGGAAGGTTACCAACTGGCTTAAAAACTCCACATCCGTTTTTATAAATAGTAAGAAAAGCTACGAGCCGCGCCCGTTCGATATTCTGGAACAAAACACTACGGCATTTGGCGCACGTACCCAGTTTTTAGGTGACTTTACCTTAGGCAGTGTAAGATCTAACTTTATTGCCGGCATGGAATATTTTAAGGACGGTTTTGATGGTGGCACCTTTCAAAACTTATATCAAAACAATAATGGCAGAGGTTCACTACAAGGTGACCGACTTACAGGTACTGAGCAGGATCGTGACTTTATAAATGCGTTTGCTCAATTGCGATTACAGCTTTCAAGAAGGTTTGAAGTGCAGGCCGGTGTAAATTACAACACCACAAAATTCAGTTTAGATAACACCTTTCCACTTGCAACGCAGTCATCTGAAAAATATAGTTATGATGGCATTTGGTCGCCGCAACTATCGGTATTATACAAACCATCATCATTACAAACTATTTATGCCTCGGTGAGCAGAGGGTTTTCGTTACCATCGATTGAAGAAACGCTTACTGCTGAGGGAACTATCAACCCGAACATCAAACCAGAAAACGGTTATAACTTTGAAGTAGGCGGTAAATTTTACCTTGCTAATAAAAACCTGTATGCAGAAGTTTCGGCGTACCGTATGCAGATTAAAGACCTACTTGTGGCACAACGTGTAGGCGACGACCAGTATGTAGGGGTTAATGCAGGGGAAACTTTACATGAAGGTATTGAGGCATCTATAAACTACAACTGGCAGTTAGGTACTAATTTTGCGCTTCAACCCTATGCCGCGGCATCGATAGGGCGTTATGAATTTAAAGAGTTTTTAAATAACGGTGTTGATTACAGCGGTAACGACCTTACTGGTGTACCCAACAATAAAATTAACGGAGGCTTTATGCTGCATTTACCACGTGGACTTTACTTAAGTGCCGACTATTATTATGTAGACCGGCTTCCGCTTAATGATGCAAACTCATTATACAATGACAGCTACAATTTATTAAATGCAAAAGCGGGCTGGCAATTCGAAATTTTAAAAGGCTTGAATACACATATTTCAGCTGGGGTTAATAATATCACTAATACACATTATGCCTCTATGGTGTTAGTAAATGCTACCGGTGTAAATGGTGCACCACCCCGCTATTACTATCCGGGCATGCCTGTAAATTATTACGGAAACGTATCTTTGAGCTATGCATTTTAATAATGGATTAAATGGAAAATAATTTTTACAATACTATTGCTAATAGCACTGCGCATCGCCCAATACGCGATGTCATCAGTGGCGAAGTATTTGAAAATCCCGATTTGTTTCCTATTCTATTAAAAATTGCGTTAGATGTTAACGATAAAAATCACCACAAAGCATGCTGGAGCCTCGAGCTGGTACTCGAGTCTAAAATTGAATGGCTTACAGAAGAACATCTTGATGTATTTTGCGACACAGTGCAACAATACACACACCAAGGGGCTTTAAGGTCGGTCTCGAAAATTTGCTTGTTTTTGATAGGCTACGAATTGAAAGTTAGAAAATCGGGTGGCAAGTTTACAGAATCGAAACATAATGAGCAGATAACTTCCGCCTGTTTTGACTGGCTTATTAATCCTGATGGTAAAGTAGCAACAAAGGTCTATGCAATGAGAACGTTATTTTTATTAGGCAATGAAAATGACTGGATTTACCCCGAGCTTACAAGGATATTATCTGAAGATGCCAGTAAACATACTGCGGCCTATATATCCGCAGCGAAAGATATTCTGAAAAAGATAAAGCAGGCCGGCAATTAAATTTGTTTATCTTGTATTGCTATAATTATTCTGCATGAACAACCAGACATCTATACCACAAAACCATGGCCTGGGTTATAACATTGTTACTAACCTAACTTTCTGGGTACTCATCGCTATTATAGCCGCTGTGTTATTAGGGCATTTTCAGCCCGATGTTGCTGTAAAAATGGAAATAATCGGCAAAACTTTTATCGATATCATCAAGGTGTTTATTGTACCTATAATTTTCCTGACTATAGTGCTTGGTATTGCAGGCATGGGCGATTTAAAAAAGGTGGGGCGTATAGGTATAAAGTCTCTAGTCTATTTCGAAATTGTAACCACCTTCGCGTTGGCTATTGGCGTAGCAGTTGCTTACTTTATAGAGCCGGGCAAGATAGACCGCAGCGGGCTTAACATGCAGGACCCATCGAAATTTACAGGCGAGCCGGAAGCCTTCAGCTGGCTGAGCTTTTTTATGAGTAACGTTACGCTGCAGGTTTTGGTTGTTGCTATAATTGTGGGTGTAATTTTAAACTACAGCAAAAAGCGTGAGCAGGCAGTTAGCTTTTTGTATAAATGTTCAAACATTGTATTTAAAGCTTTAAAATGGGTAATGTACCTGGCACCGCTTGGCGCCTTTGGGGGGATGGCATACACCGTTGGTAAATTTGGCCTTCATACATTGCTGCCTTTGGGTAAGCTAATGATGACGGTTTACATTACTATGGCGTTATTTATATTTCTGATTTTAGGCAGCATCTTACGCTACTACAAAATCAACATACTTCAATTTATAAAATACATTAAGGCAGAATTGCTTATCGTTCTGGGCACCTCATCATCTGAAGCAGCTTTGCCAAACCTTATGGAAAAGCTCGAGAAGATGGGATGCAGCAAATCGGTAGTTGGCTTAGTTGTGCCTACTGGCTACTCCTTCAATCTCGATGGCACATCAATTTACCTATCAATGTCGGTGATATTTTTAGCGCAGTTGTATGATGTGCATTTGACATTCGGCGAAATACTTACTATTATAGGTTTACTCATGGTTACATCTAAAGGCGCAGCAGGAGTAACCGGCAGCGGCTTTATAGTGTTAGCCTCTACCCTAACGGCAATACATAAAATTCCGGTTGAAGGACTGGCATTTTTACTGGGTGTTGATAAATTTATGAGCGAAGCACGTGCACTCACAAACTTTATAGGCAACGGGGTGGCAACCATTGTAATATCTAAAAGTGAGAATGAATTTAGTGAGCGGGAAAACCCGTTTGCGCCGGAATAATAAGTTAAGGTTAAGTATTTGTAAACTTAACCAACTAAAACGTTGTAGTTAAAATCATAATTATCGTTATTTTCATCAAAAAGAAATGCCTGATATCTTAAATTGAAATTTTTTTATTCTTAAAATACGGATTTAAATAAATTTTCAGTAAAAATAAAAATGATGTATTGAGCGATTAATATATTTGTTAGCTTAGTAATATATTTATAAAGCCATTTAATAGTACTTAACTGTTAGTTATTTATATCCTGAAGCTAAAGGTAAAGAAACGGAGGGGACCGGAGCTTTCACTTTTCATGATAGCAATAACTTAAATAGTATAAGTATAGGAATTATAAAAATGCAAACAAGCGACTTTCTTCTTTTTAAAAGCCTGTATATAATTATGTACAGGCTTTTTTATTTATCGTCTTTACCCTCATCATCAAAGTTAAAGTTACGCAACTGTGGCGCGCTAAAAAATGTAAACGCTATAACACCTAAGGTAATACAGCCGCCAGTTACCACCGCGCGTACTGTACCAAGCCAATGCGCCATAACGCCACTTTCAAAATCGCCCAATTCATTAGAAGAACTCACAAACATAGTGTTTACAGCTGCCACACGTCCACGCATATTATCGGGCGTTACAAGCTGAAGGATGGTACTGCGCACTACTACGCTAACAGCATCAAACATACCAGAAAGCAACAACATACAAAACGAAAGTATAAAGTTTGTAGAAAGTCCGAATACAATTATCGAGAGGGCGAAGCCGGTCACTGCAAAAAACAGCTTTCGCCCCGGGTGGGTCTTTAAAGGTATAAAGGCCAGTAGCCCTAATGTTATAAGAGCTCCGATTCCGGGTGCCGAACGCAACATCCCGAAACCCACTTCATCTACATGTAAAATTTCCAGCTGGTATACCGGCAGTAAAGCAACTGCTCCGCCAAACAGTACAGAAAACATATCTAAAAGCTGTGCACCAAGTAAAGCAGGTGTTTTTACCACAAACCGTATGCCCTGTGTAAGGCTTTGTAGTATTGGCTCTTTTTCTATTTTTAATAAGGGTTTTGTTTTTATAGATAGTATAGGGATAAGTAATAGGATTTGTACAATTACAACGGTAAACATACCCGCTACCACTCCATCTAAAGCAATGAGCAGCCCGGCAACTAACGGACCTAAAACTCCACCAGTTTGCGCAGCCATACTACTCCAGCTGGTTCCGTTAGGGAAATGCTTTCGCGGCACAACTAATCCGAACAGCGAGAATACAGATGGCCCCATAAACGACCTGATGATGCCGCCGCAAAATACCAAAAAGTAAATAAGGTATAGGGTAGTATCCATACCCAGGCTATTTAAAGAAAATGGCGTTGTGAGTGTAAATAAGCTCGATCCTAAAAATATATAGGCCACTATGCAAAATAATACCATTTTGCGTTTTTCATTAAGATCTACAAAATGGCCTGCCAATAGCGAAAAGCCTACCGCAGGAATAACCTCTGCAAGGCCAACAAAGCCTAGCGCAAGTTTATCTCTTGTAAGATGGTATATCCAATAAAAAATTATGGTAACCTGCATGTTAAGGGAAAACAATAACCCAAAACGTACACTTAAAAATGACAGGAACTCCCTGTTTTTTAAAACCGGGTTTTTTCCAAAAAAACCGGTTGTATTTTCACCGGGCTGTTCCTGCTCCACTGTATTAATTTATCTTAAGATTAAATGAGCATTAGGTATAAATAGCCACAGTTTCCTGCTGTAATTTATCCGGTGTACCGGTTTCCATATAGCGTTTAAAGCCCATTATGTCATTACGCACCGTTTTTTCAAAAATAGGGTTAAGCAATCTAGCCACTTCTTCCCCGGCACTTCCAAGTGGCGCAGTATATGAAAATACAACGTGAACCAAAGTACCTAATTCACCCGCATCTTTAAATTCTACCTTACCTGCATTACGCACTGTTGCTTCAGGCATCGACCTCCAGCCAATAAAACGATTTTGTTCTTCCGCTACAATCTCTGCCTTCCATCCAATACTATGAGCAAGCCCGGGTACTTTAACCTTCCATTCAGATACTGCATCACTTAATACAGTCACACTCTCTAAATGCTCCATAAATAAGGGCAAATTACCTAAGTGCCTCCAAAAAGTATATACCTCGCTAACAGGTTTTTTAACTATAAGCCTGGCATGTATATTAATATTTGTGTTTTTATTTTTCGCAGGTTTACCAAGTGCACCATCCTCAACCTGTATGTTATCTACAAAACCTTTAACACCGCGATAAATCATATAGCCTCCGGCAGCAGTTTGCAACAGGCTCTTCTTCTCTTTCTTTAAAGCGTTGTATAACAGGTACGCACCACCAAGAATAGAGATTACGCGCTCAATGTCGCCTACTGATTTTTCACTCGGGTTAACTACAAGATCGTTTAGCTTTTCCATAAACCTGATAATAATGGGTTTGATAATTGTATTTTAAAAATACTAAAAGCATATTTAAATGCAATTTAGTTTAACAATAACTTACGAACAAAAAAACACGTGCTATATAACACGTGTTTTTTAATATATACTTATGCCAAAATTATGGCCTTGTCGTAGTTCCTGTAGGAGATAGTGTAGATGGCGCAGGCTGCGTAGTTGTTGTTGTGCTAGTAGTCGATGTACCGGGCCTTGTTGTTGGCGAACCCGGTGCTGATGGAACACCTGATGATGCAGGGTATACAGTTTGCGTTTGCGGAGTGGTATTAGCTTTAACAGCATTAGGTGCATTAGTACCCTGCGATGTAGTGCTTGGCATTGTTGGGCTTACCATTGTTCTCGCCGAATTAGAATTTGGCGCTACTGCAGGCGTAGTTGTTGGCGATGTTGTAGTGCGCATTGTACTGTTAGTCTGCGGACTCATTGTTTGAGTTGCTGATGTTGACGTACTTGTACGTGTTGTTGTAGTCGGGCTTACAGTAGACGGGTTTGTTGTCGTAGTTGGCGTCGTTCTGTTTGGCGTTGTCGTTGATGTATTTACCTGTGCTGATGCAATACTTATGGTTAGTATAGCTCCCAGCGTTAAAAATGTCTTTTTCATAAGTAAGCTTTTTTGTTGATATTTATATAAATTTACGCCACGAATACTTTCATAACATGCTATTTCACAATAATTAACGCCGCGTTGGGTTGTTTTTAGCATACACTATTAAATATTGTTAATAGCCCTTACGTCTCACAACAAGCAACTTTATAATTTTAACATTGCCATATAATTTTGATGCTTTTTATTAATTTGTATTTTTACGGCAGACAAACACTAACAAATGGAATTTTTCAATACGCTTGAATTCGCACAACAGCTTGATAGTAAAGACAAGCTTGCTAAATATAGAGATGAATTTTTGTTTCCGCATGTAAATGGCAAACAGGTAATTTACTTTACAGGTAACTCGTTAGGGCTACAGCCAAAACGCACAAAAGCCTATGTAGATGAGGTTATGAACGATTGGGCAAAGCTTGCTGTAGAAGGCCACTTTTATGCCGATAAACCCTGGTGGGATTATCAGGAACGTTTTGCGGCACCGCTTAGCAAAATTGTTGGTGCGCTACCCAGCGAGGTAACAGTTATGAACACGCTTACCGTTAACCTGCACCTGCTTATGGTTAGCTTTTACCAGCCTACCGCCAAGCGATATAAAATTATCTGCGAAGAAAAAGCGTTCCCAAGCGACCAATACATGATTAAAAGCCAGGTACATTTTCATGGTTACGAACCTGAGGCCGCTATTGTAGAAATTAAACGCAGGCCGGGTGAACACAATATAAGGTTAGAAGATGTATTAGAAACTATTAAACAAGTAGGCGATGAGCTTGCCCTTGTTTTAATAGGTGGTGTAAATTATTACACCGGCCAGGTATTCGATATAAAAACCATTACAAAGGCAGGTCAGGATGCAGGTGCTTATGTAGGTTGGGATCTGGCGCATGCCGCTGGTAACATTCTCCTTGAACTACACGAATGGAATGTTGACTTCGCTGCCTGGTGCAGTTATAAATACATGAACTCGGGTCCGGGTAATGCATCAGGTGCTTTTGTGCACGAAATGCATCATAATGATCTCGACCTGCCACGTTTTTCAGGATGGTGGGGCCACAATAAAGAGCGCCGCTTTCTAATGGAGCCAAACTTTGACCCGGTTCGTGGTGCCGAAGGATGGCAAATTAGCAACCTGCCTATACTTTCGCTTGCTCCTTATTTAGCATCTGTTGATATGTTCGACGAAATTGGTATGCCTGCCCTAATCCAGAAACGAGACAACATTACATCGTATCTTGAATTTATCCTTCACGAAATTGATAAAGAGGTTAACGGCAATTTTGAAGTAATTACTCCTCAAGCACCTGCCGAAAGGGCGTCGCAATTATCTGTTTTCCTTCATGGGGAAGGCCGCTCATTATTCGACTATTTAATGAAAAATGGCGTAATTACCGACTGGCGTGAACCTAATGTTATTCGACTTGCCCCTGTACCGCTGTATTGCTCATACCAGGATATGTATGAGTTCGGGCAGATATTAAAAGAAGGTATTTTATCTCATAAGAAATAGCAATATTATTAGTTTTAGTAGAGATGCGTTATTGCGTCTCTACTAAAAACTTAATGTCACAAAATTCAAAATAACCAGTAATTTTGACACAATTGTTATAGCAAGTATATATTGTTTTTAAAGTAAACATTTTTGCTTATGCCATTTGGGGGTTTATCCTATTTTATATTAGTGAAAAATCCAACCATAGTTTCTAACGCTGTTTCAGAATGCATTTTTTCTCCATTATCTAAAGATTTTTTTGCAATTAAAGAGGCGCGCGGTCGCATAGTTACTTCATAACTTTCTATGGCATCTAAGATAGTCGTATAGTCATTTGAAAGCAAAGCTTCGCTCAACTCCAGCGCATCCAGCATTGCCATATTTACACGTTCACCTGCAAAAGGTGGCATTAAATGAGCGGCATCACCAAGCATCGTTACATTGGGTTTGGATTGCCATGTTTGGTCGAGTGGCATACAATAAATAGGGCGGGGTATAAATGGCAATAGCACATTTTTAAACAACTCATACCACATAGAGTTCCAATCTTTATATTCTTTTTGAAACCAGGCTAAAACCTGGTCTTTATCGTAATAGTCTAAATTGTTGCTTATTGCCCAATTTTCATCGGTTTTAAAACTAAAGTAAAAACCTAATTCTCCATTTCCCTTCTGGCCTAGCAAAATGTTTTGTTTGTTTCCAAAAGCCATAATTTTTCCGCCATTCAATAGTTTAAAAATATCGGGCGCATTCTTCTGAGCATCAGCAATATTGCCTTCTAACATTGTTATTCCACTATAAAAGGGTTTAATGTTAGTAATATACGGGCGAATTTTTGAATTTGCACCATCGGCCGCAATCACAATATCTGCATATGCGTTTGCATGATTTTTAAAATTCAATAAATAGCCCACATCCTGTTTCTTCATCGATAAAAACTGACTATCCCAAACTACAACATCCTGATTTAATGCATCTAATAATAGTTTACGCAGTACACCTCTATCAATCTCTGGCCTAAAATGTTCATGACCAAAATTATCCGTATGATTCAATTCATGGTCGCTAAAATGTATAGCACCTTTAGCATCCATTATAAGTTCCCTATCGGCGCCATGCATGTATTTTTTTTTGAACTCCCCAATTAAACCCGCTTTTTCTAAAGCTGCCAGGCCAGACTCCTTATGCAAATCTAAAGGAGCACCCTGCACTCTCGCGTTGCTATTAGTATCACGTTCATAAACTTTTACATTCACACCGGCATTTTGTAATAACACCGCTAAAGTTAATCCCCCGGGACCACCACCAATAATTGCAACTTTTTTATTTTTTAGCAACATAATTTCTAAATTTTATGCTGCAAAGTTATTTCTGGTTAAAGAACAGAAATTGTAAAAATCGGTCGTTTTCATTTTTGAATAATTCTTTTGGAGAAACACCCGAAAGTTTTTTAATCTCCTTGATAAAATGCGATTGATCGCTATAATTTAATTGAGGATATAATTGCCCACTTTTTATATGTAGTAACGATGCCTGAAAACGTAAGATATTACAGTATGATTTGAGAGGAATACCTAGCTGTTGTTTAAAATAACGATTAATTTGCCGTTCGCTCCAAAATATTTTTTCAGACAAATCTTTAATAGTAACTTCACCGTCAGACTCAAAAATATGACGAAAGAGTTGCAATTTTCTGACATCAATATCTTTTGGCAATAACGTTTTTATTTTTCGATCTACTTTTTCGTGAAATACTTCAAAATCATTAAGATCATCTACAGTAATATCCCAAAAATCAACAGGAAAAATTTTTGCTTCATTTACAAATTCGGCAATGGTTTCATGCAAAATATATTCTAACCCAAGCGGATTTAAATTAACACAAACAAAAGCAGTAATAAATTGTTTAGGCATAGCCTTGGGTTTGGTTTCTAACCCTATAAGCACTGCTTTTAAACTACCGTCTAACATTTTACAAAACATTAAATCAATACGCCCATTGGGTATGATTATGCCTTCTTCATAATTTGAAATATCTTTCAAACTTGAATAACCGTATACAAAATCTGAAATTTCAGGGTCTGCTTTTATAAATTGATAGGATGGTGAAAAATGCATTAATAAATATTAGCAAAAACATATGGATGATAACATATTAGCTAATGTAATAATTCTGCCCAATTAAACAAATCGAGATAAACTATATTTAAATCCCGGCTAAACTAAAAATAATCGTACCACAGTCAGATTTATACTATCGGCATGTAAATTGCATTATCATAAGAAGGGCAATCTCTGCTAATAGTATTATTTTTCACTATTTTTGCTAAAAAACAAGACCATGTCTATCGAGGTTAAAGATATTTCTAAAAGTTACGGCGAGCAAAAAGCGCTCGATGCGGTATCATTCTCTGTACAAAAAGGAGAAATTGTAGGTTTCCTGGGGCCTAACGGTGCAGGTAAATCTACTTTGATGAAAATCTTAACGACCTATTTAAATGCCGATGGTGGCGAAGCGGCTGTTAACGGCAATGATGTGGTTACACAGCAAAAAGCGGTACAAAAATCTGTAGGTTATCTGCCGGAACACAACCCGTTGTATCTCGATCTTTATGTGCGCGAGTACCTTGCCTTCAACGCCGATGTTTATAAAGTAGCCAAATCACGTATTGAGGAGGTTATACAACTTACCGGCCTTAGCCCCGAAGCGCATAAAAAAATTGCCGCTTTAAGCAAAGGTTACCGTCAGCGTGTGGGCCTTGCTGCTGCCCTACTCCATGATCCGGAGGTATTAATATTAGATGAGCCTACCACAGGCCTTGACCCTAACCAATTGGTTGAGATAAGGGAATTGATAAAAAATATTGGTAAAAATAAAACAGTATTTTTATCGACACACATTATGCAGGAGGTTGAAGCTATTTGTAATCGTGTGATAATTATTAACCATGGAAAAATTGTTACCGACAGAAAACTTAATAACCTGGTTAAAGATAATAAACAGGAACAGGTAATTGAGGTTGAATTTGATAAAACCGTAGATGCAGTTTTGTTACAAACGATACCAAATCTTGCTTCGCAAACCAATACAAAGGGTAATATTTGGGTATTGAGCTTTGTTGCAGATGCTGATATGCGCCCTGCGGTATTTGATTTTGCTCACGACAACGGACTTAAAACATTACAACTTACCCTGAAAAGCAAAAACCTTGAAACGGTATTTAGGGAAATGACTAAAAAGAAATAATTATGTGCGGAAGATTATCATGGTGGGAAACTGAGGAAGACGAAGAAAACGCCACAACTAAAACTGATGAAAACGGCAAGCTAGTTGCCGATAGTAAATAAACAAAAGGCTCAACAAATTTAATGTTGAGCCTTTTATTATTAATGGTATTCGTATGAATGTTAAGTAATCAAACTTCTATAAATCTAATATTCCAACAATCAAATTATCTAAAATATCTCTCTGGCTATTGCTTTAATGTTATCGGGCTTGCCCATACTGTAATAATGCAATACCGGAATACCTGCCTTTATTAATTCTTTACTTTGTGCTATACACCATTCGATTCCCACTTGCTTAACAGCTTCGTTATCTTTTGCACGTACCACTTCCATAATTAAATCATCAGGGATATCTACCTTAAAACGGTGCGGAATCATATTTAATTGCTTTTTAGTAGCAATAGGTTTTAATCCGGGAATAATGGGCACAGTTATGCCCTCTTTACGGCATTTTGCTACAAACTCGAAAAACTTCTGGTTATCAAAAAATAATTGGGTTACTATATATTCGGCACCATTTTTTATCTTTTGTTTCAGGAAATAAATATCACTATCAAGGCTTGGCGCCTCCATGTGTTTTTCAGGGTAACCCGCTACACCAATACAAAAATTTGTAGCCGATGTATTTTGCAAATCATCATCAAGGTAAATCCCTTTATTAAGATTCGCTACTTGCGTTACCAGTTCGGTCGCGTAATGGTTGCCTTCTTTTTCGGGCCTGAAGTATATTTCGTTTTTAACGGCATCACCCCTTAATGCAACAACGTTCTGAATGCCTAAAAAGTCAAGATCTATCAAAAAGTTCTCAGTATCTTCTTTAGTAAAGCCACCACACAATATATGCGGAATAGCGTCTACCTGATACTTGTTTTGAATAGCCGAACAAATACCTACCGTACCCGGGCGTTTTTTAACGGTCTTTTTTTCGAGCAGACCACTTGGCAATTCTTTAAACTCATACTCTTCACGGTGATACGTAACATCTATAAACGGAGGATTAAACTCCATTAACGGATCGATACTATCAAAAATAGACTGTATGTTTTGCCCCTTTAACGGAGGCAGGATTTCAAAAGTAAATTGGGTTTTGCCCTGGGCATTCTCTATATGTTCGGTAACTTTCATCTGTATTGGTTGTCGGTTGCCGGTTGTTGGTTGTTAGTTCCAAAGGACTCAGTGAATCCCGGCAACCAACAACTAACAACCATTAACTAATTAATCTGCTATATTTGGGTTAAGCCATTTGCTGGCGGTGCTTGTGGGTATCCCACGCCTTTTGGCATAGTCTATTACCTGGTCTTCTTTTATTTTTCCGAGGCCAAAATACTTACTTTGTGGATTCGCAAAATAGTAACCCGATACCGATGATGCCGGCCACATGGCAAGGCTTTCGGTTAAGGTTACCCCTATTTCTTTTTCTACATTAAGCAATTGCCAAATTGTGTTTTTTTCAAGGTGATCCGGGCAGGCAGGATATCCCGGTGCCGGTCGTATACCGTTGTACTCTTCCTTAATTAAAAGCTCGTTAGTTAAATGCTCATCAGCAGCATAGCCCCAAATTTCAGTACGAATTTTTAAGTGAAGGTATTCGGCAAAAGCCTCTGCTAAACGGTCTCCCAAGGCTTTAACCATAATCGAATTGTAATCGTCATGGCCTTTTTCAAATTCGCTAGCTTTTTCGTCAACACCAAAACCTGTGGTTACAGCAAAAGCTCCCATATAATCGGTAAAGGCAGCTTCTTTAGGGGCAATGAAATCCGCCAAAGCGATATTTGGAGCACCTTTGGTTTTTTGCGACTGTTGACGCAGGGTTAAAAAAGTGACTTTCTTTTTACCATCTTGGTCATACAGTTCTATATCATCATCATTAATTTGCGCGGCAGGATAGATACCATAAATACCGCGTGCTTCCAGCCAGTTTTCCTCCAGCATTTGGGTCAGCATTTTTTGGGCATCGGCAAAAAGTATCTGTGCCTGCTCGCCCACTACCTCATCGGTAAGTATAGCGGGGTATTTACCGTGCAAATCCCACGTTTGGAAAAACGGAGTCCAGTCGATAAACTCAACCAGTTCTGCCGGTTTCGGGTATATGGTTTGCGTGCCGATAAAATTCGGCGTATGTGGTGTAAAAGCCTCCCAGTCTAACTTTAGCTTGTTACGGCGGGCATCTTCAATGCTTAAAAAGTTTTTATCGCGCGATCGGTTAAGGTAGCCCTCACGCAATGTATCATATTCCGCACGGATGGTCTTAGTATAGTCGCCACTTGTAGCTTTGTTTAATAAGTTACCCGCTACGGTTACCGCGCGCGATGCATCATTAACGTGCACAACGGTTTCACGGTACTGTGGTGCGATTTTTACAGCGGTATGCGCACGCGATGTCGTTGCGCCGCCTATCATAATCGGGATGCTAATGTTTAGCTTATCCATCTCTTTAGCCAGGTACACCATTTCGTCGAGCGATGGCGTAATTAACCCACTAAGGCCAATAATATCTACCTGTTCGCGAACAGCAACTTCTATAATACGCTCCGGCGGAACCATAACACCAAGATCGATAATCTCGAAATTGTTACAGCCCAACACTACGGCTACTATATTTTTGCCAATATCGTGCACATCGCCTTTTACAGTTGCCATAAGCACCTTACCAGCCGATGACCCCTTACCCTTACCTTCTTCAATAAAAGGGAGTAAATACGCCACAGCCTTTTTCATAACACGGGCTGACTTAACCACCTGAGGCAGGAACATTTTGCCGCTGCCGAAAAGGTCGCCTACAACATTCATACCCGTCATTAAATTAATTTCGATAACCTCAATAGGTTTCGACGCTGCAAGCCGGGCTTCTTCAATATCAACTTCAATAAATTCGTCTATACCTCTAACCAAGGCGTGGGTTAATCGCTCCTGAATAGGTAGTGCTCGCCACTCCTGTGCTTGTTTTTCAGTTATTTTTGCACCACCTTTTACATTTTCGGCGAAGGTTAAAAGGCGTTCGGTAGCATCGTCACGACGGTCTAACAGCACATCTTCAACGTGCTCTAATAATTCTTTATCAATATCATCATAAACCTCGATCATTTCCGGGTTTACAATACCCATATCCATACCGTGCTGAATGGCGTGGTATAAAAAAGAGGAGTGCATTGCTTCCCTAACCCTGTCGTTACCTCTAAACGAGAATGATACGTTGCTTACCCCACCACTAACGTGGGCGTGTGGCAGGTTAGTCCTTATCCATTTTGTAGCACGGAAAAAGTCTACTGCATTCTGGCGGTGTTCTTCCATACCGGTTGCCACCGGAAATATATTAGGATCGAAAATAATATCCTCTGGCGGAAACCCTACTTTATCTACAAGAACATCGTAACTGCGTTTACAAATTTCGATACGCCGTTCATAACTATCGGCTTGACCGTCTTCGTCAAATGCCATTACAATTACAGCGGCACCATAGCGCTTTACCTTTTTAGCGTGGGTAATAAAATTAGCCTCACCCTCTTTAAGGCTTATACTGTTTACAATACTTTTACCTTGGGTGACTTTAAGTCCGGCCTCGATAATTTCCCATTTCGAGCTATCGATCATTACCGGAACACGAGCAATATCCGGTTCGGAAGCTATTAAATTCAGGAAGGTAGTCATGGCATGTACGCCATCGAGCATTCCCTCGTCCATATTAATATCTATAATTTGCGCGCCGCCATCTACCTGGGCACGGGCAATATCCAGTGCTTCTTCGTATTTTTCCTCTTTAATAAGGCGAAGAAACTTACGCGAACCCGTAACATTAGTACGTTCGCCTATATTTACAAAATTACTTTCGGGCGTTACCATCAATGGCTCAAGGCCAGATAACATCAGGTAACGTGGGATAATTTGCTGTTCCTGGTTGTCGGTATTTTCTATTGACATTCTATCTTTTTCTATTAACTAATTACCAACAACTATGCACTTAAAACCGGTAAACGTCTTGGTTTATAATTTTGAGCTACTTCGGCAATAAGCCTTATGTGGTTTGGCGTGGTACCGCAGCAGCCACCTATAATATTGATGAGGTTATCATCCAGGTATTCTTTTATAAGCACCTGCATTTCTTCCGGAGTTTGGTCGTATTGGCCAAAGGCATTTGGCAATCCCGCATTAGGATGTGCTGATACATTAAGCGTTGTATTATGCGCTAAACGTTTTAGGTACGGTTTCAACTGGTCGGCACCTAAAGCACAATTAAAGCCAACACTTAATAACGGTATATGCTGGATGGAGATTAAAAACGCCTCAACAGTTTGGCCCGAAAGCGTACGTCCAGAAGCGTCGGTAATTGTACCGCTTACCATAACAGGTATATCAAGGCCTAATTCTTCTTTAACTTCTTCAATAGCAAAAAGGGCTGCTTTAGCATTAAGGGTATCGAAAATAGTTTCGACTAATAGCAAATCACTTCCGCCGGCAATTAATGCTTTTACCTGCTCTTTGTAAGCTATTCGTAAATCATCAAACGTTACAGCACGATACCCAGGATCGTTAACATCCGGGCTCATGCTGGCGGTACGGTTTGTGGGACCTATAGACCCAGCTACAAAGCGGGGTTTATGCGGTTCTTTTGCTGTAAATTCATCGGCAACTTCGCGGGCAATACGCGCCGACTCATAATTTAATTCGTAAACTAAATCTTCTAAATGATAATCGGCCATACCTATCGTAGTACCACTAAAAGTATTGGTTTCAACAATATCGGCACCGGCAGCAAAGTACTGGTAATGCACATCGCGTATAGCGTCAGGCTGGGTAAGCGACAGTAAATCGTTATTGCCTTTTAAGGAATGTGGAAAATCTTTAAAGCGCTCACCGCGAAAATCTTCTTCCGAAAAATTATAGCGCTGCAGCATAGTACCCATGGCTCCGTCGAGCACGAGTATACGGTTTTTTAGCGCGTTATGTATTTCTGACATTAGTTTCAGGTTTAAAGTTTCAAGTTGCCAATAGGGCACTTAAAGTCTTAACTAGGTATGTCATCAGGAGTGGTAGTGGAAATAGCAAAACTATTTCGTGAGTTATCTATCTGCGCGTGTGCGTAGTAGAATTTAGCACCTTCTTTAATAAGTTTAAAGGGTTGCTAAGGCTTCATCGGGTCTATTCCCTCTGCCTTTCGTGATAACGTATCAATGTGTATAAGAACAGCGCAAAGTAACAAAACAAATTGATAGGATGCAAATAATAGTTTTTGGAGCTGCATAGTATTTATTGCGTAAGTGCATCAATCATTTACCGTATCTTCGCTCATTCAAAAAATACAAACACGCTAATCCTATTATATGAAAACATTTAAATCGTACTTAAACGCATCGCTTGCCGAAGATAAAAACCAGTTTCATATAATTGTAATAGGAGATGCTAGTGAAGTGACAGGTGTTGAAGAAGACAAATGGTTGCACAGTGGTGTTAAAGATTACTGGCAAAGAGCAGAGAGGCCAGCTTACAATGAAGAAAAACTGCACATTCATATTGCGCGTAAAAAGCATGTTAATACGGTTTTACGAAAAATATCGTGGCATGTAAATGGCTTTAAACATGATAAAGCTGCATTTAACAATAACCTTAACGGTGTGGAAACTGCACGAAACATTGCTAAAACAATTCTAAAACTTCCTACTGATACCGTTTTAAAAACGCTGCCTAACGAAAATGCCGCAACCCTTTTAGCAGGAGTTGATTACCTGCCTAACAAGTGTAAAATATTTATTTTTAACATTGCAGAAGCAAAAGGCGAGAACTAAAACTGGATATTCTGCCTTAGCTCCCGCCACAAACAACATATCTTTAGTAGACTAATTTTAGATTCTTCGGCTACATTGCACTCCGCTCAGAATGACAAATATCACCTTGTCATTCTGAAAGAAGGATGCATGTGTCTTTAATATGCTATTGCCTTTTGGTGTTGCGCCACTTGGGTAATAGCATTGTATAGTGCATCTGCCGCCGCGTTAGCATCACCGGCAACCGAGTTTATAAAACGGTGTGTTACCCCACGGCTGTCGGCTAAAAATTTAATTCCCTTTTCAAAACTATCAGGTAAAAACGGCAGTGTTTCGTTTATAGAAACAATACTGAAACCGCTTTTTATAAAGTCAGGATACTCTGCTGTCAGCGCCGCACTTGGTGTAGCATCTACCACTATTAAATTTTGCAGGTTGTTACATACAACATACTCTAACACATCGCTTAGCTTAAAAGGTATGGCAAACTGTATAAAATTGGCTTCCCATGCATAATCTACACCTTCCTGTTCGAAAAAGGCAACGGTAGAATTTGTTATTACCGGAAACCTGAACTGTGGTTCGTTTGCCACCGGAGTTTTACTATTTTTTACTACTTTATTTATCAACGCGCTGCCGGTATTGCCTATACCAAAAAGCACTATATTTATTATTTGGGGCATGATTTCTTCTTTTTAAAAATTAATAAAGAAACTGCCCTTGTTGCCGAGACAAAGGCAGATCTTAAACAAACAAAAAACAACTTAAAACAAACTTCTTATTTTTAGCAACAACAGCTTACTACATTTATATATTTTACTCTCATGATTGCATTTCGATTATGATAATTGAACTTACGGAAAATAAAAAAGGCCTTTTTAGTATGTTACCAAAAAGACCTTTCACCTGAATTATAAACTAAGATTATGTTGTCCGCCTTGGTAATTGTGTATACTGCATTTTCATCCACGATGAGCAGATGCACTTTTTACACATTTTAATTGCGGTTACTGTTTTCATATAAAGTAAATCGTTTTTAAAGATTTGTTTTTCTTCTCTCAATCTACCCCTCTTCGTTACAAAGAGGGGACAACTGAACGAACACTAATTATTTTTATGGCATAAAAAAAGCCTCCCGTGGTGCGGAAGGCTTTTGCATATATTTTAAAAATTTAAAATTAGGCAACAGTGCTATCCGCAGGATTGTTCCGGCATCATACAACACTTATGACTAATAATAAACTTCATTTTTTCTCGTAATTTGATTTCACAAACATCTTAACTATTTTCCATTCCGCCAAACAATATTTTAAAATTTAACATTTAAAAATTACACAAACCTAACATTAATAACATTTAAACTTTAAACACAGTAATTAAACCATATAAGCTTTTTTTTATTCCAATTACGTTTTATACCTTTGCCCCCGAAATAATTAGAGGAAAGATTTATACTGATTGCAACCTCATTTAAAAAATGCTAAAGCAGGACTACCCTCCCCTTTAGCTACGTTGCAACTTCTTTCCCTACTAAACTTATAGACTAATAATTATGGCATATTTATTTACGTCAGAGTCAGTGAGCGAAGGGCATCCTGATAAAATTGCTGACCAGATCTCAGACGCGCTAATTGATAACTTTTTAGCTTTCGACCCCGAGTCTAAAGTAGCATGCGAAACATTAGTAACTACAGGCCAGGTAATACTTGCCGGCGAAGTTAAGTCTAAAATATATCTTGATGTACAATCTATTGCGCGAGAAGTTATACGCAAAATTGGCTATACTAAAAGCGAATATATGTTTGAGGCTAACTCTTGTGGTGTACTTAGTGCAATACATGAGCAGTCTCAGGATATTAACCAGGGTGTAGACCGCCAAACTAAAGAAGAACAAGGTGCTGGTGACCAGGGCATGATGTTTGGTTACGCTACTAACGAAACAAAAGATTTTATGCCGTTGGCTCTTAACCTTTCGCATAAATTACTACAGGAACTTGCTGCACTTAGGCGCGAAAATAACGAGATCACTTACCTACGCCCTGATGCAAAAAGCCAGGTAACGTTAGAGTATGACGATAATAACAAGCCGGTTCGTATTGATGCTATTGTGGTTTCTACCCAGCACGATGATTTTGATGATGAGCCTGCAATGCTTGCTAAAATCAAAAAAGATATCATTGAAATTTTAGTACCAAGGGTTATTAAAAACAATCCGGCGTATGCTCATTTCTTTAATAACGAAATTCAGTACCACATAAACCCTACAGGTAAGTTTGTAATTGGTGGCCCGCATGGAGATACCGGTTTAACAGGCCGTAAAATTATTGTAGATACTTATGGTGGTAAAGGTGCTCACGGTGGCGGTGCATTTTCTGGTAAAGACCCTAGTAAGGTAGACCGTAGTGCGGCTTATGCTACACGTCATATTGCTAAAAATCTTGTTGCTGCAGGCGTAGCGGATGAAATTTTAGTGCAGGTTTCTTACGCTATTGGAGTTGCTGAACCTATGGGTGTTTACATTAATACCTATGGCACAAGCAAGCTAAATCTTACTGACGGTGAAATTGCTAAAAAGGTTGAATCTATTTTTGATTTACGCCCTTACTTTATAGAGCAACGCCTTAAATTGCGTAACCCTATTTATAGTGAAACCGCAGCTTACGGACACATGGGCCGCAAAAACGAAACAGTAACTAAAACATTTACTGCTCCTAATGGCGACACTAAAACGCTTGAAGTAGAACTATTTACTTGGGAAAAACTAGATTATGTAGATAAGGTTAAAGCTGCTTTTGCGCTTTAATTTTAGTAATTTCATATAAAAACAAAAGGGACTGTTATAACTAACAGTCCCTTTTGTTTTTAGTTTTAATAAAACTATTCTTCGTCTAAAAACACGGTTTTAAACGCATTGTTTAATTGATCTTTAATATCTTCTGGCACATCCCTTTTAGGAAAAAGAAGCGCAGGCTGATCATCAGATGATTTGCCAATAATAAAAACTCTTGAAAGTGTTTTACCCCTCCAAAACTCAATGTTACCAACCCGTATTTTTTCTACGAGTGTTTCAAAATGATCTTTCTTTAGTTGGTAATCTGTTGCCATAATAGGGATATATAATTTCTACAAATATAGTCGTTTTCTATGGATTTTTATACATAAATAAAACATATCTATCGCGTTTTTGAAATGAAATTTTCATAAACATTTTGTAAATAAAGTATTGTTATTTAACCAGCTGGGTGTTGTTTTTTACACTGCAATTCACGTTTTTTTTCGCCTGCATCAAATTATGGCCGCTATTAATCATTATTTTTATAGGCAATTGCAGCTACATGAAAAAAGTATTACTATTTATTATTATATCAGTTTTGAGCACAACCTTAAATGCTCAGGAAGTCTTAATACCTGTAAAGTTTTTGAGCGATGCCAGATCTTCTACTCAACGGTATGTGGGTGCTGATGCGTTTGGCTGGCAATACACCATAACAGATAACGAACTTAGAAAACAAAAAGACGGGCAGGCCGTTAGGTATAGAAATGTAGCTTTAGGCGAAATTTATAAAGTAGACCTGCAAAACCCCTTACAGATGATTTTATTTTATCGCAAATTCAACACTGTGGTGCTATTAGATAATCAGCTTAATGAGACATCCCGTATAAATTTTTCCGACACACAGCAACAACCTGTAATAGCTGAAGCTGTAGGCCTGGCATCGCAAAATCGTTTGTGGCTTTATGATGTAAATACACAGCAGATTGGCCTTTATAATTTGGGTCAGGGAACTTTTAGGCCCATCACTCCACCTTTTAATGACGGAATTAAGTATTACCAAAACGACTATAATTATTTTTACTGGATAGACAATTTGAATAAGTTCTATGCAGTAAATCTTTTTGGTAATGTAAGTACATTAGGGTCGGTTCCGGCGTTTAACCAGGTTCAGATCTTAACTTCTTCCGAAATTTTGTTTACAAACAACAATAAGCTTTATCTGTATAATCTTACAACTCAAAAGCAACAGCAAATACAAATTGCCGAAAAAAGCTTTGGCTCTTTTTACTACGCCTCCCAAATTTTATCTATTTTTACCGAGAGCGAAATTATTCAGTATAAAATTACATTTAGCAAATAATGCACATAGCTGTAGCAGGTAACATAGGCGCCGGAAAAACAACATTAACAGGCTTGTTAGCCAAACATTTTAAATGGGAACCTCATTACGAAGATGTTGTAGATAACCCTTACCTCGATGATTTTTATCACCAAATGGAACGCTGGTCGTTTAACCTGCAAATTTATTTTTTAAACAGCCGCTTTAGCCAGATACTTCAGTTTCGTGAGGGAGGCAAAAATGTAATTCAGGACCGAACAATTTACGAGGACTCACACATTTTTGCACCAAATCTTCACGCAATGGGGCTTATGGCAAACCGGGATTTTAATAACTACAAATCGTTATTTGAGTTAATGGAAGGTTTTGTAGGCGCACCTGATTTGCTTATTTATCTTCGTAGCTCGATACCCAACCTTGTAAAGCAAATACACAAGCGTGGCCGTGATTACGAAAACTCAATATCTATAGATTACTTAAGCCGCTTAAACGAACGTTATGAAGCTTGGGTACAGAGTTATGATAAAGGAAAACTCCTGATTATTGATGTAGATAAGATTAATTTTGTAGATAATCCGGAAGATCTTGGAGATATCATCAACCGTATTAACGCGGAATTGAACGGCCTGTTTTAATTTCAGCTTCTTACAGCTTCAAATTCTAAAACATACCATACAAAAAAGCCATGCTAGTACAGGGCTATATTTTTACCTGAAACTACTTATTGCTGGTCAGTTCCTTTATTTTGGCATCAACTTCTTGTGGCGTGCCTCTTATAATGCGGTCTTCTGTTCGAACCTCATTACCATCTTTAGTAGATGTTGTAATAGTGGCGGTAACTTTTCCTGCCGCATCGGTTTGTTTAACTACAGATACTTCTTTATCATCCGTCTGGCTTATTACGACCGGCTCGCGAGTTGAAGTGGTTTCCTCAGTACCGGCCGCCTCTTCATTTTTTCCTTTACAGGCATTAATGCTTATTACAAGCAAAGCTAAACAGATGTAGCGTGAAGCAGTAACTAATTTTATCGATAAATTCATATAATTGACTTTGTATAAAAAGTAAATTTAAATAAAAAAGCAATACCCGTTTAAGGATATTGCTTTTTAAATGTATAATGCGTAATCTACTAGATTGTAAACAATCCGGCAGGTTTATCTTCAAGTTGTTCAAAACGTGCAGTACATTCCTCGATAAGTGTCACGGCTTTAGCTTTATCACCCCAACCTCTAACATCTACAGTTTTGTTTTCAAGATCTTTATATACTCTGAAGAAATGTTCTACTTCTTTAATAAAGTGTGGGTTTAGATCTGCCAAATCTTCTAGTTTAGAAGCTATAGGATCTGAAACAGGCACACAGATAATTTTTTCATCATCACCTTTGTCATCAGCCATATAAAATACGCCAATAGGTTTAACTTCAGCAACGCAGCCTGGAAAGGTAGGCTCTGTAAACCAAACCAATACATCTAACGGGTCGCCGTCAAGTGCAAGAGTTTCCGGTATAAAACCATAATCAGCAGGGTACATCATTGAAGAATAAAGCATCCTGTCGAAACGTATTTTTTTTAATTCAAAATCGTATTCATATTTATTTCTGCTACCTCTTGGTATCTCTATAAGTACATCAAACGTTGTTTTTGCTGCAGACATTCGTAATATATTTTTGTTAAGCTGCAAAAGTAGTATAAAAAATATTGCACGCAAATGTTAAAAGGCAAAACGAGATGTTTGCACAATAATTTAACCTAAAATTATATAAAACAACAAAAGCCCTACAGGGCTTTTATCAAAATTGTATTGTATGTTAATTTAGTAATACTAAAAGAAGAACCCAAATGATCCTTTTACGGTAAATTTATTCGCCCCCGGAATATCCAGATAGCTGCCTCTCCAGGCAAGGTCTATTCGCAGTACTTTAAATATATTCCCTACTCCGGCATGATACTCCCAGTAAACATCTTCGGGAGCACGGTAAACAAGGTTAGATGCATTAAGTCGGATATTTTCATCTGACACTGTACCATAAACTCCTTTAATCCCTATAATTTCTCTCAGGTTCAAATTACGAAGTCCCGGTATGCGCGAAAACAGCTTACCATTAAAATTATGTTCTAAATGCATCGATACATATTCATCTGCAACAAACTCGTAGTAATCTAATAAGTTATATGTATTTTCTATCGAGAAATAACTTTGGTTACCGGGTATCACACCCATAAGTCCAAGTGGCACAGCACCAAATATTTTACCGGCTTCAAATGTGGTAAACAATCGACCAAAGCCCCCAACTAATACCGGCTGCCTGTAGTAAAACTGCAATTTTTGATAATCAAAATCGCTATGTAAAATTCCTTTTACACCTTGAGAAAAGTTTAAAAACAGTCGGGCATAGTTGTAATCAACATCGCTACGCTCTACACCATAACCAATTGTTCGGCGCTTAGGCGTGTAGTCAATCATAAAACCATATTCGTATTGCCTTATATTACCGTTTACGCCTTTTGACGGATCGTTAGGATCTAAGTAATAATCAAGACTAAAAGCAGAAGTTGCTGATTTTAATGTTCTGTAATTAAAGCTGGTTCGAAACACCAAATTTTTAGCGGCTTCAATTTCCGCACCCACAGTGGTAAAATTAATAGAACTAAGCTTATTATTACTACCACTAGAGAAAATTGACGAAGATGCGAAACTACGGCCTAAGACATCGTTAGTCGCAGTAAGGCTCACCCCTATTTGCTCAATATCGCGCCTATTACCAGCATTTACAATTACACGGTTTGCTTTATCAACCATCCATTTACCCGATATACCATATTTAAACTGATTGTCTTTAAAGCCATAAGCGGTATAACCTTCAATCCGCCAAGGATCGTTTTGCCCAAAGTAGGTACGGCCACCTGTTCTCAGCCTAAGTCCTTCTACTACATTACTACCTACGGTACTAAATATAGGGCCGTAGTCAAAATGATCCATCTGGTAATAGCCACTACTCAACGTACCCACAAGGGTATACATTCGCTTAAACTTCGGTATCGTTTTTAATGTATCGAGCATTTTATAAACACCCTTCTCATCTTTATTAAGCCGTTCAAAACGATTTTCATCCCAAAATTCATCCGACTTCTCATAAATTGATTCATCGTTAAAATTTACATCAGCGGTATAAAATTCATCCGGCTTTTTTTTATCAAAATGATAATCTTTAAATAGTGTAGTTCGCTTACCGTATATACCTTTCGACTTCTCTTTTTTATTAAGAGCAAAGTCGGTCATCATGTGGTCACGCTTTAATAAAAACACAGAGTCATTAAGCACATCAAATTCCTGCTCAATATAAATATCTTTAACCCAGTTAATGTTGGCACTTTTACTTGCCGACATTGCAATTTCTTTAATTGCAAATGTAGTATCGTTAACCCAAAAGTCGCCTTTAAAAGTTAGTTCACCTTTGCGCCTTGGGTAAAATATAATGTTGTAGCACCATTTGTTATCACGGTAGGCACTATCCTTCAGCACATAATTGTATACATCAATACCAGTACGAGAAATTGGGCTTACAAAATCTTTATCGAAAAATTTCAGGTAGTTGTTATAGATGTCGTACTCCGCATACAAATCTTTTATAAAGGCAATAATTTGCTGGTTGTTACTAAATCCAGAAGTTTTATTAGCACTGGTAATCTGCTTTTTTTTAGAAGCAGTATTATCGCCATATACTTTGCTCAGTGCCTCATTTATAAAAATGGGCAGATAGGTTTTACCGGTAATGTTAGAGGTATCTACCTGATCAAAGATAAACTCCATACCCTTAAACAAGCGGCTTTTAACCATGGCACTATCTACTGTGTTAAGGTCGAATTCTACCTTTTCGTACTTATTATATTCATATTGCTTAAACATGTTTAGGCCGTTTTTGCGACGGCGCTCCCATATTTTACGAAGAATATCTATTGCAGGATTATTTTTTTTGGATGTTTTACCGCTATACAACACCACCTCGCTTAGCTCGTTACCACCGCCAAGTGTAATTTTAAGGTTATTGTTTATAGGCTTATCCAGGTGAAGCTCTTTTGTAGCATAACCTACAAAAGATATTACAAGATCGGTATAAGTATTTTTAGATTCAAAGTAAAATCTTCCGTTTTCATCGGTAATAACACCTTCATTAGTACCCTTAAAAAATACGTTAGCGTAGGGTACTGGCATGTTAGTATCATCTACCACTACCCCTCCTGCCTTAGTTTGGGCAACTGTACATAGTGTAAATGCAAAAAACAAACCCAAAAACAACAGTATTTTTCTCTTCATATAGTGTATAAACAAAAAACTTCACCATTTAGTATGATGAAGTTTCAAATATAATGCAATATTTTTTAATTGTATGCCGCGTTAACACTGCATATTAACACTATACTTACGTATAGTATCCTGTATTATTTTTTATACAAAACTTTTTTCACTGCTTTAACAACATCGCCTGCATTTGGCAACCATTCTTTAAGCAAAGCCGGAGAATATGGCGCAGGGGTATCTGCAGTTGTAATACGCTGTATAGGAGCATCAAGATAATCAAAAGCTCTCTCCTGTACAATGTATGTGATTTCAGATGAGATGCTGCCAAAAGGCCATGCTTCCTCTAAAATAACTAACCTGTTTGTTTTTTTAACTGACGTTAGTATAGTTTCATGATCCATAGGGCGGATTGTCCTTAAATCGATAATTTCACAGCTAATACCTTCTTTTGCCAATTCATCAGCAGCAGCAAATGCTTCCTTCATGATTTTACCAAAAGATACAATAGTTACATCTGTACCTTCACGTTTAACATCAGCAACACCAAGCGGAATTGTGTACTCGCCATCCGGCACTTCACCTTTGTCGCCGTACATCTGTTCAGATTCCATAAAGATAACAGGGTCGTTATCACGAATAGCCGCTTTAAGCAAACCCTTACAATCGTAAACGTTAGAAGGAACCACAACTTTAAGACCCGGAGTGTTAGCATACCAGTTCTCGAAAGCCTGTGAGTGCGTAGCACCAAGCTGGCCAGCAGAAGCTGTAGGGCCACGGAACACGATTGGGCAGTTAAACTGGCCACCAGACATCTGGCGGATTTTAGCTGCATTGTTTATTATCTGGTCAATACCCACAAGGGCAAAGTTAAATGTCATGAATTCAACAATAGGCCTGTTGCCGTTCATGGCACTACCTACCGCAATACCTGCAAAACCAAGCTCTGCAATTGGGGTATCAATAACCCTTTTAGCACCAAACTCGTCAAGCATGCCTTTAGAGGCTTTGTAAGCACCGTTGTATTCGGCAACCTCTTCACCCATTAAATATATACTTTCGTCACGGCGCATTTCCTCGCTCATGGCTTCGCAAACAGCTTCCCTAAATTGTATAGTTCTCATGTAATTATATTTCGCGTATTAAATGAAGCGCAAAAATAAAAATTTTTAAGTTAGCAAAAGGGCTATTTATATAAGAAAGCAAAAAAATTAATGCAACTGCCCAGTTACTGGTGTAATAATCTGCAACACTTTAAAAAATAGCCCATCTTATATCAGGCCTGAAAACCGTTTATCGCCATATGATAAAAGAATCACACAAAAGTACTGTAATCCCCTATTTGAAATGAATCTCATATTAAAACAAGCGATAAACCTAAAAAATTATCGATAATTGTTTTTTACACTAGATTTTTTTACAAATTATATATTTAATATGCATGCATAGTTTTTTATTTGAATAAAATTCTTAACTTCGCTATATCGATATAATAAAACCTTATAAACTTATAATAATGAAAATATTAGTCTGCATCAGCCACGTGCCTGATACTACTGCAAAAATAAACTTTACCAATGGCGACAGTGAGTTTGATGCTAATGGTGTTCAGTTTGTTATTAACCCTAATGATGAGTTTGGCCTTACGCGCGCGGTATGGTTTAAGGAAAAAGCAGGCGCTACTGTAACTGTTGTAAATGTAGGTGGTACTGATGCCGAAGCTACCCTACGTAAAGCCCTTGCTATTGGAGCCGATGAAGCTATACGTGTAAATGCTGCCCCTACCGATGGTTTTTTTGTTGCAAAACAACTTGCCGAAGTAGTAAAATCGGGCGGGTACGACCTTGTTATTGCCGGTAAAGAATCGTTAGATTACAATGGTGGTATGGTTCCGGGAATGCTTGCGGGCCTTACCGGCTACGATTTTGTAAACGGATGCATAAGCCTTGAAGTGGACGGCGACTCTGTAAAAGCAGTTCGTGAAATAGACGGGGGTAAAGAAACCCTTAGCGCTAAATTACCTTTGGTAATAGGTGGGCAAAAAGGCCTGGTCGAAGAAAAAGACCTACGTATACCTAACATGCGTGGTATTATGCAGGCAAGAACTAAAGCTCTTACTATTTTAGATCCTGTTGCGGCTAACAGTACTACCAAAGCGGTTAAATTCGAGAAACCGGCACCAAAATCGGCCGTTAAACTTATCAGCCCGGATAATCTTGATGAGTTAGTGAGTTTGCTACATAACGAAGCTAAAGTAATCTAAAAAGTTAATTCGGTTATTTGGTCATTCGGTTATTTAAACCAATCACCGACGGTATCAGATAACATTGCTTATAACGAGGAGTCAAATAAACCAATTGTCGAATCCACAAATAAACATAAAGAAATGTCAATCCTAATATATGCTGAATCAGCAGAAGGCAAATTTAAAAAAACAGCGTTTGAGCTTGCTTCTTACGCTAAAAAAATAGCAGGCGAAACCGGAACCACGGTTACCGCTGTAGCCATTAATGTAACTGATGCATCTGTACTTGCTACCTATGGTGTAGACAAAGTACTAAACGTAAAATCAGAAAAACTAGGGGCGTTTAATGCGAAGGCATTTGCCGATGTTATTAAACAAGCTGCCGCAAAAGAGAGTTCTAAATTTGTATTATTCTCTTCTAACACAGATAGCCTTTATATTGCCCCTCTTGTAGCAGTAGGCCTTGAAGCCGGCTACGCAAGTAATGTAGTTGCGTTACCTGAGAGCATGTCGCCACTTCGTGTTAAGCGCACAGCATTTTCTAACAAGGCGTTTAACTTTACAGAAATTAATACTGATGTAAAAGTACTTGCAATTGGTAAAAACTCTTTCGGATTAGTTGAATCTCCCGCAAGTTTAACTCAGGAGGATTTTAGCCCGTCACTTAATGATAACGACTTTACCGTTAAAGTTGAATCTTCTGAGAAAGTTACAGGTAAAGTAACTATTGCCGATGCCGAAATTGTAGTATCTGGCGGCCGCGGACTTAAAGGTCCTGAAAACTGGGGAATACTGGAAGATCTTGCTGATGCGCTTGGTGCTGCAACTGCCTGCTCTAAACCCGTATCAGATCTTGGCTGGAGGCCTCATAGCGAGCACGTAGGCCAAACGGGTAAACCTGTGGCAGCAAATCTATATATTGCAATTGGGATATCCGGAGCTATACAACATATTGCCGGTATCAACTCAAGTAAGGTAAAAGTGGTTATTAATGGCGATGCAGATGCTCCTTTCTTTAAAGTGGCAGACTATGGTGTTGTGGGCGATGCGTTTGAGATTGTTCCTAAACTGACGGAAAAATTAAAAGCCTTCAAAGCACAAAACTCATAATTTTATTTTAAATTGTGCCCGCAAAAGGGCTATCGGGACATGGATAGTTTATATCTTTGCCCGATAGCCTTTTTTTGTATTCAGTAAAAACCAACATGAGCTTAGTAAAACTTAATATTAAGGGCATCTCGTACAGCCAAACCCAAAATGGCGCGTATGCCTTGATACTTAATGAAGTAGACGGTGAACGAAAATTACCTATTGTTATAGGTGCTTTTGAAGCGCAATCTATTGCCATTGCATTAGAAAAAGAAATTAAACCGCCAAGGCCGCTTACGCATGACCTTTTTAAAAATTTTGCCGACAGGTTCGACATTGTCGTGAAGCAGGTAATAATTCATAAACTGGTAGACGGGGTGTTTTTTTCGAGCATTATTTGCGAACGCGACCGCATTGAAGAAATTATCGATGCCCGCACCAGCGATGCTATCGCGCTTGCCCTTAGGTTTAACGCACCCATTTTTACGTATAAAAACATACTCGACAAGGCCGGTATTTTCCTTAAAATAAACCCTGAGCAAGGCGAAGAAGGTCCGCATGACGACATACTTTCTTCACCGGAAACTTTCGGTACCGAAACTACTGTATCCGGCGAAGGATATTCGCAGTATAACCTTCAGGAACTACACGAGCAACTTGAAGGTGCCGTACAAAACGAAGATTACGAAAAAGCAGCCAAAATAAGAGACGAGATTTCGAAGAGAGAAAGTTAATACCAATTTGAAAATTTGATAATGAGCCGCACTACATACTGCGGCTTTTTTATGTGGATAACTATTGAATAAAACACACTTAACCATTTACTTTTAATTTTTGTAATTTTATACCTTGCAGCGGCATTTTCAAATTGCCTAATTTTCAAATTTTCAAATCACAATAATGAAGCAGTATTTAGACCTCGTAAAGCATGTTTTAGAAAACGGAAACCAAAAAGGCGATCGTACCGGTACAGGAACTAAAAGTGTTTTTGGTTACCAGATGCGCTTTGACCTTAGTGAGGGCTTTCCGTTAGTTACAACTAAAAAGCTGCACTTAAAATCGATTATATACGAGCTTTTGTGGTTTTTAAACGGCGATACCAATATTAAATATCTTAATGATAATGGTGTAAAAATTTGGGACGAGTGGGCAGATGAAAACGGTAACCTGGGTCCGGTTTACGGCCACCAATGGCGCAATTGGGACAGCAGAGAGATCGACCAGATTACCGAGCTTATTGACACGCTGAAAAATAACCCAAATAGCCGACGTATGTTAGTTAGTGCCTGGAACCCGAGAGTACTGCCGGACACATCAAAATCGTTCAGCGATAACGTAGCCGAAGGTAATGTGGCACTCCCACCCTGCCATGCGTTTTTCCAGTTTTATGTAAACGACGGTAAATTATCATGCCAGCTTTACCAGCGTAGTGCCGATATATTTTTAGGAGTTCCATTTAATATTGCGTCGTATGCATTGCTAACGTTAATGATTGCGCAGGTTTGCGGTTATGCTCCGGGCGATTTTATTCACACCTTTGGCGATGCGCATATTTACAATAACCATATAAATCAGGTAGAACTTCAGCTTACCCGCGAACCTCATCCGCTGCCAAAAATGGTATTAAACCCAGAGGTTAAAAACATCTTTGATTTTAAATTTGAAGATTTTACTTTAGAAAGCTACAACCCGCATCCACATATAAAAGGGGCAGTGGCCGTGTAACCCCACTTACCAACAAATCAAACACAATGAAAACATTATTTATTGCCATTTGCCTCATGGCAAGTTGTATTGCTATGGCTCAAAAATTAGGCGAGCAGGCAGTTTTTGCTGAGTGCAAAAACGAAAAACTTCCTTCTAAATGTACCGATGAAAAAATAACTGATGACATCACAGCTTTGTTAACAGGTGATATTATCAATGAAATTGAAAAAAGTATAAGCCGAAAGTATTTTACAATATCTGTAGAATTTATTTCGGATGAGAATGGCAAAATCATTCCTTCTGAAACAGGAATTATATGTGAAGGCAATGCTGCTTTAAAAAACAGCATCAAAAATTACCTAAATAACCTTCCCCCATTTATTCCTAAAGATAGCAAGCTCGATATTCGTAAAAGCTATACGGTTGTAAACATTATATATGTGCAAAATACTGATAATCAAAATTACCATATAGCAGGATATAACGAATCGAAAACGATTAATAATTATCAAAGGTTTGGCCCCGGAACCGTTCCGGTTTATCCGGGTTGCGAAAAGGCCGCAACTAACAAAGAGAAGATGGCTTGTCTTGCCGCTGGTATTACGCAAAGCATTGCAAAAAACTATGTTATACCAAATAACGTTGCAGATGCCGGTCAGGACAAAATGCACATATCGATGATAATTGCTATTGATGGCAAACTGAGAATCGAAGAAATTGCAGGAAGTTCGTTACCATTTAGAAACGAAGTGTACAGGGCTATAAAAAGAGTACCAAGAATAAAGCCTGCCGAAGAAAAAGGAATTCCATTCGCAGTACAGCTTTATTTACCACTTACCCTTACTGTTAAATAACGAAAGCGAATTCTGTTTTTTTGTTATCTTTAGTATCCCAAAATACATTTTATGGAACCAAGCCAACAGGCGTTATATGAATATGCGCGTAAACGGGTAAAACAAAAAAAGCGTGTTTACCTGCATTTTATATTATTTTTTGTTTGTAGTATATTTTTTTACATCGTTAATAAAATGCTCGATGTAGATCCTCAGGACGATTGGTATCTTTGGGTTATAACGGCTTGGGCCTTTATATTCGTGCTGCATTTTATAAAAATTTTCGTTATTGAGAGCTTTATAAACAAAACGTGGGAACGTGAGCAAATTGAAAAACTTGTTGCCCGCCAGGAACGCCGTATCGACCAGCTTGAAAAGAAATTAGACAAAGAAAACGCATCTACAATCACCACTACCCCACTACAATAATGACCATTACCCTTATAGCTGCAGCTGCCGAAAATAATGCCCTTGGCAAAGACAACCAGATGATTTGGCGCCTGCCGGACGACTTTAAACGTTTTAAGAAGCTTACCACCGGTCATTATATTATTATGGGCCGCAAAACACTAGAAAGTATGGATGGGCCATTGCCTAACCGTACTAATGTGGTTATTACCCGCCAGGCTGATTATACTCACGAGGGTTGCATTATTGTAAACAGCCTTAACGCTGCCTTTGATGCATGCCCAAAAAATGAAGAAGTTTTTGTTATCGGTGGTGGCGAAATTTACAAGCAGAGTATTGATAGAGCCAATAAGATAGAACTTACCCGAGTGATTGGAATATCTCCTGAAGCGGATGCTTATTTCCCGGAAATTAAACCGGAACATTTTAGGCTGGATGATGATGTTTTTCATGATAAGGATGATAAACACGCCTATGCTTTTAGGTTTGAAACGTGGGTGAGGGAGTAATTCAAATATCATATTATGGGATTTGGGTTTAATTTAGTTTTTATGTTGATAATAATTCCTGCTTTGGGAATTTTATTACTGGGTCTGCTAATCAGTAAAAAAAAGATATTCTGGCAGGCAATTAAAGTTATCCTTGTTGGAATATTTAGTTTAATCGCAGTATCCTATTTAATTCAAACCTTGACAGGTAAAAAAATACTTGATAAAGAGGATTAATATGGCAACTACGTTATCGATAAAAGTTATTTTCCCGGCAAACAATCTGATTGGCAATACGACCATTATCGATTCACTATAAAAAGCAACGACTCTATTTTATTTTATGTAACCAATAAAGATAAAATACAGCATATTTATAGAGGCATAATTTCAACGGTAAAACCATATGGCTCTGCAAGACTAGTTTTGAAAATGCCACACCCTACCCATCATATATTAACTACTAACCCTACTATTTATAGGAGTGTATGGGGCTTTACATTAGTATTTAATTCGCCTAAATTCAGTAATATGTATTTTACTGAAGGTGATTGGCATCTTGAATAGCTGTCTTTAAATTAAGCGCGTTGAACTCATCAGTGCTTTGCAAACCTTTAATTATAACTCCCTATTAACAAAACTTATTTTATCTTTGTTGCGTAAATTACAGTAATGTCGCAAAATATAACTCCTTATAAAGATTCTAACCTGGACAAAAAAGAACAGGTAGCCCAAATGTTTGATACTATAAGTGGTAATTACGATGGCTTAAACCGCGTAATGACTTTTGGTATTGATATTAAGTGGCGCAAAAAAGTGTTGGATTTGGTTGCAGCAAAGAATCCGAAAACTATTTTAGATATTGCTACCGGCACCGGCGACCTTGCTATACTGATGGCAAAAACCGATGCTACCGAAATTATAGGAGCGGATATTAGCGAAGGCATGATGCAAGTTGGCCGTAAAAAAGTTACTGATAAAAACTTGGATAGCCGTGTTAAACTGGTATACGGCGACAGCGAGAAACTACCGTTTGCCGATGCTTATTTTGATGCGATTACCGTTGCCTTTGGTATCCGTAATTTTGAAACGCTGGAAAAAGGCCTTGCCGAAATACTGCGCGTGCTTAAACCAAGCGGTATTTTTGTTATTCTGGAAACATCTGTACCTACCAAATTCCCTTTTAAACAAGGTTATAAACTGCATAGTTACCTGCTGCCACTTATTGGCAGGCTGTTCTCTAAAGATCGTGATGCGTATGTTTACTTAAGCGAATCGGCCTCTGTTTTTCCTTATGGTGAAAAACTGAACAATATTTTACGTAAAATTGGGTTTATAGAGGTTAAAGATATGCCACAAACCTTTGGTGCAGCCACCATTTATTCGGCATCAAAACAATAAAATGAGGAAACTGCTTTTATACATACTCCTATTTACGGGTCTTTGCAGCTACGCACAGTTTGGCACAAACGTGTTTGGTAAAAACCCGATTACTAATCTCGAAAACTTTGATAAGCAGCGTGTACACTGGGGTTATTACCTTGGTTTTAACAGCTACGATTTTAAGTTTGATTATAAAAATAATCCGTTAACCGATATTCAGGTTAAAACCTCAACGGGTTTTAATGTAGGCCTGGTGGGTAATTTACGCCTGTTTGAATATTTGGATTTACGTTTTGAACCCGGCTTAGCTTATACCGAGCGTACATTAACTTTTAGTGATCCTACTTTTATTGAAGAGTTCCAGAAGCAACGAATTGTAAAGTCTACATACATACACTTTCCGCTATTGCTTAAGTTTTCTTCTAAGCGCACCGGTAATATCAGGCCCTACCTTTTAGGTGGAGTATCGCGTACTTTTAATTTCGACGCAAACTCTGATGCTAAGGATGATAATATTACAGGTGGCAGGTTCAGGATGAAAAAGTGGACAAATAATTATGAGTTGGGTGCAGGCATCGATATTTACTTTGAGTATTTTAAATTCTCTCCGTCAATACGTGGCGTGTTTAGCCTTGATGATGAATTGATAAGAGATAACGACCCTAACAGCCCTTATACAGGTAATGTAGGAGCTATGAAAACACGAGGGGTTTTCGTAAACTTTACATTCCACTAAAATTTGCGTTTTTTTAAAGGCTTCGCCTGAATTCACTTAATATTATTGCGGCAGCTGTTGCTACATTCAAGCTTTCGGTTTGCTGAAGGTCGCCAAAGCGTGGTATTGCTATACGATGTTTTGCAAGGCTTTCTATTTCAGCCGAAATTCCGTTTGCCTCATTACCCATAATTATAATGGCATTTTGCGATAATGTCTCAGTATAAACGTTACGCCCGTCCATAAAAGTACCAAAAGCAGGTAGCGGGCTATTGTTTATATAATCATACAAATCGGTATACACTACGTTTACCCTTGCTAACGACCCCATAGTTGCCTGAACTACTTTTGGGTTATACACATCTACACATTCTGCAGAGCATACTAAATGCTTAATCCCAAACCAATCGCAAAGCCTGATAATGGTACCCAAATTACCCGGGTCGCGAACATCATCAAGTGCAACTATAAGTCCGTCGTTGGCTACCGGTTTTTCATCGGGCATCGTAAAAAGCGCCAGGCAGGCCTGTGGTGTAGTGAGTACACTTATTTTTTTAAGCTCATCCGGTGTTATAATTGTAACCTTATCTCTGGGTATGGTTATAAATATATCCTGAGTGGTATATATTTGATGCAATTCAAAATTGGAATTAAGCAATTCCTGTACTACCTTTATCCCTTCGGCAAAAAACAATTTATGCTGCTTGCGGTATTTTTTTTGCTGTAAGCCCGTTAATGTTTTAATTTGGTTTTTGCTAAGCATGAAAAAAGTATTTTGAAATTACTATCCGGCAGTACGTTTTGAGAAATAAAATAACAAAAATAGCACTTATTATAGTAACAGGGCTGGTTTTATACTCATGTTCTCTTGTAAAAAGAGTCCCTGATGGTAAACACCTGCTGGAAAAGAACGAGATAAGCGTAAACGGCGAACCAAAAAACGACGATGATGTTAAGGCGCAATTATATCAATTGCCCAACACCAGTATATTAGGCTACCATTTAAGGCTGCATCTTTACAATTACGCTAAACCCAATGCTGATTCGTCGTATCTGGCATGGCTCGAACGGAAACCGGGCAGACATGAATTTATGCGAAGTCTACTCTCAGAAAAGCAGGTTATGCGCCTTGGCAACTCATTTGCAGTATCCGGAATAAGTAATTTTTTAAAGAAAACAGGCGAGCCTCCTGTGCTTGTAGATCAGGCCAAAATTAAAAAATCACGTAGCAGGCTATTCGCCTACTACTATAAACAGGGCTACTTTAGGGTAAAAACGTCATCTACTATAGATACTTTACCAGATAAAAGAGCCGTCGTAAACTATACTGTAGATACCGGCAAAGGTTACAAGCTGGATTCTATAACATCTGCCATAAAAACGCCTGTACTCGACAGCCTTTACAACACTACAAAAAACGCGTCTTTACTAAAAAAAGGCAAGCAGTATAATGAAGCTGATTTTAGTGCCGAACGCGAACGTATTACTAATAACTTTAGGAACCGCGGCGCCTATACTTTCCAGCAAAATAACATTAATTATGTTATCGATACCGTAGGCAACGATTACAAAGCTAATGTAGAACTTGCAATTGATGATGAGACGGTACGCCGTGGCGATTCGACATTTGTAAGACCCTTCAAACTTTATAAAATTAGTCAGGTAAACATTTATACTAAAAACCCGGTAAGCGACCAGACCATTGATAGTGTAAATTATAAAGGTTTCAGGATTTTTAGTACCGGAAAGTTAAACTACCGCCCTAAAGCCCTTACTGATGCTATATTTATAACACCCGGTAGTACTTATGCCGATTTTAGGCGCGTGCTTACCTCCCGCTATTTGACTAATTTAAGGGTTTTTAATTACCCTACAATTCAGTATGTAGAAGATAGTACCGATGTATCCGGCTCATCGCTAATTACAAATATTTATCTTACGCCACGTAAAAAATTCCGTTTTAATGTAACAGCCGATTTTAACCACTCTAACATTCAGGATTTTGGTGTGCAGGGAAGCCTTGGGGTTTCGATAAGAAACTTATTTAAGGGTGCCGAAATATTGGAGATATCTACCAGAGGCAATATTGGTTCATCACGCGACCTGGCGATACAGGACCGTGCGTTTTTTAATATTTTAGAATATGGGGCCGATGTGAAACTTACCTTCCCAAGGATCTGGTTTCCTATCAACACAGAAAAAATAATTGCAAAGGAACTGATACCGAGTACAATTTTAAGTTTTGGTATTGGAAGGCAAAAAAATATTGGGCTCGATAAAGAAAACTTCACTGGAGTACTTAGTTATGCATGGACGCCGCAACGCCGTAACCATACCGCAAAGCTCGACTTGTTCAACATACAATACATTCGTAATGTAAATGCCGATAACTATTTTACCGTATATAAATCATCTTATGATAGGCTAAACGACATTGCTAACGGATATCCTGATGTGCCGGATAATTTTTTTAATTATAACCCTATTAAAAATGAGTACAAATTAAAAATTGAGGAAGGTACTAATGGTTTTATTAGCGGAGTTACCGGAGACAATAGCACTATAGCTGTATCGGAACGAGACAGGCGGGACGTGCAACGTATTGAGGAACGCAGGCAAAGGCTTACCGAAAATAACCTGATATTTGCTACCAACTTTACGTACACTTCAACCACGCGCCAAAACCTTACGGACAATAACTTTTTTATATTTAAAACAAAGGTAGAGAGCGCCGGTAATACCCTGAATTTATTATCAGGACTGCTTCAGGAAAACAAAGGCATAAAGGTGGGAAACCGAAGTATTTTTGATGTACAGTATTCACAATATATAAAAGGAGAGCTCGATTTTATTAAGCACTTTGCTATAGGCCGTAATAAAGTACTAGCTATGCGAGCATTTTTCGGCCTTGCGGTTCCATATGGCAACTCAAAGTCGATACCATTTACACGTAGTTATTTTGCAGGAGGAAGTAACGATAACCGCGCGTGGCAATCGTACAGCCTGGGCCCTGGGCGTAGCGGAGGTTTAAACGACTTTAATGAGGCTAACCTAAAACTTGCGTATAGTACTGAGCTGCGTTATAATATATTCGGAAAACTTAACGGTGCCATTTTTGCCGACATAGGCAATATCTGGAACGTGTTTGACCAGGTTACCGACAAAGATTTAACATTTAATGGCTTTTCATCTTTTAAAGATCTGGCCGTAGGCACGGGTACGGGCTTTAGGTACGACTTCAACTTTTTTGTTGTAAGGTTTGATGTTGGCTTTAAAACTTACAACCCCGGTAAGCCCGAAGGGGAGCGCTGGTTTAGAGAGTATAATTTTTCTAACGCAGTTTTAAATGTTGGTATTAATTATCCGTTCTAAAATTAAAAATACTATTTTTGTAAATTAATTTTTAAAACATAACTAATGGCTCATAATATTAAGCCCGGTGTAGCCACCGGAGATCAGGTACAGGAGATATTTAAATATGCCAAAGAAAAAGGCTTTGCCCTTCCTGCGGTAAATGTAACAGGAAACAACACTATAAACGGTGTATTAGAAACTGCTGCTAAACTTAACGCCCCTGTAATTATCCAGTTCTCAAACGGAGGTTCTATTTTTAACGCTGGTAAAACCCTTAACAATGATGGCCAAAAAGCTGCTATTTTAGGTGCTATTGCCGGTGCAAAACACATACATACACTTGCAGAGGCTTACGGAGCTACTGTTATATTACATACTGACCATTGCGCTAAAAAGCTTTTACCTTGGGTAGATGGTTTATTAGATGCAAGTGAGAAGCATTTTGCCGAAACCGGTAAATCGCTTTTCAGCTCGCACATGCTTGACCTTTCTGAAGAGCCTTTAGAAGAGAACATTGAGGTATGTGTTGAATACCTTAAAAGAATGAGCAAAATAGGTATGACGCTTGAAATTGAATTAGGTATTACCGGTGGTGAAGAAGATGGTGTTGACAACTCTGATGTTGACAGCTCTAAACTTTACACTCAGCCTGAAGAAGTTGCCGAATTTTATGAGGCACTAAGTGCAGTATCTGATAAATTTACTATTGCTGCTGCTTTTGGTAATGTACACGGTGTATACAAACCGGGTAACGTAAAACTTACTCCAAAAATCCTTAAAAACTCTCAGGAGTACGTACAAAACAAATTCAACACTGGTCCTAACCCTGTTGATTTCGTATTCCACGGAGGATCTGGTTCTACCCCGGAAGAAATTAAAGAAGCTATTTCTTACGGTGTTATTAAAATGAATATTGATACCGATCTTCAGTTTGCCTTTACAGAAGGGATTCGTGATTACATGGTTAAAAATATTGATTACCTTAAAACACAAATTGGTAGCCCTGACGGTGCAGAATCTCCAAACAAAAAATATTACGATCCGCGTAAATGGATACGCGAAGGTGAAGTTACTTTTAACACTAGGCTTGAGCAGGCATTTGCCGACCTTAACAATGTGAATACTCTATAGTTTTATTGCCGGTTGTTGGTTTACAGGATACTGATAACTAACAACCGGCAACTTTTTTTAATCAGAATACAAATATGGCTTGGTTTAAAAGAACGGAAAAAGGAATACAAACGGCAACCGAAGATAAAAAGGATGTTCCTAAAGGCTTATGGTACAAATCGCCTACAGGTAAAATTATAGACGCTGATGAGCTGGCCAGAAATTATTATGTAAGCCCCGAAGATGGCTACCATGTAAGGATAGGCAGTAAGGAATATTTTAATATCCTTTTTGATGATAATGAGTTTACCGAGATTAATGCAAACATAACATCTAAGGATACCCTTAAGTTTGTTGATACTAAAAAATATGGCGACCGTTTAAAGGATGCCATGGAAAAAACAAAGCTTAAAGATGCCGTACGTACAGCCGTAGGAAAATCTAAAGGCCGCGACCTTATGATTGCCTGTATGGATTTTGCCTTTATTGGTGGGTCTATGGGTGCTGTTGTTGGCGAAAAAATTGCACGTGCTATAGATTATTCTATAAAAAACAACGTGCCTTTCCTAATGATATCAAAATCAGGTGGTGCAAGGATGATGGAGGCTGCTTACTCGCTTATGCAGTTAGCTAAAACATCGGCTAAATTAGCACAACTTGCAGATGCCGGCATACCGTACATTTCGCTTTGTACAGACCCTACAACGGGTGGTACAACAGCATCGTATGCAATGCTTGGTGATATTAACATTTCCGAGCCGGGAGCCCTTATAGGCTTTGCAGGCCCAAGGGTGGTAAAAGATACTACCGGTAAAGAATTGCCGGAAGGTTTCCAGACGGCGGAGTTTGTACTGGAGCATGGTTTTCTTGATTTTATAACACCAAGAAAAGAGCTTAAAGACAAAATAAACCTTTATTTAGATTTAGTGCTTAACCAGCCTGTTAGATAAAACAAAAATCCCGGACTTGTAAAAGTATCGGGATTTTATGTTTTTAATTAAATGATAGTGCTAAAGTATTTATCTTTTCTTTTGTCTTGAACATTAAGATTATTATTAAACTAAATCTTCCTTTTCAGAGCTACTCTTTCTGTATTTTCGTCAGGCCATATTTCAATTTTATAATAATCATCTCCGTCATCATCAATAATACTATCTAAATTTGATGAATAAATCCTAACACGGTATTTTCCTGGTTTTAATTTTACTTCAAGTTCTACAGAATTATTTGGACAATCTAGAATATGAAGATTTCCTGATTTTATTTCCAACCCACCTTCAACAACATGGTCATACAAATCAAAATCATCAATTATCGGTGGCTGATTTGAAATAACCAAATCGCCGTTTATGTGTCCATAGCATTCAGTTCTAACACCCAAAATATCCTTCGCAATAGCTAATCTATCAGAAGTCGCATTGTCTGTCCAAAAATCCTCCGCTCCTGTATCTCCAATAAACTTACTATCGGCGATATAAAACTGATTATAAGAAGTTGTAAAATTCAGAATATTTGTCATCATTCAGATATTGTAATATTTACGATACTATAAGAAACTGATTACTGCGACTGACGACTGTCTACCGAATTTACATCCCACTCCTAATCGCCTCAACCGGGTCAAGTTTAGACGCTGATATCGCAGGTAGTATCCCGGCCAGTAAACCAATAACTGCAGAAAGGCTGGTGCCGAGAATGATGTTTTTAGCACTCAGTATAAACTCAAAGTCGAATGCCTTTGTGGCAATTACCGCAACACCCCACACCATAAGCAGGCCTACTAAGCCTCCTATAAGGCAAAGTATAACGGCTTCAAATAAAAACTGCATAAGTATAAATCTGTTTTTTGCACCTAACGATTTTTGTATACCTATAAGCCCGGTACGCTCTTTAACCGATACAAACATAATATTAGCAATACCAAAGCCGCCCACTAATAGCGAGAATCCGGCAATAATCCAGCCTACCACATTTAGTACGCTTACAATACCATCAATTAAATCGGTAAAAGCAGATAGAATATCAATCATAAAATTATCATCCTGCCCCGCCCTTATACCTCTTAACAATCGAAGTTTCTGAGTTACTTCCGCCTTAACAGCTTCAGAGTCGCTGCCGGGTTGCGGTTTTATAATAATTATTGGGGTAATAGAGGCATTATTGTCGCCATACACCCGGCGTATAAAATTTACAGGAATTAATGCTGATGTATCGTTGCTTGGCCCCATCATTCCAGACCCCTGCTTTTCGAGAACGCCGATTACCGTGAAACGCTGCCCATATATACGAACCTTTTTTTCGAGCGGGTTATCGCTGCCAAAAAGCGCCTGGGCAACTTCGTAGCCTAAAACTACTACGGCAGTGCCGGCGTTAGATTCCGCCTCGTTATAAAACCTGCCCTGCGCAATTTTAACTGCTTCGATATCAGCAATTTCATAAGATGCGGGTTTCATACTAACATCATTAGCCGATTTATTTTCGTAGCGTATAATTTCGTTTTTAGTAAAAAGCTGGAATGATAAAAACTGCGCTCCCGTAACCGATTCTTTTAGCGACTGGTATTCGTTGTACGTAACATCCGGAAATTGCTGAATTTTCCAGCGCGGAATGGTAGATGGCCCAAACGAAAAACTCTTTAGGTACATAGTGTTCTTATCTACACTGCTAAGGTCTTTTTTAATCTTCTGGTCGAGCGAGTCTACCGCGGCAAGCACCGCGATGATAGAAAATATACCAATGGTTACACCCAACAGCGACAAAAATGTTCTTAACTTATTACTGGTTAAGGCATTCATGGCAAAAGCAAAACTTTCTTTAAGCAGGCGCAGGTACAGCAGCATAGCGTATAATGTATTGATATGCGTAAAATTGAGCATTTTTTTATAACCCTGAAAATGATAGGCCATAAAAATTTTAAATAATTTAAATTTAGCACATCGCTGTTTGAATGTTAGCTACACAATAACTACTTTTGCACCCTTATTAAACACACAACAAATGAGCAACACAAAAACTATTTCATCAGCGCTAATATCAGTGTTCAGCAAAGACGGCCTTGAGCCAATTGTTAGAAAACTGCACGAGCAAAATGTTACTTTATATTCTACCGGAGGCACCGAGACTTTTATTAAAGATTTAGGCATACCTGTAGTACCTGTAGAAGATGTAACATCGTACCCATCTATACTTGGTGGCAGGGTAAAAACACTTCACCCTAAAGTATTTGGCGGCATCTTAAACCGTCAGGATCATGAAGGCGACGTGCAGCAAATGAAAGAATACGATATCCCGCAGATAGATCTAGTTATTGTAGACCTTTACCCTTTTGAAAAAACGGTAGCATCAGGCGCTTCTGAAGCAGATATTATCGAGAAGATAGACATAGGTGGTATCTCGCTTATTCGCGCTGCTGCGAAAAATTTTAAGGATACCGTTATTGTCGCTTCTGTAGATGACTACGCACTGTTCCTTGAAACGTTTACAAACAACAATGGCGGTACAACGCTGGATGAGCGTAAATTGTTTGCTACTAAAGCATTCCACGTTTCATCGCACTACGATACCGCTATCTTTAATTATTTTAATACCGACGAAACTATTTACAAAGAAAGCGTTGGTAATGGCCATGTATTACGCTACGGCGAAAACCCGCACCAAAAAGGTTTCTTTTTTGGCGATTTTGATGCTATGTTCTCTAAAGTTCATGGTAAAGAATTATCATACAACAACCTGCTTGATGTAGATGCTGCCGTAAACCTTATTGCCGAGTTTAAAAACGACGGGCCTACGTTTGCCATACTTAAACACAATAATGCCTGCGGTATTGCTTCGAGAGCCACAGTAAAAGAGGCATATCTTGATGCTCTTGCTGCCGACCCTACTTCAGCCTTTGGCGGTGTGTTGATTAGCAACGTAAAAATTGATAAGGCTGCTGCCGAAGAAATGACTAAATTATTCTGCGAAGTAGTGATAGCACCGGCGTATGATGACGATGCTGCTACAATATTACAAGAAAAAAAGAATAGGATTATTCTTATTCAGCACGATGTTACACTTCCTGAAAAACAGGTACGTACGTGTTTAAACGGATTATTGGTTCAGGGTAAAGATAATATTACAGATAATAAAGATCACCTAAAAACCGTTACTGTAACATCTCCTACCGAGCAGGAAATTGAAGACCTTATATTTGCTTCTAAAATTTGTAAGCATACAAAATCGAACACTATCGTGTTTGCTAAAAACCAACAGCTGATAGCATCAGGCACCGGCGAAACATCTCGCGTTGATGCATTAAGGCATGCGGTAGAAAAAGCCGGTTCGTTTAACTTTAGCCTTCAGGGGGCAGTTATGGCGAGCGATGCCTTCTTCCCATTCCCGGATTGTGTAGAGCTTGCTAAAAACGCAGGCATAACATCTGTAATTCAACCGGGCGGATCTATAAAAGATGAACTGAGCATTAATTATTGCAATGAAAACGGGGTGTCGATGGTATTTACAGGAACACGTCATTTTAAACATTAATTTTATTACTTTTGTAGGCTCCGAACAGACGAAATAATAATACCTTAAACCCTTAATACCATATGGGATTTTTTGACTTCATGACCGAGGACATTGCCATTGACCTCGGAACCGCAAATACCCTTATTATACATAACGATAAAGTTGTTATAGACAGCCCATCTATAGTGGCCCGCGACCGCGTTACCGGCAAAATAATTGCCGTGGGTAAGGAAGCGAACTTAATGCAGGGTAAAACGCATGAGAACATAAAGACCATACGACCGCTTAAGGATGGTGTTATTGCCGACTTTGATGCATCTGAAAAGATGATTAGTATGTTTATAAAGAGCATACCCGCATTAAAGAAAAAAATGTTTACACCGGCACTTCGCATGGTAGTTTGTATACCAAGCGGCATTACAGAAGTAGAAATGCGTGCTGTAAAAGAATCTTGCGAAAGGGTAAACGGAAAAGAGGTATATCTTATACACGAGCCAATGGCAGCGGCAATAGGTATTGGTATTGATATTATGCAGCCTAAAGGTAACATGATTGTTGATATAGGTGGAGGTACTACCGAGATTGCTGTAATAGCGCTTGGCGGTATTGTATGCGACAAATCGGTTAAAATTGCAGGCGACGTATTTACTAACGATATTGTATATTATATGCGTACCCAGCATAACCTTTTTGTAGGTGAGGGTACTGCAGAGAAAATTAAGATATCTATAGGGGCTGCCCTGGAAGATCTTGAAACGCCTCCTGAAGATTTATCTGTACAAGGTCGTGACCTTTTAACAGGTAAACCAAAACAGGTGGAGGTATCATACCGCGAGATTGCTAAAGCACTTGATAAATCAATCCAGCGTATTGAAGATGCTGTCATGGAAACACTATCGCAAACACCTCCGGAACTGGCTGCAGATATTTACAACACAGGCATCTACCTTGCAGGTGGAGGATCGATGCTAAGAGGGCTGGACAAACGTATCTCTCAAAAAACAGACCTGCCGGTTTATATTGCCGAAGACCCACTTAGGGCTGTAGTACGCGGAACCGGAATGGCATTAAAAAATACAACAAAATACAGGAGCATCCTTATAAAATAACGACTTAGGTTCATGCAGCAAATAGCAAATTTTTTATTTAAAAACAGTATATTCTTACTGTTTTTGCTGCTTTTGGGCATTTCGTTATCGTTTACCATACAATCGCACTCCTACCACCGCAGCCGTGCAGTAACATCGGCAAATGCTGTTACAGGCTATGTATACGAGCAGATAAATAACGTAGAGATATACTTTAATCTTAAAAACCAAAATGATAAGCTGGCACGCGAAAACGCACAGCTTAAAAATTTGCTATTCAATAAAAAAGATACTGTACTTACTACACCGCCGGCTATAACGGGTAATTTTAAAGTAATACAAAGTAGGGTTATTGCTAACTCTTACAACATGCAGGAAAATTACTTAACCATTAGCAGTGGTTTTTTAAGCGGCGTTAAAGAGGACATGGGTGTTGTAAGCAGCCAGGGTGTTATTGGTTATATCGAAAAAACATCTGCAAATTATTCTACTGTAATTAGTATCCTCAACCGTAAATTCAGGCTTGGTGCTAAAATTAAAAAGAATAATCACTTTGGTACACTTACCTGGGATGGTGCCAGTACAGGTTTCGCCCAACTTACAGATGTGCCAAGGCTTGCTAGCGTAACTAAAGGCGATACTATTGTTACTGGCGCGGAGTCTACCATTTTCCCCGAAAACATACCGATAGGTACTATAGAGAAAGTATATATTAATAAAAAGACGAATTATTTTACGCTTGATGTTCGCCTGTTTAACGACATGACTAACGTAGGTTACATTTATATTATTGAAAACAAGCAGCGCGACGAAATAGAGCAACTGCAGCAAGCTACCGCACCTAAAGATGAATAGTACCGTTATTATAAATATACTTAGGTTTATTTTGCTACTTGCCCTTCAGGTTATAGTATTCAACCGCCTTGACTTGTTTGGTTTTCTCAACCCGTACCCATATATTTTATTCATATTATTATTTCCTGTAAACGGCAACAAGGCAGTACTGCTATTGTCATCTTTTTTTATGGGGTTATTGGTAGATATGTTTTTAAATACCGGTGGGCCACATGCAACTGCTGCGGTTACATTAGCCTACCTCCGCCCTGCCTTTTTCAGGTTTTCGTTTGGTGTGAGTTATGAATACCAGACGATTAAGATAAACGACCGGCTTTCGCCCGAGCGTTTTTCGTTCATTTTGATCTCAGTTGTAACACACCACCTCATTTTATTTATCTTAGAGGTATTCCGTTTCAGCCTTATACTAACGGCCTTATTGCACACGTTATACACCACATTGTTTACACTTGCAATTTGTATTATATCCATTTACCTAATTAAGCCCGGCAAACAATGAGAAAAATATTATTGCCAGCCGTTATTGTTGTCGCCACCCTGTTAATTATAACAAGGCTTTTTTATTTGCAGATTTTAGATGATACGTACATCAAAAAATCCGAGAACAACGCTATCAAAATTAAATACGAATATCCTGAACGCGGTTATATTTACGACCGTAATGGCAAGCTTATGGTTGCTAACCAACCATCGTACGATATTATGGTGACACCCGGTGAGGTTAAAGATCTTGACACCGTACAGCTATGTACACTGCTCGATATTAAAAAAGAATACTTTTTAGAGCGCATGGCAAAGGCGAAAGTTTATAGCCCAAGGTTGCCATCAGTATTTTTACCTCAGCTTAGCAAAAAAGAATTTGCTGCCTTTCAGGAACGTATTCGCCGTTTCAGGGGGTTTGATATTGTAAAACGTTCACTCCGTGATTACCAAATAGCAGCAGGTGCCAATGTGTTTGGGTACATACAGCAGGTAAACGACGCTATTATTAAAAAACACCCATATTATAAAAGCGGCGACCTTATCGGCCGACAAGGCGTTGAAGAAATGTACGAAGAAATTTTACGCGGTACCAAAGGTGTAAAGTATGTGCAGCGCGACCGTTTTAACCGTGAAATTGGTTCATTTAAAGAAGGTATTTACGATACGATAGCCGTACAGGGAAGCGATATTACTCTATCGCTTGATGCCACTTTACAGGAGTATGGCGAAAAACTAATGTTTGAAAAACGTGGTGGTATTGTAGCTATCGAGCCAAAATCGGGTGAAATTCTTGCTTTGGTAACCGCTCCGTCTTACGACCCTTCTTTACTCGTGGGCCGTGAACGTTCTAAAAACTATACCGCTTTATACAACGATTCTATTTCTAAACCTTTATACGACAGAGGTCTTTTAGCAGAATACCCTCCTGGTTCGCCATTTAAAATCCTTACCGGGCTTATTGCTCTACAGGAAGAGGTGGTAGATGAAAATACAACCTTTATGTGCCATCATGGCTTTAGTTATGGTCGCGGTGCCTTTATGCGCTGCCACTGCTCTGGCTTAAACAGGCTGCACGAAGGTATTTACAAATCATGTAATACATATTTTGGTAATGCTTTTAAACTTACCATTGATAAATATCCTAAACCCGAATATGGTGTAAATGCCTGGAGCAGCCATCTTAAAAGTTTTGGGCTTGGCGACTTTTTAGGGTATGATTTACCGCCGGGTCGTAAGGGCCTCGTTCCCACTCCTAAATTTTACAAGCGGTATTACCCAAATGGTGGATGGAGAAGTACAACCATTATATCTAACTCTATTGGTCAGGGCGAAATTTTAATGACGCCAATACAGCTTGCTAACATGATGGCTACAGTTGCCAACCAGGGTTATTATTATACGCCTCACGTAATCAAGAAAATTAAAGGTCAGGAAATTGATAAAAAATTTACAACCAAGCACGTAACAACAATTGATAAACAATATTATAAACCGGTTATTGATGGTTTGTTTGATGTGTTTAATTTAGGTACAGCGCACCACCTTCAGGTTGAGGGTATCGAGATTTGTGGTAAAACAGGTACTGCCGAAAACTTTGCTAAAATTGGCGGCGTGCAAACACAGCTTAGCGACCACTCGATATTTGTAGCTTTCGCGCCAAGGCATAACCCTAAAATTGCTATTGCGGTATTTGTAGAAAACGGATACTGGGGTGCACGATGGGCAGGCCCTATTGCAACTTTGATGATCGAAAAATACCTTAAAGGCAAAGTGGGCAGAACAGCACTTGAGACGAAAATGCTTACCGAGGGCCTTAAGGCGGAATATGCAAAAGTATTAAGCGGTCAGCCATTTACCATTAACCACTAATGAAAAACCAAAAAGTTACAAATAATATCGACTGGATAACTATCCTGCTATATGCCATATTAGTATGCATGGGCTGGATGACCATTTATTCGGCATCGCTGCCAGATCAGTCAACATCTATATTTGATGTAAGTCAGATATATGGTAAACAGATATTATTTATTATTTTATCAATACCTCTTATCATTGTAATTCTTACGGTCGATGCTAAAATATACGATAAATACGCCTTTATATTCTACGGGTTTGGTATACTGTTGCTCGCGGGTTTATTTGTATTAGGATCATCACACAAGGGTCAAACCAACTGGTATTCCTTTGGCGGCTTTAGTTTTCAGCCCTCCGAGTTTGTCAAGATTGCTACTTCCTTAGTTCTGGCAAAACTCTTAAGCGATGTACAAATAAACCTGAAAAATACCAACCACCAGTTTATGGCGTTTGGTATAATTGGGCTTCCTGTATTTTTAATCATGCTACAGCCTGATGCGGGTAGTGCAATGATATTTTTCGCTTTATTTCTGGTTTTATACCGCGAAGGCTTGCCTGGATGGTATTTGGGTACGGGCGTAATTGCAATAGTATTATTTATATTAGCCTTATTAGTTAAGCCGCTTTTCCTTATAATCATTTCGCTTGTTATAATGATTGTAACGTATTTCGCGACACGTAGGGCAATGCGTAATCCTCTAATGTATTTGTTTATATTTATAGGTATCAGCGCTTTTGTGTTCTCGGTAGATTATGTGTTTGAAAATGTTTTAGAAGCGCACCAAAAGGACCGTATCAATGTACTTTTTGATAAGGACGTAAACATGCAAAGCGAGGGCTACAACCTTAACCAGGCAATGATTGCAATTGGTTCCGGCGGATGGATTGGCAAAGGCTACCTGGAAGGTACGCAAACTAAAGGCGGCTTTGTACCCGAGCAACACACCGATTATATTTTTACAACCGTAGGTGAAGAATGGGGCTTTGCCGGTGCCTGCGTAGTTATAACTATATTCATCACATTATTACTCCGAATAATTTACCTTGCCGAGCGACAAAAATCAAAGCTAAGCCGAACGTATGGTTACTGCGTAGCAGCCATATTATTCATGCACTTTTTTGTAAATATTACCATGCTTATTAAGCTGTTTCCAACTGTGGGTGTGCCGCTACCGTTTTTTAGTTACGGTGGATCGAGCCTTTGGGCATTTACCATATTGCTGTTCATTTTTATTAAAATGGATGCCAATAAGGTTAACGAGTGGTAGGTATTTTAACGGTCTATAGCTGTTGAGATTCTTCGACTTCGCTGCGCTGCGCTCAGAATGACAAAAGTCGGCTCCGTCATCACGAGGCACGGAAGCGATCTGTAATTAATATGTTATATAGATTGATGCGCTACGTCGCACTTCGCTCGCAATGACCAGGTGTATTGAAATCCGCTTGCTGCACTAAACCCATATTCTACTCACTCTTCACATCCAATGCATCCCTCAAAGCATTACCTACCATCATAAAAGCAAGCACGAGTAAAAGCATTGCGATACCGGGAGCTAATGCCAGATACGGTTTGCCTAAAATAATATAATTATAATGGTCTTTTATCATGCCACCCCAACTTGGTATGGGTGGCTGTGCGCCGAGGCCAAGAAAGCTCAAACCGCTTTCTACTAATATAGCTGACGCGAAATTTGCTGCTGATATTACAATAACAGGAGCCATACTGTTTGGTAATATATGACTGAAGATAATTCGGCGGCTGCCGTAACCCAAAGCGCGGGCTGCGGTAACAAATTGCATTTGTTTAATGCTCATTACCTGCCCCCTAACCACACGGGCAACCTCAACCCACATAGTAAGTCCTACAGCCACAAAAACCTGCCAAAAGCCCTTACCAAGCGCTAAGGTAATCGCAATAACCAGTAACAGTGTAGGAATACTCCAAATTATATTTACCAGCCACATTACAAATGCGTCTACTTTGCCGCCATAATAACCGGCAATAGCACCAAAAAAGATCCCTACTATAAGCGATATAAATACCGCAACAAAACCAATAGCTATAGATACTCGAGAGCCTATTATTAGTCGGCTTAAAAGGTCACGCCCCTGGCTGTCGGTACCTAAAATAAATTTCTGGTTAGTGATGTATTCTTTCTCGACTACTTCTTTTGAATGGTTATTAAAATCAGATAACGGAATGGTTTTACTTACAGCGAGCGAAGGCTCATCGGTATATTCATAATACGTGAGGCTATCCCCTTTTACTGAATATTTTAGAATAGGAATTTTAATTACAGGATTAGTTTCGCCCACAAAGTATTTACTAAAGCCTGATGTAGTTTCACCCGCCCTATGCGGAAAACGCAGCATGGCGACTGTAAAACCCGGCGATTTAGAATGTATAGACAGGTCACCCCAATTACCATTAGCCGTATTATCGGGAGCGAGCACGTAGGCAAAAATGGCAATGAATACCAATAGTGCGATGAATACTAAACTTAAAACGCCCCAAAAATTCTTTTTGAACTTTTGGAGCGCTAAGCCTGTAAGCGATTTACCGGTTTTATCCATTTACGCTTATCGTGTTTTAACTACTTTATCTTTTTTATCTACAGATGCCGCACTTTTATTAGTAGCTCCCTTACCCTGCATATCATCAAGTACATTAAGAGCCTCCTCTACATAAATATCTTTTGAAAGGCTTTCAAACCATCTTTCTTTTTTCTCAGCCAGCGCAGAATCTTTTTTAAAGATTTCTTTTTCGTAAGGCAACGCATCAAACTTAAGGGTATTAGTATACTCATTAAGTGGCTTGAATTTTTTAGCTATCTCTTCGTTTTTGGTAAGCTCTGCTTTAAACTTATCAAGATTAAGGCTGAACGTATTCTCATCTTTTTTAGCGCTAATGTACTTAGCGTTCTCATCCATCAGCCTAAACTGTTGGTTAGCCAGCATCCTTTTTTTGCTGTTAGAAACAACATTAGAAAAGTTATTTTTAAATGGCTTATAGTTAGCGGGCGCTATTTTATCATAAGGCAGTGCGTTGTCGCTGTCGCGTTCCCCGATTTCAATGTACTCATACTTATCTGCCATCACGATATCACTCTTAACACCCTCTCTTTGAGTAGAACCCCCATTAATACGGTAAAACTTCTGGGTAGTTGTTTTTAACGCACCAAGATCGCCAAAGCTATTGTTACGCACAAAACGGTTAAGGTCGATAACATTTTGAACGGTACCTTTACCATAACTTTGCTTGCTACCTAAAATAAGGCCACGGTTATAATCTTGTATTGCTGCTGCAAAAATTTCTGAAGCCGAAGCGGAAAAATTATTAATAAGCACTACAAGTGGGCCGTCATAATGTACTTTAGCATCAGTATCATTTAGCACTTCTGTATTTGGCGTGCTGCCATTTTCAGAACGCGAACGTACCTGAACAATCGGCCCTTTATCTATAAATAAACCTGCAATATCAACAACAGTTTTAAGCGAACCGCCACCATTGTCTCTGAGATCCATAATGATACCTTCAACACCCTGAGCTTTAAGTCGGTCAACCTCAAGGGCAACGTCTTTAGCAGCATCACGGCTGTCTTTATTTTCAAAATCGATATAAAATTTAGGGAGGTAAATCACTCCGTATTTTTTACCATTTTTATTTACAATGCTTGATTTCGCATACGTTTCTTCAATTTCTACAATCTCTCTAACAATCGAGATTACTTTGATAGAACCGTCTACCCTTTTTACAGTTAGCCTAACCTCAGTACCTTTAGGGCCTTTTATTTTTTTAACCACATCATCAAGCCTCATACCCGATATATCTACAGGATCTCCTTTGCCCTGAGCTACCTTCATAATAAGGTCACCCTGCTCTAACTCTTTACCCCTCCATGCCGGGCCACCGGGTATCAACTCAGATATTTCAACAAAGTCATTTTTCTTTTGTAACCTGGCACCAATACCTTCAAGAGAACCTCTCATGCTGGTATCAAATTTTTCTTTATCATCCGGTGCGAAGTAAAATGTGTGCGGGTCGTAACTTTCTGCAATAGCATTTAAGTAAACGGTAAACCATTCTTCACGCTTAATTTCACCAACAAATTTAAAGTAGTCATCAAGCGACTTAAGTGTACTTTCGCGGGCTTCTTTTTCAAGCTGTTCGAACGATTTTTTAGTACCGTCGGCATTTTTATCGCTTAAAGGCTTAGCCTCATCAACTGTTGTTGTAGTGGTAGTTGCAGGAACTCCTTTTTCTTTCTCCTTTAGTTTGTCTTTAGGAGTATCCTGTAATTTTTGTTTATCTGTAACTGTAGACAGTACCGATAATTTCAATTGCTTTTCCCAACGTAATTTAAGCTCCGCATCGTTTTTAGCGAACGGCTGCTTCTCATAATCTACATTAAAAGTATCATCCGATTTAAAATCGAATGGCTTGGCTAAAATAGCTTTATAAAAACCTTCGGCTTCTTTAGTTCTTTCAATCAGTCTTTTATACGAAAGATCGAAAAAAGAAAGATCACGACTGTTTATCTGGTCGTCTATAAGTGTTTCGTATTTAGCAAATTCAGCAATATCTGCCTGTGTAAAAAACCGTTTAGACGGGTCTATTGCCTCAAGGTATCGTTTGTAAACACTTTTAGAAAAATTATCATCTATGGATGCAGGGTTATAGTGGCCCTTATCAATAACATATGTAAGCAGTTCTAATAAAACCTTATCCCTTTCCGGGTCGTTTTCTTTTTGTTGCGTTGGCAGCAAAGTAAAGCTAAACAGCGCGCCGGCCAACAGGACAACAATCGCTACTATTTTATAGTTTCTCTTCATAAAATTTAAAAAGGCATTCATTTGACTATATCGTATAACAATGTATATTAAAAAGCGTGCCAAATTACTTTCACCATCACCTTTAAGCCATGGCACGTTGCTAAAATATGTACATTAGCAACGTAAAAGTACAACACTTATTTTGATTTTACCTCATGGCAAAGAAAAAACCCCTTATACTGGTAACCAACGATGATGGCATTACAGCCCCCGGAATACGGGCACTTATAGCAGTGATGAAAGAGCTTGGCGACGTAGTTGTGGTAGCACCTGACAGCCCACAAAGTGCAACCGGGCACGCTATAACCATTAACAATACTCTACACATCAATAAGATAGATATCGACCCCGATGTTGAAACTGAATATAGTTGTAGCGGCACCCCGGTTGACTGTGTAAAGTTTGCAGTAAATGAGATACTGCACCGCAAACCCGATTTGTGTGTAAGCGGCGTTAACCACGGTTCGAACTCGTCTATCAACGTAATATATTCCGGCACTATGAGTGCAGCGGTTGAGGCCGGCATTGAAGGTATTCCTGCTATTGGGTTTTCGTTATTGGATTATAATTGGGACGCCGATTTTGAGCCTGCTAAATTTTTTATTAGAAAGATTACGCAACAGGTTTTAGAGAACGGTTTGCCCGAAGGTGTGATTCTTAACGTAAACCTGCCCAAACTTGCCGAGAAGGACATTAAAGGCATTAAAGTGTGCCGGCAGGCAAAAGCCATGTGGCAGGAAAAGTTTGATAAACGTACCAACCCAATGGGCAAAGATTATTACTGGCTAACCGGCAAGTTTGTAAATATGGATAATGGCGAAGACACTGATGAGTGGGCTTTGGCTAACGGATATGTATCTGTAGTACCCGTTCAGTTTGACCTTACCGCCCATCATGCATTGCAAACGTTGAACAGCTGGGGAATGAATGGGGATATTTAAAACCTCTCTTCAACTCTCTCCGAATGAGAGGCAGTAGCTCATTAGCTCTATGAACATTTACCGTGAAATACCCGTTATCGCTCACCTCTCCTTTGGAGAGGGGCCGGGGGTGAGGATAAATAAAAATCAGTAATTTTACCGTTCAAAGTACCAAAACATGAAATATTATATTATTGCAGGCGAAGCCAGCGGCGATTTGCACGGAGCCAACCTGATGAAGGAACTTTTTAAATCAGATGCTAATGCCAACATCCGTTTCTGGGGTGGAGACCTTATGCAGGCCACCGGCGGCACACTGGTAAAGCACTACCGCGACCTTGCCTTTATGGGCTTTGCTGAAGTGGTGATGAATTTAAAAACCATCCTTAATAATATTAAACGTTGCAAGGAAGATATTCTGGCTTTTAACCCAGATGTTATTATTTTTATAGATTACCCGGGCTTTAACATGCGTATTGCCCAGTGGGCTAAAGCGCGCGGCATTAAAACGCATTATTATATTTCCCCGCAAATATGGGCCTGGAAAGAAAACCGCATTAAGGCGATCAAACGCGATGTAGACCATATGTACATTATTCTACCGTTTGAAAAAGAATTCTACGAAAATAAGCACGATTTTTCAGTTGACTTTGTAGGCCACCCGCTTATAGATGCCATTAATAACCGTAAAATTACCGATACTGAGCAATTTAAGAAAAACCATAATCTTGACGGCCGCCCTGTTATTGCGTTATTACCGGGTAGCCGTAAGCAGGAAATTGCCAAAATGCTATCGATAATGTTATCGGTAGTAGATGATTTTCCTGACTACCAATTTGTAATTGCCGGTGCGCCATCGCAGGAGTACGAATTTTACAAACAGTTTTTAAATAAAAGTGGTGTTTATTTTATCTCAAATCAAACTTATGACCTTTTAAGCGTTGCTCATGCTGCTTTAGTAACATCGGGTACAGCAACTTTAGAAACCGCTCTTTTTAAAGTTCCGGAGGTAGTTTGTTACAAAGGCAACTGGATATCATACCAGATAGCAAAACGCATAATTACGCTAAAATATATCTCTTTAGTGAACCTGATTATGGACAAAGAAGTGGTAAAAGAGCTCATTCAGGGAGAACTGAACAAAAAAAATATACGAATTGAACTCCAAAAAATTTTAACACCCGATTATAGAGCAAACCTCCTAAAACAGTACGATTTACTGGAAAAAAAACTCGGCGGAAAAGGCGCTAGCGAGAAGACAGCAAACCTTATAATCAAACATTTAACATAGTTTCTTAAAGTTTTATTAAATGTGTTCTCTATATTTGTAAAACATAACATGTAGAATTTGATAAAAGAAAAAGTTTTGAGAAACGTCCTGTCCCTACCCTTATTGATCCTATTTTTGACGACCTTTTCGGCGTCGGCACAAATAATAACTTCTAAACAAGAAGCCCAAAAAAAGGGTGTTTATACAAGCATAGATAAACAAGCTTCGGTAAAAGGCCAGGCAGTTACCCAACTCTACGGTGCTAACACAAATACACCCAAAAATCTTACAAAAGCAAAAGAAGTTCTTTTTCTTGATAATGATGTAGTACTGATTTATGATGATCAGCCAATTGTTAAAGAAAAAGCTAAAGGAGGCCCAAGAAAAGTTGAAGCTCCAAAAAATTCCCCTAAAAATAAGACCGTAATTATTGATGAGCCCAATACAGATTTTGTACCTGTTGCAGAAGAAAATTACTTTGCTCAGCAAATTGTTAATAATGCCATGCAGTTTGAAGGCGTTCGTTACAGAGGCGGTGGTACTACACAAGCCGGAATGGATTGCTCAGGTATGGTGTACGCAACTTTCCAGATATTTGACGTTACATTACCAAGAAGTTCGGCATCTATGGCAGCAACAGCCGGCGAAGATGTTAAACTTGACGAAGTAAAAAAAGGTGACTTATTGTTTTTTAGCAATAATCGTCGCAGAGGTGGCATTAACCACGTAGGCCTTGTAACTGAAATCACCCCAGAAGGCGTAGTTAAATTTATCCACGCTTCTACAAGTCAGGGTGTAATGGTTTCATCTATGAATGAAAATTATCACTCTCGTACTTTTGTAAAAGCTAAAAGGGTTATTGAACAATAGTTCCTGTCAAATAGTTATTTCGATATGCTGATGTAGTATGACGGTATTGAAATATCCTATTATTCCCTTTACATTTTTTGTAGCCTTAGGCATACTTGCCGGCTATCACTTATCATTCCCTCTTATTTTTTTAAGCAGTGCTGCTATCGTAGCTTTTGCTCTACTAGTATTTGCATATTTTACCGCAAATAAGTCACTGCTTCAAAAACCATATTTTGCCTTCAACATATTATTGTTCGCCATTGCCACCGGCATGCTGGCACAAAACCTGCATTATGGACCGAATAATAGTTCTCATTACAGCCATTTAATTTCAGCTGATGATGATTCTTTAATAAGAGGCATCATTACAGAACGGTTAAAACCAAATGACTTTTCTGAAAAATATTATTTTGATGTAAAATCAATTAATAAAGCACCAGCTACCGGAAAATTACTAATCACAGTACCAAAGGACAGCCTGACTAAGCAATTACACGCCGGCTATGTACTTATAATTGCAAGCGAGTTAAAACCAATTACAGCTTCGCTCAACCCCTATCAATTTAATTATGCCGAATACATGCGAAAGCAGGACGTACTGCATCAGGTAAAACTAAAAGGCAATTACATAATAGCAGGGCAGCATAAAGATTTTAATTACCACATTCAGCAATTTAGGAGTACGCTGATTAACAGCTTTAAAATTCATAATTACAGCGCAGGCACACTTAATGTAATTAATGCTTTGCTTTTCGGTCAGCGTCAGGACATGGATGCTGCGACTACTACAAATTATACTAATGCCGGTGTTGTACATATACTTGCAATATCAGGTCTGCACTTTTCATTATTATTTATTGGCTTAAATTGGATATTGGCACCATTAAAACGGGTAAAACACATCGGCCACCTGGGACATTTTATTGTCATTATCGCCCTGATGTGGCTGTTTGCGTGTATAACCGGATTATCAGCGTCGGTTGTGCGGGCAGTAGTAATGTTTAGTATTGTGATGATTGGCAACCTCCTGAACCGACGGGCAAACATATATAACTCACTTGCAGTATCGGCGCTGTTGCTACTAGTGGCAAAGCCTTCGTTTTTATTTGATGCCGGTTTTCAGCTTAGTTATATAGCAGTATTTGCCATAGTCTGGCTAGAGCCTATTTACGGAAAAATAAAACGCTCTAAATATTGGCTTGTTAACTTTGGTAAAGATACTGTGGTAGTATCATTAGCGGCGCAAATAGGCGTGTTGCCGCTAAGTCTGTATTACTTTAACCAATTTCCGTTATTATTTTTATTAGCCAATATTATAGTCATTCCACTCTCTAATATTGTGTTGGTTTTGGGTATTGTAGTATTGCTACTCAATTTTATTTTTCCGCATGGTGCGATTTGGTTAGGTTATGCATTAGAATTTTCGATAACGGCCATGAATAACTTCATAGAATGGATCGCCTCGTTTACAAGCCTTATATTAAAAGATATTCCATTTACGCTACTCTTAAACGTATTGCTATATTCTATCATAATATTAGCCGTATTATGGCTCTATAAGCAAACTTATAAGAGAACCGCCGCCATACTTTGTTCCGTAGTATTGTTTCAGATAGTTTTCATGGCTACTTCATGGCACGCAAGAAGTAGCGATGAGCTAGTAGTCTTTCATAATTACAACCACACGCTGGTAGCTAAAAAGCATGCCGATCATATCACTATCTTCAGTACTGATAGCCTTGCTTTACAGAACCGGAGTATTACCGCATACAACAAAGGTAACTTTAACCAACAAGTTCAACTCATGCCTTTGCAAAACATGCTTTGGTATAATGGGCATACTGTGTTAGTTTTGGATAGTTTAGGAGTTTATCCTGTTGGCATCCATCCTGAAGTGGTGTTGCTCACGCAGTCGCCTAAAGTAAATTTAGACCGCGTATTATTAAACCTGCAACCAAAACAGGTTATTGCCGATGCTACCAATTATAAAACCTACATTGCTTGTTGGTCAGCAACCTGTCGTAAACAAAAAATCCCTTTTCATGCTACCGCAGAAAAGGGATTTTATATACTTAAATAATAACTTTATTTATTACTGATGATTTTGTTCGCACCAGCTAACCATGCGGATGGACCGCCTGCTACATAGCCTGTACTGCCCAGAGCATCAAAGCTAATTTTACCATCCTTTGTTTTAGCGCCACGCGCAAACCAAACTGTAGGGTAACCCTTAACCTGAAAAAACGAATTTAGTTGTGCATTTTGCATCTTAATAGCATCTGTCTGGTTATTCACTTTCGGGAAGTCAAGTTCAACCAAAACAACATTCTCTTTAGCCCATTTAGCAAATTCCTGTGTTTTAAGCACTTCTTTTTGCAGCCTTATGCACCAGCCGCACCAGTCGCTGCCTGTAAAAAACATCAGCATTGGCTTCTTAGTTTTACTGGATAAACTTACCGCTTTACTAATATCGGTTTCCCATTCCAGTTCCTGTGCTTGTAGAGTAATCGCGCTAAAAGCAACGAACAATATCAGGATAGCTTTCTTCATAATACATGTGAATTTTAAATCGGTAAACCAAAAACAGTGCCGAATTTATTTTACACCGTGCATTAATCTTTTCACAATTGGGTGCAGTGCCGTAATAATAATTCCAAGACCTATTGGCACCGCGGTAAATATTAAGAAGAAGGTAGTAAGCGAATACTCTGCACTAATTTTCTCGATCATACCGCCCATAGCACCAGCAAGTTTATTACCCATCGCAATGAACAGGTAATACACGCCAAACATCATCCCTATCCATGCGGCAGGAACAAGTTTACTAACGTATGATAAACCTACCGGAGAAATACATAATTCGCCCATAGTATGGAAAAGGTATGCAAAAATAAGCCACACCATACTTACCCTAACTGTATCTGCTGCGCCAGGAACAATTGACATTGATCCGTAAGCAAGAAAACCAAAGCCAAGGCCTAAAAGCACAAGGCCTAAACCGAACTTGATAGCCCCTGGTAAATTGTATTTACTGCTCCACCATTTTGAGAATAATGGTGCTAGTGTTATAATGAATAATGAGTTTAATATACCAAACCAGGTAGCAGCAACCTCTGTAGTATCGGCAGAAAACTCCCTGTTTATTCTCCAGAATATAATGCCCCAAATAATAACAAAACTTGTCGCAAGGATAAGATTACCAACTGAATATTTTTTAAACGTTTTCGAAAACAATTTAATAAGCACGTAAGTGATAATACCAACCGGAATTACGGTTAGTAATGCATCTACAATTTTATAAATAAGGCCGGCATCTCCTTCCAATACCCTCTGCGTATAACGTTCAGCAAAAATTGTCATCGATCCCCCCGCCTGTTCAAAGGCAGCCCAGAAAAATATAGTAAATATCGAAAAGATAAATACTACAATAAGTCGGTCGAATACTACTTTTTTAGGAGTGTTATCAACTACAACTTCAGTTTGTAATGCTTTACTTGCCTTCGGCGTAAGACCCACATTACCAAAAATCTTTTGGGTAAAGTAAAATTGCAGCAAGCCCAGGAACATAAATATCCCAGCTAGGCCAAAGCCCCAGCTCCATGAAATTTTTTCGCCTATGTAGCCGCAAATTAAAATACCTAGAAATGCACCGGCATTAACACCCATATAAAATATAGAGTACGCACCATCTTTTTTTTCCGGATGATCCTTATATAAGTTACTAATCATCGAGGTCATATTTGGCTTAAATAAACCGTTACCCACCATAAGGCAACCAAGACCTATGTATAAAAATAATTCGGTTTCGATAGCCATAGATGCGTGACCCAGCGTCATTATTAATGCACCAAGCAATACTGCCCATCGGTAGCCCAAAAGCCTGTCGGCTATTAATCCGCCAAAAACCGGTGTAAGATATACACCCATTGTATAGGTGCCGTAAAGACCCATCGCTCTCTCGGTCGACCATTCCCAACCACCTTTATCTGCAGTGGAAACAAGAAATATAACTAAAAGGGCACGCATACCGTAGTATGAAAAACGTTCCCACATTTCGGTAAAGAACATCACAAATAATCCGGCAGGCTGACCCAGGACACTTGATTCAAAAAAACCGTTAGACGTTGTTGTAGTAGACATATATAATATTAATTATTTTCTATAAAAAATTACTTTACTTCCTGCATTAGCTTGCGCACTAATGGACTAATAGCTATAAGAACGACACCCGCAATAAGCGCATAAATTGCCAACTGATAATAACCATCGGTAAAGGCAATAAGTTTTTCCTGTAAAGTAGCATCTTTAGAAAGCGACATTTCAGCTCCTAAAATCCCTGCCGCATATTGGCCATAAGCGCTTGCTAAAAACCACATACCCATCATGGCGCCATGCAAAGGTTTAGGCGATAACTTTGTCATTAATGAAAGTCCAATAGGAGATAAACAAAGTTCGCCAAATGTAATAACTAAATAAGCAAGAGTAAAGATATTTAATGATGTAATTCCGTTATTAGCAAAAAAACGCGTTGAAAAGAAAACATAAAATGCACCAGCAAGAAATAAAAATGCAATACCAAATTTTATAATGCTGTTAGGTTCAATCTTCTTTTTATTTAGCCATATCCAGAGCAATCCAATTAATGGTGCAAAGGCTATTATAAATAACGAATTTGATGCGTTATTAACAACATTAGGATCAATTGAAATACCTGCTAGATTATGGGTAACATTGTAACGCGCAAACAGACTTAATGAGCCACCACTCTGCTCAAAAAATGCCCAGAAAAAAATTGAGAAAACTATAAATATAAGTGCAGCTGTTAATTTTTTTCTTTCGGCAGGAGTATATTTAAACATTTCGTATACTACATACAGCAGTGCCAACGGCCCCACAGTATACATAAACACATTAGTGTATTGCGAGTTAGAAACCAAAATAAGAATAAGTGGTATTGATAATAGCGAACCCGCATATACCGCATAATGTGCAAAATGGTTCTTTTTATCTTTATCAAATTCTCTAACAGGAGCTAAGCCAATTGGCCCTAATGATTTTTGCGTGAATGAAAATATAAGCAATCCAAATACCATAAAAATACCGGCAAGAGAGAAAGCAACATTCCAGCTTATAGTGGAAGCTACATATATACATATCGCGCCACCAAACAAGGCTCCAATATTAATACCCGAATAAAATAATGAAAATCCCGCATCCCTTCTTGGGTCGTTAGTACTATACAATGAGCCCACCATAGTCGAAATGTTAGGCTTAAAAAATCCTGTACCTACAATGGTAAAACTTATACCTATGTAAAAAAGATTTTCCGGTGAAAATGCAAGTATAAAACTTCCTATTATCATCAACAAGCCTCCCCAAAAAATCGATTTTCTGAAACCTAATATCTTATCTGCAAACATACCTCCTACAAACGCCATGGTGTAAACAAACGCTTGTATAGCACCGTACTGTAAACTAGCTTCTTTGTCAGAAAGCAATAATTTTTCAACCATAAAAATGGTTAGCATACCACGCATACCGTAAAATGAAAAACGCTCCCACATTTCTGCGAGAAAAAGAAACCACAATTGTTTAGGGTACTTGCCTTTAAAATTTTGAATATCCTCTAAAGTTACTGCCGTAGTGTTGTTGTTCATTATAGTTTATCCTTGATAAAGTTTGTCATTTTAGTATACAGTTGCAGCCTGGTAGCACCTCCGTAAATTCCGTGGTTTTTGTCAGGATAAATAGCCCAGTCAAACTGCTTGTTAGCCTGCACCAGAGCCTCTATCATTAGCAGGCTGTTTTGTACGTGTACATTATCATCGGCTGAACCATGTACTAAAAGGAATGATCCCTTAAGTTTTTTTACGTGATTGATCGGCGAATTTTCATCGTAGCCTGAAGCGTTTTCCTGTGGGGTTTGCATGTAACGCTCGGTATACACCGAATCGTAAAACCTCCAGTTAGTAACCGGTGCTACAGCTATTGCCATTTTAAATACGTCGGCCCCTTTAAGGATACAATTAGACGACATAAAGCCACCATAGCTCCACCCGAAGATACCAATACGCGAAGCATCGACATAGCTGTAGCCGCCTATTACTTTAGCAGCATCAATTTGATCTTCCACTTCATATTTACCAAGTTCCTTATAAGTCACTTTCTTAAAATCGGCACCTTTAAACCCTGTTCCGCGACCATCAACACAAGCTACAATGTAGCCTTGCTGCGACAGCATTGCAAACCAATAGTCATCATAACTACCCCAGTCGTTATTTACCTGTTGTGAGCCTGGCCCACTGTATTGATACATAAACACCGGATACTTTTTATTAGGGTCGAAGTCTTTTGGTTTAATCATCCATGCATTAAGCTGGTTTCCTTTTGCTGTAGTAATAACACTAAATTCCTTTTGCGGAAGATTGTAATTCGCAAGCTTGGTTTTAAGTGCATCGTTATTCACAATTTGCTTAACCACCTTACCATCTTTAGCGTTATGTAACGTATATGACGTAGGTTCGAATGCACTTGAGAAAGTGTTGATAAAGTAATCGAAGTTTGGACTAAACGTACCAGAGTTGGTGCCTGTTTGCGTAGTAAGCCTTACCTTATTCTTACCGTTTATGCTAATGCGATAAACATCACGGTTTATCGACCCGTTTTCTACCGATTGGTAAAATATATTTCCTGTCTTATCATCAAATCCATAGTAAGCCGTTACTTCCCACTTACCCTTAGTAATCTGGTCGATTAGCTTTCCTGTTTTAGCATAATGGTAAATATGGTTGTACCCATCTTTTTCACTGGTCCAGATAAAGCTATTGTCATTTAAAAAAGTAAGGTTATCTGTAACTTCAACATAAGCCTTATCTTTTTCATTTAATACTACTTTAGTAGTACCAGAATTAGCATCAACAAAAATAAGATCAAGATTATTTTGATGACGGTTTAATACCTGGGCACTTAGCGTTTGAGCATCATTAGTCCATTTTATACGAGGAATATAAAAATCGTTGTATTTTCCCAGATCGATTCTTCTGTCAATTCCTGATTTCAGATCGTAAATATGCAATGAAACAGTAGCGTTTTTTTCGCCTGCTTTTGGATATTTAAAAGTTTCGGGCTTAGGGTATAATCCCTGATTGTAAACTTCCATCGTAAATTCCGGCACAGCGCTTTCGTCAAATCGAATGTAACCAATTTTATCACCTGAGGCATTCCAGTCAAACGCTCTTACAAAAGCAAATTCCTCTTCGTATACCCAGTCAGTAATACCATTTATAACAGAATTCTTTTTCCCATCGGTAGTTAGCTGTTTTGTAGTTTTTGCAGCAACATAGTAAACATATAAGTTGTTGGCATGGCTGTAAGCTACCTTAGTGCCATCAGCAGAAAAAACAGGTTCCTGTACTTTTTCCGCAGCTAACTTTGTCAAGGTCTTTGCTGCGATATCATAAATGTAGAAATCGGCCGAGAAGGAATGCCTGAAAATCTGGTCGCTATTTGTAGCTAATAGAATTTTCTTTTCATCCGGACTAAATGTATAACTGTCAATACCGTTTAAAAGCGAGAAGCTTTTAGAATCTACTAAAGTTTTTACTTTGGTAAGCGTTGCAAAATCGTATAAATCAACAGTCGCACCTGTACGAGTTGCATTAAGTACAGTATACTGATTGGTGTTTTCCATGGCCTTAAGGTCATCCATGCCCTTTGCCCTAAAGGCACCACTCCAAATTTCTTCGAGGGTTAATTTTTGTTGTGCCGTGGCAGGCATAATAGCCAGTAAAAATAGTAAAATCGACGTTTTGATGTATTTCATTTTGCTTATGATAAAAAACCCCCAATTTTAGTAAAATTTTATGACGTAGAGGCTCTTTTTTCTGTTAAATACGTAAACACGAAATTTGTAACAGCACATTGCTTGGCGAATGCCAATGGTATCAACTATCTTTGCGCAACATTAAAATTTTAAGCAACTGGAAATGAGTAAGGCAATAACCGGATTTAGTAAACTTAGTAAAGAACAAAAGATTGACTGGCTGGCTCGCGAATATTTTAAACATCCTGATCAGGCCACTGCTTTAATAAGAAAATACTGGAATACCGATGAAGTTTTGCAAAAACTGCATGATGAATTTATCGAAAATACCATTTCTAACTTTTACCTGCCATTAGGCATTGCACCAAGTTTTGCCATAAACGGGCGTGATTATACCATACCTATGGCTATCGAAGAAAGCTCTGTAGTTGCTGCAGCAGCAAAATCGGCTAAATTTTGGGCTACGCGCGGCGGGTTTAAAGCGACGGTGCTTAATACCGAGAAAATAGGCCAGGTACACTTTATGTTTAAAGGCAATGCTGCTAAACTAACTACTTTTTTCAACGCCGTTAAACAAGAGTTTTTTACCGGAACCGAAGCAATCACTAAAAACATGCAGAAACGTGGCGGCGGTATCCTCGATATCGAGCTGCGCGATAAGACTGCCCTAATCCCGAACTATTATCAGCTGCACGCTACATTTGAAACTGTAGACAGTATGGGTGCGAACTTTATTAATTCGTGCCTTGAGCAATTTAGTAAAACGTTGCGCCAAGAAGCGTTGCTTTGTGATGTTTTTACTGAAGAAGAAAAACATCTTCAGGTAGTTATGAGTATTCTTAGCAACTACGTACCAAATTGCGTAGTGCGTGCCGAGGTATCCTGCTCTGTTGAAGATTTAAACGAAGATAAAAATATTAGCCCGGAGGATTTTGCCTCGAAATTTTTAGCAGCGGTTAAAATTGCCGAGGTGGAGCCATATCGCGCCGTAACCCATAATAAGGGAATTATGAATGGCATTGATGCCGTTGTTGTAGCTACCGGTAACGATTTTCGTGCGGTTGAAGCAGGAGTTCATGCCTATGCTGCCAAAGATGGCTTGTACAGCAGTCTTTCTCACGCTACTGTGCAAGATGGCGTTTTCAGGTTTTGGCTTGATGTGCCGTTAGCACTGGGCACCGTAGGTGGACTTACTACCTTGCACCCGCTTGTAAAGCTTTCGCTGGAAATGTTGGGTAACCCAACCGCTAAGGAATTAATGCAAATTGTTGCCGTAGCAGGACTCGCACAAAATTTTGCGGCACTTCGATCGCTTACTACTACAGGTATACAACAAGGGCATATGAAAATGCACCTGATGAATATATTAAATCAACTTGAAGCTACCGATGAAGAGAAGCAGAAAGCTGTGAAGCATTTTGAAAAACATATCGTAAGCCATTCTGCCGCAGCTGACTTTATAGCTGAATTACGAAAATTTGATCCTACACGCATTGAAGAAGACTTTTTACAGTAATGGCAAACTCCTTATAACAGGAGAATATACCGTGCTTGATGGCGCTAAAGCGTTAGCACTACCCACTAAATATGGACAGTCGTTAGAAGTTATTCCTATTGCAACCGATACCATCAAATGGACAAGCATTGATGCTGATGGTTCTGTTTGGTTGGAACTAGAACTTTTGAAAACCGACATTGTTAGCAATATTGTGACCGGCACCTCTAACGAAGCTGATACACTTGTCAGGATACTAGATGAGGCAAATGATGTAAATCCGGATATCTTAAACAGCAATACAGGGTTTGAAGTGGTAACCAAACTTACCTTTCCAAGAAATTGGGGTTTGGGTACATCTTCCACACTCATTAATAATATTGCGCAGTGGTTTGGTATTGATGCCTACCAGTTGCTCAAGAAGAGTTTTGGCGGAAGCGGCTATGATATAGCCTGCGCCCAAAACGACACGGCAATTATTTATAATCTGGATAATGGCAAACCTATAGTATCCCAAGTCGAATTTAACCTTGCATTCACTGGTAACATTTACTTTGTATACCTCAACCAAAAGCAAAACAGTCGTGAGGCCATTGCTGCATATAAAGCACACCGGGGGGAAGTACAGCACATTATTCCACGTATTGACGCGCTTACTAATGATACCTTATTGTCGCGAGACCTATCATCATTCGCATCAGCGTTAGAAAAACATGAAGCACTGATGGGTGGAGTATTGGGTATTGCTCCCGTGCAAGAACGTTTATTCCCGGACTTTAAAGGGATCGTGAAAAGCCTTGGTGCCTGGGGCGGTGATTTTATAATGGCTATCGCCGAAGAAAATCCTACCGAATATTTTAAAGCAAAAGGTTATAACACGATTGTGAAGTATAGCGATATGATTTTGTAACTATATCACATATACTTTCGCGGTCTAAGTCAATAAACTTTATACTATAAAAACAAAAAGTCCCCATGCAATGCATGGGGACTTTTGTTATAATGTAAGTAACAGACTAGTTAAACTCGTACCTGTTATCTTCAATATCAGCATTCTCTCTAAGTGCTGTAGTAAGCCTGTTCTGAACTCCGCCTCTACCCTCAGCATTTAGCCTTGATGTAACTGCACTGTAGTTAGGTTGAGCAGGTGCTTTTGTAACAGATTTAGCTCTTACCATAAATACACCAGCATTACCTTCAATAAGGCCAGATGTTTTACCAGCGGCAAGACCATAAACTTTACCTACAACTTTAGGCTCAGGCCCAACATTAGGTACCATTGCCGAAGCAAGGGTTACATCGGCAGCGCTAATAACGCTTGAACCCGATTTTTGAGCAACCTGCTCTAAAGTAGTACCTGCCATTTTAGCTTTAATAAGGGCAGCCTTTTTCTCGTTACGGATAAGTGGCAATACGCTTATTTTAGCTTGTTCCATAGGTAGCAAGCCTTTTTCGTTAATTGATTTTAACCTTGCAACAACACTACCGGTAGCAATATCAAACTTCTTAACATCGCCCACTTTAGTATCATCTGCATAAGCCCAACGAACAATTGCTCTTTGGCTGCCTACGGTTGGTAAGTTCTCATCGTTAGCTCCTAAGCTGTTTGCCGGAGTAACCGTTAACTTAAGCGCTTTAGCAAGATCTGCAAAAGGTTTATCTCTTGCATCCATTTCAAGCTTAGTTGCTTTTGTAAAGTTAGCATCTGTAGTAGCTTCTGTAGCTTGTATTTTTTGAGCGATGGTAGCAAGTTGCACACCTTCGTATTTATCCAATACTTTAATTACGTGGAAACCAAAATCTGTTTCAACAACACCTAAAGATCCTACAGGGCTGTTAAATACAAAATCGTTAAAAGGTTTAACCATTTGGTTAGGTGCGATATTATCGTAAACACCTTCAGTACCTAAAGAACCCGGGTCGTTTGAGTTTTCTCTAACTAACTGGCCAAATAATGCCGGGTTAGCTTTTAACTGCGCAAGTATGCCATTAGCTTTAGCTTTAGCTTCCTCTCTAGTAATCGTAACTTTCGGGTCTGGCGTAGAGCTGCCTTTGTAACCAATAAGTATGTGACTTGCTTTAGCAGCAATACCACCCTTTTTAGCTACCATTTTAGTTATCTTGTAATAACCGTTATCTACATACGGACCAAATACCTGACCCGGCGCAAGGTTATATAACTGTTCTGAAAACTCTACAGGAAGTTGTTTTTTAGCAACAAACGTAGTATCATATTTTATTTCAGAATTCGCATTTACAAATTCTTCATTGTTTTTTGCATTTGCAAAACCTGCTATTGTATCGTTAGCTTTAGTCTCTTCGTTGTAAACAACTTTTGGAGTAAGTAAGCCTTCTATACTTTTTTTCATTTCAGCTTCATCAGCAGGAGAAGGAGTATTATCTATAAATACAAATTCTAAATCGCGTGACGCCTCAGCTTTGTACTTCTTTTCATTCTTTTTCATGTAAGCAGTAATCTCGTCGTCAGATACTTTTACCTGATCATCGTTTATTGTGCTGTAAGGAACAAGAACATAATCAAAAGCTGCTTTATCACTCTCTAATGCATAACGTGATTTACCCTCTACATTTGTAGTAAAGTAACCTGCTTTAAGCATAGTAGCATATAATTGTTTTTTTGCTGAATTTTCGATCTCCGGCCTTTCACTCTCAATAGCCTTGTATTGTTCTGGGTTGGTAGTTTTTAGGTTAACAAGAAACTCGTTAAACTTTACCTTGTCAAATTTACCAAGGGCATTCATAAACTGAGGGTTTTGTCCCAGCATTTGCGCGTAAACATCAAGAACGTGATCTTTACCAACACGTAAGCCTGCCTTTTCAAATCTTTCTTCATAAAGCACTTTTTCAACTTCAAGACTCCAAACATAGTTTGCTGCCTGAGATGCTGTTGCACCTTGCTGGCGCTGCTGCATGTTGTTTGCTTTCTCCAAAAATTCTTTAGCCGGAATATCCGTTCCGTTTACACTACCCACATTTTTAGTAACGCCAAAGCCACCACTGTTTAAAATATCACCTATTATAAACGCCAGTAAGCAGAAACCGATAACACCTATCAGTAAAATTGAACGTTGCCTTATTTTTGATAAAACACCCATTTTGAATTTGTTGTTAAAATTTTATATCAGTGGGCGAAAATACAATTATCTGCTTAATAATAAAAATAGTGGCCATATTTTTTGAAGAAGTTTTATTTTTTTATTTCTGCGTTGATAAAATCACTTTTACAAGTTCGATTTTTTTACCAGATGCCTGCTGAATTTCAAAGCATAAGTTGCCTACTTCCAGGCGTTGACCTGCCTTAGGGATATCTGTAGTATAGTGTACAATAAAACCGCCTAAGGTGGCATACGCATCTCCTTCCGGCAGGTTTAAATTATAATTTTCATTAATATAACTAACATCCAGCCGCGCCGAAAATAAATACGAGCCATCTGGCAGCTGTTCTTCACTAAATAATTCAGTTTCATCGTGTTCGTCTTCAATTTCGCCAAACAGCTCCTCAATAATATCTTCTACCGTAATAATACCTGATGTACCTCCATATTCATCAAGCACTACCGCCATACTTTTACGCTTACGGGTAAGCAAATTAAGCAAGTCTTTTATAAAAATAGTTTCAGGAGCATATTCAATACTAACCATTATTTCCTGAATGGTAGCAGGCTTTTTAAACAGCTCGAATGAATGTACATACCCAATAATATCATCGATACTTTCCCGATACACCACAATTTTACTATAATCAGTATCTATAAATAATTGTTTAAGTTCAGATACCGGATCTTTAATCTCAACCGCCGCCAGCTCTGTGCGAGGCGTCATTATATCGCGGGCTTTACGCGCAGAGAACTCCAAAGCGTTTTGAAAAATCTGGATTTCGGTATCTACTTCCTCCTTATCGTTACTACCGGTAAGCTGCTCAGTAATATAAACTCCCAACTCGCCCCGGCTAAAAAAATCTTTACGGGTATCGCCTTTTGTATGAAAAAGGCGTACTAAAATGAAATCAGATATTGCAATCACTGCTTTAGAAACCCAATAAAACAGCTTGTAAAAAACGTATGCGGGTATTGCCAGCACTTTAATAAGTGTGTTGGCGTATACCTGAAAAAATACTTTTGGAATAAACTCTGCTGTAAGCAGCATGATGAATGACGAGATGGTAATTTGAAACAACAGCTGATATGCAAACGGAAACTGCATATCTAGAGGCATAACCCAGCGCAAAACTGCATTGCCCATATGATAACTGTATACCACGAGCGCAACGCTGTTACCCACCAGCATAGATGCTATAAATTGCGATGGGTTTTGTGTGAGTCGGGTAAGGATGCGGGAAACCAGGGTAGCCTGTTTTTTTTCGACACCAAGGTATACTTTGTTAGAGGAAACATAAGCTATTTCCATTCCCGAAAAAAAGGCGGAAAGCAACAGGCAACCAATGATTATTGCTGCTTCCATATATACTAATTTTTAGGAGTACGGTCCTGAAATTTCTTTTGAAATTTTCTCCTGAAGAAAAACATAAATACTGCAACCGCAGCAAATCCAAAGCTTATTACAGTATTAGCAGTCGAATTTTCTACAATGCCCATTATCCCACTATATACAAAAAAACCTGCCATTATAAGATACAGGTACGGTACGTATTTAAAATAACTCATTTGCTTAAATTTTTATTCTTCACTATTTATAAGCCCGCTGTTTTTCTGCATATTAAAAACTTTAAAGTCTTTACTAAAGTCAATGCCGGGCCCTTCGAGAAATCCGCCTTTACCATCCGTAAATTTAAAATATTTTTCGGTGTAAAACCACTCATTCTTCTGGTCGTAGTATAATTGTTGTGTATCAAGCACTTTACCATCGCTGGATGATATTTTTACATTGCCCTGCAAATCGATAATGTCCGTATTGGCATACGTAATAGCATAATCAGCTACTACGTGGCTTTGCTGCTTATTCTCGTCGAACAAAGTTACGTTCACACCTTTAGGAAACTCGTTAAAACCGTACTCCAGATTACTATAGTCGAGCATTAACGGGCTTACCAAAATAGCCTTTACTTTGCCTGAATCGGTATACTTTAAATTAATTTTTTCAGATCTTCCAACAGGGTTAAAGGCCACGCTGTTAATACGCTGAACATCTTTAAAATTGCTTTCGCAAGATGTTAACATCAGTGTTAGAGCCGGAATAACAAAGCTTATGTATCGCATTAGCCTCATCATTTTACTTTAGGTATAGTTACAGTTTCGTTTATCCAGCAACCAAAGGTTATGGTATCGCCACTGCTTTTTTTAGCGGCCATAATATCTGCTTTTGTAGGCAGCTTAGCCGCGTTGCGCTTGTTTAACGCAGCAACAGTAGCCTTATATTTAGGTTCGGCAACTTCTGCCTTTTTAAACATATCAGATGCAAGCCAAAGTAAAGCCTTTCTATCAAAATCGGTTAAGTTGCATCCGCTGGCAGACATATACATGTTACCCAACAGCAAATACGCTTCGCCCGATTTAGGGTCGGTAGATGCGGCCTTGAGTGCATATTTTTTTGCTTCAGCCATATCTATATTTCTGTAAGACGAAGCTATTAACACATAAGTATTGGCCTTCCTTGCAGGATCCTGCTGTAATGCTGCGGCCTGCTCGTAGTAAGCTAACGCCTGCTTAGTTTCATTTCTTTTTTGCGAAAGGTAGCCAAGCATCATAGCCGAATCAGAAGTTGGGTTTGCTTTATTGAGAGCAACACCACCATTAAATAAAGTAGCAGATTTGTAGCATTTGTTATCATACAAAACTTTAGCCATACCCTGAAGCCAAGCAACATCATCTTTATTTTTTTCGTAATTACTGCTATAAAAAGACTCTAGTTTTTCGCAATCAAAATGCTTAGCTGCCTGCTTAAACATATTAGTACTAACGTTGCCTAATGCTCGTTCAGAAAATTTTGTGTCGGCCAGAAATTGCTTATCTTCATCAGTGAGTGCCTCAGTTTCCTGCTTAATACGCAAGGCCTCTTTCTTTTTAACTATCGCGTTCCTGGCATACGCTGCCTCTGTAGATAAGTCGGCAAATTTCTGAATAAATTTTTCTTGTGTTATACCTTTATCTTTAGCCTCATATCTTGCTAAATACATATTAAAGTACTCTGAAAATGCATTATAGTCGGTAAAAGAATGCTTATTCGCTATAAAAGCTGCATCAAGCATTTTATAAACCTCATCATCTTTCGCAAGACCGCTTTTTTTAAGCAACAAGGCTTTTTTTACAGCACCACCAGTGTTCGCAAAATTATTTTCCTGCTGTGTATATAATGAAACCAAATCCTGCACTAAAGCTTTTTGGTCTTCGGGCTGGGCGGCCTCTATTTTGTATTTCAATATTTTTTCGCCGTATGTGTATACTTTGGTATCACTTTTAGGACATTGCTTTAGTAAATCGGTAAGCAGCAGGTCGGCATCCTCCCAATTTGTTTCTTTTACCTTTGTTTCTAATGCCTTAACATTATCCGCACAATTAAAATCCTGCGCGTGGGCAGTTAAAGCTATTAAGCCTGCAAAAAATAGTAAAATTCTTTTATTAGTTATCATGCCGAATTGTTTTTAGTCGAATTTCCTCTTCACAAACCACTTATCATTTAACGAAAGGCTCACAAAAAGATTTACATAAGTTTCTCGAATAAGGCCCGCACTTGTAGTGCCTCTTCTGCCAAACTCAGCACCAATATTCAAGTTTGATCCACCTACAATACCACTTAATGGTAAGCCAACACCGGCACTTAAACCCATATCGTTAATATGTTCGCCGTTAAGCAACAGTCCGGTTTTTTCATATTTAAGTCCTGCACGATACGTTACTCTGCTTAAGTAGCTGGTGTATGAAAGGTACTGGGGAATATAATATCCGCCAAGTGAGAATTTATGCGAATTTTCAAACGCCGAATTTGTTATGTTATCAAAACGATTTCCTATTTTATTGCTTTCCTGGTACGTATATTCTACACCGGCAAACCATAAACGATCCTGTCCGAAGCCTGTACCAACTGCAACCTTAGATGGTATTTTCACATCTGTTTTAGCAGTAATTTTTTCAAGTTCATCATTAATTCCTGAACCTGTAGAACTAAATGATATTGTAGAAATAGTTCTGTCAGTAGTGCTTCTCAATGTTGTTTCAGGGCTATAGGTTGCACTTGCATACCAAGTATATTTTTTATTGATTATACCCTGGTAAGTTGCACCAATGTTAACGCCGGCACCGTTATAAGATGATTTATTTATCTCGCGCGTACCATATTGTATAAGTGATGCATCGTCAACATTAGGGTCGGTTATACTAACAATTGACTGTGTCTCAATATCACCAAAGAAATACTGGAAATCAGCACCAAGGCTAAAGTTTTTAGTTATTTTGTAAGCAGCACCTCCAAACACACGGTTTACACCACCGTCTCCCGTAAATTGACTTTTGCGACCGAAGCCATCAGGACTTGCAGCCGGTAAAATCTTGTTTTGCACCCTATAACCTACAGATGTATATGGCATTAAACCAAAACTCACCCCTATTTTATTAAACGGTAATGCTACTGCAAGGTAATCAAACGTAGTACGGGTTGCCGTTGCACTCTGACTATCAGATTTTAAGTTTGTGCTCGATGTTGTGCCCGCAAGTGTAAATGTTGTAAGCTTAAGTGAACTGTATGACGCAGGGTTTTGCAGGTTAATGTGTATACTATCAGGAAGTATACCTAAACCGCCCATCGACCTGTTTTCTGTAGTTCCTTTAAATTTTAAATCTCCAATGCCGTAAAACGAATATGGTGAAGCATTATTTTCCTGAGAAAAGGCAACCGTTGACATAACAAGGCACAAGCCGGCAATAATTTTTTTGATCATTTTTTACTGGTATATTGGTATAAAAAATTCAGACTTTCCAACAGAAAATTTGAATTGGCAAATATGGTGTTTTTTAATCTTTTAGCCAAAAATTCGGCGTCTCCACCCGTTAATATTACTTTTAAATCCTGATACTGTTCACTATACTGGCTTATAAAACCCTCAACTTCATACAAAAGGCCGTTTACAACGCCGCTGTGCATAGCTAAATTAGTGGTATTACCTATGTAACTTTCAGGCATTTCCGGATATAACAACGGAAGTTTTGCGGTAAAATTATGCATAGCATCGTACCTAAGTTGCAATCCCGGCGAAATGGCACCCCCTAAATAGTTGTTTTGGGCATCTGTAAAGTCGTACGTTACGCAGGTGCCCGCATCTATAACCAGCCTGGCACTATCAGGATATTTTAACACCGCCCCGGCTGAAAGCACCATTCTGTCAATCCCTAAAGTTGCGGGTGTAGCATACTTATTTACAAAGGGGAAATTTAAATTATGGCTAACCGGCGTAAAAATGGTGTTCTCCAGCAGATACAAATGCAAGTCGTCCTGCTCCTTACCTACCGAGGACATGATGCTATGCGTGATAGACGTATATTTTTTTAGAAAATTCGTAACATCAGCTAAAGCGTCATTTTTATCAAAAATTATCTTCTCAACAAGAGTAGCATCCTCAAATACAGCGGCTTTAATTTTTGTATTGCCAACATCTACGGCTAATAGCATTTTTAATTATTTAACGGCGCAAAGATAGCGATTGATTTTTTTTAATTTTTGTTTTGGTTAAGTTAAAAAAGGTTCTATATTTGCACCCGCAATGAGAATGAAGAAGGTACCTTAGCTCAGTTGGTAGAGCAATGGACTGAAAATCCATGTGTCCCTGGTTCGATTCCTGGAGGTACCACAATAAATCCCTGATATTTCGGGGATTTATTTTTTAAACCTTTGTACCCCGCATTATTTAATGCAGCCCTTTAAAGGGTACCTTAGCTCAGTTGGTAGAGCAATGGACTGAAAATCCATGTGTCCCTGGTTCGATTCCTGGAGGTACCACAAAAAAATCCTGAAATTTCTTTCAGGATTTTTTTATTTCTACACTACGATAACTTTTTATTTAGCCATTTCCTTACCGGTTCATCATACCATTTTAAACAAGCATATGCAATTGCGATGCATGAAACAAAAAGTAATATCGCTACTGGATATGTATCTTTCATTGCGCGCTTTTCATCTATAACATATGCTGTGTATATATAAATAAGCGGGTAATGTGTTATATATATTGGGTAGGAGATATCGCCTAAAAACTTACTGATCTTTAAAGATGTTTTAGTACGCACCTTACCACTCGCACCTAAATAAATAATTAGCGGAAATATTAATATTATTGTGAGCGAATCGTAAAGGCCATTCATCCATAAATGAGTGCCACCGCCAACCCTGGGGAAGGCAAGAGCTACTATTAATAAAAGGCTGCACCATAAAAACGCACCTTTAACAGGTACCACCCTCGTTAATCTGCATAGCAGCAAACCTGCAAAAAACGGATACATTAAACGTGTAAAGCCTACCCTCAACTGATCTGCAGTAATACTCCACCCGCCTACAACATCTCCATTTACAGATGTTACTGCGTAATGTATAAGTGCTGCGCCCGATAGTATTACTAAGATGGACAATGCTGTTTTAGAAAATTTCCTTATAAATAGCGCATACAGTATATTGGCTATGTATTCGAAAAATAATGACCATCCGGGTCCGTTAAGAGGGTGCATTTCGTCCCAACCTCGAATATCCATAGAGGGTGGTACGGGCAGCAATGTAAAACCTATCAACATTATGAGCAGCAACTGCCACACCGGTACCCCGGCAATGCCCGGAAATAAATTTGAGGCGCTAAAGTAAAATGAAACCGCACCTATAATCATACCCATAACAACCATAGGCTGCAAACGGATAAGCCTACGCTTAAAAAAATTACCTGTTGTAATAGTATTCCATCGATCATCATACGCATATCCTATAACAAAACCTGAGAGCATAAAAAAGAAATCGACAGCAAGATAACCGTGATTAATAATCTGGTCCAGATGGCTCGTTGCGTGCGCTTCGAAAATATGAAAGGCTACTACCAACAGGGCAGCAACTCCGCGTAATGCATCAAGAATAAGGTAATGGGGTTTAGATCTAACAATAACGTCGCTCATTGTTTCATTAATTAATTACAGATAGAATACTATATCGTTATAATCGTTTTTGCAAAACTCAAAGATACTAACTTGCTTAAGTTTTGCAAGACTTTGTATTATAAAGCAACTTACAATATATAGCATAATTATTTTAGATGCTGATACACAAAACAATTACATATTTATATTTATTGACGCGATTACTATTAAATGATTTGATTTTTAAACATTTAGTAGTACCTTTGCACGCATTTTGCCATTATTGTTGGTGGCTTACCCATTGAAAAGAAGCATAGTTATGAATATGAAAAAAATTGTTGAGTACAGAAAGTTACTTAACGTTACCAAAGCAGCTACATTAAAAGAGCTAAAAACAATTTACAGAAATAGCATGAAGGATTTTCATCCTGATACTATTACAGATGAGGCTGAAAGGCTTGCTGCCGAAGAAAAAAGTACTCAATTTATTGAGGCTTACCACTTTTTAGTAAGTGTTGCTCCTGAAACTGCTGAAAAAAATAAAGAGGAGTACACTAAAACCATCACTACCGCAGGTATAGCTGATTTTTATTTTGACAACATGGTATTGTATATTAACTTTACTGATGGTGCTAAATACGAATACTTTGGTGTACCTAAAGCACTTTACATTAAAATGGTTAACGCTGAATCTTCTGCCCGTTTTGCACGCAGAAACATTCACGGTGTATTTTTATACCGCAGCGCTCAAAAACTTGTAGGCACAGAGGTGTAAGCTATAAGCTACACTTGCCAAATAATATAAAACCCCATCAACACTTGCTGATGGGGTTTGTTTTTTTGTATACCTAAGCAATGCCTAAATTTCGGCACCCATCTGCATCATTAATCCGCCATCCATAAAATAGGTAGAGCCTGTTACATAATCAGAGTCGGAAGAAGCAAGGAATACTGCCAGTTTGCCTATCTCATCAGGATAGCCGGCACGTTTCCATGGCACTTTGCTTTCGCTTTCTTTAAGCGCTTCTTTATTATCTATCAAATTCTGATTCATGGGTGTGAGAATCATACCTGGGCCTATATTGTTTACGTTAACCCGCAATTCAGAAAGTTCAAGCGCAAGAGTACGTGTAAAGTTTCTTAATCCGCCTTTAGCAGTATTATAGTCGGCCCCGTTTCTAGCCATTATCTCTTCATGAACCGATGATATATTTATAATCTTCCCTTTACCGCCCTGCTCTTTTCTGTATTGCCCAAACCTGCGGCAGGTATAAAACGGACCGTAAAGGTCGGCTTTTAATGTAGCATCAAATTCTTCGGTAGTCATTTCTATAATTGGCTTGCCCGCGCCTTTTACCCCTGCATTGTTTACAAGTATATCTACAGTGCCAAAGGTATCTATCGTTTTATCAAATAGTTCCTGCACCAGTTTTTCATCGGTGACATCAAGATGCATCAACAAGGCTTTTTGTCCTTCTTTTTCTATAGCGTCAACAGTTTCCTGCGCGCCCTCTTTATCACTATAGTAGGTTACGGTAACATTAGCTCCCTCTTTAGCAAACTGTATCGCTATACCCCTGCCTATACCTGAATCTGATCCTGTAACTATTGCGGTTTTACCCTCTAATTTCTTCATGATTTGTTTTTTACTCAAGTTATAACTTTACTACTTCAGGTCAAAATACTTAACATAAGATTGACAGCAACAAAAAACCCCTAACCGAACAGTTAGGGGTTTGTTAATATTCTTAGAAACTTTGCCTACACCGTATCAGTCACTTTATGATACAGTCCGGATACCGATGCAGTTATCTTTTTAAGTACAGATGGTTCATTATTTTTAAAATATTCATCTACCAGTTTTTGCCCTTCCCTTATAGCAATTATCGAGTCCGTATGCGGAATACGGTTTTTAAATTCGTCCATATCCCAAATGCCACAGTCGTGATAATTATGCAGGTCATCCCAATCCGGGCGGTCAATAACAGGGTAAATGCACATACCTAAAAATTCTACTCCATTATCAATAGCAGCAATGCACTCTTTGGTAACCTCAGTTATCCAAGGGGCACGGCCCACACCAAAATGACCCGTTTCTGAAAGGAAGATTGGCCTATGATATCTTGCATATGCCATTTCCAGCAGCGATGCAATAGAAGCACGGCGTGGTTCGGTCTCCGGCCATGGCAATTCGCCTATGCCATGATCCCACTGGCTATTCCAGTAATAATTGAATCCAAGAATATCAAGGTACTCTTCACTACCACCTAACTCCGGGCACATGCGCCCGCCTATAATATCCATTGCCTGAAACTGGTGGTCGTTAATATTTTGTATGTGTTCTAAATTTGTTTCATAGCCCGGATGTATCTTTATCAACGGCTCTACACATACAATTCGACAATCGGGCGTAATTTCTTTAAGCACTTTAATACCTATAATGGCCGCTTTGCATAAATGGTATTTTATATCCCAGCCGCTATTAACAGCAAAAGGTACTGTACCACGCACATCGCCGGAGTGCCACGATAAAAAGCTTATTTCATTAACGGGTACTACGAACAATTGAGCATTGGTAACCGACTTATAGAACAAGGCAAACTCACGGCAAAGTGCCGCGAACCTGTCGCAAAAATGCGGGTGTGTAGGATACAATCCGTCAGGGTAGCCAAAATGGATAAGATCCCAAAGTTGTTGAATGCCCTGCCTTTCGGCAGCTATAATTCGGTTTTTCACTTCCGAAAAATCGAAAACGTAAGGTGCAGTTTCTACAGCGCTCCAGCAAACACCTTCACGTACCACGGTTATGCCGATACTTTTTAAGTCGATGTAATCCTGCTCAGCCCTTAAATCATGTGCTGTAAGCGTATGCAGGTTTACTCGCGCTCCAGACCTGTTAATATGATCGGCACATTCGTAGCCTCCCATGTAAAATGAAGTAAACGTATCTATCATGCTACTTCACCTGTTACGGTTTGTTCGGCAATAGCCGAAGCTTCTAACGATTTAAACAGCTCTAAAGCATTTTTAAACGCCTGATCCATATTAAAGTACTTATAATTTGCCAGTCTGCCTACAAAGTAAACATCTAAAAGGGCATCTGCTTCAGCCTTATACATTTCATATATTTTCTGGTTGCGAGGGTTAGGTACCGGGTAATAAGGGTCGCCCTCATCAGTGGTATATTCTTTTACTATAGTAGTTTTATCAGATTTTTGATTACCAAAATGTTTATACTCAATAATCCTGGTAAAGCCTACTTCGTTACCCGGATAGTTAACAACCGAGTTTTCCTGAAAATATTCCGCTTCAACTGTTTCACTTACAAAATTTATAGAGCGGTACTCTAACTTATCTTGCAAACTGTGCTTAAATTCGAAATAACGATCTACAGGGCCGGTATAAAATAATTTTTCATAACCTGTAATTTCACTTTTAACATCAAAAAAATCGGTGTTTAAAACTACCTCAATATTTGGATGATCTAGTATGGCTTCAAATAATTTTGTATAACCTCCCACGGGTAAAGCCTGATATTTATCGCTAAAGTAACGATCGTCATAATTACTACGTACAGGAATACGGTCCAGCACCGATGCATCAAGCTCCTCCGGATATTTATCCCACTGCTTTTTGGTATAATGCCTAAACATTTTTTCGTACAATACCTCACCCACTTTATTTAGAGCTGCCTCACGGCCATTTTTAGGAGTATCAATTGGCATACGGTTTGCATCAAGCCATTGCTTCATTTCATCCTCGGTAGTAATATTGGTGCCAAATAACTTATTAACCGTAGTAATGTTTACAGGTATTGGTACCAGTTGACCATCAACCTGTGCAATTACTTTATGCTCGAACGGGTAAAAATCATTAAACTGATTTATGTATTCCCAAACATCCTCTTCGTTTGTATGAAAAAGGTGGGCACCGTATTTAGATACCAGTATGCCGTTTTCGTCAATATAATCGTAACAGTTACCTGCTATGTGGTCTCTTTTTTCTATTATCAATACCTTTTTGCCCAGGTTAGCATAACGTTCGGCCAATACTGCTCCTGATATTCCTGCACCTATTATAACTATATCTGCATTTTTCATTTTAGTTCGCGGTGCTTTTAATTAATATTTTCATTTTCTCAACGGTTGCATCCCAAGAGGTGTTTTTCAATATTCTTGCATATTCTGCTTGCATAACAACATCAAGACTACCCGTAATCAGGTTGTCAATAGTTGTTGCAAACTCCTCTGCAGATTCAATAATTTCTACGCTTCCGGTATAATCTCTAACCACATCTTTAATAGCGGTAGAAACAATAGGTTTTCCGGCTGCCATATATTCTAATGTCTTGGTTGGGCTTATGTATTTAGTCGCATCATTTAATGCAAATGGCATCATAGCTACAGAAAATGCTTTAAGGTAACCCGGTAATTCTTTGTAATCTTTCATACCTAAGTAGTGAATGTTATTCTGCCTTGGTAAATCGTGCTCGCCAATTTTAGCCAATGGGCCTATCATTACAAAATTAACCTCCGGGCGAAGCAAGGCTACATCATTTACAAGGCCAAGATTAAGACGCTCATCAATCACACCAAAGTATCCTACTATAGGGCCTGGTACATTTACAATATCCTGTGGTAAAGCAATACCGTTTTGAGCCTTCGCAAAATGCTCCTCATCTACAGAACTTGGAAAGCAGTGTACATTATCATGGTACTGCGCTTTCGATTCGTACAGCGACTTACCTCCTGTAAATACTACATCGGCATTTGCCATAAGGTATTGTTCCTGCTCAATAAGTTTTTCAGGAGCTCCTTTAAATAAAGCAAGCTCATCCATGCAATCGTACACTATAGTATCAAATTCGAAATAATTTAACAATGGAACAAATGATGCAGAATAGAACCATCCGGTCGCAACGTTTTTACCTGTGTACTGCTCTAAAATAGTCTCAATTTCTTCAATATGTCTTACGTTTGGCTGAAGTACATGCAGATTATCACTAACCCTTGTAAGCCTGCTTTCAGGCTCATGTTCTCTATGCCATGGCTCCTCTATTAAAAGTATTTTTTGATCTTTAGCCATTCGGCTGATAATGTGCTGTGGTCGTTGGTATACAAAATCCCAACGCAGGTGACAAAACACCACCATATCATATTTTTCTCTCCCTGTGTTTGCAGCCTGGCTGCCGGCATTTAAATTAGTGGTTTTAGTAGAAGTGGTTGGCATAGTTTTGTTTTGTATAAAATGATATAAATAGATACAGCAAATTTCTCTGATTAGCACGTTGCGCCTTTTATACTATTTTACAACACGGTTATAGAATTATGCTACTTAAGAAAAAATTATAATTTTTTTAACAACATTTTAACAATATAACTGTTAATTATTTTAACTTTTTAAGCCTTTATTTTAGCTCCAATAAATATTTCGCAGTTGTTGCCGCAAAATTTTTGACACCCCTTTTGGATTTAGTAATTTTAAACTCTTTAAACTTTTTGACATGAACGAACTTCAGTTTGAATCCAGCCCTTACCTTTTACAGCACGCAAATAATCCGATATACTGGAAAGCCTGGAACGAAAAATCGCTGGCGATAGCGCGTGACGAAAACAAGCTAATAATTGTAAGTGTAGGATATTCTGCCTGCCACTGGTGCCATGTTATGGAGCATGAAAGTTTTGAAGATAACGAGGTAGCAGAAATTATGAACGCGCATTATATATCGATAAAGGTAGACCGTGAGGAACGCCCTGATGTTGACGCGACCTATATGAAAGCAGTACAACTGATGACCGGACAAGGCGGCTGGCCAATGAACGTGGTTTTATTGCCAGATGGCAGGCCGGTTTGGGGCGGAACCTACTTTAGAAAGAACAATTGGATGGAAACCCTGCAGCAACTTCATGATATGTATATTACTGAACCTGAAAAAATGGTTGATTATGCCGATAAGTTAATGCAGGGAATTAACCACATTGGATTGGTTTTACCTGAAACCGAAGGCGAACTGCCCAACCCTTACAACATAAAACCAATTACCGAAAAGTGGGCTAAAAGTTTCGACTGGGATTATGGCGGCTACGCTCGTGCCCCTAAGTTTATGCTGCCTAATAATTATCTCTTCTTGCAACGATACGGCTTCCAGACAAAAACAGATGATTTGCTAAAGTTTACAGATCTCACGCTTACGCGTATGGCATGGGGCGGGCTATTTGATACCGTTGGCGGTGGCTTTTCGCGCTACTCGGTAGATTTAGAATGGCACGTACCCCATTTTGAGAAGATGCTTTACGATAATGGCCAACTAATGACCCTATATGCGGAAGGCTACAAGCGAACTAAAAATCCGCTATATAAAGAAGTGATCGAAAAGACTCACTTTTTCATTGAGACCGAACTTACCGATGATAAAGGTGCTTTTTACAGCGCGCTTGATGCTGATAGTCTTAACGCTGTAGGCCACCTTGAAGAGGGCGCGTTCTATGCTTGGGAAAAACAGGAATTAAAAGATGTACTTAAAGATGACTTCGTATTATTTGCAGAGGTATTTAATATCAATAAGTTCGGGTTTTGGGAAGAAGACCGGTATGTTTTGATACAAAATGAATCGATTGAAGAGCATGCTAAGTCGGCAGGCATTTCGGTAGAGACCTTACAGACCAAAAAAGCAACGTGGGAAAAACTTTTATATAATGTCCGTAAAAAGCGCTCCAAGCCAAGGCTTGATGATAAGATATTAACATCATGGAACGCTATAATGCTTAAAGGATACGTTGATGCCTATAAAGCTTTAGGCGATGAGGTGTACCTTACCGCGGCCCGCCGTAATGGCGGATTTATAACGCAGTATCTTTGGAATGCAGATGGCCACTTATGGCGTACGTACAAAAACGGAACTGCTAAAATCAAAGGCTTCTTAGAAGATTATGCACACGTTGCTGCAGCTTTTGTTGCGCTGTATGAAGCGACCTTTGAAGAAAAGTGGCTTACCTATGCAAAACAGCTTACTGATTATTGCCTTGAGCATTTTTATGATGAAGCGCGCCAGTTTTTCAGGTATGCTTCGTTAGACGGGGAGCAGCTTGTTGCACCCCATTACGAGACGGAAGATAATGTTATACCTGCATCCAATTCGGTTATGGCAAACGTGCTGTACAAACTCAGCATTATTTATGACAACAGTTATTATGAAAAAGTGGCGCTTCAAATGCTTTACATAATGATACCTAACATGGATTACCCATCGGCATTTAGCAATTGGCTAAACCTATGGCTAGATCTTTCTGCTGATAATAAAGAACTGGCTGTTTGTGGAGAGCAAGCTACAGAAGTTTTAAAACAAATTAACGCTCAGTACTTGCCTCATGTAATTATAGCTGGTACAACCAGCGACAGCACGCTACCTTTTTTAAAAGACCGCTTTGTAGAAAATAATTTAATGTTTTATGTTTGCCAAAATAAAGCATGCCAGCTGCCCACTTCATCTGTAAATGATGCTTTAAAAGATTTAAACATACGATAATGTCTCAGGAAACACAGGTACAACAATACATACATCAATTTACAAATATAATTTTAGGCTATATACCCAATGTAATTAAGGCAATACTAATTTTAGTTGTAGGTATCGTAATAATCAAAATTTTAAGAAGGGTTATTACCGGTTTAATGACTAAAACAGCCGACCATGACCCTACTCTTTTAAAGTTTGTGCTTGATGTTGCTACCTGGATATTAAGGGCTTTTATTTTTGTTGCCGTTATAGGGGCTTTAGGTGTAGAAACTACCACCTTTGCAGCAGCAATAGGTGCAGCGGGTATTGCTATAGGCTTGTCATTACAAGGCTCACTGTCTAACTTTGCAGGCGGATTATTGATTATCTTATTCAAGCCTTTTCGCGTTGGCGATTATATCGAAGCGCAGGGCCAGGGTGGTACGGTAAATAGTATACAAATATTTAGCACACGTATTATTACCCCAAACAATCAGGTAATATATATGCCAAACGGCACGTTAAGTAACAACACTATTAAAAATTATTCACAGGAGCCTTTACGCAGGGCAGAAATTATAATAGGCGTAAGTTACAACAGCGACTTAAAGCATGTAAAGAATACTTTATTTGATGTTATAAGAGGTAACACCAAAATATTAACCGAACCTGCTCCGGGTATTGAGGTAAAAGAACTTGCAGAAAGCTCCGTTAATATAATTGTTTTCATATGGTCTGAACGTGCAGATTTCGGCAAAATGGTGTCTGATTTTTATGAGGATACTAAGGCTGCATTGGAAAAGGAAGGGATAGAATTACCATTTCCTCAACGGGATATACATGTAAAAAGTAAGGATAAAACAAACTAACCTGGACACTGCAAATACAACAATTTTACATGGCATTGTTTTTGTTTATTAGTAAACATTATCGCTGTATACTTATTAAAATAAATATATTTGCGGACTTATATCTAATCGTCAATTAAAAAACACATGAAACAATCGAAGCTTTTTTATACCGCTATTTTTGCAATAACATCATTAGCCGCATCTGCGCAGGTAAATCAAACTCCACTAACAGGGGGCGGGAGACAAATTATTGGAAACAAAGAAAAAGCCATGGCTACAACAGGGTCGATGTTTATTAATGAACAATTTTTTCCGGCAAAAATAAGCGACAACCCTACCGCGGTTTTAGTACGCTATAACGCTTATTCTGATTATTTTGAGATGAGTAATCCGCAGGAGCAATCAACGCAAATTATACCAAAACAAGCAGGTAAAGTAATCACCTTTGTAAACAATGGTGAAGAATATACCTTGGTTAATTATCTAAGTAAAGGTAAAGAAGTTGCTAATGGTTATTTGAATATCATTAGTGAGTCACCTAAAGTAAAAATATATAAAAGAGAACGTATTTTTTTGCAGGCAGGTACGATTGCAGAAAATAGTTACCAAACCTCTAAGCCGGCGATGTACAAAAAAGCAAGTGATGAATTTTATATTCAGTTAGCTGACGCAAAAGAGGCTTCATACTTTTCAAGCAAGAAAGATATTGCTAAGCTTGTACCTCAAAAGAGCAAAGAAATTTTAGATTTTATAAAAACAAATAAAATCGATGTGGAAAATGTTTCAGATCTGCAAAAACTTGGTACTTATATGCAGACAATCCTATAACTATTATTTACCTGCAATAAAATCTTTAAGGTAAAAAGGTTCAAAATAAGCGACATCAACAGTGTCGCTTTTTTTGTACTTATCAAATGATAGCGTAGCCATTTCTGCAGCCGAAGGATACAGCACTGTATCTTGATAAACAAATTTGTCTCCGGACAATAATTCTTTGCATTTCGCGGCACCATCGCCTGTTAAGTGTATAATTAAATCAATATCCTTAAACGATTCTTCGGTAATAATCTCAGCTTTAGTATCGCGTATTTTAATGTAGTCAACATTAAATATAGCTGTATACACTTCCATACGGCGTGCATCAATCATAGGAATAACAATACCACTATGTATATTAACTTTACGTGCCAGAAGTTCTAAAGTATCTATAGCTATTAAAGGTATGCCAAGTGCATAGCAAAGCCCTTTAGCCGACGATACCCCTATACGCAACCCGGTATAAGATCCCGGCCCCATACCTACAGCAATAGCAGTAAGATCTTTAACCGTAATACCAGCTTCTTCAATTACGTCTTCAATAAAAACATGTAGCTTTTCAGCATGCGCATAGCCTTCACCCGCATACTCTTTAAGTGCAACGGTAACACCATCTTTAGCAAGACAAACCGAGCAGTTTTTAGTTGCTGTTTCTATATTTAGTATAAAAGCCATATCTATTTGGCGTCCTGCCCTTTTACTTTCACCTTATCGTTAGGATTAAGTTCTTTAGTTACTAATGTATAAGGACCTATAATTACTTCATCGCCTTTTTTAAGTCCGCTCGTTACCTCAATATTAGTGTCATCTTGTATACCTGTAACTATCGGTCGAAGCACTGCTTTGCCGCCCGACCTTACAAAAACACATTCGTATTTCTTCTCGGCTACACCTGTTTTCTGTTCTTTCTCTTTTTCTTCAAGTTCTTTAACTACATCTTTTTTAACTGCTGTAGTATCTGCCTTAACCACTACCGCACTAATTGGCACTGCGATAATATTTACTTTCTTTTCGGTAATAATATCTACAGTAGCAGTCATTCCCGGGCGGAACGGAGAGTAATTTGCAGGTTTACCTTTAGTCATATCCTCATACGACTCTTTTAAAATACGAACCTTTACTTTAAAGTTTGTAACCTGATCGGCCGTTAACGCATCGCTGGCCGAATTAGAAATACTCGTTACTGTACCTTTGAATTTACGACGAAGGTATGCATCAACTTCAATTTCAGCTTCGTCGCCTATTTCTATTTTAACAATATCATTTTCGTTTACATCAACTTCAACTTCCATGTTATTAAGGTTAGCTACACGCAAAATTTCGGTACCTGTCATTTGCTGAGTTCCTACAACGCGCTCGCCAAGCTCTGTATCAAGAACAGATATTGTTCCATCAACCGGAGAGTATATAGTGGTACGGTTAAGGTTATCCCTTGCCTCTGTAACACTGGCACCCGCGCTTTGCACACCGTAATAAGCCGATTGTTTAGATGCCTGCGCTACCTCATAAGCTGAAACTATTTTATCCCATTCCGATTTAGAAATTACGCCCTTATCCAGAAGCCTTTTGTTACGGTCGTAATTTAATTTAGCTTCTTTAAGCTGGGCTTCGCTTTGACTTAATCCTGCTCTGGCAGTAGACATCGCTGCTGAGCTCCTGCTCACGCCTGACTCGTATAAATCAGGGTTAATGCGCACCAGTAAGTCGCCTTTTTTAATAGCCTGACCTTCTTTAATAGGCAGTTCTATAATCTCACCCGAAACTTCAGATGATATTTTCACCTCTACTTCAGGCTGTACTTTACCCGTTGCCGATACCGTTTGTGTAAGCGTTACCTCTTTTACTACTGCAGTCTCTACTTCTTTACCTTCATCGGTTTTACCTATTGCGCCTGTTTTTTTAAGCGCCACAAGTGCCACGACAATTAAAACTACTGCGCCTAATAAAATATAAATTGTTTTTTTTGACATGTTTATTGTTTTTGATAAAGTGGTATCCCAAAGTAAAATTCAAGAATTTTTGTCCTGAATATAAAATCGTATTTTGTTCTTAAAACTTCTGACTGTGCGTTTACAGATAATGTTTGCGCCTGGTTAAGGTCGAATACATTTATAAGCCCAACCTCATAACGCTCTGTTGCGTAATTTAATGCCCCTGCCCTTGCAGATGCAGATGCAACTGCTGCTTCATAAGATCGTAACGCACCCTGAGCATCTGTAAAAGCTGTATATACGCTTCGCTCAAGGTCAACTTTTTGCTGTTCGTAAGCCAGTTTCGATCTTTCCAGCGCAACCTTAGCACGCTCTACACCATTGCGCGTCGCAAAACCATTAAGTATAGGCACTGATAGCTGAAAGCCGAAAGAATGCCCCCTGTTATCTACAAACTGATCCCAAAAAGATGGTGGGTTTGTAAGTACTGGTACTGGCACTCCGTTCTCGGGTGTTTCATAGGTTACATTATCAGAATAACTTATACGGGTGTTAAGGCTATAAAATCCTCTTAATGCAGGCTGGTAAGCACGTCGGGCAATTTTAATATCCTGTTCAGCCACATCAAGGTTTGCTAATGCAAGCTTAATTTCCGTTCGAATGTTTTGCGCCTTGTCGAAAATAGCCTGTGGTGTTTGCAAAAGCACTTCACTTTGTTGTGATGTATACTCTTCATCTGCAATATCAAAATTGGTGAAATCGGTAAGTTGTAAAAGCTGCGCCATGCTAAGCTTAGATATAAGCAATGAATTCTCGGCAGCGATCACTTTTTGTTTGTCAGTAGCAATTGTAGCCTGAATATCTAATAAATCACCTTTAGGGATTTGCCCTCCTTCAACAAGGTCGTTGCTTCGTTGCAATTGCTTTTCGTCTATTACTAACTGCTGTTGCTGAACCTTTAAATTCTCTTTGTTGAATAAAATTTCTAAAAATGCATTAGCTACATTTAAAGAAGTATCATCCTTCATTTTTTGCAGCTGGTACTGCCCGGCAATAATTGCCATTTTAGCACGCCTGTACTGCACCTGGTTTTGCAACCCCTTAAAAATATCAAACTGAGCACTAAGCCCGGCGTTACTATACTGTATAGTTTGCTGTTGCAGTAAGTTGGTAAGCGGGTTAATATTTAAACCAATGTTCCAGGTATGGTTACCCGTAATATTAGCCGATGGCAAAAAGGCGCCGATAGCATCTTTTTTAGCAATGGCTGTAGTTTGAAGATCGAGTTCTGACTGTCGTACCGAAATATTGTTTTCTAGTGCATAATCAACACATTCCTGCAACGTCCACTTTTTTTGCTGTTGCGCGTGTAGCGGCAGTGCAAAAGCAGCGGCAAATAAAATGAGTGTATAAAATCGGTACTTCATAAGCTTATGATGCGGGATGAGTGAACAAATTTATTAAAATATCCTACGCTAACATAGGATTATATTTTATAAGTCGGATAAGTGTTAATTTTGTTACATTTTAAACCTTATTTTTGAGCATTTATTTTATTATAAAACTATGAAAAATTTATTAATCCCTGCATTGTTAACGGTAACACTGTTGACAAGTTGCTCATCTACAAAAAAAATTCAGGCATTAAGGCCGGAACCCGGAAATACTACCGATGTTGTATACCAGCAATCAACCTCTTTTATTAACCTGCCGGTTACCATTGGGCTTACTGATATTGAGATACAGACCAATAAGTTTTTAACCGGGTTAATTTATGAAGACAAATCGCTTGAAGGTGATGACATTGCCATGCAGGTCTGGAAAACAGCACCTATAAAGTTTACAGAGCAGAAGGGCAAGTTACAATCTGTAGTACCCATTAAAGTTACTGCACAAGTACGCTACGGCACATCGGCCATGGGTATCGATATGCATGACACCCGCGAGTTTAACCTGAATGCCATTGTTACATTTACCAGTAAAGTAGGATTATCGAACTGGAAGATGACGACAGAAACAGATATTGCTTCGCTTGAATGGACTGAAAGCCCTACTGTAACTATTGCCGGAAGAAAGGTGGCGATAACCTATCTTATAAATCCCGCTGTAAAATTATTTAAAGATAAAATAGAAGACAAGTTAGACAAGGCGATAAGCGAGTCGGTTAATTTTAAGCCGCAGGTTCTGGATGCTCTGGAAAAAATAAGCACACCATATCTTACCAGCGAGCAATATGAAACCTGGTTTAAACTAACCCCGGTAGAGCTGTATGTTACCGATGCGCAGTTATCTAAAAGGCAGATCACAATGGATATGGGGCTTAAGTGCACGATGGAAACCACGGTAGGGCAACAACCAAAGTCGAATTTTAAAAAAGAGAGCGTTACCTTAAAATCGGTTAAGACAATGCCTGATAAAGTGAGTGCTACCGTAGCTGCGGTATCTACTTATGACAGTGCCAGCAAAATTATAACCAAAAATTTTCAGGGTCAGGAATTTGGCGAAGGCAGCCGTAAAGTAACGGTTCAAAAAGTAGAGCTTTGGAGTAAAGACTCTAAAATGATAGTAGCGCTAGATATGGTGGGCAGCATTAACGGTACGATTTACCTATCAGGTTATCCTAATTACAACGCCGTTACTAAAGAAATTTACTTTGACCAGATGGATTATGTGCTGGATACTAAAAGCACCCTAATGCGCACTGCAAACTGGCTTGCCGGCGGCATCATCCTTAAAAAAATTCAGGAAACCTGCCGCTATTCTATCAAACAAAATCTTGAAGATGGCAAAAAGAGTCTGCAGCCTTACCTAACAAATTACTCGCCCATGCCCGGCATATATGTAAATGGTACTCTTGATGATTTTGTGTTTGATAAAGTAGAGCTTACCAATAATGCTATTATAGCGTTTATTAAAGGATCGGGCAAAATCGATCTTAAGGTAAATGGAATGAAATAGCCTTGAAATAATAATACATAAAAAAAGCGGCGGTGGTATTAGTTACCTTCCGCCGCTTTTTGATTTAGCTTTGCTTTCTTCCGCATCCTGTATATGGCAAACCCAACGAGCCCCATGAGCAGGTAAGGCAACACCATAAGGTATACAATACCATCGTTTACTGCTTCGGGTTTAATGCCCTCGTCGCTGCTTTCAAGGGCGGCACGACACATAGCGCACTGTGCACTGCTAACCGTGCTAAACAGCAACAGGAGTACGCTAATAGCCAAATATTTTATTGAAGTATTCATTTAGTGTTTGTAATAAGGCGATATCATAAGGTATACAATAACGCCGGTTATGGCAACGTACATCCATAATGGGTAAGTAATGCGTGCCAGTTTTTTATGTCGCTCATAGCTGCCTGAAATCCCTCTTACGTAAGTAACCAATACAAACGGGATGATAATAACCGATAGCGAAATATGTGTAATAAGAATAAAGAAATAGATTGGGCGGATGATGCCTTCGCCGCCAAACGCGGTAGAGATCGATGTCATATGATAAGCCACGTACATAACTAAAAATAGTATTGATAAGGCTATCGATATCTTAACCAGCCGTTCGTGCAATTTTTGATTGCCACGCTTAATAGCCCAAACAGCTAAAAATAGTGTTACCGCGGTAAGCCCGTTTGTAGTTGCATAAATAGGAGGTAAAAAAGACAATGGCTTAACATTATAACCCAGCTTAGGCAGGTTAATACCAAACAATGCAGCAACAGCTATAGGTATGATAATAGATACTGCGATGATCCACTTATTATATTTTTGTTCGATTGTATTCTGCATTACTCCTCCAATAATTTTTTAATATCTTCTTTTATGGCATTTACACCATCAGCATCTACGCCATCATAGTATAAAATGGGGTTACCATAAGTATCTTTCCTGCTGCGTATGTTACCGTTTTTATCAACAAGGGCAAACATTCCTGAATGTTCAAATCCCCCTGCAGCTTCAGCATTTACTCCAGCATATAATTTATATTCCTTAGCAATGCTATAAATGTAATTTCTATCGCCGGTAAGCATATGCCAGTTGTAATGCTTCACCCCAACCTTCTTAGCATGTACTTTTAAAACAGCAGGCGTATCGTTCTCAGGATTTATAGTTATCGATGCAATACCAAAGTCTGGCTTGCCATAATATTCGTCCTGCAACTTCACCATATTAGCATTCATTTTTGGGCAGATGGTTGGGCAGGTGCTGAAAAAAAATTCTAAAACGTATACTTTACCCTCGTAATCTTTACTGGATATTTTTTTATTATCCTGATTGGTAAGCTCAAAAGCCGGCGCCGGGCCAATTTCTACTAAATCTGATTTTTGAAAGCGGGCTACAATTTTTGGTACTGCCCAGATACCGAATATCAATACAATAAATGATATTCCAATGTATGATTTGTTTTTCATTAAAGCTAGATTTCTCTTTTCACGCCTTTCTGAGTATTATTTCTTCTTAAGGCAAGGCGGTATTCCCTAAGTAAAATTTTTACGTCATCGGTCATTTCATTATGAAGGTCTGCTGCCGAAAACGAATTATAACCATCTTTATATTGGCTATCTAATTTATTTTTAGTCTGCCCTCTCCTGCCCCTTAAGTTTAAAGTTTTATCTACAATAAAAACATTAAACGTACCAAAGTCGGCACCAAGCGGTTCTTTCACTTTAAGTGAACCATAAAATTTTTCAATATTGTCGGGCGAAGTAAATACAAATTTCCAATTACTAATGTCTCCCATGCGCTTAAGGCTTGTTTCCATCTCCTTAACGCTTTCCTGGGTGCCATCGGGCATCAGCATTACAATTTGGAAATTTTTAAAAGCACGGTACTTGTTGTTGATTTTTTGTTCGATGTTAAAGATGCTCTCTTTACGCTTTTTAACATCAGTGCCTAAAAAACCTACTATACTTATTTTGTCTTTTAATTGTACGACACTGTCGGTAAATGTTTTTCCTACCGGAAGCTCATTTACATTTTGAGTGATTACAGGCAGAAAAAGAGAATTGTGCCTGGACATAGAAAAGTAAATGTACAACACTAATGGCAGTGCAAGCAGGCCTAAAAGAACTATCTTTTTTTTCATAACATGATAGGGTAAACATCCCTGTGCAAAATTAAAAAAGGCGGTTGAAAAAACCGCCTTTTTTATGATTAATGTGTCTTAAAAAATCCACTTGTAGTGAGAGGTTTGAAACACATCAAAAATATAATTACCTTCGATAAGTAAGATGAACACTAAATAGATAATTAAGAATATTAATGGTGAAACGATAGACCATCTAAGGCTGCCCTTTTCACCTTCAAGGTGCATAAATGCCCACATGATATAATATGCCTTTACAATTGTAAGGATGATGAATAACCAGTTAAGCAAGTTTAAACTGAAAAAATCTGTTTTAAAAAGTGCATCCGGCTTAAGGATACCAAATATAACTTCTACAGTGGTAATTACCGAAAGGATTATAAAAACTAACCAGATTCTTTTAGTATTTGATACGTGAGCGTGTGCCATGATCTTTTAAATTTAATAATTAAACAAGGTAGAAGAATGTAAATACAAATACCCAAACTAAATCGACAAAGTGCCAGTAAAGACCCACTTTTTCAACCATTTCGTAGCTTCTTCTCTTTTCGTAAGTACCTGCAAGAACATTGAAGAAAATAACAATGTTTATAACAATACCTGAAAATACGTGGAAACCGTGAAAACCTGTAATAAAGAAAAAGAAATCTGCGAATAGTTTGTGACCATATTCGTTATGTTCAAGGTTTGCACCCTGTACTACTAACGCGCCTTCCTTTATCCTTTCTAAAGACTGCTCCCTTGTAAGTACTTCTTTAGTTTTCTCAGCAGTGATATTTTCTGTCCTGATTAAAACTTCAGGATGTGCTTTAAGGCCTGCTTCTACTTCTTCCACTGTGTATGACGGAAGTGCAGGAGCATCCTGAAACCATACGCCATTAGATCTTGACTTTTCAACTCTTGATGTAGGAAGGTGCTCTGCAAAATCTGCAATAGCAACTCTTTCACCTTCTGCATTAACAAACTGAAGTAACGCACCACCTTTTGTTTCTACAGCGCCAAATTCACCTTTAATAAAGTTTTTCCACTCCCAGGCCTGAGAGCCTACAAATATTAAACCCCCAATAATAGTAAGCAGCATGTAAATACTAACTTTAGCTTTATTAAGCTGGTGGCCTGCATCTACTGCGAGTACCATGGTTACAGACGAAAAGATAAGTATAAAGGTCATTAACGCTACGTAATACATAGGCGCCTCAACACCATGCATAAACGGAAAGTGGGTAAACACCTCATCCGCTATAGGCCATGTACCAATAAATTTAAACCTCGAAAATCCATAAGCCGCAAGAAATCCTGAAAAGGTAAGAGCATCTGAAACGATGAAAAACCACATCATCATCTTGCCATAGCTTGCTCCCATAGGCTCGTTTCCGCCCTCCCATGTTTTGCTTGTATTAGCTGTAGTAGTAACTGTCGCTGCCATAAAACGTTATTAGGTTAAAAAGTCCCCAAATTTACATTTTTTTCTATTAATAGAAATAGAAAAATAAAAACAAATATACCCATAAAATATCGAGAAAGTGCCAAAACATTGCACCCAACTCTATACCAAGGGTTTGTGAGGGGTTGTATTTTTGTTTAAAATGATTATAAATTACTACTAAAAGCACAATAAGCCCTGCAAACAAGTGGGCAAGGTGCAACATTATAATAACATATAAAAACTGAGCGGTTACAGGGCTGCCCGGTCCGGTAAAATAATACCCTGCATTTATAACCTCAGCAAAACCTGCAAATTGTGTAACTACAAAGCCCACACCAAGCAAAAGTGTTGCTAAAAGCAACCCGGTAACACTGGTGCGCTTATCATTTTTCATGGCTACTTTAGCCATATGAAATGTTACACTGCTTAGCAATATCAAAACCGTGCTTAATAAAAAAGCCTGCGGCAAAACAAAATCTTTAAGCCAGTCCGGGCGCGATGCACTTACTACATACGCACTTGTTAATCCTGCAAACATCATAAACATGCTTATCATGGCAAACCATAAAAGCATTTTTTTAGATCTTGCATTTCTATCATAATGTTCGCCAAGCGACATTCTTACCTTTTCCATTTTATTATCGAATAAATTTATCTAAAACATATATAATTTGCAACAGCGAGATGTAAGACACGCTTACAAGCATAAGTTTTCTTGCTGCCGGGGCATCCATTTTTTTATAAAGTTTAACCGCATATACCAACATCCATAAGCCCAATAAAAAGACCACGATTGCCGAAACTACCGTCAGCTTAAGTTCGCCTGTGTAACCCGTTACCGGAAGTAATGATGCCAATATTAACCATGATGTGTACAGTATAATTTGCAGTGCGGTTTTCTTATCTCTTTTACCCGTGGGTAGCATAAAAAATCCTGCTTTTTTATAGTCGTCAAACAAAAACCAGCCAATAGCCCAAAAGTGAGGAAACTGCCAAAAAAACTGCACTAAAAATAAGGTACCAGCTTCTACATCAAAATCGTTAGTAGCGGCAACCCATCCTAACATGTACGGTATAGCACCGGGAAATGCGCCAACAAACACAGCCAAAGGTGTTATGGTTTTCAGCGGAGTGTAAACACTGGTATATAAAAATATTGATATCGCGCCAAACATCGCTGTTTTCGGGTTGATACTATACAGTATTGCAATACCACCTATGGTTAAAATAGAACCTAATATGAATGCGTTTTTTACCGACATTTTACCGGACGGTACCGGACGGTTTTTCGTCCTGTCCATTAAAGCATCAAGGTCCTTTTCTATAATCTGGTTAAAAACATTTGATGCGCCTACCATGCAGTAACCGCCAATTGTAAGTAAAATTAGTGCAGACCAGCTAAAGGGATTAGCTTCCGAAAAGCCAAGAAGGTAGCCTGCAACCGATGAAAAAACAACACTAATAGCAAGTCGTGCTTTTGTTATAGTCGCAAAATCTGCCAGTAAAGACCGGAAAGAAATTGTATTATCTGTAGCGTTCAATATAATTTTCATTGTATTTATAAAAACTGGCGCAAAGATAGGTCAAAATAATTAGTGCTAAAAAGAATTGCCTTTAAAAACAGGGGTTTAAAAAGTTAATACTTTTTTTTTGAGAAAGTGTACGCAACCTTTTCAATTACCAAGCATCTAAACAATATAATGTTTTAGGCAAGTTGGAGTAATTGCTATGAAAAAGAAAATTATTTTAGAATTTGTTTTTGGAAAATTGCTATGAAAAAAAGGCCTTCTCTTAACCGGGAAGGCTTTTTTGTTTAGTAGGATCCGGATGCTATTTGTCCGCTAACAATAGCCTTAGCAGCAGAAGTACCAATGCGCTTAACACCGAGTTCGATCATCTGTACAACCTCCTCAAAATTACGCACTCCTCCTGCCGCTTTTACAGGTAGCGGAAATGAGTTTTCCAGCATTAATTTAATAGCCGGAATGGTAGCACCATTAGACACACCATCCTCGGTTCGATAAAACCCGGTAGACGATTTTACATATACGCTACTATAGTCGCTTTCTTCAAAATGAGATAGTATAATATTTTTTATTAGCGCGGTTAGCTGCACAATTTGATGATCGTTTAACGCAGCAATTTCTATAATCCACTTTACTGTTTTACCTGCCTCGAGCCCCAGGCGTGAACACTGTTCTACCTGTTGCTTTACTACGGCTGTATCGCCAGCTTTAAAGGCTTCGAAATTTACTACAAAATCTAAGTCATCGGCACCATTATCAATCGCTTGTTGCGCTTCGGCGAGCTTAGCTTCTATCGAGCCATTGCCATTAGGGAAATCAATAACGGTACCCACCAAAACTTTCGAATGTGCTTCGGTAATCATTTGCCTGGCAATGCTCACCATATCCGGACGAATCATTACCAGCTTAAACTTATATTCGATTGACTCACTAATTGTATTGCGTACTAATTTTAAGTTTTCGGCATCACTAAGCCCAGCCTGTTCAGGGGTCTTTAAATAAGTAGAATCTAAAAATTGAGAAATATCCATTTTATAAAAGTAAAAAATCCCGAACTATTAATTCGGGATTTAATTATTTTTTAAGCTTAGCTATAAGCCATAGTACTAAAACTGCCAGCGCGCTGCCTGTAGAATTTGCAAGGGCATCATTTACGTCGGCACTTCTATCGGCTGTAAAAAACTCCTGTGCCAGTTCTATAAGCACACCAAAAACAACAGCCATCAAAAAAATGGTAAGCCTAATTTTGGCGCCGCTAACTATATATCTTGAACGTAATGCCAGATACCAAAGTACCGTAAATATAAAGTAAAACGTAAGGTGAACGTATTTATCGGTAAACTGGCCATCGGGCATTTCACCTTCAAAATTTTTCATACTTAAAAGGCAACAAACCGCAATAAAAGTGGTCCATATGGAAGCTGCCCAAAAGTAAATGTTACGCACCTATAAGTTGTTTGTATTGTTCAGCGTCTAATAATTCGGCAACTTCCGAGTCGTTAGCAATCTTTACTTTTACCATCCATCCTGCTCCGTAAGGATCAGAGTTTACACTTTCGGGAGTAGTTTCAAGAGCATCGTTAAATGCAATAATTTCACCTGAAAGAGGAAGGAAAAGATCTGATACTGTTTTTACAGCTTCTACTGTACCAAAAACTTCATCTTTATCAAGAGTCTGGTCTAAAGTTTCAACTTCAACATAAACAATATCTCCTAATTCTTTCTGAGCAAAATCGGTAATACCTACAGTTGCGGTATCGCCTTCTATTTTAACCCACTCGTGGTCTTTAGTGTACTTTAATTCTGATGGAATATTCATTGTGTGTTTGTTTTTCGCAAATGTATGTTTAAAAAAATAACTGTAAAATATTTTTTACTTTTAATTACCAAAATTGTACCTCAGTGTAAATCCTGAACGAACGGTTGTTATAGGGTACGATGTTGAGATAACTGCCTTAGAGAACGAATGGTCGTAATAAAATATCGCCGAAAGGTTCTTACTAAATGAATAGTCTGCCGTTAACTTAAGCGACCATATATCCTGCCCGCCGCCCAACTGGTTATTATCGTAATCAAGGTAACGCACTATAGTTTGGTTTTTCCTAAGTGTAAAGTCGGCCTTAAGGTTAATATCGCTCCTTATAGTGTTGGTAGGATTATCTGCCAATCTCGAGTTAATAGTAACATCTTTTATACGGTAGCCTAAACCTAAAACATACTCATTACCCTTAACCTCTGTTAGCAGGTTGTTATCAAAACTCATGTTTAACGTACGGTCTTTTCTAACCTCTGCCAGAATCTTCATCGAGTTTTTCATCTCCATATCAACGCGAATAAGCGGATTAAACTGCTCAGTAAGGTTAATGTTAGATATTACATACTTGTTATAAAAGTTACCTACGCCATTGTTGTCCTGATCGCTTGTTCTTTCAGGATTACTGAATTGCAGGTTTGAGGTATACGAGTTAATATTATACGAAGCCCTATAACCATGCTGCAGTGAGAAACGCTTAAACTTATCTTTAAAATACTGGTAACGCATTAAGCCTGTATACTTAACAATCCAGTTAGGTAATGGCACATTACGGAAGATTCCCGTACTTGATTTAGACGCATCCTGACCTGAATATGCTGCTAGAAACGCAGGTAATAAAACTGCCTGGTTGTTACGGCCAAACCCTACTGGGTAGCCTGAATTTGCAACGCTATACTCAGAACCGTTATTTACGTCGCCCGCATCGTTATACCTTGGTACATTCGCACCTGAACCGTATCGTTTTTCCGCAAGCCTGTTAGCGATTACCATCCTGTTTTCCCTAAACTCATCAAACGCCTCAGACCCATTTACATCGCTTGCGCTAAATGATGTTTTTATAAGAATTGTCGATACCTGGAAGTTACCGTAATTATATGGCGAACGCGGGTTATAGTACTTATCAGTTACTGGATTATAACCGACATCATATTGCTCAGAGAAATTTTCTGATGATGTTTTATCTGCCGTAAGATCTATTTTAAAGTCAGGAAATAAATCAACAGCTGCTGTTAAATTTAGCTGCTTGGTATTTACCTGCGTAAAGTTTTGGTTGTAATCTTCATACTTCGTTAAATATCCTTGCTTAGCAGCTTCATAACGCACATCGGCCTGGCTACCCCAAACAAAACCAAGGTTTGGCTTAGTAGACCCAAAGAAACCAATTCCCGGCAAAAAGCCCGGTAGTACGGTACCATTAGTTTCGCTATAATTAACTTGTATGTTTTTCACGCTGGTTAACACCCCTATAAGCCCATTAACAAAAGTATTGCCTGTTTGCTCTGCTTTAGGAGCCGCTGTAATTTTCTCACCCGGTTTAGGAGCTACTTTTGGCACTGCGTTTTTAGGCGTAGCTTTTTTAGGTACAAGCCCAATGTACTTATACAGCATATCCATGCTAAGCGTACTGTTTATTTTATGCGTATTGGCATTTTGTATGGTGTTACCCAAAGCAATCTTACCGTCTATAGGATCTTCTACAAAAGCAAGTGCATCGGTAGATCGTGTCCAGTTATAATTAGCCGTGTAGCTATATGTACCTTTAATAAAACTAAGTGCCGGTATTTTATTTAATGGCAAATCGTAATTAAGCACAATTTGCTGGTTGTGCGTATTTGCCGTACCCGGGTTCCAGAAATCAGAAAACACTGTAGCGTCTTCAATAGGCCTGTCGGTCTCTGCGTTTATATAATTTCTAACAATATTACTGGTTGCTACCGCATAATTTAGCTTAAGCGATTTTGTAAGGTTGTAATTAAAACCATACTGATAGTTAAAGAAGTAGTTACGCCTGTACAATGGGCTAATAGCTATACCATCGACATCTACATTACGGTACTGTTGCCTGTTATACTGCCTTATTATATTACTGCTGAATGATATGTTAGACGGCAGGTAATTAAAATTAAAATCGCTAAGCATTTTCCAGTACTGGCTTTTTTTCATGAAACCAGTATTTTTAAATGGCTCATAAGGCTTGTTCTGGAATGTAAAGTTATAATCTGCAGCGGCTCGTACCTGCTGATCCAGCAAATCTTCAATTTCATAATCATGATGATTCGTCTGGTTATACGAATACGACAAGGTTACGTTTTCCGGATCATAAACATGCTGTTTTTGCTCAGCAGCTCGATCTTTTTTAACACCTATAAAGTTGATGCTTTTGGTTTTAGTATAATCAATAGCCCTGTTTTCGATATTATCTTTAGAGGCCTGATCTTCTGTAATGTCAAGTAACTGCTTTAACTCTATATCCTGAAAAAACGGATCGTACTGCGGCGTGATAATTTGTTCGCCTACGCTGTAGTTAAAAGGAAAGTTTATATGCCATTTTTTAGGCAATAGTTTACCCGCGTTAATGTTGGCAACAATGTTATATTGCTTAGTATCTTCCCTGCTTCTTTCATTAGGCGTTTGCTCAATAGTACCAAAACCTATGGTGCTCATGTTTGCTGTACCCGAAAAAGTAGCGAAATCGGCAAAATTGGTATCCATACTAACTACTGCCGCCATACCACCTTGGTTATCAAGGTCTGATAATCGAAGCTCGTTAAACCATACCTCTCCTCTTAAGTGCCTTGAAAAGGACTCTGTAGGACTGTACGGATTTTTAACGCCCACCATAAGTGTGCGCACATACCCAAAGTTAGGGTTACCTTTTATACCAATAACCATCCTGTCGCTTAACGATGAATCAAGATCGTTTGCATTCTTGTAATATACACCGTTAGCATCCGGCTCGCCCAGCGTACCATTTAGCGCCTGTATTTTAAGCTTTGTAAGCGCAGCAAGTGTTACCACAATTTCATTTTCTGAAGGCCATACCGCATCAGGGTTGGTAGACCCGAACTGCGTAGTTTTCAACAATTGTTCTACTTGGTAAAAGTTATCAGTTAAATCGTTACCAAACCTAACAAAACCTTTAAGCTCATCATCTAATAATGCATTTGTCTCCGGCATCGATGAGCTCGTGTTAGATGGCAGTGCCTCGGCATGTAAAAACATACGCAGTTTTTTATACTGGCGCATATCTACATTCACACTCTTGTAAGCAGCACGCGAATCGAGTGGCTCAAGGCCTGTATCATTACCGGTCGACCTGTTCGAAGCATATACCCTTAACGATAATGCCTGTTCATTTTGATTGATAACGGCATTATTGCTATACAACTGCTCGCGGTTAACACCCGGAGGCGATACGTAGCCTATTGGTTTTTTCTGAGCATTTTCTTGTATGTTTAACGATACAACATCAAAACCGGTGTTATCTACAACATCATCTTCATCCGCATCTACACCAATGTCAAGATCATCGGTAAACTTCCTCCATTCACCCCTAACAAGATCCAGCGCGCCAAAACGCAAGGTTATCTGTCTTTTAAAGCCCGATACCATAAGCCTCATAAAACGAATAGAACGAATACTGCTGATGCCACCTATACTATCGCGGTTAGCATCTTTTATAGGCACTTTGTAAAGCAACCATCTTGCAGATGTTGTACCCTGCTCTAAATTAACAGAGTTTGTTATTCTTTCATCTACTAAATAGTTAGATCCTATTACAGCACCAGGGCCTACTGGCACAGTGTATTTGTAATAAGCATCTATGGTATTCATAGTGTAGTCTCTATTGATATCCTCAGTATCCGGCACGGTTGTAGAACCCCTGTTGTTACTTGTAACATCTACCGGAGAGTTGCCCTGGGTACCATTGTAATTTTTATAACGATCGATAATACCACCATCAGCACTTAAAAAGAATTGGTAGTTATCGCCCGAAGGGTCGTCAACACCGGCAAATTCAGGATACGCGGCACGTTCAGCATCATCACCTAAACCATCTAAACCTACATCCTGAAGGTTACGGTTAGCGGTATCTGTATCAAATGCATAAATCAACGATTGCGATACCGGCACATTACCCCAAACTGTGGTAAAAGTAGTAGATCTGCCATCGGTACCCGGAAGCCCGTTTTCGTATTGCTTCCTGTTATCTTTTAATATATCTTCAGATATTTCACCTAAATCGATCTCAATAGTTCCTGAGTTGTCAGAGTCTGCAACGTCACCCGGTTTAGTATTAGGGCCGGTATAGTAAGGATCGAGCATCCAGAACTGAACATACTCTACGTTGGTAGTTTCAAAGTTGGTAGATGTTATGGCACGCATAATACCACCCCAGTTATCTACCGCCTGATTTTCCGTAAAGCCATTAATGGCCGCCGTATTAAAGTTATACGGCCCTCTTTCTTGTGGAAAGTAAGAAAGGTCTAAAGTAGAGACTACAGTAGTAGAACCCGGAACCACATCGGTTTCAGGATAAAGTTCGCTGTAATAAATACGCCTTGTAAAATTGCTCGAAACATCCTGAGCTGTTATGCCCGATGGCCTTGATGCCGAAGCGTAAAACGTAGGGTCAATACTGTACCATGCAAGTTTTGCACGTCTGAAATTGTATTGAAGGTTATCTGACGGAGGGCTGTTATCAGGGAATATTGTAGCAGGGGCGCTTGATAGCGACCAGCCGGAAGCCGAGTGCATATCGATAGTAGTCTGCGAGCCTTCAAAGTCATCTACATAAGTTGTAGCCTCACCATTAAACTGGTCTGCCTTAGATGCTCCTGCTTTTAAATAAGCAACTTCACCCCTAAACGAAAAGTTAGATGGCACGTCAGTATCTACATTAGGGAGTTTATTTACCAATCTAGTAAACAAAGGAACCTCTGTAGAGAATATTGTATTTAAACCATAAATGGTATTGTTAACCGACTCTGAACCGTAATTTGTTTTGCTGGTAAACGGACGTTCCGACATATTAAGCAATGTAGCACCAACTAAAAACTTGTCGTTAAATTTATGCTCAATGTTAACTCCGGAAAAACGCCTTGTCTGTTGCCCGAACGTAGCATTGTTTTCTACCGATACATTAATAGGTGTATTAGATGCCTGTAATGATGGATCTAATATTTGAACCGTGCCAGCCTGGTAGTTTACCGTGTAGTCTACACCTTCGGCAAGCACACGGCCCCCGGCAGTAACCACCACCGAACCCTGTGGTACATTAAGTGCGCCTAAAGAGATATCTCCGCTACCGCTTGATTTAAAACGACCTCTTAACTGAAACTTATTTTTGCTGGTTTGTTGCAATGCATCTGCCTGGGTACTTTTGTACAGCTTTCGGTATACATATTTTTGCTGGTTAGCATTAAACGTAACCTCTGGAGCAGTGTTATAGTCCGGGTTACCGGTTGGTGAGTTAAGTCCTAATTTATCATATAAAAATTCACCAAAAGGCTCAACCGTTGTAAAGATAATCCGGCCATTTGCTGCATCTATAGTAAGTCCGTCTACAAAGTCGAAAAACCCGTCACCGCCGGTTTGAGGGTCGTTAGCAGCAGTAAGCCTGTCTAAATTAAATACACGTAGTAAAGGCGTGTTGTCTACAGGGCTACTCGGAAAATCAGCTTCACTTGGTAACGGCAATGTTACAGGTGCTGTTGCAGTAGGTTCGGCAGGCTTAATATAATTTATCGGCGATGGGTCAGTGTACAAAATGTTCATCTTAAAATCATCCGCCGATATCTGGTAGCCACTCGGTATCTGGTAGATGTTTTTCATCATCAAATCCCACACCGGTTGGTTAACATTTACCAAGCTGCTTTTAAGCATCTTAAGCACTAAACTTTGAGTAGATACATTTGTAGTTGCACCTGCGGCATCAGTATCTACTACCGTAGCATCTACACCATCGGTACCAAATTCTCCTACCTGAAACACTTGGTCGCCCACTGTATATTGATATGCTACCGCAAGCACCTCGTCATTATTCAGCCTGTTATTTAACGACAAGTAACCCAACTGCTCATTAAACGTATATTCGCTTGTAGTAAGTTTACGGGCATTTTCCAGTTTAGAATAATCGCGCCCTTCGTTAGCGGCAACAGTATTAAAACTGCTGTTAGTAGTAGTAACAATTTCCCGTATAGATGAGTTTAAATAACTGGCGCCGGTTTGCCCTATTTTTGCAGGGTCTAGCTTATTATTTTTATTATCTGGAAATTGACTAAATAACGGATTTGCATTTGGTGTAAAAAAGTCATCACCGGCACCTGCAAAGCCTACAGTTTGATTTGTTATGTCTCCGCCATTTGCACCTGGCACTATAGATGTTTTTGTAAGCCTCGATTCACCTAAATCCTGCAAGGCAACTATGTTCCTTAAATTGTTAGATGTAGTGCTAACCGCAGATGATTTATTAGTTACCCAAACCTCCAGCCTTGTAATATTTACACGAGACGATATAAGCGGATACGACCTTAAAGCCTGGTCGTAGTTATTCCTGAAATATTGCGAAAGGAAAAAGTGTTTATCAGCATCATAATCTAATGCAAAAATGGCGAAGTCCTGAACCAGGCCACCACCTTGGGCGGTAACCGATTTTGTCTGTGATTTTTGTTCTGAAAATATTCCAGTAACGGTAGTTTTACCAAACTGGAATTGTGCCTTAACACCAAATAGGCTTTGCGCCCCACGAACCAGTGAATTTGATAATGGGAAACTTACGTTACCCACCTCAATTTTCTGTATAATATCATCCTCGGTAGGAGTATATTCTAACTTTATCAGGTTCTGAAAGCCCATTGTAGCCTGAGTATCGTAATTTGCATTTACACCCAGCCTAGTACCTACTTTACCCTGCATGCTCATACTGATCTGCTGGTCGAAATCGAACGTAAATGTCCTTCTGTTTCGCGGTGATAATGATGGGTTATCCTGTTTTGTGTAACGAACCCCAAGATCGATACCTACAAATCCGGAGGGCTTAATATCAATAGTGTTGCTACCAAAAATACTCTCAAAAAATCCTGAATTTACATAGTAACGCGGCAGCATATCTTTTTGATCTTTTGCTGAGCCTTTGCCATCTATAGTTTTTGATTTTTGTTGGTAATATTCACGCATCGATTCGCGCAATACAAGCTCCTCATATTGCTGCGGCGTAAGTATTATGGGGTAGGTAATATTAAACCCTTCAAACTTATTAGTATATATATAACGGTTGGTAATAGGATCGTAACTGTAAGCCTGTACAATACTTGTAGGATTGTTTAACTCTACCTTACCGGAATTGTAACCTTTTATAGTATCGCGTGATGTTTCATTCTCCTCCTCTTCATCAACCTGGGCCTGTACAGCAACGCTGCATAATAAAAATATAACCGAAAGGATATATTTTACTTGTATGTAAAATGCTTTAGAGTACTTTGTTTTCAAGGACTATAAATTTTTTAATGCTTGTTTTATAATTGCTTCTACGCTGGCTTCCGGGGTATCTTTAACAATTTTTTCGATGGCTTTTTCCGCCAATTTTTTGTTAAAGCCTAATACCTCCAAGGCAGATAACGCCTCATCCTTATTTGTATTGTAGCCCGAAACAGAAAGTTCTTCCAAATCGTACAGTTTTAACACTTTATCTTTAATGTCAAGAATAATGCGTTGTGCTGTTTTGCTGCCAATACCTTTAATAGATTGTATCACGCCAAGGTTGCCTGAGCCTACAGCATTAATAATTTCGCGTGGCTCTAACGATGATAACATGGTTCTTGCAGTGCTTGCCCCTACCCCCGAAACAGATAATAAAAGCTTAAACAATTCGCGCTCGGCCTTTTCTACAAACCCGAAAAGAGTATGCGCATCTTCCTTAATCTGTAAAAAAGTATAGAGCTTAACATTATCTGTATTAGGTAATAATGAGAATGTGTGTAGCGAAATATTTACATGGTAACCCACGCCATGGCAGTCAATTACTACTTCGGTAGGATTTTTTTCTACCATTCTGCCCTCTAAATGTGCTATCATATATTTTTTATAAGCAATCCCAAAAATAACAAAATTATTTAACCTTTCGCTAACTGTTATTTTTTTGCCATTTTAAGACGTTTTTCTTTTTCCTGAGCGTCTACAACTGCTACTGCTGCCATGTTTACCATCTCTTCTACACTTGCACCAAACTGTACAATATGCACCGGTTTATCCATACCCATAATTATCGGACCTATAGAAACAACCTTATCCAGTTCCTTAAGTAACTTATATGTGATGTTGGCTGTATCAAGATTTGGGAAGATAAGCGTATTTACTTTTTTACCTGCCAGTTTAGAAAACGGAAATTTATTATTCTGCATTTCCTGGTTAAGGGCAAAATCGGCTTGTAGCTCGCCATCAACAATAAGGTCAGGGTAATTTTTATGTAAGATAGCCACTGCCTCGCGCACTTTTACCGCACTTGGCTCAGACGATGAACCAAAGTTAGAAAACGACACCATAGCAATAACCGGCTCCATTCCAAACAGTCGCGCAGTACGCGCCGTCATTATGGCAATATCAGCCAGCTCCTCAGCTGTAGGATTAGGGTTAATTGCGGTGTCCGATAAAAACATAGGCCCGCGCTTAGTGAGCATTAAGTTAGTAGTCGCTACTCGAGTTACGCCCGATGCGCGTTTTATTGTTTGTAAAATTGGTTTTACCGATGAAGGATAACTGCGTGAGTAGCCAGTAACCATAGCATCAGCTTCGCCTTCATTCACCATCATAGCTGCAAAGTAATTACGCTCGCGCATCCATTTTTGGGCATCAAGAAAATTAATTCCCCTACGCTGTCTCGACTTCCAGAATGACTGTGCATAGCGTTGTAACCTATCATTATCTGCTCCTTTCGGGTCAACAATAGCGACATCATTATCAAAACCTATTTCTTCTTTTAGCTCTTCAATAGTTTCGCGGTTACCTAAAAGTATAGGCGTACCTATACCCTCTTCCATCACAATTTGCGCCGCCTTAAGCACGTCAAGCTGATCAGCTTCGGCAAAAACTATCCTTTTAGGATCGCTCTTCGCCCGGTTAGTAAGCAGGCGTACCATTTTGTTATCATTTCCAAGGCGTTCGAGAAGTTCTTCGGTATATTTATCCCAATCGGTTATGGGGTGCATTGCCACACCGCTTTCCATAGCAGCACGTGCTACCGCAGGAGCTACTACAGCTATAAGTCTAGGGTCGAAAGGTTTAGGTATAATGTAATCACGGCCGAAAATAAGTTTGGTTTCGCCATAAGCTATATTAACCTGTTCGGGCACCGATGCTTTTGCCAAACCGGCAAGTGCATGTACGGCGGCCATTTTCATGGCCTCGTTTATTTTAGTAGCCCTTACATCCAGAGCTCCCCTAAATATATATGGAAAACCAAGTACGTTATTAACCTGGTTAGGATAGTCAGATCGTCCGGTTGCCATAATAACGTCATCACGGGTTGCTGTAGCTACGTTATATTCAATTTCCGGAATTGGGTTAGCCATTGCAAACACAATAGGATCTGGCGCCATAGTAAGCAGCATCTCTGGCGTGAGCACATTACCTACAGATAATCCAAGAAACATATCTGCACCAACAATAACTTCGCTCAGGCTTTTTTGCTCACCTTCTTTAGCATATTTTAAATGCATTGGTAGTAAACCTTCGCGGCCGGTTACAATCATACCATCTTTATCAAACATGGTAATGTTTTCGGCCTTAACACCTAGTAAAAGATATAAGGCAGCACAGGCAAGCGCGGCAGAACCGGCTCCTGAAACTACAATTTTAAGATCTGATAATTGTTTACCTGCAAGTTCAGCCGCATTTAATAAGGCCGCCGAAGATATAATCGCAGTACCATGCTGGTCATCATGCATTACCGGAATATTAAGCTCTTCTACCAAACGGCGCTCAATTTCAAACGACTCCGGTGCCTTAATATCCTCCAGGTTGATGCCTCCAAAAGTTGGAGCTATATTTTTTACTGTTTCTATAAACTTGTCAACATCTTTAGTATCAACTTCAATATCAAAAACATCAATGTCAGCAAATATTTTGAATAAAAGGCCTTTACCTTCCATCACAGGCTTAGAGGCCTCAGGGCCAATATCGCCCAAACCCAATACTGCAGTACCATTAGAAATTACTGCAACAAGGTTACCTTTTGCCGTATATTTATACACTTTGGTAACATCCTTAGCAATTTCAAGGCAGGGCTCTGCAACTCCGGGAGAATATGCTAATGAAAGATCTCTTTGTGTAGCATAAGGTTTAGTAGGTACAACCTGTATTTTCCCAGGGTGTGGCTTTGCATGATATAGCAATGCTTCCCTTCTTTTACTGTATTGGTTCATTCTAATGAATTTGATTAACTAACTCACAAAGGTAAGCCTATCGCTTAAACTGTGAAATTTTTAACACTATTCTTTTTTAAAGCAAAACGAAAATAAATAAGCAATTATCTTAAAACATAGCCTCCTTACTAATAAACAAGTCAATGATAAAATACAAAAAGCCCCGGCTATGTGCCGAGGCTTCGTTTGTAAAAATTGAAATTTACTGTTAGTCTGCGTGTATGTTACGAATAAAGCCCGAATCATACCAGTCTTTTATCTGCTTTTTAGGCACTGCATGAACGTCACTACTGTAAGGCTTATCGCGCATACCATTAAAACCAGAATAATCATCGCTGGCATACTGATTTTGCACCAGGTACACACTATCGCCTTTTACTGCTGTTACTTTTAGTAAGGTAAATACTTTATCCTCCAGCTTTACATCATAAACGTGTCCCTGCTCTGGTGCAAGCACCAATATTTCATTTTCCTTTTCACCCTGTATACCCATATAGACTGCAAAAACTATCAGAAGAAGCGCAAATGTTAGACCACTATACATCCACCACGCAGCTCCCTTCTTAATATCTTTATAACTCTGTTTAAGGCCATCATTAAATTGTTTTTTAATAAAAACAGCACTACAATTGTTACATTTGGCAAGTACATCTTTTCCAGCCGGCATCCAGGGCACAAAAAATACATTTGCATATTTTTGATATATAACCATTTGCACAACACCTGCAGTATTACAATTGGGGCAATGTATATTTATAATGCTATCGGCTACAAGGCGTTTGTTTATTTGTACAAATAAAGTCATATATGTGGTAATTATTCGCGCGCAAATATATAAAATTGTACAATACGCATGCCATGCACCAATAGAACTTGTGAGGGTTATAAAAATTTATAATTGGGTAATAAACTACGGCTTCAAAAAATTGATATTACGCTGTAAACCCGCAAACTTAGTTCGCTTTACCGCCGAATTTTTAAATACTGCCCTAAAGGTATCTTCGGTAATTTCGTCCCAGTCCTTTTTAGTAAGGGATAGCAAATCCGGGTGCGGATTGAACAGTGGTTCGCGGTGCGGTTTACTAAAACGGTTCCAGGGGCACACGTCCTGACAAACATCGCAGCCAAAAGCCCAGTCGTTAAAACTACCTTTCATGCTTTCGGGTATGTTTTCTTTAAGCTCGATAGTAAAGTACGATATGCATTTACTTCCATCTACCACATAGGGCGCAATAATCGCTTCAGTTGGGCAGGCATCTATACAGGCCGTGCAGGAACCACAATGATCGGTCACGGCATGGTCGTATTCCAACTCTAAATCAATAACCAATTCGGCAATAAAAAAGAAAGAGCCGACCTGCTTACTAAGTAAATTACTGTTTTTACCAATCCAGCCAAGTCCGCTTTTTGCTGCCCATGCCTTATCAAGCATAGGCGCCGAATCTACAAACGCCCTGCCCCCTACTTCACCAATAGTCTCCTGAATAGAATGCAGTAGTTCCTTTAGTTTTTCCTTAATTACAAAATGATAATCCTGCCCGTAAGCATATTTAGATATCTTATAACTGCCTTCGGTTTGTTTTTCCTCGGGGTAATAGTTAAGCAATAATGAAACTACACTTTTAGCACCATCAACCAGTAATGTTGGGTCGAGGCGTTTATCAAAATAATTTTCCATGTACTGCATCTGCCCATGGTGGTTTTTATTCAGCCAGGTTTCAAGACGGGGTGCTTCTTCTTCTAAAAAGCCTGCCTTAGATATCCCACAAGACATAAAGCCGATGCGCTTGGCTTCGGCTTTTATAAAATCAGAACATTTTTGCTTATTATTTATCATTTCGGCATCATCCTTTCTTCATGATTTTTCAGGTGCGTCATTGTGAGGCAAGAAGCAATCTGTTTTTCATGGATTGTCGCGCTACGTTGCACTTTACTCGCAATGACAGACGTGACTGAATCCCTAAAAAAGCCCTCCCTGTATATTTGCTTTTACCTTACCTAAATGCTTATAGGCTTTTTCGGTAACTTCACGCCCACGCGGGGTACGCATGATAAACCCTTCCTGAATAAGGAATGGTTCGTACACTTCCTCAATGGTTTCGCTGCTTTCCGACACTGCTGTAGCTAATGTAGAAAGACCAACAGGTCCGCCTTTAAACTTTTCAATAATGGTGATGAGTATCTTGTTATCCATTTCATCAAGGCCATGTGCATCTACATTAAGTGCCTTAAGAGAATAACGTGCTATCTCTATATCTATTTTGCCATTGCCTTTAATCTGTGCAAAATCTCGAACACGGCGTAAAAGCGCGTTGGCAATACGCGGTGTACCACGGCTACGGCCTGCAATTTCTATCGCGGCCTCCATGCTTATTGGCATCTTTATAATAGCCGCGCTACGCTGAACAATTGTCGTTAGCAATTCGGTTGTATAATATTGCAGCCTGCTAGAGATCCCGAAACGGGCACGCATTGGTGCTGTTAAAAGCCCTGACCTTGTAGTTGCACCCACCAGTGTAAATGGGTTTAACCCAATTTGTACCGAACGTGCGTTTGGCCCCGACTCGATCATGATATCGATCCTGAAATCCTCCATTGCCGAATATAAATACTCTTCGACAATAGGGCTAAGGCGGTGAATTTCGTCAATAAATAATATATCCCTTTCATCAAGGTTGGTTAGCAACCCGGCAAGGTCGCCTGGCTTATCTAATACCGGACCCGATGTTATTTTTATACCCACACCCAGTTCGTTCGCCAAAATATTAGCAAGCGTAGTTTTTCCTAATCCCGGGGGGCCATGAAATAATGTATGATCCAGCGCCTCATTACGCATATTTGCCGCCTGAACAAATACCAGTAAATTTTCGAGTACCTGGTCCTGACCGGTAAAATCGTTAAACGAGAGAGGCCTTAACTTTTTTTCAAGGTCGAGTTCTTCGGGGTTAAAGTTTTTATTGGTAGGGTCTAAATTTTGATTCATGCCGCAAAGATAATCCAATTTCGTTTAAGCATCACATTTGATACCCTTCAGATAATATGTCGTTCCACTCATTATGTTCATTCACAAATTTTGCCACGTACGAACAAGATGGTACAACAGTTAAGCCGTTATCTCTCGCGCATTGCAACGTTTGTTTTACTAATTCGGCAGCAACACCTTTACCTCGTAAATTCTCAGGAGTTTCGGTGTGAGTTAAGTAAACTTTCTCGCCTTCGCGGATGAATTCTACAAAAGCGATGCCTCCTTTAGTATGCAGTTCGAACTGGTTTTCTTCTTCGTTAACTTTAAAAGTTGAATTTTCCATAGTTTGTGTTTTTATAAAGATAGGGTTTCTGTCAAAAATAGCCGGTGCAACTATGAAAAACAAGCCTAAATATAATTCACAACATTTTTTAAATATCTTTAGCGAAACAAACCAAAATTATGAATGAAGAACAACACGAAGACAAGCATTTAAAGCGAGAACTCGGCTTACTCGATGGCACCATGCTGGTGGTGGGCTCTATGATTGGGTCGGGTATATTTATTGTAACGGCAGGCATGACCCAACTTGTAGGCAGTGCAGGATGGTTAACCCTAATTTGGGTAATATCCGGTCTGATGACTATGATCGCTGCCGTTAGTTACGGAGAACTGAGCGCGATGTTCCCGAAAGCAGGTGGTCAGTATGTATATCTAAAAGAGGCGTACAACGAGTTAATCGCTTTTCTGTATGGATGGAGCTTTTTCGCCGTAATACAAACCGGAACCATTGCCGCCGTAGGTGTAGCTTTCGCCAAATTTACTGCCTATTTATACCCGCCCGTAAGCGATCAGAATATACTATATGAGATAGGCGACTTTAAACTAAATGCTGCTCAGTTACTTTCTATAGCGATTATCATTATACTGACCTATATTAATAGTAGGGGTGTTAAAAATGGCAAGTACATACAAACCATATTTACGGTTGCCAAAATAGCATCGTTATTTGGGCTTATTATTTTTGGATTTATACTAGCCGCCAAAGCCGATGTTTGGAATGCCAACTGGGCTGATGCCTGGACTGCAAAATCGTATATAAAAGAGTCAAACGATTGGGTTGCAATTGGCGGGGGCGTTTTATTCTCAGCCATCGCTGCTAGTATGGTAGGATCCTTATTTTCGAGTGATGCGTGGAATGGTGTAACTTTTATATCAGGCGAAATAAAAAACCCTAAACGTAATGTTGGTTTAAGCCTATTCTTCGGAACGTTGATTGTAAGTGTTATTTATATATCGGCTAACCTTATGTATCTCGCTGTGATGCCGCTCGACGCAATTGCGTTCGCCCCATCTGAACGTGTCGCTGTAGAAGCTTCACAATACATTTTTGGTAACACAGGCACTTATATTATTGCTATCATGATCATGGTTTCCACCTTTGGGTGCAATAACGGCTTAATTTTAGCAGGAGCGCGTGTCTATTACACTATGGCCAAAGACGGTCTTTTCTTCAAAAAAGCAGCCAATCTAAATACATCAAGCGTGCCTGGTTGGGGCTTATGGTTTCAATGCTTTTGGGCATCAGCATTATGCCTAACCGGTAAATACGGTGACCTGTTGGATTTTGTAATGATTATTGTAGTTATATTCTACATTCTTACCATTTTTGGAATTTTCATCTTACGTAGAAAAATGCCGGATGCAGAACGACCTTACAAAGCATTTGGATATCCTGTATTGCCTTTTGTATATATTATATTAGCCACAGCATTTTGCTTCTTTTTATTAAAAGATAAGCCTGAAACTTGTGGATGGGGTGTTTTAATTATGCTCGCCGGTATACCTGTATACTATCTGACAAGACGAAAAGTATCATAAGCGGATACCACATACTGTAAAAACCCGTCATCTATAATTTAGATTGACGGGTTTTTTATATTTAATGAGTTCATTATCTTTCTAAAGCATCACAGAAAAATCTGCCATGTGTATCTTCAATAAACAACGAATTAATAGGCTAACGGATTCAATATAATAATTGAACCTAGCCAGCTTATTATCAAGTAATTGCGGTATTTACAACTTATGCTATACAAAGAACAAACAAAAAAGGCTATCCGATTAAGATAGCCTTTTTTTAATTTTATTTACGAGTGATGAAGTTCTTCTTCTCCCTCTTTCATCGGAACTGTTTGAGGAACAAAGTCGTCATCGTGTCCTGGCTTGCTATAGTCATACGGCCACCTGTACACTTCAGGAATTTCACCTGGCCAGTTACCGTGAATGTGTTCTACCGGTGTAGTCCACTCAAGCGTATTAGCTCTCCATGGATTTTGAACTGCCCTTTTACCTTTAAACATGCTGTAAAAGAAGTTCCAAAGGAACACTAATTGGAATGCAGCACCTATTATTGCAAATACAGTAATGATAACGTTAACATCGGCAAGGTCATCAAATAGTGGGAAAGCCGAGTTGGTATAATAACGCCTTGGTAAACCTGCCATACCTATAAAGTGCATCGGGAAGAATACACCGTAAGCACACACAGCAGTTACCCAGAAGTGGATGTAACCTAAGTTTTTACTCATCATCCTTCCGAACATTTTAGGGAACCAGTGGTAAATACCGGCAAACATACCGTAAAGTGCAGAGATACCCATCACCAGGTGGAAGTGGGCTACCACAAAATAAGTATCGTGAACATTAATATCAAGCGTGCTGTCTCCAAGTATAATACCTGTTAGACCACCTGTAATAAATGTTGAAACGAAACCGATAGAGAATAACATCGCAGGATTCATTTGAAGGTTACCCCTCCATAATGTAGTAATCCAGTTAAATGCTTTTACAGCAGATGGAATTGCAATAAGTAAAGTTGTAAAGGTAAATACCGAACCAAGGAACGGATTCATACCAGATATAAACATGTGGTGACCCCAAACAATTGTCGAAAGGAATGCAATAGCCAATATCGAAGCAATCATCGCACGGTAACCAAAAATAGGCTTACGCGCATTTGATGTCATAATTTCAGAAACAAGTCCCATTGCAGGAAGGATTACGATGTAAACCTCTGGGTGACCAAGGAACCAAAATAAGTGTTCGAACAATACCGGTGAACCACCTTGATAATGCAGTACATCTCCAGCAATATAAATATCTGAAAGGAAAAATGATGTACCAAAGCTCCTATCCATAATAAGTAGTAACGCAGCCGATAAAAGTACCGGGAACGAAACAACCCCAATAACCGCTGTAATAAATAAAGCCCAAATTGTAAGTGGAAGCCTTGTCATCGACATACCTTTTGTTCTCAAGTTGATAACCGTAACAATATAGTTAAGAGAACCCATTAATGACGATGCAATAAAGATGGCCATAGATACTAACCAAAGTGTCATACCCATACCTGAACCACCAATAGCTTGTGGAAGTGCACTTAACGGCGGGTAAATTGTCCATCCGGCTGATGCAGGACCTGCTTCAACAAATAAAGAACAAACCATTATAACAGCTGAAATGAAAAACAACCAGTATGAAACCATGTTCATAAACCCGGATGCCATATCCCTCGCACCAATTTGAAGCGGAATAAGAAGGTTACTAAACGTACCACTTAAACCTGCCGTTAGTACAAAGAATACCATTATCGTACCGTGAATAGTTACCAATGCCAGGTAAATATCATTACGCATAACGCCATTAGGAGCAAATTTGTCACCTAAAAGCACTTTAAATATCGTAAACGATTCTTCCGGCCATGCGATTTGCATACGGAACAACAACGACATTACGATACCAATGATTCCCATTATAGTACCTGTAATAAGGTATTGCTTGGCAATCATTTTATGATCAAGGCTAAAAATGTACTTTTCTATAAAAGTCTGCTTATGGTGATGATCGTGGGCATCGTGGTGACCATGTTCTCCGTGAGCGTGTATTTCTTGTCCTGCTGACATATCTGTTTAATTTGATATATTTTAAAAAAATTATTTTGTTGTTGCCTGTGCTACGACCATTGTAGATGTCGAATCTGTTTTTGGCGCTTTTGCCGAATCATTTGCCGGAGCAGCTCCAGGTTCGCCTGTAGCCGGTGCAGCCGGAGTTTCTTTAGATTCTTTTACTGCAGCAGCAAGTGTTTTCTTTTCTTTAAGCCACTTATTAAAATCAGCCTCATTTTCAACAACCACTTTCATTTGCATGTTGTAGTGTGACTGGCCACAAATTTTGTTACATAATAAAATATAATCAAAAGTGTAAGGCTCTAAAGCTGCTTCGCCTTTAGCTATATTTTCAGCACTTTTCTTAGATCTTATCTCGTTAATGTGTGCAACTTTTTGCATGATAGCGGGATCTTCGCGCATATCATCTGTAGTTACAGTAGGCACAAAACCAAACTGTGTAACCATACCAGGCACAACATTCATCTGAGCCCTAAAGTGTGGCAGGTAGGCAGAGTGCAATACATCCTGCGAACGGAACTTAAATATAATTTGTTTTCCTTTAGGTAAGTGAAGCTCACTTGCCTGGATATCATCCTGAGCATTAGGGTCAGACATATCAACACCTAACGTGTTAACACCTTCAATATACCTAACGTTAGCTTTACCAAGTTTTCCATCAGGACCTGCGTAACGCACCTCCCAGTTAAACTGCTTAGCATAAACCTCTACATAAATCGCATCCTCTTTAGCTTCTTCGTCAATAAACATAATGTTAGTCCAAGCAAATAATCCATAAAGAATAAGACCTGCCAGAACAATTACCGGAATTATAGTCCATATAAATTCCAATTTATCATTATCAGCATAGTAAAATGCAACTTTACCCTGCTTGCCTCTATAAATAAATGAAAAGTAGTGAAGTAAAAACTGTGTTATTACCTGTACAATACCAATTAGCCACATCGAAATCGACATAAGGTGGTCGTATTGCGGCCCATGTTCTGAAGCCGGGGTTCCAAGTAATAAATGACCCCACTTGTAAATAGAGTAGATCATTATAACGTATATGAAACCTAAAAAACCGAACATCAGGTAACCATTAACATTATTATCCCTGTCGTTAGCAACTTCAGATGTGTCCCTAACAGAAGTGCCAACCTGGGTAAGGTGAAATATTTTAGTTAATTGCCATATCGCAATGCCTAATAAAACTAAAACTATAACTATCAATAAACTCGTCATTTGTTTATTTCTTTAAATATTAATAATGAAAATGCTTACTTTCTTCAACCAATGGGTTACGTTTTGCCAATAGAGGCGCTTTAGTAAGCGAGGTAAACACCACTAAAATAAACAATCCAAGGAAGAATAATACAGATCCTATTTCCGCTGCGCCAATAAACCATTGGTCGCCAACAGTAGCCGGCATAATCATGTTAAAGAAATCTACGTAGTGACCGCAAAGTATTACGATACCAGCCATAGTTATAATCCATGATAGGCGTTTAAAATCAGTATTTATAAGTATTAGGACAGGGAATACGAAGTTCATCACAACCATACCAAAGAAAGGCAGGTTATAGTTATCTATACGCATTTTATAGTACACTACTTCTTCCGGCATATCTGCATACCACATAAGCATGAATTGCGAGAACCAAAGATACGTCCAGAATATACTAATACCAAACATAAATTTAGCAAGGTCATGAATATGGCTTGTATTAACATATTCTAAATAACCTCTTGATTTAAGGTAAAGCGTTACTAACGCAATTGCCGTAATACCGCTTACAAAGAAGCTTGCAAAAACATACCATCCAAACAATGTGCTGTACCAGTGTGGGTCGACAGACATAATCCAGTCCCAAGACATGATTGATTCTGTTACGATAAAGAATACAAGGAAACTTGCCGCTGCCTTAAAACTCTTTTTGTAGCTAAGGTTATCTGTAGCCTCATCCTGCTCAAGCGATCTCTTTCTAGAGTATTGACGGTAGAAAATCCATCCTGCAAAGAAAATTGCAGCCCTGATAAGCATAAACGGTCCGTTTAGGTAACCCGATTTTTGTTTAATAAGATGATCTTCTGCTACAACAGCAGGATCCATCCATATAAATAAATGGTGCCAGTGCAATACACCTGCAACTAAAAGTAAAAACACTATGATTGAGCCTGGTATTAAATAAGCAGAGATACCTTCCATAACCCTGAATAATACCGGAGACCAACCTGCCTGGGCGGCATTTTGAATAGCATAAAATGCTAGAGCGCCAAGGGATAAAAGCATGAAAAATATTGCAGCTACATAAACAGCAGCCCAAGGCTTATTTTGTAATTGATGAAAAACATGTTCTGCATGCTCTTTGTGTTCAGCATGCGCATCATGACCTTTCGAAACATGATCATCATGTTCTACAGAAGCAGCAAGCTCAGAATGTGCATTATCGCCAGATGCATTTTGAGCATCTCCAGATGGTGACGCTGCGTCGTGCGCCTCAGTACCGGCAACATTTACAGAATCATGAGCAGTCGAATCCGCCTCAAGATGATGTGTAACATTAACGTTACCTTTTTGATCATGACCTTCTGCCGCTGTGCGTTCTACAACAGCCGGGGCAGACTCTGATGCCTCTAAGTGAGGATCAACAGCGTTATTATGATCTGCAGCCGCTTCATGATGTTCGGCTTCGCCGTGACCATCGTGGTGTTGTGCCGCGATTACTTTTTCTGCATCTTCAACGGTTTTTGGTGCAGTAAAAAAACCATAGCCAATACCCAGGATACCCAGTACCATCAGGACAATGGCAAATGTTTTTAATCTACTAGAAAATGTGTACATATTTTATGCTTTCAGTGTTCTACAATTATAATTCGCTCTTAAGTTTCATAACATAATGAGCAACCTGCCAACGCTCCTGCTGGTTAAGCTGGTTTGCGTGCGACCCCATCATGTTAAGCCCATAAGTTACTACATGAAAAACGCTTCCTTCAGTAATTACCCTGTCTTTATAATTAGGCACACCGGCAAATTTTTCCCTTACTGCAAGATTTCCTTTACCATCACCTTTATCGCCATGACAAATAGCGCAATAAATAGTAAATAATTGCTGACCTTTTTCTATATCTACCTGTGTAGAATCAAGAGGCGATTTTAAACTAGTTTTCGACAGCTCGTAACCTTCCGGAGTATTTGGTAACTCATAAGGCTCAAATCCTCTAGGGATAGATCCTTTAGCAGGAAGCTGGCCTTCTTTACCATTAGGAAACGCGTCCGATTCAGAATAGGTTTCATACCCTACTGATTCGTACATGTTAGGCATATATTGGTAATTAGGCGCCGAGTTATTATGGCACGAAGTTAAAGCTGCAACTACTGCAACCAAACCTGCTATTTTAGATAATGCTTTCATACTTCTTGTTAATGCTTTTCAATTACTTTTACTTCAACAGCTCCGGTTTCCTGAAAAAATGCAACTAATTCGTTCTCATCGCCATGAACAGGCACTTCCATTAAAAAATGGTCGTCCGTAGTTCTAACATCCGGGTTCTCTGCATCTTTAAAAGGCCATAATCTACTTCTCATATAAAAAGTGATAACCATTAAGTGAGCTGCAAAAAATACAGTCATCTCAAACATTACCGGTACAAACGCCGGCATATTCTGGATGTAGCTAAAACTTGGCTTACCGCCTATATCCTGTGGCCAGTCTGTAATCATGATGTAGCGCATCATGGTAGTAGCAACTGTTAATCCCACCAAACCATATAAGAAAGATGCAATAGCCAGCCTTGTAGGTGCTAAACCCATAGCCTTATCAAGGCCGTGAACAGGGAATGGCGTAAAAACTTCTTCAATGTGATGATGAGCAGCGCGTGTTTTCTTAACTGCATCCATTAGGATATCATCATCATTGTACAATACATGTAAAACTTTATTGCTCATGATTCTTAGTGATGATTTTGTTCTGAATGTGAATGATTGTCATGTCCATTATCACGTAACTTTTTATAAGTCTCGCTTGATGTTTTCATGATCGATTTAACCTCTGCCTGTGCAATTACAGGGAAACTTCTTGAATATAAAAGGAACAATACAAAGAAGAAACCAATAGTACCTATAAAGAAACCGGCATCTACAAATGTAGGCTGGAACATAGTCCATGATGATGGAAGGTAATCCCTGTGTAGTGATGTAACGATAATTACAAAACGCTCGAACCACATACCTATGTTTACCACAATAGAGATAATAAACGATATCATGATGCTTGTCCTAATTTTTTTTAACCACATTACCTGCGGAGAAACCACGTTACATGTCATCATCAAAAGATATGACCACCAGTAAGGTCCTGTAGCCCTGTTAAGGAAAGCGTATTGCTCATACTCTACACCAGAATACCATGCAATGAATAACTCTGTAATGTATGCCGTACCTACAATAGATCCGGTAATCATGATAATGATATTCATTAACTCGATATGCTGTACAGTAATGTATGCTTCAAGGTGCGATAATTTTCTCATGATGATAAGCAGGGTATTTACCATTGCAAATCCTGAGAAGATAGCTCCCGCAACAAAGTATGGCGGAAGGATTGTGGTGTGCCATCCCGGTATAACCGAGGTAGCAAAGTCAAAAGATACGATGGTGTGTACCGAAAGTACAAGAGGTGTAGCAAGACCTGCAAGAACAAGCGATACTTCCTCAAAACGCTGCCAGTCTTTAGCACGGCCGCTCCATCCAAAACTTAATATAGAATATACTTTTTTAGTAAACGGCGTTACTGCCCTATCACGAAGCATTGCAAAATCGGGTAACAAACCAGTCCACCAGAAAACAAGCGATACAGATAAGTAAGTAGAAATCGCAAATACGTCCCAAAGAAGCGGTGAATTAAAGTTTACCCATAACGAACCAAATTGGTTAGGGATAGGCATAACCCAATAGGCTAACCAAGGGCGACCCATGTGGAATACAGGGAACATTGCTGCCTGTATAACCGAAAATATGGTCATTGCCTCTGCAGAACGGTTAATGGCCATTCTCCATTTTTGGCGGAATAATAAAAGTACTGCTGAGATAAGTGTACCGGCGTGACCAATACCTACCCACCAAACGAAGTTGGTAATATCCCAGGCCCAGCCTACTGTTTTATTAGAACCCCATGTACCAATACCTGTACCTACTGTATAGGACACACATGCCACGCCCCAAAGGAAAGCTGCAAGCGCGATGGAAAATGCAATCCACCATTGCTTGTTAGCCCTGCCTTCAACAGGTCTTGCAACATCAACTGTTACATCGTGATAATTTTTGTCACCTATAATTAAAGGTTTTCTAATGGGTGCTTCGTAGTGAGACGACATAATATTTTTATGTTTGTTTCTTTATTAATACTAATTGCTACTATGTATTCCTTACTTTAACGTGGTAGAATACATTAGGCTTCGTACCTATATGGTCAAGCAAATGATAAGCCCTTTCATCCTCTTTAAGCCTTACAATAGGATCTTCCGCATTGTTAACATCTCCAAAATTCATAGCTCCGGTTCCACAAGCTTCAGAACAAGCAGTGTAAAACTCATCTTTACCAACTTGTCTTCCTTCACGTTTAGCCTTAAGAATAGTAGCCTGAGTCATCTGGATACAGAAAGAACATTTCTCCATAACACCTCGAGAACGTACATTAACATCAGGGTTAAGTACCATACGCCCAAGATCATCATTCATATGGTAATCAAAGTCGTTGTTTTTGTTATAAAGGAACCAGTTGAAACGGCGCACTTTATACGGACAGTTGTTTGCGCAGTAACGAGTACCTACGCATCGGTTGTAAGCCATATGGTTTTGTCCCTGGCGACCGTGAGACGTTGCTGCCACAGGGCAAACAGTTTCACATGGTGCGTGGTTACAGTGCTGGCACATTACAGGCTGGAACACTACCTGAGGGTTATCCGCAGGGTTTTCCATCTCAGCAAAGTTATGCACAGAATCCATTAAACCTATTGTATTCTCTTTAAATTCTACATCACCCGCAAAGGTATCTTTAGAAGAGTAGTACCTATCAATACGCAACCAGTGCATATCACGGCTTCTTCTAATCTCTGATTTACCTACAACCGGTACATTATTCTCTGCATGACATGCAATAACGCAAGCCCCACAACCTGTACAGGCGTTAAGATCTATAGAAAGGTTAAAGTGGTGTCCTGTAGTTCTGTCAAATGATTCCCAAAGGTCGATTGACGAAGCAGGCACTTCTTTATGATCATAAGATACTACCGGCATTACATTCCACTCTGCAGCATCTTTTGTATTAAATTCATTTAGGGTAGCTTCTTTAACAATATCTCCCCTACCCATTAAAGTTCTTTGCAACTGAACGCATGCAAACTCATGGTCTCCTATCGACTCGTCAAGCGTAAGCTTAGCGTTTTGAAAAGAGTTGAAGTTATTATATAAAGTATAGGCATTTACACCTACTACCATTTCTTTTTTCATAGCGGCTTTACGGCCGTACCCAAGTGCAAGACCTACGGTACCTTTAGCCTGCCCCGGCTGAATAATTACCGGAACTTTTTCAAGCTTTTTACCGTTAACCTCTATAGTAACATAGCTACCATTAAGTCCACCATTTGCAACATTGTAGTTTTCTAGGCCTAATGCTTCTGCATCTGCTTTAGAAACTGTTACATAGTTATCCCAAGACACTCTTGTAACAGGATCTGGAAACTCTTGTAACCAGGGGTTATTTGCCTGCTGACCATCACCAATACCTGTTTTAGTATATAAAACTAACTCAAGTAGTCCGGCAGAAGGTTTAGCTTGTGCAAGTTTTGAAGCCGCGCCCGCATAATTTGCAGTGACAGGAGCACTAGCTGTAGGAGCAACTTCAGATACATGAACACCATCGTGAACCAACTGATTCCAGGTTTTGCCTGTAATATAAGCAGGAGCAACAGCCTTTAAGTAATCGTAATATGCTTGTGGATTACCAGACCAAGAAAGTAAGGAATCCTGAAATTGTTTAGTATTAAACAATGGACGGATGGTAGGCTGCGTAACAGCGTAATATCCTTTAGCAATACTAACGTCTCCCCAAGCCTCAAGGTAATGAGGGGCTGCAGCAGCTACGGTTGTTAACGAAGCAGTTTCATCTTCTTTAAGAGAGAAAGAAACCGATAATTTTACTTTTTTAAGTGCCTCAGCAAACTCGTTTCCGTTAGGAAGTGTGTAAACCGGGTTAACACCGCTCATGATAAGTGTATGTACCGATCCGGCTTTCATATCATTTACCAGTTGAGCAACCGCTTTAGCATCTCCTTTACGAACGTTACGGGCACCGGCAGGGTTAAATGCGGCAGACTGTAATGCATTGTTGATAGCAATAGCAAGTAATTGCGCATCTACATCATCAAGGCCGGTTACAAAAACACCTCTTGTGCCTGCAGCTTTAAGCTGATTAGCAGCGTTTGTGATTGCCGATTCGTATACTTTATTTACAGCAGGCACGTTAACCGCAGCACCTGTAACAATATTATAGATATGTACAAGAGCATGTTTTTGCTCAGTAACAGTTAAAGGAATACGTTTATCTGCGTTAGCACCCGTAAGAGACATGTTAGACTCTATCTGGATGTGCTTAGACATTTTACCGTTTTTAGGTATACGGCCCAGGGTATATCCAGAGTCGTAACCGCCACCTTGCCAGTCACCAAGGAAATCAGCGCCTACAGAAACAATCACGTCTGCTTTAAGGAAATCGTAATCTGCAAGGGCTCTTTCGCCATAAACTGCCTGGAAGGCATCTAAAGCATCAGATGAAGATACCGCATCATAAACAATATGTTTAAAGCCAGGGTATTTTGCTCCGAATTCAGCGATAAGTCTATCAGTAGAAGGGCTTGCCGTAGTACCTGTAAGCACCACCACCTGACCACCACCTGCAGCTGCCTGAGACAGGCCGGCTGTTACTTTAGCGTCTACCTCTTCCCATGATGCAGGTTTGCCAGCAACAACAGGTTGTTTTAAACGCATGCTGTCATAAAGAGAAAGTACAGATGCGTACACCCTTCCGTTAGCTCTAACTTTAGCACCCGCAAGTGCATTATTTTCAACTTTTATAGGGCGCCCCTCACGGGTTTTAATAAGTATGTTTGCAAAGTCAAAACCATCTGCAATAGTTGTAGCGTAGTAATCTGCAACACCCGGTATAATTTCTTCCGGCTGAACTACATAAGGTATAGATTTGATAACCGGGCCTTCGCACGCCGCAAGAGAAGCTGCAGCAGTACTAAACCCTACGAATTTTAAAAAGTCACGACGGCTTGTAGATGATGCTTCCAGCGTTTCCTTGTCTCCAAGAAAATCTTCTGTAGGTATTGCTTCAACAAATTCGTTGTTCCTTAGCGTCTCAACAATAGAGCTGTTTTCATTTAGCTCTTCAACACTTTGCCAGTATTTTTTGTTTGATGCCATGTTGTATATAGATATTAGCTTCTTATAAAATTATTAATAGTGACATTTACCACACTCAGTACCACCCATATTAGCGGCGGTAAGCTTTTGAACGCCATATTTCTTGGCAAGCTCATCGTGGATTTTAGCATAGTAGTCGTTACCTTCAACTTTAACTTCAGTTTCACGGTGACAGTTAATACACCAGCCCATTGTTAACGGAGAGTGCTGTTTCATAACTTCAAACGTTTCAACCGGTCCGTGACATTTCTGGCACTCAACACCTGCAACAGAAACGTGCTGCGAGTGGTTAAAGTAAACAAAGTCCGGAAGATTGTGTATCCTAACCCACTTAACAGGTTTTTGTTTTCCGGTATATTTTTGGGCAGCTTTATCCCACCCTACCGCGTCATACAATTTTTGTATTTCGCCAGTATAGAATTCTTTTGAATGATCTACGTATAATGAATCTTTATCACCCGCAAACTCAGCAATGTTTTTATGACAGTTCATACAAACATTAAGCGAAGGTATACCTGAGTTTTTACTAACCCTTGCAGCAGAGTGGCAATACTTACAGTCGATACCATTATCGCCCGCGTGAATTTTGTGAGAAAAATGTATTGGCTGTACCGGCTGGTAATCCTGATCTACCCCAATTTGCATTAAATACCCGTAAAGGAAATAAGCAGAAGCAAGCATTAAAAGAATTACCGTAACTAAAACAAGGAATTGATTTTTAGCATACGCTTTCCATATTGGCAGCGAAGGTTCATTTTCAACTTCTACAACTCCATTTGCAGCAGCAACTCTTTTTAAAGTTTTGTTTACAAGGAAAAGCATTGTAATAAGCACACCTAACACAAGGATAAGCGCACCTAATATAATAGTGTTTGACGAACCATCTGATGACCCGCCACCACCCTGAGCAGCAGGAGCAGCAGGTGCCGCACTAACTTCTTTTGGCGCAGAAGTAAAAGCAAGGATATTATCAATATCTGCTTCAGATAGCTGCGGGAAGGCAGTCATGGTTACTTTGTTGTTCTCATTAAAAATCTTAACTGCCTCAGCATCGCCAGATTTAATAAGCTCACTACTGTTATGTATCCATTTATACAACCATGCCCTGTCATGCTTATCTGCAACACCCCTTAAAGCAGGCCCTGTAGATTTACTATCCAGTTTGTGGCATGAAGCACAGTTAGCATTAAATAGTTCTTTACCCTTTACAGCATCGCCTGCACCTGCAGCAGGAGCCGCGGCAGCATCTGTTGCCGGTGCCGCAGACGCCGCAGCATCTGGAGCCGGAGCCTGTTGCGCGAACGACGAAACAGAAAAAGTTAGCGAGAGCGCCAGGCAGAACAATAAAATTCTCGTAATTGAAGTATGGTTACCCACTTTTTTCATATTAAAAATGATTATCGACTAATTTGGTACGGTTTTTATACGTATAGCCGTCAGACCACACGTTTTTAAAACTCCCACAAAAATACGACTTAAGAATTATTCTCAAACCTTTAATAAATCTTAAACCATAATTTATAACTATTCTAAATAAATAGCTCTTTTACCAATAAAATAAATAGTTGTACATTTGCGTTAAACCCCGTTCATTATGAGAATTTTAAGATCTAACCCCTTACATTTTGCCTTACTTTTAGGCTTATTTCTTACAACAAAAACCCATGCTCAATCGGGTTCGGTTAACATAAATCAGGATAGCCGCTTTGAAGATTTGCTTAACGATAAGCGAAAAATAAGCTCTTCGATTACCGTAAATGACCGTTACAAAATCCAGATATTTTATGGTGCTAATGATAAAGCGCGTAAAGCCTTACAAGATTTTAAACGCGATTTTAAAAACCACGACGGTACAATTATATTTGAAAGTCCAACATATAAAGTATGGGTTGGCAGTTTTAAATCACGTATTGATGCCGAGAAAAACCTTGCTACAATACAGAAGAAATATCCGTATGCGCTGATTGTAAAACCTAACAAGTAAGTCGAAAGTCAAAATACAGAATAGCGATAAATGACTAAACGACAAATGATATATTTATAAAAATCCCGCACTTGCGGGATTTTTTATTTGTTCTTGCATCAAATCAATATATATCTAAAAAGTAAAGGCTGCCCGAAGGTAGCCTTTAAACTTGATTTGAAAGTGAATTACTTACTACTGAAAATCAGCAGCGGTAACACCTTCGTTTATTTTAACATCAGTTACAGTAAGCTCAAGCTCTGCACCTATATTCATTGTGATTTTGTAAGGTACTTTAATACCTTTTACATCTTTATAATCGCTATAGTATGTAGTACGAGTTGCTTTTTGCCCGCCCTGCTCTTCAGTATGCGACTCAGCAACTTTGTAACCTGATTTAACATCATAGTAATAAGTTGTAGTGCCGTTAGTAACCGCGTAAGCATCGGCACCATTAATAGCCTCAACACCTTTTAAAGTGGTTGCTTTATCTGCAGCAAGCGTTAACTCTTCGAACGGAACTGCACTTGCTTTAAGTTTTGCAAGTTCTGCACCTTCAATGTTTGTTTTCTGGCCGCCTTGTCCTGACATGTAAGCTGCTTTATCGCTAACAACCTGCTTCATCATCGTTTGGCCCATAGCTTTCATTTCGATAGCTTGCTTATGATCTGCAGACACTTTAGAGGTTAACTCTAATGGCGTGCCCTGAATAGTACCTTTAGATTTTGTGTAAACCGTTTTAACAGCTTTAAGAGCTTTTTCGCCACCTACCGCTTTAATGTAACCATCTAAAACAGTTTTAGTGGTTGTTCCTGCTGGTAATGGTTTGTTTACAACCGGCTTTTCTGTAGGCTTACCATATTTATCAAAATATAAAATAGGTGTTTTGCTTTTTTCAAGGCCCGGTAGTACATCTCCGGCTTTACCTACAACAACAATTCTTGCTTTATCAGCTAGGAAAAATTTGTTAGCTGCAGCTTTGATATCTTCCGCAGTTACTGCATTGATGTTTTTAATGTAGTTTTCATAAAAATCAGCAGGCAGGTTTTGAGTCTGAGTCAATAATGCATAACGGGCAACTGTAGTTGGTTTTTCTATCTGCATTACAAAGTTACCAATGTATTTTGCTTTTGCGTTTTTAAGGTCTTCAGCACTAACAAGGTCAGTTCTTATCCTTTTTACTTCGTTTAAAATTTCTGCTACAGCACTATCAGTAACTGCATTACGCACTGATGTTGATGAAGCAAATGTTGAAACGTATTTACCAGAACCTACAGATGAGTAAGCACCATACGTCCAGCCATGCGCTTCACGAAGGTTAAGAAACAGCCTGCCTTCGCCACCACCACCAAGAATCTGGTTAGCAAGTATTGCAGCAAAATATTCTTTATCGGTCATTTTAAGATTTACAACATTGATAACAGAGATTTCTGACTGTACCGCATTTGGCATATCAACAAAGTTTATCTGCGTGTATTGTACATCTTTAGGGTCTGAATAGCTGATGTTAGGAGCAACACCCGATTTCCAGGTACCGAATAATTTAGTTACCTGCTTTTTAACGTCTTTAAATTTAACGTCGCCCACTACTACTAAATAAGCTTTACCAGGAACAAAATAAGTATTATAGTTTTCTACAACATCATTTAAGGTAACGTTGTTAAGTGTAGCTTCGCTTAAGTACTCGCCATTTGGGTGATTTTTACCATAAGTAAGTACATCTTTAACTCGTTCTGATACCGAAGAAACATTTTTTTCGTCAGATTTTAAACCTTCGATAATTTTTGCTTTTTGCTTATCAAATTCAGCTTGGGTAAATACAGGGTTAAGAGCACCATCTGCCATTAACTCTAATATTCTGCCAGAGTATTTAGATAATCCGCTGCCCGAAGCACCACTAGCATAAACATTAATGTTAGCTCCTAAAAAGTCTACCTCTTCGTTAAACGCTTCCTTAGACATTTTTTTAGTGCCCGAACCCATAAGGGCGCTGGTCATATCTGCTACACCTTTTTTGTCACCCTCTGCATACGGAGCGTTGTCCATAGAAAGGCTGTAAGAAACCCTAGGCAGTTTGTGATTTTCTACCACAAGTACTTTAAGTCCGTTTTTTAAAGTAAACGTTTCCGGTTTACCAACATTTACTGTTGGTGCCGGTCCTGGTTTAGGCATTGGCCTGTCCTGAGCCTGCACAGCAGATACCGATAAAAACATACCCGCTAGTATTATATATATTACTTTTTTCATGATTTGTGTTATGCTTAGTTTTGCGCTTTATCTTTAGCTGGTACGTAATCTAATATAAGTCGTTGGTTAGGGTTAAGGTATTTTTTAGCCGCAGTCCTAATATCTTCCCTTGTAATAGAACGGTAAATATCAACCTCTGTATTAATAAGGTTAGTATCGCCATAAAGCAGGTAAAAAGTAGCTAAGTTATCAGCCACACCTTCAACGCTTGCGTTACTGTTTACATTACGGCTTTCTATCTGGTTTTTAAGTTTTTCAAATTCTTTTTCAGATATAAGCTCTGTTTGTAGTTTTACAATTTCTTCGTCAGCTTCTTTAAGCACCTGCTCTGCTGTAAAAGGTTTCATTGGTATACCATATATAAAGTATACACCTGCTTCTTCCTGGCTGTTGTTAAAAGCACCTATTTGTAGCGCCATTTTTTTGTCGTCTACAATTTTTTTGTACATACGAGAACTTTTACCATCACTTAATATAGATGATATCATATCCAGCACGCGCGCATCTTTAGTTGTCATTGCAGATGTTCTGTATGCAGAAACAATCATTGGTAACTGAATGTTAGAGTCTTCGTAAGTGGCATGGAAAGCCTCTGTAATAGGAGCCTCTGTATACACTTTTCGGGTTATAGGAGCACCTTTAGGTATTGGACCAAAATATTTTTTTATCCATTCCTTAGTCTGATTCATTTCAAAATCACCCGCTACAACAAGCACTGCGTTATTAGGAACGTAGAATTTTTTATTAAAGGCGCGAAATTCTTCAAGAGTCGCAGCATCAAGGTGCGCCATATCGCCAATAGGTGTCCAGCGGTACGGGTGTACCTTAAACATATTCTTTTTTACTTCGCCAAATAACGCTCCGTAAGGCGAGTTATCATAACGCAGCCTTTTTTCTTCTTTAACAACTTCGTTTTGGGTATCAACACCAATTTGGTTAATCACAGGGTGCATCATCCTTTCAGATTCCATCCAAAGGCCAAGCTCTGTATTGTTAGACGGGAATACCTCATAGTAATATGTTCTGTCGTCTGACGTATTAGCGTTGTTGTTACCACCATTAGCAGTTACAATTTTAAACCATTCGCCACGCTTAATGTTTTTAGTGCCTTCAAATAAAAGGTGTTCAAAAAAGTGAGCAAAACCAGTTCTGTCCGGAGACTCATCTTTAGCACCCACGTGGTACATTACCGAGGTAACGATAACCGGGGCAGATTTATCCTGTTGCAGGATAACATGCAATCCGTTGTCTAAATTGTATTCCTCAAATGCCACTTTCTGGGCCGAAGCCGCCGTGCCAAGCATTAGGAGCGAACCCAAAGCCATTATAGATTTTTTCATAAAAATAAAAATTATTTTTGGTTTTGATAATAGGTGTGCAATTTCGGTAATTTGTTACAATTATTTAAAATAAATTTAACTAAAATAAATACACGTTATTATATAACCACATAAGGCACAAAATTTTTATGCTGTAAGTTGCCTGATAAATAATTAATTGTATATTTGCAGCCTTAAAAATTAATTAAAACACATTGTTATGTACGCAATCGTAGAGATAGCAGGGCAGCAATTTAAAGTTAGCAAAGACCAAAAAGTGTACGTACACCGTTTGGAAGGTAAAGAAGGTGATGCAATATCTTTTGCAAAAGTTTTATTACTTGACATTGACGGAACCGTTACTTTAGGCGCCCCGGCTATAGAAGGTGCTTCAATCGAAGCCAAAGTGCTGCAGCACTTAAAAGGAGACAAAGTAATCGTTTTCAAAAAGAAACGAAGAAAAGGATACAAAAAGAAAAACGGTCACCGCCAGTCATTAACCCAAATTTTAATTTCGGGTATTACTGCACCGGGAGCTGCTCCACAAAAGAAAGCTTCTAAAAAAGCCGAAACGCAAACTGCAGAATAATTACTAACAATTAAAAACAAAACATCATGGCTCACAAGAAAGGTGTCGGTAGTTCCAAGAATGGTAGGGAATCAGAATCGAAACGTCTAGGCGTTAAGATTTATGGTGGCCAGGCTGCTATTGCTGGTAATATCATTATCAGACAAAGAGGCTCTAAGCACAACCCTGGAGAAAATGTTTACATGGGTAAAGACCATACTTTACACGCAAGAGTAGACGGTGTTGTTAAATTCCAAAAGAAAAAAGACAACAAATCTTACGTTTCTATACTTCCTTTTGAAACAGAAGTAATAGCAGAAGCTTAAGACTTAGATAGTCCTGCCTCGCAGGATTACATAAAGATATAGATAGCAATAGGGAAACCTGTTGCTATTTTTTTTTATTTTTATGTAATAAAAAATGCAACGCGGATTATGCAGATGCTACGCCATCGCGGATGAGTGCGGATTATTCGAATATATTATGAGCAACAATTAAACTACTGTCATTTTGAGTGGAGTGCAACGGAGTCGAAAAATCTTTAGAATGCAGCGAACTGTCCTCCAATTATTTATTACACGTTTAAGTGGCTAACGATGAAATCGATCAATTACTTTTACTATTGGTATAATCACCAAATTATCATTTTGAGCGAAGTGCAACGAAGTCGAAAAATCTCTTGAAAGAATAGATCTTCCTCCGTTAAGACGGCAAACTGAATTGATATCATTACGATTGCTGCTAAATAATGCCATGCAACTGCCCCCTATTCCTTGGAAAACTGGGGTGAAGCCAAACAAAAAACCCGAAACATTTCTGTTTCGGGTTTTAGCAGAGCGGAAGACGAGGCTCGAACTCGCGACAACCAGCTTGGAAGGCTGGAGCTCTACCAACTGAGCTACTTCCGCTATTGTGGGTGCAAATATACGCAACATCTTATGTTATATGCAAACTTTTTTTTGAAAAAATTTCACACAGCAACCATTGGCACATTTAAAATATTTACCCTTAATTTGTTACCCAATAAAAAAATTATGCATACCCTTAAACAAATCACGTCTCAGGACACTTTTATTGTACGTCAACCCGTTTTACGCCCCGGCAGAGGCATCGAAACCTGTGTTTTTGATGGTGACGATTTACCTACTACCATCCACTTCGGAATTTTTGACAATGATGACCTTGTTGGAGTAATATCTGTATTCGAAGTAGCACATCCAAACTTTACGGAAGACATGCAATTCCAGATACGCGGCATGGCTGTTTTAGAAAATCAACAAAAGAAAGGTTTAGGTGATAAGCTTGTACAGCATGCCGAAGACTACATCAATCAAATGCACGGTGAAAGAATTTGGTTTAATGCCCGCGAAGTGGCGGTAGGCTTCTACCAAAAAATGGGCTATAAAGTAATTGGCGAGGCTTTTAACATACCAGATGTTGGCCCGCATTATGTAATGCATAAAAAACTATAATCTTATTATTATTTTCACATAAATTTATACTTTGTTTTAAGCATCTCGTAATATAGTTTCGTAATTTTAAAGTGAAATTATAATGGCAAAACCCTAATCCGGCAACCAAGTGCCAGTATGCTCGCGGAGCAATAGTAATTAAGTCCGGATTTCTTACCTCATGTCCTGATTTTATAGAGATAAGTAGTACAGCCATTTATATTTTGTTGTTCAACACAAACACAAAACGTTATGCTTAAAACTACTACATCTTTACTACTAGTGCTTTTAGTACTCGCCTCCTGCCAAAACACCGGCCGCATTGCCGAAAAACTACCCATTGTTGTAGAAAACACCGCCGTACTAAAAAATACTCCCCAAGTAATTAATCCGGAACTATTAAAAACAGCTACTGAACCCACACAAGCTTTTTACGCAGCTAACAACAATACAACATTGTGGACTAAGCCCGAAGACCGTATTGCGCTACAGGAAGCTATAAATAGCATTATTGCTGATGGTTTAGTACCTGAAGATTATAACTATACCCTTTTAAAAGATTTTGAAGCTATTACTGTCATATCTAAAGAAGAAAGTATGCGGTACGATATAATGATGACTGAATCTTTTATAAACCTAAGCACCCACCTTTTTAAAGGAAAACTACAACCTGCCGGCATTTATGATGACTGGGCACTGGCTCCTAAAAAACTTGATGTAAATATTTTACTTACCGAAGCGTTAGCCAGTCATAACGTAACCGAAGTGATTGATAGTTGCAGGCCTCGCCACGCTGTGTATACCAGCCTTCGCAACAGTTTACAATACCTTAACAATTTACCGGAAGATACTAATTTGCCTAGAATAGAGTTTACTAAAAATGTGGCGTTAAACAATACTACACCTGCTGTTAATGCAATTAAACAACGCCTAAATTACTGGGGCGACTTAACGATTGGCGATTCAATTACTAATGTATATGATAAGCAAACCGTTGCTGCCGTTAAAAATTTTCAGGCACGCCATGGCATTTATGCCGATGGTGTGGTAAACGCACGTACAGCAGATGCCTTAAATTTTAGTAGGGATGAAAGGCGTGAGCAGGTTATTGCCAATTTAGAGCGCTGGAGATGGTTCCCCTACGATTTTGGCGAAACCGCTATTGTAGTAAATATTCCCAACTATCGTTTGGCTGTACTTAAAAACAATACCGATACTGTACAAGCCTGCAAAGTGGTTGTAGGTAAACCTGAAAGAAGAAGCCCTATATTACATTCTCGCCTAAACAATTTGGTTATCAACCCAACCTGGACGGTACCTCCTACCATACTCAAAGAAGACTTAACACCGTCTGCTACTAAAGATCGTAAGTATTTTGCGGAACATAATATGAAGATATATAGAGGTAGTACAGAGATTAAACCTTGCGAATGGGATCCGTTGCTGGCAGATAAGTATGTTTATGTACAGGGGCCGGGCAACCACAACTCATTAGGCCGAATTAAATTTAACTTTGTAAACAGTTTTGCTGTGTATCTTCATGATACTAACCATAAAGAAAACTTTACCAAACATTATCGTGCATTAAGCTCAGGTTGCGTGAGGGTTCAGGACCCGTTTAAACTCGCAGGCTACGTTTTAGATAATGAGGAAGAAGGCTGGACTAAAGAAAGAATCGACGAAATTGTAGCTGCCGGCGAAACCGAAAGTTTAGTCATAAAAAAATCCATCGAGGTGCATCAGTTATACTGGACAGCCTGGATGGATAAAGGGCAATTGCAATTTCGCAATGATATTTATAATCTCGACAAAGCGCTTTACAATAAATTAAGAAGCAAGTCTTGATGAAGTAGTATATGATTTAGTAGGGTGATAGATAAATAAACATGATTTATCTTTTAAAAGATTAACCACCTCTTTAGTCAACTCTGCAGGTAGTGCAGGGCATCCCTGGCTACGGCCTAAACGGTTGTGCATTTTAATAAATGTATCGCTTACATAGTCAGCGGCATGCATTACCACTCCTCTGCTGCGTGCGTTACTGTTAATTCCGTTCTCTAAACCATCAAGGCGTAAAGACTGTCCATGCTTACCAGCATATATCTCACCTGTAACATAAAAGCCAAGGCTGCTTTGGTTAGAGCTGTTAGCGTTGCTAAAATCGTTAGCATACTCATCTCCGCTATTACGGCCGTGCGCTACTAAGGTATTGTATAATACCGTTTGAGTACTCATATCAATTATCCAAAGTCTTTTAGTGTTAGATGACTGACTGAAATCAATAACGGTAAGTAAATCTTTTTTAATTTTTCCCTCTTGCTTAAGGCGGTTAAAGCCTTTAAGCGCAACAGAAAAACATTCCATTGCCGGCATAGTAGCCGAATGCATTTTAATACTGTTGTAAACAGTTTCCGTTTCGGTTAGCGCGGTTGCAGTCTCAATATTTTTAGGCGCTGTAGGTGTTTTTGTTGTTGGGTTAAAAGAAATAAGCAAAAATAAAACCGACGTAAAAAAGTTGTAAACCATAAATAATCTTTAGTTGTGTGTTTTAAACGATTGCTAAATAAGTTAAGAAAAACTTAATATCCAAAAGCAACAGTGTTAAAATCAATAATTTAACATTATCATTTGGCAGGGTATCATACCTGTGCCGTTCTCGCTTCGTTATGTATAACGGGATAAAAAAGGTGCATATTGTTCTACTTACAAATTTTAACTTAAATATTTAAGCTCAGTATAAGTTAACCTTTTTTAAATACCGGCATTTACTAAAAATCAGTAACTTTATTGCCAATATTACGAGTACTATATTACTAAAATCATGCCAAAAGGCATATAATAGATTGAAAATGAACAAAAAAGTGATTCTAATGATACTTGATGGCTGGGGAAAATCGCCTGATCCTAAGGTATCTGCTATTGACAATGCAAACGTTCCTTTTATTAATAGCCTATACACAAAATACCCGAGCGCTCAATTGCGCACTGATGGATTAAATGTAGGATTGCCGGAAGGACAAATGGGAAACAGCGAGGTAGGCCACATGAATTTAGGTGCCGGGCGCATTGTATACCAGGATCTTGTGCGAATTAATCTTGCCGTACAAGATAAAACAATAGCTAATGAGCCGGCACTGGTTGCCGCATTTGATTATGCGAAAGCGAATAATAAAAAAGTACATTTGCTGGGACTGGTATCTAATGGAGGAGTACACTCTCATATTGAGCATTTAAAAGGCCTTGTAGATGCTACACAAGTTGCCGGGCTTGATAATGTTTTTATTCACGCCTTTACTGATGGTAGGGATGTTGACCCGAAGTCTGGTATCGGATTTATATCTGAAGTAGAAACACATATTAGAGAAACTAAAGTAAAATTAGCTTCGATAGTAGGGCGTTACTATGCCATGGATCGCGATAAGCGTTGGGAGCGCGTTAAGCTTGCTTACGATGCTTTGGTAAACGGGCTGGGGATACCTTCTACAAACGCTATAAATAGTTTACAGGAAAATTATAATGAGGGTGTAACCGATGAGTTTATTAAGCCAATAATTATGACTACCGATGGTACAAACCCTGTTGCGGTTATAGAGCCGGATGATGTAGTGATATTCTTTAATTTCCGTACCGATCGTGGCAGGGAGTTAACAGAGGTGCTTTCTCAGTTTGATGTTCATGAGCAAAACATGCACAAACTAAAATTATATTTTGTAACGCTTACTAACTATGATGATACTTTTAAAGATATTCATGTAGTATACGATAAAGACAACCTTACCGAAACCTTAGGCGAAATAGTATCTAAAGCAGGCAAAAAGCAAATTCGTATTGCGGAGACTGAGAAATACCCTCACGTAACCTTCTTCTTCTCCGGCGGGCGTGAAGAGCCTTTTGAAGGTGAAAAACGTTTAATGTGTCCGTCGCCTAAAGTGGCTACTTATGACCTGAAGCCTGAGATGAGCGCTTTTGATTTAAAAGATGCACTTGTACCCGAACTTAAAAAAGGCGAGGTAGATTTTGTTTGCCTTAATTTTGCTAATGGCGATATGGTGGGCCATACCGGAGTTTTTGACGCTGCCGTTAAAGCCTGCGAAGCAGTCGATGCCTGTGTAAAAGAGGTAATTGAAGCGGCGCTTGAAAATAATTATACCACAATTGTAATTGCCGACCACGGTAACTGCGAAACGATGATAAACCCGGACGGTAGCCCTAACACCGCCCATACTACTAACCCTGTGCCGATTATTTTGGTTGATCCGGAATTAAAACACGTTAAAGATGGTGTACTGGGTGATATCGCCCCCACTATTCTTGATTTGATGGGTATTGCCCAACCCGATGTAATGACGAGGCATTCGTTGGTTAGCTAATCTAAAGATGACATTATTTCAACCGCTACGCATTTGTGTAGCGGTTTTTTATTATATAATAATCAATTACCTCATATTCGCCCATTAAATTATATATCTATTTTTTAAAATAAATTTGAATATATAAACTTATCTAAAATGAAGAACCTTTATTTTTTTATATTACTACTAACGTACGGAAATGTTTCTTATTCACAAAACAAGAAGCCGACAAGCATCCAACCATATAGTATCTCAAACATTAAACTTGGCATGTCTGTAAATGAGTTTCTTTCGGAATATAAAGATAGTATTACAGTAACGTCTGTTCAAAATTCTACAACACATTTTAAATATGATAATTTAATAATAAATGAGATCGAAGTTTACGAGGTATTGGTCTCTTTTTATAAAAATAAACTAATGACTCTCTATTTCAAAACAGTAAATCCGAAAATGCACTGGGGTCTTAGTGCTAAATATGGATATGTTTCAGACAAGGAATATCAACAGTTTTATGAAGATCAAGATGTAACTATAGGTGGTTATGGAAAATACAATGACCATTACGGGCTTACGCACATTAAATTTTCTGATTCTGAAGGATTTATAATGAAAGATAGAAAAACAGAGAAACTTTCTTTAGCGGAAGGTTTTTAATTTATTCAGATTATAAAAAAATAAAAACCTGCACAATAACTCTATATTCTAAATAAAAATAGTCCAAATTAAGCGAAGTATTCTGCTTAAACTATAATGAAAACTCATGTTCTTAAGGTGTTTATAAATATCAGCGGAATGTTGTACTTTTGTTCGCTGAAAAATTATACAGATGATTATTCCTAAAACGAGAGAACAGATCGAGATAATGCGCGAAAGCGCCCTGTTGGTTTCTAAAACACTGGGCATGATCGCCACCGTAATAAAACCCGGGATTACCACTTTACAGTTAGACACACTTGCGGAAGAGTTTATTCGCGACCACGGTGCGGTTCCCGGCTTTAAAGGTTTGTATGGTTGCCCGTCTACCCTGCTTACCAGCGTGAACGATCAGGTAGTGCACGGACTGCCAACTAACCGCCCTATTGAAGATGGCGATATAGTATCGGTAGATTGTGGTACACTTATGAATGAGTATTATGGCGACCATGCTTATACATTCGAAATTGGTGAAGTTGCTCCGGAAACTAGAAAATTATTAGAGGTTACTAAAGAGTCGCTTTACGTAGGTATTCGAGAATTTAAAATGGGCAACCGGGTAGAAGATATTGGGTCGGCTATTCAGCGCTATACCGAAGCTCATGGCTATGGCGTAGTTCGTGAATTGGTAGGTCATGGCCTTGGCAAAAAAATGCACGAAGAACCTAATGTACCTAATTATGGTAAAAGAGGCAGCGGCAAGCGTTTTGTTGAAGGGATGGTAATTGCCATAGAACCCATGATTAATATGGGGGTTAAAAACATTAAAACCCTTAAAGACGGCTGGACAATTGTTACCAGAGATGGTAAGCCAAGTGCCCACTTTGAACATGATGTTGCCCTTGTTGATGGTAAGCCAGAACTGCTTTCAACGTTTGCTTACATCTATAAAGCATTAGGCATTGTGAGTAATGAGGAAGATGAGTTTAGGCAAAAAGCGCTTGCGCTTTAATTTTACACAGAGATTTCACAGAGATACACTAAGTTTAAGTTATGCAGTTAAATGATTTAACGGGAAAAGTAATTGGACTAGCTATTGAAGTGCATAAACATCTTGGACCTGGTTTGCTGGAATCTGCATATTGTGAATGTCTAACCTATGAGATAGCCAAAGCAGGTCTGCATGTAATACAGCAAAAGCCATTGCCTATTATATATAAAGACATTAAGCTTGATCACGGATATAGAATTGACCTTCTAGTTGAAAACACCCTAGTTATAGAACTTAAAACCGTTGAACGCTTTACCGATGTACACTTCGCGCAAATTCTCACCTATCTTAAATTAGGCGGATATCCTGTAGGTCTCTTAATCAATTTCCATACAAAAACTTTAAAAGAAGGGATTAAACGTTTTATCATATAGAAACCTCTGTGTATCTCTGTGATTTCTCTGTGTATCTCTGTGATATATAATGAAGAAACTTTTTAAACTTATACTTAATACCATACCCCGCCCTATACTAATAAGGCTCAGTTATGTAGCGCGCCCTATTTTGGCATTCGCATTAAAAGGCAGCACATACACTGACCCTATAGACGGTAAAAGCTTCAAGAACTTTTTACCTTATGGTTACGGGCATCAGCGTAATAACGTATTGTCGCCAAGTACGCTTTCGTTAGAGAGGCACCGTTTGCTGTGGCTGTACCTTAACAGGGAGACTAATTTTTTTACTGCACCTAAAAAGGTGTTACACTTTGCACCGGAGCAGGCATTTTACAAACGCTTTCGCAATCAAAAAAATTTAGATTACACTACGACCGACCTTTATTCGCCGCTGGCAGATGTAAAGGCTGATATTTGTAACCTGCCATTTAAAGATAACGAGTATGACCTGATATTGTGTAACCATGTATTAGAACATATTCCTGACGATACTAAAGCCATGCAGGAATTATATCGTGTACTAAAACCTGGAGGGATGGCAATATTGCAAATTCCGCAGGATTTAAACAGGGAGGTTACTTTTGAAGATGACACCATTGTTGACCAGAAAGAACGTGCCCGCATTTTTGGCCAGTACGACCACGTTAGGGTTTACGGTCGTGATTATTTTAATAAACTTCGCACTATAGGTTTCACCGTAATTGAAGAAGATTACACAAAAAAAATTCCACCCGAAGATGTTGAACGCTTTTGTTTAGCTAAAGGCGAGATAATACCGGTATGCTTTAAATACTAATTTTATGGAAATGGAGGTTTGATACACCTCCATTTTTTACAAAAGACAATTAGCTATTCCTGATGACGTATCTGAATGCTTTTTCATTGGTATCGATTTCATAAAAAGCTTTACCTAACGTTTTTTCTATCAGGTTAATTATTATTTCAGATGTATCCTCCTCACCTATCTCCGCTTCTAATTTCTCGCCCTCTTCCTCTAATACATTTCCTTCAGATTCTATACGTGAGCGTATAATTACACCATAATTAGAGTAAGCATAAAAAAATGTCATCGACGTTTCAAAAAGCGCAAAAGTAAAAATGGCGGCATCCGGATAACTATATGCAGAAAGACATAAATCGGCTTCCGCAAAAACTAAAGTTCCGTTATCACTGTAGTAAATGTCAACAATGCCCTCGTCTTTCCCGTTTTCAGAAGCGGTCTCAAAACCGATTTCCCTTTCAAAGTCAAGATCCAAATCTAAAATTTTAGAAAGCTCCTCCGTACGATTTTCTAAATTTCTATTAATTACAATTCCAGATATATTAAACCCCATATTCCTTATTTTCTTAAATGTTAGGCAGTTTCATTTATAAATATAGTAATAAATACCTGATCCGGAATTTATTATAATTACATATTTACTATATGGAGTACCCATACCAAGGTTTTGCTCCATGATCTTCATAATGGCACTATATATGTTAAGTATACTATATTTTATATCTTTACGATCACGAATAAAATTTAAAATAATGACTAACCCCTTATACCGCCTTTTCGGATTTGCATTTTTACTGCTGTTAAACGTTACAACTTATGCGCAGGTACAGACGGAAGTGCCGCCGCCTTACAACATTAAAACAGTATCATTTATTCAGAATGGCGAAAATGTATACCCTTATTTTAGGCTTGGAGAAGGATTTCAATTAGTGTTTGATGATCTTTTTGGTAACGAGGCAAATTACTACTATAGTTTACAGCATTGTAATTACGACTGGACGCCATCGTCTCAACTTACCGTAAACGATTATATTCAGGGTTTTGACAACCAAAGAATTCAAAACTATAATAACTCATTTAATACATTGCAAATTTATTCGCGCTATGTATTAACGCTTCCTAATAAATTTACTACAAGGATATTGCTTACCGGTAATTATATTTTAAACATCTTAAATGAAGACCATGAAGTAGTATTTTCACGCAGGTTTATTTTATACCAGGATGATGTTGCCGTGCCGCTACAGGTAAAGCGCGCCCGGGGTATGGATGCAATACAGCAAAAACACAATATGGATTTTGCCGTTAGAACAAGTGCCTTTAATTTTCAAAGTCCGTTACAAAATGTAAAGGTGGCACTCTTTCAAAACGGGCGTTTTGATAATGCTATTTACAATGTAAAGCCACAATACACTATAGGCAACGACCTGATATATAGATATGATAAAGAAACCCAGTTTTGGGCGGGTAATGAGTATTTATATTTTGAGAATAAAGATGTACGTGTGGCAACAAATGGCGTTCTGCGCATCACAGCAGGCGAAATTTACAATACTATTTTGTATACTAACGAGGCACGCGGCAGCAAGCCTTACACTTATTTTCCGGATATAAACGGTAATTTTCAGGTTAGGAATATAGCCAATAGCGTATCGGATCAAAATTTAGAATCAGACTATACATGGGTGTTTTTCAAGTTAAGTGCTCCCGCATTTTTTGACAAGAAGGATATTTATGTAGGCGGTATGTTTAATAACTATGCTAAAACCGATGAGTACAAACTGGAATATAATGAAAAATCACGGCTTTACGAAAAAGCTATAATGATAAAGCAGGGTTTTAACAACTATATGTACATCACTGCAGATAAGGGTGGCAGGGTTGATGGGGCTGCTGCAGTAGATGGTAATTATTTTCAGACCGAAAACGAGTACAACATATTTGTATACTATAGAGAGAATAATGAGCGTTATGATAGGGTAATTGGCCGGGGCAACGCAAACTCGGAAAATATTATTAACTAATTACCAAATACTTAAAAGTTAATTTCTTTTAATTTAACACGGTGCAATTGGCGAGGCACATATTAATTTTGTAATTTTGAATTGTTAACCAACGAAAGTTAATCGCATGGTATCACAAATAACAAGAGGCATAAAAATATCTGTATCCACTAATTTTGAGGGCACGTACTTTAAAAATTACCGCATACAATTTGCTTTTAGCTACGAAGTAACAATAGAAAATCAAAGTAAAGACTCCGTGCAGCTTAACATGCGCCACTGGGAAATTTACGACTCGCTAAACGACATTGATTTTGTAGATGGCGAGGGCGTTATTGGTAAAAAGCCGGTACTTAAGCCTGGTGAAAAACACACTTACAGTTCGGGTTGTTTGCTCTCTTCTCCATTTGGGGCTATGAAGGGCTATTTTAGTATGGTTAATTTTACCAGCACCCGCACCTTTAGGGTTATTGTACCCACTTTTAGATTAAGTGCTCCTTTTGCATTGAACTAATTCTCCTTGCACATATACAGCTTAATAATAGCAATTACACGTTATTTAATTGCTGTAAGGCACGGTTATTGAATAATTGTGGCTGAATCATTGCCTCTGCATCTTCAAATTCTATATATATTATTCTTTGTATCTTTGCAGCGCTTAAAATTTTAATCCTTTAAACAATTACAACTATGCCAAAAGGAATTTACAATGTACCAAAAGCTATTAACGAACCTGTTAAAAGCTATGCACCCGGTACTAAAGAAAGGGAACAGGTACTTGCAACATTTAAAGAACTATACAGCACCACAGTAGATGTGCCGCTATACATAGGTGCAGAAGAAATTCGCACCGGAAAAACTAAAACAATTAATCCGCCATTTGACCACAAAAAAGTTGTGGGTACATATCACGAAGCTGAAAAAGTTCATATAGAACAAGCTATTGAAGCCGCTCTTGCCGCTAAAACCAAGTGGGCAGCATTATCTTGGGAACATCGTGCAGCAATATTTTTAAAGGCAGCCGATTTACTTGCAGGCCCATTCAGGGCTAAAATAAATGCAGCTACAATGATAGCGCAGGCAAAAACGGTACACCAGGCTGAGATTGATGCTGCTTGTGAGTTTATCGACTTTTTACGTTTTAACGTAGAGTTTATGTCGCAAATTTATGCAGAGCAACCTGTATCGAGCGAAGGCATGTGGAACCGCTTAGAGTACCGTCCGCTTGAAGGTTTTGTATATGCAATTACCCCGTTTAACTTTACCGCGATTAGCGGTAACTTGCCTGCTGCCCCAGCCCTTATGGGTAACGTAGTGGTTTGGAAACCAAGCGCGTCTCAGGTATACAGTGCTCAGGTAATTATGGAGGTGTTTAAACTTGCCGGCCTTCCTGCAGGTGTTATCAACATGGTTCATGGAGACCCCGAAATGATTACTGACACTTTAGTAAACAACCGTGATTTTGCAGGAATACACTTTACAGGTTCAACTCATGTATTTAACGACATTTGGACAAAAATAGGAGGGAATATTTCTAAATACAAAACCTACCCGAGAATAGTAGGTGAGACTGGTGGCAAAGATTTTGTTTGGGCACACCCATCATCATTACCTGTAGAGGTTGCAACGGCTCTTAGCCGTGGTGCATTCGAATATCAGGGCCAAAAATGTTCTGCAGCATCAAGGGCTTACATTCCACAGTCATTGTGGCCTGCTGTAAAAGAGCATTTAATAAACGACATTAAATCGTTTAAAATGGGTTCTCCTGAAGATACTACTAACTTTATTTCGGCGGTTATTCATGAAGGCTCTTTTGATAAATTAGCTAAATATATCGATGAGGCGAAAGCTGCGCCGGATGCAGAAATTGTTGCAGGTGGTAACTACGATAAATCTAAAGGCTGGTTTATAGAGCCTACGGTTATTGAGACTACAAACCCTAACTACGACACCCTTACTGCTGAATTATTCGGACCTGTCCTTACCGTTTATGTTTACGAAGATGCTAAATGGCAGGAAAGCCTTAAGTTAGTCGATGAAACATCGCCTTACGCACTTACAGGCGCTATTTTTAGCCAGGACCGTTACGTTATTGAAGAGGCTACCAAAGCGCTGGAGAATTCAGCTGGTAACTTCTATATTAACGATAAACCGACGGGTGCGGTGGTAGGTCAGCAGCCATTTGGTGGTGCAAGAGCCAGCGGAACTAACGATAAAGCAGGATCTATCCTTAACCTTTACCGTTGGGTATCACCACGCACTATTAAAGAAACATTTGTACCCGCTACAGATTACAGGTATCCGTTCTTAGGGTAACCTGTTTCATATTATACTATTAAAACCGGCCTGCATAAAATATGCAGGCCGGTTTTTTTAATGCTTTTTTTATAACAGTTGGTATAAAATAAATATACGTTGAAATTGATAAAATTATTATATCGGTTGATATTATTAGTTATTTTTCACGCACCGCCATTGCGAGCAAAGTGCAACGGAGCGCGGCAATCTATTACGAATAATTAGATTGCTTCATACCTCGCAATGACGATACGTGAAGATATAAATATGTATTAATTTTTAAATTTCAACGGCAGGTGTACCACCTTTTTAGTTTCAAAAAATTCATCCTTAAAAAAGTCGGCTAAATTATATTCAGTCGCTTTTGGGAAATCAGCTAGCTCTTCGGTAAGGTCACCACCTTTAAGGTATAATATTCCGTTTTTAAGTTCGTGAAGCTGTTTCTTTTTAATTTTATCTTTAATCCATTGTACAAAATCAGGCATGTTAGTAACAGCACGGCTCACTATAAAATCAAAGTCCTCATTTACATTTTCGGCACGCATTTGTTCTGCCCTAACATTATGTAAGCCTAATGCTATAGCCACTTCCTGTACTACTTTTATCTTTTTAGCAATAACATCTATAAGGTAAAAATTAGTTTCAGGGAATAATATAGCAAGTGGTATGCCAGGGAAACCACCACCGGTACCCACATCTAATACCGTTGCGCCCGGCATAAAGGGCATGACCTTTGCAATACCTAATGAGTGTAACACGTGCTTGGTGTACAAAGCGTCGATATCCTTGCGGGAAATAACATTAATTTTGGCATTCCAGTCGGTATACAGGCCTTCCAATGCAGCAAACTGCTGTAACTGAGTTTCGGTAAGGTCAGGAAAATGAGATTGTATTTCCTCCATTATTTATAGATTTTTGACAAAAGTAATCATTTCAGTTATGAAATTTTGCATCAATTATTACGTTTACATATTGATTAATAACTACCTTTGAACTTTAAGACTACTAGCAGTTTATGAATGTAACCCCACCCGTTTTCTCAAAAACCGACTCGGTAAAATTCTTCAGGACGCTTACTAAACGCGTTAACGATTATTTTAAGGAAAATAACCTTAAAAAAACCGGTAACTGGAAGCTGCACCTTAAAGCACTTATAATGTTTGCATTATATCTTGCTCCCTATTTTATTATTCTTACGTTATCGCTGCCTGCATGGGTACAATTACTGCTTACCATAGTTATGGGCGTGGGCATGGCGGGCATAGGTATGAATGTTATGCACGATGCTAACCACGGTTCGTACTCGTCTAAAAACTGGCTAAACCAGTTTATGGGCAGTAGTATGTATTTGCTTGCGGGTAATGTGAATAACTGGCAGGTACAGCACAACGTATTGCACCACACCTATACTAATATTCATGGTCATGATGAAGACCTTGAGGCCGGACGTATTATCCGTTTCAGCAAATCGGCACAATGGCTTAAAATACATAAATTTCAGCATTACTACTCGGTATTTCTTTATGGGCTGCTGACTTTTAACTGGGCCATTACTACAGACATTAAACAAATGAGAAGCTACATTAAAAGAGGCTTATCATACGGTAAATTTCAGAGCCCGGTAAAACAGTGGACGATTTTAGTTATTACCAAACTTATCTATATTTCGGTTTGGATCGTTGTGCCGTTGGCAATGGGCATTACCTGGTGGAAATGGCTGATAGGCTTTTTCGTAATGCACTATACGGCCGGACTGATTTTAAGTATTGTTTTTCAGTTAGCGCATATTGTTGAAGAAACAGAGAACCCACTACCCAACGAAATGGGTGAAATGGAAAACACCTGGGCTATACACCAGTTGTATACCACGGTTAACTTTGCCCCTAATAACCGTTTTGTAAACTGGTTTACCGGTGGACTTAACCATCAGATAGAACACCATATTTTCCCTAACATTAGCCATGTGCATTATAAGAAAATTTCGGAAATAGTAAAGCAAACGGCAAGGGAACATAACCTGCCTTACCATGAGTTTAAAACCATGCGTGGCGCGGTTGCCGCACACTTTAGGCACCTGAAAGACCTTGGGATGAAACCCGCCTTAAACTAATAAACACATAAACCATAATACACACGATGAACGCGCTTTCAGACAGGATTAACAACTTATCTACATCGCAAACGCTTGCCATGGCTGCTAAAGCCAGGGAACTTAAAGCACAAGGCAAAGACATTATAAGCCTAAGCCTTGGCGAACCCGATTTCAACACGCCCGATTTTATTAAAGAAGCAGCTATACAGGCCATTCATGATAATTATAGTACCTACTCGCCCGTAGACGGGTATGCTGAGCTGAAAGATGCTATTTGCCGTAAATTTAAAAGAGATAATAATCTTGATTATAAGCCGGCAAACATTGTAGTTTCTACAGGTGCAAAACAGTCGTTATACAACCTTTGCCAAGTCTTGTTAAACCCTGACGATGAGTGTTTACTGCCTGCACCTTACTGGGTAAGCTATGCCGAAATGGTTAAGATGGCCGAAGCTACCCCGGTTGAAGTTCCTACAACTATTGAGAACGATTTTAAAATAACACCAGAACAGCTTGAAGCGGCAATCACGCCAAAAACAAAGCTAATGATGTTTAGTTCGCCTTGTAACCCGAGCGGATCTGTATACAATGAGGCTGAGCTTACAGCCCTTGCTAAAGTGTTGGAAAAATATCCGCACATTTATGTCATAAGCGATGAGATATACGAGCACATTAACTTTTCAGGAAATTTTTGCAGTATAGCAACCATTCCCGGTATGTTTGATAAAACCATTACCGTAAACGGTGTGGCTAAAGCTTTTGCCATGACAGGCTGGAGAATAGGTTACATAGGTGGACCTGAATTTATTGCCAAAGCCTGTACAAAAATGCAGGGCCAGGTAACCAGCGGTGCTAACAGTGTTGCTCAGCGTGCTACTATTACTGCCGTAGATGCAGACCCAGCTGTGCTTAAAGATATGGTGGCTGCTTTTCATAGCCGTAGGGATTTAGTGGTTGGGTTACTTAAAGAGATACCGGGAGTAAAAATTAATGTACCCGAAGGTGCTTTTTATGTTTTCCCTGATGTATCCTCTTTCTTTGGCAAAACACTTAAAGGTGTAGAAATTAAAGATGCCGATGATTTATCAATGTACCTTTTAGAGCATGCCAATGTTGCAACTGTAACAGGCGATGCTTTTGGCAATGCTAACTGTATTCGTTTTTCTTATGCTACCAGCGAAGAAATACTTACCGAAGCCTTACGCAGAATTAAAGAAGCACTAGCTTTCTAAATATCCAGCCCCGCAATAGTGGGGCTTTTTTTTGTATTTTTGCTTCATGAACGATCAAAAAACTGGAGCTAAATTTGCATTAATCATAGGTTTACCTACAGGCTTAGCCTTTTGCCTAATGGCATTATCTTTATCAGAATTTTATCCGTTTGCCTACTTGCTGCGCATAGCGAGCTTAAAAATATTCTGGAATCCGCTAATCTGGATTATCATTGCAGCAACAGTTACCGTAGCTTTATGGCAAAGTGGTAAAGTGATTGCACCATCGCTTAAAAAGCGCGATGCACTGCAAACCAGTTTTTACTTTACTTTTTTAGTCAACATCAAACTATTGCTTATTATGGCTGCCATCTATTTTGGCGGCATGATAAACGACTGGCTATTTAACACCCGCGAAATATTTCTTGCCGCCATACCCTACTCTATCCTTATCATGATTCTGTTTTTTGCTTTTGCAACGGTAGTGCTGTCGCTTACCGTTAGCCTGGTTATTGTGCAACTTACAAAAAGAAGATTGGGCGCATCTTCTGAAACCATCGTTTTAGAAGTGGAGCCAATTGAGGTGGAGAACGAAGGTTAACAATACATTTTACATTTAAATTTTTGCTGAATGACATCATTAGAAAAAACAGGTGTAAAATATTCTCTGGCTATTGGTTTTCCAGTAGCTCTATTTTATACAATAGCATTACCTTCTCTTTTGGTCGCAATTTTCTCTTTAAGTTTTTTCTCTACTAACCAAGGCCTGGGCATCTTTTTCAACCCATTGATTTTCGCTATTGTTATGCCCATCGCGTACTTTTTTATTTTTTTTAGAAGCGGAATTAGAATAGCATCAACGAATGAAAATTCAATTTTAAAAAGAAGTTATAGATTCTCTTTATCTACAAACTTCAAAATATTTTTAATCCATATAGCAATTTATATTGGCAGCCTTTTAGTAAATGGAATATCAGTAACAGTTCATGCTACGATATTAAGCACCTTATTATTCCCTATAATAATCTTTATCGCCTTCTTTATTCTGTCTACAATTTTTACAACATTTACTACTAATCTTATTATATCTAAATTAGTGAGTAATCATAGAAACAAGCTCGAACGACTTAAATTAACTACAACAACATAAACACTACAATGCAAAAAAAAATAGTACTATTAGGATCCGGAGAATTAGGTAAAGAATTTGTAATCGCGGCGCAACGGTTGGGTCAAACCGTTATTGCGGTAGACAGCTACGAGAACGCGCCTGCAATGCAGGTTGCCCATGGCTTTGAAGTAATTAACATGCTTGATGGCGATGCTCTGGATGCTGTAATTGCAAAGCACAATCCGGATTTTATAGTACCCGAAATTGAAGCCATACGTACCGAGCGCTTTTACGATTACGAAAAACAGGGCATTACTGTTGTGCCATCAGCAAAGGCAGCTAACTTTACCATGAACCGTAAAGCCATTCGCGACCTTGCAGCTAAAGATCTTGGCTTACGCACTGCTAATTATCGGTATGCGACTAGTGCTGACGAACTGCAAAAAGCGGTGCAGGAAGTGGGCATGCCGTGTGTGGTGAAGCCACTAATGTCGTCATCGGGTAAAGGGCAAAGTACAATTAAAAGCGAAGAAGATATAAACAAAGCCTGGAGTTATGCAGTAGAAGGTTCACGTGGCGATGTAGTTGAAGTAATTGTAGAAGCATTTGTAAACTTCAATTCAGAAATCACATTGCTAACTGTTACCCAAAATAACAATCCTACAATATTTTGCTCTCCTATAGGCCACCGGCAAGAGCGTGGCGATTACCAGGAAAGCTGGCAGCCGGCTAATGTGACTGATGTTGCGCTTGCTGAAGCTCAGGATATGGCACGTAAGGTTACCGAGGCCCTTGGCGGAGCAGGAATTTTTGGAGTAGAATTTTTCCTTACAGATGAAGGTGTTTACTTTTCTGAGCTTTCGCCCCGACCACACGATACCGGAATGGTAACTCTTGCAGGAACCCAGAATTTTAATGAATTTGAATTGCACCTGCGTGCGATATTAGGCCTCCCTATTGCTGAAATTACATTAGAAAAAGCCGGGGCAAGTGCTGTAATATTGGCATCTGAAAATAGCGATAACCCTACGTTTACCGGCATAGAGCAAATTGCCGCACTGCCTAAAACAGATTTCAGGTTGTTTGGTAAACCTACCAGCCGCCCTTACCGCCGCATGGGTGTGGCATTAGTTAGTGACAGTTTAGAAACGCCTATTGAAGGCATTATTGAAAAAGCTAAAGCAGCGGCGGCATTGGTAAAAGTTAATTAGACGACCGTAAATAGAGTAAATCATCTTACAAATATTAACTAAACTTTGATATTTCGGTCAGTAGCGATACAGTATAATTGATTAGCTTAGACTAACCAATTATACCGTATCGCTATGAATGTCTTTCGCCTAATAATTATACTTCTATTTTTAATAGGTGTTTCGTGTACTAATAAAACAGAGGAGACAAGCCAAAATAGCAATGCTGTAAGCAAAAAGATTCGCGAAACTTCTATTCAAGATATTTTGCCGATATTAGATGGCAACTGGATATCGGATGACTATCTTTCTAAAATAGAAAACAGCAAGGCTATTTTGAATAACGACCCCTACAACTCGAGTCTGTTAGGTTTCTCTGTCTTAAAAGACAGCCTTGCTGACGGTACTGATTATTTATACGGTTACACTGCCCACGATGCTGGCAGTACATGGCCTATATATTACAATACTGCAAAATCCCGACTTGAATATGACGTTAAAAGAAGCGACGGAAACGATCCGCATTCAACTTTTTATGTAAATATTGTAAATAACACAACGGTCGATCTTGTATTTACTGATAAAAAAGCACGTTATAGAAAGACTGATTTAGACACCGCACTTCGGAAAATTCTTTTTGAAGGTAATTATAGTGACGCACATAACAGGCCTGTCACATTTAGTGCTGATGGTAGCGTTACAGGATTAGACAACTATACATTTTACAGGGTTCAGTTTGATCCTGATGGAGAAGAGGGCATCCCTTTTGACGGCATCACTCTATATAAATTAGAAAAAGAAGATTCCGGAGAAACTTTTCATTTTAAAATTCAAGATAAGGCAATCGTTTTATATAACGTAAGTGACCCCATGACTGAAGATGAAATTGTGATAAAAGATATAGCCTATACATTTACTAAACATCAAAAATAATTAATAACAAGTTTCACACCAGTCACATGAAAAATCTAATTAAATTATCAGTTCTATCTTTACTATTTTCCTTGCCATCATTATTACAAGCTCAGAACAACGATCGTTTTAAAATAACGATGACAATTAACCATGGCGGCAAAAATATTGCATCGCAAATTACCACCGTTAGCTATGGTGTTAGCCGCTACAACTATCCCGCCGCTCCTACGGCAACAGATGCTACAACTAAAGCCGACTCTAAAGATAAGACTGCTGCTGTCCCTGAGCGTGGCAGTTATTACTTATCATTAATGGTTAAGGAGGTAAGTAACGACCTTTTGAAACTATTTTCTAAAAAAGATACAAAGTTTAGCGGAACAATTACGGTTGTAGACACCTATGGCAAGAACGCCCAAAAAGAAATAAAATTCACCTCAGCCTCTTTAGAAAGTTATTCAGACCAATTTAATAGTGCTTCTTATGATGATGGATATGCTACAGCATCAATGTCATTTACATGCAATGCTATTACAATTAATGGTATTACCATGGAATAATAATCAATTATAAAGAAATGTAGCCTCCTGAAATTGTTTTATTACTTCAAAAAGCTATTTTTACACCTAACAAAACATCCAATCAAATTATGAAAAAAGTAATTGCATTATTTGCATTTTTATCAATGACTATGCTTGTATCATGTTCGGGTAACGGACCGGAAGGCGTAGCTAAAAAATTTATTGAACTTACTACTCAAGGCGAATTTGGCGAAGCAAAAAAATATTGCGACGAAAAAACGGGTCAGCTTTTAGGTATGGCAGAATCAATGATTCCGGCAGATAAAAAAGCAGAAGCTAAAAAACAAAAAGTAAACGTTGAAATTATCTCTTCTGAAATTAAAGACGATACAGCAAAAGTAAAATACATAGCTACTGTTGAAGGTGAGAAAGCAGACGCTGCTAAGTCTGGTGAAAAAACACTTGACCTTGTAAAAGTTGACGGTAAATGGAAAGTTACTATTGATAAAGAAAATGGTAATAAAGAAGGCGCTGGCCAAGGTGCTGCACCAGGTGGTGTAACTCCTGCAGATACTATGGCTCCGGAAGCTGCTCCTGTTGTTCCGGCAGATTCTCTTCAATAGCATATTCTACTAAAATTATAATTAAACACTGCCCGATGAAAAAGATACTTTTGATTTTGGCAGTGTTTTTTTGCTTTTTACTACTTTGCTATAATGGATTTTTTTATTTCGACCGTAAATCGGAATTAAAGAGTGTAGTACAGAACCAGGCTATGACCCGTTTAGACCCTACGGAGCTTGTTAAACTACACGAAGGCGACTTTATATTACGTAGAGGTTTTGGCTTTTTTAGCGATTATATTTCTACCACCCTAAATCAGGGAGTTATAGATGTTACCCATGCGGGGATTTTAGTAAAAAAGGGAGAAGAATGGTTTGTTATCCATTCGTTATCATCAGATGTTACAGATGTTGATGGCGTACAAATACAGCCGCTCAACACATTTTTATATTACTCTGAGCCTAAAAAAATTATTGTAACCCGTGCGAAAAACGCGAACGTAGCTACCGGAAAAAAAATAGCCGGTTTGGCAGAATCGTATTTAGAAAAGCAAATTCCGTTTGATCATACCGGTGTTATTGATGATGACTCCGAACTTTTTTGCACTGAATTAATCTGGAAAATACTGGAAAAAGATTTACACTGCTCTACCATCCCTACCGATCCTAACGTGCGTAAAAAGTTTTTTTACACGATGACGCCCATGTATAGTACAGATTACTTTGATATCATTATAAACCAGTACGCAGATTATATAAAAAAATCCCTTCCAAAAAATTGAAAGGGATTTTTTATTGTATGTTGTTATATTATTTACTGCCTAACTTCAAATTATTAAACGTCGATACGTCAATCACTTCTTCGGTATCGGCATCAAAAGATATTGTGATACTATCGCCTACAACTGTCACCGGCAATTCGTTCGATAATTGCGACGACCCAATAAATATTTTCGGCGATGTCTTAACCGTGAAATAGTAAAAACTATTTCCGTTTTTAATATCGCTTTGTATACGGGTTACAACATCTGTAACACTCTTTCGGTTCGAAGCCGATTCAGGATTAATCCTGTTTCCTGCCATATTAAATACATTTTTAAACGACATTAAAGTTTCGCGCATGGTATTGCCCACACCTACAATTGTATAATCGCCAATGGCAACCATAGCATACATTTTCACAAGTCCGCCCCCATCTTTAAGTGTCATTACATAAGTAGGAATGTTGTTTATGTTATACGGTATTGGAAGTGATGCTTTATACCCCTTTTCCTGAACCTTACCTTCGGCACTGCTTTGTGCGGCATACTCGGTTGCTCCGCTTTGGTTGTACATTGTAGCCTCTTTAGTTCGGGTATCTACCAGCATAAATCCTACCGCAGATTCTTCTTTACCCACGGATGACACCCCAGTGTACCAGTACGACTTATTATCTTCACCATAAACTAAAGTAAGGCCTTCAGTAATCATCAACTTATCTTCGTTACTAAAGTTCCAGTACCCGTGTACGTAGTCTCCCCAGTAGGCTAATTGCTCCTCTATAAATGCTATTGGCTGAATTCGGTCTACCCATGCCGGCACATTACTAATGTTATAATCTTTAATTGCACCGGTTTGAGCATCTACCGTAACAATTCCTACAGCATCGTTACCGGAAAATCCTATTTTCTTCTTGTATTTCGTAACTACCCAAAACGGTTTGCCCTGCTCATCAATTTCAAAATTATAATCGGCAAGTCCGGCTGTGGCATATCCATTGTAGTACAAGTGGCGTTCAATCTGGCTGCCGAAAAAAGCCTCCGGCTGGTATTTAATTTTAAGGTCTTTACCGCCTAATGTCTGCACCAGTTTTACATCGCGCTCATTTGTGGCAGATACCATTACATAACCCTCGGTACCGGCAGTATTATTCAACCATTTAAAAAATCCGGAATGTAAAAGTGGCGCTACCCAATACAATTCATTATTAACTTTCTGAATAAAGAATTCGCCTAACTCGGCTTTACTACCAAGCGCCGGATCAGATCCTAATATTTTTTCACCCAGTAAGGTCGCCAAAGGCTCATCTACTACCCGTATACGGTCGAGGGCTATGGGTGCGATATGATTAGTTATTTTTTCGCCCTTTTGTACCTTACCTATCATGTCGCGATAAACCTGGCTCCTAAACATGGGTAGGGTTGTAAATAGAGGTACTATTGTTATGTACGCTAGTACCACGAGCATAGCGTAAAACAACGGTTTATGGAATTTTGCGAATTTTACATTTGTCTTATTACCCACTACCTGCATTTTTGATGTAAACACAATGGCTAACAGCAGTAAAATAATAATCATTACAGGCAGTTGCACAAACCCATAATTAATTACGGGCATACCGAAGTAAAAAAACAGAAATGCGACAATAACAAGTAAAACTACAGCAACACTCTTCTTCATGGTTTATGGTTATTTGGTTTGGTATATTAGTAGGTAAATATACCAATTTGTTACAATTTAAATTTTAGGATTGCGACAGTGACTGCACTATAACTGTAAGAATTTTTATGACCTAATGCTTTTTGTACAGCCTTAATGGCTATTTTTGCTTTAAACCTACTATTGCATGAAACTGCTTATTGTTGAAGATGAACCCAATTTGCTATCGGTTATACGAAAAGGGTTATCTGAAAAAAACCACGATGTAAGTGCAGCGCTTGATGGCACTACTGCATTAGAAATGATCGCAAGTACTACATTTGATGTAATTGTACTCGATGTAATGCTGCCCGACATTAACGGTATCGAAATTTGCCGTCGCCTTAGGGCTGCAGGTAACTTTGTACCCGTACTTATGCTTACTGCTCTTAACAGCAGCGAAAATATTGTGGCCGGCCTCAATTCCGGTGCTGATGATTATATGGCAAAACCCTTTAAGTTTACCGAACTTGAAGCCCGTATTAATGCACTTGCCCGCCGTGCAGGACAGGAACACAAGCAGCCGGAAATAATTATTATTGAAGACCTTGAAATTGATAAGCGTGCTAAAACCGTAAAGCGTGGGGATAAATTAATTAACCTTACCGCTAAAGAATTTAAACTGCTGTACTACCTTGCTAAGAACAAGGATGTTACATTGTCGAGAGAAAAGATACTGGAAAATGTATGGAATATTAACTTTGACATGAATACCAACGTGGTAGATGTGTACATAAACTACATTCGTAAAAAAGTAGATTTGCCTTTTAGTCATAAATTAATTCACACCATAAAAGGACTGGGTTACGTATTAAAACCGTAGTATGCAGATAAAAAAGAAAATTACCATTACATACATCACCCTTTCGGGAATCAGTGCATTGTTGCTGTGTGTGGTTGTGTATTTTCTTTTTAAGCACAATAACGAATATTACTTTGTAAAGCGGCTCGAAGATCGTGCTAAAATTGTAGCATCTATACACTACCAGCACGACCCGGAAAAGGCAAAATATTACCGCCAGCTTAAAGCTAACGGCCTTGAAGAACTGATAGATGAAAGCGACTACGTACTAAAAGTAAATAGTGCCAGCTCGTTTGAATACAATACTAATTTGCACTTGCCACACGAATTTTATAGTGAGGTAATGCAAAATGGGTCTGGCTATGTAGAGGAAGACTACTTGTATTACTATGCCCAGATTTTTAACGAACGAGGCGTTAAATATATGGTTATTGTTGCCGCACGCGATCGCCGCGGCGATAAAAGCACCGTATACATCACCCGAATACTTGTCTTTGGCGGAATTGCATTTTTAATAATAGCCTACTTCTTTGGTCGCTTTATGGCACGCAGGGTTATTAATCCGGTATCGCGCATTACTAAAGATGTAAAGCATATAAGTGCCTCTAACCTGCACAACCGCCTGCCGCTGCCGGAGGGTGATGATGAGGATGAAATTGTAGACCTCACCAAAACGTTTAACGATATGCTCGACAGGCTCGAGACAAGTTTTGAAATTCAGGCGAATTTTATAAACAATGCATCGCATGAGCTCAAAACGCCCATTACTACCATTATCGCCGAAAGTGAGATCGCTCTTTTAAAAGAACGCGAACCCGCGGAGTACGAAGAAGCATTACTTAACATACAAAAGCAGGCTACCCGCTTGGGCAACCTTACCGAAAGTTTACTAAAACTTACCCAAACCGGTTATGATGGCACAAAACAAGTTCAGGATAATGCGCGTATGGACGAGCTTTTAATGGACGTGAAATGTGAACTCGATAAACTGTATCCTGATAATAGAATTACGATACGCATAAACAGCATGCCCGATGATGAGGCATACCTTACCCTGGCCTGCAACAGGCCATTATTAGAATTAGCAATTAGCAACATTATATCTAACGGGGTAAAATACAGCGATAACGAAGAGGTTTTTGTTACGCTGAGTGCGGATATCAAGTCAATTAAAATTGTAATTACCGATATTGGTATAGGCATTCCGCCCGAAGATATTCCGTATTTATATGAGCCATTCTTTAGAGGCAAAAAGGCATCGCGTTATAATGGTTATGGCCTTGGGCTTCCGCTTGCAATGAAAATAATCCGCATGCATAAGGGCGAACTTGCCGTGCAGTCAGAGCCCGGCAAAGGCACTATGGTTAGCATTATTTTTAATACGTAGCCAAACCGCTTACTTACGATGGCTACAACATTAAAATTTCTAACAGAAATTCTAACAAAACTCTAATGCTAAATCGAGATATATATGGCAATAATATTGCAGCTTTGTAATATCCGACAGTTTGCCTCAATTTAACTCCACTTCGGATTAATGTAAGTTGTCCGCAAGAAAGTGTTGTTTCGGTAATTCGTAGGTTATATTTCGATTTATAATAGTTACATTTTACATCAGTGGTGCCGATGTATTTTAGTTTTGGTTAACCGGGTTATAGTGTTCCCGGTGTATAGCTTGGCCGCCCAGTACTACCTATTGGGCGGCTTTGTTATAGTACTACTCCACAACCAGCTTCATCATGCCGCGCTTGTGGTTGATAAAGTTTTTAGAAAGGTATAATTTACGTGCAGTTTCATTATGGTTTTCTATTTCCAAATACAAAACCTTAAGCGAAAGCTCTTTTGCCTGCGCAATAACAAAATCGAGTGTTTGGTTACCCAAGCCTTCGCCACGGGCGCTTTCAATAATAAAAAGCTCATCTAAAAAAGCAATATGCCCTTTGTATTCAAAATTAAAAACAAAGGTTAGTATCGCATAGCCAACATGTTTACCATCTAATTCGATAACCCAGCCTTGCCCCAATCCTTTATTTGCCACAAATTCTAAAAATAATTCTTTAGATACTGCTTTATCAAAAGCATAATTATCAATAGCATAGAAATCGTGCATCATACCCATAACGATATCTGCATCAGCTTCTGTAAACGATTTAAAGGTTGGCTGTTTCATTTGTAATTTGATTTATAATTATGTTTACGGCTCCACGGTTCATGCTTACAAAAGTACCGGCTATGTGCCCGGTTTCCCAACGGTAATCGTTATTGTAAACCAACTGAGACAGCGCATCTTCCATAGTCTCTATATTTTTTACCGCAATACATCCGCCCATTTGCACCAGCGCGACCGCTTCCGGAAATTTCTGGTGGTTGGGCCCAATAATTATTGGCACACCAAAAGCAGCAGGCTCTAGTATATTGTGCAACCCGGCAGTGCCAAAGCCACCGCCTACATAGGCAACATCGGCATAGCTGTATATTTTACCAAGAATGCCTATCGTATTAATTATAAAGACAGAGTATTCCGCAAGATCTTTCCCTTCTTTTTCTGAAAATAAAACCGTATTTTTCGTAATGTTATTTTTGATATCGTTTATATGGTCATCGCCTAAAGTATGTGGCGCGATAATAAATTTAACATCGGTTGATTTATTTATAAAGTCGAAAATTAGTGCTTCGTCTTTAGGCCATGAGCTACCCAAAACCACCGTTGTTTTCCCGTCGATGAAGTCCTCAATAAAAGGTAGAGCATTATCACGGTCAAGTATTTCGCTAACCCTATCATAACGGGTATCACCGCTTACGGTAACATTAGTAAAACCAATACTGGCAAGAAGTTTTTTAGAACTTTCATATTGTACAAAAAAGTGGCTGAAAGCTCTAAATGCCTCACGGTAAAAACCACCATACCATTTAAAAAACGCTTGGTTTTCACGAAACAATCCTGATATTAAATACGTCTTTGTCCCTACTTTTTTAAGCTCATTTAAATAGTTAGGCCAAAACTCATACTTGATAAAGAATGCAATTTCCGGATGCACCAACTGCATAAATTTTTTAGCATTCGCCAAAGTATCTAATGGAAGATATACTACTACATCCGCAGCTTTAGTGTTTTTACGAATTTCATAACCCGACGGTGAAAAAAACGTAAGCACAATTTTATGGCTTGGGTGCAGCTGCCTCATCTTTTCCATGATAGGCAAGCCTTGCTCATATTCCCCTAGTGAGGCAGCATGAAACCAAATGGTTTTATCTGCCGGGCTAATATTATCTGACAACGTTTTAAAAACACCCTTTCTCCCATCAACAAAAAGTTTAATCTTAGGACTAAAGAGTGCCACTACTTTAAGGGCAAATCCGGCAATATGAGTAAGGAGGCTGTAAAGGAAAAACATAGCGAAAATATTGGTGCGCTAAATTACATACTTTATGCCATTTTGATTGGTAAGGAGGTATTAAATTAGTAATTTCGCATTGATTTAAATAATTTCAGTACAATGAAAAAAATCCAGATGGTCGATCTTAAAGGCCAGTATGAAAGCATTAAAGAAACGGTTAATGCATCAATTCAGGAAGTATTAGATAACACCGCATATATTAATGGGCCGCAGGTTCAGAAATTCCAAAAAGACCTTGAGCAGTATCTTGGCGCAAAGCATGTTATACCTTGTGCTAATGGTACCGATGCTTTGCAAATTGCAATGATGGGCCTTGGACTTAAACCGGGCGACGAGGTTATTACAGCCGACTTTACTTTTGCCGCTACGGTAGAAGTTATTGCCCTGTTGCAACTTACTCCGGTTTTGGTAGATGTTGATGCAGATACATTTAATATATCTGTAGAAGCGATTAAAAATGCTATTACCCCAAAAACTAAAGCAATAGTTCCTGTACATTTATTTGGCCAGGCTGCTAATATGGAAGCAATCATTGCACTTGCAAAAGAACACAACCTGTATGTTATTGAAGATAATGCACAGGCCATTGGTGCAGATTATACCTTTGCAGATGGTTCTAAAAAGAAGGCTGGCGTTATGGGCCATGTAGCTTCTACATCATTTTTTCCATCTAAAAATTTAGGGTGCTACGGAGATGGCGGTGCTATTTTTACTAATGACGATGATTTAGCACATTCGCTAAGGGGTATTGTTAACCACGGTATGTATGTGCGGTACCACCATGATGTGGTAGGTGTAAACTCAAGGTTAGACAGTATTCAGGCAGCAGTGCTTAATGCTAAATTACCTTTGCTGGATGGTTACAATGCAGCACGCCAGGAAGCTGCTAATAAATACAGCACAGCTTTAGCAAACCATAAAAATATTATTACGCCTGTAATTAAAGGGAGTCAGGACAGCCATGTTTTTCACCAATATACGTTACGCATTATTGATGCCGACAGGGATGCTTTGATGCAACATCTGCTTGATAAGGGCATACCATGTGCTATTTACTACCCAATACCTTTACACAGCCAAAAGGCATACGCCGATGCACGATATAATGAGGCTGATTTCGCGATAACAAACCAACTTGTTAAAGAGGTATTATCGTTGCCTATGCACACCGAGCTCGACGATGAACAAATTAGATTTATTACCGATAGTATTTTAGAATTTTTAAATCAGAATTTTGAGTAAGAGCTTATTGATAGTACTTTTAAGTTTTGTACTGGGGCTAATTTCCTGCAACCGGGCAGATGACGATCATGCAAATCTTATTGAAGTTGCAAAAGTTTTGAACCTCAAAACGCCATTAAAAGTTGATAAATATTGTACCCTCGATAGTGCTGTGGTGGGCAACAAATTAAAACTTACTTATTATTATACTATTGACGGTATTGAACAAGACAATCTTGATATTGATGTAGATCAGGCAAAAAAAAGTTTAAAATCCACAACGCAAAGTGCATTAGATACTTTAAAAGCAATGAGCATTTTTAAAAAGCCAATTACATTACATTACAAATACAATGACAGAGACGGTAAACACATGTTTGACTACACTATTAGAACAAAAAGTAAATAACTATTACAATTAATAAAAAAACCTCATTACAATGGCAATGAGGTTTTTTTATTATTAAACCTAGTCAGCAGAGAATATTTAAGCTCCCGCTGAAGCAGTTTCTGTTTCCTTATTTATTTTTTTAACCAAGCCTTGTAATACATTACCCGGACCAACTTCTGTAAACAGCGTTGCTCCATCTGCAATCATGTTTTGTACACTCTGTGTCCATTTTACAGGGGCCGTAAGCTGTATAATAAGGTTACGTTTAATCTCGTCAGCATCGGTAACCGCCGTTGCAGGTACGTTTTGGTATACCGGGCAAACAGGATTAGCGAAAGTAGTCTGTTCGATAGCGGCAGCAAGCTCCTCACGGGCCGGCTCCATCATAGGTGAATGAAAAGCACCACCTACCGGCAGTAATAAAGCACGTTTAGCGCCAGCCGCTTTCATTGTTTCGCAGGCAGCTTCAACCGCTTTAGTTTCGCCAGATATTACAAGCTGACCGGGGCAGTTGTAATTAGCTGCTACCACTACTCCATCAATCTGGGCGCAAACATCTTCAACTACATTATCTTCGAGGCCTAAAACCGCAGCCATAGTACTTGGAGTAATCTCGCAGGCTTTTTGCATGGCAAGCGCTCGCTGTGAAACCAGTTTTAAACCATCTTCAAAAGTTAACGATCCTGCTGCTACTAAAGCCGAAAATTCGCCTAACGAATGTCCTGCAACCATATCAGGTTTAAAGCTATCGCCTAAAGTCTTGGCTAATATTACCGAATGTAAAAAAACGGCCGGTTGGGTAACGCGTGTTTCTTTTAATGCTTCAGCAGTTCCTTCAAACATAATATCTGTTATGCGGAAACCTAATATCTCGTTTGCTTTTTCAAAAAGTTCTTTTGCCTGTGCGTTGCTTTCATAAAGCTCTTTACCCATGCCTGTAAATTGTGCCCCCTGACCCGGAAATACGTATGCTTTCATGTAATTGTAGTTTTGTTTTGTGACTGCAAAAATAGCTTTTTTTTAGGATTAGCGATATTTATCACCAACGCTACATTAATGCGAACTATTTAAGAATGATTATTTGCTTTGATTTTAGCTTTGATTTCTTTGATAATATCCGGAGTATAAAATGGAATTGTATCTACAATAAATATAAAAGACTTCATTTTATATTCTGTTTTAAAAAAAATCCTATATGTTGCAAAATGTCTCCTTTTTATTGAGATGATATCTTTTAAAAAAAGTTTTGCCCTATCTACTAAAAGAAAATTATTTTCATAATATATAATTTTTAAATTTCTGCTTAAAATTAAATAAATGAATAAAGAAAAGCTACTAGCAAGAATAAGCATATCTAAAATCCTGTAATCAAGATTAAATATATACTTACAAACAACACATACAAAAAGTGCTACAACATTTATAACCGGTAATATTTTTCGTCGCAAAGGCGTGGTAATACTTGATACTCTAATCATTATTAATTTTTGATATCACAAAAAGCATTTGGTCTACTACCTCATTTGTGCGTATAGTTCCTTGCAAAAAGCTGCTTCCTGCCTTAGCGGCATTAATATTAGTTCTCTATTTTCATTTGTATTTCGTTAAATATTTCTTTTAATTGTTTCTCTTCATCGTAGTAGTTAAAAACTTCTATAAGTTGACTTAAAGATTCCCCCTCCCAAGCATTTTTGAAATAATCAATGTTTGAAATATATTCCTTCATTGTTTTTCTATTAACTTCTTCTCCTATTAACTTATGAACCTCCTTTTCATAATCTACTAAGCTATCCATTGTAGCTGGCCAATCGTTAATTGCTGCAAGAAGTATATTTATTACCTCTTTTATGACGCCTGTTAATTTTCCCGATTCTTGAATCTTTTCAAGGTAGCTCACAGATATACTCATTATCCAAAATTTTAAATGCTTTTTGATGCCAATGTGTTTAGTCTTTAAATCAAATACTTGTCTTGTCGCATTATTGCGGAAGTAATGCGCCGTTTTACTTATACCTATAAACTACCTCATCAAAGCAAAATGCCCTTTAATTTCAGGTGATGCAGCATCTAATTTCACAATACACCAATAGTCGGTTGCAGGTAATGGCCTACCATTTAAGGTACCGTCCCAAGACGGGTTTTGATTACTTAGTTCTGTTATCAGCATTCCGTAACGGTCGAAAATAGTAATAGTAGCCTGTGGCAATTTACCCATACCGGCAAGGGTAAATACATCGTTAGCTCCATCTCCGTTGGGTGTAAACACTTTCGGAATCAGGTCTACTGTAAACTGACGGAAATCGGTACCACAATCCTGTACAGATTTAGCATAGGCAGTATACACACCACTACCCAAACCATAAAATACCGGCGATGCCTGATAAGTAATACCGTCTAAGGAATATTCAAAATTTTCAGGATCAGTATTAGATAGTACTATTGTTGCACTTTCGTTTTTAACGTTAACTGTTTTAATGTCCGGACCCGCAATTGTAATTGCAGTAAAAGTTTTCGTTGCACTGCACCCCGCAGCATTAGATAAAGTTACCGTATAAGTACCTGCTTTAGTAACTGTAATAAGTTTTGTAGTTTCGCCGGAACTCCACTTATAGGCAACATCTGTTACTCCAGCATCCAGCGTTTGATTGGTATCTTCACAAAATTTGACTTCGACATCTTCTCCTGCGTCAGGCAATTGCAATACAGTAACCGTTACTGCTACCCTATTCGCAGAGAAGCAACCATTATTAACGGCTTCTGCATAAAATGTAGTTTCATCAAAAATTTCATGGGTCGTGAAACTGTTACCGGTACCCAGAGCCGTGCCGCCGGTAGCCTGAGCGAACCACGTAATTGTACCTACAGAAGCTGTTGCCTCTAAAATACCTGAGCTACCGCTACACACAGGCACGGTTGATTTTGGCACTGTAACAACAGGTATGGCATTTATTGTAGCTTTAACTAGTGTACGAGTAGCAGTTGTACAGCTGCCATCATTAGCCGATGCGTAATAATTTGTTGTTTCTTTTAATACAGGTGTTGTATAGCCGCTTTTATTGTTGTCAATGTATATAGGAGTTGAGGATGTAGCATCGGCAAACCAGTACACTATACCACTATCGGCAATGGCCTGTAAATTTACGCTGCCAGATCCGCAAATGGTTCCATTTGTAAAACCTGTAATTCTTGGTAGCGTTGCTGTAGTTGTAGCCGAAATTTGCGGAGCAGCTTCACTTGGTGAACCAAATTCTACTATATAACCCCGTGCCTGGTAATCTCCTGTAGGATCTCCACCAACAGACAAGTCATTCCATGACCCTCCCCGCCCTATTCCCGGTGCGGTAACATGTGCATAATGTTCGTTCCCCCCTGTATTATTGGGTTCGTTTGTATTCCAATTCGAATAATTAGGAGATGAACCATTAGCACCCCCATTCCAAAAAACGGTTCCTGCTTCGGGGCCTGTTACCCATTTCCAAACTCCTTCATTTTCGGCGTCAGATCCTCCAATCCACCCATTGCCTGACGCCTGCTCACCACACAGTTTGGCCTCATCGGCAGATAATAATGTGGCAAGATATCCTTTCAACCCATAATAATTAAGCTGTTCTGCCGCCGCCCTGGCAGCTGTCCAGCTAATGCCGTTTTGGGCTACATACCTGTAATAGTGCTGTGTTGAAGCGAGGTAATTAGCATCGCCAATGGTGATAGAAAAAGTGCGCGTGCCAGAAGGGTTTGTACCGTTATTAGTATAAACTACACTTTTTACAGCCTGTACCAGCGTCGTATAAGGTACAGCCGGGCTATTAGTCTGGCTTCTTATAGTAAGTTTGCCGGCAGTAACATCAAAGCTGCTTACAATATCTGTAATGGTTGTATTTAAAGATAACCTGTCCTGCCCATTAACGTAGCCCGATGATATTTGCACGTAAATAGCATTTATATTTGTTGGCGTAGCATCCGGATCTGTGATATTAAAATCAGTAACCACATTTAAAGCGGTTCCGGGGCAGTATACCTGGTTTCCTGTTGCGGTAAGTACCGGTGGCTTATCTGTAGGGGTTTGGGCAAGCGCAAAAAAACAGGATAACAATAAAATGAATTGTATCCTGATATAAATCGATGTAGCATTATTCATTTCGTAAAAATATAAAAATATATTTACGGTGTTGCTAATCTTTAAAGTAATATAATTTCTGAAAAATGTCCCACACTACAATACCCGCACTTACAGATATATTTAGCGAATGCTTGGTACCTAACTGCGGTATCTCGATAACGCCATTACACAGGTTAACCGCCTCTTGCGAAACGCCTTTAACCTCATTACCAAACACTAATGCATACTTTTTATCAGAATCAGGCATAAAGTCCTGCAGCATTATTGCGTTTTCTACCTGCTCTATCGCAAGTACATCTACCCCCTCAGTTTGCAATTTTCGAATTACTTCGAGCACGTCTTTTTGATGTTCCCAAACAACGGTATCAGTGGCGCCGAGGGCGGTTTTGTGTATTTCTTTATTGGGTGGCGTCGCGGTAATGCCGCACAGGTAGATTTTTTCGATTAAAAAAGCATCAGCTGTTCTAAAAACCGACCCAATATTGTGCAGGCTCCTAATGTCATCTAATATTATAATGATTGGTGTTTTTCCGGCTTGCTTAAATTCTTCGGTGTTTTTACGTTCCAGTTCGCTGTTCGCTAATTTTCTCATGATGGTAATTCTTCTTCCGGCAAAATTAAGGTATTCCATTTGGTTTAGCCAAAAAAATAAGATTACTGTAACTGATTAGTCAATGGTTAAGCGCTCACTGCAATCTCCTTTTTTTTGTTTAATTTCGCCCTAAGCAATAAATCCTTATTCCATTGGCATCTACAGAAAAACAGGCGAAAGAAACTCCTTTAATGAAACAGTACAATACCATTAAGGCGAAATATCCTGATGCGTGCCTATTGTTTCGAGTAGGCGATTTTTACGAAACTTTTGGCGAAGATGCTGTTAGAGCTGCAGGAATATTAGGTATTGTACTTACCAAACGAGGTGCAGGCAGCGAAACCGAAACGGCTTTAGCTGGCTTTCCGCATCATTCGCTTAATACTTACTTGCCAAAGCTAGTCAAGGCTGGGCTGCGTGTTGCAATATGCGACCAGCTGGAAGACCCTAAAATGACCAAGACCATCGTGAAACGTGGCGTAACCGAATTGGTTACTCCCGGGGTATCTATGAATGATGAAGTGCTGCACAGTAAATCCAATAACTTTTTAGCAGCAGTTTATTTCGGTCGGAAAATTTTAGGTGTCTCTTTTTTAGATGTTTCTACCGGAGAGTTTTTAACAGCACAGGGCAATGAAGAATATATAGATAAGCTGCTGCAAAACTTTAGTCCAAGCGAGGTACTTGTGCCTAAAAATGAAAAGACAAACTTTAAAGAAATTTTTGGTGAAGATTACCATACCTTTTATCTCGAAGATTGGGTTTTTAAAGAAGATTACGCTTATGAAAATCTTACCTCGCACTTTAGTACCAATTCCTTAAAAGGTTTCGGGGTTGAAGAATTACAGGAAGGTATTATTGCCAGTGGCGCAGTGCTGTATTACCTGAGCGAAACACAACACAACCGTGTACAACATATCACCAGCATACAACGTATTGCAGAGGATGCCTATGTGTGGATGGACCGTTTTACGATCCGGAACCTGGAACTGTACCAAAGCCCGAATGTAAATGCGGTTACATTGCTTGAGGTAATCGACCGTACCTTATCGCCTATGGGCAGCCGATTGCTTAAACGCTGGCTTGCCCTGCCACTTAAAGATGGTAATAAAATACGTGCCCGCCATGAGGTGGTGGCCTACTTAAAAGAAAACAAAAGCATACATACCCGCATACAAAATCAGATTAAGCAAATATCCGACCTTGAAAGGCTGATCTCTAAAATTGCGACTGGAAAGGTTAGTCCACGCGAAGTAGTGTACCTTAAAGATTCGCTTGATGCTATTATCCCTATTAAACAACTCGCACTGGAAAGCCATAACGAGGCACTTAAAGCCATTGGCGACAGCCTGCACAGTTGCGACCTGTTACGTGAAAAAATTAAAACCACCCTGCACCCGGAAGCTCCTGTCTCTATAAACAAAGGTAATGCGATTGCCACAGGCATTCACCCTGAACTGGACGAGCTGCGCGCCATTGCTTATTCCGGCAAAGAATATCTGGATGGTATTGAGCGCAGGGAATCGGCCGCTACGGGAATTACGTCCCTTAAAATATCATTCAATAATGTATTTGGGTATTATATTGAGGTGCGAAACGCTCATAAAGATAAAGTACCTACCGAATGGATACGCAAACAAACATTGGTTAATGCCGAGCGTTACATTACCGAAGAACTTAAAGAATATGAAACCAAAATATTAGGTGCTGAGGAGAAAATTCACCATTTAGAAACCCAGCTTTTTGAACAACTTGTGGTCTGGATTGCTACTTACATTAAACCGGTACAGCTTAACGCCAGCCTTATTGCCCAGATGGACTGCCTTGCATCATTCGCGCAATTAGCGATTGAGAATAAATACGTTTGCCCGGAAATTGACGAAAGTTATGAACTGGATATTAAAGAAGGCCGCCACCCGGTTATAGAAAAGCAACTGCCGGTAGGCACGCCCTATATTACTAATGATGTATTTTTAGATAGGGAGTCGCAGCAAATAATAATGATTACCGGGCCTAACATGTCGGGTAAATCAGCTATTCTACGCCAAACGGCATTAATAGTATTACTGGCACAAATGGGAAGCTTTGTTCCTGCCAAGAGTGCCCGCCTGGGTGTGGTAGATAAAATATTTACCCGCGTAGGAGCGTCAGACAATATATCGATGGGCGAATCGACTTTTATGGTCGAGATGAACGAAACGGCAAGCATCCTGAATAACTTATCAGACCGAAGCCTTATTTTATTAGACGAGATAGGCCGTGGCACCAGTACTTACGATGGTATTAGTATTGCTTGGGCTATTGCGGAGTTTTTGCATGAGCACCCATCTCAGCCTAAAACACTTTTTGCTACGCACTACCATGAGCTTAACGAAATGCAGGACATTTTTACCCGCATACAAAACTACAATGTAAGTGTAAAGGAACTAAAAGACACTGTACTGTTTATACGCAAGCTTGTAAAGGGCGGCTCTGCGCACAGTTTTGGTATTCATGTAGCCAAGATGGCCGGAATGCCGCAAACGGTGATACAAAAAGCCCAGAAGATGCTAACGAAATTGGAGAAGAACCATTCGGGTGAAGCACTTGGTGCTATCAAAGCATCGATTAAAGATGAACTGCAGTTGAGCTTTTTTAACCTTGACGATCCACTATTAGAAGAAATAAAGGAAGAAATAATAAACCTCGACATAAATACCCTTACCCCGGTGGAGGCATTAATGAAGCTAAACGAGATAAAACGCATGCTTACCAAATAACAATTAAAAAAGTTTTAATTTTAAGACAAACGTTATCAGAAAGTTATGGTTTTATTGAAAAAAAAGTTCAATAAACGTTTGCAGAACTCAAAAAAGCCTGTATATTTGCACCCGTAATAACGACAGAATAACGTTCCTATACTTAATGCGAAAATAGCTCAGTTGGTAGAGCGCAACCTTGCCAAGGTTGAGGTCGCGGGTTCGAATCCCGTTTTTCGCTCAATATTTTTTTTTAAGCTCGAGTGGTGGAATCGGTAGACACGCTGGACTTAAAATCCAGTGGGTAGTAATGCCCGTGCGGGTTCAAGTCCCGCCTTGAGTACAAGATATTTAAAGCCTATAATTTTTTATTGTAGGCTTTTTTTATGCGCTGTAGTTTTCAATTTACTTACAATACAAAAGCGAGGCTACCTGATTAGATAGCCTCGCTTTTTTATTTACAATATTAAGCACTGAATACTGACTACTGCCAAACTACTCTTTCTTATCCTTCTTTTTAAACAAGCCATTTACTGCATTTTTAACCTGAGCCTTAGCTGCGTCTTCCGCCTGCTTTTTCAATTCGGCATTAGTTTTCGGCGTGGTGGTTTTTGTAGTATCTGTAGTTGTTGTAGCAGGCTTGTTCTTATTAATAAGTCCGTTTAATAACTCTTTACCTTTATCGGTTGCCTGGTTTAAGTATTTATCCTTTTGCTGGTTTACAAGCTGTGTTGTAAGTGTGGTAATCGATTTAGAAAGGTCGGTACTAACTTTAGGGTTTTTAAATGTACCTGTAATTAACGCATTAACCGGCACGCTTACTTTATTGGCATCTGCTTTAAGTGTAGTAAGTAATTTATTAACCTCAGCACCCATGTACTTTGCAGGAACTTCAAATCCAATAGTATAATTCATCGCCTGATCGAAACCGTGTGTCCCTGCAACATCAATATCAATATCCTGGTATTTAAGTTTAAAAGGCTTTATAATTACCTTGCCATCATCAAACGAAAGGTTTATTTTCTGGTTCAGGTTAATTTTCGACGGATCTAAAAACTTAACGCTATTGGTAAGCGCGCTAAGCACCTTAGAATTTGAAGTATTGATAACCGTATTAGCCAGCGCCCCGGCTAAATCTCCGGTCAATGACTTAAGGTCGGGAGTAAACTCATTATCCAGGTTACCTTTTAAATTAATAGTGGTGTTTAGCTTACCGCTAATTACACCCGCAATAGGCGCTATAGCTTTAAGCATCTCCAGCTGGGTAAACGACTGTGTGATATCCATATTATTAAGCGCAAGCCCTACGTCAAATGTAGGCTTAGCCTCCTTAGTAGACACTTTACCGTTAAAGCCTATGTTACCGCCAAATACTGTTGTTTTTACATTTTGCAATGTCACCGCCTGATCTTTAATAATCATTTTACCAGACACATCTTTAAGGTTCAGGTTGTCATACACTACAGTGTTAGCTTTAGCTGTAATAGTACAATCTAAAAAGGCAGGTATCTTAACCTCTTCTGATTTTGTATCCGTTTTAGTGGTCGTAGTTTTCTCGCCGTCTGTCTTCTTCGTTGTAGTAGTTGTCGCTGTAGCTTTAGGAGCCATAAAGTCGGCGATAACTAACTTATTGCTGCTCATATTAAAGTTACCCTGCAGCGTTTGATCTTTTAAAATAAACCCGTAAAAATTATCAAGCGTACCCGTAATTGCAACATCTGACCCTCCCGTTTTTGCATCAAAGCGGCTCAGGCTAATTCGGCTTGGGTTAAACTGCACATCGGCCTGGCTTATAACAAGCGGTTTCGGGAAACCATCAGCCGCATAATTAAATCCGCTAAGGCTTAAGCTGCCATTGTTCTGCATTTTTTCGTAAGCACCGGTTTCTACCGATTTCATATCGAATTTAGTTTCTACATTAGCTCTTAGTATACCAGATAAAGGCACGCTAAGTTTAACAGGATAGGCTTTGCTAACATTACTAAGATTAATTATACCTTTCAGTTTAGCATCAACTAACGGGTTTTCGATAATGTTACGCACATTAGCGCTGGCATCAAAAACATCCTGGTCTATTTTAAACGAAAGCTTATCCAAGTTTACATAGGTGTCGTTAAGTACTCCTGTTTCATTAATGATCTTGGTATCGATAACAATATTCTCGACCGATTTTGGCAGGTCAGGGTATTTAAACGATGCATTATTACTTGCAATAGCTACATTAAACTTAGGCACAGTATTATCGTTTACGAGGCCATTCAGTTTACCATTAATTGTAAAATCGCCTTCGGTTTTTACATTGGCAATACTACCCGAGTACGACTCCGGTATTAAGCCTAAAAAGTTTTTAAACGATGATGTAGGCGTTTTAAAGGTAAGATCAATTTGCTGGCCCGCTTCCTGTAACGCTACGCTACCGTCAAACTCTAAAGGCAGTTGATTTATAAAAGCCTTATTCTCTTTGAAGGTGTAAATCTTTTTATCGAGATCCATACCCAATACAGCATCCAGTTTAAGCTTCACCTTACGCATGTAATTGGTTTTATCCATATCCATAGTAAGCGTGGCTGTGGTGTGGGTATCAAGATCCAGCTTATTGGCTGCGAAGTTGCCGTTACCACTGTGATTAAGGCTATCAATAACCACTTTTACTTTAGATCGCTCATAGTAATATTTAAAACGAAGGTTTGCAATATCATAGTTCTGGATGCTTAAAGCGAACGGTTTTGTAGGTTCAGATGATGCCGGTTTCTCTTCCGCCTTTTTAATAGCTATATCAAAATTACCTAATCCATCCTTATTGAACAATATGTTTACCACGCCATCTTTAGTGCTGATAGACTCAAGGTTCATGGTTTCACCTTCACTCTTAAACAATTCTTTGACCGACATATTAAGGTTTACCTCACCCATGTACACCAACGTATCTCCTGCAAACGGAGCCTTGTTTATAACGCTCAATTTATCTACGGTTACGCTTGCCTTTGGGAAATGGCTAAATAAACTTAGGCTAACATCTTCAAAAGCTACGGTGGCATCTACCTGATCATTAATTGCTTTAACTACCATCGATTTTATTTTATCTTTAAATAAAAACGGTGCGGCTGCAAGGGCAATTATTATAACAAGAAGGACAATACCTGTCCATTTCAGGATTTTTTTAACCATAATATTCTTCAAATTTTAAACTACTAAGATAATGTAGTATAACGTATTTATTTGATATTTATTTCAAAAGGCATAATGGCTTGGGCACCTTTAAGCTGTGTTACGCGCCTTATGCGCTCTATCATTCTGTAGCTTTCTTCGCCTACCTCTTCCTTAATAAACTCCTCTTTGCTTTGTGCAAATGGCAGCCCGCTTATACCTTTAAGGTACTTATCAAAAGTACGCTCAAACTCAGGGTAATTTTGTGTGCTGTACTTTGTGGTCTTGCCCAGCTTAGCAGCATATTTTATAGCCTTATCCAAACCGCCAATCTCGTCAACCAAGCCAACTTTAATAGCATCAGCTCCGGTCCATACCCTACCTTGTGCAATACTGTCTACTGCTGCCGGTGTCATGTTACGGCCTTTAGCCACACGGTTTACAAAGGTATTGTACACGTGTTCTACACCTTGCTGAATTACGGCACGGGTATTATCTTTAAGCGGAGTAAACAAGCTATAACCCGCTGCGTTACTATGTGTATTTACCTGTTCTGTATGAATACCCAAATTGTTAGATACTTTAGAAAAGTTAGGCAACACACCAAACACACCAATAGATCCTGTAAGTGTACTTGGCTCGGCAAAAATGCGGCTGGCATTACATGATATGTAATATCCGCCGGAAGCCGCATAATTACCCATAGATACCACAACAGGCTTTTTCTTTTTAGCGAGTTCTATCTCCCGCCATATAAGTTCAGACGTTAGTGCACTACCACCCGGGCTGTCTACACGTAGCACTATCGATTTTACATTGACATCTTCTATTGCCGCTTTAAACGCTTGTCTCACTGCAATTTCGCCAATCACGTTTACGTCGCCTTCGCCACCTGTAATCTCGCCTTGTGCGTATATAATAGCGACTTTATCTGTAGCATCATTTAGCAGATTATTAAGTGCAGTAGCTTTTACGTAATCCAGAATTTCAACTTTGTTGTACTCTTCGTTATTTTTAACCTTAAGAGCTTTTTTAATACCACTTTCAAACTCATCCATATAGCCTATTTTATCAATAAGTTTGGTTTGTTTGGCTAAATCTGCTGTGCGTGCACCAAGGTTTTCTGCAATTGCGTTAAGGCTGTCTACCGAAATTTTTCGGCTGGCAGAGATGTCCGTAGCGATAGAACTCCATATTGAGGTTAGCAAAGCCGTAACCTGTTCCCGGTTTGCGGCACTCATTTCGTTAGCTAGAAAAGGCTCTACGGCACTTTTATACTTACCATGGCGTATAACCTCCATAGAAATACCTGTTTTTTCCTGAAAATCTTTAAAGAACATAACCTCACTCGATAATCCTTTAAAATCAAGGTCACCGGCAGGATTAAGATAAATTGTATCGGATACTGAATTAAGGTAATAATCGCTTTGCGAATAGGTATCTGAATACGACACTACAAATTTGCCCGACTTTTTAAACTCGTTAAGTTTATCCCGTAATGATTTATTTTGAGCCATACCCAGCATAGTCGCACTGTTGGTAATGGTAATGCCTTTAATTTTTGAGTCGGTTTTAGCGGCATCAATAGCATTAAGAACATCTACAAGGCCATCTTTAGGTTCTGAATTTAAAAAGCTGTAAGTATCGTTATAAAAAGTTCCGCCATAGTCGTTAGTCACCTCTTCGAGATTGAGCTCTATAACCGAATTATCTTTTACTTCAACCACCTCGTCGTTACTACTGCCTGAAGCAGCAACACCAACTACTAACAACATTAATATAAAGAACAAAAAGAAAAACAAAAACAGCCCCACTACTGTGGAAAGAACATTTTTTAAAAACTGCATAATACCAAAATTTATTTTTACATAAGTCGCAAAAGTACATCTTATGTTACAGCAGGGCAGGGCATGTTCTAAATTTATTAACAGATAGCACAATTTTAATATCCGCAACAAAATGTTTAGTTACTTTGTAGCTTATGAAATTTCAAAACAGCGCAATTTTATCGTTAGGCAGTAACCTGGGCAACCGTTTGCAAAATTTGCAGCAGTGCATCGATTATGTTAATACCAATGTAGCTACTGTTATAAAAACATCCGGCGTGTACGAAACTCCTGCATGGGGTTTTGAAGGCGAAGCCTTTTATAACTGTGCTATACTTATACATACTACAAAAACCGCACAGGAATTACTCACAGGCCTGCAACAAGCAGAACAAAATGGCGGCAGGGTGCGCAGCGCAAATGGCGAATATGTTTCGCGTACCATTGATATCGACATTATTGCTTTTAATGATGATGTTATTAGTCAGCTCGACCTCAACATTCCGCATTTACTAATGCGCGATCGTAAATTTGTGCTGCTTCCGCTTAAGGATGTTGCACCTGAGTGGACTCACCCCATACTTAATTTAGACATTACCCAGCTTATTGCCGGTACAGACGATGCCAGCCCTTGTACATTAGTACACGGGCTGACCCAACCTTTAGCAGTTTTTAACCCTAAACAATTTAAGTACATTGCCATTGAAGGTAACATTGGCGCCGGAAAAACATCGTTAGCAGCAAAAATATCGGAAGATTTTAACGCACGCCTGGTGCCGGAACGTTTTGCCGACAACCCTTTTTTACCGAAGTTTTATAAAGATCAGGCGCGCTATGCGTTCTCTTTAGAAATGTCTTTCCTGGCCGATCGTTACCAGCAGCTTACTGATGATTTAGCACAATTTGATTTGTTTAGCGATTTTGTAGTAGCCGATTACCATATTTTTAAATCGCTTATCTTTTCTAAAATTACCCTAAGCGACGACGAATACCAATTATACCGACGCTTGTTTGATATTATGTACAAAGATTTACCTAAACCGGGGCTGTACATTTACCTGTACCAGAGTACCGAGAGGCTTTTGCAGAATATTAAAAAACGTGGCCGCAGTTACGAACAGGATATCGAAGCCAGCTACCTGGATAATATAAACCGCGGCTACCTCGATTTCATAAAATCGGTAACCGGGCTAAATGTTTTAATTGTAGATATTACTAACCGGGACTTTGTAAATAATCAGGAAGATTATTTGTGGCTTTTAAACGAAATAAATGCAAAGTCGAAAGCGTAAAGGTGGAGGCTATAAGTGCTGTGTGTCATTCTGAGCGAAGTACAACGAAGTCGAAGAATCTTTATTTATTCGTAGAAAATAAACAGCCTGTAAATCTACTATGGTATAAACCTTCAGTATAAACGCATGGAACCATCGGCTCTACCCTACCTGACTGTGTTTTAAATTTACAACGTTATAGCTCAAAACATATCAACAAAAAATTTAAAGGATAATTGTATCTTGCCGAAAATTTGCAAGAGTGCATTTTTTGAAAAGAAATGTAAATTATCATTATGAAATTATTACGCTTACTGGTTCTGTTAGTGGTATTTCCTGCATTTGCGCAACAAGGCGGCATGTGGATACCGTCGCTTTTAAAAGGCATAAACGAAAAAGAAATGAAAAACCTGGGCATGAAAATGTCCGTTCAGGATATTTATGATGTTAACCATGCCAGCTTAAAGGATGCCGTGCCTCAATTTAACGGTGGCTGTACCGCAGAGGTTATATCAAATCAGGGGTTGCTACTAACCAACCACCACTGTGGCTACGGCCAGATACAGGAGCACAGTACCGTAGATCATGACTATTTAGCTGATGGTTTTTGGGCAATGAGCCAGGCTGAAGAGCTGCCTAACCCCGGACTTTTCGTTACGTTTATAGTACGTATTGAAGACGTATCCACTAAAGTGTTAGAGGGAACCAACGCACTTGACGAAAAAGCCAGACAGAAAAAAATTCAGGAAAATATAACCAGCCTTACCAAAACTTTACCTAAACAAGCCTGGGAAGAAAACAGCATCCGTACGTTTTACGAGGGTAACCAATACATGTTGTTTGTAACCGAGACCTTTAGGGATGTTCGCCTTGTAGGTGTACCGCCATCATCCATAGGTAAATTTGGTAGTGATACAGATAACTGGGTGTGGCCAAGGCATACCGGCGATTTTTCTATGTTCCGTATTTACGCGGGTAAAGACAACCGCCCTGCAGAGTACAGCAAGGATAACGTGCCATACAAGCCAAAACACTTTTTACCGGTATCTGTAAAAGGTATTAAAGAAGATGATTTTACATTGGTATTTGGCTACCCGGGCCGCACTACAGAGTATTTGCCTTCCTCGGCGGTGGAGCAAACCGTAAACGTGCTTAATCCGGCTAAAATTGAAATTAGGGATGCTGCACTTAAAGTGGCTGACGGTTTTATGCGTAAAGACAATGCCATAAAAATACAGTATGCTGCTAAGTACGCAAGTATTGCCAACTATTGGAAAAAATGGATAGGCGAAAATCAGGGGCTTACTAAAAGTAATGCAATAGGTATTAAAAAAGACTACGAGAAAAACTTTAACGCCTGGGTTAAAAAAGCAGGCAAGCAGGCAGAGTATGGAAATCTTATAGCCGACTTTGATAAGAATTACAAAGCTATAGAGCCTTACGCCCTTGCACGCGATTACTTTGTAGAGGTTGCCTTAAGAAATACCGAGTTGCTTACTATAGGTTATAAATTATACCAGTTAGAGCAGGTATACACTACCCGTGGAGAACAATCGTTTAACGATCGTAAAAATAATGCAGTCGCTGCTTTTGCAGACACGTATAAAAACTTCAACAAAAACGTAGACGAAAAAACATTTGAGAAACTAATAGAGCTTTATGCTACTAAAAGCCCAAAACAGTTTTTACCTAAAGAGCTCGTAGGAGTAAATTACGCTAAACTCACCACAGATGTTTACAGCAAATCGAAGCTTACATCATATGATAGTGTTAAGCAACTGCTTGCCGGCGATGCTAAAACGGTTATAGCAAAATTAAACGATGATAAAGGGTACCAACTTATTAAGGCAATGGCAAATACTTTTATAAATCAGGTTAACCCTAAGTACGACGAAATTAATTTAAACATAGCTTCGTTACAGCGCACTTACATGAAGGCTATTTTAGAGCTTAGCCCTAAAGATGCACGCCTTTTCCCGGATGCTAACAGCACATTAAGGGTTGCCTATGGTAAGGTTAAAGGGTATGAGCCACGCGATGCTACGTATTACGAACCTGTAACGTACCTTGATGGTGTTATGGAAAAATATGTACCTAACGATTACGAGTTTGATGTGCCTCAAAAGTTACGCGACCTGTACAATAAAAAAGATTACGGACAGTACGGCGAAAATGGCAAAATGCCGGTTTGTTTTATTGGTACTAACCATACAACCGGAGGAAATTCCGGCAGTCCCGCTATTGATGCTAAGGGTAACCTTATAGGTTTAAATTTTGACCGTGTTTGGGAAGGAACCATGAGCGATATACATTACGACCCATCGATTTGCCGCAACATTATGGTAGACATTCGCTATGTTTTATTTATAGTTGATAAATATGCAGGTGCAAAAAACCTGATAAATGAAATGGAAATCGTAAAATAACATGGATATCTACTTATCAGTTTTTTTTTCCAGCCGATAACTCCTTGCCGATAATGGTGGAAAACAGATAGTTGAAAAGATAATGTTTAGCATGAATTAAGGCTCGTAAAATTCTGAATTTCAAAGGATAAAAGAATTAAAAAAAATTAACGCTTAAATATTTTGCGATATTAAAAAATTTATATCTTTGCCTCGAATTAATAATTAACCTTTATAATTTAGTAAGATGAAAAAAGTTGTTTTAAGCGTAGCTCTTGTAGCTGTATTAGGTCTTTCATTTGTATCATGTAAAAAAACTGAAACTGAAACTACTGAAACTTCAGTAGATTCAACTACAGTTGAAGCTCCAGTTGCTGAGCCAGTTGCTGCTCCTGCTGATACAGTTGCTGTAGATTCTACTGCTACAACTACTACAACTACTACTACTCCTGCAGCTCCAGCTCAGTAATTAGTACGTAATTAAAGTATAATGAGTCCCGCTTAGGCGGGACTTATTTATTTATACCAATCTGCAAAAAAAAATGCTTTACCATTGGCGAAGCATTGTTATTTCTTATCTGTACTTCTCTTATACGTTTATCTGTACCACAAACCCTTCATACGATCGCACGTTAAATACCGTACCATCTTCAAAAATTAAGTACTGCCCTTTTATACCCGCAAGCTTGCCGCTATAAGTAGGTGTAGTGGCTAAATTAAGGCTGCTGATTTTTTTAGGATACTGCAATACCGGATATTCCAGTGAATACAGTTTTTCGGTCGTGGTTTCGAAGTACTGCTGTACTTCATCCGGCAGTAAATAACTTGCCTCGTTACGGCGCGCTATTAAATCTATAGGCGCAACATCATTTAACAACATTTTTTTCCAGTTTATTTTATCGCTGTAATGGCTTTTAAGTGCTACCTCCGTAATTCCGGCAAGGTAGCGGTTAGGCACTTCTACCAGTGGTATCGCGTAGCTCGCACCTTGATCTATCCATCGGGTAGGCACCTGTGTACTGCGGGTTACCCCTACTTTCATATCGCTGCTTGCCGCAAGATATACCACATGAGGCTTTAATTGCACGCGCTGCTCATACTCCAGGTCTCTATCGGCAACACCTAAATGCGCAGTGCTAAGCTCGGGGCGCATTATCCAGTCGCCTGCAGATGGTATACTGTAAAAACAATCGTAGCAAAAACCCATGCGGTAAATTTTTTTCTTCTTACTACAATTAGTACAACTGTAACCCATAAAGTTAATTTCGAGCTCTTTACCCAATAGCTGATTTACATTTAAAAAGCTTGTTTCAAAAACAAGGTAATACTGTATTGGGCTACCTGCCTCGGTTTGCATTTTTGTAAGTACGCCTTCGTATCGCATGAAAAATTTTAGTATATTTAGGGCATAAAGATAGTGTAAATATGGCTTTGCCTATAATCAACTCGATAGCATCGTGGATACTTAAAAAGAGGATCCATCAAATAGAACTGTTCATGAAGTACCCAAATGAGGTACAGGAAGAACTGCTTCACAACCTTTTACATACTGCCGCAAATACTGTTATTGGCAAAAAGTATGAATTTGGGTCTATTAAAAATTACGCCACATTTGCAGAGCGTGTTCCAGTTTCAAGCTATGAAGACCTGGAGCATTTAATAGAGCAAACCCGTACCGGAGAGCAAAACGTTTTTTGGCCCAGCCAGATAAAATGGTTCGCAAAATCGAGCGGAACTACAAATGCTAAAAGCAAGTTTATACCCGTAAGCAGCGAAGCACTGGAAGATTGCCATTATAAGGGCAGTAAAGATTTACTGTGTCTCTACCTAAACAATAACGAAGACTCGCAACTGTTTACCGGTAAAAGCCTTCGATTGGGTGGCAGCAAACAATTATACCAGGACAATAATACTTTTTTTGGCGACCTCTCTGCAATCTTAATCGACAATATGCCTTTTTGGGCAGAGCTAAGCAGCACACCAAGCAGCAAGGTATCGTTAATGGGCGAATGGGAAACAAAACTTGCCGCTATAGTAAACGAAACCGTTAATGAGAACGTAACCAGTTTTGCCGGTGTACCCTCGTGGATGATGGTACTTTTAAACCGCGTATTAGAGAGTACCGGTAAAAGCAATTTGCTCGAAATATGGCCTAACCTTGAAGTGTATTTTCACGGTGGGGTTAGCTTTGAGCCCTACCGCGAGCAGTACAAAAAAATTATCCCAAAAAAAGACTTTCAGTTTTACGAAATATATAATGCCTCTGAGGGCTTTTTTGCCATTCAGGATAGTAATGACAGCAGTGAATTACTGCTAATGCTGGATTACGGCATTTTTTACGAATTTATACCTATGGACACTTTCGGCAAACCTAACCAAAAGGTTATTCCGTTATCTGAAGTGGAACCGAACAAAAATTACGCGGTTGTTATCACTACCAATGCCGGTTTGTGGAGGTACCTGATAGGTGACACCGTTCGTTTTACATCTATCGATCCGTACCGTATTAAGATAACGGGCCGCACCAAACACCATATTAATGTTTTTGGTGAAGAACTTATGGTTGAAAATACTGATAAGGCTATTGCTAAAGCATGCGAGGCCACAGGAACACAGGTGTTGGATTATACGGTCGCCCCAATTTTTATGGAAGGTAAGGAGAAAGGTGCCCATGAGTGGATTGTTGAGTTTAAATGTGTACCGGCAGACGTTGAACACTTCCGTACGATACTTGACGAATCGTTACAAGGTTTAAATTCTGATTACGAAGCGAAGCGCTATAATAATATGACACTAAATCCGCTTGTATTAAATGTAGCCAGGCCAAAGCTATTTTATGACTGGTTAAAGGAACAGGATAAACTTGGCGGGCAGCACAAAATACCGCGATTAAGCAACGAGCGCCGCTACCTTGAGCAGTTAAAGAGCATGCAGGCAGAAGGCAGTTTATCAGCAGACGCATAATTATTCAAATAATAGATAATCAGTTAATTGGCAAAAATTTTGGCATCATGTTTGCTTAATACTAATTAACTAATTAATGACGAAAGATTTATGAGCAGAAAGTATCTATTAGCAGCAGGGGCATCTTTATTATTGTTACTAACATCGTGCGGACCAAAAGTGTACCACTATGGTTGCAGCGGTAAAAGATGTTCAAGCAGATATTAAAAGTTGATCGAACATAAAATATAATAAGGCGGCTAAGATAATTCTTAGCCGCCTTGTATTTTAAGCCATTATTGTATTAATTGTTTTATAACTAATAAACTTCTATTTTATTTTTAGTAAGTTTGGAAAATGAATGCAATGATTTATGGGCAAGCACCTGATATAGAACAAAAAAGACTTAAAGAACTAAGAAGTTACGACATACTTGATAGCCTCTCGGAAAAAGATTATGATGATATAACTGTTCTTGCATCTACAATTTGCGATACACCCATTGCATTAGTAAGCCTTGTAGATAAAGACAGGCAGTGGTTTAAAGCAAACCGCGGGCTTGGAGTTCCGGAAACCCACAGGCAACATTCGTTCTGTTCGCACGCTATACTAAATCCTACAGAGCCATTTATTGTAACCGATTCACGCCTTGACGATCGCTTTAAGGATAACCCCTATGTTACCGGAAATCCTAATATAGTTTTTTACGCAGGCATTCCGCTAGTATCTAACGGCCAGGGATTGGGATCTTTTTGTATTATCGATAACAAACCCAGAGAACTTACCCAAAAACAACTCGATGCGCTTAAAATTTTGGCCGGGCAGGTTATGAATTTATTGGAGTTGCGAAAATCGAACATCGAACTCAACCTTAAAAAAGAGGTACTAGAGATAAAAACTAAAAACCTTGACGCTATTATTGCAGAAAGGTTTGCTGAGATAGAGCAAAAAAATATTTTGCTTGAAAAAGCAAATGAAGAGTTGCAGGCTTTTAATTATATTTCGAGTCATGATTTGCAGGAGCCGCTCCGTAAAATACAAACTTTTACATCGCTGATAACCGAGAGGGAAGCAAAAAATTTATCCGATGCAGGTAAAGAATATTTTGCTAAAATAGGAAAGGCATCATCCCGAATGAGCCACCTTATAAAAGACTTGCTTGCCTATTCGCGCACAACTATAGATAAGCAAACGTTTGATGTAGTTTCGCTTCAAAGTATTGTTAATGAGGTAGTACATGATTTGCAGGATGATATTGATGCTAAAAACGGAGTTGTAACACTAATTAATAGCGAAGATATCTGCGCAATTACTTTTCAGCTAAGGCAGGTTATCTTCAATTTAATCTCAAATTCACTAAAGTTCAGCAGGTCAAACGTTCCTCCGGTAATAACTATTAACTGTAAAGTTTCAAGTAGTCCTGATGTAACCAGCGATAAACAATACCACCTAATTACATTTAAAGATAATGGCGTTGGGTTTGATAACAAATACCGCAAAAAAATATTCGACCTTTTTCAGCGCCTTGAAACCGAAGAACACCAAACAGGCACAGGGATAGGCCTTGCTATTGTAAAAAAGATAATAGACAACCATAAAGGCTACATTATTGCCGATAGTATCCTTAATGAAGGCACAGTGTTTAAAATTTATTTGCCTGTGTAATACAACTTATTATATATAAAAAACCATCCCTCGCAGGATGGTTTTTTTTATCAGCTTGAGCTGATTTTATATTTTAAAAGTAACTACCGGCCTAACGGCATGGTTCACTAAATCTTCACTCACGCTGCCGTTAAAAAAGTGGGCCAGCCCCTGGCGGCCATGCGTGCATATACCTATCAGGTCGGCATTAATGCTGTTGGCAAAATGCAGCACACCCTTTTCTATATTCAGGTCGTTATATACATGAGTTTCATAACCATTAACCAAACTAAAACCGCTTACAAAATCATGCATAAGTTTTTGAGATGCATGTGTTGATTTAAAGTCGTTAGGTGTATTTACATAAACCAGTTGCAGTTTCGATTTAAAGCTGTTAGCAAAATCAACCACCTGTGCAAAAGGTTTTTTTATTTCGTTACTAAAGTTAGATGCGAAAACAAATTTTTCAGGATTGAAGTTTCCTTGTTCCTTTTTAATTACCAGTACCGGTACGTGCGATGTTCTAACAACCTTTTCTGTATTAGACCCTATAAACATTTCTTTAAAACCACTTGCCCCATGCGACCCCATTACAATAAGATCGATATCATGTTTATCGCTAATTTTAATAATACCCTCAAAAGCATTATCAAACTGCACACTCTCGGTAACGGTAAGGCCTTCAAGATAGTCGGCTGATTTTACGTCATCAAAACGCTCGTGCGCTTTTTTCATAAAAAACATAATTTCCGGCACTTCGGCGCCTGCAACAACAGCATCGCTTTCCTGCCCCGGCAGCTCTAATAAATGCAATAAAAATATCTCTCCCCCATTTTCGCGGGCTATTTGTGCCGCTACTTTAAGTGCATATTCGGCGTGGTCTGAAAAGTCGGTAGGGACTAAAATTTTCTTCATACTTAATAAATGTTAACAATTTGGCTGAAATTTAACATTACTAAGGTAAGAATAAATTTTACATTACCCAATGATTTTCAAGATATAAAAATATTTTGTATATTTGCACAGTTATTTAATAAAAGCTAGATAATGAGGGGACGGAAGTCCCCTCTTTTTATACAATTATGACATTCAAGGAAAAAGTGGCCCACTTGCTTAGCAAAGGCCTGGAAGAAAATCCGTCGCTGTTTTTGGTAGACCTAACAATAGGTGGCGGCAACAAAATAGTGGTTACACTAGATGGCGATACCGGCGTTACCCTGCAGGACTGCATTAACATAAGCCGCGCTATAGAACACAATATTGACAGGGAAGAAGAGGAAGATTTTTCGCTCGAGGTAGCTTCGGCAGGAGCTACTACCCCACTGCAGCTCCCAAGGCAGTATAAAAAAAATCTGGGAAGGATACTTAATGTAAAAACCGCAACGGAAGAAATTGAAGCCGATCTAACGGATGCTACCGATGAGCTGATTGTTTTAGAATGGGAAGCACGCGAAGCAAAGCAGATAGGCAAAGGAAAAGAAACCGTGCAAAAAAGGAGGGAAATTCCTTATGCGGACATTAAAGAAGCAGTTGTAGTAATAAAATTTTAAAAAATAAAAAGTTGGCATGGAAAATCTCGCATTAATCGATTCGTTTTCAGAATTTAAGGACGATAAATATATTGATCGCGTTACCTTAATGGCGATACTGGAAGATGTTTTCAGAAATGCATTGAAAAAGAAATACGGATCTGATGATAATTTTGATATTATTATTAACCCTGATAAAGGGGATATGGAGATATGGAGAAACCGTGTGGTGGTAGCCGATGGTGAAGTTGAAGACCCTAACCAGGAAATTTCGCTTAGCGAAGCACGCAGGATAGAGCCCGATTTTGAAGTAGGTGAAGATGTATCTGAAGAAGTAAAATTAATTCAGCTTGGCCGCAGGGCAATACTTGCTTTACGCCAAAATCTTATCTCAAAAATACACGAACACGATAATACCAACCTTTATAAGCAATTTAAAGACATTATTGGTGATATTTATACTGCTGAGGTGCACCACGTAAGGCCAAAAGCTGTAATTTTGGTGGATGATGAGGGCAATGAAATTGTTTTGCCTAAAGAAAAACAAATACCGTCGGACTTTTTTAGAAAAGGAGACAACGTTCGTGGTATTATTGAGAGTGTGGAACTTAAGGGTAACAAGCCTCAGATTATCATGTCGCGCACATCAGAACTTTTCCTTGAGAAATTGTTTGAGCAGGAAATTCCTGAGGTGGCAGACGGACTTATAACTGTTAAAAAAGTAGTGAGAATACCAGGCGAAAAAGCAAAAGTAGCGGTAGACTCTTATGATGACAGGATAGACCCTGTAGGTGCCTGTGTGGGTATGAAAGGATCTAGAATTCACGGGATTGTGCGTGAACTTGGAAACGAAAATATTGATGTTATAAATTATACAACTAATACACAGTTGTACATATCTAGGGCCTTAAGCCCTGCAAAAGTATCATCTATTAAACTGGATGATGCTAATAACCGTGCAGAAGTGTTCCTTAAGCTGGAAGAAGTTTCTAAAGCTATTGGCCGCGGAGGACACAATATTAAACTTGCCGGGTTATTAACCGGGTACGAGCTGGATGTTATCCGCGAGGGTACACCTGCCGAAGACGAAGATGTAGAACTAAGCGAGTTCTCTGATGAAATTGAGGCTTGGGTAATTGAGGAGTTTGCTAAAATAGGCCTGGATACAGCAAGGAGCATATTAAACCAGGATGTAAACGACCTTGTAAGGAGAACCGACCTTGAAGAGGAAACTGTGCTGGAGGTGATGAGGATTTTAAAAGAAGAGTTTGAAGAATAGCATCGTGTAATGTAAACACCAACACAACGATAGAAGATAATAGTAATAAAAATTTATGTCTGAAGAAAGAGCAATAAGAATAAACAAAGTTTTAAGGGAATTAAATATTTCGCTGGACAGGGCCGTGGACTTCCTAAAGGATAAAGGCCACACTATCGAGGCAAGCCCCAATGCCAAGATATCCGGTGCAGAATATAACGCCCTTTACAACCAATTTTCTGCCGACAAAGGAAACAAGGTTGCCTCTTTAGAGGTAAGCGAAGAAAAGAGGAAGGAGAAGGAAGCGCTGCGTATTGAAAGAGAGAAAGAGCTTGAAGAGAAAAGAAAGCAGGACGAGGAGAAACAAAGGCAGGAAGTTATAAGGGCCAGGGCATCAGTCCAAGGGCCGGTATCTGTAGGGAAAATAGACCTTAATGCTAATAAAAAAGCTGCGCCTACTTCAGACGCTCCTGTAAAACAGGAACCAAAGGCAGAAAAGCCACAACCGGTAAAAGCTGAAGCACCTAAACAGGAAGCGCCGCAACCGGTAGCAGAACAGCCTAAAGATGCTCCTGCTCCAAAAGCAGAAGTTAAAGAAGAAATAACTGTGCAGGAACCTGTAGCGCCATCGCCTAAGGCACAACCGGAAAAACCGGCTGCTGCAAAGCCTGCAATTACACCTGCTGAAAGTGCTCCTGATGAAACACCTGCACCTGCAGAAACACCTGCCCCAGCTCCTGTAGCTGCTGAGGGTACGGATGCCGATGCAACAGGAACGCCTGAAGAGGAAACGATAAAAACAAATTATACTAAACTTTCGGGTACTACATTTACGGGCCAGACTATCGATCTTTCGCAGTTTAACAAACCTAAAAAGAAGAAAGAAGAGCCTAAACCTACTACTCCAAGGCCAGGTAGCGCAGCTGCTAATAATGCTGCAAACGATAAAAATAAACGTAAAAGGATTACCCCTAACCCTAACGGCCCTAACAAGCCGCCGCAAGGGCAACAAGGTGCTGCCGTACACATTAAAACACCGGGTGGTGCAGGCTTAATCAGGCCTAACACTGCCGGTCAGGCTACGCAAGGTGGCGGTAACAGGTTTGGCCCTAACAAGCGCCCTGCTATCGTATCTAAAACAGAGCCTACTGAAGAAGAGGTTAAAAACCAAATCCGCGAAACGCTGGAAAAACTTCAGGGTAAAGGTGGTAAATCAAAAGCTGCGAAATACCGTAGAGATAAACGTGATACACACCGCCAGAGAACGGATGATGAGCAACGCGCATTAGACGAGGGCAGCAAAACCATTAAGGTTACAGAGTTTGTAACTGTTGGTGAAGTTGCTACCATGATGGATGTGCCTATTACTAAAGTAATATCTGTATGTATGTCATTAGGTATCATGGTTACCATGAACCAAAGGCTGGATGCAGAAACGCTAAGTATTGTTGCTGATGAATTTGGCTACGAAATTGAATTTATTACAACAGATATTGAAGAAGCTAAGGAAGTTGTAGCAGATAGAGAGGAAGATCTTGTTTTCCGTGCTCCTATTGTTACTGTGATGGGTCACGTTGACCACGGTAAAACATCGCTTCTGGATTACATTCGTAAAGAAAACGTAATTGCAGGTGAGTCGGGTGGTATAACACAGCACATTGGTGCCTATGGTGTAACACTTGATAACGGCCAGAAAATAGCATTTTTAGATACACCGGGTCACGAGGCGTTTACCGCTATGCGTGCACGTGGTGCCCAAGTTACAGATATTGCTATTATTGTAATTGCGGCTGATGATGATATAATGCCACAAACTAAAGAGGCAATTAACCACGCACAAGCTGCAGGTGTGCCAATTATATTTGCAATAAACAAAGTGGATAAGCCAAATGCTAATCCGGAAAAAATAAAAGAAAAGCTTGCCGGTATGAACCTCCTTGTTGAAGACTGGGGTGGTAAAATACAATCGCACGATATCTCTGCTAAAACAGGGCTTGGTGTAAAAGACCTTCTTGAAAAAGTATTGCTTGAAGCGGAAATATTAGATCTAAAAGCTAACCCTGAAAAAGCTGCTGTAGGTACTGTAGTTGAGGCGTTTCTTGATAAAGGTCGTGGATACGTTTCTACGGTACTGGTACAAGGTGGTACACTTAAAGTGGGCGACTATGTACTTGCCGGTAAACACCACGGTAAAATTAAGGCAATGCACGATGAGCGTGGGCATAATGTAAAAGAGGCAGGCCCATCACAACCAATATCTATATTAGGTTTAGATGGTGCTCCTACCGCAGGTGATAAATTTAGCGTTTATGAAGACGAAAAAGAGGCAAAACAAATTGCTGCTAAACGTACTCAGTTAATGCGTGAGCAAAGTGTGCGTACACAAAGGCACATTACGCTTGCAGAGATTGGAAGAAGGATTGCTCTTGGACAGTTTAAAGAACTTAACATTATCCTTAAAGGTGACGTGGATGGATCTGTTGAAGCGTTATCTGACTCGTTCTCTAAATTATCTACCGAAGAAATCCAGATCAACATTATACACAAAGCTGTAGGTGCGATTACAGAGAGTGATGTATTGCTTGCTTCGGCTTCTGATGCTATCATAATAGGATTTAACGTACGCCCATCGGCTAGTGCAAGACAACTTGCTGACAGGGAAGAAATCGATATCCGTAACTACTCTATCATCTATGATGCGATAGACGACCTGAAAGATGCTATGGAAGGAATGCTTTCTCCTGAGATGAAAGAGGAAGTTACAGGAACATCTGAAATACGTGAGATATTTAAAATATCTAAAATTGGTACTATTGCAGGATGTATGGTTACCGATGGTAAGATATACCGTAACTCAAGGATTAGGCTTATACGTGAAGGCGTAGTTATCTTTACAGGAGAACTTGCAGCACTTAAACGCTTTAAAGATGATGTTAAGGAAGTGTCTAAAGGTTATGACTGTGGTATGCAGGTTAAAAACTATAACGACATACAACAGTATGATATTATAGAAGCTTACCAGGAAGTTGAAGTTAAGAAAAAGCTTAAATAGTATTTAATAAGCTATAATATAGAGATCCCGATTGCAGCAATGCAGTCGGGATTTTTTTTTCGCCTATTTTAAATTCGCATCTTAATTGAATACATTTGCACTAAGTCAACCTATCACGCCTCAATAATATCTTAAGTTTGGAAAGTACCACACCACAAAAATTTTACGGGCTCGACCACCTGCGTGCGCTGGCCATTTCTTACGTTCTACTGTTCCATTACTTTATATTAAGCGACGGACAGCCGGAATGGCTACCCGGATTTGCAAAATTCGGCTGGTCTGGCGTCGACTTGTTTTTTGTTTTAAGCGGATTTCTTATATCATCGCAATTGTTCGCACAAATAAAACTGGGTATAAATATATCATGGTCATCATTCTTTATAAAGCGATTTTTCAGGATCATACCCGCATATCTGTTTACTCTTTTGTTGTACTATACATTTATCCAATTCCGGGAGAAAGAAAGCTTACCACCTTTATGGAAGTTTTTAACCTTTACCCAAAACTTAGGCCTTAACCTAAAAGACTATGGAACCTTTTCTCACGCGTGGTCACTTTGTGTTGAAGAGCATTTTTATTTGTTGTTGCCTGTAACATTGATAGTACTGAAGGCTACAAATTTGTTCAAAAAATCGTACTGGCTTTTACTAGCTCTATTTTTATTAGGTTTTGCATTAAGGAATTACAGCTATAACGCTTTATATCTGCCAAAATCAGCATATAGTGATTCATGGATGTATTGGTATAAATATGTTTATTACCCAACGTATAATCGGTTAGACGGACTGCTGACAGGCGTTGCAATCGCAGGTTTATATAACTTTATGCCCGCATATTGGAATAGGATATCTCAATATGGTAATCAGACAATTATAGTGAGTCTGCTAATTTTAACCGGAGGTTACTTTTTATGTTACCACCAATCTACGTATAATGCCAGTGTATATGGGTTTACCTTGGTATCTATTGGATATGGCTTTATGATGATGGGGGCAATTAGCCCATCGAGTTTTTTATATCAATGGAAATCTAAGATGACAACATTTACAGCAGGACTTTCCTATTCCATTTACTTAACCCACAAAGGAGTTATAAACGTTATACAAAATGCCTTAGAAGGGTTTGAGATTAGTTCTAACCTTATGTTCCTATTATGTATATTAGCCTGCGTTACTTTCGCTTACATAGTTAATATTATTATAGAAAAGCCATTTATAAAATTAGGAAGGCGAATTGTCAGTCGTGATTTAAAATGAGATAATTACAATGGCAATTACAAGCACATCAATAAAGTGAGAATTAGACATAAAAAAACCTGCTTAATATATTAAACAGGTTTGTTATACATCTTTGTTATTCTTAATCTTCCGGAGCCAGTTCGAGCTCCAAGCCTTCTAGGCTATCGGTTATAGGTATCTGGCAACCAAGACGACTATTTTTCTTAACGTTAAAAGCCTCGCTTAGCATAGCCTCTTCATCGGATCCCATTTCAGGCAATTCGACATCATTAAGCACGTAACATTGGCATGAAGCACACATAGCCATACCGCCACAAACCCCAATCGTACCGTCAGGTGCAAGCTCGTAAGCACGGCAAAGCTCCATTATATTCATAGCCATATCGGTAGGCGCCTGTACTTCGTGCACAGCACCTTCCCTATCGGTTATTTTAATCGTTACTTCGTTCATCTTTTAATTTAACTTTAAACCCCGAAACAAATAATTATTACTCAATTGCTTTTACTACCTGTTTTTCGGCTTCCTTACGGGTACCGTCAAAACCATCTACACCACTTACAGTAGTATATTTAAGTACGTACTTTTTGCTTGGGTTCAATTTGTTGAAAACACTTTGGCACATTAATGTAGCTTCGTGAAAACCACATAAAATTAGCTTAAGTTTGCCCGGATAGGTATTAATATCGCCTATTGCATAAATACCGTCGATATTTGTCTGATAGTCCAGGGCATTATTTACTTTAATAGCATTCTTTTCTATTTCCAGTCCCCAGTTCGCAATTGCCCCTAATTTAGGAGTAAGGCCAAATAGCGGAATAAAATAATCCGTTCTAATGGTCGAATGAGTGCCGTTAATTTCTATATCTAATTTCTCAACATGTTTGTCACCGCGAATACCGATAACTTCTGCCGGAGTAACTAAGTGTACTTTGCCCTTGTGCACAAGTTCCTGTACTTTCTCGACAGAATCTAAGGCACCCCTAAACTCATTACGACGGTGAATAAGCGTTACGTGCGAAGCTACGTCGGCCAAGAAAATACTCCAGTCTAACGCAGAATCGCCACCACCGGCAATTACAATTTTCTTATCGCGAAAAAGTTCAGGATCTTTTACAAAGTACTCAACACCTTTATCTTCGTAAAAAGCAATATTTTCTAAAAGAGGTTTACGTGGCTCGAAACTACCTAAACCACCTGCAATGGCTATAGCTTTTGCATGATGTTGGGTACCTTTATTAGTAGTAACTATAAACGTACCATCATCAAGTTTCTGAATGGTCTCAGCTTTTTCATTTAGGGTAAAACCAGGTTCAAATTGCTTTATCTGTTCCATCAAGTTATCCACTAAATCGCCAGCCAATACCGATGGGTAACCCGGAATATCGAATATAGGTTTTTTAGGATAAAGTTCAGATAGCTGTCCGCCTATCTGCGGAAGCGCATCTATAATATGGCATTTAAGTTTAAGTAAGCCAGCCTCAAATACGGCAAAAAGCCCTGTAGGGCCCGCACCGATTATTAAAATATCTGTTGTAATCATTAGGAGTTATTAGGTTAAAGCACTACACTACAAAATGTATGAGGTTGCTCTAAGTAAATATGATATATGTCATTAATTAAACACTGCTTAAATGTTTTTACGCAACGTTTATTACGGTCTCTATTTGAGGCGCGTATTTTTTTATGGTAGTTTCAACACCTGCTTTAAGCGTCATTTGGTTAACACTGCACCCCACGCAGGCACCCTCAAGGCGAACCTTTACATGCCTGTCATCTTCTATGCTTATAAGCGAAATATTACCGCCGTCAGACTCCAGGAACGGACGAATTTCATCCAAAGCCCTCTCAACGCTACTTTTAATTTCTTCTGTTGTCATTTTATTTCTTTTTAACAGCCGAACATCCGGCCATCGTAGTTATTTTAATTGCCTCTGAAGGCGGAAGGCTATCATTACGGTTAACCGTTTCTTGTACCACATTACGAGCTAACTCTTCAAATATTGCTTCAAGCGGCGTTGCGGTTTGCAGCGCAGCCGGACGACCATAATCTCCTGCTTCGCGTATGCTTTGCACAATTGGCACTTCGCCAAGGAAAGGCACATCTAAATCTTCGGCAAGGTTTTTAGCACCCTCTTTACCAAAAATATAATATTTATTTTCAGGAAGTTCTTCCGGAGTAAAGTAAGCCATGTTTTCTATAATGCCCAGAACCGGTACATTTATAGTTTCCTGGCGGAACATTGCTACACCCTTTTTAGCATCGGCAAGAGCTACTGCCTGTGGCGTACTTACTACAACCGCACCCGTAATAGGCAGCGATTGCATAATAGATAAGTGAATATCGCCGGTTCCCGGTGGTAAATCAAGCAACATAAAATCAAGTTCACCCCAGTCGGCATCAAAAATCATTTGGTTAAGCGCTTTACCAGCCATTGGTCCACGCCATATAACGGCCTGCTCCGGGCTTGTAAAAAAGCCTATAGAAAGTATATCAACTCCGTAGCTGGTAATAGGCTTCATTTTAGATTTGCCATCGACCATTACAGATATTGGTTTTTCCCTTTCAACATCAAACATTATTGGCATCGACGGTCCGTAAATATCTGCATCAAGCACACCAACTTTAAAGCCCATTTTAGCTAAAGTAACGGCAAGGTTAGCAGTAATGGTAGATTTACCAACACCACCTTTACCCGATGATACCGCGATAATATTGCTGATACCCGGTATTGATTTACCCTTAATTTCAGGTTTCTCGGGCGCTTCAACTTTTACGTTTACCTTAACCTTAGCATCAGGGTGTACTTTTTCTAAAATAGTTTTTATAATATCTGCTTCTGCACGTTTGCGTATGTGCATAGCAGGAGTTTGCATTACAAGTTCTACCACAGCTTCATCGCCAAAGGTAACTACATTGCGTATCGCGCCGCTCTCAACCATGTTTTGCCCTTCTCCGGCAAGAGTAATGGTTTCGAGGGCTTTAAGTATTTCTTTCCTATCTAATTTCATTGTATATAACTTTCAATAACAGCCTATTATTAAGACTAATTTCAAATTACAAAGATAGTATGAAAAGTTTATATTCAGAAAGTTTTATAGGTTTATCAGTCGTAAACAAATCATAAAAAATATAGTCTTTAATGAAGATTACCTGGGCGAAAAATAACACATAATCGAAATTTATTCGAAATCTAAATTCAGCTCCAGAGCCGGATCCCAAAAATAGTTAGTTAGGTTAACTATTTTATTATCCTCAACCTCTACACCTTCGCTTTCTAAAAGTTGCTGCATTAGGTTAGTGCCCTCAAAATGATGTTTACCTGTGAGTAAACCTACACGGTTTACCACGCGGTGCGCCGGGACATCTTCTATATTACCCGCCCCATTCATAGCCCAGCCCACCATTCGGGCAGATCGTGCTGCGCCAAGATACTTCGCAATGGCACCATAAGATGTTACCCTACCGTAAGGTATTTGTTTTGCGACTTCGTAAACTTTCTCGAAAAAATTATCAGAATCTTTTACCGCCATGATATGGTTTAGTAGTGGCTACCCCAAATGCGTATCATGGTTACCAGTGCTATTAAACCTGTAATTGAACCAATAACGTAATTAACATTTCGCATAAAGAATTCGGTTTTATGTTCAAACTTTCTAAAGAAAATAATGTACAGGTAAAACACTGCAAATGACCCTGCGGTGGCGCCTAACACAAAAAAGAATACGTAAAGATTTGTAAACGAGAATAGTTTATAGGATGTAAACGAAACACTTATAAATACATAGTAAGGTATTGGAAAAAAATTAAGTGCCGATAGCATCATACCCATAAAATAGTTCCCTACACGGCTGCGCACCTTTAAAACTTCGTCAGCGGCCTTAGGTTTTTTCTTTTTAGATAAAAATAAAAAATATATGGTAAGGAGTATAAATACCAGGACTCCGCCTTCTTCTAAATAATAGATTATCTCAGGGTCGCCACTTATTAAACGCGCAAACGTGACTGCAATATAGGCCTGGATAAACACTACAGTTGCAGCACCCGAAGAAAATATCATGGAATTACGGCGGCCCTCCCTCACTCCTATTTTAGCTGCCGTAATGTTGAGTAAACCAGGTAGCAATGTAGAAACAAACGTAGCACAAAAACCTATTATAATGGGGAGCAGTACCTCCATACTATTTAATTTTAAACCTTATGTAGGTAATAGCTTTATCTACTTCCAGATATTGCTTTTCGTAAAAAGTTTGTATTGCGGTAACCACCTCTGGCGCGCCCTCGTTTTTATATACGTTATGGTTAGCATACAACACCTCGTGGCCTTCGCCGTGTAATAAACCTAAAGTGTAACCGTGCATAAACTCGCTATCGGTTTTAAGGTTAACTACGCCATCCGGCTTTAATATTTTTTTATAGCGCTGTAAAAATTCGGTATTGGTTAACCTGTGTTTCGTACGCTTGTATTTTATTTGTGGGTCTGGGAAGGTAATCCAAATCTCGGTCACTTCGCCTTCGGCAAAAAAATGTTCAATAAGTTCAATCTGCGTTCTAATAAAGCCTACGTTAAGCAAGCCACCTTCTACAGCTGTTTTCGCGCCTCGCCAAAAACGGGCACCTTTAATATCTATACCAATAAAGTTAGATTCTGGATAGCGTTCGGCCAGACCTACAGAATATTCGCCCTTACCACACCCCAACTCTAATATTATCGGATTATCATTTTTAAAAAAATTGCTATTCCATTTACCCTTTAACTCAAAGTTGCCGGATACCGCCTCTTCTCTTGTTGGCTGTAAAACATTATTAAATGTTTCGTTTTCTCTAAAGCGTTTTAATTTATTCTTGCTTCCCACTCTTTAATTTAAATTTTTGGTAAAATTAGCGAAATATATCACAATGAAAATAATTTTAGATTGCACTTATTAAATAGTTATTAAAAACATAACAACCTGTGCATAAAAAGAAGATACTTGTTGCCCCCCTAAACTGGGGATTGGGCCATGCCACACGTTGCATACCTATTGTAGAAGCACTGGAGAACCATGGTTTTGAACCAGTTATAGCATCTGACGGCGCTGCGCTTGCGTTGCTTAAAAAAGAATTTCCGCATTTAAACACGATAGAGCTGCCATCATACCATATTGAATATGCTAAAAGAGGTGCTTTTTTTAAATGGAGACTGCTCTTACAAATGCCCCGAATGTTTGCTACAATAAGCAAAGAGAATAAAATGGTATGTAAACTTATTAAGCAACATAACATTAGCGGAATAATATCTGACAACCGACTTGGAGTTTTTTGCAAATCGGTACCTAACGTTTTTATCACCCACCAGCTTAACGTATTAAACGGAAACACTACCCAGCTTGCAACAGCAATACACCAACGCTACATTAAAAAGTTTGACGAATGCTGGGTACCTGATATTGAAGGCTCGGCAAATTTATCAGGAAAATTAGGGCACAGCGAAAACTCAACGTTAAAACTAAAGTATATTGGACCCATCAGCAGGCTGCATAAAACGGTTATACCTAAAAAGTATGACCTGATGGTGCTACTATCCGGGCAGGAACCGCATCGAACTAATCTGGAGCAAAAACTTGAAGCGCAACTTAAGGAATATCAAAAAAGGGTGCTTTTTGTAAGAGGGATTATTGAAGATACCGAACAAATGGTACAGCTGGGCAACATAACATTTTACAACTATATGAGCAGCGCATCATTAGAGCTGGCGCTTAATGAAAGTGAAATGGTGTTGTGCCGAAGTGGCTATACTAACGTAATGGATTTAGCAAAACTGAGCAAAAAAGCATTTTTTATACCTACACCGGGACAGAGCGAACAGGAGTATCTGGCTAAAAAACTAAAGCGCTGCGGGCTGGCACCTTACTCGTCTCAAAATAGCTTTAAGATTAAAGACCTGGCAAAAGCCGAAGTATATAAAGGATTAAAAAATGTAAACGGTGGCGCTAAATGGAAAGATTTATTTAGTCTTTTCGAGAGTAAATGAAAACTCAGACCCCTTGCCGTAAGTACTTTCTACATACATTTTTTCGTCATGGGCTTCTATAATGTGCTTTACAATAGCGAGCCCAAGGCCGGAGCCACCCTCTGTACGGGCGCCACTTCTGTCAACACGATAAAAGCGTTCGAATAATCGCGGTATATACTTTTGCTCTATACCCTCGCCATTATCTTTTACACGTATTATAATTTTATTGTTTACCAGGTCTTCAATAGCAATCTCTGTTGTACCGTCTTGGCGGCCGTATTTGATAGAGTTAACCACCAGGTTGGTTACAATTTGCTGTACCTTTTCCATATCGGCATACACCATTATAGGCTTAATGTACTTCATATCAAACATAAGCATGATGCCTTTTCTATCGGCCTTCATCTCTAAAAGATCGAACACGCCCTGAATAAGGTCGACTATATTAAACTTAGTGAGGTTAAGGTTTAAATCGCCCACCTCCATTTTAGTAATCATGTCGAGATCCTGCACAATGTAAATAAGCCTCTCAACGCCTTTTTCGGCACGTTGCAGGTACTTTTTGCGAAGTGTTTTATCGTTCATAGCACCGTCCAGCAAAGTAAGTATATACCCCTGAACAGTAAATAACGGCGTTTTAAGTTCGTGCGATACGTTTCCTAAAAAATCGCGTCGATATTCTTCCTGAATTTTTAAGGTTTCAATCTCTAACTTCTTATCCCGGGCATACTTTTCTAATTCACGCGTAAGCGTAGCCATATCTGTAGTAATGCTCTTATTACGGAAAGTACTGGACTCAAGTAGCGAAATATCGTCGTATATTTTTTTGACGCGGCGATATATAAAATGCTCTACCCTGTATTGCAGCGTAACAAACGAAAATATAAAAAGCAGTAGTGTAACCGTAGCTACAAACTGCCAATTTAAAGTATAAAAAAATTGCGTTAAGCCGGCAGTAAGTGCTGCGGCAAATAACGCAATAAATAAAGCCGATTTAACGGCAAAACGATATGTTTTATTAAATTTTATCGACACTAAACTTCTAACTTATAGCCTACGCCTTTTATAGTTTTAAAAATATCATCTCCAATTTTTTCACGTAGTTTGCGAATGTGCACATCTATAGTACGGCCACCTACAACTACCTCATTACCCCATACTTTATCTAAAATTTCTTCGCGTTTAAATACTTTACCCGGTTTTGATGCCAGTAAGTAAAACAATTCAAACTCTTTACGCGGAAGCACGATTTCGCGGTCTTCCATCACAATTTTATATTCTTCGCGATTAATCTCGATAGTGCCTACACGCAACACATCTTCTTTAGCATCATCATCTTTCAGCCTGCGCAGCAATGCTTTTACTTTACTTACAAGCAACTTTGGCTTAATAGGCTTAGCAATATAATCATCTGCACCGGCATCAAAACCTGCTACCTGAGAGTAATCTTCACTACGTGCTGTCAAAAATGTAATTATTACATTACTTAGTTCCGGCATTTTCCTTATATTTTCTACTGCTTCCATGCCGTCCATTTCGGGCATCATTACATCTATAATAATAAGGTGGGGTAACTCTTTTTTGGCTTTAGCTACAGCCTCTTTACCATTAACCGCAGTAATTACCTGATACCCTTCCTGAGTAAGGTTGTAGCCTACAATTTCCAGGATATCCTGTTCATCATCAACTAATAAGATCTTAATGTCTTTTTTTTTCATTGCAACACTATGTGTATGTTTTACGGCGGTAAAGGTAAAGATAATACAAAACCACGAAACGTGTTAACTATTATTTAATGTGTTAACAATTTAGTAATAAGGAGCAAATCTAAACCTAACGTTTAAGTAACATTAGATTTAATGGCCGGGAGTTTCTTTGCAGCAAAATTATAACACACGACATGAAACTTAAATTTTTAGTAATTGCACTGTTTATCTGCACGTTGGGCTTTGCCCAAAACAAAGGTACAGTAACAGGTACCGTGACCGATAAGGACATGAACAACGAGGCATTGCCCTTTGCCAGTGTTTTGGTAAAAGGCACACCCTTAAGCACTACTGCAGATGAAAATGGAACTTATACCTTTAGCGTTCCTGAAGGTAACCAAATACTTGTTTTTGGTTTTTTAGGTTACGAAAATAAAGAAGTTGCAGTAACAGTAGTGGCAAACGAAACATTAACAGTTAACGAAGTACTTGCTTCTACAAGCGTACAGCTAACTGATGTGGTAATTGAAAAACAGGTTAGCCGCGAAAGAGAGACAGCATTGCTGCAACAGCAAAAAAATGCTATTGAGATTAAACAAAATATTGGCGCGCAGGAGTTGAGCCGTAAAGGTATTGGAGATGTGGCTACGGCTGTTGCTAAAACCGCAGGTATATCTAAACAGGAAGGCAGTAACAATGTATACGTGAGGGGTTTGGGCGACCGTTATAACTCTACATCTATGAATGGTTTACCGGTGCCGAGTAATGACCCGGAAAAGAAAAACATTTTTCTTGATATTTTTACTACTGACATTGTAGATTACATATCGATAGATAAGGTATATAGCCCAAGACTTTTTGGCGATTTTGCCGGTGGTAACGTAGATATCATATCTAAAGAATACCGTGGTAAAGGAATGTTTGAGGTATCTGTGGGTTCTAAGATTAATACTAACGCGGTTGGTAAAGCGGGAGAATTTAAATTACAGGATGGCCCGAGCAAAAGCGGATTTGAAAACTATGGTTATTCGCCAAACGCTTTGGAGGCATACACGTTTACTAACAAGTTAAATGCCCAAAACGAAAGCATGGTGCCGGCTAATATTGGTTTTAAAGCCGGTAAAATTGTTGATATTGGAGAAGAAGGCAAGTTAAGCCTTTTTGGTACTGCAAACTTTAGTAACGGTTATGAGTACAGAGAAGGTGTTAACCAAAACATTAGCGCCCAGGGCGCGCCTTTAAAAGCTTTTAACCAAGAGCGTTTTCAGTACACTACAAATTCGACCGGGATGTTTAACGCAGCCTACCGTTTAAATGCAAAAAATAAAATATCATATAACTTTCTTTTTGTAAACTCTTCAGACCAAACCCGCGATACGTATACCGGATTTATTAGAGACGTTGCTGAAGAAGGTGGTATAGTACAAAGAGGTACGTATACAAAAAATGCATTAACAATTAACCAGCTTATTGGTGTTCACACGATAGACAGCCTTACTACTATTGACTGGGGATTATCGTACAACACTGTAAAAGGCGACATGCCGGACAGGACACAAACTACTGTAAAAAACACTGCTGATGGAATTCGAATTGCGCAAAACAACCAGACCGACAACCACCGTTACTTTCAAAAACTTACAGAAGATGAACTTGCCGGAAATATATCAATTACACGTAAAATAGGTGTAGATGAAGATGGCGAATCTAAAGGTAAAATAACAGCCGGTTATCAGGGCCGCTTTAAAAAACGTGATTTTGAAGCAATACAGTTTAATTTTAATAACTCTGAAGCCGGAAGAGCTGTATCTATAGACCCTAATAACTTAGATGCGTATTTTAATGCCGGTAATTATAACAACTATTTTACTATAGGTTCTTACGCGTTCATGACACCACAATCGTACAATGGCGACCAAAAAATTCATGCCGGTTATGTAAATGCAGATTACAAACTGACTCCTAAATTAATTGCAAGTGTTGGATTTAGATATGAAAAGGTTGAGCAGCAAGTAGATTACGTTACCCAGTTTAGAAATGGGTCTAACACATTAAGCCCTAACGAGTATTTACCAAGTGTTGTATTAAAATACGAACTTAATGATAAAAACAACCTTCGCTTTGCTGCAAGTAAAACGTACACATTACCACAGTTTAAAGAAAGGTCTCCTTTTATATATGAAGATGTAACCGAAATCAAATTTGGTAACCCTTCCCTATATTCTTCAAAAGATTACAATGTAGACTTTAAATGGGAATTTTTCCCTGAGAAAGACGAGCTTATATCTGCAACAGTTTTCGGTAAGTTTATTCAGGATCCAATAGCAGAGGTAAACGTTTCTTCTACAACTAATGACATCTCTTGGGTAAACATTGGCGACAAAGGAACCGTTTATGGTGTTGAAGTTGAAGTTAAGAAAAACCTGTTCACTTTCGATAGCGACTTTACAAATAAGTTATCTGCCGGCCTTAATGTAGCCTACATGAAAACTAAACAGGATATCGATGCACAAAAAGTATTTAATGATACCAAAGGCACACTTAACATAAATATAAACGACGCTACCTCAAGCTTTACCGGAGCATCTGATTTATTAATTAATGGAGACGTATCGTATACGAAAGACTGGGATGCAGAAAGAGGCCTTACCGCCACTATTATGTACTCGTACTATTCTGATAGGCTTTACGCACTTGGTATAGAACAAAAAGGTAACCTTGTAGATAAAGGTATGGGATCGTTAGATATGGTATTTAAAACCCGTTTAAGCAGGCATTTTGGCATCGATCTTATAGGTCGTAACTTATTAAATCCAGAATTTGAACGTGTACAAGAGAATGCCGGAGGAGACATTCCTGTAGTTTCTTTTAAAAGGGGCGCATACATCGGTCTAGGAGTAACTTACAAGTTATAACAGCTCATCAAACACAACAATTTGCTCACATTAAATTAACCTACTTTAAGGATCTATAATTGAAATTTGCATCAAAATAAATAACACAAAATGAAAAAAAGAGTTTTAACACTATTCGCTTTAGCATCATTATCGTTAGCTACGTTTACTGTAGTTTCATGTTCTGATGATGACAACAACAACAACACTGAAAACACTACACCATCTACATTTGTAGTAAATCGTGACAACCTTACAGGTGAGATTAACGATGGCGATGTAGTATTAGAGTCAGGAACATACAAACTTACCGGTAAATTAATCGTTAAGTCGGGAGCAAAATTGATAATCAAACCTGGAGTAATTATCGAAGCTACTGCTGTAACTAAAGAAAACACTGCAATCCGTTATATAGCTGTTGCTCAGGGCGGAGAAATTGATGTACAGGGCACTGCTTCAAACCCGGTAATCATGACTTCAACTACAAAAACTCCAGGATCTTGGGGTGGACTTGTTCTTTGTGGAAAAGCTACAATAAATAAAGGTGCTACAGCATCTGCTGAAGTATCTGAACTTACTTACGGCGGTACATTAGATACTGATACCTCTGGAACAATTCAGTATTTAAGAATTGAGTACCCAGGTTACGCTTACAATAGCGAAAAAGAATTCAATGGTATTTCTTTCTTTGGTGTAGGTAACGGTACTAAGGTAGAAAACGTTGAGGTTTACGAAAGTTCTGATGATGGCTTTGAGTTTTTTGGTGGTACTGTAAACACTAAAAACCTTGTTGTAATAAATACAAGTACTGCTGTTGTAGGCGATGATCTTTTCGACTGGACAGAAGGCTGGAAAGGTACTAACGAAAACTGGTATGGTAAAAGAACTAATGGTGGCGCAAGAGGTGTAGAGGCAGATAACAACTCTAACAACCATAATGCTTCTCCGGTTTCAAATCCTACCATTAAAAACCTTACCCTAATTGGTAACGGTGCAGGTACAGAAAACCACGCTATTAAACTTAGAGTAGGTACTAAAGGAAAATTTGACAATGTAGTATTAAGCAATTGGGGTACTGGCTTTGATGTAGAGCACACAGAAACTACAACATATGCTAATAATGGTGAGTTAAAAGCCACCCGAGTTAAATTTGATAATGTGTTGACTAGAACGTCAGGTAAACTTACTGCTCCTAGCAGCACAGTTCCTGGAGATAAAATTAATGTAGATAAAGTATTTTCAGAAGACGCTACAGCTACAGGTGCAGGTAACGGAACCAGCATTCCTGCTTGGGCTCAGAACTGGACAGTAGGTATCTAATACTTACAACTTATAATTATAAAAGCTGCATCATTAATTTGATGCAGCTTTTTGCTTTTATAATAGCTGTAATTTAATTTAATAGTTATTAAAGTACTGGTAAGCAACTCTATAAAAATCATCTACTTAACTTTTTTTTTGGTATGGTATTTGAATTTAATTTATATATTTACCACATTAATTAACATCGATGAAACAAAAATACTTTTATACAACCTTACTATTATTCATTTTGTTTTCGTTTGGCGCTCTTGCCCAGGAAAGCAGAGGGATTTCCGGCGCTGCTAAGGAGCCTATAGAAGGCCTTAATATTTATCCAAACCCGGTAAGCGGTGGCAGGATATATGTTACAACAAAATATGGCCAGCCTAAAGAGGTTGATATTTTTGATGTACTTGGTAAAAAAGTAGTATCTGCAACCCTTAGCGGGAAAGAACTTAATATAAACGACCTCACTCCCGGTGTTTATATTATAAAGATTAGAGAAGGTGATGCTACCGCAACCAGAAAACTGATTGTTAAGTAAATAGCCACAAAACCGCTTTTTGAAATTTAATCTTAATTTTACATTAGATTACTTTTAAAATATAACAATCTTACTACCTTTGCTTTTAGATTAAACATAATAAAATTAACGACATGAAAAAACTTTACACTTTTTTAGCAGTAACTGCTTTTACAGCTATTGCTGCTAACGCACAATCTGCAAACCTTGTAGAAAACGGTGGTTTTGAAATATGGACTTCAGACACCCAACCAGCAAATTTTGCTCCGTTGGCAACGCCAAGTATTAATAACTTCTTTACTAAGGAAGCTACTATTAAACATGGTGGAAATTTTTCTGCAAAACACCAATCGCAATCAGGTGCACAATACGTAGAAGCTAGTACATTAATTCCTGTAGTAGCTGGTGATGAGTACACAATTAGCTATTGGTATCTTGATAACGATACTAGTGCAAAATCGAGAATTTGGTCAGGATGGATGCAGCAATCTGGAACTACTTACACTCAGTTAGCTGATAACTCAGATATACTAAGATTTGACGACCAGGCAGGAACATCTTATTCTACAAACAGTCCAGAATGGGTTAATAAAGTTATTAAACTAAAAGCTCCGGCTAGTGCTACGCATTTTAGGTATCAAGTAAGAACATATAGAGAGTCTACAACTGCTCAGGGTGGATATGTATATTATGATGATTTTTCTCTTGTTGATAATAATGCTACTGCAGGCGTTAAACAAGACGAAATCACTAACCTTAAACTTTTCCCTAACCCACTTACAGGTAACGTACTTAACATAGTTACTAACAGCGGTGTTGAAAAATCAGTTGCGGTATTTGATGTATTAGGCAAACAAGTAATAAACGCTAAAACAGTTAACGGTACAGTAAATGCTGCTAACCTAACTGCTGGTGTATATGTTGTAAAAATTACTGAAGAAGGTAAAACTGCTACTCGCAAACTTATCGTTCAATAATTAGTTACTACACTAAATTATATTTTAAAGCACCGCCCACAGCGGTGCTTTTTTTATTTGTATTTTTGTAAAAATATTTTGCTTTGCTTACCCCTACCGATATATTTACTATTGCCTCTAAAAAAGAGTTCGAGAAAACTACGCTTAAAGTATTTAGGCACCAGTATGATAACAATACTGTGTACCGTGATTTTTGTACATTTTTAAACAAGGACAAACAGAATGTAAAGGTTATAAAGGACATTCCGTTTTTGCCAATACAGTTTTTTAAAACACATGATGTTTTAAGCACAACAGATGATGTACAGGTAACATTTACCAGCAGCGGCACAACTGGCATGGTAACAAGTCGGCATTTAGTTACCGATACTGATTATTACGAGCAGAGCTTCCGCCTGGCGTTCTCGCAGTTTTATGGCAACATAGAAGACTATGCGGTTTTAGCCCTTTTGCCATCGTATTTAGAACGAGAGGGGTCTTCGTTAATTTATATGGTCGAAGATTTAATACAAGGCTCTAATAACCCCGACAGCGGCTTCTACCTGCATAACTATGACGAGCTAATCACCAAACTTGTTGCTTTAGATAATGCCGGACAAAACGTACTCCTTATTGGCGTCACCTATGCACTGCTCGACCTGATTGAGAAGCAAAGCTTTAAATTAAAAAACACCATCATTATGGAAACCGGTGGCATGAAAGGCCGCCGCCGCGAAATGATTCGGGAAGAGTTGCACGAGGTGCTTTGCGAAGGTTTTGGCGTAAGCAAAATACACTCGGAATACGGTATGACGGAGTTATTATCGCAGGCTTATTCGTTAGGCGATGGAATTTTTGAATGCCCGCCATGGATGGATATCCTAATTCGAGATACAGAAGATGCACTTACTTATATTGAGTCTGGAAAGACTGGCGGCATTAATGTGATAGATTTGGCTAACATCAACTCCTGCTCTTTTATCGCCACACAGGATTTAGGTAAAAAATACACGAATCATAGCTTTGAGGTACTTGGCCGTTTTGACAACAGCGATATAAGGGGCTGTAACCTGATGGTGCTATAATTGCAGATTTCAGAAGGCAGATTTGCTTCGCCAGTTCGGCTTTCAGCCTCGAGTCAGATTGACTCACGATTGCACACGATTGTCATTCTGAGCGTAGTGCAACGAAGTCGAAGAATCTAAATAAAAAGCAGATTGCTGAGCGCATTGCAATGATACAAATAAAAAAAAGGAGCCGAAGCTCCTTTTACTATTTTACGGTAATTACAAAATATTTCTTTTTGCCAAACTGTACTAAAATATACTTACCTAAAACCAAATCTTTTTGGGATAATCGGTAAGCATCAGTAATCTTTTCTTTGTTTACTGCAACTGCATTCGCAGCCAGTGCTTTTCGTGCTTCACCCCTCGATGGGAATATCTTAGTAACATCGGCAAGCATTTCGATGATTTCAGTATCAGCCTGTAACTGGTCTAACGTAATATCCGAATGGAAAAACTCGCCAAAAATATCCGTGTAAAAATCTTCGGCTAAAGCATTAAGCGCTTCAAAGTTATAGTTGGAGAATACAAACTCCGATCGTTTAATTGCTTCTTCTAAGTCTTCTTTACTATGTACAAAAGTAGTTACCTCTTCGGCGAGTTTCTTTTGTAGCAAACGTAAATGCGGAGTCTCTTTATGTTGCTCTATAATAGCATTCACCTCTTCCTCAGTAAGAAATGTAAATATCTTAATGTATTTTTCGGCATCAACATCAGTAGTATTTACCCAAAACTGGTAAAATTTATAAACCGATGTCTTATCGGCAGTAAGCCAAACATTGCCACCTTCGGATTTTCCGAATTTAGAGCCATCTGCCTTTGTAATAAGCGGACAGGTCATAGCATAGCCTTTAGCACTATCTTCGTCGCTCATACGGCGAATAAGCTCGGTACCTGTTGTAATATTACCCCATTGGTCGCTACCGCCAAGTTGCAACACAGCATTATGCGTTTTATATAGATGGTAAAAATCGTAGCCCTGTATCAACTGGTAGGTAAACTCGGTAAATGACATGCCACTACCCGCTTCGCCTGTTAAACGTTTTTTAACCGAGTCCTTTGCCATCATGTAGTTCACGGTAATACGTTTACCCACATCGCGCACAAAACCTATGAATGAAAATTCCTTCATCCAGTCGTAATTATTTACCAGTATAGGAGCATTAGCTTCGGTCGATTCAAAATCAAGAAAACGTGATAATAAAGCTTTAATACCGTTTACGTTTTTTTCCAGTGTAGCTTCATCAAGCAGGTTACGCTCGTCGCTTTTGCCTGACGGATCACCAATCATGCCTGTGGCACCCCCTACAAGCGCTATAGGCCTGTGCCCATGTTTGTATAAATGCACTAGTATAATAATAGGCACAAGGCTGCCAATATGCAAAGAATCAGATGTTGGGTCGAAGCCAATATAGGCCGTAGTCATCTCTTTTAAAAGTTGTTCTTCGGTTCCCGGCATAATATCATGCACCAGCCCTCTCCATTGCAATTCGGCTACAAAATTTTTCATGTCTTATTTTTAAATACGATTGCAAAAATACAAAGCTAAAGGGTAACCCGATTATACATCGGTGAAAATATTCCAATAAAATAAAGGTTAGCTGCAAATCATACCGTCTGTATATGTAAATTTGTTATTATGATATTAATTACCGGCGGAACAGGATTAGTAGGTGCTCATTTACTGCTTAAACTTGCAGAAGATGGCCTGCCTTTGCGTGCTATTTACCGAAACGCAGAGCAGATTAAAAAAACAAGACAAGTTTTTATTCATAATAATAAAGAGTTACTCTTTGATGCTATAGAATGGGTGGTGGCTGATATCATTGATGTACCTTCGTTAGAAGCCGCGTTTAGAGGGATAACTCACGTATACCATTGTGCCGCATACATATCTTTTAATCCTAAAGATGAAGATAAGCTGCGTAAAGTTAATATTGAGGGTACTGCTAATATGGTAAACCTTGCTTTAGCACACAATGTGCAGAAGTTTTGCCATGTAAGCTCTATTGGCGCATTGGGCGATGTACTTACGCCCGGTAGCATTATTGACGAAGAAACCGAGTGGAACCCCGAAGTACGTCACAATGACTATGCTATTAGTAAATATGGCGCAGAGATTGAAGTTTGGCGCGGCTGGCAGGAAGGGCTTAACGTAGTGATTGTAAATCCGGGGCTTATTTTTGGTTACGGATTTTGGGATCAGGGAACCGGGTCGATGCTTAAAGCAGTGCAGCGTGGCCAGTATTTTTATACACTTGGCAAATGCGGTATTGTAGCCGTTGAAGATGTTGTAACGATTATGATGCAGTTAATGCACAGCAACAGTAACGGCGAACGCTACATTGTTGTAGCAGATAACCCTACATATAAAGAAATGCTGGATACGATTGCGGAGGGAATGAATAAAAAAGGCCCATCAATTTATGCTACAAAGCTAATTACCGGTATCGGGTGGAGATTAGATTGGCTGGTTAGTAAATTATTGATGAAAAACAGGATGCTTACCCGCAATATGGCGCAATCATCTCACGGTACTGAAGTGTATGATGCCGGTAAAATTACCGCACGACTAAACTATCATTTTATACCGACTAATGAATATCTGAAGCGCTTGGCGCAGGTATATTCGAAGCTTTAGTTGCTTTACCGGCTTTTTTAACAGGAGGATTTATACTATCCTTATCTTTATTTAGCTTTTCGGTAACCCTATCCTGTATTTTTTTGTAGTTTTTTAAATCGGCAGCGTAGTAGGTATGGTTTTGCGCGAAAGTAAGGCTGTCAATTTTATACTTTTTATAAACGTAGTGTTGCACATCTACCCTGTTTTCTTCAAGCACATTTGGCAAGGATGATTTCATCGACTGCAGTATGGTAATATCATAAAATATATTTACCATCTCTTCTTCCTTAAGTAAATGGTCAGGCTTAGGGGCTGTATCGTTATTACACGATACAGCCAGTGCCGATAATAGTATAATTGCCAGTTTTTTCATATTCTTATCCGAATAGAAGTAATGTTATTGCTCTCTGTTAAACAAAAGCCTCTCGCCTGCGCGGATATCCTTTACTTTAAAATTGTTGTAAACCAGTTGCCCATTTACAAACGTATGGCTTATTCGCGATTTAAAGTTAACACCTTCAAACGGAGACCAGCCACACTTATATAAAATATTTTCTTTTTTAACATTCCACGGGTGTCCCGGGTTAACAATAACCAGGTCGGCAAAATAGCCTTCGCGAATAAATCCGCGTTTTTCTATTTTAAAAATCTTAGCAGGGTTATGAGCCATTTTCTCTACGATCTTTTCCACCGAAATTTTCTTTTGGTGGTAGGCCTCAAACATAGCTACAACAGAATGCTGTACTAAAGGCCCGCCTGATGGTGAGCTGGTGTAAGGGTTCTTTTTTTCTTCCAGCGTGTGCGGTGCATGGTCTGTTGCTATAACATCAATCCTGTCATCCAAGAGTGCTTTCCAAAGCGCATCCCTGTCAGCCGCTGATTTAACAGCAGGATTCCATTTAATAAGCGCGCCTTTTTTATCATAGTCAGCATCTGTAAACCACAGGTGATGAATACAAACTTCGGCTGTGATCATTTTATCCTCAAGCGGAATTTTATTGGTAAACAACTCTGTTTCCTTAGCTGTAGAAACATGAAAAACGTGTAACCTTGCACCCGTTTTTTTAGCAAGTTCCACTGCTCGTGACGATGATATGTAACACGCCTCGGCACTACGAATTTCCGGGTGATATTTAACAGGGATATCATCACCGTATTCTTCTTTATATTTTTCAAGATTGGTTCTTATTGTAGCTTCATCTTCACAATGGGTTGCAATAAGCATCTTTGTATTGCTAAATATCTTTTCGAGTACTGCTTCATCATCAACCAGCATATTACCGGTAGACGAACCTAAGAATAATTTAATTCCCGCTACATTTCGCGGATTTGTTTTAAGCACCTCTTTAAGGTTATCATTTGTGCCACCCATCATAAAAGAGTAGTTGGCATACGCAACACCATCGGCAAGCTGGTATTTATCTTCCAGCAACTCCTGCGTTACAGCATTAGGCACCGTGTTAGGCTGATCGATAAACGATGTTACACCACCGGCCACGGCAGCACGCGACTCTGATTCGATTGTACCTTTGTGGGTAAGACCCGGCTCACGAAAATGCACCTGGTCGTCGATAGCGCCCGGTATTAAAAAGCTCCCTTCGGCATCGATTATTTTAACATCGCTGGATTTGGGGCTGATTTTGTCGGCTATCTCCTTAATTATTTTATCTTCTATAAACAGATCACCTTCAAAAATTGTACCCTCGTTTACAATCCTGGCATTCTTAATTAGTATCCTGTTCATTATAATTTATAGTCGGTTTAGCATTTTTTTTATCTTAAGGCTTATTACGCCAAATATGGCTTCCTTAAAAATAGCACTGCTCATTTTTGATTCTCCTTTTGTTCGGTCGGTAAATATTATAGGCACTTCTACAATATTAAAACCATTACTGTAGGCCCTGTATTTCATTTCAATCTGAAATGCATAGCCAACAAATTTTATACCATCAAGCATCACACTTTCCAGCACTTTACGCTTGTAACATATAAAACCTGCAGTTGCATCGCGTATGGTCATGCCGGTTATAAACCTTACATAACTGGATGCGTAGTACGACATAAGCACCCTGCTAAGTGGCCAGTTTACCACATTAACCCCGGTTACATAACGGGAACCAATAGCCAGGTCGGCGCCCTTTACACAGGCAGCATGCAGTTTTTCAAGATCGTTAGGATTGTGCGATAAATCGGCATCCATTTCAAAAATATACTCATACTTGCGTGCAATACTCCATTTAAAGCCGTGCACATAGGCAGTGCCCAGGCCGGCTTTACCTGCCCTTACTTCAAGAAATAACCTGTCAGGATATTCTGCCTGCAGCTCGCGCACTTTTTGTGCGGTACCATCGGGCGAATTATCATCTACAATTAAAACGTCAAAAGGTGTTTGTAATAAAAACACAGCTTCAATAACGGTTTCTATATTTTCAATTTCGTTGTATGTAGGGATTATTACAATTCCTTCACTCATATTGCAGGGGCAAATTTTGGTGCAAAAGTAATGTTTTTAAAACGCCCGAAACATAATTAAAGTATAATTAAATAACGCCAACTAAAAAAATACTAATTTTGCAACATGCACGATTTACTTTTACACGATCGCACTATAGGCGGCAAAGACTGGGCAACACTTTTATTTGTGTTTTGCTTTGCATTAGTAGCTATTAATCGCTCTGTTTTTGAAGCACGCTTTGCCGAGTTTATAAAACTGGCAGTATCTGATAAATATACTAAGATGTATAAAGATGGCTCTAACCTTACCAGTTGGTTTACCATATCGTTCTTTTTTGTGCAGGTAATATCGTTTACTTTTATACTTCAGTTTGCTTTAAGCTATTTAGGCCACTATGAGCGCAACAACTGGTTATCATTTATTCAGATATTTACAGTGGTTGCTTTTTTTATACTAGCCAAATACCTCATCGAGAAAATTATTGCTACAGCATTTAACATAGAAGAGTTTAATGAACAGTTTAATTTACATAAAGTTAACTACAGAACGTACATTGGTATGGTACTTTTACCCATAAATGTAGTGCTGTTTTATAACGCCATGCCTACAACGTTATCGTTATACATAATTTTAGGCCTTATTTTGGGGGCAAGTATCATTACATACCTTATTTCACTGAGGATTTATCAAAAATTGATCGTTGCCAAATTGTTTTATTTTATTTTGTATCTTTGCGCACTTGAAATAGCGCCCTATTATTTCATGTACTATTGGTTTACAAACAGTTAGTTAAAGAACACTTAAATATGAAAGTGAAAACAATTTTGGTTTCGCAACCGGAGCCTAAAGTAGACAATTCACCGTACTACGAAATCCAGCACAAACTTAAAGTTAAGGTAGATTTCAGGCCATTTATTCATGTAGAGGGTGTAAACGCAAAAGATGTAAGGGCACAAAAAGTTGACTTAAACAACTTTACCGCAATTATACTTACCAGCAAGAACTCTATAGACCACTTTTTTCGCGTAGCTGAGGAAATGCGTTACAAAGTACCAGAAACTCTTAAATACTTTTGCCAAAGTGAAGCCATAGCTTTTTACCTGCAAAAATATGTTGTGTACCGAAAAAGGAAAATTTATGTGGGACAGAAAGATTTTGCTGACATGTCTCCGTTGATAAAAAAGTATAAGGATGAAAAGTTTTTACTTCCATCATCTGAACAGCTAAATGAAGATATACCACAAGTACTTAACAGCCTTAAGGTGGACTGGACGCCCGGAACTTTTTACAGAACTGTAATGAGCGACCTTACCGACCTGAAAGACGTATACTACGATATTCTTGCCTTTTTTAGCCCTACAGGGATAAAATCGTTATTTAAAAACTTCCCTGATTTTAAACAAAATGAAACCCGTATAGCTGTATTTGGCACCACCACGCAAAAAGAAGCTTTAGAGCATGGCCTTAGGGTCGATATTATGGCGCCCGCACCGGGAATGCCGAGCATGACAATGGCGTTAGAAAAATATATAACCGAAGCGAATAAGGGAAAATAATACTTTTACTTTAGATACAAACAGCTGCTTTTTAATAAAAAGGCAGCTGTTTTGTTTTACCATATACAAAAAAGGCTGCCCGTTTGGGCAGCCTTTCAACATTATCTAAAATCCAGATTATGCAATCGGCGCACCGTGCATAATTTCTTTACTTGAGAACGACTCAAATTTTGTAAAGTTATTTTTAAACTGGGATGCCAGTTCTTTAGCTTTTTTATCGTAGGCCTTTTTATCTGCCCAGGTATCTTGAGGGTTTAACACCTCATCAGGCACATTTGGGCAGCTTTGCGGTACAGCCAACCCAAAGAAGGGATCGTGCTTATAAGCAACGCTATTCAAATCTCCGTTGAGTGCGGCAGTAATCATTGCACGGGTATATTTTAGCTTCATACGGCTACCTGTACCATAAGGCCCACCGGTCCAGCCTGTATTAATAAGCCATACGTTTACGCCTGCTGCCTTCATTTTATCAACAAGCATCTCAGCGTACGTTGCAGGGTGCAATGGCATGAATGGTGCCCCAAAACAAGCCGAAAAATTAGGCTGTGGTTCTTTTACTCCCTCTTCTGTACCGGCAACTTTGGCAGTATAACCCGATATGAAATAGTAAGCAGCCTGACCCGGCGTAAGTTTAGATATTGGAGGAAGTATCCCGAAAGAATCGGCGCTTAAAAAGAATATATTTTTAGGGTTATGCCCTACTGACCCCGGTTGTATATTGTCGATAAAATCTAAAGGATAACTCACTCGTGTGTTAGGCGTTATCGAAGTGTCTTCGAAATCTACTTCATAGCTACGATCGTTTTTAAACACCACATTTTCGAGCAGCGCGCCTTTTTTAATTGCCCTATATATGTCCGGCTCATGCTCTTCGGTCAGGTTAATTACTTTAGCGTAGCATCCGCCTTCAAAATTAAATACGGTATTATCTTTAGTCCACCCATGTTCGTCATCTCCGATTAATTTTCGTGCAGGATCGGCAGAAAGCGTGGTTTTACCAGTACCTGATAACCCAAAAAATATTGCAGTATCGCCATCTTCACCCACGTTGGCACTGCAATGCATTGGTAAAGTATCCTGGTATACAGGCATTAAAAAGTTAAGAGCCGAGAATATTCCTTTTTTCATTTCGCCTGTGTAGCCTGTACCACCTATCAATACGATTTTTCGGGTAAAATTTAATATTGCAAAGTTACTGCTTCGGGTGCCATCAACCTCAGGATTTGCTTTGAAGCCAGGGGCGCATATAACGGTCCAGTCGGCAGTAAAATCTTCTAACTCTGCTTCTGTTGGGCGCAAAAACATATTATAGCAAAATAGGTTGCTCCAGGCAGTTTCGGTCACAGCCCTAACGTTCAGCCTATGGTTATCATCGGCACATACATACGCATCGCGCACAAAAACTTCTTTCCCGGATAGGTAATCCGCAACCTTATCATAAAGGGCATCAAACTTATATGCATCAAAAGGTAGGTTTACTTTGCCCCACCAAACTTTATCTTCGGTGATTGTATCTTTAACTATAAAGCGGTCTTCGGGCGACCTGCCTGTAAATGTTCCTGTATTGATAGCTAGCGCGCCAGTATTGCTTTCGGTTCCCTGCCCTTTGGCTAAAGTAATACTGTGAAGTTCGTCTGGAGATAATTGGTAACGCACCGTTGCGTCTTTGATACCAAGCGTTTCCAGCGCAATCGATTTCGTAAAAAGGCCGTAATTATCCATAGTGTTGGGTGGTATTTGGGTTATTACTACGCCGCAAAGATAATTATTTTTCCACAAACAATATATAATTACAATAATTTTATCCTTTTCGCTTAATTATATGTAAAAATAACACTGCCCAAGCCGAAATTAATAGTAATCCTCCAATTGGAGTCACCCACCCGAATCTGGCAAAATTAATAGGTAGCAGTATATTTATTGCTAAAAAGTAAATGGAAACCGAAAAAAGCAATACGCCAAAAACTGTAAGGTATAATATACTTTTCTTGGCTTTATCGCTAACGTAAGCAGTGCTGCCCACAAACAATAAAAACAGCGCATGGAATATTTGATACCTCACTCCGGTTTCAAAAACCAGAACCGACTCCGGCGATACCAACTTTTTTAACCCATGCGCGCCAAAGGCTCCTAACACAATCCCTGTTAACCCTAAAATTGCTGCGGTAGCTATTACTTTCCTGTCCATATTATCTATTTTAATAATGTAAAAGTAGAAACTCTTAAACATTTTATAATATAAAACCGACAATTAAATATAACATTTCGCTAACTTCGTGTTACATTTTACCGATATTATGAGAAATATATTAATTATTGGGGCCGGCCGTTCGGCTTCATCACTTATAAAATATCTACTGAATAAAGCGGAATCAGAAGACCTTCACCTTACTATAGGCGACCTTTCTGCCGAGCTTGCAGAGCGAAAAACCAATGGCCACCCGCGAGCTACCGCCATAGCTTTTGATATTTTTAATGAAGTACAACGCCGTACCGAAATTGATAAGTCTGATATCGTAATTTCTATGTTGCCGGCGCACCTGCATTACGAAGTGGCTAAAGATTGTATTGCCCTTAAAAAGCACATGGTGACAGCATCTTATACCAGTCCTGCAATGCAGGATCTGGATAATCTGGCAAAGGAAAACTATCTTATTTTTATGAATGAGATTGGGCTTGACCCGGGTATCGATCATATGAGTGCTATGAAAATGCTGGATTCGATAAGGGCTAAAGGAGGCAAAATTATTTTGTTTGAATCGTTTTGCGGCGGACTCGTAGCTCCTGAAAGTGACAATAATTTATGGAACTACAAATTTACCTGGAATCCTCGTAATGTAGTATTGGCGGGGCAAGGCGGGGCTGCAAAATTTATACAGGAAGGCACATACAAATACATACCCTACAACAAGCTATTTAGGCGAACGGAATTTATGGAAGTGGAAGGCTACGGTCGGTTTGAGGGTTACGCCAATCGTGATTCGCTAAAGTACCGCAACGTTTACGGGCTTGATGATGTACTTACGTTATATAGGGGCACCTTGCGCCGCATAGGTTTTAGCAAATCGTGGAATATGTTTGTTAACCTTGGCATGACCGATGATAGCTATATTATGGAAAACAGTACTACCATGAGCTATCGCGACTTTATTAACTCTTTCCTGCCCTACCACCCTACCGATTCTGTCGAATTAAAACTGAGACATCTTCTTAATATTGACCAGGATGATATTCAGTGGGAAAAATTAATGGAGCTCGACCTTTTTAATCCCAACAAAATTGTGGGTCTTCATGATGCGACCCCGGCACAGATTTTAGAAAAAATATTAGCAGATAAATGGACACTCAATCCAGATGACAAGGATATGATTGTAATGTACCACAAAGTGGGTTATGAGCTAAACGGCGAAAAACACCAACTGGATGCAACAATGGTGTGCACAGGCGAAGACCAAACTTATACCGCCATGGCAAAAACCGTGGGATTGCCCGTAGCTATTGCGGCACTGCAAATACTTAACGGCACTATTGCTACCCCGGGTGTGCAGCTGCCTATAACGCCAGAAGTATACCTGCCCATTTTGCAGGAACTGGAAGAGCATGGAATTATCTTCCATGAAAAAAAAGTGCCTTACATGGGATATAATCCGCTTAATGTGGCGCGATAGTTACACATGTAAACAAATTTATTAAATTTGGCTTACAAATTGTAAGCCATGAAAATAAATTCGTTACAAATAGAAATAGACGGTATAGATAAAGAAATACTGCGCGACCTTATGGATGATGCGCGTAAACCTATTTTGCAGATTGCAGCTAAAATTGGAATTTCGGGTGCCGCAATCCATCAGCGGCTGCGAAAACTGGAACAGTCGGGCGTAATATCAGGGTCTAAATTTATTGTAAATAACCGTGTGCTGGGGTACAGCACTATGGCATTTGTAGGTATTTATCTAGACAAAGCATCAAGCAACGCTGAAGCTGTTAAAGAACTCCGTAAAATACCCGAAGTTTTAGAATGTCATTACACCACCGGTAACTGGTCGATACTCATTAAAATAATCTGTCGCGATAATGAACACCTTATGCAATTACTTAATAATAAAATTCAGCCTATAAATGGCGTTTCCCGGACTGAAACATTTATATCGTTAGACCAGCAAATTGAAAGGCAGATACAACTTTAGTATTTAAGACTCTAGAGTGTAGATTTTAGATTTAGCTTCACTCAGACTTTTTTAAGTTTAACATAAAAGTGTATGAATAACTGTGTGTCATTCTGAGCGGAGTGCAACGCAGTCGAAGAATCTCACAAAAATATGGCACTGGGGAAGTCGGCATATCACTAAAACCAAAAAATTCTTAATCCCTGGAACGACCACCAAATACCTGCAATGCCCAGTATAATAAATTAGCTACCGCACCTATCGCGGCAACTACATAAGTACGGGCAGCCCATTTAAGCGAATCTTCGGCACCGGCGTATTCCTGCTGGGTAAGCATGTTATTTGTTTTTAACCACGCTAAGGCACGGTTACTGGCATCATATTCTACCGGAAGGGTTATGAAACTAAACACGGTAGCCAGTGCCATAAACACTAAGCCCGCAATAGCGATATAATACCCGAAACCAAGTCCCGATGCCGCGCCCAATATCAGTCCGCCAAAAACAAGCCACTGCGACATGCCCGATGTTACACTTACTACAGGCACCAAACTCGAACGTAGTTTTAATGGCTGGTAGGCTTTTGCATGTTGTACTGCATGGCCAACCTCGTGGGCTGCCACTGCCGCCGATGCAGCATTACGCTGGTTATATACCGCTTCGCTTAGGTTTACGGTTTTATCGGCAGGGTTATAATGGTCAGTCAACCTACCCGGGGTAGATATTACCTTAACATCATAAATACCATTATCATTCAGCATTTGTTGCGCAATCTCGGCACCGCTCATGCCGTTAAGTAAATGCACTTTAGAGTAAAAATCGAATTTGCTTTGCAGCTTAGAACTTACGGCAAAGCTTACCAAAGCGATGATTCCTATAAGTATATAATATCCTAACATTTGTATTTTTCTTTTAAGTTACTATTCTTTGTATAGCAAAAAGAAAGCCAATCTTCTCAGATTGGCTTGCACATGAAATTATGTCATCTTATTACAAATACAACGTAAGTTTAGTGTAAAAACGGCCGGTGCCACTTTCATTAAGCGTATTGGATACTGATGCAAATTCCGATCTCCATTTACTACTTAACACAGCCCACTCATAGCCAACGTTAAGCCTTAACGGCCAATTGCTTTGCTGAAATGCACCAAAAGCAACCGACGGTCCTACAAACAACACCTCATTATTTAAACTAATATGCCCACTGTAATTTGCGGGGTCAAGATCGTTAAGATCGATTACCCTGTCACGATTATAAATATCAAACTTGTTGTATACGTATGAAATATCCAATCCGCCGGATAAAAATAGTTTACCTGTATTAACCGGTAAATAATGGCCTCTAAACTTAAAGCCGGTAGCAAGTGTTTTGGTCATTACCTCACTTGTTTTTCTATCTCCATAATAGCCGGTATTCCATTCCAAGTCTATAAGTACTTTTTTGTACATTGCATAATAGCCAACAGAAAGTTCCGGCATGCTTTTTAAAACAGTTGGCATGCCTGCAGCCTGCAATCTATTGTTAAGCTTAAACCCGTCGTTAAATACTACACCCGCGCTTAGATAAAATCCGCTTTTTCCGGTTTCTGCAGTTTCCGTGGTTGTTGTGATTGTTGTGGTGGTAATGTCCTGCGCTAAAGCAGATAGCTGCATACCCAATACAGCAAATGCTACAAGTAATTTTTTGTTCATTATGGTAATTTAATTGTTGATTATTGATATTAAAGCAAAGCCATACCCATTGCAGGTATGGCTTTGCAAAGTTTAATTTTAGTTTATCCTACAAGGTTTATAATTTTACCCGGAACGATAATGACTTTTTTAGGCGCCTGCCCGTTAAGCTGTTGTACAGTACGCGCATCTGCCATAACAGCCGCTTCGATTTCGGCAACGGTTAAATCCATTGGCAATTCTATTTTAAAGCGCATTTTACCATTGAAAGAAACCGGGTATTCTTTACTGCTTTCTACCAGGTATTCCGGATTAAACAGCGGGAATTTCACACGGGCAATACTACCCTGGTGACCCAGCCTGTGCCAAAGTTCTTCGGCGATGTGCGGTGCGTAAGGTGATATTAATATAGCGAGTGGCTCAAGTATAGTACGCTCATGGCAATTGATTGCCGTAAGCTCGTTAACCGCGATCATGAAACTACTTACAGAGGTATTGAATGAGAAATTCTCTATATCATCCTGTGTTTTTTTAATGGTACGGTGCAGTATTTTGTACGCCTCGGCACTGGCCGGGTTAGCGGTTACAATAAGGCCGTTATCATCAAAATATAACTTCCATAATTTTTTAAGGAAACCAGACACTCCTGTTATACCGGCAGTATTCCACGGTTTTGCCTGCTCTAGCGGACCTAAGAACATTTCGTACAACCTCAAGGTGTCGGCACCGTATTGCTCACAAATCAAATCGGGTGTTACTACATTGTATTTTGATTTGGACATTTTTTCGACTTCGCGACCTACAATGTATTTGCCGTTTTCATCTAAAAGGAATAAGGCATCAAAAAACTCTTCACTATACTTAGAGTCTGATTTAAATCGTTCGATATCCAATTCATCCGTAGCGCCATTTAAAAGAGAAACGTCTACGTGTAATTTCATCAATGTACCTTCACCAAGACCATTTGTTTCAACTTTTCCAGAATAATCACTACTTACCCTATCAAAAAAAGATTTAACTTGAGTGTCATTGAAATCTTTACTAGATATAGCGTCGTAAACACTTTTGGAGATGACGTAACGCTTTTTTGCATTATGAGTTAAACCTGCTAATTGATTCCAATCATTACTATCAATTGAAATCTTGATATCTGGCGAATATGTATAAACAAAAGCACTCATCCCCAAAATCATCCCCTGATTAATCAGCTTTTTAAAAGGCTCTTCCTGGTTAATAAAACCACGGTCTTTTAAAAACTTATTCCAGAAACGGCTGTATAGCAAGTGGCCTGTAGCGTGTTCGCTACCGCCTATGTATAAGTCCACATTTTGCCAGTAGTCCTCAGCTTTTTTGCTTACAAACTCATCATTATTGTGCGGGTCCATGTAACGCAACCAGTACCATGAGCTGCCTGCCCATCCCGGCATGGTGTTTAACTCTAACGGGAACACCGTAACCTCATCTATAAGGTCGTTGCTTACCACTTTATTCTCTGTAATGCTCCATGCCCACTCACGCGAGTTGCCCAGTGGTGGTTGGCCATCTTCGGTAGGTAAATATTTTTCCACCTCCGGTAAACGAACCGGTACGTGCTGAACATCGATAAGCTGTGGCCTTCCGTTTACATAATATACCGGGAATGGTTCGCCCCAATACCTCTGGCGGCTAAATACAGCATCGCGCAGGCGGTAATTAGTTTTACCCTTGCCCTGATCTATACCCTCTAAAGCTTTAATTACTTTTTTAGTAGCCTCTTTATACGTATCGCCATCTAAAAAATCAGAATCTTTAAGCTTTACATTGTCTTTAGCGCCATAAGCCTCTTGCGAGATATCCTGACCATCGAAAATGTTTTTTATCGGGATGCCAAAGTGTTTTGCAAAATCGTAATCACGCTGATCGCCCGCTGGTACCGCCATCACAGCACCTGTACCGTAACCGGCCAATACGTAATCGCCTATCCAGACCGGGATTGGCTCTTTTGTGAACGGATGCTCGGCATACGCGCCTGTAAATACGCCTGAAATTGTTTTAACATCAGCCATACGGTCGCGCTCGCTGCGTTTTGCAGTAGCTTCAACATAAGCTTCAACCAAATCTTTTTGTATAGGTGTAGTTATTTTCCCAACCAACTCGTGTTCCGGAGCAAGCGTCATAAATGTCACCCCAAAAATAGTATCAGGGCGGGTTGTGAAAACTTCGATTTTATAATCGTTGGCATCATCTGCCGTAAAGCCGCTTGTAATATCTGCAAAGAATGATTTTATGCCAAGGCCGTCGTGAGACTCCATATTACCGTCCTCATTAGACCTTACCCCCGAACCTTCTTTTGAGAATATCCTCCCCCCAGCCCCCTCCGAAGGAGGGGGAGTAGCTTCACTCTCGGTTTGATCATCTTTATACGACTTTAAGGTATCAAGCGTATTTTCTATTTTAGTAATTACGTCCCTAATTTTGTTTATAACTTCATCATTTGTAAAGCGTATTACTTTAAACAAATGTTTTTGCTCTAATTCGAATTCACGTGCTAAATCTAAATCGGTTTGCTCTGGTGTATTATGATATCCGCCATCAACTTCAATTATAAGTCGTTTTTCAAGCGAAACAAAATCCGCAATAAACACACCTATCGGATGCTGCCTCCTGAATTTTACACCAAGGTTTTTACGACGTAATGCTTCCCACAAAACCGATTCTGCTTCTGTTGGCTCTTTACGCATGTGTTGCGCATGTTGTAGCGTTGTAGTAACAACCGCACTATCTCCGGTTAGATATCCGGGCGATGCAGCTGCTCCCCCTCCTTCGGAGGGGGCTGGGGGGAGGATTTCTTTATGCGATGAGTTAGGGGCGAGGTCTTTATCCGTTGGCAACACCCTAAAAGTAACCGAAGCCCCTACCGATTTGCCTATCCAGTTGCGCTGGCTTTCTTTAAGCGATTCTGTCCAGTCAATAGTTTCAAGGCCCTGCAATAAACGTTCGGCATACGCCGAAATACGCATACTCCACTGGGTCATCTTTTTACGGATAACCGGGTAGCCGCCACGTTCAGATACTCCGTTAACTATCTCATCATTAGCAAGCACAGTCCCCAGTTGCGGGCACCAGTTTACTTCGGTCTCTGCTAAATAAGTTAGCCTGTATTTTAATAACAGTTTCGATTGTTCATCAGGATTATAGCCATTCCAATCGCTCGCTGAAAAATTTGCAATATTATCGTCGCTAACTGCATTTATGTTCGCGTTGCCTTCAGCAGCAAACTTCGCGGTAAGCGTATCTATGTGTTCGGCCCTATCGGTATCTTTATTATACCACGAGTTAAACAGTTCGATAAAAATCCACTGTGTCCACTTGTAATACTCCGGGTTACTGGTACGCACTTCTCGGTCCCAATCAAACGAAAAACCTATTTTATCCAACTGTTCCCTGTAGCGATTTATATTCGCTTCGGTAGTAATAGCAGGGTGCTGACCGGTTTGTATGGCATACTGTTCTGCCGGAAGGCCAAAACTGTCGTATCCCTGTGGGTGCAGCACATTAAAGCCCTGGTGGCGTTTGTATCGTGCATAAATATCTGACGCTATGTAGCCCAGTGGATGCCCCACATGCAACCCCGCCCCACTTGGGTACGGAAACATATCGAGTATGTAATACTTAGGTTTATCAGATATATCTTCGGCGCGGAATGTACCGTCTTCTGCCCAAAATTTTTGCCAGTGCTCTTCAATTCGTTTGTGGTCGTATCTCATAGGAAGTAAAAAGTTGTAAAGTCTTAAAGTTACAAGTTATGAAAGCAAATTTACGCTTATTGTACGAATGTCAAAACTTTGCGCATTATAAACTATGCTGAAAGAAATAGTTTATTTATTTTTACGCCTAAATTAAAAAACCTATGGCATCATCTTTTGAAAAATTCCAGAAACGACGGGTAATTTCATCGTACTTTTCCGTGGTGCTGTGTATTTTTATTGTGCTTACCATGCTGGGGGCGTTAGGGCTGTTTGTTATTAATACCGAAAAAATTTCGGGTTATGTAAAAGAGAACATCCCAATGACGGTTTATTTTAAACGCGAAGCTTCAGATACGGTTACTAAAGCCTTTGGGGTTCGCCTTCAAAACTCGGGTTTTATAAAAGATTATGTGTTTATATCTAAAGAAGATGCTGTAAAAAACAATCCTGATTTAATGAAGGATTATGAAGCAATGCTGGATGAAAATCCGTTATTGGATTCGTACGATATTCACTTAAAAGGAGATTACGTACAAAAAGACAGCATTAAAGATATTGAGATAGAATTACGATCTGACCCCGCCGTGGGCGATATTAGTTACGATAACGTTTTGGTAGACCTTGCCAACGAAAATATTAAAACTATTACTTACTGGATATTAATACTAAGTGCCGTACTGGCTTTTATAGCCATGCTGCTTATAAACAGTGCGCTTCGCCTGTCTATTTACTCGCACCGTTTTACCATTAAAACCATGCAAATGGTGGGTGCTACAAAATCGTTCATTCGTCGCCCATATATCTGGAAAGGTATTAAACTTGGTATTATAGGGGCATTACTATCTATATGCGCACTTATTTATTTAGTGTACTGGTTAGATGGTGCTTTCCCGGTGCTTAATATTTGGGAAGACTGGGTGCCAACCGCTATAGTACTTGCCGGAGTTTTAGCCTTCGGGATTATTATAGCTTTGATAAGTACGTTTTTTGCAACCCAGCGTTTTTTAAATTTAAGAACGGACGACTTATACTAGAACTGCCCCCAAACCCCCAAAGGGGGAATGCCATACTCGGTAAAAGAGTACAACTTTAAACTTTAAACTAAGATTATGGAAAACAACGAAATAAAAACACATTTCCTTTTTGAAAAGGTAAATTACAAAATACTACTTATAGGCCTTGGTGTTATTGCGCTTGGCTTTATTTTAATGGCCGGTGGCGGCAGCGACGACCCTAAAGTATTTAGCGATGCTATTTTTAACTTCAGAAGAATTCGTCTTGCTCCTACCGTGGTGCTGATTGGCTTTGGTATTACTATTTATGCAATACTTAAAAACCCAAACCCGGAAACAAAGATTACAACAACTACCGATGAATCTTTCCCGCAGGATAAAGCCATTAAAAATTTTAAAAAATAATACATGGATAATTATTTTCAGGCCATTGTACTTGCAATTATTGAAGGCTTAACCGAATTTTTACCGGTATCGTCTACCGCGCACATGATTTTTGCAAGTTCGTACTACGGTATTCAGGATGATGCTTTTGTAAAGCTATTTCAAACTGCAATACAATTTGGCGCTATACTAGCCGTAGTGGCTTTATACTGGAAGAAATTCTTTGATTTTACCCGCCTTAGCTTTTACGTTAAACTTGCAGCCGCCGTTATCCCTGCCTTAGTGCTAGGTAAGTTATTCGATGATTTAATAGATGACGCTCTGGGTGACCCTATTCCTATTGCCATAGTGCTTATTATAGGTGGTGTGGTATTATTATTTATTGAGAACTTTTTTAAAAATCCAACCATATTTAAGGAAGAAGACATTAGCATTAAAAAAGCAGTCACAATCGGCTTTTGGCAATGCCTTGCCATGATGCCTGGCACGAGTAGGTCGGCAGCATCTATTATAGGTGGTATGCAGCAAAAGCTGAGCCGTGAGGCAGCGGCCGAATTTTCTTTCTTTTTAGCGGTACCTACAATGCTTGCGGTAACAGTTTACTCTATTGTACTTAAAGATTACAACGTACACGGACTGGAAGTTAAAGGATACAAACTGCTTATGGAGGCGGAAAACCTTAAACTGTTTTTAATTGGTAACGTAATTGCGTTTGTGGTTGCGGTAATTGCTATTAAAGGTTTTATAGGCATCATTAAAAAATACGGATTTAAACCCTGGGGCTGGTACCGCATAATTGTGGGGGCAGCATTACTGGTTTACTTTACAACTTACAAATAATATAGTGGCAATTAAACCCGAAGATTTTCAGGAAGGAAAAGTTTTACTTATTGATAAACCATTGCACTGGAGCTCGTTTCAGGCAGTGAATAAAATAAAATGGAGCCTAAAAAAACATTTAGGCCTAAAAAAAATTAAAGTGGGCCATGCGGGTACTTTAGACCCGTTAGCTACAGGCCTGCTTATTGTATGCACCGGTAAGTTTACAAAAAGCATCTCTGAACTTCAGGGTATGGAAAAAGAGTATACCGGTACCTTTATGCTGGGTGCTACAACTCCATCTTACGATTTAGAAACTGAGGTAAACGCTACTTTTCCCACTGAACATATTACCGAAGCACTGGTAAATGAAACCGTAAAACAATTTTGGGGTGAGATCGACCAGAAGCCACCAGTGTTTTCGGCCATAAAAAAAGATGGTATACGCCTGTATGAGCATGCCCGCAAGGGTGAAGAAGTTGAAATTGCTTCACGCAAAACTACCATTTACGAGTTTGAATTTACCCGTATCGAATTGCCTGAGCTTGATTTCAGGATTGTATGCAGCAAAGGCACCTACATTCGTTCGATAGCACATGATTATGGTGTAGCAATAGGGTCTGGTGCACACTTAACGGCACTACGCCGTACTAAAATAGGCAGATTCTCTGTTGAGGGCGCAATTTCTCCGGACGCTTTTGAAGAATCTGTTACAGATAATAGTACTACTACTGCTACCGAACAATAATAATGAAACACTTACTCTACATACTATTGTTCATTCCTGTTTTTTTAACAGCGCAAACATTTTATGTAAAGCAGCTGAAAGATGGCGACCTTATTTTTCAGGACATGGATTGCGGTCCGCTTTGCGATGCTATCGAGGCTGTTACCCAAGGCTACAACGGTAACGATTTTAGCCACATGGGTATGGTATATCACCGCAACGACACTTTATTTATTATTGAGGCAGCAGGCAAAGCAGTACGCTTGAATACCCTTGAAAAGTTTTCGAAGAATACAACGAGACCTATGTATATAGGCCGCCTTAAAAAGCAATACCAAAAAAATATTCCGCAGGCTATGGCTTTTTCGTTAAAGCAATTGGGCGTACCTTATGATAGTGAATATGTATACAATAACGGCAGCTACTATTGTTCGGAATTGATATACGATGCTTTTAAAGATGCGAACAAAAACAAGTCTTTCTTCACGCTCTACCCTATGACGTATAAGCAGCCCGGTACCGATGACTTTTTTCCGGCCTGGGTTGATTACTATAAGCAAATAGGAAAGCCCATCCCGCAGGGACAGCCCGGATGTAACCCCGGTGGTATTTCAACATCTGATAAAATTGAGGTGCTGGGAAGTTTCTAAAAAAATATTCAGTGTTCAGTTATCCATCATACACAATAATTACATCATCAAGATTTCTCCTATCGTCGAAATGGAACAAACTGTGCGCTGTTCCATTTCGAACGCAGTACAACGGAGTTGAGAAATCTTGATTTAGCGTTTATTATGTCAAGGTATTTCATAAAAAGATTCTTCGACTTCGTTGCATTGCGCTCCGAATAACAAGAAGATAATTAGACACCCTCAACCAATTCAAAAATTTCCTGCATTGTACTGTGGCCTTTATCGTGCAGGTACCATTTTTGCAATTCGGTTTTGGCCTCATCTGTTATAATGCCGTCGCGTTGCTTAAAATCTGAAATTAATTGCGCTGCATCTTTAGGGCGCGGCCCCCAGCTGCCTTTAGGCTCCAGGGTTTCCTTATCAATCAAAATTAATTTAGGAATAGATCGCCCACCATTGGTAAGGTATATATCCATTAATTCGAGATTATCGTCGCGTAAAACAATACGCAGGTCAAGTTTGTTTGTAACGTCATTCATTTTATTAATAACAGGCACAATTTGGGCAGCGTCGCCGCACCAGCCTTCAGATAGTACCAATAAAATATAATCCTTATCTAACGATTGTAACTTGACTCTAATTTCATCAGGTATTACAACAGTTTTATCAAGACGGTTCATTCGTACCTCATTAAGCGTACTATAATGCGTTAAATCTTCGCTTTGGGTAGCTCCGGTTGATAGCCCTTCTTCAAGCAACTGAGTTACATGATTTCTGTATTCCTTGTAAGAAAATGTATTTTCGAGGCTTTTTTGTATGATGGTTTGGTTAGAAGTCATAGTTGTAATTTTTAGTAAAATTAATACAATTTGGTATAGCAAAAAAAACGCCATTCAACAAAAAACAGTAATTTAGTAATGAAATTTGTTGTAATGAAATTTGACGGAAACACTATAGGCATCATCCTTTCGGGTGGTGGTACAAAAGGGATAGCCCACGCAGGGGTTCTTAAATTTTTTGATGAAATAGGCATTCGGCCATCGCACATAGCCGGTACCAGCTCTGGTGCCATAGTATCTTCCCTGTACGCATTTGGCAAACAGCCCGAAGAAATACTGGAGTTTTTTAAATCTATCTACTTTTTTCATTGGAGGCATTTCACTTTTCGCAAACCAGGCTTTATCGACTCACTGGCTTTTAAAGATTACTTCTATTCTGTATTTAAAGATGCTACATTAGGCGATATGCCGTATAAAATGCACATTACCGCTACAGATTTGGTGTCCGGCAAGCTACGCATTTTTGGGTCGGATACTAAAATTGCCGATGCGGTACTCGCCTCTTCTGCCTTCCCCGGCGTTATATCACCTTATGAAATTGATGGCAGGCTGTATAGTGATGGCGGCATTATTAACCACTTCCCTACAGATGTCTTACAGGGCAGGTGCGATACACTTATAGGCGTTTACGTTAGCCCGATCCAGAAAATAGAAGCTGCCGATTTAAAATCGATCAAGTCCATCACTACCCGTGCTTACGATTTGCTTTCGGCCAACAGCAATATGCAAAAGTTTACATTGTGTGATTGGGTTATCAGCCCTGACGAACTTGCGTTGTACAGCACCTTTGAGACGAACAAAGTCAAGATGGATGAAATTTTCAACATAGGCTATGAGTCGGCAAAAAAGTCGTATGCCGAGCTTATTGTATAGCTAATATGCAACAGTAAAAATCTGTTTATTAAAAAACATTTATTACTATATTTGCACCAATCAAAATCAAAACCCCGATGAAATACAACCGAATCCTGTTAAAGCTGAGCGGCGAAGCGCTTATGGGCGAGAGGCAGTATGGTATAGACCCGCAAAGGCTTGCCGAATATGCTCAGGAAATTAAACAAATACATGATAAAGGTGTACAGATAGCCATTGTTATTGGCGGTGGGAACATTTTTAGGGGTTTGGCCGGAGCCAGTAATGGTATGGACAGGGTTCAGGGAGATTATATGGGCATGCTTGCCACCGTTATAAATGGCATGGCATTACAGGGCGCACTTGAAGATGCCGGTATGCAAACACGCCTGCAAACTGCATTAGAAATTAAAGCAATTGCAGAACCTTATATAAAACGTAAAGCAGTGCGACACCTTGAAAAAGACCGTATTGTAATTTTTGGAGCCGGTACCGGTAACCCTTACTTTACAACCGATACTGCTGCCGTACTTAGAGGTGTAGAAGTTGATGCTGATGTTATACTTAAAGGAACAAGAGTTGATGGTATTTATACTGCCGACCCTGAAAAGGACCCGGCTGCTACTAAATATGACACGCTTTCTTTTGATGACGTGCTCAAAAAAGGCCTTAACGTAATGGACACTACTGCCTTTACCCTTAGTCAGGAAAACGCGTTGCCTATTATTGTATTTGATATGAATAAACCCGGTAATCTTGTGCGTATTTGCGAAGGTGAACTTATAGGAACTACTGTTAATGTTTAATTTTTAAACTCAAAAAATAAGAATTAAAAGCTATGGAAGAGATTGATTTTATTTTAGATAGTACCAAAGAACTTATGGACGGATCTTTGGCCCACCTTGAAAAAGAATTTTTAAACATCCGTGCGGGTAAAGCTAGCCCTGCTATGTTGGGTGGTGTACGTGTAGATTATTATGGATCTGCTACACCCCTATCTCAGGTGGCTAATATTAACGTGCCCGATGCACGTACTATTACTGTTACCCCTTGGGAAAAAAATATGCTGCACCCTATAGAAAAAGCTATTATGATTGCCAACCTTGGTTTTAACCCAATGAATAATGGTGATAATATAATTATAAGTGTGCCTGCTTTAACAGAAGAAAGAAGGCGCGATCTTGCCAAACAGGCTAAGGCTGAAGCTGAAGATGCTAAAATAGGTATCCGTAGCGCCCGTAAGGAAGCAAATACTGATATTAAAAAACTTGAAAAAGACGGACTATCTGAAGATGTTTGTAAAGGCGCCGAAGAAGAAGTTCAGGAACTAACCAACTCTTATATAAGGAAAGTTGACGAGCTACTCGCTTTAAAAGAAGCTGAGATAATGAAAGTATAATAAAGAGTCCGCCTACTAAGGCGGATTTTTTTTGCATCATAAAAAACAATAAAAGTCGTTATCTTTACATTACAAATACTTTCGCCATGAACATAGCTGTGGAAAAACTTAGATTATTAGATTTAGTTATGCACCTTAACGATGAAGCTAAGGTTGTAAAACTAATAGACATTATTGTGGGTATGGAAAATGATGTTGTTGGGTACACAGCTTTAGGCGAACCATTAAATATTGACCAATATAAAGCGCATGTTAAGGAAGGATTAGAAGATATTGAAGAAGGACGTGTTACATCTCATGATGATTTTTTAGACGAAGTGAAATCCTGGTAGATGGTAATACAGAAATATACCATTAGCTGGTCTGACAGGGCAAAATTAGATGTGAAGCACATCTATTTACATCTACTAAATAAAAATTCAAAAAGTAGTTCCCAAAAAATTAGAGATGAAATAATTAACTCTCCTAAAACAATTGTCTTTCCAGAGCAATTTCAGTTTGATGAATATCTTGTAGTATGCCGGAGAATTATAGTGCGGAATTATAAAATTTTATATCTGGTGTAAAATACTACAATTCATATAGTAAGCATTTTTAACAGCCACAGCCATCCTTCTAAAATGAAGGCATAACCCTTCTTGAGAAGAAACATGAAAATCCTTACCTTATTTTTTTTGCTTTTTACAGTTGCTGCAAGCGCCCAAAACGCCATTACGGTTACCGTTAAAGATGCCGAAAATAATATTGTTCTACCATTTGCTACAATAACGTCTAAAGGTAAAAACCTTATTGCAGATGTTGATGGCAAATTGGTTATACAAAATTATGGCACCACATTATCAGTAAGTTATACTGGTTATCATCTGCAAAATATAGTGGTAAAGCCGGGAGCTCGCTTTTATACTGTAAAACTAAAACCTAACCCTGAGCAGCTACAGGAACTTGTTATAAATGGTGTAAACCCGGCAACCGAAATAATAGGCCGCGCAATACGGCGGAAGGCTATCAACGACCCGCAACGAAAGCTTGAGAGCTTTAGGTATAAAACTTACGATAAGCTTGTGGTTACCGCCAATCCTGATTCTATTAATGGCAAACTTGATTCTATTTATGCTTACGAAAAAATTGGCAAGCGCTTTTTAAAGCTCGACTCAACCAGTTTTAAATTTAAAAAAATAATAGACCAGCAACACCTTTATCAAACTGAGAAGGTATCAGAATTTAAATTTATCAAAGGTCAAAGTTTAAAAGAAACAGTGCTTGCAACCCGCATGGCCGGCTTTAAACAGCCCTTGTATGAATTTATTGGCCTAAAGCTTCAGTCGTATTCGGTGTATACAGATAAGATCGATCTTTTTAATACCAAATACGCAGGCCCACTTGCTAATGATGCATGGGAAGATTACAATTATAAAATATTAGATACTGTTACAATTAATAACCGTAACACCTACATGATATATTTTATACCTAAGCGCCGCGTTAAGAGAAAGCTCAATGGTATTTTGTATATCGACGCCCAAAATTATGGCGTAGCGCAAGCAGTTTTTAGGGTACGGAATGTTATTGACATAACATCTACCCATTATTTTACGTACGAAAAAGACCTTGAATTATGGTTTCCTGACCGAAAGGTTTTAAAAATTGTAAAAGGCAATAATAAAGAAGACCTCAAAATTTTAGGCGAAACTATCAAGTTTGATGCTGTAGACAAACACAGCCCTAACCGCAAAAAGGAGCCTTCGGATTTTGTTTATTTATATTCTGAAGCGGCTAACTTTGATAAGGAATTTAATATACCATTATCTATAAGACGGGGATTTGTAGCCATCGAAATTCAGAAGAAAGCAATTAGCAGGCCGGAGGAGTACTGGAACCAGTTTCGTATAGATACATTAGATACCCGTAGCATGAAAACTTATATGGCGCTGGATAGCCTTGTAGCAAAATCTAACTGGGAGCAGCGCATAATATTAGGCAAGCGCATTATTAACGGCTACCTTCCTGTAGGTATGTTTGATGTCGATCTTCAAAAAATAATAAAATACAACAATTACGAGGGTTTTCGCGTAGGCCTTGGAGGTATTACTAATGATAAGTTTGCTAAAACCTTCCGTATAAGCGGTTACGGCGCATACGGAACAAAGGATGGGCAGTTTAAGTATAGCCTGGGTGCGGCAGTGCGTGTTGGAGATTTTTCTAATTCATGGATAGGCGGTTCGTATACCGATGATATTCAGGAAATAGCCAGCACATCATTCGCTACAGATAAACGGGTATTTAAAATCTATGATCCGCGTCCTATAAATCTTTCCACATTTTATAACCATCAAAGCTGGAACGGCTACATCGAAACAAAAATTTTGCCTAAAACCGAGAGTATGTGGCAGCTTACCCGAAGCCGCATCGACCCTAAGTTTAATTATCTGTACAACCCTGACGGACGGCCGTATACTATATTTAACCTAACTACTGCATCGGTATCCATACAATGGAACCCGTTTAGTGACTTTATGCAAACCCCCGAAGGTCGTATAGAGGTAGAAAAACGTTTTCCTAAATTCGCTTTTCAATACACGCAGGCATTTAACGGCATATTAGGCAGCGACTTTGGTTTTGGCAAAATAGATTTTAGGGCAGAATATGAAAGAAAATACCTGAATGGTCAAATAGGTACAGCATTACTGCAAACGGGGCTAGCTGTAGGCAATACTCCGCTAACGCACCTTTATAGCACATCTCCTAACAACTTAGACAAAGACGGGGTGATTCAGCGAATAACACTTGCCGGAAAAAACAGTTTCGAAACTATGTATTTTAACGAGTTTTTTTCGAGCAGGTACGTAATGGTACAGCTAAAACACGGACTTACAAAGTTTACCGTTTTTCGAAGCCTGAAGCTTTCGCCAATGGTTGTTACGCGTTTTGCATGGGGTAATCTAGACAATAAGTCAGACCACATGGGCATTCAATATAAAACCCTCGAGAAAGGATACTATGAAAGCGGGCTTGAATTTAACGAGATTTTTAAAGGTTTTGGTATTAGTACCTTTTACCGCTACGGCCCTTATCACCTACCTGTGTTTGACAGGAATATATCGGTTAAATTCACGTTTGTGCTGAATTTGTTTTAAATATTAATGAGATACAAACTTTAACCCGATGATTGAAGCTATCAGCGTAGTAAGGAAAAACAATCTCCAAAAATCAGACGGCTCTTTAAAAACCACGATACCTACCAGTACCGTACCTACAGCGCCTACACCCGTCCAAACCGCATAAGCAGTACCAATGGGCAGGGTTTGGGTAGCCTTATAAAGCAAAATCATGCTTATGGTAAGGCACACAAAAAAACCGCCCATCCAATAATTTGATACCATACCTGTAGTTTCTTTCGCTTTGCCAAGGCACGATGCAAAGCCTACTTCAAATAAACCTGCTATAATAAGTAATATCCAATTCATAACACTAAAAATTATTTGCAAAGATAGTGTTTACATATTAGTCGCGATTTATGAAATTTCTGAATTTAGCCGCTACACATTTTGTGCTTTTTACTACATTTGCAGGCATTTGTAAATTCTGGCGTTCGCAAGATTACATAATGAACACACATAAACAAGGACAAATTTTAGAAAAATGAAGCATACCAAAGTTAAAGACCTGTTGAACAGCTCTAAGCCTATTGATGAAGTATCGGTTAAAGGATGGGTAAGAACGTTTAGAAATAACCAGTTTATAGCGCTTAACGACGGGTCTGTAATTCATAATATACAGTGTGTTGTTGACTTTGAAAACACACCTGCCGAAACCCTTAAACGTATTACCACAGGTGCTGCTGTTGCTATAAAAGGTAACCTAACCGAAAGCAAAGGTGCAGGCCAGCAATACGAAATTCAGGTTACAAGCATTGAAATTCTTGGCGATAGCGATCCGGAGAAATTCCCGATGCAGCCTAAAAAGCATTCTCTTGAATTTTTAAGGGAAAATGCTCACTTACGTGTGCGTACTAATGTGTTTGGAGCAATTATGAGGGTACGTTCGGTACTGTCGTTTGCTATTCACCAGTACTTTCAGGAAAAAGGATTTGTTTATGTAAATACGCCCATTATTACCGGCAGCGATGCCGAAGGCGCAGGCGAAATGTTTCACGTAACAGCTTTACCAATAAACAATGCACCTAAAAACGAAGAGGGCGGCGTTAATTATAAAGAAGACTTTTTTGGTAAAGAAACTAACTTAACAGTATCAGGTCAGCTTGAGGCTGAGACCTACGCTATGGCATTGGGCCAGGTATATACCTTTGGGCCAACTTTCCGTGCCGAAAACAGTAACACAAGTCGCCACCTTGCAGAGTTTTGGATGGTAGAACCTGAGGTTGCGTTTAACGACCTTGATGCTAACATGGACCTTGCCGAAGATTTTATTCAGTATGTTATTAAACATATATTGGATAAATGCCCGGACGACCTTGCGTTTTTAAATCAGCGTTTGGCTGATGAGGATAAAACCAAGCCTACCGCCGAGCGTAGCGAAATGAGTCTGCTTGAAAAACTAAACTTTGTTTTAGAGAACAACTTTAAGCGTGTAAGTTATACCGAGGCTATTGAGATATTAAAAAACAGCAAACCTAACAAGAATAAAAAATTCAAATATATTATAGATGAGTGGGGTGCTGATTTACAGAGTGAGCACGAACGCTTTTTAGTTGAAAAACACTTTAAGTGCCCGGTAATTTTGTTTGATTACCCGGCAAAAATCAAAGCGTTTTACATGAGGCTTAATGAAGACGGACAAACCGTACGCGCTATGGATATCCTTTTCCCGGGTATTGGCGAAATCGTAGGTGGTTCGCAACGTGAGGAACGCCTTGATGTGCTTCAGCAAAAAATTGCCGATCTTGGTATAGATGAAAAAGAATTATGGTGGTACCTTGATACCCGCCGTTTTGGTACAGCAGTGCACAGTGGCTTTGGCTTAGGCTTTGAGCGCCTTGTGCTGTTTGTAACGGGCATGAGCAACATTCGCGATGTGATTCCTTTCCCAAGGACACCACAAAACGCAGAGTTTTAATTAACCGAATTATATTGTTACCAATCCCCGTGCTATTGTACGGGGATTTTTTTTGTCAATTTTCGATTATAAGAATAATATAATCATGTAAACGCCCAACTATGGCCAAGCTTTTATAATTTTATCTAAAATGCCTTAGTTATAAGGGCTGTTTTTTGTAATTTTATACTGTACAAATCACTGTTTATAATATGCTCAAGCAAAATTTACAATTAAGGTTATCGCAAAAATTATCTCCGCAGCAAATTCAGCTTATGAAGCTGATACAACTGCCTACGCAGGCTTTTGAGCAACGCCTGAAAGAAGAAATGGTAGAAAACCCTGCCCTTGAGACCGGTAAGGAAGATGAGTTTGAATATGAAAAGGATGAGTTTGATAACACTACCGATGAAAGTTTTGACGACTATGATGATTTTGAAGGCGAGCGTATTCAGGCCGATGAAATTAACATAGACGAATACCTTAGCGACGACGAGACACCGGGTTACAAGTTGCAGGCTAATAACTATAGTGATGATGATGAGGACAGAAGCATGCCTTTTGCCGAGTCGGTTAGTTTTCACCAAAGCCTTATCGATCAGTTAAATACTTTTATATTAAATGATGATGAACGCGATATTGCCGAATTTTTAGTGGGCAGTATTGACGATATGGGATACATAAGGCGTAGCGTTTCGGATATTGTAGACGACCTTGCTTTTACACAGGGAATTTACACCGATGAGCCTACGGTAGAACATATACTGCACATTATTCACCAGTTGGAACCGTCTGGCGTAGGTGCCCGCGATTTACAGGAATGCCTTTTATTACAACTTAAACATAAAACCCCAACAGCCCCCATAGAAAGGGCCATTGATATATTAGAGCACCAGTTTGAAGCGTTTACTAAAAAACACTACGACAAGCTGCTGCAAAAATACGACATCAGCCAGGACCAGCTTCGTAAGGCGATAGACGAGATCGAGAGACTTAATCCAAAACCGGGTGGTGCTTACGACAGCAACTCTAAAGCTGTAGAGCATGTGGTGCCTGATTTTGCCATAAAAATTGTGGAGGGCGAACTTGAACTATCTTTAAACGGGCGAAATGCCCCTGAACTTCACGTAAGTAAAGATTACCAAGAGATGCTGCAAAGCTATAAAGACAGCCGTGATAAATCGTCGCAACAAAAAGATGCCGTGCAGTTTATCAAACAAAAGTTAGATTCGGCTAAATGGTTTATCGATGCGATACGCCAAAGGCAAGAAACCCTTTATGTTACCATGAATGCTATTATGCATTATCAACAGGAATATTTTTTAGATGGCGACGAGTCGAAGCTCAAACCTATGATTCTAAAGGACATTGCCGATTTGGTAGGCCTAGATATTTCTACCGTATCACGTGTGGCAAACAGTAAATTTGTAGAAACTCCTTATGGCACTAAGCTTATAAAAGAGTTTTTCTCTGAAGCCATGAAAAATGACCAGGGCGAAGATGTATCTACTATCGAGATCAAGAACATATTGCAACGTGTTATTGGCGAAGAAGACAAAAGAAAACCATTGCCGGATGATAAGCTTGCCGATATACTTAAAGAAAAGGGATTCCCTATTGCGCGCCGTACTATTGCAAAATACCGCGAGCAGCTGGATATACCTGTAGCCCGTATGCGTAAAAAGATATAAGCATTGTATGCAAAAGTTTATACACTCGTTTTCATATACTTTTCATCCTCTGTTTATACCGGTGTATGCTACGTTATTTTACTTTTTTGTAGCACAAAACTATTTTTATAAGCATGAAATTTTCCTGATATTTATTCAGGTACTTATCCTTACTATACTATTGCCGGTATCTTTATTTTACCTGCTAAAATCGTTAGGGCTAATACAATCTAAAATACTGCTTGATAAAAAAGAACGCAGGCTTCCTCTCACTTTTTATGCCCTTCTGCTGTTTATGCTTATAAAGTACAGCTTTGCCACCTTTGTAATTCCGGAATTATATTACTACTTTTTAGGTACATTAATAAGCACAATGCTAGCGTTGTTGCTGGTACTTTTTGGTCATAAAGCCAGCCTGCACATGATGGCTGTTGCTACACTAACGGTATTTGTAGTAAGTGTTTCAGCCTATTACCACACATCATTTTTATATGTAGTTGCAGCCTTAATAGTTTGTGGTGGGTTTGTGGCTTCGGCACGATTACAAGCAAAAGCGCATAGCTTTAGCGAACTCGCATTAGGGACGCTTCTAGGAATTTTACCGCAGGTTTGTTTATGGTACGTGTGGTTGTTACCGTCGGTTTAGATTTAATATTGTGTATTTTAAGTATGAAAATACGTTACAATATATAAAACACCAACCCTAGCTTAAGCGCATGCATATCCAGCTTTCTGCCGCTAGTAAGGGTCACGTTATCATACAACGGATTTAATGAATAGTAGGTATAAAAGTTCCAGGTATTCCACCCAACAGATAAGTAGGTGCCGTACAATAGTTTATTTAAATTGGCATCGTTAATTACCTTATAGCTTACATTGCCATCTTGCTGGTACTGCGCTTTATCGTAAAACAGGTAGCTTACTTTAAAACCTGCATACACCCTCCAGAATTTATGGCTGATAGAATCGGAATTTCTCCATCGCAATTCTAACGGAACTTCGAGGTAATGTAGCACAAGTTTATTACGTTCAAATTCGGTTTGTGACCTGGTTTCATAAGTATTTTGTCCATTCGCATCGTTTACAACCAGGTTGTGCTTAATGTTGTTATATGAATACCCTAAACCCAGAGCAACTGAATGGTTACGGCGTTTGTTAATAGGCATATCTCGTAAAAAACCCGCACTAATACCTGTAGAAAATGAGTATTGCGAGTAACCTTCGGGCTTGCCTTGTATTAAGTTGTACGTAAGCGTAGCATAAAACTGATCTTCGCGGTATTTTGGGTCGGCTACCGGAGCCAGGCTATCCATTTCAGGCTTCAGTTCTTTTTCCTCCTCAATTTGTGCCTGAAGTGGTAAAACGCAAAAAAGCAGAATGAATAAGCTAAAAAAACGCATAGGTGTTGTTAATAGTTGTTGTTACAAAGATGCGAAAAGTTTACGCACAGTTATAATTACCTGCTAAATAATTATGCAACTCCCGTAGCAGAGTTACCTTTCAACTCAATACGCGTTCTTGGAAGGCACTCCGGATAATTTTGTTGAATAAAAGTAATCAGTTTTTCACGAATAAACACCCTCAAATCCCATGACGTTGGTGAGTTTTTAGAACTCATAAGCGCTCGAATTTCCATACCGGTTTCAGTAGCGTTTGTTACCTGCAATACGTTTACATTGCCATCCCATAAGGGCGTGCTCTTTAGCAATCGAGTAAGCTCTTCACGAAGGGCATCTACAGGCATATAGAAGTCAGTGTAGATAAATACTGTCCCTAAAATTTCAGATGTTGTGCGCGTCCAATTCTGAAAAGGCTTTTCTATAAAGTAGGTAGTAGGCAATACCATTCGGCGTTTATCCCAAATGCGGACCACTACGTAGGTAAGCGTGATTTCTTCTATCCAACCCCACTCTCCTTCAACAATTACCACATCGTCTAATCGTATAGGCTGTGTTATAGCTATCTGAATACCTGCTACAAGGGTAGCCAGCATTTTTTGAGCGGAGAAACCTAATATTATTCCGGCAATACCGGCCGAGGTTAAAAAGCTTATACCTATAGCGCGAATGTTATCAAAGCTCATTAAGGCAATACCTATGGCAAATATTACTATCAGAAAAACAATAACTCGTTCTAAAATGGTAAACTGTGTAAAAACACGGCGGGCGTGCAGGTTATCATCAGCGGTAATATCGTATTTACGCATTAAGCCCCCTTTAAATGCCTTTAATAATACTATGCAAAACCATGTTAAAGAAAATATTAGCAGTAGTGTACAGGTATGGCTTATAAGTTTGACATAGTTATATATAAACACGTTATTCAATAGGCCGATACGCAATACTAAAGCAATTATAATTAATAGAAGCGGTAATTTAATACGATTAGCAAAATTAATAGGCAGCAAATTTTTTGGGTCTTTACCCACCCTAAGCAATATGTAGTATAACAAACTAAACGTTATAACGAGGCCGACTACACCAAATACTAAAAATTGTAAAAAATTGCTATCGCTATGAATTTCCTGCATATATAAATTATTAACCCTTAAAATTAGATAATCGCTACCGAAAAGAAAAGCCTTAAAGATATACTTAACATTAAAAAGGGATAACTTCAAATTTAAATAAACCCTCGATCAAAATCCTAATCTTATGCTAATGTGTGTGAAAAATCCCTTTTAAAAAGATAAATTTGAGTATATAATTCAAACAACAATACCATGCAAATTCAAATAAGAACAGACAACCATATTGAGGGAAGCGACCGTATGGAAAATTATTTTAGCGAAGTAATAAGCACTTCTCTTAAACGATTTGAAGATAAAGTAACATCTCTCGAAGTTCACATTAGCGATGAGAACAGCGGTGAAAAAGGAGGCCTTGATGATAAACGATGCGTTATAGAAGCCCGCGTGAACGGCTTACCCCCGCAGGCGGTAACCAATCATGCATCTACAGTAGAACTTGCCATTAAAGGTGCTGCAGATAAAATGAAAAAACTTTTAGAGCATACCTTTGATAAGATTCGCACGCATTAATATCGCATTTTATATGATTTGATAACCCTTTAGGCACCGCTTAAAGGGTTTTATGTTTATAATAGCCTCATCGTATAATGGCCTAACACACAGTATTTATAAAAAATCTTACTAAAATATCGCTCTTTTACATCGATTGAGTAATTTCGATGTTAAAATAGATGTATATGATAAAACATCTTAAATAATATAATATTTTTACTACCTTAAAAAAACCCAAATGAAGAAAATTGTAACCGCGATAGGTTTATGTTCACTATTATTTTTGCAACTTAATTGTTCGTCATCTTCTGATGATGGCGGAAAAACTGACCCAACCCCTACGCCAAATCCAGAAACCGGTATTAACGAAGTTGATTTTTGGCTTACTACCGGAGACCAATCAGCAAGGCTGGCTAAACAAAATACTGTACTTAGTTTTACCGATGCCGCAAATTCATACGCTACAATAGAGGTTAACGAAGGCTCTACGTACCAAACCGTAGCCGGTTTTGGATACACCCTTACAGGTGGTAGCGTGCAAACAATAAACACGTTAAATGCAAGCCGGAAGCAGGAACTGCTACAAGACCTATTTAACCCAACAAGCGGTATTGGCGTTAGCTATTTACGCTTAAGTATTGGTTCCTCAGATCTTGACAATGCTCCTTTTACATATGATGATATGCCAGCTGGCCAGACTGATGTTAACCTGACTAACTTTAACATAAGCCCGGACAACGCTTTAATAAGCATGCTAAAAGATATTTTAGCAATTAACCCTAATATTAAAATAATTGCTGCACCATGGTCTGCACCGGTATGGATGAAAGACAACGGCAATTTTAAAAACGGACGTTTAAAACCTGAATATTATGGTGCGTATGCACAGTATTTTGTAAAATACATTAAGGCAATGCAGGCGGCGGGAATAAGCATTACTGCTGTTACTCCTCAAAACGAACCGCTTAACCCTTATAATACTCCAAGTTTGGTTATGGAGGCACCACAACAGGCACAGTTTATTAAAGCTAACTTAGGCCCTGCGTTTGAAGCTGCCGGTATAACTACAAAAATTGTAGTATACGATCATAACTGTGATGTACCGGAGTATCCCATATCTATCTTAAACGATCCTGCTGCAAATAAATATGTTGACGGCTCTGCATTTCACTTATACGCTGGCGAAATCAGCGCCTTAAGCACCGTACATAATGCACACCCTAACAAAAATTTATACTTTACAGAGCAGTATACCGCAGCGGGCGGAAGTTTTGCAGGCGACCTTAAATGGCATGTTAAAAACGTTGTTATAGGTTCGATGAGAAACTGGAGTATTAATGCTATGGAATGGAATTTAGCATCTAACGCCACTTTCGATCCTCACACAGATGGTGGATGTTCTGACTGTAAAGGCGCTATAACAATAAATAGCACAGATTCCTACGCTAAAAACGTTGCTTATTATATTATTGCTCACGCCTCTAAGTTTGTACCTGCAGGATCTGTACGTATTGCAAGCACTGAAGCTGGCGGACTAAGCAGTGTGGCGTTTAAAACACCTGCAGGCAAACATGTATTAATAGTAGAAAACGATAATACTTTTGCACTTACCTTTAATGTAAAATACAATGGTAAGTGGGTGGTAACTAAACTTGACGGTGGTGCAGTAGGTACTTACGTTTGGTAATAACAAATATATGATTAGAGAAAGGCCACCCTATGGGCGGCCTTTTTTATGCTTAATTATTAATAAAAAGATTGCGACCCTTACCTTAACTTATAATGAACCTCAGGTAAATCCCTGAGCATTGCAGCACTTTTCTCTGGTGAAATATCCCGTTGTGCCTCAGCCATGAGCTCGTACCCAACCATAAACTTTTTTACAGTTGCCGATCGTAATAAGGGCGGGTAAAAGTGCATATGAAAATGCCATTCCGGGTGCTCCTCTCCATCAGTTGGAGTTTGATGTATGCCTGACGAGTATGGGAAGGAAGTTTCGAACAGATTATCATATTTTACAGTAATGCATTTTAGTGCATCGGCAAAAGCCAATGCCTCATCACTTGTCATTTGGGTAAGGTTCCCATAATGCCTTTTACTTATAATTAGGGTTTCGAATGGCCATATTGCCCAAAACGGAACTACAACCGCAAAGTGTTCGTTCTCTAAAACTACACGCTCTTTGCGCTCTAATTCTTCAGCAAGATAATCGGCTAAAAGGCTTTTGCCCTTTGCTATAAAATATTGCTTAAGATGCTCCTGCGTTTTTTTAACCTGTGTAGGCAATGATGACTGCGACCATATTTGCCCATGCGGATGCGGGTTACTACAACCCATAACCGCGCCCTTATTCTCAAATATTTGTACGTGGTTAATAAAGTCGTTACTGCCCAAATCGATATACTGTTCCTTCCATGCCTGTATTACTTTCTGTATTCCTTCTATTTCCATTTCAGGAATAGTTAGGTCATGCCTTGGCGAAAAACAAATTACCCTGTTAATACCTCTTTCAACACTTATCTGAAATAACGGACTGGTTTGCTTCGGAGCTTCAACTTCTTCTGATAATAACGAAGGAAAATCGTTATCGAAAACATACACATCGGAATAATTGTCATTAAATACCCCGTTAGAACGTTCGTTACCCGCGCATAAATAACACGTAGTGTCGTAAGCAGGGAGGTTTTGAGTTGCAGTACTTTCATTTTGCCCCTGCCATGGCCTTTTAGCCCGGTGAGGCGATACTAATACCCATTCGCCAATTAGCGGGTTGTAGCGCCTGTGTGGATGCTCGTTATTATTAAATGTCTGCATAGTCTTCAGTGTAAATAGATGTGCCTTCAGAAATTTTTACCTTGTAAGCATCAAGTGTAATGTTGAATTGCTGCTGGTATGCGGCTGTTACTCTTTCTATAACAGCATCAACAGCCTCTTTTTTCACTAGGTTGATTGAACATCCGCCAAAACCGCCACCCATCATGCGCGACCCAATAACATTTTCATCATTTCGCACAGCATTTACTAAAAAGTCGATCTCTTCGCAACTTACCTCATAGTCGTTAGAAAGCCCATCATGAGTTTTAAACATTAGGTCGCCCAACTTGCTAAAATCTTGCGCTTCGAGCGCATCAACAGCATCTAAAACACGCTGAATTTCTCCTACTACAAAATGGCAACGACGGAATATCACATTACCCAGTTTATCCTTAACGGCAACAACTTGTGCTTCGCTAACGTCGCGAAACGTTTTTATCTCCGGATCATGCTTTTTTAAGATTGCGAGACCTTTTTCTACTTCGTTCCTTCTATCATTATAACCCGATGTAAGGTGCGTGTGTTTTACTTTACTGTCCAGCAAAAGCAATGTATAGTCTTTAAAGTCGGCGTTGTGATATTCGTATTGCAGCGTAGTACAATCAAGCTTAATTACTTTGTCTTTTTGCCCAAAAACACTTGCAAATTGGTCCATAATACCACAGTTAACACCCACAAAAGTATGCTCTGCTTTCTGGCCTATAAGCGCTATTTGCTCTTTAGAAAGTTGTAAGTCGAAAATAGTATTTAATGCATAGGCAAAACCACATTCTACTGCCGCGGAAGATGATAATCCTGCGCCCATAGGTATAGTACTACTAAAGACAATATTGAAGCCTGTCATCGAGCAACCCTTTTCTTTAAGTTGTTGTAAAACACCTAAAAAAAAGTTGACCCACATTTTATCTACCGGAAGTAAGTCGTCATCTAAGTTGATAGAGTAGGTGTCGTTAAGGTCTTTGGCGATCAGGGTGCAGTCTGTTCCTTCGTTTTTAGATACTGCAAAACACACATACTTATTAATTGCTGCGGGTAGTACAAAACCGTCGTTATAATCTATATGTTCACCTATGATATTTATACGCCCTGGCGACAAAAATATATGTTCAGGTTCATTATTAAACTGTTCATTAAAGTGAGCGGTTACTTGCTGTACTAATTGTTTTTTCATTGATAAACAGTAATGCACATATGCATTTTAAGTGGATTAATAGATAAGCGGATTGCCCGACAAATTACCCTTTAGTGCTTATTCCTGTTTTAAAAGATGAGACCCAAACTCACCCTTAATTACAGACAACAAACAGGATATGCCCTATGCCGGGCAACAGCTTATCAACCCAAATTTTATTTTTAATTTCTTTATACTACTTTATTATTCTGCCGAATGGTTATCGCGACCATTCGTAAATGCAAATCGTGTTTCGTGAACATACGTGTCCCCTACTCGCAATACACTGTCAGGAAAGCCAGGCTGGTTTGGCGCATCAGGATAATTTTGAGTTTCAAAACAAATACCACTGGTGCTACTATAATCCACGCCATCCTTACCTTTTATCTTATTAAAACAATTCCCTCCGACATAAATGTGCACCGACGGCTGGTTGGTATATACCGTCATCTTGATTCCTGTCAAGGAACTGTACAATGAGGCCGCCGGATGGTTATGGTTTGTTATTATAAACGAATTATCAATGCTTTGAGGGCACGGCGCCGGATGTGTAAAATCTAAATCAGAACCATTAACATCTATTATATTTCCGGTTGGGATACCATCCGGCTCTAATTCCAGTATTTTACTTGATTGTACATTCAATTCCTGAGCTTCAATTAATCCGGAGTGCCCCTCTAAATTAAAATAGGAGTGCTGCGTTAAATTGATAACCGTGGGCTTTGTTGTGGTTGCCCGGTAGCTCACCTTTAACTCGTTAGTTTCAGTTAAGGTGTAGGTAACATCAACGGTTAGTTCTCCAGGAAAGTTTTCTTCGTCATCGGGGCTGATATACCTCAGCGTTACCGACGGATTCTCGCCCCCATGCAAATGCTGCATTTGCCAGTATTTACGACTAAAACCTATTTTACCACCGTGTAATGTGTTGCCATTATTATTAGCGGCAAGATTATATTGCTGCCCATCGATATTAAATGTAGTACTTTTTATGCGTCCGGCATAACGACCAACAACCGACCCAAAATAGGGTGCTCCCGGCAAGCTGAATGAGTTAATGTAATCTTCAATCGTATCGAAGCCCAAAACTACATCTGTTATACTACCATTTTCATCAGGCACTTTAAGCGATGTAATTGTCGCCCCATAATTTATAATGGTAACCTCCATACCGCCACTATTGTTTAGTTTGTAGGCATTTACCTCGCGACCATCAGGCAATGCGCAAAATACATTTGCAACGCAATTAGGTGGTGAATATGAAGTATTTTGATGCATTGTAAGTGTATAGTGTATTTTCAAAAATACATAAACAATTTACTATTCCATACCAGTACCTACCAGTTTTGTATATTAGCTACCAGTTAAAAACTTTGCAATGAAACTTGTTAGCATAGATGCCAGAAATAGCCTGCCAAAATATAAACAGATTATAACCTCTATTGAGACTGCTATAGCGGGAAAGCGATTAAAACGTGGTGATAAGTTGCCTTCTATAAATAAAGTAGCATTAGAATTTTCGCTTTCGCGGGATACGGTTTTAACAGCATATGAAGAATTAAAAAAGCGCGGAATTATTTACGCACGCCTTGGCAAGGGGTATTACGTAAAGAGCGAAGAATTTACTTTGCGACAGCGCATTTTTTTATTGTTTGATGAGTTTAACTCGTTTAAAGAAGATTTGTACAACTCATTTAAAGAAGCGATGGGAAGCAATGCACAAATTGACATCTTCTTCCATTCATTTAATATTGACGTTTTTAAAAAGCTGATCCACGAAAATAATGGAGACTACTCTAAGTACATTATTATGCCCACAACCTTGCAGGGTGTGGCGGCAACAATAAAAACGCTGCCTAAAAATGACGTATTTATATTAGACCAGATAAGTAACGAGCTGAATGAATACCCCTCGATACATCAAAATTTCGTAAAAGATATCTATGAGGCCTTACAAGCAGGTCGCAGCAAACTGAAGAAATATACTAAGCTGATACTTATATTTCCGCCTGAAAAGCAGCCACCAGGCATGCAGGAAGGATTTTTAAAATTCTGCGATCAATATAACATCGATTATGAAATAATGCCTGATTTCGAAGATCAAATTTTACAACATGGTAAAGTTTACATTATCCCGAATGACCGGCACCTTGTTAATGTAATCGAGCAGGCCCGCCGCCAGAAACTTAAAATTGGTAAAGAGGTAGGCATAATATCTTACAACGATACACCGTTAAAAAAAGTGGTAGAAAATGGCATCACAACCATTTCTACCGATTTTAAAGCTATGGGCAATATGCTTGCACAAATGATTTTACAACAAAACCATGAACAGGTAGAGAATAAAAGCAGCCTTATTATACGAGGATCTTTGTGATACGTATCCCGTGTGATTATAAATAAGACGGCGCTTAAAAATTATTTAAGCTGCTTTAGCTTTTTGTAAAGTTCAACTTCGCCACCTTTATCGTAGCCATTATGTATGTAAATCACTTTTTTATTTTTAACAACTACAGTATATGGTACATTTTCAGCTTTTAAGGCTTTTTTTACCTCCTGATTAGCATCAAGCAAAACAGTGTACGGCCAATTTTTTTTAGCGACTAGTCCTTTAATACGTTTTTGCGTGCGGGCATCATCTACAGATATTGCAACCAGTTCCATATTAAGTTCTTTACTCCACTTTGCATAATTATCGTTAATTGCGTCGAGTTCATTAATACACGGTACACACCAGGTAGCCCAGAAAGCAAAAACATAAAGTTTATTTTTTTCGCTAAAATCGTTTTTTACATTATAGCTTTTACCGTTGGTTTCAGATTTTAATGTAACGGCAGGCATTTCTTTTTGTGCATTAGCAGCAGCAGAAAGCAGTAAAAACAAAATCATTATTTTTTTCATCGTGATAATTGAATTGTATGTGGGGCAATATTAAAAAAATTAATAGCACCAAGCTACCATTTGAATAGATTAATATTGACCTTAAATCAAAAAACGAACCAAATTTATATATTGATAATAAAAACAAAAAATACCCATTAATGGGTATTGACGCGCTTGATTATTTTATGATTCTTTGCGGAGCTTAAAACAATCGCCCTGCACCCTCAGCTAAGCAGGAAAAATGAACTGATACATGCAAAAAGTTTTATAGTAGATCAACCACCAATTATTACAACTCATTCCTGCAGTTACCAACCTGCAGGAATTTTTTTTACCTGACTGCGTAATGTAGATTTTGATCATATTACTTTTCTACACAAACATCTAACTCTTAAATTTCAGGTTAAATACACTACTTTTGCCATTTTTGAGTTATAAACTGTGATGCTTAAAAACTGGCTTTTATGGGTGCTTTTATGTTGTGTTTCCGCTATTTATGCGCAGGAAACGCCTACGCCTTATAAAACCAGAAAGTCCATTGCCGTTCATGACACTATTCGTATAGATAGCGTAAGCATTAATCCGTCGTATTTTAAAATTCAGGACCAGGCCGGCAAAGCAATCGATACCAGTTTTTATAACGTTGATTATTCCACCGGTATAGTTGTTTTCAAAGGTGGTTTTACTCCAGCTGATTCACTCAATGTAAGTTATCTCTCCTACCCTGATTACTTAACAAAAAAATACAGCATTTATGAAGGTAGCCGTGTTGTAAATAACGAAACAGGAAATAACCAACGGTATACTGTGCAGCGTGATGGTTTAAATACCTACAAACCCTTTAATGGCCTGAATACATCGGGCAGTATTACCCGGGGTGTAACAGTGGGTAATAATCAAAATGCGGTAGTAAACTCTAATCTCGACCTGCAAATAACCGGTAAATTATCTGATAAGGTAAGCCTGCGTGCTTCTATACAAGATACAAACATTCCTTTACAGGAAGGTGGCTATTCGCAAAAGCTGGATGAGTTCGACCAGATTTTCATCGAAATGTTCAGCGATAAATGGAACATCCGCGCAGGCGATCTCTTTCTCGAAAACCGGCAATCATCATTTTTAAATTTCAATAAAAAAGTCCAGGGGCTTAGCACCACGTTTCAGTTTGGCAATGATGAAGCTAAGACAAATATTTTTGCAGCTGCGGCACTAGTTAGAGGCCAATACGCGCGCAGTACGTTTACAGGTACCGAGGGTAACCAGGGCCCATACAAGCTTACCGGCAACAATGGCGAATTGTATGTGCTGGTAATATCAGGGTCAGAGCGTGTGTACGTGAATGGTATTTTGCTGGAGCGAGGCGAAAACAATGATTATATTATTGATTATAATGCGGGCGAAATTATATTTACGTCCCTCTTCCCTATCACCAGTGAGATGCGTATTAATGTAGAGTACCAGTATTCGCAACAAAATTACACTCGGTTTGTTACTTACGGTGGCGTAACACACGAGCGTGAGAACTGGAGTTTGGCAGGCTATGTATATTCTGAAAATGATATGAAGAATCAGCCCCTTCAGCAAAGCCTTACGCCAGATCAGGTCACAATATTACAAAACGCCGGTGATGACAATAATCAAATGACTGCTCCCTCTGCTTATATCGACACTTATTCTGAAAATAAAATATTATACCGAAAAGTAATCATTGACGGCGTAGACACATATGAATATTCTACCAATCCTAATGACGAATTGTATAATGTACGTTTTAGTCTTGTAGGTGCTAATCAGGGTAACTACATACTTGGTAATGCTGCCGCGATTGGTAAAATTTATGAATATATTGCTCCTATAAATGGCATATTACAAGGAAATTACCATCCCGTAATTAACCTTACCGCACCAGAGAAGATTCAGATTGCTACCGTAATGGGTAAATTTAACCCTAGCGAAAAAACAGCTATTAGTTTTGAAGGCGGTATTAGCAATAACGATATAAATACATTTTCGCCTATAAATGATGATAACAATAATGGCCTGGCGGGCAAAATAAATGCAAGGCAGCGTTTGTACACCGGCAGCTGGCAACTGGATGCCTTTGCTAATTATCAATTTGTTCAGAAAGATTTCAGGACTATTGAGCGGCTTTTTAATATTGAATTTAACCGCGACTGGAACCTTAACAATGTAGTGACTACAGATTTTAACCAAAGCTACCTGATAGCAGGTACCACCTTTAAACTACCTAAACACGGACAAATAAATTATCAATTAGAAAAGCTTGATTTTGGTAGTGCCTTTACCGGAACGCGCCATGTAGTAAATGGGCAAATGAAGTTTGACAACTTTGTTATCCAAAATCGGGGTAGTGCATTAAGCAGCGATGGTGTTTATTCTAAATCGAGTTTTGTGCGCAATGAGGCATCGTCTAAATACCACTTTGGTAAAAACTGGGTGGGCGCCACATTTAATTTAGAAGATAACAAGGAGACCCTTAAAGCTACAGGCGCGTTGTCTAACCTTAGCCAGCGCTTTACAGAGTATGGCGCATTTATGGGCCGCGGCGACAGTACAAACGTTTATATGGAATTGGGTTACCTGCAACGGGCTAATGACAGCCTTGTGGAAGGTTTGCTTAAAAAAGTAAACACTTCGCAATCCTACTATTTAAAATCGCGCCTGCTAAAAACAGATAAAAGCGATCTTACAGTGTTTGTAAACTACCGTAACCTTAAGTTTGAAGATACATCGATACAAAGTGAACCTTCTTTAAATTCGCGGGTATTGTATAACGACCGTTACTGGAACCAGCTTTTGCAGGTTACCAGTGCTTACGAAACCTCATCGGGCACAATAGCACAGCAGGAGTTTACTTATATTAAGGTGGATCCAGGCCAGGGTGTGTACCGCTGGAATGATTATAATGGAAATGGAATACAGGAGTTGCAGGAATTTGAAGTAGCGCCGTTCCCGGATCAGGCTGTATATGTGCGCGTATATTTACCTAACCAGGTTTACATTGCTACGCACCAAAATAAGTTTTCGCAGTCGGTTACTTTTAATCCTAACCAATGGCAAAACGAAGGCGGATTTAAAAAGCTGCTCTCTTATTTTTATAACCAAAGCTCGTATTTAATAGACCGTAAAATAAAACGCAATGCTGATAATTTCGATCTCAACCCTTTTTCTAACAGTCAGGAAAATTTGCTGGGTTTAAACTCTGCATTTCGAAATAGCCTGTTTTACAACAGAGGCAAGCAAAATCATTCAGTCACCTATACCTATCTAAACAACCGAACCAAAACTTTACTATCAGTAGGATCTCAGGATAATAAGATACTCTCGCACCAGTTGCAGTACGCACACCTTATACAAAAAACGTGGTTGTTATCTATGCTTGCGCAAACGGGTAAATCTGCTACAGCATCAGAAAATTATGCCAGTAAAGATTACGCTATAAATAGTTACCAACTGGGGCCAAAGCTATCGTACATATTTTCCCGCAATGCAAGCTGGGATGTTTTTTATGAATATGATAATAAGCAAAACAACATAGGTGCACTCGAAACATTGCACCAGCAGCGTATGGGTACCTCATTTAGCTATGCGTCGCAAAAGCAATTTACCGCAAGCGGAGAATTCTCATTATATAAAAATGATTTTAACGGTAGCCAGACTACTGCCGCAGCGTATCAAATGCTCGAAGGTTTGCAGGCAGGCCAAAACGTAACATGGAGATTGCTCTTACAAAAAAATCTAACCCAGTTTTTAGATATAAACGTTAACTACCAGGGCCGTAACAGCGAAACCAGTAAAACTATACATACAGGCAGTGTACAGCTAAGGGCATACTTTTAATTAAAAGCTACTCTTTCTTTAGAATTAAAAGCATCCGATTGCAAAATGTATTTTTTTGTAAAGGCTTTTAGATCTTCAGGCTGTTTTGCATAGTTTTTTGCAAGAAAAATTTTGTCCCCCTTAATATCGCTTGTGTAACCGGTTATCCACGGCACATTATCCTGAATATTTAACCGGATAAGGCGCGCTTCATAATTATCGGGTGCTTTTTTAATTGCTAGTTCTAACAACTCTGTACCACGGTTAAATAAACGGGTTTTGCTAAAAAGGCCGCCCTCATATTTCGCAAGCAGTACTATCGATGCAGCTTTGTAGGCCAATACTGTTTTATCGTTATGGGCTTCACTTATATTCTCCAGCGCTTTGTAAAAACTATCTGCACTTTGCTGCGAAGTTGCTGCGCTAACATATTGCTCGCGTAATGTTGATAGTTCCGGCGATGGGGCAACTGAAAATATAAGAACAAAACTTAACAATAATAATTTCATAGAGGGTAAGGTATCCTGTTACGACAGGCAAATTACATTTTTTAAATAAAGAATTATAGTAAACTAATAAAAAGTCGGTAAATGATTACAGATTTATACTCTGCGCAATATTTATAAAACGCGTTAACCTGAACTTTATTAGATGCCAGAACTAAAACCTTTCTGCTGTAGCTTTTTTCCAGAAAAACAATAATGACTTTGGAACTGAGTTTTCATCTAACAAGCAACCTTTATCTAACTCAGGATAGGTTTCATAATATGTTTCAATTTTAGTGGTGTCTACCCTGCGGCTTACAACTGTGCGGTCTACATCATCAGGGTGGCGTATTCCTGCCGATGCCATTAAATCCATGGCGCTCTTAACCGTTTCATGCTGAAAGCGGTATACCCTTACACTTTTTTCTTCCGGCACCAGCCCTTTCACCAGGTTCGGATCTTGCGTAGCAACCCCGGTTGGGCATGTGTTGTTGTGGCACTCTAACGCTTGTATACATCCTAAGGCAAACATCATACCACGAGCAGAGTTACAAACATCGGCACCTATAGACAATGCACGTATAATATCAAAACCGTTTATTATTTTACCGCTACAAATAATTTTTATCTGGTCTTTAATACCAAAGCCTACAAGGCAATCGTATACAAAAGCAAGGGCATCGCGCAAGGGCATTCCTACATGGTCGCTGTATTCCTGCGGAGCGGCGCCTGTGCCGCCCTCACCGCCATCTACTGCAATAAAGTCCAGATACGTTTCGGTTTGTACCATAGCTTTACATATCGCAATAAATTCGTGCTTGTTACCTATACATATTTTTATACCCACCGGCTTTCCGCCAGATCCTTTACGCAACAGTTTTACAAAATCCATCAGCTCTAATGGCGTTTTAAATGCCGAATGGTATGGTGGCGAAATTATATCATGCCCTTTGCTAACCAATCGAATGTTTGCAATTTCATCGGTAACTTTTTCCTTTGGCAAAATACCACCATGACCGGGTTTAGCACCCTGAGAGAATTTAATCTCTATCATCTTTACGCTATCGAGAACGGCACGTTTAGTATACTCTTCAAACGAAAAATGTCCGTCTTTATCACGGCAGCTAAAGTAACCTGTACCAATATTCCACACTACATCACCCCCTTCCTGTAAGTGGTAAGGTGATAGGCCGCCTTCACCCGTATTATGGTAAAATCCACCTTGCCTGGCACCACTATTTAGAGCGATAATCGCATTTTTACTTAACGAGCCGTAGCTCATAGCACTAATATTATACAAACTTGCTGAATATGGTTTTTCGCATTGCGATGATCCTATTGTAACCCTTGGATCAAGATCTACATCTGCAAAAGATATGGCACGTATACTATGATTTATCCACTCATAACCCTCATCATACACATTAAGCTGCGTTCCGAAAGGTGTAGTGTCGGTTTCTTTTTTACTGCGTTGATACACCAGGCTACGCTGTAAACGGTTAAAGGGTTTACCCTCTAAATCGGTCTCCACAAAATATTGACGAATTTCCGGGCCTATGGATTCTAACAAATAACGCAGCCTGCCCACTAAAGGAAAATTTCGGCGGATGGTTTTTTTAGATTGGTACATATCGTACAATCCCATAAGTACCAGAGGTAAAAATATAACCAGCAGTAGCGCCGACTTGATATTAATGTAACTTAAAATTGCAATTATAGAAATGGATGTTATACTAAAAAGTATGAAGATTTTTCTCATTTTGATTTTTTGAAGAAGAAGATGTTGCAAAAATAACGATAACAATTTGCATAAAGATGATATTAACAATTATATATATAAAGGTTGTAGAATTTATACAACACATCGTATTGTATAAATTAAACCCAATAATCAACTACTTATATTGAATAATATTTAATAAATAGATAATTTTAACGCTACTTGTTATCCTATTGTTAAAACAAAAACATCTGGTGTAGGATTATTATATATTTGATCCGTAATCCAACAAATCACCAAAAAAAATGCAATCGTTAAACTCACCCGTTTTTAGTAATACCTGTGGGAAAATTTATCCTGAAAAGATAGTTTTGGCTTCAGCTTACAAAGAGACTGCTTATCCTATTTCGAACATTAAAAAACTTACTTTTCGTAGGAGCTTCGAAACAACAAGCTTTTTATTTATGTTATTGCCTTGTGCTTTATTTATACTACCAAGTTTCTTAACTACCGAAGAAGTATTTAGTAAGTATTTTTTATATGCCGTAGGAACAATTATGCTGGTACTAAGTATTGTAATGGGCAAAAAGAAATATTCTTTAAACATGTATTTAGCAGATGGTTCTCAAAGAACTGTCCGCGTATGGGAAGAAAACACAAAAGAAGCTAAAAAATTTATTGCTCAGGCTAATGCTGTAGTTTCAAGAAAACCTATTGCAGCTAAAAATAATGAAGCTCCGGTACACATTATTACTGAAACGAGCGCGGCTTAACTTAGATAGTCCTGAAAAACAAAATCCCGAAACAGTTTGCGTTTCGGGATTTTTGTTTTAAAAGGTATAACCTATTCGTAAATGAGTATCAAAAACTACCTCTGAAGCGTTGTTATTATATCCTGTTCGTTCGTAAAATGCATACCCAATACCCAAATCAAATTCATAGTTAAATCTGCTTTTGCCAATATTTCTGCGTAATCCCCATTTTGGTACTATATAAACCTGATTATAAACATTACCCTCATCACCGGTTATAAAAAACCAATCCGGGGCATATCTAGCTGATAGTCCCACAAAATTTGCGCTGTTATGTTCGGTATTTCTGCCTTTCCTTGCTCGCTTTGCAATATTGTAATACCATCTCGGCTCGATGTTAATCGTAGGAGCAAGCCCAAATATATCTTCTTCCGGACCTATAGATCCAAAACCATCAAGCCCAACCTCCGTTCGCAACACCAAACGGTTGCTTAGTCCAGCCTCGTGACTAGCCCATACGCCTAAAAGCCCCGTTTGTATATTAAATAATGATTTTTCTACTGTCGAGGGTGCTGTTGTTGCAGTGTCTTCAGTTGTTTGCGCCTGCGTGGTAAAACAAGACAGGGTAATAAATAAAGAAGTAAGTAATTTTGTTTTCATAAATACGGTAAGGTTATTTGTAATTTGGCTGCGAAATTATAAATACAATTCACATTAACAAGCTATAGCATAAAAAAAGCCCGAAACACTGTTTCGGGCTTTTCAATATCAAAATCAATTATTATTGATTGATGTTCGTTTTTTTAGCTAATGCTGATGGCACTCCACCTTTGTGTAATAGTATTGCAGTCGATTTATACTTTACAAAGTTTTTACTCATATAAAGGTATCCTTTATAATCGTTAGTAGCACCCCAGGAGTTTTTAACTATATAGTATTCCCTGCCATTCTGGTCTTTACTAAGCCCAACTATGTGCATACCATGATCATCAGTTGTTTGATAGTTATCAAATGCTTTTTGGCGTAACGCTTCGGTAATTTCAAGTTCCGGTTGAGGACCTTTAAAAATGTTTTCTCTTTCTTCCGCAGTCATATTTGCAGGGTCTTTTGCCGGTACATAAGCAACGCCATTTTTCCAGCTAAAGCCTTTCTCGCTAACATCGCCAGCCCAACCTACAGTGTACCCTTTTTTAAGAGCATTGTCTATAATATCGGTAAGCTCATTGATACGAACATTATATACCATATCAAGCGACCAGTTATCCGGCACTAACAGAACGAATTTTTCGTAGTATGGATGATCTGTAACCGATGAAAACTCTACATAATCATCCGGATTGATACCTATAACATCCTTAGCAAAAGTTTGCGGTGTATACTTCTTTCCTTTAAAATCGAAGTTTTTCGGCACCTCGCCTAAGTAGCTGTCAATAACACTTGTGTATGCTTTTACCCAGTTAGGAGAAAGCTCGCCGTTAGGGTTTTTAACTACGGCTGCAAGCAGGCCTTCATTCATAGCTGCCATCTCGGCAAACTTGTTGTTAGCCGTGCCATAATTTAAACCGGTGTATACACTTTGCGGTACTGCACCATATTTGCGGTACATATTAATAACATCGTGCAAGGCGCCACCATCGCCTAAGGCAATAGCGCCGTGCATGCGCACATAATTAATACCTTTTTCTACATATGCATTACGCGCTGTGTAAATTTGAGATACTTCAACCGGCTGTTTGCCCATGCGGATCATTTCTGACTCAATGAATGAGTTTGCCGCATAGCTCCAGCACGTGCCAGATGATCCCTGGTTTTTTACCGGAGTATTCTCAATGTTTATTACATCTTTAAATGTGAAAGAATCTTTACTGTTGTTGCTCTGGTTGCCTTTTAGCGAGTTAACCAAGTAATCCTGTGCAAAGCCTACATGCATGCCACCAATTAATAACGCAGCTGCTACAAAGGGCTTTATCGAAAATTTATACATACTTATGTGTGTTTAGTTCTGTAACTTGTGCCGCAAAAATACAGAAAATTTATAAAACGCTAACTATTATTGAATATTCTATAATGTTTCTTTAAGCCATCTAAAAAATTCACGTTGCCAAACCATTGCGTTTTGTGGTTTTAGCACCCAGTGGTTTTCATCGGGGAAATACAAAAACCGACTTTTAATTCCTCTTAGCTGTCCTGCCTGAAAAGCCTCCTGCCCCTGTCCTATTGGCACACGGAAATCTTTACCCCCTTGTATAACTAAAATGGGCGTGTCCCACTTAGCAACATTGTTTATAGGGTTAAACTGCGCATAGGTTTTTTGAGCAGCAGCATTATCTTTTTCCCAATACGGGCCGCCACTATCCCAATTGGTAAAGAAAACTTCTTCGGTAGTGCCATACATGCTTTGCAGGTTAAATACACCATCGTGCGCTATAAAAGTTTTAAAACGTTTGTTATGAATACCCGCTAAATAGTATACTGAATAACCTCCATAACTGGCGCCCACCGCTCCAAGCCGTGATTTATCTACATAACTTTCTTTAGCAACATCATCAATAGCACTAAGGTAATCATCCATAACCTGGCCACCCCAGTCTTTACTAATAGCTTCATTCCACTCTACACCGTGGCCCGGCATACCGCGGCGGTTGGGCGCTACAACAATATATCCCTGAGCGGCCATTAACTGGAAGTTCCAACGGTAGCTATAAAATTGAGTAAGCGCACTTTGCGGGCCACCCTGGCAGTACAATAAGGTTGGATACTTCTTTTTAGCATCAAAGTTAGGCGGCAGTATAACCCATACCAGCATTTTTTTACCATCAGTGGTAGTTACATAACGTTTCTCTGTTTTGCTAAGTGCAATATTTTTAAACACGGAATCGTTAACTTTAGTAAGCTGAGTCCAAGCCTTCTTTTTAAGGTCGTAACTAAAAATCTCTGTAGCATGATTGGTGTCCGCACGCTCTAAAATTATTTTCTCCCCGCTAAAACCTACAATGCTGTTCACATCAAAAAAACCATTTGTTAATTGTGTAACGTTGATAGCAATTTTTGTAAGACCTGGAAAGTTTACTTCAAATAATTGTTTGGTACCATCTATCGGTGCTAAAAAATATACCTTTTTACCATCTGGGCTCCATAAAAAACTATCTACCGTACCGTCCCAGCCTGCAGTAAGGTTTATTGCAAAACCATTATTACTCCTGGCATTTACAATAATATCATTTTTATCAGCCTCATAACCATCACGCTTCATTTGCAGCCAGGTTAAGTTGCCTTGAGGTGAAAACGTCGGATTAGTGTCATAACCTAAATTACCTTCAGTAAGGTTACGGGTAGCTTTAGTTGTAAGGTCGTACTGATATAAATCGGTATTTGTACTTACAGCATATGCGGTACCTACCTTTTTTTTAGATACATAAATAATGCTTTTACCATCAGGACTCCAGATATAATCTTCATCTCCGCCAAAAGGTTTCTGAGGGGCATCATACGGTTCGCCTGCCATTATATCTGTGAATTTTTCCTTATCGTTAACAGGAGTATAACCCACATGGTTATGAGTACCATCTGCCCAGGTATCCCAGTGGCGGTAATCAAGACTATCATATACCTGCACGGTAGATTTATCCATTTCAGGATAAAAATCACCGCCAGATACCTTTTCTATCTTAACTTCCTTGCTTGTAAGTTTCAACGTGCCATCGGGCGAAATGTTTTTATCCTTAAGCAGGCCATCTATTTCTTTAACCTCGGTTGGCGCGCCACCATCTACCGGAATGGTATAAAATTTTGTGTCCGATTTATTCTCGGCAACATTGGGTGTTGATACCCTGTATACAATAATTTTTCCATCTTTAGATAGTCCCAGCGCACCTACCCTGCCCAGGCTCCAAAGCTGCTCTGGTGTCATAACTTTTTGTGCCGAAGCAGATAATCCCATAATGCTTACAATTAAAATGAGGATACGTTTCATTATATGTTTATTTAAAAAGCTTAAAAGTAATCAAATTATCAAAAATGGCAGGCTGCCGCAAATCATAAATAGCCTTTAACAAAATTTGCACACGGTTACCAAAGCGATATTTGATCCTGAAATTAAAAAAAGAGCCTCTTAAGTGCCGGAAAAAAACTCGAGTTTGAAAAAATATCAGTAATTTCACGCACTTAAAACACAAGATTTGAAAAGCAACAACAAATTATTTTTGGCCATAATAATTGGCCTCGTACTGGGTGTTATCCTTGGCGGGGTTGTACACTACCAATATCCCGAGAGCGGTGAGGCATTTGCCAAAAACATTAAATTGTTGGGTACCATATTTATACGTATGGTACAAATGATTATTGCCCCACTTGTTTTTTCTACCCTTGTGGTGGGAATTGCAAAAATGGGCGATATGAAAATGGTGGGTCGCGTAGGTGCTAAAGCCATGGCATGGTTTATTTCCGCATCACTAATATCGTTACTATTAGGTATGGTACTGGTAAACTGGCTCGAGCCAGGTAAAAACAGTACGGTTACTATGGATAGCGTAGCTTCGGCAACCGACCTTGTAAATAATACCGGCTCTTTCTCACTCGAAAATTTTGTAGTGCACATTGTGCCGAAAAGTATTTTTGAAGCACTTGCCACTAACGAAATTTTACAAATTGTAATCTTCTCAATACTCTTCGGTATTGCCTTAGCATCTGTGGGTGAGATTGGTAAGCCTATCATAAAAACACTCGACACCTTTGCTCATGTTATCCTTAAAATGGTATCATACATTATGTGGGTTGCCCCATTTGGTGTTTTTGGAGCTGTAGCAGGTGCCGTTGCCATTTATGGTTTTGATATCTGGAAATTATATTACAATTACCTGCTCGATTTTGCGTTAGGTATAGCACTGCTTTGGGTGGTATTGCTAAGCGTAGGGTACCTTATATTAGGTAAAAGGTTATTTGTACTGCTTAAACGTTTGGCAAGCCCTTTGCTTATAGCATTCTCTACCACCAGTAGTGAAGCGGTTTTCCCTAAGCTGACTGAAGAGTTGGAACGTTTTGGTTGCGACCCTAAAATAGTATCATTTACACTTCCGTTAGGTTACTCGTTTAACCTGGATGGCAGTATGATGTACATGACGTTTGCAAGCCTGTTTATTGCCCAGGTATATGGCATCGATATGCCTATAGAAAAACAATTATTAATGCTCTTGGTACTTATGCTTACCAGTAAAGGTGTAGCGGGTGTACCGCGGGCATCGCTTATTGTGGTAGTTGCAACGTGTGCTATGTTCGATATCCCTGCTGAAGGGATTGCACTTATATTGCCTATTGACCATTTTTGCGACATGGCCCGAAGTATGACAAACGTATTAGGAAATGCCCTTGCTACCAGTGCGGTAGACAAATGGGAATCTAAAAAATTGACTTAAAAAATTACAGATATGGAAAATGGTTTCGACTGGATGCAGTTAATAAACCCGGAGTTTTACATTAACCTACAAATTGGCAGTGTGCCCATTGGTATTTATGTAGTACTGTTTATTGTTTTTGCTGAAACCGGCCTTTTTGCTGGGTTTTTCCTTCCGGGAGATAGCCTTTTGTTTTTAGCGGGTATTTACAGCGACTCGCTTATGGCTACTATTTTTGATATAGAAGATAGCTTTATTAATGTTACATTATTAGCAATTTTGGTGGCACTCGCGGGTATTGTAGGCAATACCTTTGGCTATTGGTTTGGTTCTAAGAGTGGCTCTTACCTTTATGCTAAAGAAGATTCGTTCTGGTTCAAGAAAAAGTACCTTATACAGTCGCATGAGTTTTTCTCTAAACATGGCGGACGTGCAATTATATTCGCACGTTTTTTACCTGTTATCCGTACATTTGCCCCAATTATTGCGGGCGTTGTAAAAATGGAAAAGAAGAAGTTTATGATGTACAATGTCATCAGCTCGTTCTTATGGTCTTTCGCGTTGATATTTGCAGGGCACTACCTTTCGGCTCTATTTTTAAGCGAGTTTGGTATCGACCTTAAAAAACATATCGAGATAATAATCATCGCTATTGTATTAATGACTACCGTTCCACTTATACTTAACGCGGTAAAAGGAAATAAAGTAACCGAAGAAGAAGCTAAGGAAGAAGCTAACGACGATGAAAGCAGCATTTTCCCGAGATAAGGCATTGCTTGATTGAGGGAATTGAACGCTGTCTTACCACTTAAAAATAATGAAAATGATAACTACCGAAGAAGAATACCAAAAAGCGACTGCACGTATAATTGAATTATTTAACGCCGAGCCGGGAACTGCTGAAGAAACTGAATTAGAAGAACTGCTTGAAATGGTTACCGAATATGAAGGCGAGCATGACGGCGAAGAAGATGAAGACGGCGAAGAAGAATAGCTATATTATTATACAACAACAATTTAATCACATAAATTGTTGTTGTATTTAAACACGTTTTAATATATTGTTGGGTCACTAAAAGAAAATGTTCCATCATAGTGAAAATCTATCTCTCGGCTAAAACCATATTTTAAATTTAGTTGCTCCAGGCTTATATTCTTAAACAGCCTCCTTATTTTTCTTCTACATTGATGATATTCTTTATCAAATAGATGAGCCCAGTATGATCCTTTAGTACTTATAGTTTTGAGCTTTCCTTGCTTAGAAAAATCCAGATAGTAATTGTTTTCAGGACAATCAATACTACCCTTAACATACACCTCGCGTAGTTTCTCTTTTATATAATTATCTATTATATCTTTTACTGAAGCCTGATAATCCCTTTGTGGTTTAGCATCTGCCCATATCTTTTGCATCTTGCTACTAAGTTTAAACATAACAATATAAAATTCGTTAGTATACGATTTACCTCCTTCAAGTTTTTGGGTAAATCTTTCATATTTCTCTTCTAATTTTAGAGATGTATCTATTAACGTTTTTAAATTTTTTACTCTTTTCACATAGTCGTCTAAAGTACTATCCTGCCCCGCCGGGCATCCATAATCTACTTTAAATAGTGAGTCGCCCACCTTATATTTCAAATAAATCGCGCTACAATCAAAAAATTTAGATTTCCAGTTTCTTAAAAGAGTATCTGTGGGTATGTTATATATTTTCTTACTCAGTATTTCTCTGCCAATTTCTGTAGCCTCTTTAGTATCAACATCTACAATTTCATATACATAATTAGAAGGAACACTTTCATTTAAACCGTCGTGTTGTACAGTTTTCAATTCGATTATTTTATTAAGTAGTTTACCTTTAAAATTAAGTGTATCATTACTGTACACATCAACAACCTGCCCAACATTTTTGTACCTGAAATAATATTTATAATTAGATGCACCAAGTTCCTGAAGGTTAAAATATTTTACCTCTGTTATATCAAATGTTTCTTCTCTGGCTATATTTGCGCTTACAGCAACCTTTGTCAAATCACTTTGCCCAGAAAGCAAAAATGACAAGAGGCTTATAAAGACAGTGATGTAGTATTTCATATAATTAGTATTTGTTCAAATATACACAACTAACTATTATGTGCTAACTATAATTTAATTGCAATTATAATTTAGTAATTTGTAATTTCGCAGCTATAACCTTCTATATTTTATATGCTGCGAAAAATACTCCGTATATTTTATAAACTGGCACTGTGGTTTGTAGTGCTTTCTGTACTCTCTGTACTATTTTTCAGGTTTGTACCTGTACCCTTTACCCCACTTATGATGACCCGACCTTTTGAACAAAAAGCCGCCGGGAAAGAAATGCACAGCAGTCATGACTGGGTACCTATCGAAGAAATTTCTCCTTACCTCCAAAAAGCTGTTATTGCCAGCGAAGACGACCTGTTTTTAACCCACCACGGTTTTAACTTCAACGCTATGTTTAAGGCATATAAAAACAATAGCAAAGGCAAACGCATAAAAGGCGGTAGTACCATAAGCCAGCAAACCGCTAAAAATGTATTTTTATGGCAGGGGCGCAGTTACATTCGTAAAGCATTCGAAGCGTATTTTACCGTGCTTATCGAGCTGCTTTGGAGCAAAGAGCGCATTATGGAAGTATACCTAAACAGTATAGAAATGGGCGACGGTGTTTACGGAGCACAGGCTGCTGCCCAGCACTGGTACCATAAAGATGCTGCTAATCTTACCAAATATGAAGCTGCCGGTATTGCAGCAATACTGCCTAACCCGCTTAAATTTAAAGCTAAAAATTCATCTAATTATACCGAGAGGCGCAAGCGAAGGATTATTAAATTAATGCGTTACGTAAAGCTAAAGTATTAATATGAAAATGCAAATTGGGTTATTTGCTGCACTACTTTTTGGCTTTTTGGGCTTCGCCCAAAAACCTGCCGAAATTAGTTTAATAAGCGATAACGATTTGTATACCTCTCCTGAAAATGATCAGTATTATACCAATGGTATCGAGCTTATTTACCGTTACCTGGGCATGGCCAAAAACGAGAACGTAGCTAAAAAAATTACCGAATTCCGGTTGGGGCAGTACATGTACAATCCGCAATCGGTGCATGCTGATGACATTAATGTAAACGACAGGCCTTTTGCAGGCTACCTGTTTGCAGAAGCCGGCATCAACAGCTATTATAAGAATGAAAGTGTACTGAAAATTAACTTTCAGGCGGGGGTTTTAGGTCCGGAATCATTGGCGGAAGATGCTCAAAAATTATTGCACAAAGTAGTAGGTTACGATCCGCCGGAAGGCTGGCAATACCAAATACACACAACCCTAGGCGCGCAGGTGCAGGCATTTTATTCGCATAAAATATTTTCTAATAAATATAAAGAAAAAGTCGATTTCCATTTACAGGGCGAACTAAATGCCGGTACTATCTGGATGAGTGCCACCGTAGGTGCCATGGCACGCGTAAGCCTTAAAGGTTTACTGTTGCCTACGTACGATTCGGCATTGCACGGCGCGGCGTTAAATCAGGACCGTGAAGTGTACAAACAACAACGCGAATTGTTTTTGTACTTTAACCCCAACCTTAATTATCAGCGGTATGACGCTACTATACAAGGCAGCATGTTTAATAATGATAGCCCGGTAACATTCCCTTTAATTCCGTTCAGGTTTAATGCAGAAGCCGGTATTAAATACAGCTACAATAAATGGACATACTCCTACTCATTTAACTACCGTGGTAAAGAACTGAGTAATCGTGTAATTACTGGTTATTATTATGGGTCGATAGTATTGTCGTATATTTTGTAAAACAAAAAATCATTACCCTGCATCTTTTCAGAAAAGCAGAATAATGATTTTTATTTTGATACCAGACTGTAAACTGTGACTGCGACTGTAAATTATTTCAGGCTCCTAATTCCCATATTGTATAATGTAAACGCCTGAATATCGGTAAGCTCGGCAATACTTTGTTTAACCGATTTTCCTGCACCATGCCCTGCATTAACATCTATACGTATAAGTACCGGAGCAGTACCCGCCTGGTATTCCTGCAAAGTAGCAGCAAACTTAAAGCTGTGCGCCGGCACTACACGGTCGTCATGATCGCCGGTTGTAACCAAAGTTGCAGGATATTTTATCCCCTTTTTAATATTGTGTAATGGCGAGTATCCTTTAAGGTAGTCGAACGTTAGTTTATCATCGGCAGAAGTGCCATAATCATAAGCCCAACCCGCACCCGATGTAAACGTATGGTAACGAAGCATATCGAGCACGCCCACAGCAGGCAATGCCACTTTAAACAAATCCGGGCGCTGTGTCATGGTAGCGCCAATTAATAACCCACCGTTAGACCCACCACGAATAGCAAGAAAATCAGTCGATGTATATTTCTCGGCGATAAGGTATTCCGCGGCAGCGATAAAATCGTCGAACACGTTTTGCTTTTGCAGTTTAGTACCGGCATCGTGCCATTTTTTACCATACTCGCCACCACCACGCAGGTTAGGCACGGCATAAATTCCTCCATTTTCTAACCACACGGCATTAGCAATGCTAAAGCCTGGAGTAAGGCTCACGTTAAAACCACCATAAGCATACAGCATGGTTGGGTTTTTACCGTTAAGCACAAGGTCTTTTTTATAGGTAATTATCATAGGTACTTTTGTACCATCTTTAGACGTATAAAACACCTGTTTAGAGATGTAATTATCGCTGTTGAAATCAACCTTTGGCTTTTCGTAAACTACAGATTTTCCCGTTTTAGGATCAAAAGAATAAATAGTACCCGGAGTTACGTAATTTGAGAATGAATAATACACTAGTTTCTCTTCTCTTTTGCCATCAAAACCTGCCGCAGTGCCTAAGCCCGGCAATGTAATATCGCGTACCAGTTTGCCTTTGTAGTCGTATTGCTTAATTACAGATACTGCATCCTTCATATACTCGGCAAAAATGTAGCCCCCACCTGTAGATGTTGTAAGCACATTATCGGTCTCGGCGATAAAATTTTTCCAGTTTGCCTCGCCCGGGTTGGCCGCATCAACGGTAACCAATCGGGTATTCGGCGCTTTGTAGTTAGTAGAAATGTACAGCGTGCTCCCCACGTTATCAATCACACGGCTATCGCTGTTAAAGTTGTCGGCAATGGTAAGTATCTTGCTATCTGCTTTGCTCAAATCTTTAATAAATAGTTCTCGCCCTGATGTTGAGTTTGCTGCCGATATGATTAGGAAACGCTCGTCTTCCGTCAAATAACCACCTACATAGCGGCGCTTATGACTGTCGCCAAAAATTACTTTATCGTCTTTTTGAGCAGTGCCCAGTTTATGGTAATACAGTTTATGTTCGTCGGTTTTAGCCGATAGCAAACTACCTTCCGGTTTTTCATAAGTTGAATAATAAAAGCCATCGCTGCCCTTCCAGGCAACACCGCTAAACTTTACATTCTCTATGGTTTCGCCTAAAGGCTTTTTAGTAATAGCGTCTATAAGGATAATTTTACCCCAGTCGCTTCCGCCTTCAGATATCATATAAGCTGCCTTCTCCCCTTTTTTGGTAAACGTTACCATAGAAAGCGACGTCGTGCCATCTTTACTAAACGTGTTTGGGTCTAAAAAAACTTCTTCTTTTCCCGCTTTGTTTTTTCGGTATAACACCGACTGATTTTGCAGTCCGTTATTTTTGTAATAATAAGTATAGTCCCCCTCGGTAAACGGTGCCGAAATACGCTCGTAATTCCATAGCTTTTCCATGCGTGATTTTATAGTCTCGCGAAAAGGTATTTTATCCAGGTAGTTAAAGGTAACCGAATTTTGGGCCTTTACCCATGCGGCTGTTTCGGCAGACCGGTCGTCTTCCAGCCAGCGATAAGGGTCGAGCACCTTACTATCAAAATAAGTATCTGTAGTTGTGCCTTTTGGAGTTTTAGGGTAACTTAGTTTTTCGTTCATTTGCGCTTTCATACCTAAGCTGCAGACCACAGCTACTATAATGGTTATATTTCTCATTTACTTTGGTGTTGTTAGTAACAAAAATAACAAATAAAAACAAAATATCCCGGCAAGCCGGGATATTCAAAAATAGGTTGGGGACCAATAAATCACATCGTCGTGATTTTACATCAAACTATAAAAGCTTATTGTATCGTTACCGGAAACACAACTTCAGCATCAGTTCCACCGCCCGCGTTTGTTATATCGCCGGCTGCAACATTAGCACCTGATTTATTCGGCAAGTGCCTAAGTGTAACAATTAATGATCCTGTTACAGGAGTAGCTGCAGCGGTATATTTAAACTCAAGGCCTACTGGCTTACCATTCGCATCAATATCCGCATAACTAAATGTGCCTAAGCCATTTTGCTGAAAAAAGATTTGGTGATCGTCTGCTTCTTCGTGAATCTCATCCGTAATAGAGCCTGCAGGATTAGACAACTCATTTAAAAAGGTTACAGAACCATTATAAGTTGCACCAGCTTTAAAATTGCCTGTAGCGGTTACTACAGGGGCATTTGGGCCATCGCCGTCAAGATCCTGAGATTTAAGCACCACCGCTGTACCGCCAGTACTGGTTGGCATAAAGGTAGCCGTTACAGTAGTTATAACTTCTTCTTCGTTTACCGGTGTAGAAGCCGAATCATCGTCGCTACAAGAAGAGAATGAAACGATTGTTACCAGTGCCATTGCAAGAATTCTGAAATTTTTCATGTGAAAAGTATTTAAAAATTAGTAATTAAGTTTGAATTGTAATTGAAAGTTGCGGCCTATCTCGTCGGTGTAAAACCGTTGCCTGTTTAAGTAATCGCGATAAGCCGTATTAAAAATATTATTGACCGAGAAGTTTACCGATGCCATTTTTTTTCCCATAGCAAACTGCAATCCCGTTGTAAAATGCAACAACTGATAGCCTGGCGGAGGCGTACTAATATTCACCAATGTGGGCACCAAAACACCATTTACAGGAACATCGGCATGAAAGTTATAGTTAGGGTAACGCGTTCGTTTAAATACGGCTTCACTACGCAATTCGGCAAAAAAGCCATTCCATTCGGTTTTAGTAAAACGTATGGTATTGGTAACATTAAGCGGTGGCATATCAATAAGCGGAATATCCTCACTAGTGTTTTGCGCATACACATAGGCGCCATTAAAATTGTATTTAAAACGATTGGTAATATTCCAGTCGGCATGCACGTCAAACCCTGCCATTAAAGCATTGGTTTGTTTATAGCTGTATACCGGGAACGTGCCTCTATTTGTATATTCTACTTCTGTAGGTTGCAGAAATATAAAATTGTTGATATGGTTTACGTAAGGCGTAGCCTCAAAACTAAAGTTGCTTCCTGTTTTTAGTAACGTTGCTGATGCCTTAACCGATTGCTCTTTTTTAGTACCCAAATTACCCAGTTCGATAGTGGCATTGCTGTGGTGCAGGCCATCGCTAAAAAGTTCAGACACATTAGGGTTACGCATTGCAAGGCTGGCATTACCCAATAGGCTCAGGTTGTTGCCAAACTCCTTACGCACACCCAAACTCGCCGATAAATTATGATATGTAAATGTGGGGTTAGTAAGGTACTGCGTGCCAAAATCTTTAGTGATAAAATGATTGTATTTGCCATTATATCCCAAATCGTTCCAGCGGGATATCTGGTAAAACTTAGTAGCATCTATATGCGAAAAATCATATCGCGCACCCGCCTCGGCACTAAAAGTGTTACTAAAAGTATACGAGTAAATACCATAAGCACCGGCATCGTACTTATCATACGTCGGTATAAGTGGCCGAACTTTCGTGTCCGGACTTGCATCATTATGCTGTATCGAACCATTAACACCAGCCTTTAAAGTTGCATTATCGTCAATCTGTTTCCAGTCGGCATTTACGGTGTGGGTAGCCAGTGTTAAATCCAATGCCGGTACGTTTGATAAAGCACCACGGCGAATATCATACTCCTTACGCCTGTTTAACTGAAAGGCATATTGCAATGCCAGCGTAGTATTTTCGTCGAGCTTTTTATTGTAATTCAACTTCGCTAAATGGTGCTGCACTTCCTGCCTTGGCACACCTATTTTATACGTGAACGAGTTTACAACGTTAGGCTCCTTATCGTTTATGGCACGAACCAGATCTGATACGTTGCCAATATGCGTGGCCACCGCAATGCCAATTTTTGCGTTGTAAAAGCTGTACGAAGCGGTAAGGTCGTAATCGTTACCAATGTATTTTACATCGCCGGCAAAGTTTGCTTCGCGATTACCTGTGTTAGAAAGCACATAGTTGGGACTTTGGTGGTCGCCGAAGTATTTAAACGTTCCGGCAGCATTCCATGCCCAACCTTTTTCGGCACCCTTATGCAGGCTCGATGTTATGCTACCGCCCATACCATTACTATCGGCAGTAATAATTGTCCGCCCGAAAAGGGTATCCTTAAGTACGGTAACAGGCTCAACCAAAACCAGTCCGCCCACGGCATCACCACCATATTGCAGTGCTCCCGCACCTTTTATAACCGTTACTTTCCCGGCGGCGTTAATATCTAAATTGGGGGCATGCTCTGTACCCCATTGCTGGTCTTCAAGCCGAACGTTATTTGATATTATGGGAACCCTGCTGCTGTGCAAACCATTAATAACCGGCTTAACAATAGTGCTACCCATTTTTAAGGAGCTTACCCCTGCAATTTCTTTAAGGGCATCGCCTAACGAGGCATTGCTGTACTTTTCGAGTTGCGCCATATTCAGTTTTTGCTCATGAACGGTGCCTTTAGCTGAGTTATTTTCGGTAAGTACCACCTCTTGCAACTGGGTGCTTTCGGGTTTTAGTATGGCATTCAAAATCAGGTTGTGATAAACATCTACTACAGTATCAAGGCTTTTAAAACCGATGAATGAGATTACCACCCGATGACTTGTACTTGTTACACCTTGAAGGCTGTAGGTACCATCGGGCAAGGTCGTAGCGTGTAAATTATCTATATGAATATGTGCCCCATCTAAGGGCTGGTTTTGGGTGGTAGATACTTTTCCGCTCAATGTATTTTGAGAGAAAGCACACCAGTTTCCTGCCACAATAAGGGTCAGGAACGTGAAATAAATTCGCATGGATATAAAGATTTCAGGAATAAATAGATGTTCCCTAAATCTTGAAAGGCGTGTTTTCACAGAAGTAATAAGCTGAATTTATGGCTATTAAATAGCTATAAAGATATTAGGTATAAAAAATATACCAATTACAGCGCGCCACAAATGCACAACAAAACCAATAAGATTGGGAATTAGTTATTTAAACCAATGCAGGAGGTGCCCGTAAGGCAAAAAGGCTTCCGGCAAAAAAAGCATTGCTTTCTTTACTGCTAAAAGTGTAAGGGATGGATTTATAAGGAAAATCTAACTTTAGGAAAAATTGTGTGGGTGCTACAAAAAAATCGAAATGGAAATGACATACTGAGCAGTCTTCATCATCATGATCAACGGCAGCAACGGTATGCTTGTACTCTTTTTTCAGCTGTTGTACAGTATGCGTTTCGGCATGATGTTCGTGGCTAAAAGCATGCAAAGACTGGTAGCCTATAGTAAATTGTACTATAGCCATAAGGACCAGATTGAATATGGCGAACTGTCTTTTCATGAGGTGCAAAGGTAGGCAACATTTGTATACGCAACACATTCAATGAATTATTTTGAAGCAATGCAACTGATAAATTATTCTTAAAACTCTGTTAGGCAGTTCGAAAACAAGCGCCAATAGAATACAATTTTGTACCTTCAATAGATAGAATAGATTAAATACATTAACATTATCACAAATCATTTTATGAGAATAGCCACCTACAATGTTAACGGCGTTAATGGCCGCTTGCCGGTTTTGTTACGCTGGCTTGAAGCAACAAAGCCCGATGTCGTTTGCCTGCAGGAGCTAAAAGCACCACAGGAAAAATTCCCGGAGCAGGCCATTGCAGATACTGGTTACAACGCCATTTGGCACGGACAAAAACAATGGAATGGTGTGGCTATACTATCTAAAGATATATACGAAATTAAAGAAGTGGGCCGCGGTTTGCCCGGCGACCCGGATGATTTGCAAAGCCGCTATATTGAGGCTATGGTTAATGATGTTTTAGTTTGCTGCCTGTACCTGCCTAACGGTAACCCTGCGCCGGGGCCTAAGCTTGAGTATAAATTGCGGTGGTTTGAACGCTTAACAGAACGTGCCGCTGCCTTGCTAAAATTTAATATTCCGGTAGTTATGGTAGGCGATTATAATGTAATGCCCACCGAACTTGATGTATACAAACCGGAACGATGGCTAGATGATGCCTTATTTAGGCCAGAAGTACGCGAGGCTTTTAAGAATTTGGTTGCTCAGGGGTGGACGGATGCTATCAGGAAACTATATCCTGACCAGGTTATCTATACCTTTTGGGATTATTTCCGGAATGCTTATGGGCGTAATGCCGGTTTACGCATCGACCATTTTTTACTAAGCCCACAACTCGATGCCCGCCTTACCGCCGGTGGTGTAGACTATGATGTGCGCGGTTGGGAAAAATCAAGCGACCATGCCCCCGTTTGGATTGAGGTTAGTGAAGCTCAATAAACAGCAAAACAAAAAAGCCACCATTGGTGGCTTTTTTGTAGTAAATTATTTTACTACCGTAGCCTCGAACTCAACTTTTAAAGTTTCGAAAAGGCTTACCACTTCGATCATGCTTGTAGCCTGCTTAATGTTGTGGTTTGCTATCCAGTCCTGAATAATGGTAAAATGCGGCCAAAGCTCAGCGGTTGATGTTGTGAAGATATTAAGCCTGACTATACCGCTGCACTCAAATCCAGCTTCGGTAACCACCTGTTCTACATTTTGCAGTGCCTGCTTTATTTGCGATTCCATATTCTCTGCACTCGATACTCCGTTCGCATCTATAGCCGCCTGCCCTGAAACATACAGCGTACTTTGCACGTTTTTTACCTCAACTGCCTGCGAATAGCTGCGTTCGTTTTGCCATTTCCAAGGGCTACTATTTATTATTTCCATTTGTATCTCGGTTTAAAATTATAGTTCAAAGTTCCGAAATACGATTGGGGTCAGGTATTGATGTACATCACTTTTATAAAGTGACTTATATCACTATTTAGATAACCTGCTTAGGGTTTCGCGCGACACGCCCAAATAAGCAGCAAGCTGGCTTTTCGGCACGCGATGAACCAGCGATGGGTATCGTTTAAGTAGTTGTTCATAACGCACTTTTACGTTAGATGTAAGTTGCGATAGTATACGGCGTTGCGACGCAAGAAATCCGAGGTTAGATTTTTCGAGAAAGAAACGTTCCAGCTTTGGTAAGCCTATAAGTAATTTTTGGTAAGCTACAAAACTGGTACAAAAAACCTCGGAATCTTCAAGGCATTGCACCGACATTGTAGCTACCGACTGTGTATAAAATGCCTGATAGTCACTTTCCCACCAATCTTCCATCGCAAAAGAAACTATGTGTTGTTTATCATCATCATCTGTATAAACAAGCTTCAAGAGTCCGGTAACTACAAAGTAAGAACATACATTTACATCACCATCCTGAATTAAAAACTGATGCTTCTTAAATTTTTTAGTCGAAAAATGGGAAAGGACGAATGCAAACTCATCATCTGTAAGTGGCACTATTTTTTCGATATGTTGCCTTAGTTTTTCGTGCATAGAAGTACAAGTTTATTTTTCAGATGTAATGTACGCCTCCGTTACAATATCAAGTTTGGGGTAGGCTTTTAAAAGCCGCTTTTGATTAGTATACAATTTCTCATACTGAAGTGTAGTTTCGCCATAGCCGGAATATAATTTCCCGACGACATCCATTCCGTTGGTAACCGTACCAAATGCCGGATATCCTTTTACGCCCTCAAAGTTAATGGTGTCGAGGTAAGTGTTATCTCGTAGGTTTATAAACAAATCAAATCCGCGCGACTCTTTACCTAATCGTGCAAAAGTTATTGTGCCCTTTTTATTACTGAGTAATACTTTTTCATCAGGCACCTTAATTTTCTTCCATGCATTGGTATAAATTGTATCGACCGGGCCAAATTGTGCGACAAAATTGGGCACCACCCTGTAAAAGGTAGTGTTATTATAGTAGCCACTTTTAATTAAATTGTAGAGCCTATCTGCCGCTTTAGGCGACCATTGCTTACTAACTTTTATATCAAACTCACCCTTTGTGGTTTCAAACCGGGCAGTAAATTGCTGTGGAGCCTTTTCGTTAGTAGCTTGCACAGCACTCTCGTTGCAACCAACAAGACTAAGAATAACTAAGATGATATAGATTTTTGCAGCCTGCATTACAGTAGTATTATGTAGGCTAAAATACGTAAATATTTATTCCATCTTCATCAAGTGATTTTTGATAGCTGTTTTTAACCGTTAAGCATGCTTTTGCCCCGACATAACTATAATGTTATAATTAACTTGTAAATTGCGACAAATAAATGTTATGAACAAGTCAGGGCCTATAATAATAATTGAAGACGACCTGGATGATCAGGAAATACTTTCTGAAGTTTTCCATCGGCTTTCCTATAAAAATGAGATTATATTTTTCGGCGATGGCGAACAAGCGCTTGAGTACCTTGTTGATACATCTATCGAACCTTTTATCATATTTTCGGATATTAATATGCCAAAACTAAACGGTATGGAATTACGTGAAAAGGTACATCAAAACGAAGATTTACGCCTTAAATCAATCCCGTACCTATTCTTTTCTACCGTTGCCGAACAGAAAAACGTTATTGATGCGTACTCAAAATCAGTACAGGGATTTTTTATAAAACCATCTAAGTATGATGAACTTATGGATATTATAAAAACCATTGTTGAGTATTGGCAAAAATGTGTGTCGCCCAATTACATTAGGTAATGCTGTAACGAGTTCTAATATTTCTCTTTATCGATGGATAAAAAGTATACAACTTTACGACTCCTTCTTGGCGATCAGCTTAACATAAATCATTCCTGGTTTAAAGAAAAAGATGCGTCTGTCTTGTACGTTCTAATGGAGGTCAGGACAGAGACGGATTATGTGTGGCACCATATTCAGAAAGCATGCGCATTTTTCGCTGCGATGGAAGAATTTGCTACCGCTTTAGATAGAGACGGCCACGACATGCACTATATTAAGCTTGATAATCCTGAGAATCTTCAAAGCTTTCACAGCAATTGCGACGCACTCATTGGTAAATTTGAAATACAGAACTTTCAGTACCAACTCCCGGACGAGTACAGGTTAGATATTGCACTAAAAGACTATTGCAATACTCTGCATATACAAAACAGCGTTGTTGATACCGAGCATTTTTACACGAAACGTGAGGATGTTGCTGAATATTTTTCAGAGAAAAAGTCTATTTTAATGGAGAGCTTTTACCGCCATATGCGTGTAAAGCACAATGTCATGATGCAGGGGCCCGTTCCCTTGGGAGGCCAATGGAACTTTGATCAGGAAAACCGTAAGAAACTTCCAAAAAACCACAAGCCATTTCCACCGTTGTTGCTACAAAATAACGTAACTGCACAATTCAACCGAATTATTGCTGCAGGCATTAAAACAATAGGCACCATAGATGCTGCTTATTTCCCGTGGCCAATAAACAGGGAACAATCGTTGGAACTACTTGAGCATTTTGTAAACTATTGTCTTCCGCTCTTTGGTACATTTCAGGATGCTATGCATACAAACGAGTGGTATTTGTACCATTCGCGACTTTCGTTTAGCCTTAATACAAAAATATTGTCGACACAGGAAGTTATTCAATCGGCTATAAATGCATGGGAGCAAAACCCGGATGTAATTGCAATTAATCAGGTGGAGGGTTTTATTCGCCAAATTTTAGGATGGAGGGAGTACATGCGTGGCATTTACTGGATGGAAATGCCGGAATTTGAAACTTTAAATTTCTTCAGCCACCAAAGAGATTTACCAGATTGGTACTGGACTGGCAACACAAAGATGAACTGCCTTAAAAATGTGATTGGACAGTCGCTCAATGCTGCTTATGCCCACCATATACAAAGACTCATGATAACCGGCAACTTTGCCTTACTAGCCGGCATAGCGCCAGATCAGGTTGACTTTTGGTACCTTGGTATTTATATTGATGCAATACAATGGGTAGAAATTACTAACACCCGTGGTATGAGCCAATATGCCGATGGTGGAATAATAGGGTCTAAACCTTACACGGCAAGCGCCAACTATATTAATAAGATGAGCAATTATTGTGAGGGGTGCAGCTACGATAAATCAGAAAGGTCTACAGCTAACGCATGCCCATTTAATAGCCTGTACTGGGATTTTCATGAAAGGCATCGCAGTAAGCTACACGAGCATCCACGATTAAAAATGGTTTACGTATTATGGGATAAAATACCTCAGCATGAAAAAACCGCAATTTTAGAGCGTGCCGATTATTGCCTTGAGAATGTTAATCGCCTTTAGTTGCTACTCACCCTCTTTACTTACCGAGAAGAATGCCTGTTCTTCGGTATCCTTGGGCTCTGGTATATCGGCCTCAGTAAGTTCTTTTAGTACCTGCTGGTTAATCTCCGTTAACTTTATAATGCGGTTAGCCTGATTCTGAACACACTTTTCAAAAAGGTTTCGCACTACCCTGGCATTACCAAAGCCCTCATCTTTTTTAGCATACAACAGCTCAAAGGTGTCGTTTAGCTTTTCTTTAGCGTCGGCGGTTACACTAAAATCAGATTTGCTGCACATGCCTTCAAAAATGGTAAGCAGTTCGGCCGGAGTAAAATGTTCGAAATGAAATGAGCGGTTAAAACGAGAGCGCAAACCGGGGTTTGATTCTATAAATACCTTCATAGGGTCGGTGTATCCTGCAACAACAACCACAAGGTCGTCACGGTTGTCTTCCATACGTTTTAGCAGGGTATTTATAGCTTCTGACCCATAATCGTTACCCGAAAAGTTATTAGCAAGCGCATAAGCTTCGTCTATAAATAGTACACCGCCAATGCTTTCATCTACTAACTTATCTACCTTAGTAGCAGTCTGCCCCACATATCCTGCCACCATACCTTCGCGGTCGGTTTCGCAAAGCTGGCCTTTAGATAGAAACCCCAAATGCTTATAAATTCGGCTTAGCAATCGCGCCACAGATGTTTTACCGGTGCCCGGCGGGCCTAAAAACACAGTGTGAAGTGTAACCTCTATATTCTTTAGTCCTTGGTTCGAACGCTTTTTCTGAATTTCAAGCAGGTTGATAAGTTCTGCAATATCCTGTTTAATGTTCGCCAGGCCAACCATACCATTAAGCTCTTCCATTACTTTTTCAAGCGTATCATCTGCAGGTACAGGAGTTTCTAATTTTCCGGCAACAACAATCTCTTTTTTATCAAACCCTAAATAAGAATATAGTGCGCTAGTATCGCTAAACTGCAGGGCATAGGTAAAATGCAGAAATAAATTAAAGTGTTGCGTTACAGCTGTAAGCCTTGCATCATTATTTACAGATAATGCAGATAGTAAAAAATACCTGCCTTGCTTATCATCAGTCGGCGTCAATATATTGCTTTGCTGTATGTGGGCTAAATGTTCCTTAAACTTATCACTAATAGCCAATTTATTTAAGGTAGCTACAGCATTGGCGTCAGCAAAATGATTGTTTCTTAGCGCATCATAATAGTATGCCATTACAAATCCAGAAGTATCCGTTTGCTTCTCTCTGTTACGCTGATATGCAGTGATAAAATCGGAAATAAAAAAATGTTCTGCTTTAAAAAGTAACCCCTTATCATTATCCGACTTTACAAATGAGTTTATAGTACGTATAAAATTATCATCGTTGTTTAAAGTGCTGCAAAGACTTAAAACACTTTTTGTTTCCTGCTCTAATTCGTTAATAAGCGCAGATGTAAATACTGGCTTTTGAGCAGAATCAGAGTCCAGATACCCTTTTAAGGATGAGAAAGAATCTTCGAGTAAAGATATAGGATTTCGCTTATTTTTCAATGCAGTAGTATTTATGAAATCATCATTTGATGAACAATCTCTTTTGTAAGTGCAGTATGATCTGCACCAAATTCTCTCCATGCAATACCCATGTCTCTCAAGTCATACTTTGCTACAATAGTGCCGTACGATTGCTTCACTCCGTTTAATGTAGGGTGGCCAATTACGTATATTGTTTGTGCTAATTCTATAGCAAGCTCTATATCGTGCGTAGAAAATATCACAGTATTAAACTCAGATGTACTGCTTAATAATTCGAACGACTTTTTAACCTCTTCAATATTACCCACATCAAGCCCAGAGAAAGGCTCATCAAGCACTATAAAATGATCCGATGAAAACAGTTGCTCTATAATTGCAGTACGCTGCCTTTGCCCGCCCGAAAGTTCGTTAGGATACTTATCAGTACAGTTATCAAGGCCCCATTTTGCAATGTAATCTGCTATTTTAGCATCCTTCTCACTCTCAGAAAGGCTTGTTTTACGCAATGCAAACTTCAACGCTTGTTTTACGGTCTTGTGTCGAAACAAAGTATATTTCTGGTCTACGAATCCAATGTTACCTTCTTGTACTACCTTGGCAGTATTTTCTTCTTTAGCTTCAAAATCTTTAATTAAGATTTTACCAGATGATGCCGGTACAAGGCCCGTGAGTGCTTTGAAAAACGTAGATTTACCACGACCTGACCTCCCTACAAAAGCAATTACCTGACCTGTATTGTCTACGCCTTCACGAAAGACATCTTTCTCAGTTAAAGTAATGTCTTTTATAATAACGGTTTCATCGTAAGCTACACTCAAATTTTCTACGTATAGCAGAGTTTCTTTATATCCGTGTTTCATAATTATATTTTAGAATATCTAAAAATCGCTTTTCTTAAAAAGTTTATTCCCGCATCAAGCGCAAGCCCTATTAATAAAATAATTATCTGAAGGGCAATAATGCGTCCATGGTTCATAAACTTATCCGAATTTTTAATAAGGAAACCAAGGCCACCTGATGCTACCACTATAGATTCTACAGTTACGAGCATCATCCAGGCAATTGCAAGGTTTTGGCGAATAACATCTATAACATAATCCAGCCTGCCTAAAACAATTACTTGCCATAGTACCTCCCAGCGACTGCACTTTAACGTCTTGGCATGGTCAAACTCTTCATCCGGTATATCTTTTATAACAGCGATAAGTGATGTGGTTAAAAATGTGGTTAAGAATATTACCATGATCCAGATTTGCATATTACGGGCATCGTGTACCATCAATGTCACATAAAATGAAAGCCCGGTAAAAGGCAGAAACCTGAACTTAGTTACAAATTCTGACAATGGTTTTAAAGCAGGTATTGGCCATGAATATGCTAACAGCATAGAAATAATTATCGCCAGAAAAATAGAAACGAAACACAATACTAACGAGTTAAATATGTGTACAACCAAGCCCTCGCTATAAAGAGCCGAAAAGCCACTAAAAACCTGCGCAGGCGATGGAAAAAGATGCTTTTCGCCCGCGGTGCCTGCAAACCAAATCGCCACAAGCAGAACCACCCAGATAAGCAGGATGATTGTTTTTTTGCTTCGCGATATTTTTTCGAATGGAGTAATATATTGTTTCATAGATAAAAAAGGCCACCTTAGCGGTGGCCTCCGTATTTAAATATTATTTTAATAAAGTAATAACTACTCGCCTGTTTTGCGCCTTGCCAGATGCTGTTGAGTTAGTAGAAACAGGTTCATTTTGACCTTTACCGTCTACCATTTGAAAACGGTTAGAAGGTATGCCTTTTTGCTCCAGATAGTTTACTACTGCCTGTGCCCTGCTTTTAGATAGTGCTAAATTTGCATCAGGGTTACCTGTATTATCTGTATGGCCTACAATTGTAAGCTTGGTATTTTCAGCCTGAATAAGCAGGTTGTATATCCTTTCAACTTCTCTAGCTGATGAGCCTGATATCTCCGCACTAGCGGTGTTGAAATTAATTTTCCATTCACCTGATGCTACCACTTCTGTAGCCTGGCTGCTGTAATCTGCCTTATCTGCCGAAGATGACTCGATATCATTAATATTTTTAAGGAAAAACAGGTTTACTGCCTGATCGTAAGGAACAACAGCGCCTACATTTTCGTTAAAGCCAAACGGATTAAGTTCTGTTAAGTACCCCGCAACCTGGTTGTACACAGATTTGTACCTGTTTACACCATCAGATAGTCCAAAATATTGCATAGCATCAGCATAGTTAAACACTTTAGAGCCACCCATGTTATAAGTAAGTCCATTTTTTGTTCCTTGCTGGCCTTTAAACATCTTATACCAATACTCCGGAGTTTCCATTTTATAGGTGTCAGTAATTGCTTCAGATGCTCTTACTCTCCAATCGTCATAGTTTTTCATCTGGTTCGATGCCGTAAGTGCCGATTTAAGTATGTTAGATACTATTTCCGGATTTTTTACTGCCCATTCTTTAACACCTATTATTGTAGTTGGCATCTGGTTATTAAACTCTTTTGTAGAAACGATATCAGTAAAGCCCGATAGCTTATCAAATACAAGTTTGTCTCCCGGGGTCCAGGTTGCACAACCATCAATTTTTCTGGAAACAGATTTACCGGTAAGCTTTCCGTTAACAACCTCTTTTAAAGAAACTGTCCATCCTGTAGTTTGCGACTTAATAAGCTCTTCTGCCGATTTAATATAGTCATCATTTTCAGATGGGTAAATATTCACCGCATCAGCATCATACGTTGTTGGGTCAGGATTTACTTTAAGGCCATTCGCAAAACAGTAGTTAACGGTAGTAACCCAGTCGCCATCGCCTAATACTGCAGATATTACAGCCCCTTTCATCGATTTAGGATCTGATTTCCAGTTAGCGGGCCCAATAAGTTTATCTTCGCCGTAGCTCATACCTACCACACCCATTACCTGAAGGTGGTATTTATCTTTACCATACTTTTCATCAAGTGACTTTTGTACAGAGCTAATGTAAAACGGAGCACCATCGCCCATTATCATTACCGCAAAAATACTTTTATCAGACGACGGAAAGGCTTGGCCTTTATCAAACTCATCAATAAATTTTAGCTGCATGTTACGCAATTCTGATAACCAGTCCTGACGAATGATTTCTAAATTAACGCCATTTTTTTCCATTAAAGATCCTTTAGTGGTTTTAGGGCCACCGTTAGAAACAATAATACCCGACTGCGCGTTCCATGCATATCCGCCAATACGAACTAAAGGCTTATCCGAAACTTCGGAAGAAATATCCTTAGACGGAAGTTCGATTTTTGAAGCATTGGTAACGTTATTTACATCGGTCTGGTTAAGTTCAATACTTTCAAGCTTTTTAGATATTGACGTTTTTATTCCGGGAGATATAAAATAAATTGCTCCTAATATCGCTCCAATCGCAACTATAACAATCAGTAATTCTGATAACGTTGTTAATTTTTGCGTCCTTAAAATTTTTCCCATTGTAGTACTATTTGGTTGTTTTGGTTGTTCTGATTAATGTATTGTTTGATAGCTTAGAATATGTCTCCAAATCCGCCATTCTCTAATTTCTCTTCTTTACTAAGCTTATAATTCGGATTGTTATATTTTGTAGAATCCGGCACTACACTGTCACCCGTTTTAATTTTATCTGCTAATGTATCAAGCCTTGAGTATAGCTCATCATTATCAACAGAATATTTAGATGTAAGTGCATCTATATCAATAAGATTTTCTGATGTTCTGGCAATATCCTGTGCAATGGTAGATGTTACTACCTCAAGAGCATATTCTAATTCCCAATCCTGAGTAAACATCATAGCGCTTTTTGCACTTTCTGTAGCCTCTTTAGCATTTTTCGCAAACTCATATTCCTTCTGTAACATTTTTACGGTTACATCAAAATCAGCTATTTTAATATCAATGGCGGTACCTGCAAGTGTAAGCTTTCTATCCATTTTACCAAGTACGTTTGCCCTAACTCCATATTTCTGGATAAACCCTTTACTCTGCTCATATTGAGTAGATGTACGCTGAGATTCGCTTAGCTTTTTGGCAAGTTCACTTTGTAGCACAACGTACTCATCCGTATCCCTTGCGTTAGGCAGTGTCCTCTCCATTTCATTCATGGCAGTTTTCAGTTTTTCACACTGTCTTTGCAGGCTTAGCAAATCTTCCTGGTAGGATTTCGCTTCCTTTTCAGATTTATTGGCTTCCACTTCCATTTCAATTTTAAGCCCCTTAAGCTTCGCTTTGGTGTTTTTAAAAACCTCACGGTTTTTTACCATTTTTTGCTTTTGCTCTTCAAGTTCGTTAAATGGATTGCTCTGAATTAAAGCTTTATGCAGGTTTTTTGTAGCAAACCTTAGTGCCTTCATTATAACAGGGTACATCATAACCAAAAACACTAAAAACACACCGGTTGCAGATATTGCAATTGCCTGGCCCAGCATTGTAAATAGAGGCGGTATAATATATGTCCATACCAGGTAACCACCTATACCCAGTAATCCGAGTGCAAGTGCCCAAAATAAAGATTTTTCGCCCTTTTTAAGAATATTAGAGTTTAAAGCTATCTCGCCTTTAGACTCATCAAAGTGTTTTAAAATAGGCAGCGATAACAACGTGCTTTTTTCCTGCTCGAATTTGTTCATTATAAATATTGGTTAATTCCTGTTACTACTGTGTTTATAGACTCTAATAATTTGCCTTTCGCAAGGTTGTTCGCCTCAATTTTAAGCTGAATTTCAGAATATTTTTCCCTGCTGCCAATATCTATTTTTGCCAGCTCCTCTTTTTTAACCTGAAGTTCGGCCTGAAGCTGAGCGATTTTAGCCTCTAAATCTTCGACAGTTTTTGTCAGATTAAATTTTTCTGCGGTTATAGAATTGTCAAGGCCCATTTTTTTGGCATTGCCATCGGCATCATATTTAGCGTATACCTTTTCAATCTCTGTGGTATAAAATTTCGCCTTTTCTAAAAGTAATTCTTTCGTTAAGGTTGAATTTATGGTTTTACCCATTGTAAATGCCATTTGATAAGCCTGCGGGTTTGATGCACCAACGGCCATTACCGAGCTATACATCTCGAAAAAATCGAAGCCCGGGTTGTTTAAAGATTCAAAACCTTTTTGGTAAACCGCAAACACATCTGCCAGATATGGGTTGTTGATACCGCCACCGGAGGTGTTTACATTTGAGGAGTAAGTTGATTGTGGAACAGGCGGCGGTGCCTGATCCGGAAACTTATTTGTAGGTGCGGTATACTCCTGTTTTACCGGCGCAGGGGTAGGTGCTGTAGCAGATTGCTCGTCATTAATGAAAAGACTTTTCCAGTTGAAAAATTCGTTTGCCATTTAGTTGGTTATCTTAATAAGATGTATTGGTTGATGTATATTATACGCTAAAACAATAAAAAAGTTACGGTTATTTAAAAATATAAATATAGCATTTTTATTGTAGCGCACAAATTAACATTGTTTATGCTGTACGTTAACATGTTACAAAAAGATAAGTGCAAGTAACCTGCCAGCTGTTAATAAAAATGCCTCTTAAAAACGTTTTTTAAAAACTCAAAAACCTATACCTACAGATATTAGTCCGTACCATTATTTTTCACTTAGGGCCGCCTCTAAAACTGCTCTATTGCTTTCGCCCCATGTCTCCAGGCTCATTATTAAAGGTAGTAGGCTATTTCCAAGAGCTGTTAACTGGTATTCAACTTTAGGAATTTTAGTTTCGTAAGAACATTTAGTTATAAATCCATCCTGTACCAACTCATCCAATTGCTTAGTCATAACACGCCTGTCTGCGGCTATTTTCTTTTGCAATACTCCGGGTCTTATTAAGCCGTCTGAAATATAATAGATCAGCATCAATTTCCACTTTCCACTTAAAAGTTCTTTAAAAAGATGTAGTCCACATTCTGTCCTAACAGGAATTTTCTTTTTGTACATAGTTAGTTAAAATACTATCGCACAAATTTGTGCGTAATTGATTTGAAGTAACTAATGTAGTAATCTTGTACCAAATTATAAATAAAGAAATAATGATAAAATTTACGTTTTTAGTACAGAAGCTACCAAGCATGACACTTGAAGAATTTATAGATTATCACAAAAATAAACACGCACCCTTGTTTTGTTCTATCCCCGAGACAGAACTTTACGTTAGAAAGTATGTTGTTAATCATCCTATAGTAGCTGAGGGATTCCCTAAGCCTTTATACGATGCTGTAGTAGAAATCTCATTCGATTCTTTTGAGGATTTCAACACCTTTTTCAATTCAGACAATTATTTGACTAAAGTTCATCCCGATGAACCCAATTTTTTTGATACTTCAAACTATATTGCAATGGCTACCAACGAAACAATCGTAAAAGCTGGTGTTTAGTTATACATACCGCAGTTGGTATGTGAACTCATTCAATATTAAACAATTTGAAACAGAAATGATATTAGATATAAAAAATGCTCCCTTACAGGAGCATTTAAAATTGTTGCAGAGAGGAAGGGATTCTCTTATTGTACAGTATGTAATTTTAACTACCTGAATTTCAACACCAAACCTTACAAGCAATTGGTGAATAATTGAGTATTTGTAACAAGTTTTGTAACAAGTTATTTTATTGTTTTTTCGACAATAAAGTTGCCAAGATCATGCCCAGTGCTGCTGCTGATTACTTCCAGTTTTAGCTTACTGTTGCCTTCATCATATACATTATACTTAATTGTTGTATCAACATGAGTTGCTGTAAGTATACCATCGATAAAGGTATACACACCACCCTCAATACCTTCAGATGGTTTGTTGCAAGAGTAGTTTATAACAAAATCATCTTCATTGAATGACCATGTATAAAACAAACCACCTCCGGAAGTGTTGTTGCAATCGGAAGTGTCATAATTTTTACCGTCAGCTATATATGTAACAGTTTTCCATGAACCAATTAGTGAGCCAGTGTATTTCTTTTCGTTCACTGAGTTGTTGCTGTCATCATCTGAACATCCAAGCATTGTAAAAGCTAGTAATATAAATAGTAGTCGTTTCATTGTATAATATAATTATTGAGTTCTTTTAATCACTTTCCAAATTTGTCTAACATCATTCATGTTTATAGTGAAATCCTGATGCTGGGGTAAGCCGCTCCTTGATCCTAAAATCATATCACCATTCTCGAGGTTGAGATTTTTAATATCCTTGAAAAGCACAGTGCTTTTATGTATTATAACCCATCCGTAAGGACTTGGTTTAAACCCGTCCTTCCAATGATGCCTGCCAAGTTCCCTGCACAATAATTCTGCTCCCTCTTTAGTGTCATCAATCCGGCCACCGTTCATGCTATCGCCCTGCACTTCGAAGCAAATATACTTCCCGCGTCCTAGGTGATCCACAGGGAACGATATCTGCTGTAAATCTTCATAAAAGTCAGCATCTTGAAAATGTGATGGGTAAGAACCTAATGCTTTGACAGGCACTTTTTTTACATAGATCCTATATCGGCCATCCTCACCTTGCTCAAAAACATTCCCATTTTTGTTAGCAAGCAACTCTTCAGGCTCATTAACATGCAAGTTTTCACCCGCATTTATCTCATTTCCGTCAACCTCATTTTCAATTTGAGTAACTATTCTGCGAAAAAATTCACTTTTTGATACAGGAATATCTTCACCATTTTCATATTTCATCAGCGTTCGGGACGAAATACCAAGCTTTTGAGCAAGCTCAACCTGTGAAAGTTTCAACTTTTTTCGCTTTTCTCTTAACTCTAAACCATTCATTGCAAGCATCTTATATTACGATGTGAAAAATTAACATATTTATATGTGAAAATGTTCACATAACTTATGGTTATATGAAGTTCTTCACATATATTTGTAAACGAATTACAACAGCAAAGATATGAAAGCAATACAAACAAAAGTTAACGACTTGTTAAAAAGGAGAAGTTTTTCACTTAGTGGCAGTAGAACACTGATTGATGTGAAGGCTGACATTGATGAAATTAAAGCTTTAGAAAATGAGGCATATGACTTTTTTGAAGTTGCTGAAGTTGTAACCGACGAGGACGAAGAGACATTACAACTGATACACGAAACGCTTAATGACCTACGAGCAGAGCAGCGTATTAAGGAATTCTGGATTAGCCAACAAGTAGCAATATAAAACCAACCACCATGAAAAGCACACTGAAAAAACTTAAAGATGTGAATGCACAAATCAAAGATGCAGTTTCACAAATAGCAGAAATTGAAAAATGGGATGTGAAAGTATGCCGACCAGGCGAAAAGGAACAACAGCTTGAGAAACATAAGCATTGGCTACACGAATTGCAGGAGTCTAAACTTAAGTTCCTGGGTGACTTAGAATGGGACATACAAAAAGAAAGAGAGGCATTGTGTAATTCTATTAGTGAAACAAATGAAGCTGCATAAATATCATATGTCTTTCGCTCCGGCCTATAATATGTACTACCGGGATTTAATAACAATATCATTCACGGATTATAATCATAAGATACTATTCATCATCTGTAATAATTAGACCGTGGAGACTATCAATTTTTTAAACGCTGTACTATCCATCTTGTTCTCATTGACAATTTCAATAGGCTTAGGATTAACCGCTGCATTTTTCATCTGGCTTAATGCCAAAAAATAAAGTTCAATTCTAATACCCACTAAAATGATTAATGACTCAGAAAATTACGGTAAGCCTATAAGTGAGGAACTGTCAACCTACTTAAAAGAATATACAGATAATAATGACCGCGCTAATGTAGCAGCTAAAACAGGCGTGAGCATTTCGACAATTAGGGATGTGACTTACCGAAACAACAACCTTACTGAAAGCAATGCAGTAGCCATTTTGGAACTAATGCGCATAGCAGTGGCCAACTGCACCAATAAAATTAAATACAGCAAGCAAGTAAAAAAAGTATTAGAAACTCAATTACCAGTTGCATGAAAATGATAAGTATACCTGAAAGCGACTGGCAGTTGCTACAGGAAGAGAATAACAGCTTGAGGGAGCTTGTAAGTCAGTTTGTAGGCAAAGCTACAAAACTGATCCCGGCAGACCAGGGGGCTAAAAAGTCTAAGCCCCCAAGGCTCCGGGCCTCAGATAAAATGGCAGGAATGAACGCTGCACAACTAAAGGATCATTTTAGAAAAAAATACAAAATATAATTTTTCATATACACCATCATGGATAATATTCTACAAAAGTTAAGGGAACCATTGAAAATCACTGATGTTGATTTTAGAATTCAATCAATCAATCCGCAGGGCTATGCCACTATAGTAACATATAAAGATGCCCGTGTCGACATGAACCGTTTAGATGCCATTTGTGGCGATAAGTGGCAGAAAGATTACAAGACAATTGAAGGCCGACTTTATTGCGGTGTAGCAATTAAAATTGCGGATGAATGGATATGGCGCTGGGATGTGGGAGTAGACTCGAATGTTGAAAAAGCAAAGGGCGCTGCATCTGATGCTTTCAAACGTGCCTGTTTTAATTGGGGCATTGGCCGTGAACTATACAACTACCCTATCATTCAGTTAAAGCTTAATCAGGATGAATTTACACCCAACGGCAACCAAGGTAAAGCCACTTGGAAGTTAAGATTAAAAGAATGGGTTTGGCAAGTGAATGTTGATACGGAAGGTAACGTGAGTTCTTTAACTGGTGTAGATCAGAATGGTGTGGTAAGGTACACTTACCCCCAGCAGCAGAAGCAGCAGCAGCAGCAGCAAACACAACAACCCCAGCAGCCACAACAGCCGAGTCAACAAAGCCCGCAGCAGCCGGCACCGAATAGTAATTCACAACAACCAGCGGATTTACCTTGGTTAAACATAATGGACAAGGAGAAAAACTTCACTCGCCACTGGTTAAATCTACAGAAAGCTATTAGAGAAAAAAAGATTACAACCATTGCCCAAATCCGACAACACTACAAGGTATCTAAGGAAGTTCAAAACAAATTAATCACTGAAAATAAATTATCATAATTATGGGAGCAAGCAGCGAATATCACATCAAAATTCAAGACGAATTGATGCAGACTATCCACCAAGTAGAAGAAGGTGAACTTGGTTATTTAGATGGGCTTTTAAAATTGCGTAAGAACCGCGCTGATTTGGAAGACTCTCTCGAAATCATTAAAAGCTTTGAAACTGACAAGGTAACTGAGATCGGTAACGAAGCCAGTAAATACCCTAAAGGTTACCAAGGGCATGACATAAGTGTTTCTGCTGGTCGTAAAACCTATAGTTACAAGGGTATTGAAGAATTCGACGAAGCCGAAAAGCACAAAAAGTATGTAGAAAAACGGTACAGTGCAGCATTTGAGGGTTTGCAAAAAGGCATTATTCAAACCTCAAAGCTTGATGAAAATGACCCTGAAAGCCCGCTGGGGTGGATTGATGAAGATGGCCAAGTATTGCCTTTCCCTGATATTAGTTATGGTAAATCCTTTGTAACCGTCAAAGAAATTAGGCAACCAAGGCCAAAAAAATAATGGAACTGACCACTTACCAACAAGATGTACTTAATGCAAAAATATGTCCCTACTGTAAATCAGAAACCCGCATCACAACGGAATTCGAGATCTATAGGCGTGTCTATCGGTCAAGGGCAATTATTGCATGTGCCAATTTTCCAAATTGCGACTCTTATGTCGGTACTCATGAAGATGGTGAGCCATTGGGGAGATTAGGAGATAAAAAATTGAGATATCATAAAGGTCGGGCACATCACTGGTTTGATAAGATTTGGAGGGAGAAGTTTAAAGATCGAACTGAACTTTATGAAGAGTTGGCAGAATTTCTAAACATCCCGGACAAGTACACTCACATGGGGATGTTTCAAAAAAAAACATGCATTAAGGTTGAAAAGTGGGCTGAACAGTACTATAAAAAGCTAAAGAATGATATACGATAGTAAAATAGATCTGGACAGGAAACGAGCTGTAGAGCGTATCAATTACTTCCTTAAGAAAGGTAAGATTTTCGAACTAACTGAAAAGAGAGAACGACGCTCGTTAAGCCAAAACAATTATATGCACCTCATATTTTCATGGTATGCCTTAGACCAGGGTGAGACTGCGGAATATGTCAAGCAACATATTTTCAAACGGCAAATTAATCGGGATCTATTCGAAACAGAGTATGTAAATAGAATGACAGGCGAAATGCGAGTTGATTGGAAAAGCACAAAAGATTTAGATACCAAGCAAATGACAATTGCTATAGATCGGTTTAGAAATCACGCTTCCAAAGAACTGGGCCTGTATATCCCTGAACCTGGAGATATGGTTCACTTAAATGAGATTGAACACCAAATTGAAAACTACAAGCAATTTTTATAATTAACAATAGTCCTATGCACACTACAAAATACGCTGGATTTATCCATGAAATTAAAGACAAGCTATCTCCGGATGGCTTCAATAAAAAGCTGGTTACTCTTAAACTCCCTGAAAGGCAGAAATGCTTTGTCGAATTCAGGAGCAAAGAGGTACTCCAAAAGCTATCTGGATTAAAGGAAGATGACCGGGTTGAAATTGAAGCCACTCTTGAGGGCAAATATTCTAAAGCTGGCCAGCATTACAACAACATAGTAGCAATAACAATTAAATCAGTAAATAATTAAATCTATGAGTGTAAACGTAAAACAAGCAACACTACGAGGCGGTTTCTTTTTGTCATACAAGTATGATGTAAATGTCAATAATGCCGTCAATACTAATTCAACGTCATCCGATGCTGTGGTACACGATGATCTAAGGCTCGCATTTAGAAATCTTATTCCATTTTTCGCACACGTGTGTGAAGAGATTACCGATGAGCAGCTTGTAAAAAATGCCATCGAAAACCCTGAATTGCATTTGGTCAAATCTGATGATGAAGACGAGAAAAAGCCATTCCTGAAATACAGGGTCGATAGCTTCGAAATGGGAAAGAGAAAAGATGGTGAAGCTGTGATTTTATCCGGACTCAAGTATTTAGAGAAAGGTGAAGCTGTTGGGTTCTCTACTCCATTAATAAAGTTCGACAGCGATTATGCATTCGCAATTCAGCTGGCCAACTCGGTAAGCCATGCGCGAAGTGAGGTATTCGAATATATGCAGGGCAAACAAGCTGAAACGAATGATAGCATTGTTGGATTGTTTGAAGGAGAAGAAGATCCGGATGATGATGGTATTTAATTGATTTGAATTATGGAGATAATAGAACAGCCTACAGAATTTCATGTTAAAATAAACTATGACAGGTTTAGGACCAGGAATACAAATAAGATTAAAAAGCTTGACGGTTCGCGATTTTGCAACATTAGACTCTTGTGGGTTGTTCCTTATCGATACCGTGTACAGCTGGAGCAAATAAAAGATGATTGTAAAGCTATTTGGGTTGGGCCTCAGACGCCTGAAGTGATTGGAGAAATACCAACCTTACCGGATTTAGCTTACGATTATAAACTAAAAAAAGGTGAGTTAAGACCGTACCAAGCTAAAGGTGTTGCCCGGGGATTAGAGCTCAAAAGATTTATAAATGGCGATGAGCAGCGCTTAGGTAAAACCCTGCAGACAATCGTAACGCTTATGATTGCTAAAGAGGTCAAAAATGAAGATGTATTCCCATGCTTAGTAATTGCACCGTCTTCTTTGAAATTAAACTGGCAGGACGAATGGGGTATGTGGGTCGGTAAAAAAGCAATGATACTTGATGATAAAATCAAAGATAATTGGCACCGGCTTTACGAATTGGGAATGGCTGATATATTCATTGTTAATCCGCAAAGCCTTAAAAAGTTTTTTGTTGATTATATGCCCCCTAAAGGAAAATTAAAGAGCTCTAAGGACATTGTAATGAATGACCGGGTAAAGTTGATTAAATCAATTGTAATCGATGAGTCTCATAGGTTTAAGGATGCTACAACACAACAGACAAAGATTGCTCTACAAATAGCCATCGGTAAACAATGGGTTATTCTGCTTTCAGGAACGCCAATTAAAAATAAACCAATTGACCTGTTTTCACAGTTGGCAATTATGAAACGGCTTAATGATTTTGGTGGTGCTGAAGTGTTCAAACAACGGTATTGTGAGGGTGGCAACGGTTCCAGCAACCTAAAGGAATTGAACTGGAAGTTATACAATAAGTGTTTCTTCAGGCGCGAAAGATCTGAGGTGTTAGAAAACTTACCTCCTAAGCAAAGGCAAACGATTTTATGCACTATTACAACCAGGGATGAATACAATAGAGCTAAAAACGATTTTGTCAGATGGATGGAAGAGCAGGGTTGTACTGATGAAGATATCGCCCGTAAGCTACGGGGTGAAATAATGGTTAAGATGCAGGCTTTGAAAAAGATTTCTGCATTAGGCAAGCTTAATGAGGTTAAAGAGTACATCCAAAGCATCATTGACAATGGTGGAAAGATTGTAATATTCTGTGTGCTGCATACCATCGTCGACCAATTAAAGGAACATTTTCCGCAAGCCTTATCTATTACCGGTCGTGAAAACGATATCCAGAAAGAGGATGCAAAAACCAAGTTTCAAGCATGTGCCAAATGCGGCACAAAGTTCGAACACCACCAAGGCCTGGACCATGAGTATGTTATCAATAACTACAATCTCATGATATGTAATATTCAAGCCGCTGGTGTAGGTCACAACTTTAGTGCAGCGCATGAAACTGGATTTGTTGAATATCCTTGGACCGCTGCCGATTGCTTTCAATGTGAGGATAGGGTATTTGATGCTAAGAAGAATGGCCACATCACATGCACATACTTCTTAGGTCATGAAACAATTGATGAACAGAATTTTGAACTTATTAAATCGAAGGCTGGAACATCGAATGCGATTACAGGCTCAACCGATGAGATGGCCACCGAGTTCATTGATAAGGTAATGAATTCATTAGGCATAAAATAACAAAGAAACATGAATGGATATGAACTCACAAGAGCCTGGTACAATTTCCGGTATGGTAAGAAAAATGAAGTCAAGTCTGCCCATTCAGAATTATATCTCTTTATCGTGGACCTATGGAACCGCTTGGGGCAACCTAGAGAGTTTGGCTTACCAACGGATGCAAGTATGAATGCATTAGGCATAGGCTCCTACTCTACCTATAAAAAAGCACTGGACTCACTAATTGCTTTCGGGTTTGTAAAAGAGGTAGCAAGCAGTAAAAATCAGTTTCAAAGTCGTGTGATTGCCCTAGCAAAAAGTGACAAAGCAACTGATAAGACACTTGATAAAGCACTTATTAAAGCAAGTGCCGAAACACTTGATAATACAACTGCTGAGACACCTGACAAATCATTTGATAGTATAATAGAACAAGTAACAACTAACAATGAACAATTAACAAAGAAGGTAGTAAGTCGGTTTACACCGCCCTCTCTTTCTGAAGTAGCCAGTTACATTTTAGAAAAAAAGTATTTAACAATAAGTGCTGATTCGTTCTGGAATTTTTATGAAAGCAAAAACTGGTATGTCGGTAAAAATAAAATGAAAGATTGGAAAAAAGCGGTAGCAGGATGGGAATCTCGAAATATTGAAAAAAATGGAAAACCAATTAATAACGCAGGATCAAATTCAAATAACGGTTACAAGCCTGCAAGTGTCAATACCGAAAAGCTCGTACGAGATCTTACCGAAGATTTTGAAAATGGAAATATCCCAGGCGAATATTAAAACCAGTAGCCTGGACACAAAAGCAAAACTTACCGATGACCTTTTTCGATTGCTGCAGGTTAGAGATAAAAATAAAGACATGGCCCAGGACTGGTTGTTATTTCTAACATCATCAAAATTTAATAAGCTGGCGCCGGGTGAAATTTATCTTGCTTTTCAAATGGCATTAGCCCGTGAGTTAGTAGACAGCAAGGGAAACGGTTTTGAAATGTTACCAGAGCTTAGTAATAACACCACCGGTAAAGTGCTTGATGCCTATTTAAAATACAAACATGGTGATAGTGTATACCAATTAGCCAAAGATAAATTGAAGGCCTTAGCAATGCCGATGGAGCCTAGTGAAGAGCAAAAGCAAAATATTCGGCTTCGGTTTTTGCAAACTGTTTTTAGTGATGTAAAAGCAAGCAGATACAGTTCTGATGCGTGGCTGCTATATGAAGAGCTCGAACCATTGCTAACGATAAGCATCCCTGTAAAGAAGCGCCTTTTTAAAATTCAGTCAAACAAATACCACCTTGAATTACAGGCAGAATTAGAAACAGCCGGCAACAAACAATATCACCTCGACCTAATTAAACAATTCCACGAAAAACTTAAAAACGGTTCTAAGCCGGTTGTTGTTCAAAATCGTTGCAAAAGCATCGTAGTAAGCAGCTTTATTAAAAAGCATCCAGACTTTGAAAGCTTTAAATCTTTAATCGAAAATCTATAAATTATGAAATTAACAGTAAACAGTAAAGAAATTTTAAAAGCAGTTCAGTTGGTAGGCAACTTGATTAAATCACAATCAATTGTCCCAATATTAGATTGCGTATTGTTCAACATTGAGGAGGGTGTATTATACCTTGAAGCAGATAACCTCGAGGTGCGCTCCAAATATCAAATGCCCGTTGAGTTCTTCGGCAATTACTTCACATGCATACCCTATGCCCTATTGGTTAATATGCTTAAAGGTTTCCCTGATGGTCCAGTTGAATTTGAATTTAGTGATAAGGAAGTTTTACTAATATCAGCTGGAGGTAAATACAAAATCCCTTTGGAAAATGCAATTGACTTTCCTAAAAACAAACATGAAGATGCTGCTGAGGCTATAGTTATAAACTCATTGGAACTGGTTGAAGGCCTTAAAAAAGCTCTGGTTTTCTTAGGCAATGATTTAACAGCATGGGATTCTACTGTGCTAATAACTATTGATGAAAAAGAAACCCGTATTGCCGGAGGAACAGGAAAAGCTTTCTATGAAGAAGTACTACCCATCGGCGCAGCACCTGCAAAAATACCACTATCTAAAAGCACCGTTGCTTATCTGGTTAATTCGGTATCTATTGAAGAAACTATGGCAATATCTTATATAGACAATAAAGTGTTTTTTACTTTAGAAAATAGGTTAATAACAGCAATAAAACCAAGTGCGCCATATCCAAATTATATATCGCTCTTTGATAAGATGGTTAATGATAAAACCTATAAAATTGAAAAAGATACATTGCTACCGCCACTTAAAAGGCTTGCAAACATTACCGATAAAGACCAAACGATTGTAAAGTTTTCTTTTAAAGAAGATGGCCTTATTCTGGAATATGCCAACGATTTCAAACAATACAATGCTGTTGAAACACTTCAGATTGATTATTCAGGTGAAGAACTAATAACCGGGTTCCCTGCAAATCAAATTATCAGCATCCTAAATTTTACCCATGGCGATACTACAATGGAGTTGTCACTAGCAGCAAAACCATGTTTAATCACTCAAGGCAGTATGCGCTTCCTGGTTGCTGCAATGAGGCCTAATGAAAACCAAACACCTAAAGCATAATGAAAACAACTGAAAATTTCAAGAAGGTTATTAAAGACCATTTAGACAATGTTGCAGCAAAGGATCCCCTCTTTGCTGTAACCTATCAAAAAGAAGGCAAAAACATTGACAGCTGCATCACATACATACTCAACAGTGTTCAAAAAAGTGGATGCAATGGCTTCTCAGATGATGAAATATTCGGCATGGCCATGCACTACTATGATGAAGATAAAATTGAGGTTGGCAAGCCTGTTAATGCTAAAGTTGTAATTAACCAAACGGTTGAACTCACACCTGAAGAAATAGAGCAGGCTAAAGAGAAAGCCAGGCAGGAAGCCATTACAAAGGCCGTTAACGAATATGCCGGTGCCGTTGAACTTACACCTGAAGATTTGGAAGTGGTTGATGAGCAGGCCAGGCAAAAAGCTTTCAATGATGCTGTCAACCAACAAAAGGAAAAGAGCATTAAAAAGGTGGTAAAGAAAAAATCTGATGTTACTGAAGTTCAATCTTTATTTGATGAGTAATGAGACCAAGAACCAAAATTCAAGTGCGCATTGCAGGTTTACAAGCTAAACTTCCGAATTTAACAACAAAACAACACCGCTGGGCCTTTAAAGATTGTCTACCGCATAAAGCCTTCAGATTAAAGAGCGGGCGTACGGGTTGCCTTGATTGTGGCCATGTATGGCATGAAGAGTGTGAATTAATATCGCTTATAGAAATTGAATGCCCCAAGTGTCTCACCATGCTTAAAGTTGAAAACACCAGGAAAACTAACCATACCGAGCACACTTTCTTTGCTATCATAGATGTTGTTGAGGAATTTCAGGTTAATAGATTCTTTGAAATTTATAAGTATTACACCGTCGGGAAAGAACCGCGTGAGTATATAAAAGAAGTTGTAACACATTGGTTGAGGCCTAATGAAAAAGATGAAGTGGTGGCCTGCTTACGCAATGGATGGTCGGGCAACTTTGGTTATGATGCACAAATCCGAGACAGGCGCACTATGCACGAATATAACTTGTATGCTATCCACACCTATCCGGAAATGAAGTTTCTACCAATCTATAGGCGTAATGGCTTTAAAGGCAAATTTCACGGTGTAACCCCTTATGATATGTTCAAAGGATTGCTTAATGATCCTAAAACAGAAACCCTATTGAAAGCTAAACAATATAGTCTTCTGGAGCACCGCCACACCCGCGGCAACAAGATTGACAGGTATTGGAAGTCTATCAAGATATGCATGCGCAATAAATTTATTGTAAAGGATGCTACCAGCTGGTTTGATTACCTGGCATTATGTGACTACTTCCATATCGATACGCTAAAGGCAGAAAATATTTGCGGTAAGGATATCCATAAAAAGCACAATGAATTAGTAGCAAGAAAAAGAATTATAGATGCCCGCATTGAAGCAGAACGTGCAATACAACGAGAGGAACAAAGATTAAAGGATGCTGCCTATCGTGTAGAAAAATATGAAAAGGATAAGCTTAAGTATGTCCAGGATAAAGAAGCCTACTTTGATTTGCTATTCACCGATGAGGATTTAAAAATCTATGTTCTGAAAAGTCTTGATGAATTCAAAGAAGAAGCTGATGCCCATAAGCATTGTGTGCATACCAATCGATACTATAGTAAGGCCCATAGCTTAATTCTATCTGCTCAGATTAATGGCATCCGCACTGAGACAGTAGAGGTCGATATTGATAAATTCAGGATAAATCAATCCCGGGGTTTAAATAATAATAATACTGAATATCATGATAGGATAGTTGCATTAGTGGAAAAGAACATGCACCAAATCCGTAAGGTAACAAAGCAATTACGCAAAGCTGAAGAGCATCCACTTAAAGAATTTGATAACCTGCTGCAAGAACAACATGCAGCCTAACAACTGAATTATGGCTAAAATGATAATGATTAATAATTGTGTAGGTTGTCCCTACTACCATGCCGAAAATAATGTTTACAGGAATGGATCTGTAGGCGAACTAGCTAAATGTGCGCTGCAACACAATAAAGAAATTGAATTCTGCGACAAAATGGATACCCCACAACTTTACGATAAAGTTCACATAGATTGCCCACTACAAAATTTTTAATCATGGAAGGAATTCAAAAATCCGTATATGCATGTGTATCGCCAGACACGATAGTAACCGACCTAATACCTGATAAAATCGGAGTTGAAAAATCAAGAGCACTATTCTGGTTTCCTAATAAAGGAGTAGAAAGTGTATTTGTTTCGACTGTTAAACACAAACCTAAAAAAGCAATGATGCTTTTATTCGACAATCAAGATTGGGCAAAAGATATCTGTTCATTAGCTAACTCTAAATTTAATGAAGATTTAGAGGTGAAGCAAATCGAAGCTAAATAAAAAAATGCCTCTCCCACCACAGGAGAGGCTAACAAATACCAACAATGCTCAATGAAAAACATTATTGACGTAACAAATATACTATAGATTATGGAACAGAAAAAACAAAGCAAACCTTATTTAAGAACCTCCAGAGCGAGGCTTAATAATGGACAGAAATATTTAATTGATGTGAAGCCATCCCAACTTACTGTAAAGGATTGCCTGTTAGCATTTGGGTTTAATGAAGATGGAACAGAAAAAAAAGAATTAGAATAATCTATTAACTTGCTGATAATCGGACTAATACACCCATTAACGATTTTAATTAAAATTTATTAAAATTTAAGTATTTTTAAATACATTTGGAGAAACTTAATCGTTAAATTTAATGATTATTAATCTAGAAGGTTATCACGGTACCAGTCTTGAGTCTGCGCAATCAATACAGAGTTCGAAATATGATCTTTCAACTGGTGATGAGGAATGGTTAGGGGATGGTGTTTATTTCTTTATAAAGGGTATTAGCAGTAAGCTTGAGGACTTGGCTGTAAAATGGGCTATTTCAAGAGCATGGGATAATAAATTTAAAAGGAATAAGTATCGGAATTATTGTGTTCTTCTATCACATATTGAAGTGCATGACGATAATTTTTTGGACTTGACTACCGAGGATGGGTTAGATGTCTTTGATTATATTATAGATCGGTATATCAAAAAGATGGGGTCAATAAGAAAGACGGTTAAATATCAAGATGGTCAATTTTTGAACTTTGCAAGGAGGGAAAATATAGTAGATATAGAGGTTGCAAAAGGTAATTTTTATATAAAATTTACAAAAGAGAAGATTAAAGGTTTAAATTTGCGCACTAATAATTGCACAATTTGCACGGTTTTTGACCCTGCTAAGAATATAAAGTCTACTAAGATTATTACAAACGGAAGTGTTATATGAAACTTACAAAAGAATTAAAAAAGAGGATTGACAATTATTTCGATAATATTTCGGCAGAGGAATTATTGAATATAACGGTCAATAAGTATGATTTCTGTGAAGTAAACATAGAAATAGAAAATCAAAAATTTGACTCAGTTGTAAAATCTTTCTATAATTCCAAATCAAATTCAGGAGTATATGATGAAGGAAAAGACTACTGTGATTATTCAATAGCAGCATAAAATGAAGATTCAATTAACTGATTGGAAAATAGTAAATATGACATTCGCTCTTTTAAAGGAAGAAAATAAGAGAGAGGAAAACAATTTTAATCTTGAATCTGCAAATTATTTTGCTGAAGAAGATGATGATAATGATAAAGCATTTGGAGTAGCATTTAGTATTGAAGTAAAAGATAAATTATTTGATCTTAATTTAGAAGCAGTATTTAACTTTGAAACGGATGAAGTAATTAGTGAAGCTTTCAAGCTTTCTGCTTTTCCTAAGATAAATGCACCAGCTATAGGATTTCCCTATTTAAGGGCTTTCATTTCAAATGTCACATTACAATCAGGATTCGAACCCGTAATACTTCCATCAATTAACTTTGTAAAGTTGTCGGAGGAAAAAGAATCCAAGATTGAAGAATAACAAAAAGGCCTGCAGTATGTAGGCCTTTTTTATTACAGAGTTCAAACTATTAATGTTATTTATGATTAGCCTTAGATACACTCTCAGCAATTAAAAAATCTAATCGCTGATTTATCAATTCATACATCCTGCAAAGGTTAAAGGGAAAGCTAATAGTAGATGCTGTTACACTCCAAATTATCACACCGTTTTTTCTTATTCGTCCAGTGACGTGCCTCCCAGTAGCATACCAAGACAACTCAACACCCAGTGCCATTGCTTTGCTAGTATTGCCATCGACTAAATTTTGGATATCCCTAAGAGTTAAACTCCCCGCTTCAATCTTTTGTTCATTAAATGTCATTGTGAAAAATCTTTTTTGCAAAGTAATAAAATCTAAGCCATATAAGATTATTATCTTCTAAATAAATTTTGTTACAGACAGGTAGCTATCATAAAATATCACTAAAATTGCCTATATTTGTACTACACAATCAGCAGCTTAGCTGGTAATACTTCACCCCTGCCACACGGCGCGATATTTCACCCTTCCGGGAAATATATTTTTTCCATATGCTTATTGGCATTGACCCAGACGTTACAAAATCAGGAGTGGCTGTAAAGAATTCTTTAGGCTATTCCCTACATACATTATCATTCTTTCAACTTTTCGACTTCCTGTCAAAACACAGGGAGAAAATTGCTCTGGTCCGTATTGAGGCTGCATGGTTAATTAAACATAACTGGAATAAGAAAGTTACCGGTACCGCTGCTATTAATGCCAACATTGGTAATGCAGCTGGGCGCAACCATGAGACCGGTCGTAAGATTGTCGAAATGTGCCAGCATCTTTCAATCCCCTTTCAAGAAGTTAAACCGCTTAAGAAAATTTGGAAAGCTAAAGATGGCAAAATTTCACATGAGGAACTTGCCCGAATGATATCTATACCTACACGTACTAACCAGGAACAGCGCGATGCTGCCTTAATGATTGTTGGATATGGAAACTAAAGTGCAACTAATCGAACTAAAAACCTCCGATATACAAACATTGGAGCGAAACCCCCGGACAATAACTGATTCGGAATTCCAGAAACTGATACAGGATATAAAGCAAGATCCTAATTTCCTATTGCAACGGCCACCGCTTGTCAATTTGATGGGTGGGGTGTACTACTGCTATGCCGGAACACAAAGGCTTAAGGCAGCAAAAGCAAATGACCAGCCGTACATCCATTGCTTTGTTGAAGAGGACATCCCTCAGCATGTAATGGATGAAAGGATGATTAAGGATAATCTTCACCGCGGTGAATGGGATGAGCAAAAGCTACTTGAATTTAACATTGACCTCAACATCATGAGTGACTTCGGTTTTAAAGATTTTGAGGTGAGCATTTTCGATACGACTATTCCCAGTGAGCCAACGGATTTGACAGCACCTAAAAAAGATGCACCCCCTACCCTTAAGCTAACCTTTGCCGATACCCGCCAAATGGATTATTTCGAAATAAAGTTTAAAGGGCTCTTGCAAAATGACAGCAAATTAACATCTGTGATGTACAGCGTAAGCCAAGGCGAAATATGAGATTAGAGAAAGCATCCGGTAAAGCCATCAGGCATGCGTGCCACTACTTCCACTATTCGAAGTCTGTGCCGCAAATACGTTTGGGTTATTCTGTATTCAATGACGCTGATGAATGGTGTGGGGTAGCTTTGTTCTCCAATGGGGCTAACCCATCAATCGCAAAAGAATTTGGATTGGTTCAGGGACAGGTAATCGAACTGGTTAGAATGGCTCTCAATGGTAAGCAACAAACGACATCACAGGTGTTGGCCATGGCATTAAGGCAACTTAAAAAAGATGCGCCGGCTGTTAAGGTTGTAGTAAGCTATGCCGATCGCAATCAGGAACACATCGGCACGATATACCAGGCTACGAACTTCCTATACATTGGGGAGTATGCCAATGAGCGCGGCATCATGTTAAACGGTAAGCTTACCCATCGCAGGAGCATCAATAAGAAATATGGTAAATCCGGGATTGATTGGGTTAAAGAGAACCTGGACCCGGATGCAGAAGTAATAATTGGTAAGGCAAAGATTAAGTATGTATACCCCATGCACAAGAGTATGGCGCAAAAGTTAAAATCAATGTCAAAACCATATCCAAAGAAAGACGTTCAGATTTAATCAATTTAATTTTGCTGTAATAAAATACAGCATCATGAGCAATACCAAATTTATGTCACTAATAAACGTATTAAAAAATAAAGTAAAGCGTGCTAAGGATAAGCTTAAGGACATAGAAGGGCTTATTAATTCCAATGCGGCTTCATCTGTACAGAAACAAGATTACGTCGAACTGAAAGCAAGGATTGAGACATTGGAAGATGTTATCGACTTAGCTGAAGGTATCATTGATGATAAATAAAACACATGGCTAAGAAAAAACTGGAAGAAACAAAAAAGGTTGGCAGGCCTACCAAATATCTACCTGAATACAATGTTCAGGTTTTGAAGCTTGCAATATTGGGTGCTACTGACAAGCAGATAGCTGATTTTTTTGATGTAGCAGAATCTACAATAAACCTTTGGAAGTTGAACGAACCTGAATTTTCAGAGTCCATAAAAAAGGGTAAGATGGAAGCTGATATGAATGTGGCTTCATCACTCTATCAAAAAGCCATAGGGTTTAAAGCTAAAACCCAAAAAGCATTTAAGGTGCGCACCACTAAGAATGGTGAAGGCTCAACTGAAGATGTCAAGGTGGTTACCGTTGAAGAGGCGCACCCGCCCGATACCACAGCAGCTATCTTTTGGCTAAAGAATAGAAAATCGGACGTATGGCGCGATAAGCAGGAATTCGACCACACCACCAATGGTAAGGATTTACCAGCCGTTCCGATTACAGGTATGCAAATAGTAGACAAACCAGATGAACCTTCAACTTAATGTACACGGCAACAGAAAGCAGCTGGAGGCAGCTAAGCACTGGATTGATAAAAATACTACTGATATTGTTTATGGTGGCTCTAAAGGGTCAGGAAAGAGTTTTCTCGGATGTTCTTTGATATTAGCTGATGCATTGATTTACCCGGGCACACATTATTTCATTGCCCGAAGGAAGCTAAACGACATAAGGAAGTTTACAATCCCATCTATACATGAAGTGTTTGACATCTGGGGCCTAAGTGGCAAGTATTACACTTACAACGGCCAGGATAACTACTTTGAGTTTCACAATGGTAGCCGGGTATATTTGATTGATGCAAAATATTTGCCGTCTGACCCTCTGTATTACCGTTTCGGTTCTATGCAGATGACCAGGGGATGGATTGAGGAAGCTGGAGAATTCAACAGCGCCGCAAAAAATAACCTTGCTGCATCCATTGGCCGATGGCGTAATCAAGAATATGGACTTACTGGCAAGCTATTACAAACCTGTAATCCAGCTAAAAATTATCTATACACTGAGTATTACAAAAAGAAGAAAGATAACAAGCTGGAGCATTGGAAAGCTTTCATACAGGCACTCCCACAGGATAACAAGCGCCTTGATAAAGGATATTTGGAAAGCCTGATTAGAAGCCTTGATGCAAATCAGAAAGAAAGGCTTTTATATGGTAACTGGGAGTTTGATGATGATCCCTCTACCCTAATTGACACTGATAGCATTGATGATTATTTCAATCCAAGTCATCTCAAGCCTGAAGGTGTCAAGTATATGACTATTGACGTTGCACGTAAGGGTAAAGATAAAACGGTATTCCGTATCTGGCATGGCTGGTTGTGTATTCATCGAATGGCCATTGCTAAAAGTGGACTTGATGTAGTAGTATCGACCGCTAAAGAGTTACAGAAAGAATATGCAATTGCTCTTAGTAATGTTGTTGCCGATGAAGATGGCGTTGGTGGTGGTGTTGTCGACTTCCTAAAATGTAAAGGCTTTGTAAATAACAGCTCACCACTTGAAATGATTGAGGGTGGTGTTACGATAAAGCCCAACTTCGATAACCTTAAGAGCCAGTGCAGTATCAAAATGGCTGAAATGATAAGGGAACGAAAAACAGGTGAGCTCTCCAAGGATGATACTGTCAAAGAAGTTACCACCGAAGAGATGGAGCAGGTTAAAATGAAAGATATTGATAAGGATGGCAAGCAAGGTATTGTGCCGAAAGACCGTATTAAAGAGCTTATAGGCCGTTCACCCGATGAATGGGATAGTATCATGATGCGCTACTGGTTTGCTCTTAGAAAAACATATAACACCCGTGTAAGAGTAGGATGAAAAATCTGAACATAAAACAATATACTCAATCACTTGATGCTGGCCAGTATGATATTATACTTAGCAGCCTGAAGCCGGTTAATGCTTTTGCTGGTAAACAAATGAACGTGGGTTCAATGCCGTGGGCAAACGTAAAGTATTGCATTCGCCTGCTAAATAAGATTGAAAGCTGGGAAACAGTAGCTGAAATATTTGAAATATGCTTTGATGTAGAAGCTAAGAAGTTTTGGAAAGCAAAAATTACCGAGTTCTATGCTGCTAAGAAATATCTATTACGAGCATTCCAAAGTGCAATGGAGACTGAAGGTAAGCTTTTAGCAGGTAAATCAACTGATGCCCATTTATGGGATATGGCCGGTGCTGATAGGTTGAAGCCGTATAACGATACATTGCCATTAGCACAACTCGGTAAACAGTTTGGCCAATACCCATTCGATTTAGGCCGTAAGCCCTACGGCGAAATAATAAACCTGCTTGCACAACTTAAGATACAAAATGAAGTCGAAAGTGAATATCAAAAACTAAAGACAAAATAATCATATGAAAGATATAGTACGCATTCTCCAAGACATCGCAACCGATAAAAACCTAACATATCACTATGGCCGCAAAGCTGCACTCAACCTGCTCGATGGTTCTATCGAACCTACCCAAATTTACATGTTGCACGAATTCACTAATCGCAAATCCAATTATAACACAAGCGGAACTGCAATTGTATCGGCAACGTATGAGGGCAAATTCTTTCTCGTTAAGCATTCCGATTACGACCAGCAGTATTTTCAAGAACGTGGGGACGAAACTACAAGCAAGTTCACGACGAATATTGAACCGTTACTTACCACGTTTAGGCAGATAGGCAATACACTTGCCTGCCTTGAGGCTGAAGTATCCCAGTGGGATAACATAGATGTTACCGACGCACTTGATGCTAACATGGATGGTCTGTTGTGTAGCTATCGTATTAAAGTACCTGCCTAATGTCAGAAGTTACAGATATCCTTACAGAAGAGTTTGAAGTATTGAAGCTGGAGCTAATCGCAAAGTATGATGAATTGGGTATGCGCTCCAGCGGTAAATGGGCTGATGGCCTTGAGGTTGTAGTAAGCGAGAATAAAGCGAGCATTAAAGGTTACGAATATACCCAGCAGCTTGAAACAGGCCGTGCACCCGGTAAGCAGCCGCCAAGCGAAGCTATAGAACAGTGGATAAAGGATAAGGGCATTGCATCGCGAATTGAGGGTAAGATATCAATCAGCAGCTTAGCTTTCCTTATAGCTCGTAAAATTGGCCGCGAAGGTTGGAAGCGTCAAGAGCATGGTGGTGTCGACCTCATTAACCAGGTAGTAACACCGGAACGCATACAAAAGATTTTAGACAGGATTAGCGATATATATGTGGTGAACTTCACTAATGATTTGATTAACGTTTTACAAGCAGCATGATACAATTTATACAGGATATTAAAGAGGACAAACTTAGGATGGCATTCAATAACGATGTTATCAGGTTCAGGCTATCACAAGGTGTAGCTGCTTATTGCATCGTGACCATGACTGAAGATGTTTCAGTCCGTTTATATCCGGGTCCAGATGGTATTTTCTATTTCAACTTTAAGCCTTACATCGCATCGATAATTAACACCCGAAATTTTGAAGATAATCTGCAAACTCAAATACAAAGCACGAGTGCAAACTCATTTGTCTACGATTTTACCGATGGTGTATTTCTGAATCTTGTTGTTAAAATACAAGCCGTAAGGAGTGATAACACTACCGACAATGGAGAGTATAGCTTGCGCTGGATTGCAGGTGTCGAGCAGCTTCGAGAGCATTCTGAACTATCAATAAATGATATGCTTTTGCTTACCCCGTTATCGAAGCAAACAAATAACCATGCTTATTTAAAATACTGGCAGGGCTACCCGTTTGATTTTGGATTGTATAATCATATTGAAGAGGGTGTTAATATTTTAAATAAGACAAATTTATTGTCTCAGGAGTTCTATACGCCTGGCACTATAACACGCTTGTTCTTTTCAGATGGTCGTACCGATGAAACGATTGAAGATGTATTGCCATTAATTGAGGGAGTTAACCAATTAGAGATTGACCCTCATTCGGACAAACGCTTTTATTTATCAGTTGAGAAAGTAGCATATCGATGTGGGGTTTATATCAAATGGTTAAATAAGTATGGTGCTTACAATTATTGGCTATTTGAAAATACTGCTGCTATCGATAGAACTACAAAGCAATTAGGTGAATTGTACAATGACAATGAAAACTTTGAGAACAGCTTTGGGCGTTCAATTCAAATAGGAAAAGAAAGTCAGGACGTTATTAAAGTTATAACTGAAGCACTCACTGAAGCAGAGAGCAAAATTGTTGAAGGTATTATTGACAGCCCTAAAATTTATTTATTCACAGGCCAGCCATTCGCAAGGAATAGTTATCGAGATTGGATTGAGGTAAGTCTTAAAACAACATCATCGCGCATAAAGAACTATAAGCAGAAACTTAACAACATGGCATTTGATTTTGAATTGCCACAACGATACACACAGACATTATGAGCCTAAGACTTATCATTAACGATCAGCTGGCCGATATAACTGCTAGTACTGTCATTGCTCAGACCAAAGCTGTTAATGACATTAATAGTATCAACAACCGGAACGCTAATTACACCAACTCTTTTAAAATCCCCAAGACAGCTACTAATATGCGCATCATGAACTTCATGACAATGCCCGGTAATACATCTTTAGTACCCTACCAAAAAAATGAGGTAACAGTATATGGCGAAAATGGTGAATGCTTTATCTTCAAAGGCTGGGGTATGATTACGGATGAAGGCGAATTTTATGAGGTAGCAATTATCGACGGCATCACTGATTTGTACAAGTCAATCGAAAACAAAACGCTTGCTGATGAACCTTTAAAACTTACAGAGCTTGAGCATAAAAAAGACATTAATACAATCAAAAGTACATGGGCAATTGATTTGCCTTATAAATACATTCTAGCCGATTACAATGGCAACACCGGCCAAACCAATACCACACCCGAAAACATGGTACCATTGGTGAACATTGATTACCTGGTACCATCGGTTAATGTTGCATGGTTATGGAATAAAATTATGAAGGCTTACAATGCTGCGTATAGTGGTAGCGTATTTGAAAGCCGTGATTTCAATGAGTTATGGATGACTTTTCCTAAAGGTATTACCATTACTGGAGAGAACGATCACCAGGTGTTTGGAAGTACTGACTATACATTTATTAGTGAGAAAACTAACGGTAACTACAGCGCTAAATTTAACTCTACAAATGTAAATGAACTGAAAGGTGTCTACGAAAATATTAGTATGCAAGTAGGTAATTCCGGCACTTACCGTATAGAAATAAAGGGAAAGATTTACGGATATAGAGGTGGGAATACTAATTCAGAGCAAGTTCCATCAAGATTATTAATTGCTAAAAATGCTGAAGGCCTTGAGGCTATAGATGCTAAAAGAAAGCCAGCTTATGATAAAGATGGCAATCTAGTTTTAGGAAATGCTGCCGAAAACATAATGCATGGCAGCGACATCAATGTCACATCGAACCTATTTCAATTAGAGGCTGGCGATTACATTTCAATATTGGTTTTATACCAAGATCCTACACGTGGTTTTAACCTGCTAAAATCTTCAAATAATAATCTTGAGGTTAAGCTTTATCGGATTGACCCTAACGTTATCGATTTTACTTCTGCTTTTAGTGATTTCGCTGTAAAGGATTTTATCAATGAGGTGGTACACCGTTTCGGCTTGACTATATTCAAGGATAAATACTCTAATGCTTATGAGTTTTTGACCCTGTCTGAGCAATTAGAAAATGCGGAAGTTCTCGACTGGACAAAGAAATTTAGCAGAAAGATATCCGAAAATTATGTGTACGGAACTTATGCCCAGCGGAATTGGTTACGCTACAACTACAATGATAAAGAAGCCACACACCATGACGGGTTCTTAGCTGTCAAGAATGTCAACCTTCAGGATACCCGCGATGTTATTAAATCAAAGATATATGCACCTGAAAAGCAAAAGGTGACTTATCTAAATGAGCAAACGAATGTCTATAAGCTTTGGGAAAAAGAAGCGGTAGATAGCCCTGGCCCTAACGATGATCCTGTAAAATACAAGCAACTTGATAAACGGTATTATTTCATTCGCACTATAGGCGTTGGTAAAGATATTCGTTTAAAATCTGAAGGCTTAAACACTTCCGGTTCGGCTTCTGAGTATTACCGAGAATCATATACAAATCTTTCTTTTCAGGATGTAGTGCAGAATTATTACGCACCATTGCAGCGGATACTTGATAATGCTACAATCATCCGGGCTGAAATATGGCTGCAAGATACCGATGTTGTGAATTTCGATTTTAGAAAACTGTATTACATTGAGCAGCTATCTAACTATTACCTGGTAAATAAAATTGAAAACTTCGTGCCGGGTAAGGTTACGAAATGCGAATTGGTTCGAGTGAAGCTTACCGAACCTGCCAGCACATTTTATACTATTGAGATAACGAATTATGAAAGCTTTTACAATAACGTCACATTGCACTTTCAAGCATCATATGATTTTTCAAATGTAACCGCACAATATTCTAACGATGGTAAAACATGGGTTAGTGACGGTGCATCTAGCAGTTCACCAATACGATTTGGTGTACCGGGCCGGGCTTTCTATTACTTCAGGATTATTGATGAGTCCAACGGTGTAACATCTAATACAATTAGCTTTAAAATATAATCATGGCTGAAAAAATCGACATAGCAAAACTAGATCTTGATGTACAGGATTTAATTAAAAAAGCAACCGAATCTAAGACTGCTCTGATAGCGCTAAGAGCTGAACAGGCCGAACTAAAAAAATCCGGTGAGGAGGGTTCAGCTCAATTTGTGCGCAACCAGGCTGAAATAAAAAATCTGACCTCAGTATATAATGCACAGACTGCTGCTATATCTGCTCAGGTTTCTGAAGGCGGCAAGCTTCAAAATCAACAGCTGGCAATTAGCGGTGCGGTTGATAAGCTTAACCAAAGTGAGGGTGAATACCGAAGTAACAACAAGCAGCTACTGGCACTAAGGAAAGATTTGAATGTTAACGATGCCAACTATTCTAAGAATCTTACCGCGATAAATAACAAGATAGACCAAAACAATGCATTTATTAAAGAGAACGTATCCGCCTATGAAAAGCAAAAAATTGGCATAGGCTCTTATTCTGAAGGCATCAAAGAAGCCTTAAAGGATACCGGGGTATTCAGTGGAACGTTAGGCGCATTGAAGAACGATAGCGATAAAGTAATTAGCGTTATAGGTTCGTTTACCCCGGTATTAGACAATTTGAAAGCTAAGTGGAGTGAAAGTATTGAAAAGCTTGGATTATTTACATCTGCACAAGATGCCGCTGCCGTAAGCAACCAGGTGGGAACTATTGCGGTAGAGTCACAGGCAGTCGCAACCGAGACATTAACCGTGGCCGAAGCCGCTGCCACTGAATCTACAATAGCATTAACTGCAAGTACTGAAACGCTTAATGTTGTTGAGGGTGTAGCAGCTACTGAAACGGCTTTATTAACAGGTGAGACCGTAGCATTAGCGAGTGCACAAACAGCGAGTGCCGGCACTGCCGTTGCCGCTGCGGGCGGTACAACTATATTATCAGGTGCACTAGGTGTTTTAGGTGTTGTTATGGCTGCTCTAGGGATTGGATTAATCATTGCAGCCATTGTATTAATCATTGCTGCTTTTAAAAACTTTACCCCCATAGTTGATAAAGTCGAGCAGGTGTTAGCAGGTGTGGGTGCAGCTTTTAAAGTTGTGCTAAATGCCATTATTGCATTAGTATCAGGTGCTAAGTCTCTGGGCGATGTATGGTCAACGTTAACTGGTGATATGGATGAAGCTTATGATGCTGCTGTTAAATTGAAGAAAGCACAACAGGATCTCGAAGATGCTATGGCATTACAAGAAATTGCTACAGCCCGTAACCGTGCCGAAATAAACAGGTTAAACATCCAGGCTAAGGATAGAACCAAAACTGAAGAAGAGCGCCTTGCACTGCTCGATAAAGCGGCGCAAAAAGAAAAACAGGACTATGAAGCCCGTAAGAAAAATGCTGACCAAGCGTACAAAAATGCCCTTGAGGATATTAGAATTAAAGCTGAATTGAATGACCAGGAATTTAATATGCTTAAAGAGATATCTGACTTGCAGAAAAATAGTAATGCTGACCTTACCGCCGATGAAGAAGCACATCTACAGGCCCGCGCTACTGCTTTTAAAGAGTTAGTTGAAGATAGGACGGGTGATGTGGATGATATGTTTAAAGTTTTGTCAGAGAACCAAAAGAAAGAAATTGAACTTGACAATGAGTATTATGCGAACCTAGAGAAAAATATAAACAAGAGTAATAAAATTCAGGAAGATGCTGAAAAAGCAAAACAGGATGCAATAAAAGCCAGCGAGAAAGCTCGTGCTGATGCTGAAAAGGCAGAGCAGGAACGCCAGCGCAAAAGACAAGAGGCACTTAATTCATATGCAGAAAGCTTGCGCTTACAGCTTACTCTTTTTCAACAGTCTCAGGGAGATAAAGCAAAAGCAGTCGATGAAGAAATTAAAATGGCAAATGAGGTTTATGACCAGTCGATAAAGATTGCCCAGGCTGAATATGACGCCAGTAAGAAAACCAGTAACGATAAGCTAAAGTTACAGATTGCTTTCAATGACGCTCACCAAACATTATTAGATGCTCAGGCTAATGCTGTATTAGAAAATGCAGATAGAGAGTTTGAAGCTATACTGGCCAACAATCAAAAAAAGCTTGATAATAACAAGTTTTTAAATGATGAAATGGTTAAGCAAGAGAAAGCGCGCCTTGCCACTATTGCAGAAGCGGAAAGTGATCGTGCTTTGGTGCAACTTGAAAATGGTAAATTAACGCAACAACAGTATGATGCTGAATTATCACGCATCAGGATTGAGAACCAAGCGGCTCAAGATGAACTCGACCAGCAGCGAAGGGATGCAGAAAATAACCGTAAAGCAATGGATCTTGAAAATCAAAAAGTAGCGAATGAAGAAAACTTTTTGACTCAGGTCGAACTCGAGCGCCAGCAAAACGAGCTGAAGCGCCAGCAGGAGGTTGCAGATGCCGAGAAAACAGGTGCAGATGTTAACCTTATCAATCAAAAGTATGTATCACTTGATAAAAAGCTTACTGAGTCGGTTAATGATTTTAAGTATCAGAATAGAGCAGAATTAATTGCAGGGCTTAAAGGGTTATTTAATCAGGAAAGCGCATTGGGTAAAGCTGTAGCAATTGCTGATATAGTCAACACAACTGTTCAGAATGCTAATAAAGCTTTTGCTTTAGCTTCATCATACGCAGCCGCCGGTGCCCTTCCATTGGCGTTGAATGCGAGAATACAGGGAGGTATCATTATTGCCACCGGGGCAATTCAAGCCGCTAAGACTGTAGGTGCAAAATTCGAGAAAGGCGGTTTACAAGCGGTGGGTGGTAATAGGCACTTCAACGGCGGCACTGTATTTACTGGCACTGATGGCACCCGCTTTGAAGCTGAGCAGGGTGAGCTAATCGGTATAATGAATCGTAATGCAGCTGCACACTTCATGGCATTTAATAATGCTTACCCAAGTGATGGCCCATCAGCCAGCAACTATTTTGCAACTGGTGGTATCGTTTCGCGTGAAGTTTCACAGCCTGGACTTAACATTGATGAACTTGCAGCTAAGATGGCGGCAGCTAACGCATCACTACCGGCTCCGGTTGTAACAGTCGAAGCCATCGCAGTACAGGCAAATAAGAGTGTTATTGTAAAAGAATCATCAATCTACTAATGATAAAAGAGATCTTAACCGGATGGAAAAACTACCTTGACAAAAGCGAGGTAGTTGAGGAACTGGCACAAACTCGAGCTGCAATTTGTTCGGGTTGCCCTTTTGCTAAACAAGGTAAAATACTTACTTTTGTACGAGACACTTTAACTGAAGTGCAGGGAGCTTATTGTAAAAAATGCGGATGCCCTCTATCTGCAAAAATACGCTCTAACGATATTTGCCCTATACACAAATGGTAAATGACCAAATACGAAATTATCCTGGATACTGAGGATGTTATTATCAAATTATTGAATATCGGAATAGTGTCAATAAAACTTTTAGATTGGAAAGTCTATTACGAATTTTACCTCCAGGAATGTACGAGATACAAGCCTTCTGAAGCTATTAACATGGTAGCTGCAAACTATCGGATAAGTAAAAGACAAATGCAACGAATAGTTGCTTATATGGAATCATAAAAAAAAGCCAGTAACTATACTGGCTTTTTTATTTGAAAAGGTTTCTATATTTTGTTTCAGCACTGATATCTTCTTGAGCTTTTATCTTATCTACTGGCACACCTTCAGGGTCATTCTTTTGCATCCAACTAATATAATCGTCATACCATTTTTCATTAATCACTTTGGCCATCTGATGTCCGATATATGGATTAACTACAACGGGCTTTTGCGTGGCTATCTTTTTAGGAAAAAAGAAGCGTACTGTTTTTATAACAGCAAAGCCGATTGCAGTACAGCAAATTAAGAATAGTATTAGTAATCCCATACCACAAATATACGACATAATGATGTCGCAAAACATACTTTTTGCCTATCTAATTTTACAACATGATAGGGAACATTTATATATCAGGACCAATTGGAACGTTCGACGACGTAACGGGCGTTGAACTTATCGATATCGTAGGTCAGGTTAAGAAACAACCGTTAGCAGAATCGTTTGATGTACACATCAATAGTGAGGGTGGATTAGTAGATGTAGGCTTCGATATCTACCACTATCTGGTATCATTAGGAAAGCCGGTTACTACTATTGGCAGCGGCATTGTAGCCAGTATAGCAACCGTTATTTTCATGGCAGGCACTAAAAGAATTGTGCGTGAAAATACACCGTTCATGATACACTTACCGTGGGGGGGCTCAATGGGTACCGCCGACGAATTAGCAGAATTTGCAGATCAGTTACGGGCTATCGAAAAGAAGATGACAAACTTCTATATAAAGGCCTTAAATGTAACGGAAGAAGCAATACTCCCGCTTCTAAAAAATGAAACTTGGCTTACAAGTGAGAACTTGGCAAGCTTAGGATTTACAACGGCCGAACCCGTAAAGGCTGTAGCGAAAACGCATTTCAAACCAAAATTAAATGATATGACAGAGAATGACAAAAACTTTATGGAAAGTCTTTTCAATAAAGTGCTTAGCAAATTTAAAGGCGCTAAGGCAAAACTTGTACAGGATGCAACAGGTGTTGAGATTGACTTCCCGGATTTAGCTGATGACGCTACTGTTGAAGTTGGTGCTAAAGGGAATGTTGACGGTAAGCCCGCTGAAGGTGATTATACGTTGCCTGATGGCAGTGTCTATAAGTTTACTGCTGGTTCACTTACTGAAATTGTCGAGGTTGAAGAAGGTGCAGATGATGAAGTTGCAACATTAAAAGCAGAAAACGAAAGGCTTGCTGCTGAATTGGAAGCACAGAACTCAGCACACGAAACTCAATTAGCTACAATCAAAAGTGAAGTGTTAGCACTTAAGAAAAGCGTAACATCAAAGTTTGTAGTTGATGGAAAAAAAGACGGCAAAAAAACTCCAGGTTCTACCGATAGGACATCTGGTATTAAAGATTATTTAAAATCTAAAAATAGAGACTAATGGCAAAATTGATAAATGCAGAGGATCTTACTTTAAATCCTGAAGAAGTTAGTGCGGTAAGCGATGTGATTTTCGAAAGGGTATTTAATGAAAGTGACCTTAACGAATTCCACGACATTGAGACTGGTATTGATGTAACCAAACAGATTGTTTTCGCTGGCCTAATAGGTCTACTTGGTAAAGAATCAGTTGGGTGTACACCTAATGAAGCAGAAGGGTTTTCATTTTCTGAAAAGTTCTGGACTCCAGTGCTAGAAGATTTTAGACTTAAACACTGTTCGACTGATATGCCGGCATTGTTAAAAATCTTTAAAAAGTCTAAAAACATCAATCCTGACTTTTATGACCGTGTAGGTTCTGAGGAGTTCGGTGTAATCATAGCTGCTGTTGAGAGAGCAATGATTGATAACATCCACAGAAAGGTATGGTTTAACGATAAGAACGCAGCTGTTGCACCAGCTGGTAATTTCACACCAGGAACTGACTTAGGTTATTTCAATTCTTTCAATGGATTGTTTAAACAAATCTATGGTGATGCAGCTGTTAAACGTGTAACCATCGAGGAAAATGCAGGTGCAACATATGCAGGCCAAGCGCTTGACGAGGATGGCGCTTACAGGATACTAAGCGAAATTAAAGCGATTGCAGATGAACGTCTGATTACATCAGGTGAGGACTTTATTTTGGTTACAAGATCTATTGCTGACAACTACAGCGCTTACCTAAGAGGTAAGAATCTTGGTTCAGGATATATGGAGGTTGTCGAAAATGGCAGGCCAAAAATTCTATTTGATGGTGTCGAAATAAAAGTACGTTACGATTGGGATAGATATATCAAAGCATACCAAAACAACGGCACTAAATGGAACTTACCACACAGGGCGATATATACAACTAAGGCCAATATTCCATTAGGTACACTTAGCGTTGAGGACTTGTCTAAGTTGGATGTATTTTACGATAGAACGCTAAAAACCAACTTCATGGATGCAGCTTATACTATTGATGCGAAACACCTTGAATCATATATGACAGTAGCGGCTTATTAAGCCGTTACTTGTTTTAACTCATAAAATTATAGAGCCATGGCAGTAGATTGCACAGGAAAATTAACAAATGATATACTCTTTGATTGCGACAATGCTCCAGTCGGAGGTATTGAGCAAAATGTCATTCTTATTAACAAAGATGATATTGATGTAACGACAACAACACTAGCACCTGCAAATAGATTATTAGTTCAAAACATACAGTTGAAAGCTGGGGCAGAGGCCTACAAGCTAACCGGCGTAAAGCAGTCAAACGGTAAAGCATGGGAACTGGTTAAAAAAGAAAATGCACCTGATAAGTTTAAGCACACATTCAGTGGCGTTATCTTCAATCCAAGCTTAGTAAATAAAGCACAAGCCGATAACCTAAGTAAAGGCGGCAAATATGTGGTAGTGGTTGAACAGGTTTGGAAAGGTGCCGGTAGCAAAGATGCTTTTGAGGTTCTTGGATATTCATCCGGATTGGAACTATCGACAATGACGAATAGCTCTAAGGAAAATGACAACATGATAATGTTCGAGTTGTCATCCACTGATGGCTATGAAGAGGCTACCATGCCGAAAACGTTCCTAGATGGTGGAGCTGAGGCCGGCACATATGCTGCAAGTAAAACAGCTTTTGATAATAAATTTGCTCAGGCGTAATGGATTTCAAAGCAATGGATATCAATGCCATCACATCAGGGGTGAACAGTGATGGCATTCGATATCTCGAATTGTTCCTAAAAGAATACACTTCGATCTTCAACGAGACAGTGAACCCCAGCTGTAGCAAATGTTTAAACGCTTATCTAAATAAGTACAAACTTCATTTTATGAAACACGAAAATAAATCTGGATATGTTCTGCATTTAAAATATGAGAATATGCCATTAGAGTTTGGCTCACAGGTCCTGGTAAATAATGGAAATATCACTAAGGAATACGCTAAGAAGCTGCTATCACAACCTGATGGAAAACGCTTTTTTGAAGCTATCCCAGACGATAATGCATCCGAGGAAGAAAAGTTACAGGAAGCTGTAAATGATGCGCAGGCAGAGCTTGATGCTCTTACTGAAAAAACACATCATGCAACCCGAAAGGCTAAAGAAAGCGCATTGGATAAAGCCATTGTTGCATTGGAAAAGTACAACATTGAAAACATAGACGTTGACGGTGTTGAGACCATTGAAACGGTTATAACTGATGAAAACTTATCTACCAATCCTGAGCTTGCTGAAGCTGGTATTAAGGCTGGCGATACTGTTCTTATTGACAAAAATGAGTACGAAGAAAACGGTACTATCTCCATTGTAGAAAAACCAGAATAACATGAGAACCCTGCTGATAGAGATTTATAAAAGGGTCACACCTTGGAATAAGTCTGTTGATGTTTACGGTAACGATACTGATAATGCCTATCCAGAGCGAATGGATAGGCTTATTAATAATAGCGTAACTGCAAAATCAGCAGCCAGTATCATGGTTCAGTACCTACTCGGTAAAGGGTACGGAACTGAAGCTGATGGCATAATGGTAAATAAGAGTAAGGCATTAAAGCTTATCGACTTTGCAGATGATGTTGCAGATGATATTGTTAAGCAACGCGGGGTTTTCATTCACGTTAATTGGAATGCGCTACATCAAATAGTAGATATGTCCGTATTGCCTTATGACTGGTGCCGTGTAGGTAAAAAAGACAGTAAGGATTATGCTGGTAAAATTATAATTAGCAAAGACTGGACTAAACCTAAGAAAGCCGACTTGCAATTCCTTGACGTCTACAATCCACGCAAAAAAGTAATTGATGCACAAGTTGAAAAGGCTGGCGGATGGGAAAAATACAAAGGCCAGGTATTATTTATCAACCAGGATACTAAACTCATTTATCCACTGTCAAGAATTGATTCTGTAACTGATGATTGCGATAGTGAGGCCCAGGCTGCGATATACAAAAATCGCATTTTACGTAAGGGCTTCTTTGGAAATACTTTAGTTGTTACGCGGCCATTAGTAGGATCAGGTTTAGAAGGTAAAGATTTGACAGATGCCGAAAATGAGCGTGCAAATTTTCAGAAAGCTATTAAAGACAGTTTAGGCGCTCAAAACACTGGAGGTGTTCTATGCCTTGAGATGGATTTTGCAGGTGAAAAGCTGGAGGATGCTATCTTGATTAAGCAGATTGAAAGTAAAATGGATGATAAACTGTTCAATTACACCGAAAGCAGCGTGCGAGAAAATATTTTGGTTGCATTCAACAATCTGCCATCCGGATTAATGAAAACGAATGATTCATCACTGTTTGGTAATTCAGGTGAGGCTATCCGGGAAATGAAAAAAACCTATTGGGAAAACACCACCAAGGAACGCAACCTGCTTACGGCAACTGTAAATCATTTGCTGTCGAAGTCAGTAGGATTTGCAAGCGTATCTGTTCAACCCTTAAAATTAATCGAAGATGACACCACTGATAACCCGGTCTGATATAGCAAAATATAAGCAGATATCTAAAACACCACATGATGAGAAGCTTAACGAGCAAATATTAGATGCTCAAATGTTGGATATCGCTCCCTTGTTAGGTGAAAGGTTGTACAATAAGTTGCTGAATAACACTGATGGCTACACTGATTTACTTGAAGGTGTTACATATGTTTATGATAGCGAAAATTATCAATGCTATGGCCTTAAAATGGTTATTTGTTACTATGCCTATGCTAGATACATGATGTTCTCATCAGTAATAGATACGCCATTCTCTGTTGTGGAAAAACTTAACGATAATAGCCGGCCAGTTGAAGCTGCTACCAAAAAAACCATCTACAATCTTAACCGAGAAGCGGCCAGCCAGATATGGAATAATGTAAGCAACTATTTAACACGTACAAAGCACCCGGATTTTAATTACTGCAATAAGGCTGCCACATCAACTGGTTTTAAGTTTACCAAAATAGGATAAAATGAACGTATTTCAAGATATAAGTACTACTCGATTTACTTTGAACGGGGTCGAATATTTAAAAAATTATATATCTACGGTTCGTCGCGATAAAGTCATTGTTTTTAATAACTATGAACGTAAAGATGTGCTTGTAGATTTAACCTCATATACCAATTTCACTGTTAACGGTGACAGCTACGGATCTGCTGCTGCATTGCAAGCTGCATTGCTTTCAGTTATATATAATCGCACAACGCTGGGCGGCTCTAACATTGTTATGGCCCAGGATAATATAGATATTGTTATCTACATAAATGTCATCAGTGAGAATTTATCTGCGTTGGATATTGTAAACACAATAAATAATTCCATCCAAACCTATTCAGTAAATGAGCAGCAAAGTGTGTGGATTAATGCTAAGACTTACACAGTAAATGCAAAAGGAGTGTTGTTAAATAACACTTACGTTTTCAAAGTCATAAATAAAGGCAAAGGTGTATATGGTGCCGGCCAAAAGAAATTATCAATAGATGATTTATTATTTATAGCAACAAATCCGGTGATGTTAGACGACATTCAAAATGATCCTAAAACGTTAACTATCAATTTCGGCAATATTGATACTACAGTTAACCAATGGCTTAATTCCCGGAACCCTGCTATCGCTATACAGCCTCAAGATGATGGCTATACTATATTGAAAGGCACAATCAACGGCGAAGTTGAAACTTATTTGTTTGTGGGTTTAGCTGGTAGATATGGTGTAGGCAACCTGAAGAGTGTAGATACTGACTTTCAGGTACTAAATGAAGCAAGTGAACCTTACATCCCTGGATTAAATGATGTCTTAGCTAAAAACAGTGAGGCCACTACATCACCTATAAACATGCTTAATGGTTTGCCGGTACTTTTTCACAAAGCCGGTGGCGGAGGATTAGCAGGCATGATGTATTCAGGTAATAATTTACAGGTCTTTCTAAATGGCGGGTATGGCAGCAATGCTGCAATAGCTTTAAATGGTCATTCTTTATTTTACAATGATGGCACATTCTATTTAGGAGGCAGCGCTAATGCGTTCTCCTTTGATGGGAATGCCATATTTATGGCAAAGGGTAAAACGAATACACCTGGTTACTATGAAAATAGTAAAGTGATACCTACAACGGAGTGGGTACAAGCGAAACTTAAATCTACTGTTCACACAACTGTAAAAGTGATTACAATAAACACACTTGGATATGAAGATGGTGTGTACACTTTATCCAGGGCCGATGGCGAACATTGGTTATCCTTTGATATAGCAACAGCTTTTCAGATAAAAGTACCAGTAGCGCTACGGGATACGCTTTTCGAGGGTGATGTAGTTGGCAATGGCCCTGCAACTTTTGTAGCTGCTCCCGGCCTTAACTTAAACTATCCGGCCAGTGAGCTGCCAACCATTGCAGAAAGATATGGTGTTTTCGGTTTAAAATACCGAACTGAAATAGATGTTACACTTTATGGACGCTTAGCATTAGTATAGTATGAGTGGAATTATTGCAGCACATAGGGTACGACAAGCGCCAGTTATTTTACAGGCTGAAAATATTAGGAGATTTTCCGGTGCTGTGTATGGCTTGGGTCATTATAGTTTTAAGTTTGACGACGGTTTTACTTACTTGGGATACGCACCTGTAGAATCTCATGCAGTTGTTTTAAATAAAGATTTCGCTGAACCTTATACAGGAAACATAAGGATATCGGGAAATTTGAATTTAGCCAAAAACTTTACAATAAATACTCAAGGCAATGGTGTAATATCCATGGATACTGCAGAGTATCTTAAACTGAAAGCTTTTCCTGAATCCGGTACAAGCACGCCCGATTTTAATGTGCATGGCGATGTTGTTCATTTGCCACGCAATTCAGCAACGATGTTTTATGTATACGGTAACCTTACAGGGAGGCTGCTAGATTTACCGCCAAGTTTAAAGGTATTCGCAATTTATAGAGAAAATACATTAACCGGTAATATCAAGGATTTGCCATCAACAGTGCACACTGTTGTTTTGCAAAATAACACCAATATTGAACCGATAGTATTTTCAGATATTCCAAATCATGTGAAGTCTGTCGAGTTAAAATTTCTACCGTTTGGTATCATTGATACATTGGCTAACGTGCCGGATTCAATCACTGATCTTAATCTTAATCTTGATGCTAATACATCACTGATTACAGGAGATATATCTGACATACCAAACATTACGAACCTGCAAATAAGTGGACCAAACGCTGTAACGGGTAACGTGGCCGACTTTAATAGAATGCTTAGAGCATTTTATATAAGTGGATCAAATGAAATTACAGGTCAAATCAGCGATATCCCTGCTACAGCTACCTACTTTGTTTGTGAGGGCTATAATACTTTAGGTGGCGACATAGGAGCTATAAGCTTCCCCGCAAATTCGTTTCAAATTAAGGGCAATAACGCTATAGGCGGCAACATCGCTAATATTCCTCATACTATCCTTTATCTACAGTTATGGGGTAATAACACTTTGACTGGAAACATCGCTGATATCAATAGAAATATACAGCAGTTTGACATTCGAGGCAACAACACCGTAACCGGTGATTTAAATGATTTTCCAAAGCTTCCCGAAAGTATCAGCATTGGCGGTAATAATACCATTTATGGGGATATAGCAGATATAAGCGGTAAAAGGTTTATAGAGTTGAGCGGTAATCTAAACTGTAGATATAGCTCAGCTGTATGGGTCAATGTTTATGGTTTTTGGTTTACACCTCAAATTACCGGGCTATCCAGTACTGAAGTCGATCAGTTGCTAACTGACCTGAGCGCAGCTAACTGGTCTGTATATAAAGTCCTTGATCTAAGGGGCGCTAATGCCCCACGTACAGCAGCCAGTTCCGGAGCTGTCGCACTATTGCAATCTAAAGGAGTAACCGTACTAACAAACTAACCATGCCTAAAGCCACAAAAACATTAATTATTTATCGCCCTGGTATAAAGGCGATAGTTGCGGAAGTTGAAACGGGTGATAATTATTACCTATCCGGCGATGATGCCAGGTACTACGGAACAATGGAGCAATTTAAAACAGCGCATCCTGAGTATAGAGATCTTCAGGATGTTGTAAACGAAACACTAAAACCAAATAATTATGAAACTGAGTAAACTAAAAGAAAAACTGAATTTATTCATAGAACGCTTCAAAAAAGAGAACGGCTATAGCAATGTACTAATAGCAATCATTTGCTGTATTGGTATCGCATACCTGACAACATGCGCTAAGGAATATGAATATGCGCCATGGTCGATTTGGATGGCCATCGGGCTTGGCTTTACAGCTTGCGTGTTTGTGCCAACGGTTATAAACTTCTTTCAATATTATAAAAACGGTGAAGAGTTTAATGGCTGGGAGATATTGTATACCGTAGTCGGCATTTTACCGGGAATACCTGCAATATTGCTAACCCTATTTTATGAGCCATCATTTTGGGCGGTGTTCTTTGTTGAGATAGGCTACGTGCTGTTTTGGTTCTACGTATGGAAGCTTCGATTTAAACTATTTAAAAACTAACTTGATGATGTTATTTCTACAAAAAGTGTACGTGTGGCTCATGCTGCTCACTACAAACAAACCAACATTTTGGGATAAGCTCGCATACCTCGGTAAACTAATTGCTACGTTCGGCCCTATAGTGGCATTACTCGAAGCTTTGAGGCTGTGGTTCGTGTCTAACCAAACCTTTATCGGTGGTGTAATTTTAGCTTTAATAATCAACATGGGTGTAGGACTATGGTACCATGCAAAGGCCGGAACCTTTAGTTGGAAAGCGTTTATGTTAGGTAATATCAAAATGTTTTCGGGTGTAATGCTAATGTATATTATGCTTGAGTTGTTACGATCGGCCGCGGGGGCAACGGTAATTAGCGAGAGTTTTAAAATTGTAGTACAAACCACGACAATGTTATGGCCAGTATCCAAAAGCTTAAAAAACCTTTACATCATTCACGAAAAGAAGTTCCCACCTGCATTTATAATGGAACGGCTGTACAACTTCGAGAAAAACGGCAACCTGAAAGACTTATTTGATAATAACCTTGATAAAACAGAATAGTATGACAAAGATATCTGCACAATACGATTGGCTGGGTGATATAAAAAACCCGCCTAGAATGATGGCTGAAGCTATCAAGCTTGGCAAGCTCGACACAACCGAGAAGCCGGGCAAAAAGTCTAACAAAGAGATTATGGCTTTGGCAAAAGAAGCTGGTGTTGAAAAGATTTACACCAGCGATGAAATTGCATGGTGTGCGGTTGCAATGGTGGCGCTGGCCTTACGTGCTGGTAAGAAAGTTGCCTTTACGGGTTATGACCGTCTAAGGGCAAAATCATTCCTGAAGTTCGGCTCACCTATTGAAACACCTGAGTTTGGTGATGTATTGGTATTCGATAGGCCGGGCGGTGGCCATGTAGGGTTATATGTGGGTGAGGATACCACCTCATACCACGTTGCTGGGGGCAATCAGGCTAACCAGTTCAGTGTAGTTAGAATACTTAAATCAAGGCTAACGCATGCGCGCAGACCTGATTACTCAATTGGTAAACCTACCAGTGTGAAGAGAACTTACTTAAGTGCAACCGGCATTATAAGCCAAAACGAAGCATAATGAGAAATAGAATCCTTCATATAATAATTGCAGTCCTGGCGGCTGCATTATTGTTTTCAGTTGGAACATGTAGTTTTGCTCACGACAAAGATGTCGCGAACATGCAGGCATTAACCGATACGGTAAAGCATTACAAAAATAAGCTGGGCACCGTTACGGCCAGTAAGCAAACCCTGCAGCTTGACAATGCTCAATTAAAAAATGTTTTGCTTAAAAAGGATCGTGAACTATTTGAACTGTCAAAGGAATTTTTACAGTTGAAAAGCATTGCTAAATATAACACTGTAACCACATTGCCGGGTATACCGATTATATACCATGATACCATTCCGTGCATATTTGAACGCTCAGGCCGACTAAAAGACAAATGGTATAGCTTTACTTACCAAAGCAATCAAAACGGCTTTACAGTGGATAGTCTGAGCATACCCAACACAACAACTATAATAACAGGAACTAAGCGAAAATGGTTTTTAGGCAAAGAATCGCTAACCACTGATATTACAAATACAAACCCATATGTAAAAGTTACCGGTATTACCGCTGCCGAAATAGATATCCCGGCACCGTGGTATAAAAAATGGTGGATTTGGTTTGCTGCGGGTATTGCGGGGGGTGCTTTTATAGCGAGATAATTTAATTAAGGCGAATTCGCCACAATTAGAAACCCGGTTGCACTTGAATGTAGCCGGATTTTTCGATTAATAACCTCACATCAAAACAGTATTGGAAAATAATTGTAAAAGTTGTAAAAAAAACTATCTTAAAACTTGCATGGAACAAAAATGTTCCGTATTTTTACATTGTAATTGAGAGACAGTTACGGAGTTCTTTACTTCATGTTTAATTTAATTCATTACAAAATGAATTTTAAAGTGAAACTACACTTTAAGTCAACAAAAAAAGGCTGGAAATTCCTACTAAGAATATCTGCCAGCCTTAAAGAGTTGTTAAGCCTTTGGGCTTAGAAGTGTGAAGCGAGGGGGTGTTAATCCCCCTCCATTCACTTCACAAAATTATATAAAAATGATTAGGTATATGATGAAACTTTGGAAAAAATTTAAAGACTGGGAGTATGATGTCGAATTTGATATTGAATTTAATATTTCAATTGAGCATATTATTGCCGCCACCTTATTAATACTATTTATCGTATGGATGCTAACGAAATAACCACACAGATTAAATCGGTAATGGATACTTTCGGAATGACTGCTGTAAAAGCTGCTGAGGTCATGGATATCCCTTACGGACAATTTCGTAAAAAGATACTTGCATTGCCGGGGCGTAATTTTACCGCTGCTAATCTGGACGATCTCGTAAAATATATCAAAGCTAAGGCAGATGCATTATAGAGCCGGTGACTTGCTCATTAATTCCTGCCTGTAGACCCTTTTAACCGCCCGGGCATATACTTCAGTCGTTACCGTAGATGCATGCCCATACAGCTCTTTTAATGCCTCCAGCGATACCCCTGCCAATATCTTCATATCAGCGCCAAAGTGTTTATATGCATATTGGTTCACATCGATGTTAAGTTCATCCTTAACCACCCTCTTCCATTTGTCGGTTGCGCGCCTTCTGCTCATCAGGACGTGGCCAGGAGTAAAATCCTTGCCCTCTTTATGTCGAGCAAAAATATAATGGTTTGGGTGGCAATTATTACCAAGTATAGGTTTCAGATAGTACCATAAATCGTCATTGATAAGCACTACGCGTTCCTTATCAGTTTTAGTGATTTCAGGAGGTAGTACAAAATTCCTTTCGATTTCATCATTGTACACCGCCTTAGTTATCATGTTAGCTTTTAATTGCGTAATCTCCCAAGGCCTAATGCCTGTATGAAAAAGTACCGAAAGGAACGCGAGATATTCCGGATGATGCTGTTCGAGGTGTGATTTTATTATAAGCGCCTCTTCTTGTGTAGGTGGCCTATTAGCTGTTGTTTTAGGAACTTTTAATGTCTTAATCTTGTGAGCTGGATTAAACGGGATGATTTGCCATTCAATTAATTCGGTTAGGATTGCTTGTAAATATCCAAGATGCTTATTGTATGCTTTATTAGACCATGCCCGGGATGCTTTAACGCATTCTAATATAGTTTTGATGTGTACCATCTTTGTATCGGCAATTGATAGGTTAGTGAGCTTTAATTTAATTATTGCAGCTTGGCAAAATCTAACGGTACCACTATAGTCTAAATAAGTTTTGGGAGCCAGTGAGGATTTCTTTTTCCCCATTGAATAATCTAATGCCTGGTACAAAGTCATATCCTGACCTTCATTAAAAGTTTCATCAGGCACATGAGGATTCCACCCCCTTTTTAATTGAGAATGTAATTCAACTGCAAGAAAGTTACCTGCAGCAGATCTCTTTGAAAAATTTTGAATACGGTTGATATCCCCCGTTTTTTTTACCAGCTTGCCATTAAAGCGAAACCACACATACCAGGTTGAGCTCAAATCCTCATAGGTTTTAAGCTTCGGGGTAGTAAATAATCCAGTTTTCATAAATCTAAATTTATGCTTGAGGGAGCGGATAAATTCAGTTAAGAAAAACTACATCTGTAACAAGTTTGTAACAACTTTTATTTTAATATCCTAAAACCCCTGTAAAGACAGGGAGTTCAGGATTTAGCAGAGAGGAAGGGATTCGAACCCTCGATACCCTTGTGGAGTATACACACTTTCCAGGCGTGCGCCTTCGACCACTCGGCCACCTCTCTAAGTTATTGAGCGCGCAAAAGTAGCGTATAAAATTGGATATATAAAATAATTACGACAATTCGCCGCGTAGCGATGTTTCAAACTGTTGCTTAAAATCAGAGTGCGCTACATTTTTTCCCAACAGGTACATCATTTTTGTAATGGCAGCTTCGGTAGTAATATCGGCACCCGATATTACGCCTATTTCTTTAAGCAGCGTACTGGTTTCATACTGGCCCATGTTAACCCGCCCTCCGGAACATTGCGTTACGTTTACAATGTGCATTCCTTTTTCTATCGCTTTTTGCAATATGCCGATAAACCATTCCTCTGTAGGTGCGTTACCAGACCCGTAGGTTTCTAATACTATACCTCTCAAAGCAGGAATATTCGCAATAGCCGACAAAACTTGTGCTGTAATACCCGGAAACATCTTTACAATCGCCACATTGCCTTCAAATTCTGCACCCAGGGCAAGTTCATTGTTTTCGTTTTTGTAAGGGAGTAGTTGTTGAGTATCTACTTTTAAATGCACACCACTCTCGGCTAGCGCCGGGTAGTTAGGCGACATAAAGGCATTAAAATGCTCGGCGCTAATCTTTGTAGTGCGGTTACCCCTGTATAACTTATATTCAAAATAAAGGCATACTTCTCGTACCACCGGTGCGCCATTTTCTACCAGCGATGCTATTTGTATGGCTGTAATTAAATTTTCTTTAGCATCGGTACGTAAATCGCCTATAGGTAATTGCGAACCTGTAAACACCACCGGCTTATCTAAATTTTCCAGCATGAAGCTTAACGCCGATGCGGAATACGACATGGTATCTGACCCATGCAGAATTACAAAACCATCAAATTTATTATAGTTATCCTTAATAATCTCTGCCATTTTCACCCATTTGCCGGGCTCCATGTCAGATGAATCAATAGGCTTATCAAACGACATTGTTTCGATATCGCAATCCAATTGCTTTAATTCGGGTATGCGCTGTAGTAATTTTTTAAAGTTGAATACCTTAAGGGCTCCGGTTTCAAAGTTTTTAACCATGCCAATAGTGCCGCCGGTATAAATCAGTAAAATATTAGGTTTAGGCATTAGGCTGGTATTTCATTTTGTTAACCACGGGGTTAGCATACATAGCCAGGAAACCTTCTCTTAAAACTTTGTTTTCTATATCAATACGCATTTCGAGCCTACGCTCAAATACCTGTTTTTCTTTCTCGGTATACTTACCTGCATACATTGTAGTATTGTGTAGCAAATCGTAAGCAATATAATTGGTAGGCCAAAGCTTGTAACTTTGAAGTATAGAATCGTCTATAACCTGTGCAAGCGCCTGAATTTGCTTATTATTATTTTCATTATCAGCGGCAATGGCATTCAATTCGGTATCTAACACATCGCCTACATGCAGGTGTATGTGTTTTTTCTGACCCATGATTCCACTAAGCAGTGTGGTAAAATCTTCATTTTTATCTTTTACATATACCTCATCTTTAGACTGTGCTAAAAGCTGTGGCATTTTAAGCGCGTCTGTAGGGTCGTATTCATAAGAAATAGATACTGGTACAATACGCATCTTTTTAAAGAAGTCCATTAATGGAGCACCGTCGGCGGCCATAGCTAGCATTTTTAAAACACCTTGCTGTGTAGCGTCATTACCATCTTTAGTGCGACCTTCACGCTGGGCAATCCAAACCGAACGGTTTTCACGGCGCAGCATTTGATAAATGTATTCCGACATTAGCTTCGAACTATGGAGTAATTCACGAGGAGTTAGCCCCCTCTGTACCAAAAAATTACGGTTTAGACGGGACAGTGTATGCAAGAATGCTTTTTGAACCAGGTTATCGCCAATAGCCGAAGACGTCATGATAAGGCCATGCTCTAGCAACGATACATTTAGTAACGACGTATCGAGAATGATATCTCTATGGTTAGATATAAAAAGGTATGGAGTATGATTATCGAGTTTCTCGAAGCCCGAAGTTGTTAAACCTTCGGAGCTTTTTTCGAGTACTTTATGTACGGCATGGTAAATAAAATTTGCCTGAAAATCACGCTTAGAATGCGTTTTTTTAAGCTGCTCTATCCAAACTTGTTCATCAACATCAGGAAAGGTAAAGCTCATGAGGGCTTTCATCATAGGGTGGTGAGCTACACTACGTAGGGCCTCATTTACTTCACTGTCATAAAAAGGCCTGATATGATCAAATTTCGACATGTACTTAATTAGGGTTAAACTATCTGCAAAAGAACAAAAATTTATTTAATTTAACTTAAAATGTTTGTTAAATCCCGTATACTGCCTTAGAGTTTTGAGTTGTTATAGCGGCGATTTCATCAACGGTAAGGCCATATATTTCGGCAATCTTTTGCGCTATTACAGGTACGTAAGCACTCTCATTACGCTTACCCCGATAAGGCACCGGTGCCAAGTAAGGCGCATCTGTCTCTAATACTATATGTTTCAGGTCGATATCATTTAAAAATTGGTCTATCTTTCCGTTTTTAAAGGTTGATACCCCGCCTATCCCTAATTTCATATTATAGCCGATGGCCTGCTGTGCCTGATCGAAATTACCCGTAAAGCAATGAAATATTCCAAACAGGTCGTCTCCTTTTTCATCTTCTAAAACTTCAAAAGTTTCATCAAAAGCATCGCGGCAATGTATATTTATTGGCAGCTTATACTTTTTAGCCAGCTGAATTTGGTGTTTAAAGGCATATTGTTGTTCTTTTAAACGAGATTTGTCCCAATACAGGTCTACCCCTATTTCGCCCACGGCATAAAATTTATTCGTGGCCAGCTGAGCCTCGACATGCGATAGTTCTTCCAGATAATTTTCTTTAACATAGGTGGGATGTAAACCCATCATCAAAAAAACATTATCAGGATATTGCTTCTCGAGGGCGTACATCAGCTGTGTAGTAGCCGAATCAATAGACGGTACAAACAGCCGGGTAACACCCGCATTAAAGGCCCGCTGCATCATGGCATCCCTGTCGTCATTAAATTCTTCGCTGTAAATATGGGTATGGGTATCGGTAAATATCATTGTAAATGGGCTAAGCAGCAAAATTACAAAGTTGGCCCGGCATTTGGCTTTTTATTATGTTATTTTAAAGTATTTTTGAAAACTACAGTAAACATTTTTAAATGGAAAACCTCCAAACGCTTTTAAAAAAACAAGGTTACAAGCGCATAAAATTTAAACTAAGTAAAACCCAGCACCTATTAGTTAAAGGAAAAATTAACGGCGTAGATGGCGTGTTTATATTAGATACCGGAGCTTCTAACAGTTGCGTAGGATTCGACGGAATTGAGCAATTTAAACTTTCAGCAGATGACTCTGACACCAAGGCAGCCGGCGCGGGCGGTATTGGAATGCTTACGCAAACATCGGTTAAAAATTCGCTTAAAATGAGCCGTTGGATCACTAAAAAGTTTGCCTTAGTTATCTTTGATATGTCGCACGTTAACGAGGCATTACGCCAGTACAAAGCAAAACCCGTACACGGTATTATTGGTGCCGATGTTTTACTAAAAGGTAAAGCGATTATTGATTACAGTAACTCGTGTTTTTATTTAAAGTAAAAATTTAGCTACATGTTAACGGTATAGTTATTTTGCTACTTTTGTAGCAAACCAACTTACCATGAAACACTTATACGCATTTTTACTATTCGCAATTAGCCTTTTCACAGCTAATGCACAACTTACTTCTACAAGCTTGCCTCCGTATGCAATTTGTGAAACGAACTCTGATGGCTTTGCACAATTCAATCTTAAAGAATTTGTTACCCATGCGCTAAGCATTGAACCATCGCTATACATGGTAAACTTCTATATGGATGCTGCATTAAATGTTGCTGTACAAAATCCGGATACTTATGTAAATATTGCGTCTCACGAAACTATTTATTTTAGGATTACAGAAATTGCCAATTCAACTAATACCGTAGTTAATACTTTAGACCTGTATGTAGAAAATGGTGCAATAGCAAATACACCTGCACCCATTATACTTTGCGATGATAGTACTCCCAATGATGGAATTAGAACTTTCGACTTAACAATAAGAAACAATCAAATAACAGGCGGATGCACCAATTGTTTAGTTGAATATTATCTTACAGAAGATATTTTCGGTACACCTATCTCGAATCCGCAGTCATTTAGAAATACATCTAGTCCACAAACAATTTACGTTAAGGTTAAATCTACAGGCACCATATCGGGTTGTTTTGCAACAACTGCTTTAGAGTTAAATGTGTTACCATTACCAAATGATGTTACTTTACCAGAAATTATTGCTTGCGGAAACAACATATTTAATTTAACCCTTAACAACAGCCTTTACGGCACTGGTATAAATGTTAGTTACCACACGACACAGGCAGATGCGTTAGCGGGAGCAAATTCAATTAACACACCAACCGCATATTTATTGCCCGCGTCGTCTCGTAGTGTTTGGGTTAGAGCCGGAGCAGCCAATTGCTTTATCATTAAACAGCAAACTTTGACTTCTTACACTACTAATTTCCCGCATATAACTTTTTCCATAATTGGCAATATAGTGACTTTTAATGCTGGCAATGGTGAGTTTTTATATTCTATCGACGGCATTGCTAAAGATCAAAAATCAAACATATTTAACAATGTGCCTTATGGAGAAAATACTGTAAGCGTAACCGATAATTGTGGGAATATGATGGTAATACCTATTATGGTTATCAATATTTCTGCACCTACGGGTTCTAATATTCAAACCTTCACCGATGGACAAACTCTTGCAGATCTTACTGTGACAGGACAAAACATAACATGGTATACTACCGCTGCAGGTTTTACCGTACTACCAAAAGAAACCTTATTAACCGATGGCACTACCTACTATGCTGCGCAAACTATAGATAATAACCAAAGCGCCAATCGCCTTGCAGTGACCGCTAAAAAAACATTAGGGATAGATGACTTGCAAGCTAACAAATTAACCTACTACCCTAACCCGGTAACTGAAATATTTACAATAAATAATTCTGCGAATATTACAGCGGTTACCATTTATAACACGCTTGGGCAGGCAGTAATTAATCAAAAACCTAATAGTACCATTGTTCAATTAAACCTCCAAATGCTTACCAGTGGTATTTACATTATTAAGGCAACTTCGGGCTTAAATACACAATCATTCAAAATCGTTAAGAGGTAAAAATACCCATTAATGGGTATTTTTTATTGCTCCTTAAAACAGTATCATTGCACCACCAACAATAGTTGATAATAATAGGGCTTTTTTAAACTCCGCTTGGGCAACTAAGCGGAGTTTTTTGTTTAACTCTAAAAAACAACTATACACAAAAATGCCGCTTAGAAATTTCTAAGCGGCATTTTTTATTTTGAATTAGCAACTAATTAAAGCTCTAATGCTTTTTTAGGATTGTTGTCCATAAGAAGTTCAACTGGATTTTCAAGAGCTTCTTTAACCGCTACAAGGAAACCAACCGACTCACGTCCATCAATAATCCTGTGGTCGTAAGAAAGTGCCACATACATCATTGGGTGAATTTCTACTTTACCGTTAACCGCAATAGGGCGCTCGATAATATTGTGCATACCTAAAATACCCGATTGTGGAGGGTTAATAATAGGTGTAGATAACATACTGCCAAACACTCCACCATTAGTTATGGTAAATGTACCGCCCGTCATGTCATCTACAGTAATTTGTCCGTCGCGTGCACGTAGTGCCAAACGTTTAATTTCTGCCTCAATACCACGGAAAGAAAGTGTTTCTGCATTTCTAACAACAGGTACCATTAAACCTTTAGGGCCAGATACTGCGATAGAGATATCAGCAAAATCATAAGCTATCTTATAATCACCATCCATCATAGAGTTAACATCCGGGAACAATTCAAGAGCCCTAACAACCGCTTTAGTAAAGAAAGACATATAGCCTAATCCTAAACCGCCGTGTTTTGCTTTAAAGGCATCTTTAAACTCATTTCTTAACTTGTTTATAGGTGTCATGTTTACTTCGTTAAACGTAGTAAGCATCGCTGTTTCATTTTTAGCTGCAACCAAACGCTCAGCCACTTTCCTGCGAAGCATAGAAAGTTTTGTACGGTCAGACCCACGGGTACCGCCCGTTGGCGTACCCATAGCCGGTTTTTGGTTGGCATTAACAGCATCATCTTTAGTAATACGGCCACCTTTACCAGTACCGTTTACATCTGTTGTATTAATGTTTTTTTCGTCTAATATTTTTTTAGCTGCCGGAGATGGTGTCCCCGATGCATAGCTTTTCTCAGCAGGAGCCTCTTGTTTAGGTGCTTCAGCTTTGGGTTCTTCTTTTTTCTCTTCTGCTTTTGGTGCTTCTTCTTTAGGAGCCTCAGCTTTAGTTTCTTCTTTTGCAGGTGCAGCAGCGCCATCGGGCTTAGCTCCATCAGTATCAATAAGGCAAACTACCTGGCCTACTTTTACAGCATCGCCTTCTTCTGCCTTAAGTGTAATAATACCTGCAACTTCCGCAGGAAGCTCAAGGGTTGCTTTATCTGAATCTACTTCGGCAATAGCCTGGTCTTTTTCAACATAATCGCCATCTTTTACAAGCCATGTTGCTATTTCAACTTCTGTAATCGATTCCCCCGGCGAAGGAACTTTCATTTCTAAAATCATGTCAGTATAATTTTATTGTGTTGCTATATTAATGAAAAATCAAAAATACAATTAATTAAATAAATCTTTATTAAAAACCAGCGCTATAGCAGCCGCATGGCGTTTTTTAGAACGTGTGTAACTACCCGCTGCAGGTGCACTATATGCTTTAAGCGATGCTACCCTGAACTTAACCTCGGTAAAGTTCATAAGCATGTAGCTATATGCACCCATATTTCTTGGTTCTTCCTGTGCCCATACATAATCATCGGCATTAGGGTATTTAGCAATTATTGCCTTAAGCTGCTCTACAGGTAATGGGAACAATTGTTCTAATCTTACTACGGCAACATCATCACGTTTAAGGTTTTCCCTTTCGGCGATAAGGTCGTAATAGAATTTACCTGTACAGAATACTAAAGTTTTAACTTTATCGGCCTCAGCAGCCGGATCGTCCAATACTTCCTGGAAGGTACCGTTTGCAAACTCATCTACAGTACTAACCACTAATGGGTGGCGCAATAAGCTTTTAGGTGTAAACACAATAAGCGGCTTGCGGAATGTAGTTTTCATCTGCCTCCTTAAAAGGTGGAAAAAGTTAGCCGGCGTTGTACAATCGGCCACATACATATTATGGTTAGCACAAAGCTGAAGGTAACGTTCCATACGGGCAGACGAGTGCTCTGCTCCCTGGCCTTCATAACCATGTGGCAATAGCATTACAAGTCCGTTCTGGTTGTTCCATTTATCCTCGGCAGCACTAATGTACTGGTCTATCATAATTTGGGCACCGTTTGAAAAATCTCCAAACTGTGCTTCCCAAATGGTAAGGGTTTTAGGTGCAGCAAGTGCATAACCATAATCAAAACCTACCACAGCATATTCTGATAGTAGTGAATTATAAATATGGAATTTACCCTGCTGGTTAGGCAATGTATTAAGTAAAACAACCTCCTCTTCAGAGTCTTCTACTTTTATAACAGCGTGGCGGTGCGAGAAGGTTCCCCTTTCTACATCCTGGCCAGACATGCGCACATCATAACCTTCAGTAAGTAACGACCCGTAAGCAAGTAATTCGGCCATAGCCCAATCAAGCTTATCGTTTTCAAAATACATGTTTTTCCTATCGTTGATAAGCTTTTGTATTTTGCTAATGAATTTTTTATCTGACGGAAGCTCGGTAATAACCTTTGCAATATCAGTAAGGATTTCTTTAGAGAATGCTGTGTTTACTTTTTGAAGCATCAAATCAGCATCTGCCTGCTCGTAACCTTCCCATTCATTTTGCATGAAAGGAGTAATCACGGTAAGGTCTTTTTTACGCGAAGCCTCAAGGTTTTCCTCAAGCACTGCTTTATATTCTTTTTCGAGAGTGCCTACGTAATTGCCATCAATAACGCCCGAAGCAATTAATTGATCTGCATACAAGTCTCTCGGGTTTTTATGCTTAGATATAAGTTTGTATAACTGAGGCTGGGTAAAACGAGGCTCATCACCTTCGTTATGCCCATATTTACGATATCCTAAAAGATCAATAAATACATCAGTACCAAATTCCATCCTGTACTCGATAGCAAATATTGCAGCGTGCACTACCGCTTCGGCATCATCTGCATTTACGTGCAATACCGGCGAAAGTGTAACTTTAGCAACATCTGTACAATAGGTACTAGATCGTGCATCAAGGTAATTGGTAGTAAAACCTACCTGGTTGTTAACCACTATATGTATGGTGCCTGCGGTTTTGTAACCATCAAGCTTAGCCATTTGTACAATTTCGTACACAATACCCTGCCCTGCTATCGCAGCATCACCATGCAATGCAATAGGCAATACTTTACTAAAATCGTCCGGAAAATGCTTATCCTGTTTTGCACGGGCAATACCCTCTATAACAGCACCTACAGTTTCAAGGTGCGATGGGTTTGGCGCCAGGTTAAGGTTTATTTTTTTACCAGCTTTAGTTACCTTTTCGGCAGTAAGGCCAAGGTGGTATTTTACGTCGCCATCAAAAAGTGCATCATCATCATAATCTTTACCGTCAAATTCGCTAAAAATATCTGCTGTTGATTTACCAAAAATATTTGCAAGAACGCTTAGGCGACCCCTGTGAGGCATACCAACTACAAACTGCTCAACGCCTTTTTCGGCAGCAGTTTCTATAATAGCATCCAGCGCCGGCAAAAGCGATTCTCCACCCTCAAGCGAGAAACGTTTTTGACCAACGTATTTTGTGTTTAAGAAGTTTTCGAAAGAAACAGCTTCGTTAAGTTTACCTAAAATAGCTTTCTTCTGGTCAGCATCAAACTGTGGTTCGTTATTGTTTACCGAAAGTTTGTTCTGAATCCATTTTCTTACTTTAGGATCGCGGATGTACATGTACTCGATACCAATGTGACCGCAATATACTTTTTGAAGGTGCTCTATTATCTGTCGAAGCGACGAGGATGGTAACCCAACCTCTTTACCTGCATCAAATACAGTGTCAAGATCGGCATCGCTTAAACCAAAGTTCACTAAATCCAGCGTTGGACTAAACAGCCTGCGCTCCCTTACCGGGTTGGTTTTAGTAAAAAGGTGGCCCCTGGTGCGATAACCTTCGATAAGGTTAAGTACCTGAAATTCTTTTTGAAGCTTTTCAGGAATACCGGAATAATTAGAAACATCTGCCTGAGGAGATGAAGCCTGATTTGTCGGGGCTGCTTGTTGTTGCTGTTGCGTTACTTCTTCCGTAGCACCCGATCCATAATCGGCAGCAGCAAAGTCAAACCCTTGGAAAAAGCTTCTCCAACTTGGCTCTACGCTGTCCGGATTTTCAATATATTGTTCGTATAAATCTGCAAAAAAAGCAGTATGTGCTGCGTTTAAAAAGGAAAACCTGTCCATACTTATGTGTTTGTGACCGTGTCTTTATTAATTAAATACAAAAGTACACTAATTCTGATAATCCTACCTTGTTTTTCATATATTTATACTTAGTAATTATATACTGTAACCCTTATGAAACCTCAATTTATCATTTTTTTAACAAAATTAACAACTGTATTCGCTTTCTGTTTATTTTTTAGCACAGCGACTGCACAGGACAACAATTTTTGGAGCAAAGTGCGTTTTGGGGGCGCGGCGGCAGCTGCCTTTGGATCAGGATATACTGATGTTACTATTGCACCCGGAGCCTTGTATCAGTTTAACCAATTTGCAGCATTAGGCGTAAGCGTATCGGGGTCGTATGTACACCAACGTAATTATTACGATTCGGCGATTTACGGTGGGTCTGTAATCGGATTGGTTAATCCGTATCCGCAAATACAGCTATCTGTAGAGGTAGAACAGCTGCGCGTAAACCTCAACTATGACGATCGCTATGCCGAAAACTTTGACATCCCTAATAAACAACGCGATTTTTGGAATACAGCTCTGTTTTTTGGTTTGGGCTACCAGTCGAATAACGTAACTGTAGGCTTGCGCTATAATGTTTTGTATAAAGAAAAAGATTTAGTGTATAGTGATGCGTTAATGCCTTTTTTAAGAGTTTATTTTTGATGTAACTTTTTAGCCGATAGTGGTCATTGCGAGGCACGAAGCAATCCTTTTTATTTAAACTAATCTTACAGTATTGAAACCCGGCTTTATCTACATCGTAACAAATTACACCAATACTACCTTATACATTGGAGTAACATCAAATTTATATGATAGGATCAAACAACATAAAAACAAAATTTATCCAAATTCCTTCTCTGCAAAATACAATTTAAATAAGTTAGTCTATTTTGAACAATTTCAAATGATTGAAGAAGCTATAAGTAGAGAGAAGCAACTAAAAGGTGGATCGAGATTAGCAAAAGTTCAATTAATAGAAAGTATAAATTCCAATTGGAATGACTTATTTTTTGAACTTGAAAATTATCTGTATTAGATTGCTTCGTTCCTCGCAATGACCACTCTTGCTGGAATAAATATCGGACGATAACTTTAATGAGATACTGCAATATGTGTACAGATGCTTCGTGCCTCGCAATGACTAATCTGCCCGAATTCTAAACAAGCCTAATACTTATTCCTGAACCATACTTTTTGCCATTCTCTTTTAAGGATTAAAAAAGCAACTTGTTCAGAAAGTTCCATTATATCGCTGCCGTCGAGTAATTTTATATCTTTTTCAGGTACATCTATAATATACAGAAGATTTAGATATTCGGCAAATTTATACTGAATGAGTCGGTATACCTTATCCCGAACCCCCAGCTTTAAATTTATAGGAGTCGTACCCTCTGCAAAATCAACCGCCTCGTTTGCTAAAGCAAAATCTTTATTTATTTGCTCCACAAGCTTAGTGTACAAATTTTCCTTTTGCGCTGCACTTAATAGTAAATCGGTATTTGCGGGCGGGTTAAACGTCATACTTTTCGCTGCATTAGGTTTTCGCCAAATTTACGTAGCATTAATTTTTTTTCAGGCTCAATATCCATCTTATCTAAAGTGCTAAATGCGGCAAGCGTATACTGCTCAATAGCATTTTGTGTAGCAGCATCGGCACCGGTGATACCAAACAATTGTTTTACGGCTTCAATTTTATAGGTACTGTCTTCTGGTTGTGTAGCGAAAAAGTTTAGCAGGTTATCTTTATCATCAGCACTACCCTGCTCTATCGCTTTTAGGTATAAAAAAGTTTTTTTATTTTCGATAATATCACCGCCCACCTGCTTGCCAAAAGTTTCCGGGTTACCAAAAGCATCAAGGTAATCATCCTGCAGTTGGAAAGCAACACCTAGGTTGAGCCCGAAATTATAAATCAGGTCGCAATTAGCATCAGATGCTTTAGCCACAATTCCGCCCATTTTCATAGCAGCACCTATTAGTACCGCCGTTTTATATTCAATCATTTTTAAGTACTCGGGCTGGGTAACATCATTACGGCTTTCAAAATCAACATCCCATTGCTGGCCTTCGCAAACCTCGAGCGCAGTTTTGCTAAACAACTTTGCAAGGGCCATAAAAGTAGCAGGCTCATATTGCTCAAAATATTGGTACGCTAAAATTAGCATAGCATCGCCGGAAAGTATAGCAGTATTAATATCCCACTTTTCATGCACAGTCTGGTTACCACGCCTTAGCGGGGCATCATCCATAATATCATCATGAACTAACGAGAAGTTATGAAAAATTTCTACGGCTACCGCAGCGGGCAATGCCTCCCTACAGTCAGCATTAAAAACCTCTGCAGCCATAAGAGTAAGCACAGGCCTAATTTTTTTACCGCCAAGCGATAATATATAACGTATGGGACTGTACAGATTTGTGGGTTCGTTTTCAAAGTTTGCCGAGGCAAAATAATCAGAAACAATTTGCTGGTAATACCCTATGGGATGCATGTAGAAATTTTTTCGCTAAAGTAAGCCTTTACTTTATCTAATCAAAAATAGTATCCTTTATTAACCGAAATTTATAGGAAAAGTAATTTACAAAAACTTAGGAAACTTTTTAGGTTTATAAAGTTTCCTAACGTACTTTTGCGTCGAAATTGAAATGATACATGAAAGAGACTGTTTTATTAAAAGCCACCGAGATGTTTATGGCTTTAGGCTTTAAAAGTGTAACTATGGATGACATAGCAACAGAACTTGGCATATCTAAAAAAACCATTTACCAGCATTTTGCAAATAAAAATGATTTGGTTGAGGCTACCACAAACCAACTATTTGAAAAGATAACATCCGGCATAGATGATATTTGTGCAATTGGCATTAATCCTATAGACGAGTTTTATGCGATACGCCAGTTTTTAGCAAACATCCTTAAAGATAACAAATCGCCCGATTTTCAATTAAGAAAGTTCTTTCCTGCAATTTACGATACATTACGTATTAAGCAATTCGAAAAGTTACATAGCTGTATGTTAAACGTTTTAAGGCGAGGTGTAGATCAGGGGTTATTTCGAGCCAATATTGACATTGAATTTATCGCCCGAATATACTTTACCGGAATAAGTGGTATTAAGGATACACAGGTTTTTCCGGAAGAACTATACACGATGGATAGTAAGACGGGGCAGTATTTAGAGTATCATTTAAGGGCAATAGTCACCGAAAAAGGTTTGGGTAAGCTGACGAAAACAATTGCGGAAAATATATTTTAAAAAAGTTTGACAAATATGTCAAACATATCAAAAAAAGTAAATAAATTTGCATTGACAAATATGTCAAACAAAATAGTTAAACAAATATGTCGACTAAAGCTATTGACCACGATACCGAAAAATTAATTAAAGATACTGCTAAACACGTCTTTTTTACAGAAGGCCGGTTTAATGCAACCACACAAGAAATTGCCGATGCCGCAGGTGTAAACCGAACCTTGATAAACTACTATTTTAGATCACGAAATAACTTATTTGATATAGTGTTTCAGGATGCGCAAACACAGGAGCACGAAATGATGGATGAAATAGTATACAGCGACTTACCATTTAAGGAAAAAATAAGTAAACACCTGGATGTATTTTTTAAACAATCTAAGCAGTACCCTTACCTCGAAATATATATGGTAACTCAAATGAACCAGGGTATATGTTATAAGGATAAAGAGCACATGAATGCTTTACTGGACAAATTTTACCTTGAGATAGCGCTGGAAATGGAAAGAGGCACTATCGAGAAAATGCGCCCTGAGCAATTTGTACTCAATTTTGTATCGTTAATGTCGTTCCCGGTTTCTATGAGGCCGTTATTGCAGGAAACCATGGGCTTTACAAACGAAGGCTATGATAAGCTGCTTGAAGAACGTAAGGAAGTAATTATGAATACCCTATTTATAAACTAACATCAATTAATAAACACAGTTAACAAATGGAGACCCCTAGTACATTTAAGAGCCTATTGCTCATGGTTCTTTTAGCAGCACCTTCGCTGTGGGCACAGGTACCCGCGCAGGAGCTTACACTAAAAGATGCCATTAATTATGCGCTGGAAAACAAGGCTGATGCCAAAAAGGCAAAGCTAAGTGTAGAAAACAGCGAATATCAAATTCAGGAGGTACGTGCCCGCGCGTTACCTACTATTGCCGCAACCGGCGGCCTTACTTACAACCCAATACTGCAGTTAAATGCTTTACCGGGTGACTTTTTTGGCGCTCCTGGAACCACACTTTTAGCACCGTTGGGGCAAAAGTGGAGTTCTGTAGCCGGTGTAAACCTTACTCAGACTATTTTTGACCAGGCTGTTTTTACAGGCTTAAAGGCTGCTAAAAGCACCAGAGAGTTTTATTTGGTAAATGCCCAGCTTACAGAAGAGCAGGTTATAGAACGTGTTGCTAACAATTATTATAATGTATATGTTCAGCGCCAAAAGTTAAGTGTTATTGATAGTACGTATAAAAACACAGAAAAGGTGCGTAATATTATTAAAGGGCAGTTTGATAACGGACTTGCGCGTAAGATTGACCTTGACAGGATGAATGTAAACCTTGGTAATATCGAAACGCAGCGCCAACAGCTTATTAACGCTGTACAATTACAGGAAAACACGCTTAAGTTTTACATGGGTATGCCAATAGATACTCCTATTGTTATCCCTGGTACAGAGTTTGAAATAACTCCGCTTAGCCTTGAGGACACTCCTGATGTTACTAACAGATCAGAATATCAATTGCTAAAAAAACAGGAGCAGTTGTATTACTATAACAGGAAGGCAATCTTAGCAGAGTATTACCCATCATTAACTTTTACAGCCGGTTACAATTATCTAGGTCAGGGTCCTAAATTACCATGGTTTGCAAAACCATCTGACGGGGTGTACTGGTCAGATTTCTCTACAGTAGGATTAAACTTAAACGTGCCAATATTTAACGGCTTTGCGACAAGAAGCAGGGTAAGGCAGGCTTCTATCGAACTTAAAAATACTGAAGAAGATTTAAAAGATACCAAATTATCGTTAGACCTGGCTTACAGAAATGCTACAACGCAAATTAAAAACAACCTGATAACGATAGAAAATCAAAAAGAAAATGTAACCCTTGCACAAGGTGTTTTAGATAATACTCAAAACAACTATCAGCAGGGACTTGCTACGCTGACCGATCTTCTGGATGCTGAAACATCATACATTGAGGCTCAAAACAATTACACCTCTGCCCTGCTCGACTTTAAACTGGCAGAAGTACAACTTATAAAAGCAAAAGGACAATTAAGAACCCTAACAAACTAACATAACAATGAAAAAAGTAATATATATAGTAGTAGGTATAGCTGTTATAGGACTAATAGCTTACATATTAACAAATAATAAAAAGAAGAACGAAGCTGAAACAGAGCAAATTTCTAAAACAAACGACGCGATTGCAGTAAGGATTGATACCGTGAGCTCTCAGGTGCCTAATGTTGATTATGTTGCTAACGGTACTTTTGCGCCATCGCAGGAATTAAGCTTTCCGGCAGAAAACTCCGGCCGTGTGGTTAAAGTATTGGTTGATGAAGGAGACAGAGTGCGTGTGGGCCAGGTGCTTGCCGTTATAAAAGGTGATCAGCTTAATATACAGCTGTCGAACGCTAAAGCGGCGTATGAAAATGCAAAAAGCGATGCTCAACGTTACGCAAATGCGTTTAAAACGGGCGGTGTTACACAACAACAGGTAGATCAGGCAAAGTTGTCGCTTACTAATGCAAAGGCCCAATATGACCAAACTAAAATTTCACTTGGCGATGCAAGTATCAAAGCGAGCATTAACGGTATTGTAAACGTTCGTAATATAGAGCCGGGTAGCGTTGTTGCACCGGGTACTGTGTTATTCGAACTGGTAAATGTAAGTACCCTAAAACTTAAGGTTAATGTAGATGAGCAGCACGTAGCAGGCTTAAAAATAGGCAGCCCTATTAAAGTTACTGCAAGTGTTTACCCTGATAAAGAGTTTAATGGTAAAGTTACCTTTATTGCTCCTAAAGCAGATGGTTCTCTAAATTTCCCGGTAGAAATAGAAATTGCCAACAATACAAATAACGAGCTTAAGGCGGGTATGTATGGTACTGCAAACTTTAGCGGCGGTAGTGCAAAACCACAACCTGTAAAAACAATTTCGCGTAATGCATTTGTTGGCGGTGTGGCAGGTAACCAGGTGTTTGTAGTTAAAGATGGTACTGTGAAATTAGTTAAAATTGTTTCAGGACGCATATTTGGCGACGAAGTAGAAGTACTTAGCGGCCTTAACGAAGGTGAAACTGTTGTAATAAGCGGACAAATTAACTTAACCGACGGTGCTAAAGTTAGCATTATAAAATAATAAAGGCAGCCCCCCAACCCCCAAAGGGGGCATCTTTAAACTAAAAGACATAAATGAAAATAGCAGAAATATCCATAAAACGGCCAACGCTTGTTATAGTGTTGTTCATTATACTTACGCTGGGTGGGCTTTTTAGCTACAGCAGCTTAAGTTACGAGCTTATCCCAAAGTTCGAAATTAACGTAGTTACCATATCTACGGTGTACCCTGGTGCATCTCCGGGTGAGGTAGAAAATACGGTTACCAAAAAAATTGAAGATGCGGTATCATCGCTTGAGCTTGTTAAAAAAGTAGAATCGAAATCATACGAAAGCCTTTCTATTGTAACGGTTACTTTAGAGCCGGAGGCAGATGCTAACTACTCGCTTAATGATGCGCAGCGTAAAATTAATGCGATAGAGAAAGATTTACCGGAAGACGTAGATCCGCCATCGCTAAATAAATTCTCGTTAAGTGATTTACCAATTATTACAATTGGTGCAACTGCTAAAATGGACGAGATTGCTTTTTACGACCTTCTTGATAAAAAAATCGAGCCTATTCTTGCCCGTGTAAACGGTGTGGCGCAGGTTAACCTTGTGGGTGGTGAAGAAAGAGAAATTCAGGTAAGCCTTGACCAGGAAAAATTAAAAGGATATGGACTTTCTATACCTGATGTTCAGGCGGCGATTTTAGGTTCTAACCTTGATTTCCCTACAGGTAATATACAGACAAGAGAAAACTCTATGCTGGTGCGTTTATCAGGTAAATACAAAAATGTAGAGGAAATGCGTAACCTGGTAGTATCATCTAAAAATGGTATCCAAGTACGCCTTGGCGATATTGCCGATGTACAGGACAGCAAAAAAGAGGTAGAGAAAATATCCCGTGTAGACCGTAAAAGTGCTATTGTTGTTCAAATTATTAAGCAAACAGATGCTAATGCTGTTGCTGTAAGTGAAGAGGTAAAAGCGGCAGTTGCAAAAATCGAAAAAGATTACGCAAAGAGCGGCCTTAAATTAGATATTGCCGATGATAGTAGTGAGTTTACACTTACGGCGGCAGATAACGTAATTCACGATTTATTTATAGCGGTATTCCTTGTAGCATTTGTAATGCTGTTTTTCCTTCACAGTATACGTAATGCGTTTATTGTAATGGTTTCTATCCCGGCATCGCTTATTGCAACCTTTATAGGTATTTACCTAATGGGTTACACGCTTAACCTTATGAGTTTGCTTGGTTTATCGCTTGTGGTAGGTATTCTTGTGGATGATGCCATTGTGGTACTCGAAAACATTTACCGCCACATGGAGATGGGTAAAAACAAAGTGCGTGCTGCTTATGAGGGTACTGCCGAAATAGGCTTTACCGTAACAGCAATTACCATCGTAATTATAGTAGTGTTCTTGCCTATTGCAATGAGTAGCGGGCTAGTATCTAACATTATATCTCAGTTTTGCGTTACCGTTGTAATTGCAACAGCGTTATCGTTATTATCTTCGTTTACCTTAATCCCTTGGTTATCATCACGTTTTGGTAAACTGGAGCATTTAACAGGTAAAAACTATTTCGAAAAAACCATCCTTGCCTTCGAGAGCGGCCTTGATAAATTTATTCATTGGGTTACAGATATCCTTAAATGGTGTATCGATACCGTTTGGCATAAAGTAATTACCCTGGTGGTAGTAATTGTGTTGTTCTTTGCCTCTCTATTTTTAGTAGGTGCAGGATTTATTGGTGGTGAGTTCTTCCCTAAAATGGACAGGAGCCAGTTCCTGGTACAAATGGAGTTATCTAAAGATGCTACCGTAGAGCAGTCTAACTTTGCCGCTCAAAAAGCAGAAGAATATTTAAGCAGCCAAAAAGAAGTTACAGGTCTTATTACAACCATTGGCCAGACCAGTGAAGGTATGGGCGGTACACAGGCAACTGCATACAAAGGTGAAATTAAAGTTACCCTTAACGATGCTAAAGACCGTGATGAAAACACCTTTGTGTATGCTGCAAAAATGAAACGCGAGCTTGAAAAAAGGCTTGTAGGCGTGAAAATTAAAACCGTACCGGTAAGTATTATGGGTGGTGCAGATGAAGCGCCGATTGCCCTTACTATTACAGGTCCGGACTTAGAAAACACTATGAAGTTTGCTAACGATGCTGCCAAGAAATTATCTGAAATTCCGGGAGCAACGGCCATCAAACTTACATCTGAAGGTGGTAGCCCGGAAGTTAACGTAGAGGTAGATCGTGATAAAATGTCGTCACTTGGGCTTAGCCTGCAAACTGTAGGTTTAACCATGCAGACAGCCTTTAACGGTAATACCGATGGTAAATTTAGAGCCGGCGAATATGAGTACGATATCAACATTCGTTTCAACGAATACAACCGTTCTAAAATTGAAGATGTAAAAGACCTTGTGTTTATCAATAACGAAGGACAGCAGATAAAACTATCGCAATTTGCTACGGTAACAGAGAGTTCGGGCCCATCGTTTTTGGAGCGTAGGGATAAGAGTGCATCGGTAACCATCCAGGCGCAAAGTGCGGGCCGACCAAGTGGTACGGTTGCAGATGAGTGGGAAGCAGAATTTTCTAAAATGCCACGTCCCACCGGCGTAAACTATCTTTGGGGTGGTGACAAAGAGAACCAGAGTGAAGGTTTTGGTACCTTAGGTATTGCTTTACTTGCAGCTATTATATTGGTGTATCTTGTAATGGTAGGTCTTTATAACAGTTTTATATATCCGTTTGTGGTATTGTTCTCAATTCCGCTTTCGTTTATTGGGGCGCTGCTGGCACTGGCACTTACCAACAACTCACTTAACATATTTACCATTCTGGGTGTAATTATGCTTATTGGTCTGGTATGTAAAAATGCGATATTACTTGTCGACTTTACAAATCAGAGAAAGGCAGAAGGCGAGAGCACTAATAACGCGCTAATACAAGCTAACCACGCACGTTTACGTCCTATCCTTATGACTACGATTGCGATGGTGTTTGGTATGATTCCTATTGCATTGGCAACAGGTGGTGCCGCATCTATGAATAATGGACTTGCCTGGGTAATTATTGGTGGACTTACAAGTTCGCTTTTCTTAACCCTTATTATCGTACCGGTTGTATATTCAATTTTCGATAGTATCATCAGAAGAACTTCTAAAGGAGAACCTAAAGATTATGCTGCCTTAATGGTGGAAGATTATGAACACAGAGAGCTTAGTGAAGATGGTTTTACATCTAAACACTAATTTCTAAAATTATATCTTAAGGGTCTCAATGATTGAGACCCTTTTTTTATGCCCGATTATTATAAATGTGTTATTTGTTTTAACAATATTTTAAAGATTTTCAGTAAACCGGATTATTTTTTTAATAATTCTCATGAATTATAGAAATGATTAAGTTTATTTAGAATAATTAAAAATAGTCTTGCTTAGTATTATATTTGGGTGTTACATTTGCAGCAAATTAATCTAAAACAAATGAACAAGTTAACTTTAAAAAGAATCTTAACATGCCTGCTGTTCATCAGCGCATTTACGGCATGGGCTCAAGAGCGTGGTACTTTAAGCGGTACTATATCTTTAAGTGATAACACCGCTGCCGAAAATATCTCTGTGGCCTTAAAAGGAACTTCCTATGGTACCATTAGCGATTCGGAAGGACATTATGAAATTAAGGGAATTAAAGCGGGGAATTATGTTTTACGTATTGCCGCTATTGGCATAACTACTGTAGAAGAATATATATCTGTTGTAGCAGGCCAGACTGAAATAAGAAACTTCAATCTGTCTCAAAATCAGCAGCAATTAGATGAAATTGTTATTGATAACAGCACCAATAAATTTACTAAAACAAAAAGCGACATTGTTGCTAAAATGCCATTAAAAGATATAGAGAACCCACAGGTTTACAATACTATTACCAGTGAAGTTTTAAAACAACAAGTTGTAACCAATTTTGATGATGCATTAAAAAATGCACCGGGCCTCGATAAACTTTGGGAGTCTACCGGCCGTGCCGGAGACGGTGCCGGTTACTTTTCGTTAAGGGGTTTTGCCGTGCAGCCTACAATGGTTAACGGAGTACCGGGACTTACTAACGGTAGCCCCGACCCACAAAATATAGAAACTATCGATATAATTAAAGGCCCTTCAGGAACATTGTTTGGCAGCAGCCTTATATCATATGGTGGTTTAATAAACATAACAACAAAAAGGCCTTACGAAACCTTTGGTGGTAATGTTTCTTATACGGGCGGTACTTATGGATTAAACCGTTTTACGCTTGACGTAAATACTCCGGTAGGTACATCAGAAAAAACCTTTGTAAGACTTAACGCGGCATACCATACCGAAAACAGTTTTCAGGATGCAGGTTTCAGAAGATCGATGTTCGTCGCGCCTTCGCTTGTTTACAAAGCGAATGACAGACTTTCATTTTTTGTAAATACTGAGTTTTACAATGGCAGAAGCACAAACCAGACTTCGCTATTTTTGGATAGAGGTAGCAGGTTACGAGTAAATAATATCGACGAGCTTGGTTATGATAATAAGCGATCTTACACCAGTAACGACCTTTACATGGATACTCCATCTGTAAATATTCAGGCACAGATGAATTATAAGTTATCTGACCAATGGACGTCTCAAACTATTCTATCAAGAAGCTCAGCGAAATCCGAAGGTTACTACTCTTACCTTTATGAAGGCACCAGTACAGTAGAAGGACTAGCGGGTCAATTAGCCCTGCCTTATGATGGAGGTGTGGTATTAGCACGATACATTACAAAACAAAACTCTGAAACCTACGGTACAGATATTCAGCAAAATTTTATTGGCGATTTTAAAATTGGCAATATGCGCAACAGGGTTGTTGCCGGCCTTGATTACTTTAATAAAGTTATCCAAAATAATAACAGCGGCTACGTAGGCAATGGTTACATATACATTGGTGATAATTTACCTCAGTTTACAGCCATTGTTACAGGTGCAGGTTTTTCTAACGCAGGCCTGGGCGATGATACAGGGATACTTACTCAAGCAGGCACAGATGCGCTGCTTACAAGTTCACCATCATATGCATCAAAAGCAAACCAGGAGGTATTTAGTGCTTATGTGTCAGATGTACTTAACTTTACCCCTGCACTTTCTGCAATGGCAAGTTTAAGAGTAGACCGTTTTTCTAACGATGCAAGTAACCAAACTACCTTTTCGCCAAAATTTGGTTTAGTATACCAACCAATTTTAGATAAGCTTTCTATTTTTGCAAATTACATGAACGGTTTTATAAATACTACTCCAACTACAAACCGTATTAACGGTATAGAAAGAGCGATAACACTAGACCCTGAACAGGCAAACCAGTTTGAGGCTGGTATTAAAGCAAACCTGTTTAATAATAAAGTTACAGGATCTGTAAGCTACTACCAAACTAAAGTAAGCGACCTTGTTTACTCAAGACAGATTGAACGTTTAAATAATGATAATACTGTAGGCATACCAGACCTTATAAATTATCAGGATGGCGGCCAAACCAATAAAGGTATCGAGTTTGCTTTAACAGCAAACCCTGTTGAAGGCCTTAATATAATTATAGGCTACAGCTATAATGATAGTGAGCTTACCCTAGGAGATGCTGATTTTAAAAACCGCAGGCCCGAAAGTGCAGGCCCTCAAAACCTTGCAAATTTATGGGGTAGCTATAAATTCAATGGTGGTTTTCTTAACGGATTTGGTTTAGGATTTGGTGGTAATTACGCCAGCGAAAACAAAATTATGAATAGAAACATTGCGGGCCAGTTTATACTACCTGAATATACTGTAATAAATGCATCTGCATTTTATAATATTGACGCGTTTACCCTTACATTAAAAATGGATAACATTACAGATAAGGACTATTACAAAGGATGGTCGACTATTAGTCCGCAAAAGCCAAGAATATTCGCAGCTAATCTTTCTTATAATTTCTAATAATTAACTGAGATACCTTTCTTGACCTTTAGGAAAGGTATTCTTCATAATTGCACAATCATGAAAAAATGTCTTTTAACACTTGTACTCTTATTTGCTACTCTTAATTCATTTGCACACTTTATGTGGGTTGAAACTAGCCCTGTAGGTAAACTAAATAAAAAGCAGGAAGTGAAAGTGCTCTTTGGTGAATACTCTTATGGCCTTCAGGAAAAGGTAGGTGGCGAAGAATTCAATAAAATGAAAAACTTCGAGGTTTGGGCTATTGCCCCAAACGGTAAAAAGACACAGCTTACGGTACAACCCGGTGCAAATTTTTACAGTGGTTATTTTACGCCAACAGAAAACGGCACATATACCATAGCACTTAATAATAACAAAATTGATGTTGTTGATTATACACAATACAATTTTGGCATCTTTAAAACGCATTACCATTCTACTGCTAAAGTACAGGTAGGTGGTGCAGTTGCCGCAACTGCCGCGGTAAACCCTGAAGGTTTAACCGTTGTAGATACTTCTAAAAGCAACGCTGCCCAAAAAGGAGAAACTGTATTGCAGGTACTTTATAAAGGAGAGCCGGTTAAAGAAACTGAAGTTACCATATTTGTTGCTGACCAATGGAGTAAAAAGATAAATACCGATGCTAATGGTAACGTTAAATTCAACATGCCATGGAACACAAAATATGTAATTGAAGTTACTAAAAAGGAAGAAGTACCTGGCAAATATAATGGTAAAGAGTATCAGTTTGTTTACCATTGCGCTACTTACACGTTGCCTCTTGGTAACTAATATTGTAGTTAATGACTAAACCAAAAAAGAAAAAAACTTTAAAGCACTGGGTTGGTAAAGCCCACTTATGGCTCGGACTTACGTCTGGGCTTATCGTTTTACTATTAGGTATTACAGGCTGTATTTTTGTTTTTAGTGTAGAAATTACAAACTGGCTTCGCAATGATGCCATGTATGTAAAAGAGGTTAAGGATACCCGCCTGCCTACTAACCTACTTTGGGAAAATACCCAGAAAACTATTGGTGCCGGTAAAACAATTAGCAGCGCAAAGGTATCTAACAATCCTGAAAAGGCTGTGGTGTTTACCTGCTATAAAGCAGGCGATAAGAATGCATTGTTTTATTTTAGTACTATCGATCAATTTTATAGCGTTTACGCCGACCCATACACAGGCAAAGTGTTGGGTGTTTATGATGAGGAGCTGGACTTCTTCCACATTATAAAAATGCTGCATTGGAGCCTTTTAATAAGCGGGCCTGTTGGTCAGCAGATAACGGGTTGGGCAACTTTTATATTTGTTGTAATGCTTATTACAGGCATTATTTTGTGGTGGCCCAAAAACAAAGCGGCCCGTAAACAACGCTTTTGGTTTAAATGGAAAGATACTACAAAATGGCGCCGAAAAAATTACGATCTGCACAATATACTGGGCTTTTACGTGGCTACGGTAGCCATTATAATAGCATTCTCAGGTATGGTATATGCCTTTACATGGTTTCAGGGACTGGTGTATGTAATTGGTTCACGCAGTATTACACCTCCTGCAGTACTAACGGCAACATCTGTAATTAATAAAGAAAGCGATAAAGATGTCGCTTTTAATACCGCACTTGCTAACGCTATGAAAAAGTACCATGAGGCAGATGCGTTTTCTATAAGTAAACCTGCAGACAGCACGGCATCCATAGATGTATATATAGCACAATATCCAGATGTGTATTATGTAGCGCATCAAATGAAATTTGACCAGTATACGGGTAAATTTTTAGCAGAGAAAAATCATGATGATAAAAATTTCGGCGAAAAGCTAATCACGGCAAATTATGATATTCACGTAGGTGCCATATTAGGATTACCAGGAAAGATAATTGCATTTATAGCCAGCTTTATAAGCGCAATGCTACCGGTATCGGGCTTTTTAATATGGTACGGCCGAACATTCAAAAAAAATAAGGTGTAATAAGATGGCTGCTCACTAAGATTAGCTATTTTGTTTTAAAGTTCTGGTATGGCATTACTATAGTTTTATAAAGGCACACTACCCACTATAATATTAACTTAGAGGAACCAAGGTAATCTCTTTTTAAAATTATCAAACCAGTTAACTGGTTAGGATAGTAAATAAAAATTCAAAAACGTTATAAACAAAACAGGCTGCCTATCGGCAGCCTGTTTTCATAGCAGTAGTTAGTTTGTTAGCTGCTTATTTGTTTATAGCAACTGCATCTTTAGACCATTTTTTAATATCGGCTATTCTGCTGTTGTTATAATCTACTTCATTTAATACACTGCCTGTCCAAAAAAACCATTTACCGGTTTTTACACCATTAGCGTATTCGCCCATGCTTTGTTTGGTTCCATCCTGGTTGTAAGCAACCCAGCTACCGTGTAATTTACCATCTTTGTAAAAGCCTGATTGCCTTACAGCACCGTTATCATAATAATAGGTACTTTTAATAATCTGGTTTTCTATTTCGTGTGATGGTTTTATGTTTTGAGCCGATACCATACCAGCTGTAAGTAATAATGCGGTTAAAATAATATTTTTCATATCTATTTAAAATATAGGGTTCTACAAATCTCTATAACAAATATATATAATTATTTTACACAAAAAACACATTTAGGTAACAATTTGGTAACATTGAGAAAAACTTAACATTGGATATAAAAAAACCCACGACAAGCGCGGGTTCTGTTTTATGTCTACAAATTATATTACTTAAGTAATTTATCTAACTGTGCTTGTAAAGCAGGGTCAGATGGCCTTTTAGCATCCGCATCAACAACCTTACCATCCGGGCCGATAAGTATGAACCTTGGAATAGAATTAATACCATAAGCGGTAATAAAATCTGACTTCCAGTTTTTATCAGCAAATAGCTGTACGCCACCTAATGATTTATCGCTTACCATCTTCTTCCATTTATCATGGTCTTTATCCTCATCTACAGATATGCTTGTAAACACAATATTTTTACCATGGTATTTTTCCTCAACCTTTTGAAGAAACGGAATTTCCTGTCTGCATGGTCCGCACCATGTAGCCCAAACATCAACATACACATATTTACCTTTAAAGTCTTCTAACTTGGTAGTACCACCTTTAAAGTTCTCGTAGTTAAATGCAGGCGATGCGTTTCCATTCATTTTTTTATTCGCAACTACTTTTTGTGCCATTGCGTTAAGCTGTTGCTTTTCCTGCTGAGCTTGTGCTTTTAGGATAGTCCTGAAATTTTCATCAAGCGTAGTATCTGCCGCGGCAGTTTCCGATTTTTTTACATAACCATCTATCAATGCCGTAAAACCGGCAACATCCTGGGCAGAATCTAAACTATTAAAAAAAGTTTCGCTGTCTAATGCTTTTTTCGCAAGAAAGTTATTCTCTTTCTCACCCTTACCTTTGTATTTAATGCTCTCGTCAAATTGCTTAGCATCCATAGTCAGGCTTAGGTCGTAGCCATTTTTTAGGTATAAAGTGGTACTTTCGGTACCATCAAACAGTTGGTATAACCCCGGCTGAACCTCGAAAGTATCTGCAAATTTACCTTTTTTATCTGCCTTAAGGATTTTAGAAAACCCACGCGACCTGATTACAATCGAATCGCTGTTACGGTTTTGAATTTGCGCAGCAAATTTTACTTTATCGGCTTGGGCGTAAACGCCGGCAACCGTAAAGAATACTAATAAAAATATTTTTTTCATTTTTGATTGAATTAATGTGCAGTAAAAATAAGTTAGTTACAGCAAATAAAGCAATGTTGTAATAAAAATATTTATAGCACTTTGCTTTGTAATCAAATAAACTTTAAATGTTTTTTATGTAATACAGCATTATTGGTAATTGTTGCTAAATTTGCAGCACTAAAAAAAATATAATGTACAGAAGCCATAACTGCGGGCAGCTTAATGCATCGCACATTAACCAGGAAGTAACATTAGCCGGATGGGTAAAAAAATCCCGCAATAAAGGTGGCCTTATATGGGTAGACGTAAGAGACCGCTATGGCATAACCCAACTTATATTTGATGAAGGCCGTACCGATAAGTCGGTTTTCGATCTTGCTGCAACATTGGGCAGGGAGTTTGTTATTCAGGTAACAGGAACTGTAATTGAACGTGAAAGCAAAAACCCGGGTATGGATACCGGCGATATAGAAATACTGGTTAGCGCGCTTACAATACTTAACGCATCGCTTGTACCACCATTTACTATAGAGGATGAAACTGATGGCGGCGAAGATATAAGAATGAAGTACCGCTACCTTGATATACGCCGTAACCCGGTAAAAAACAGCCTGCTGTTTCGCCACAAAGTTGCTATGGAGGTACGTAACTACCTATCGGCAAAAGGCTTTATAGAGGTAGAAACTCCGGTGCTTATTAAATCGACCCCCGAGGGAGCACGCGATTTTGTAGTGCCAAGCCGTATGAACGAAGGCCAGTTTTATGCCTTGCCACAATCGCCACAAACTTTTAAGCAGTTGCTTATGGTAGGCGGTATGGATAAATATTTCCAGATCGTGAAATGTTTTAGGGATGAAGATTTACGTGCCGACCGCCAACCGGAGTTTACGCAAATTGACTGCGAAATGGCGTTTGTTGAGCAGGAAGATATTATACAAACATTTGAAGGTTTGGCGAGTCACTTATTAAAAGAGGTTAAAGGTATTGAAACCGGAGCCTTCCCAAGAATGACGTACGACCAAGCAATGAAAAAATATGGTAATGATAAACCGGACATCCGTTTTGGGATGGAGTTTGGCGAGTTAAACCAGTACGCACAACATAAAGATTTTGCAGTATTCAATAATTCAGAATTAGTTGTGGGCATCGCTGTACCCGGTGCAGGTTCTTACACCCGTAAACAGATAGATGAACTTATAGAGTGGGTTAAACGCCCGCAAGTAGGTGCTACCGGTATGGTGTATGCTAAATTTGAAGCAGATGGTTCTATAAAATCATCGGTAGATAAATTTTACGACCAGGCCGATTTAGCACAATGGGCAGAGATTACCGGTGCTAAACCAGGCGACCTTATATTAGTACTAAGTGGCGACGCGCACAAAACACGTACCCGCCTTAGTGCTTTACGTATGGAGCTGGCTACACGCCTTGGCCTGCGTAACCCAGAGGTTTTCGCACCGCTATGGGTTGTTGATTTCCCTTTATTAGAGTGGGACGAAGACAGCCAACGATTCCATGCGATGCACCACCCGTTTACATCGCCTAAGCCGGAAGATATGCCATTATTGGAAACAGACCCCGGAGCTGTACGTGCTAATGCTTATGATTTAGTGCTTAACGGTAACGAAATTGGTGGCGGGTCGATACGTATACACGATAAAGCTACGCAGTCGTTAATGTTTAAATATTTAGGCTTTACAGAGGAACAGGCTAAAGCACAGTTTGGTTTCCTTATGGATGCCTTTCAGTATGGTGCGCCACCACACGGCGGGCTTGCCTTTGGTTTTGACAGGCTTGTAGCTATTTTGGGCGGACAGGAAACTATCCGTGATTTTATCGCATTTCCAAAAAATAACTCAGGCCGTGATGTAATGATTGATGCACCATCTGCAATAGATGATACACAGCTTACTGAACTGCATATTAAATTAAAATAGTTTACAGTACATATTTATAATAGCACTGCCTGCTATTGTACACTATATATTGCCAGATATAGGTACAACGGCAGGCAGTATTTTTTAATCGCTACAATAATACGATAATCAAACTGTAACAAAAATTACCACATTATAAATAATTAGGCAAAATATTAATTACTTTATAGATTTTTTAACATATTGCATTGCCGTGTAACAAATAATTTTATCTTTGATATATTATTAATACTTACCACCAACACAATGCGAACAGGCAAAGTTAAATTTTTTATTGAGTCTAAAGGTTTTGGATTCATTACCGATGATGAAACAGGCAGAGACATCTTCGTACATGCAACAGGTTTAAACGTAGAAAACCTACGCGAAGGCGACAGTGTAAGCTACGTTGAAGAAGACGGAAAAAAAGGTAAAGTTGCGGCTCAGGTTGCAGCAATTAGCTAATACATATAACTATATTTATTGCTTACCTACCAAACCAATTTGAGCCACCCTAACCAGGTGGCTTTTTTATTGATTCCATTACATTTCTCTATCAACTAGCCACTTTATTTAGTAATTCATTAACAATTAATAAATTACACTGGTATCCCAACGAAAACGATTATTCATTACAGATTTGGTTTTTATTTAGAACGAATAAAAATTGAGCCGTAATTATTTTTCTGTCAAAAAAACAACCATTTAGTTAGGATATGACATGTATATTTGTGAATTGTTTACAAATTGCAAGTACGATTATGAATACAAATCAGATGGATTATTTTCCAATTTTCATGCAAATGATACTGGCAGTAGGCTTTGTAGCCGGAACCATTTTTGTATCGAGTAAGCTGGGTCCTAAAAGAAACTCGGTAAATAAGGATAAAAATTTTGAATGTGGTATCGAATCTGTAGGTAATGCGCGCATTCCCTTTTCGGTAAAGTACTTTTTGGTGGCTATCCTCTTTGTATTGTTTGATGTCGAGGTGATATTTATGTACCCGTGGGCAGTTAACTTCCGCGAAATGGGTGTTGATGGCCTTGTAAAAATGGGCATATTTATGTTTTTGTTAATCGTGGGCTTCTTCTATGTAATGAAGAAAAAAGGGCTGGAGTGGGATTAAAGAGTACTATTAGGTATGATTTTTGAATTATATGCCTGATAATCAAAACTAAATTACTATGAGCAATTCATCAGATATAAAAATAGTTGATGCTCCTCCGGGGGTAGAAGGCAGCGGCTTTTTTGCCACAAGCCTTGATACTGTTGTGGGTATGGCACGAGCTAACTCGTTATGGCCATTGCCCTTTGCAACTTCATGCTGCGGTATAGAATTTATGGCAACTATGGGGTCGCATTACGATTTGGCACGTTTTGGGTCAGAACGTATGAGTTTTTCGCCGCGCCAGGCAGATATGCTTTTGGTTATGGGTACCATTGCTAAAAAAATGGCGCCTATTTTACGTCAGGTTTACGAGCAGATGGCCGAGCCCCGCTGGGTTATAGCTGTTGGTGCCTGCGCATCATCGGGTGGTATTTTTGATACTTACTCGGTTTTACAGGGCATTGATAAAGTGATACCTGTAGATGTTTACGTACCGGGTTGCCCGCCAAGGCCGGAACAAATACTTGATGGTATTATGAGGTTGCAGGATATTGTACGATCAGAATCGGTGAGGAGAAGAAATTCACCTGAATATAAAGAACTTTTAGCTTCTTACAACATAACATAATGGCTTTAGAAACATTTGTAATAGAAGACAAACTAACTGCTAACTTTGGTAACAAGGTAACCGGTTTCATTCAGATTAAAGATATTCTTTCATTCGAAGTTTCGTCTGATGCTTCAAACGATATAATTCGTTTTTTAAAGGAAGATGCATTACTTCGTTTTAACTTTTTGACCGATTTATGCGGAGTGCATTACCCCGATAATGAACCCGACAGGCAGTTTGCCGTGGTATACCACATGCACAACTGGATGGATAATGTGCGTATAAGGATAAAAACATTTTTAAATGCCGAAGCCCCGGAAGTTGATACTGTTACTAACTTGTTTTTAAGCGCTAACTGGCAGGAACGCGAAACATACGATTTTTACGGAATTATATTTAAAGGCCACCCGCAGCTTAAAAGGATATTAAATATGGATGAGATGACGTCTTTCCCTATGCGAAAAGAATTTCCTCTTGAAGATGGCGGCCGTACTGATAAAGATGACCGTTTCTTTGGCCGTAAGCCAGATAATGTGAACAATAATTAACCGGGAATAATTTTTATATAAAATGTCAGACCTGTTATTACCACCAGAGCACCGCTACGCCAAGATGATTGAGCAGAAGCAGAATGAAGACGGCAGCGAACTCTCTATATTAAACCTTGGGCCCACACACCCTGCTACACACGGTATTTTTCAAAACATTCTTTTAATGGATGGTGAAAGGATACTTGATGGCGAAAGTACTGTAGGTTACATACACCGCGCTTTTGAAAAAATTGCCGAAAACCGGCCGTTTTACCAGATAACACCCCTTACTGACAGGATGAATTATTGCTCTGCCCCTATTAACAATATGGGTTGGTGGATGACAATAGAGAAGGCCCTGGATATTGAAGTCCCGAAAAGGGTACAATACCTTAGGGTAATTGTAATGGAGCTGGCTCGTATTGCCGACCATATTATATGCAACTCTGTACTGGGTGTAGATACCGGAGCACTAACAGGATTTCTTTATGTGTTTCAGTACCGTGAAAAAATATACGAAATATACGAAGAGATTTGCGGTGCCCGCCTTACTACAAATATGGGTCGCATTGGTGGTTTTGAAAGAGACTGGAGCCCTGCTGCGTTTAGAAAAATTGATGAATTTTTAAATGAATTCCCAAAAATATGGGAAGAGTTTGAGAGCCTGCTTAGCCGCAACAGGATTTTTATGGACCGTACTATTGATGTAGGCCCAATATCTGCCGAAAAAGCGATGAGTTATGGCTTTACCGGCCCTAACCTGCGCGCTGCCGGTATTGATTATGATGTTCGTGTTATGCAGCCTTACAGCTCGTACGAAGATTTTGAATTTAATATCCCTGTAGGGAAATCAGGTGACACTTACGACAGGTTTTGTGTTCGTAATGCCGAAGTTTGGGAAAGTTTAAGCATTATAAAACAAGCATTGGCTAAGTTGCCTGAAGGGCCTTTTCATGCTAATGTGCCTGATTATTACCTTCCTCCAAAAGAGGAAGTGTACCATAATATGGAAGCGTTGATTTACCACTTTAAAATTGTGATGGGCGAAATTCCTGTTCCAAAAACTGAAGTATACCACCCGGTAGAAGGCGGTAATGGCGAACTTGGTTTTTACCTGATTACAGATGGTAGCCGTACGCCATTCAGGTTACACTTCCGCAGGCCATGTTTTATTTATTACCAGGCTTATAACGATATGGTTCGCGGGCAAATGTTATCGGATGCTATTGCAACCTTATCCAGCCTTAATGTTATAGCAGGCGAATTAGACGCATAAAAATAAATTTTAAGTTTGAAATTATGAATTATATAAACGGGTAACCATTCAAAATTTATAATTCAGAATTTAAAATATAATAATAGAAATGGAAATTAGTAACGCAAAACAGGTTATAAATATAGATGAGCGCCTTGCCGACCGTTTATTCGAACTTATAAGTCACTACCCCGCTGACAAGAAAAAGTCGGCTTTATTACCGGTACTTCATGAAGTGCAGGATGCACACGATAACTGGCTAAGTGTGGAATTGCAGGATCTTGTTGCCGGAATGCTGGAGATAAAACCTATTGAGGTGTACGAGGTAGTATCGTTTTACACGATGTTTAATCAAAAACCTATTGGCAAATATATGTTTGAATTTTGCCGAACGTCGTGCTGCGCACTTCGCGGTGCTGAAGACCTGATGGAATACACCTGCAATAAGCTGGGCATTAAGGAAGGTGAAACTACTCCTGATGGCAATTTTACCGTTGTGGGCGTAGAATGCCTTGGGGCATGCGGTTACGCACCCATGCTGCAATTGGGCGACTATTACAAAGAACACCTGACTAAAGAAAAAGTTGATGCGCTGATTGACGAGTGCAAAAACGGACAGGTAAATTTACACTAATTAAAGACCATTATACCACGTAACAATGGCTACAAAAATATTATTAGAGCACGCAAAAGTACCCAGAATTAAAACCTATGAGGTGTACCGCCAGCACGGTGGGTATCGCTCTGTGGAGAAAGCCCTTAAAGGTATGACGCCCGATGAAGTGGTGGAAGAAGTTAAAACCTCTGGCCTTCGTGGCCGTGGTGGCGCAGGTTTCCCTACAGGTATGAAATGGAGCTTTATCGACAAAAAATCGGGTAACCCGAGGCACCTTGTTTGCAACGCCGATGAATCGGAGCCGGGTACTTTTAAAGATCGTTTTTTAATGGAGTACATTCCGCATCTTTTAATAGAGGGCATGATTACTTCAAGCTACGCTTTGGGTTGTAACTTATCGTACATCTATATTCGTGGCGAATATATGTGGGTATACCGCATATTAGAAAAAGCAATTAAAGAAGCCTATGCCGCTGGTTGGCTGGGTAAAAATATATTAGGTACAGGCTGGGATTTAGACCTGCATGTGCACTGCGGTGCCGGAGCTTACATTTGTGGCGAAGAAACCGCACTTATCGAATCGCTTGAAGGTAAAAGGGGTAACCCGAGAATTAAACCTCCGTTCCCTGCCGTAAGTGGTTTATGGGCAAACCCTACCGTGGTAAACAATGTTGAATCTATTTCGGCAGTGCCATGGATCGTGAATAACACCGGTGCAGAATATGCTAAAATCGGTATTGGAAGATCTACAGGTACCAAATTATTCTCGGCTTCAGGCCACTGTAAAAACCCTGGTGTTTACGAGATTGATATGGGCATGACGGTTGATGAATTTATGAATTCCGACGAATACCTTGGCGGAATGATGGATAGCAGGCCGTTAAAAGGCTTAATCCCCGGAGGGTCATCAGTGCCAATATTACCGGCACACCTTATTTATAAAACAGCCGCTGGCGAAGACCGTCTTATGACGTATGAATCGTTAGCTGATGGTGGCTTTGCAACAGGATCGTCATTAGGTTCGGGCGGGTTTATCGTGTATAACGATACATCATGTATTGTTCGTAATACCTGGAATTTCTCACGGTTTTACCACCATGAAAGCTGTGGGCAATGCTCACCGTGCCGTGAAGGTACTGGCTGGATGGAAAAAGTACTGCACCGTATAGAAAACGGCCATGGCCGTGAAGAAGATATCGACCTGCTTTGGGATATACAACGCAAGATTGAAGGCAATACCATTTGCCCGTTAGGCGATGCAGCAGCATGGCCGGTGGCAGCAGCTATTCGCCACTTTAGAGACGAGTTTGAGTACCACGTTCGCTTCCCTGAAAAGATTAAAAACAGAAACCATTTTGTTGATGAGCCTTTCGAAAAGGTAAAACACTTAGTGGCAAAGCAAGAAGTAGTATAAAGCCCCTCCCAACCTCCCCAAAGGGGAGGAGATTGGAGATGGAAATAATAATCATTAAATAGTACCCGAGTCCCCCCATTGGGGGTTAGGGGGCCAATACAAAAATGAAAGTATTTATAGACGGCCAGGAAATAGACGTAGAACCGGGGACAACCATCCTGCAGGCTGCGCGAAAAATAGGCGGCGAAAGTGTTCCGCCAGCCATGTGCTACTACTCTAAACTTAAAGGGAGCGGCGGTAAATGCCGTTGCTGCCTTGTAGAGGTTTCTAAAGGTAGTGAAGCTGACCCAAGGCCCATGCCAAAACTTATGGCTTCGTGCGTAACGGGTTGTATGGACGGTATGGAAGTTAAGAGCATTAGTTCTGAACGCGTGGTAGATGCCCGTAAATCAGTAACCGAATTTCTTTTAATTAACCACCCGCTTGATTGCCCCGTATGCGACCAGGCCGGTGAGTGCGACCTTCAAAATCTTAGCTTTAAGCATGGTGCTGCAAAAACACGCTTTATTGAAGAGAAACGAACTTTTGAGCCTGAAAATATTGGCGACAAGATACAACTGCACATGAACCGTTGCATACTTTGCTACCGTTGTGTTATGGTGGCAGATCAGCTTACTGATAACCGCGTGCATGGTGTAATGAACAGGGGTGATCATTCGCAGATATCTACTGTTATATCTAAAGCGGTTGATAATGAGTTTTCTGGTAATATGATTGATGTGTGCCCTGTGGGAGCGCTTACCGATAAAACATTTAGGTTTAAACAAAGAGTTTGGTTTAACAAACCCTATAATGCGCATAGAAACTGTACTAAATGCTGTGGTAAAACTACGCTTTGGATGTTTGGTAACGAAATTCAAAGGGTTACAGCCCGTAAAGATGAGTACCACGAGGCAGAAGAATTTATTTGTAACGAATGCCGTTTTGACCATAAAGAAGTTGCCGACTGGGTAATTGAAGGTCCGCGTAAATTCGAAAAAGATTCGGTTATCAACCAGAACAATTATACAAGAGAGATTACTCCTGTAAAAATTGAAACAGAACATAACATACTATTGGGCCGCGACCGCGACCGTGTAAAAATAAGTATGCCGGGAGTTCCGCTTAAACAAGAAGAGCAGGAAATTTATAAAGAAGGAAACGTTTAGATATGGATCAGTCATTAATTATAGAAAAGAGCATCTTTATAGTAATCATTTTTGCTATTACTATGCTTTTTGCCATGTACGAAACTTTAGCCGAACGTAAAATTGCCGCATGGCTTCAGGACCGTGTAGGCCCTAACCGTGCGGGTAAAGGTGGTATACTTCAGCCTCTTGCCGATGGTTTAAAGCTATTTTCTAAAGAAGAGTTTTTCCCTAACACGCCAAACAGATTTTTGTTTATAGTAGGGCCGGCAGTATCAATGATTACTGCTTTAATGACCAGTGCTGTAATTCCGTGGGGCGATAAACTGCACATTTTTGGCAGGGATGTTAAACTACAGGCAACCGATATTAACATTGGTATGCTGTATGTGTTTGGTGTACTATCAGTAGGCGTCTACGGTATTATGATTGGTGGTTGGGCATCAAACAATAAATTCTCATTAATGGGTGCTATGCGTGCGGCATCGCAAATGGTATCTTATGAGGTACCTATGAGTTTAGCTATCATCGCCTTAGTGATGATGACACAAAGCCTTAGCCTTAGCGATATTGCAGAAGGGCAGCATGGCTGGAGATGGAATGTGTTGTATCAGCCTGTAGGCTTTTTAATATTTTTAGTATGCTCGTTTGCTGAAACTAACCGTACACCGTTTGACTTAGCCGAATGTGAGGCTGAGCTTATTGGAGGTTACCATACTGAATATTCTTCTATGAAAATGGGCTTTTACCTGTTTGCAGAATATGCAAGTATGTTTATATCATCTGCCATATTAGCAATACTTTACTTCGGGGCATACAATTACCCGGGTATGGATTGGGTTGCAGATACTCTTGGTGCTAATGCTGCCAGCCTAATAGGTGTTGGGGTATTGTTTGCAAAAATATGCTTCTTTATATTCTTTTATATGTGGGTGCGTTGGACGATTCCACGTTTCCGTTATGACCAGTTAATGAAGCTGGGGTGGAAAGTGCTTATACCGCTTGCTATAGCAAATATTATAGTTACCGGTGTGGTAATATTACTGTTCGATAAATAAAATTATACCTTAATAAGGTTAAACGATAAATACAATGTCAATAGAAAACATATCATTATCGGGAAGAAAAACAGAGGTTTCCAATAAGAAGATGACCTTCATGGAAAGCCTGTATCTTGTAGCCATAGGTAAAGGCTTGTGGATTACATTAAAGCACTTGTTTACCCGTAAGGTTACTATCAAATATCCGGAAGAGACACGTGAAGTAAGCCCGGTGTATCGAGGTCAGCATATGCTGATGCGGGATGACGAGGGGCGTGAGCGTTGCACTGCCTGTGGGTTATGCGCATTATCCTGTCCTGCTGAAGCGATTACCATGAAAGCCGAAGAGCGCAAGCCGGATGAAAAACACCTTTACAGGGAAGAAAAATACGCTTCTATTTACGAGATAAACATGCTGCGTTGTATTTTTTGCGGCTTGTGCGAAGAGGCTTGCCCAAAACAAGCTATCTACCTAACAACATCTAAAGTTATGGTGAAGGCCAGCATAAACAGGGAAGATTTTATCTATGGTAAAGAAAAATTGGTTATGCCTTTAGATATGGCCATAAGAAATACACAAATGCAAACGGCTCATTAATATGCTTATATTATTTTACATTTTATCGGCCATTACACTTGGTACTGCGTTTTTAACCATTTTGAGTAAAAATCCAATACACAGTGCTATCTACCTGGTGCTTTGCTTCTTTTCAATTGCGGGGCATTATCTAATGTTCAACGCGCAGTTTCTGGCTATCGTTCACCTTATAGTATATTCTGGGGCTATCATGATTTTGATGCTCTTTACCATAATGCTTATGAACCTTAACGTAGCCGACGAAAAGAACAAAACGGCGCTGTCGCGTATTGCTGCTGTAATTTCGTTTTGCCTTGTGGCGTTTGTGCTCCTGGCTACATTTGTTAAGTCGCAGCCGGTTATCAGCCAGTACAAAGTTTCGGGTAAAGATTACCAATCTATCAGGGTGTTGGGCGATGTACTCCTGCACGACTACATGGTGCCGTTTGAGTTTGCATCGGTACTACTGTTAGTGTCTATGATAGGCGCTGTACTGCTATCTAAAAAAGAACACATCAATAACTAGTATGGAAAATATTTTACAGGAAATTGGTATCGAAAACTACATTTACCTTTCTACATTGCTTTTTTGCATTGGCATATTTGGGGTATTGTACAGGCGTAATGCCATTGTTATGTTTATGTCTATCGAAATTATGCTTAACGCGGTTAACCTTTTGCTGGTAGCATTTTCTACCTTTCATCAGGATGCGGCAGGGCAGGTTTTTGTATTCTTCTCTATGGCGGTTGCCGCTGCAGAGGTTGCCGTAGGCCTTGCCATACTTGTAACCGTTTACCGCAACCATGCCGGTATCGACATTGATAATTTAAAGAAACTAAAAGGATAATACCCGATGGAGATAAATTTGGCTTTACTGCTACTATTCGCCCCCTTTGCAGGGTTTTTAATCAATATTTTCTTCGGAAAGAAATTAAGCAAAACACTATCGGGTACGCTTGGCACTGTTGCTGTAGCGTTATCTTTTGCGGTAACACTGTTTTTCTTTTTACAGGTAAACGATACGAAGGCGCCCGTAATGGTAAACCTTTTTGAATGGCTTACCCTAAAAAACTTTACTGTAAACTTTAGCTTTCAGTTAGACCAGCTTTCGTTGCTTTGGCTAATGTTTGTAACCGGTATTGGTACACTCATACATGTGTATTCAATTAGTTACATGCATGACGATGAAAACCTGCACAAGTTTTTTGCTTACCTCAACCTGTTTATCTTTTTTATGATAACGCTGGTAATGGGTAGTAACCTGCTTATCATGTTTATCGGCTGGGAAGGTGTTGGGCTTTGCTCCTACCTGCTTATTGGATTTTGGTATAAAAACCAGGATTATAACGATGCCGCTAAAAAAGCATTTATCATGAACCGTATAGGCGATTTAGGTTTCCTTATAGGGATATTTATATTGGCCTACCTTTTCCACACAGTTGAGTACACTAACATGAAGACGGCTGTAGAATCGGGCTGGACGATTGATAAAACCTGGTTAAGCATCGCAATGCTGTGCCTGTTTATTGGAGCCTGTGGTAAAAGTGCCCAGATACCTTTATACACCTGGTTACCCGATGCAATGGCTGGCCCTACTCCGGTTTCGGCGCTTATTCACGCGGCAACCATGGTTACGGCGGGTATCTTTATGATAACAAGGTTAAACTTTTTATTCAATCTTGCGCCGGATGTAATGAACATTATTGCCATTGTTGGAGCAATAACTTCGTTAGTATCTGCATCGATAGCATTAGTACAAACAGATATTAAAAAAGTACTTGCATATTCTACCGTATCTCAATTAGGCTTAATGTTCCTCGCCCTTGGGCTTGGAGCCTACGAGGTTGCTGTTTTCCACGTAATAACACACGCATTCTTTAAAGCATGTTTATTCCTTGGTTCAGGATCTGTTATTCACGCATTACATGGCGAACAAGATATGCGCAACATGGGTGGGCTTCGCAAGGTTATGAAAGTAACGTTTGTCACTTTCTTAATATCGACATTAGCAATTTCTGGTTTACCTCCATTTTCGGGTTTCTTCTCTAAAGACGAAATTTTGCTAACGGCTTTCCATCATAATAAACCATTATGGGTTATAGGGTCTATTGCTTCAATCATGACAGCATTTTATATGTTCCGCCTTCTATACCTTACCTTTTACAAAGATTTTAGAGGTACCGAAGAACAGAAACATCATTTGCATGAATCGCCTGCGCTAATTACGTTTCCTCTTATTGTGTTGGCTATACTTGCCCTTGTAGGCGGAGCTATTAGCTTACCGGGAATGAGTTGGTTAAACCACTACCTTGCCCCTGTTATTGCCAAACCGGCAGCACATGAGGCGTTGGGCAATACTGAATATATCCTTATGGGTATTGCAGTAGCAGGCGCGCTTATAGGTATTAGTATTGCTTACGCTAAATATATTAGTAAAGGCCAGGTACCACCGCAGGACAGTGAAATTACAGGCGTAACTAACATACTATACAACAAATACTACGTAGACGAAATTTATACTGCAATAATTGTAAAACCAATATATGCCATAGGCAGCTTCTTTAAAAATGTTACAGAGGTAGCGATATCAGGCTTTGTATTTGGTTTAGGTAAAGCGGCAACAGTACTGGGCAGTGAAGGAAAAACTATTCAGAATGGTAGTATTGGCTTTTACCTGTTAATTTTTGTACTGGGCGTTTGCTCGATTGTAGGTTATATATTTTTGGCAAAATAATTCATACTAATGGACGTATCTTTTATACTCGTTATTTTATTGTTTGGAGCAGCTGCGACCTATTTTGTAGGCGACAAGTGGGCCTCTAAAGCAGCACTGATTTTTAGCTCGTTTGCTTTCGCGGCCACAGTTTATATTATTTATCAGTATAACCTTGGTGAGAAAGTAAGCTTTTTACACGACTGGATGCAATCGCCTCATATCGTGTTAGGCTTCCAGGCAGATGGACTATCTTTGTCGATGATGCTGCTTACCACAGCACTTACCCCAATTATTGTATACTCTTCATTCGGGAATTTATTTCCTAAAACAAGGTCGTTTTATGCCCTGATTATGTTTATGGCATTTGCCATGGTAGGAACGTTTTTAAGTGTAGATGGATTTGTATATTATATTTTCTGGGAACTTTCTCTTATACCCATTTACTTTATTGCACTTATATGGGGTAACGGAGATGCTGAAGAACGTAAAAAAGCGGTTGTAAAATTCTTTATTTACACGTTTGCAGGATCGCTATTTATGCTGGTTGCATTCATATATCTGTACCAAAAGACACATTCTTTCCTTAATCTGCACCTATATAATGCACTATTAAGTAATACAGAACAAACGTGGATATTCTTTGCATTCTTTTTAGCGTACGCGATTAAAATTCCGCTAATACCTTTTCATACCTGGCAGGCAAATGTATATCAAAAAGCCCCGGCAGTTGGAACAATGTTGTTATCCGGAATCATGCTTAAAATGGCACTGTACAGTATTATCAGGTGGCAATTACCTATAGCGCCGTACGCAGCCCATCATTATAAATATATTCTTATAGGGTTATGCGTTGCAGGTGTTATCTACGGATCGATACTTGCCCTTAAGCAAAACAACCTTAAAAAATTATTAGCTTATTCATCGCTTGCCCACGTAGGTTTAATAGCAGCGGGAACATACACCCTGACATTGGACGGACTTCGTGGCGCGGTTTTGCAAATGATAGCTCACGGATTTGTAGTAACTGGGTTGTTTTTTGCAGCCGAGATTATAGAACGCAGGCTGGCAACCCAAAGCATTAGTGAAATGGGAGGCATACGCGTACAAACACCAAGGTTTACCTCAATGTTTATGATACTTGTGTTAGCATCTGTAGCATTGCCGGGAACCTTTAACTTTGTTGGAGAATTTGAATTGCTATATAGTCTGGCACAGGCAAACATTTGGATGGCCATTGTGGGAGGTACCACTATTATACTGGGTGCTTTTTACATGCTAAGAATGTTCCAGCTGGTAATGCTAGGCGAAAGCAACGCTAAGCTTTTTAAAGATGTTACCCTAAGCGAAGGTATTGTGTTTGTAACTATACTGGCAGTACTATTATTTTTTGGACTATACCCTAAACCTATAGTTGATTTTGTTACTCCTGAACTGGATAAAATGAACTTCTATATAAACCGATATAATTAAGAATGGATATTTTAATAGGTATTGCAGGATTAGGTATTATATGCCTTATAGCTGAGATTTTTGACTTTAGAAAGGCAATTGTACCCGTAACCATTATAGGCCTGCTTGCAGTTTTAGGTTATAGCGGGGCAAAAGCTTTGAATAATGGAGCCGATGTTATTCCCGGTTTTGGTATAGACGAAAGTAAGTACTTTGGCATGGTAATAACCGATAATTATGCCTTGGCATTTTCGTCGCTTTTTATATTGCTTACCATATTTTTAGTAGCGCTTACACCTGAGTTTCATAAGCAGCACAAACCTAAAATATCCGATTTTGTTGCCATAAAATTGTTCCTTTTAACGGGTGCCATAGCAATGGTATCGTTTGGTAACTTGGCGATGTTCTTTCTGGGGATTGAGATATTATCAATATCACTCTACGTTCTTGCGGCAAGCGAGCCCAAAAATGTATTGAGTAACGAAGCCGGTATGAAATACTTTTTAATAGGTGCATTTGCATCGGGCTTTATATTATTTGGTATCGCGCTTGTTTACGGTGCTACCGGTACTTTTAGCATGGAAACTATTATTGCTTTAGATAAATCTACGTTGCCAACTTGGTTCGCCATTGGTTGTGGGATGCTTAGTATTGGCTTGCTGTTTAAAATTGCCGCGGTTCCCTTCCATTTCTGGGCTCCTGATGTTTATGAAGGTTCTCCCGCGCTTACAACCGCTACCATGAGTACGCTTGCGAAAGTTGCTGCTATGGCATCATTCTTTAAGCTGCTTACTACATTAAACCCAAGCCATGCAGGTTTTTTAACCGTAATTAATATTGTCGCAATATTATCTATGACGGTAGGTAACCTTACTGCATTACGCCAAACAAATGTAAAACGAATGCTTGCCTTTTCGGGTATAGCGCATGCGGGTTATATGCTCCTGGCCTTCCAGTTTGCATTTAATGCATACGTTACAGCTCAGGCCAATCTGTTTTATTATGCAACCGCTTACGCCCTTGCCGGTATCGCTGCATTTGCCGTAGTATTATCGGTTTGCGGTAATAAGGGCAATCAGGATATATACAATTTTAATGGCTTGGGCAAAACCAAACCATTAATGGCTGCGGTATTTACCTGCGCTTTATTGTCTATGGCTGGTATTCCTATATTTTCAGGCTTCTTTGGTAAGTTCTTCCTATTCAATCAGGTGTTAGATAAAGGCCGGATGATATTGGTAATCTTTGCAGTAATTAACTCTATTATAAGTATTGGCTATTATTTCAAAATTATATTAGCAATGTATACTAAAGATAGTACGGAAAGCAACGAAGAGCAAGTTAAGTCGGCTCCATTTGCTTACCAGGCTGTAGCAGTAACTGCAATAGTAATCAATATTGCGATAGGCTTATATCCTGATTTTATTTTAGGGCTGATAAAATAATTCAAACTTACATAAAAACAAAAGAGGCACAGTAATTACTGTGCCTCTTTTTGTTAGAATTCCAGCATATGCTACGCTACCACCCCTCTTTTAGACCGTGGGTAAGGGCAACCTTATATTTATCAACATTAAACTTGTAAAGATTAGGTGCCTTATGTGCACCACCCTTGCGGGATCCATCTAACTTCACTAATATATCATAACCTATCATCTTCCGGTAGAAGTTACCCCTGTTAAGCGTTTTGCCTAATATAATTTCATACAATCTTTGCAGTTCGGGCATGGTAAATTCTTCCGGCAACAAGTTATAACCAATAGGTTTGTAATTAAGTTGTCTGCGAAGTGTTATAAGTGCTTTATCAAGAATTGTACGATGGTCCATCATCATCTCCGGGAGGTTGTCAATTTCCATCCATTCACAGGCAGTTGACAGATTATCTACCGCTGTAGAAACTTTCGTATAGTCTACAAGTGCATAATAACCTACAGATATAAACCTTTGTTTATGCCATAAATCATCCGGATAATCTTCAAAAAAATCTTCAGATCTATTAATATCCGCAAATACCTTAAATTGTTGAAGGTAAATATTCTCGGCACCGGTGCGCTTTTTTAATATCCTACCGGCGGCATCTTTAATCTCCTCATCTTTACCCATGTATCCCCCGGGCAAACACCACTGGTCGTGATCTTTAATCTTTAGAAGCAAAACCTTAAGCGCCGATTCATGAAAACCAAAGACAACACAGTCGATAGATACATGCGGTATATAGGTCTTCCAGGCCGTCTCTGACTCTTTTTGCAGGATGTTTAATAAATTTTCGTCTCCCATATATACAAAAATAACGTTTTACTCTTTTTATAAGTTATAACTTACTGCATATACATTATATTGCCTACAAATTTACAAAGATGTGAGGAACAACATCATGCTGCTATATCACACTTTTAGATATTATTGTGATATATAATAATAAATAATAGTATATTTGCAGTCAACAATCTGATTATCAATGTTAGTCGTGAATCGGCTAAGTTAAATATTGTTGTTATTTATCTGATTCGATAGCAGCAAATACAATTCAAGATGGGTAGTGCTATCTTAACACGAAGAGAGGCCGAACCTTATTAGGAACAGCCTCTTTTTTTATGCACTAAAATTAAAGTGTTTTAAGTTATAGTTATAAATTATGCTTTTCATTTCCTTATTGCTTCGTAATAAGGAAATACAACAAACTTTAACAGATAATCAAAAACAGCTGCATCTATATTTTATATTCTTATTATTTTATATCTTAGTGTACAATTAACTAAATATATGTTTACAGAATTTAAACGATACCTGTTATCAAAAGCGCCCTTTGCAAATGCTGATATCGAAAAGATACGGGCAATAAGCACGCTAAAAAACGTGAGTAAGGGAGAAATGGTTTTAAAGGCAGATGCCGTTTGGAACTACAACGCATTTGTAAGCAGTGGTTTATTTTGCACCTACTACTTAGACGACTTGGGGGGTAACATATTATAAACTTCGCGCATAAAAATTACTGGATTGGCGACCGCGAAAGTTTGCTTACTCAAAAGCCCAGCCTTCTAAATATTGAAGCTATCGAGGATGCTGAACTGGTAATGATACACCAAAACGACTTTCATGTTTTAATGAGAGACGTAGACCACTTTAATAAAATGATGCAGGGCTTAATAGAGAACAATAACGTATTTACACAAGCAAGGATAAACGCCAATATGAGCGTATCTGACCAAGAGAAATATGAAAAGTTTTTAAAAAAGTACATGCCTGTAGCACACCGTATTCCGCATGATATGATTGCTTCTTATTTAGAAATGAGCCCGGAAACGCTTACCCGTATTATTAATAGCCGGTAAGAGTATTGGGCTTTATTATCATTGGTTATCAGTATTTTTAAACCGCTACAGTTGCTTACTTTTAATATTACATAATTATTTAATATTAAAAAGCTTTTCCGAACTTTGAGTTATGCAAACATCATCTATAACTATAACGCAAATTGCTGTAATGAGTATCGCAGCGGGAATTTGCGTAGCGAATATTTATTACAACCAACCTATATTAGGCGACATTGCAAAAAGCTTAAATGTAACAACCAGCCGCGCAGGCATAATGTCGGTTTTAGCCCAGGCAGGTTACGGATTAGGATTGTTTTTCCTTACGCCACTTGGTGATAAATTAAATCGCAAAAATCTTATTCTTGCATTAATGGCTGCTTTAGTAGCAGTTTTAATCGGCATTACATTTGTACAAAATTTTTTCTGGCTGTGTATTTTTAGTCTGCTTACAGGTTTATGCAGTGTAGCCGCGCAGGTAATATTACCTATGGCTGCCAGTATGGACAGCAAAAACCGTGGCCGCACCGTAGGCATTATTTTTACGGGGATACTGGTTGGTATACTAGCCGCACGTGTAGTAAGTGGTTTTATTGCTGAATGGTTAAGCTGGAGGCACGTGTACGGTATATCCGCAGGAATGGTGTTGCTAAGCATGCTATTAATATATTTTGCATTACCAAACGTTAAACCCGGTTTTAGCGGCAGCTACATAAACCTTTTAGGCTCTACCTTACAGCAATTTAAGCGTTTTCCGCTGCTGCGAAAAACAGCATTGCTTGGCGCCTTAGCATTCGGAATTTTCTGTTCCTTCTGGACTACACTTACATTTCAATTGAGTGGCGAACCATTTAATTATAAATCTGACGTTATTGGTCTTTTCGGAATCCTTGCTATAGCGGCGGCACTACTGGCGCCCTTATTTGGCAAACTTGCCGATAAGGGCAACCCGAATCGTGCCCATATTATTTCGATGGCTTTAGTACTGCTAAGTATAATTTTAGTAAAAATTTATCCGTTTTCAGTCATTGCATTTGTAATTTCGGTATTACTGCTAGATGTTGGAGTTCAGGCCACACAGGTAACAAACGTTGCTACAATATATACGCTCGATGAAACTGCACACAGCCGCATTAACACGGCTTATATGACTACCTATTTTATTGGTGGAGCACTTGGCAGCTTTGTAGGCATACAGTGTTGGAGTGCGGGCGGCTGGCAATTAGTTACCTGGCAAATGCTTTTGTGGTGCGTATTAGCATTAGCAATTGTACTTTCAGGGCTATTAAGTAAGAAAAACAAAATTTCATAATGCCATACATTAAATTTACTAGCGCGCATGATAAAGAAAACAATGAAAAATATATTAATAACAATACTACTATCAGGATCGGCACTAGCTCAAAGTAATAAGCCGGTACTGGAAGAAGTGGCACAGTTTGGAGAATACCAGCCTATAGGCGTAGCCGTGCAGCAAAACTCTAACAGGGTTTTTGTTTCTTTTCCGCATAATGAACCTTTTTTGTACGCTGTTACCGAAATTGTAGATGGCAAGCGGGCACCGTTCCCTGATGAAGAGTGGAATAAATATACACCCGATCAACCGGAAGCCAATCATTTTTACAATGCGCAGGATATGTATGCCGACGACCAGAATAACCTGTGGATACTCGATTCTAAACCCGCGGGCAGCGCCTCGGTATTTGGTGCTGATGCTGCTAACGAAAAAGCCGAAGGTAAATTTAAGCTGGTTAAAATAAATCTTACTACCAATACAGTTGAACGCGTTTACAAATTTGGCGGACTCCCAAAAGATAAAAGCGGACTTAACGATGTGCGTATAGACAGCAAAAGGCAGTTGGCTTATTTAAGCGATCCTGCCCTTAAAGCAATTGTAGTGCTCGACCTTAAGACGGATATTGTTCGTATTCTGCTGGAAGGCCACCCATCTACTACCGCGGAACCTGAATATAATTTAAAGATAGACGGAATTGAAATGAAAGACGATAAAGGAAAGCCTTTCAGCTCTAACATAAATGGCATTGCGCTTAGTAAAGACAATAAATACTTTTACTACAAACCCATTAACAAAGACAGGCTTTATAAAATACAAACAAAGTTTTTAACCGATACAAAACTCTCAGCCGAAGACCTGGCTAAAAAAGTAGAGATAGTTGCTAACACCGGCGTTACGCACGGCCTGGAAAGCGATTCGAAAGGAAATGTTTATTTTGGGCATTCTCCCAGCCATTCTATAAAATATGTAGACCGCCATAATAAAGTGAATACCTTGGTAATGGATGGGCGGATAATATGGCCAGACTCTTTTGGTGTTGGTAGCAACGGCTACTTGTACTTTAGCGCAGCGCAATTAAATAAATTGCCAAAATATAATGAGGGCCAAAACCGTGTAGAATATCCGTACAGAGTTTACAGGGTAAAAATGCCTAAGTAGAAAAAGTAAGAGGTTTAAAAATAAAATTTAAACCTCTTACTTTTTATCTAATTAAATGACTGCCTAAACTCTAAAGGCGATACATTTGTTTTGGTTTTAAACAGCTTACTAAACGATTGCGAATGCTCAAAACCTAAATCGTAAGCAATTTCACTAACCGACAAATCTGATGTAGAAAGCTTTTCCTTAGCTTTTTCGATTAGCTTATCATGGATGTGCTGTTGCGTACTTTGTCCGGTCTGGAACTTTAGCAAAACACTTAAATAATTTGGTGACACATTTAATGCATCGGCAATGTATTGTACTGTTGGCAAACCGTTCTTCATCAAATTGTCCTTATCAAAATAATCCGAAAGAACCCTCTCAAGCCTTTCAATTAATTTATGGTTTGTTATTTTTCGGGTTATAAATTGGCGGTTATAAAACCTATCGGAGTAAGCCAAAAACAACTCTATTTGGGCAACAATAACATCCTGGCTAAACGTATCGATATTAGAATGATATTCCTGCTCGATATATTGCATAATACCAGTAAGCATTACTTCTTCTTTTTCTGACATGTGCAGGGCTTCATGTACCGAATAACTAAAAAAATCATATTGTTTTATCTTTTTAGCCAAAGCAGTACCCCATAAAAAATCAGGATGCACAAGCAACATCCACCCTGATACTTTATAATCTCCTTCAAACTGCACAGAAAATACCTGTCCGGGCGCCATAAAAAACATTACCCCTTCATCAAAATCATATTCCTGTTGCCCGTAAGTATATTTCATCCTGGGGCTAAAATTTCTTTTAATTGCAATAGAGTAAAAATCGAGCACCCAGCTTTGGGGCATGTTTGATTGTATGTGCCTAACAGCATCAAAATTTACGACACTTACCAGCGGATGATCCGGTTTAGGCAAACCTCTTAGCTGATGAAATTCACTTATCGATTTTATTCGGTACGGTTGCGTTGTTGCCATAGTACAAGTTACTTAATTTTTAAAGTACTATATCGAAAAGTAATAAGCATTATCAATGTCTTCTATTAATCCCGGCTGATTAAAACTCCAACCTAATTGCTCTTGCGTTTGTTTACTGGAAGTAGGATTATCAAACGCGGCAAAATGAGAAAACCAGTCAAAATGGGCAGTTGCTTCTTCCGTCGATTTACTTTCTACAGGCAAATTTAAGCGATTTCCAATTATAGTTGCAATATCCTTAAAGGCAATACCCTCTTCCGCAACAGCGTGAAAACGAGTGCCCGGCTCTGCATTTCTTTCTAATGTAAGCCTGTAAACTTTAGCGGCATCAAGCCTGTGTACTGCCGGCCAAAGATTAGCGCCTTCATTCTCATAAACAGAAACACCCTTTTGCCTTGCAAGATTAATAAGAATTGGAACAAAGCCATGATCGCCTTCTCCATGCACCGATGGCGGCAGCCGCACTACAGCCACTCGTATACCAAGTGCCGCTAAAGCATCTGCTGCCTGTTCGGTTTCACGCGGATTGGGGGTGTTCGGGTCGCGTTTGTCATTTTCTGTACCCAATTTTCCTTCAGGTAGCAATGCCGTACCCGATGTTACAAGTAAAGGTTTATCAGTCCCTTTGATAGCTTCGCCTAATGTCTCGATAGCCCGCCTGTCCACCGCGCACATTTCTTTATAGCGGGTAAAATCGTGAATAAAACCTGTATGAATAATACCATCTGTAATAGCGGCACCACGCTTTAAACTATCAAGATCTTCCAAATCGCCCCTGTGCACCTCTGCGCCAGCCTCGAGTAGCAATCGCGCCGAGGCGTCCGACCTGGCAAGGCCTAATACCTCATGGCCTGCACTAAGTAATTCCTGAACAACTGCAGAGCCTACAAATCCGGTTGCGCCTGTAACAAATACTCGCATAATTTTATATTTAAGTTGATGGTACAAAGGTGCGAGCTTAATTGTATGAGGATGTAGCTTAATCTATTATTAGTGTAGCCAATTCGTGTCTACCAAATTAGTTTGAAGATTCTGTTTTTGCTCTACCCCATATTATAAAAGCGGCAATAAGCATGAAAACTATGTTTACCCCTATTTGAGATTCTTCTCCCCTTACTATATGAAATGCAGAAGCGCATACCATTAATACAATTATACTAATTGCTGTAGCAGTCAATATCTTAGCATTGATTTTAAATAATACAGGTGCCAGAAGCCCTACCGCCGCTAATAGATCGACTACTCCTGTCAATCTAACCGTAGCCTTATGTACCTGCCCAGCCCACGGCCATATGCCTGATAATGCCTCTATCGGCATAAATATTTTCATGCCTGCGCCTATGATAAAGGAAATTGCTAAAATTGCCTGCGCTACCAATAGCGAAATTTGTAATTGCTTTTGTTGTTTTGTCATTTTACAATTGTTTATATTAATGAAACAAAAGTATTTATATTTGCTGCTTACATATGGGTACTTGCCATTTGGATAGCACTATCCAAACGGCAAGTTAATAGGATTAACTAAAGAAAATTTATGCTTACAGGAAAAGGGTGCCCTTCGAACATGCTATCAATAAGCGATGCGCTGGAGGCCGTAGAGGGGCGGTGGAAATTACTAATACTGTTTTCGCTTTCACAAGGGTCGAAACGGTTTAATCAGTTATCTAAAGAAGTGAGCGGTATTACGGATAAAACCCTGTCGAAAGAATTAAAAAATTTGGAAGCCAATAAACTTCTTACCCGTGTTGTTCATGATACTATTCCTCAAACTATAGAATACTCTATTACTCCCCACGGACAATCACTTGACAAGGTTATAGAAGAATTACACTTTTGGGGACTTTCGCACCGAAAGGAAGTTATAGGTAAATAACTATTTCCAACGGGTTTCACGCCAAACTTTTTGTTCTTCTTTAGATAGAAATGTCCACGTTACAATCCTGGTTGATTTATTTCCGGTGCCCATTGCAATGGTTTTGTTTTCTACAGTACCTGCACTCTCTAACGCTTTGTAAATACCCTTAAGGTTAGATTGCTTAGATACCAGTGTCGAAAACCAAAAGCAGTTTTTTGCCACCACCTTACTTTCAGATATCATGGTATCGATAAATTTGCTTTCGCCGCCTTCAACAATTAATTCATTACTTATTCCCGCAAAATTAAGTTCTGGTGTCTTATCTCTTTTACCGGATAAATTAGCAACCTTGCGACGCGTGCCATTTTGTGCCTCATCGGCAGATGCATGAAACGGAGGATTACAAATTGTTATGTCAATTTTTTCTTCGGCACTTAGTATGACCTTAAAAATAGTCTTAGGGTTTTGTTGAAGCCTTAAATCTATTTTGCCTGTAAGTACTACGTTATTATCTACAATATTCTGTGCAGATGCAATTGAGTCAGGGTTTATATCAGCACCAATAAAATTCCATCCATATTCTGTAACACCCAGTATGGGGTAAATGCAATTTGCTCCAACGCCTATGTCCAGGCATGTAATTTTATTACCGGCCGGCATTCTCCCAAAATTACTCTGGGTTAACACATCGGCAGCATGATGTATGTAATCAGCCCTGCCCGGTATTGGTGGGACTAAATTATCTTCAGGAAATTCCCAGTATTTAATTCCGTAATAATGACTTAGTAGCGCCTTGTTTAAAAGTTTTACGGCTATCGGGTCTGAGAAATCTACTGTATCATCACCAAATTTATTAGGCTTCACATAGTTAGCAAGGTCTGGCACAGCTACAATTAACGCACCCAAATCATATCGGTCGCGATTTTTATTTCTGGGGTGTAATCTTGTTTCTTCCTGCTTACTTTTTTCTAATGCCATAATTTAAATTTGTAGCGAAATGATTTTATAGTTGCTAATAAGCTTTTAATCAGTCATATCGCTATACTTATCATCAAAATATTTGTTGGGTTTTAGATAAACAACGTTCTCCTGAAAATCCAATACAATATTAAACCTTTTAAGCACTTCATTACCCAAGTAATGAGCGTTTTTATTTTGTATAGGTTTGTTAGTGGTAAGTATTTGTGCGGGGATATTTTTAAGTTCATACTTTCCTAACTTAAGCCTTTCAAGCTCAGATGTAACAACCGGTATCTCATTACCTCGTGCGCCATGCATGATTGTTCGCTCAATAACCTGCATTTTGTCAGATGGAAAATTGTTTTGTTCCAGCAAATCGTTATCCAGCATAATTGCATGTTGATAACCAGTATCAAATACAAATAAATTTCTATCAATAATGCCATTCTGCTTAATGGCACCTTCCACAAAAAATAGTTGACTTAAATAGTTAATGTCCAATTTTGTATACCGTCTATCCTTTTTAATTAGGCCCGGCATTTTAGAATGTACTATCATTAGGCCTTTATCATAATTAAGTTCTACGACCATGCCATCAAATAAATTCCAACCGAAACGACCATCGGTATCATGACCCGACAGTTCTGCATCATATACTTCAGTTTTATAAACACTTTTACCTAGTTGTAAATTGTGTGAGGTATTATAAAGTTTAGGATTCGATTTTAGCTTGGTTTTTAGAGCATCTTGTGTAAGTGTTAATGCAGTGCTGCCTGTATCGAAATTTAATTGCAAAGTGTCCACCTTATTTAATATGCCAAGAATATACATTGTATTTTGTTTGTTAATTTTTAAGGGTATCGAATCATGGATTTCCGGCTTAACTGCACTCAAATCTTTTTTTATCGGACTTTGGATTGTAGTATAGCAAGAATCCTTGCCATTAAGCAACACTACAAAATCTTTCTTTTCGCCCGGTTTTATCCTAAGGATAATAGAATCTGAGTCCGTTTTAAATCGAACAGTTGTAGTTTTAGTCAGCTTATTTGTAACAAAAATATCAGGGCTTACTTCAGGGCTAATGTTCCAGTTGATAGCCGGGTTAGCACCTTCGTATATTTTAGCCTCATTTGAGAGGGCTTTGATAACAGACAATCTTTTTTGGGCAAAACCAAATTGCGAAAAAATTACAAACCAGATAAAAAGAATGTGCTTCATTTAACTATAATTAACCGCTAAATTTATTGCATTTTGTTTAACAAAACAAATTGCTACATTTGCAGTATCATAAGGGGTGCCTTGTTCGAGAATTAATCGTTTTACCGAGAATTGTCTGACACAAATAAAGGCTGAGATTATACCCATCGGTTGAAGTAAGTAAAGCTTAAATATGGTTATCCTTTAATTAAGTCCTAAAATCTTATTTCTCCGAGCACCTGATCCGGATAATGCCGGCGTAGGGAGGTAAAGTTAACGATGCACGTAACCCCACGTGCATATAGTAACTTATTATTTTAAAATTTGAAGATAGATACATGCTCGACAGTACGTGATGCTATTATCATTTGCGATAACAGCAACAGTTTGTTACGGGTCATACTTTAGCTACTTTATCAACAACTCATTATACCCAATTATGGAAATCAACGTTTGGTACAACTTATTTATAGAGCAAATTAAAGAGACATCGATACTACAATGGATAGCCGTATTATTTGGCGTTATTGAGGTATTGCTTGCTAAAAAAAATAATGTGTTGCTGTACCCGGCAGGTATTATATCTAGCGCGCTATCTATTTTTTTACTTTATGAAGCGCTACTGTACGCTGAGGCTGCACTAAGCACCTACTATGTAATAATGAGCATTTACGGGTGGGCACACTGGATAAGGAGAAGAAACGAAGAGCCTGTAAAAATAAGTTATGCTTCTGGCAGAGATTGGATCGTAGCGTTGGTAATTGCATTTGTAGGATGGGGTGTTCTTTATTTCATCCTGAAAAATTATACCAACTCTGATGTTCCGGTTATTGATGCGTGGGTTTCTTCTACAGCGTGGGCGGGCATGTGGCTGTTAGCAAGGCGAAAAGTAGAAAACTGGATTCTTTTAAATATATCAAACCTGTTTTCTATCCCTCTTTTATTTTATAAAAACCTGCCGCTTTTTGCCCTACTCACATTGTTTCTATTTGTTGTAGCATGCTTTGGATACTTCGATTGGAAAAATAAAATCCAAAAAGAAAACAATAACGTATTACAATAGATAGCATAACAAAACAGCCTTTAGACAAAAGGCTGTTTTGTTTATGTATTGTTTTGAATTATACTGCTACTGTTCTATTACCTAATTTAAAAGCGCTGAACAATAAATATATCCCGCACACTAAAATTACTGCAATAGAACCCTGTTGCGAACCCACGGCATCGGTAGCAAAACCCATTAATGGTGGGATGATAGCTCCGCCTGCAACGCCGGTTATCATAAGTCCGGATATTTCGTTGGTAAGCATGGGCTTCGATTTAATTGCGAGTGTATAAATCACTGCAAAAATGCTCGATGACCCAAACGCTACAACAACCACTAAAGCCAGTATCGAAGTCTGATCCTGCACGAAAAACAATCCGACAAGTGCCAGTACAACTACTACCATATTCACCCTGAAGAAGGATTTTTCTGAAAACTTAGCAAGCAGGAAAACTCCAAATATGGTACCGATGGTACGGGCAGCAAAGTACCAGCTCGACCCATAGGTGGCTGCTTCTTTAGCCAGGCCTACCCTTTCTATTAATAGTTTAGGGGTAACTGTATTCATACCAACATCAAGCCCAACCACACATAAAATTCCTAAAAAGGATAATAATATGTTGGTATCACTTAGCAAGCTGATGGTTTTACCAAAACTTGCTGTTTTTTTCTCTATAGCGGCTTCGTCTATCTTAGTGAAAAACAACCATATTAATGATATTGATGTAATGGCAGTGTATACTATAAAGCTTTGTTCCCATGAGCCGTAATGCAGCGAAAAATATCCTACGATTATCGGACCCGTAAATGATGATATGGCTTTAATAAATTGCCCTCCTGTAATAAAACTGGTAAGCTGTTTACCACTTACTACATTTGTTATCAGTGGGTTTAACG